>JAESGV010000040.1_pt1 | contig 379098 bp, 365 predicted proteins | sample 9269781 | NCBI WGS metagenome assembly JAESGV01 (sample SAMN15741586, study PRJNA653496) | algae metagenome | isolation source: Tildeniella torsiva UHER 1998/13D and co-occurring heterotrophs from... | place: Slovakia: Slovak Paradise National Park, Hrabusice, Kosice Region | collected 2000-01-01
CAGTAGCGGCCCGATCAGTTCCCACTCCGCGTCCGACAAATCCCCGCGACCCATGACTGCTCCTCAAAAAGCAGTCTTGAATCAGAACAACGCGCGTTTGGGAATCCCTTTTGTCAACACGGCCTAGTGTGACGGAGAAATGACAGAATCCCGCCGCCGCCGACCATCTCAATTATTTTTGTTGACGATTCATGCGGAACGGCTAAATCCCGCGGCTCGCGGTACGGGAAGTTTTCCCGGACGCGTTAAGGCATTTTAGGGAGCCCACACATCATGAAGAAGTTTGCTGCTATCGCCGTTGCTGCCAGCATGTTCGCCCTCGCCGCTTGCGGTGAAAAGGCTGCTGAAGAAGCCACCACCGAAGCTCCTGCCGCTGAAGCGGTTGCTGAAGAAGGCGCCGACGCCGCTGCTGCTGGCGCTGAAGCCGCTGCCGCTGGTGCCGACGCTGCTGCTGCTGGTGCAGAAGCTGCTGCTCCGGCCGCTGACGCTGCTGCAACCGCTGCTGCTCCGGCTGACGCCGCTGCTGCTCCGGCCGCTGCTGCTCCGGCTGAAGAAAAGAAGTAAGTCGCAGCCCTTCGGGGCGTTGACTGAAACGAGATTGGGGCGGTCTTCCTTCGGGAAGGCCGCCTTTTTCTTTGCCTGCACGGCGAGATGAAACCCGGTGGGGCGGTCAGGCGTCATTCGGGTTGGAAAGGAAAATCCGATGCCGACGCCCACCCCGCCCTTCGATCTCAAAGGGCTCGATCATATCGTTTTGCGGGTCACGAACCTCGACCGGATGCTCGCCTTTTATCGCGAGGTTGTCGGCTGCAGCGACGAACGCGAGCAGGCGGAAATCGGCCTGTTCCAGCTGCGCGCCGGGCAATCGCTGATCGATCTCGTGACGATCGACGGCCGCCTCGGCGCCACCGGCGGCGCGGCGCCGGGCAGCGAGGGGCGGAATGTCGATCATTTCGCGCTCGCGATCACGCCGTTCGACGAGGCCGCGATCCGCGCACATCTTGATCGCCACGACGTCGCTATCGAACAATCGGGACCCCGATACGGCGCCGAGGGCGAAGGCCCGTCGATCTATTTCCGCGATCCCGAAGGAAATCTGATCGAACTCAAGGGTTCCGCGACAAGCAGCGTATAGACTTGCGGCCCGGCGCTGTCTAAGGCGCGGGGCAGTAGTCGGGGAGTAGCGCAGCCCGGTAGCGCGCCTGCTTTGGGAGCAGGATGTCGCAGGTTCGAATCCTGTCTCCCCGACCACTATCTTCCCAGACCGTCCATGATCGCTGCCAACGCGCACGACGCGCCTTTACCGGCTGGACAGCCGCCTCCGCCGCCCATAGCCTGATCGCCGGGGGGAATAGGCATGGCATTTTTGACCGCGTTGATGTTGGGCATGGCCCCAGAGCCGTCGACGGAGTGGGTCACCAAAATATATAATGGATGGCGGGTAAGCGCTATCCAACCCTCGTCCTGCGCCGCCATCAAGGAGTTTGAGGGCGGCATCATCATATATGTGGAGTTTGATGAGCGGCGCGACGAAGTGACCTTCGCGCTCAGAGCTCCCAGCTTCAAATCCTTGAAAGACGGCGAAACCTACAGCCTCGCGACCGATCTGGAGCTGAAGGACGAACAGACCGCCCATTTCGGGCAGGTCAATTTCCGGGGGCGCGTCGATGGTGATATGGCGGCGATCGTCGCCGCATTTGACGGGAAACAGTTCCTCGGTTTCATCGAGAAGGCGGCGCGCGTGAAGATCAAGCGCGGGGCATCAACGTCGCCGACGTCGACGTCTCCTATGGACAGGGCTGGCAAATATCAGCGTTAAGAGATTGCGCCGCGCTGATGGCGAAGAAAAATCCGAGCGACCCGTTCGCCGACTGATTGCCGCCCCCGAATTACCCCGCCGACGTCGCGATCAGCCGCGCATAAAAGTCGATCATCCGCTTGAAACTGTCGATCGTCATATGCTCGTTGGTGCCGTGGATCATCGCGGTTTCCTTGAGCGTGAAGTGCATCGGCATGAAGCGGTACACATCCTCAGAAATCGGCCCCATGCTGCGGCTGTCGGTCGCGCCGACGACCAGGAAAGGGGCGACGATGGCATCGGGCGCATCGGCACGCGCCGCCGCGACGACATATTTCCAGCCTTGCGAGCTGGTCGACGACACGCGTGACGGCTCGTTCGGTGGTTTCACCCAGCTGAGTTCGACCGGCGCATCGCCGACCGCCGCCTTCGCGCGCGCCATCACGTCGGCCGAGCTGTTCCACGGCGCGATGCGATAATTGATCAACGCCGTGGCCGATTGCGGCAGCACATTTTCCTTGGGGCTTCCCTGAAGCATCGTCGGCGCGATCGTCGTGTGGAACGCCGCAGCCGACGAAGGCGAAGCCGAAAGCTGCTTTTTCAGTACCGGGCCGAGCAGCCACTGGTTCGCGACCGCCAGCTTCGTCGTGCCGCCCTTGTGCGCAGCCAGCGCCTCGACCATCGCCGCACCGGGGCCGCGCATTTCGATCGGGAACGGGCTTTCGGTGATCGCGAGCACGGCGCGCGCCAGCGTCGTCACGCCGGTTTCGGCGGGCGGCATCGAACTGTGCCCGCCGGGTGCGTTGGCAGTGACCTTGAGCGTCGCATAGCCCTTTTCGGCGACGCCGATCAGGATGGCGGGCCCGTCGATCACCGGGGTGTCGCGCAGCACGACGCTGCCCTCGTCGAGCGTATAGAGCGCGCGCACGCCCTCGGCCTTCAACTTGGCGGCAGCCGCGACAGCGCCCGATCCGCCGGCTTCCTCGTCGTGCCCCGACACGAGGTAGATGCCGCGCTTGGGCTGGAAGCCTTGCGCCGCCAGCGCCTCGATCGCTTCGAACAGCCCGATGAGCGAGCCCTTGTCGTCGACCGTGCCGCGGCCCCACACCGCCTTTTCGGCGATCGTTCCCGCAAAGGGGGGATATTTCCAGTCCTTTTCGGTGCCCTCGGTAACGGGCACGACATCCTGATGCGCCATGACGATGATCGGTGCGAGCGACGCGTCGCTGCCCGGCCAGTGATAGACGAGCGTTCGGTTCGGCAGGATCGTGCGCGCCATGACACGGTGCGTCGCCGGATAGGTCGCCGCGAGCCAGCTATGCAGCCGGTCCCATTCGGCGACGTCATTCTCGGCCGGGTCTTGGTGCGAGATCGTCTTGATCTGCGCCGCGGCGCTCAGATGGCCGACGGCGGCATCGAGATCATAGGCCGGCACGGCGGCGAGCCGGATGGCGCTGCCGTCGGCGATGTCCTTGGGCGCGAAGGTCGCGGTGCGTACCGCCACCGTCCCAGCAACCACAGCAACGATCGCAAGACCGCCGAGCAAAATCATTCGCCGCTTCCCCATGTCCCTCTCCTTCTGCCCGCGCAATGGAGAGGTATCGGTTTCGATTTGCAAGGGAAAATGGTGGAGGAAATGGTGGGCCCGGCAGGACTCGAACCCGCAACCTAGCCGTTATGAGCGGCCAGCTCTAACCGTTGAGCTACAGGCCCCCTTTTGAAACCCGGTGGGGGTGTGCGGGCGATAGCGGAGGCCGCGCCGCATTGGCAAGCGCCAACGATCAGGATGCCGGCTTTGAAGGAACCCTTCGTTCGGCCATCGCCAATATTCCCGCGGCGGTGGTCGCCTCAACGCCGCGGCGCGCGAGGTGGTCGAGCACAATGTCCCACCAGCGATAGAAGAGGTCGAGATCCGCAACACTGCGGACGTAAGGCGTATTTCCCGGCTGCAACGACGGCGAGTGGAACGAGAAGTTGAGCACCGGAAGGCGCGCCGCGATCGCGATATCGATCGCCTTGCACGCGCGTTCGGCGGGGATCCCCTCGGGCGTCAGTGCGATCCGCTCGACAAGCCCCAGACGCGCGAGCGCGGCGCCGGCGTGGGTGCCGTTTCGCGCGACGCGGTGATAGATGCGGCGTCCCGCTCCCCCGAGCAAGCCGCCGAAGACGGTGGTGACCGGCATCTCGAGCACGGCGCCCTGCCCCGTCCGAACCCACCAGGGATGCAGCGGCGCGTCGCGATAGTCGGGGCCGTGCCCGGCGCGATAATCGAACCCGCTGCGCACCGATGTGTCGCAGCGGAAGCCCAGTTCGGCGAGCATCGCGGCGGTGTCGGAGCCGAGGCCGTAACGGCCGGCGCGGTAGACGACCGGCGCGATGCCAAAGCGATCGCGGATCGCATCACGCAGCGCCGTCATCTTCGCGCGCTGCAACGCGGCGGGCAGGTTTCCGGTATAGCTGTTGCGCTCGTTCACATCCTCATCGTGCGGCGGGGTTACCCAGGGATGGAGCTGCGCGCCGATTTCGCAGCGGCCGCCATCCTGCGCCGCACCCAGGATGCCTACCGCGCGGTCGTCGGCGACGATCGGCCAATCGACCAGATAGATGGGGCGAACCGCGGCACGCTCGAAATAGCTCTGGCATTCGGCGAGCGCGGGAACCGACGCGAGACGATAGCCGGTGCGCGCGAAGGGCGCGGCCCAGTCGAAATCCTCTTCGGTGTCGATCGTGACCCAGAATCGGGGGCGCTCACCGGCGTCCAGTTCGATCAGGTCCGATGCGGCCGGATACGCAAAGAAATTGCCCGCAGGCTGCACCATGCTCCCCTTTGCCCCGAAAGGCTGGCCGACAGACCTACTCGCCTTGCTGGGCTTCCAGCTCGACTTCGGCCTTTGAGTTGGCGGAGGGCAGGTGCAAGGTCAAGGCGTTATGCCCGATATCGAGGCGTCCCCCGCTACCGCGCGCGAGGCTGTCGACGAGGCGAAGCGAGAAACCGAGGCTGAGCACCGCGGCGCCGGGCGCTTCGCCTTCGGGGCTGAACCCCGGGTCGAGCAGGTCCGCCGCCGTGGCAAAGCGGATCGTCGCGGGGCGGACGACCCGCAGCTGGAGCATGTCGTCGTGCCGCGATTCGGTCACCAATTGCCCAACCAATATTGCCCCCGGTTCGGATACATCGACCAGCGCCGTCAGCAGGCGGCCAACCATCCGCCGGACATCCGCGTCGCCGGCAAGCCCGAGGAACGGTCCCCCGACGCGCGAGATGCTGAGATCGACGCGCTGGTCGGCGAGGAGCGCGGCAAGTTCGCTTTCGACTTGCGTCACCACCACGCCGATATCGACGACCTCGTCCGACGGGGCGCCGGTGCCCGCCGAGCCGCTGCGCGCCGCGGTCTCCAGATCGTCGATGATCGATTGTACCGACGCGGCATCGGCGACGATCGTTTCGGCCATCCCACGATAGCCGTGACTGACCGGCCCGAACATCTGTCCCGAAATAATCTGCGCAAAACCCGAAATGGCATTCAGCGGGCTGCGAAGCTCGTGGATGAGCTGACGGATCGAATCGCCCGAATCCTCCGCCGCCGGCCGTCCATAGGGCATTTCATTGCGGTGCGGGCGGCGCGCGCTCGCGCGGTAACCGCGGAACTGCCCTGTCGCCGGGTCGAACCAGGGCAGCGCCGAAAACCGCCATTCGCCCGCCTCCGCCGGCGTCCCCTCCAGCAGCATGCGCGCGTTGATGATTTCGGCGCGCTGGCGAAAGGCGCCCGCGGCAACGCCGTCGGTGCCCGGCTCGCCGCCATAGGCCGCCTCGGCGATCGACAGGCCGATCACCGCGCCGCGCGTCACGCCCTCGACCCAGTGGACGACGCCATCGGGGCCGGTTTCGAACAGGAATGCCGCGCGCGGCGCCCGCGATTGGGCGGGCTGAGTGCGCGTCGACTGATATTTGTCGATCCGACGAACGAGTTCGCTGATCTGGCTCGGATGCCCCTCGCTCGCGGGTTCGGGCGTCGCTTCGGCTGTGGGAGCCGGTTCCTCGTGCGCGGCGGCTTCGGGCTGCGGCAGCGCGACCGACGCGCTGCCCAGGCTGGCGAGCGCGCGATAAACACCGTGCGGCAAGTCGGAGCGTCCCGCCAGCACCGACCGTGCCATCGCGCTCGTCGCCGGCAGCAGCGCCAGCCAGTCGGCTTCGGCGAGCCGCGCATCGCGCAGCATGATCGCCGACACCGCCGGCACATCGTTGGCATAGAGCGCGACGAGCGGTGCAAAACGGCCATGGCGCGCGACGGCGCGCGCGCAGTCGCGCCGTACCGATTCGGGCACACGCGGCCTGAGTACGGCAAGCGCGTGCAGGCTGCGGCGAATATCGTCATCGGACAGTTGATTGCCGCGCTGCGCCAGAATATCGGTAAGTTGTCGCCAGGCAGTGATGCTCGCACGGCGATCCGCAGGCGCCTGGCGCAAGATGGTCGCAATCATCGAGTCAGCAGTCACGCGAAATCAGCCCCACAGCCTTGGTCGTTGGTTAGCATATGCTTACCGGCTAGCGTGAATCATCCGGTCATGAAAGTGCCTTAACCCTCCACGTCGCATTGTGGGACAATTGCAATCGCCTGAAATAATATTATGGTCACCGCAGTTTTGGAAAGCGGATGTTTCAATGATGGCTAGTCAGAAATTCGATCAGATTGATTTGCAGATACTGGGCGAGCTGCAAAAAAACGGGCGGATGACGAATGTCGAACTGGCACAAATGGTGGGGCTGACGGCTCCGCCATGTCTCCGACGTGTCCGGGCGCTCGAGGAATCGGGGGTCATCCGATCCTATCACGCCGACCTCGACGCATCGAAGCTCGGCTATGGAATCACCGTCTTTGCGATGGTCAGCCTGCGCAGCCAGGCCGAATCCGACCTGAAGGCGTTCGAGGACTATGTCGGCGGGCTCGCCGAGGTGCGCGAATGCTATATGCTGAACGGCGAGATCGACTTTTTGCTGAAGGTCGTCGCGCGCGACCTGCAGAGCTTCCAGTCGTTCCTGACCGCGCACCTGACGTCGGCGCCCAACGTCACCAGCGTCAAAACCTCGCTGACGATTCGCACCGCGAAACAGCTGGCGGGAATTCCCGTCGAACCCTGAGATTGCAGGTCGGCCATAAGAAAAGGGCGCCATCCTGACCGGACGGCGCCCTTTTTCTTTTGTGCGGTGCGCGCGATCAGTTCGTCGCGGGAGCCGCCGGGGTAGCCGCCGCAGCGGGAGCCGCCGCGGGCGCATCCAGCTTGACCACCCAAAGGTCGGCCAACCGCTTGCGGGGGCCGGCCACCTGGCCGAAGCTGGCCTTGGCGGCCGCCTTGTCGCCCGACAGTGCCTGGGCAACGCCGAGGCGATACGTCCACATGTCCTTGTCCGCTGCGCCCTTTGCCGCCGCCTGATAGAGCGGAATCGCATCGGCATAATGACCATAGCCGACCAGCGCGTCGGCGGTGGCACCCGCCGTCTTGGGGTTGGTCAGCGTCGAAGGCTGCTTGGAATAGGCCACGATGGTCGATGCCTCGTTGCCGGCGCGCGCCTTCTGGTCATCGCGCCGGGCCGCCAGCTTCGCGTCGGTGCCCGGGAAAACCTTCTTCTGCTCGCCTTCCTGGATAACGGCGACGGCTTCGCCCGGCAGGCCGTCGCTGGCCGCAAGCGCGCTATACTCGTCATATTCGAGGCGTTCGGTCATCGCGCCCGCCGCGCGCATCAGGCGCATGACGTCGAGCGTAACGAATTCCTGTTCCTTCGGCGTCCCGGCAGCCGGCCCGGCCTGCAGCACCGAAAACAAGGTCTGACGCCAGACTTGCGGCTGACTATAATCGCGCAGGCGCAAGGTCATCAGGCCTAGCATCTCGTCGTTGCGCTTTGCCGCCTGCAAAGCCTTGATCGGCCGGACATACAGTTCGTCCGACGGACGCTGACCCGCGGCGCGGCTTGCCTCGATCGCGGCCTTGGCGATCGTGATGCCCTGATCGACCTGACCCGAGCTGAGATAGCTGTCCATCAACAGAATGGGCACATTGGCTTCGGTCGAACCAGCGGCGCGCGCGGCTTCGAGCCGCTTGATCGCCTTCGGATAGTCCTTCGCCGCATAAGCGAAATTGCCCGAGAAGAAGCTGTAGACCGCGAGATTTTCCGGCGGGGTCAGACCCGAATCGAGCATCGCATCGAGCGCCTGTCCCTGAACCGCCTGGTCCTTGTTCAGGATGCCGAGCTGGAGCTGGTAGAAGCCGAGGAGATATTTATCGTCGGGCGCGGTGGCGGTCCCCTGCCCTTCGGTCAGCGCCGCCTGCAACGCCGCGGCGTCCTTTGCGGTGGTCGCGTCGGTCATTTTCTTGAGCGCGGGGCCGAACCCCTTGCTTGCCGACAGGCCCTTGCCCTTCGCCTCTTCTTCCTTCTTCGGCTTCTCTTTCTTCTGAGCGGTAGCCGGGGTCGCAGTCGCCATCAGCGCGCAGCCCAGCACGGCGGCCATCGCCGTTGCGGGCATCGAGCGGAAACGGTTAAACATCGAAATCTCTCCTTTTACTCGGCCGCCTTCGCCCAGGCATGCGCTTTGGCGCACACAGGTTCGGCCGCGCGTCGTAAACGCGGCTAAACCCGTCGCGTTGCCAAGGCAAGACAGGCGGTATCGATATTTCAATGGAGAAAAGCGGCTGAACCGAAATTGAACCCGGTCTGCCGGTCCGGGCCGCACAGCGTCAGGGCCGGCGGTCAGGCGATCGCGTCGATTGCCAGGTTGATCCGGCGCAGCACGGCGGGGTCACCCGGCGCGCCCTCGATCGCTGCTTCGGCGAGTTGGATCAGCGGGATGATGCCAAAGGTCGCGGCGAGCCCTTTCAGGCGGGTTGCCGCCATTTCCCAGTTCGCATCGCAGCGCGATCGGCGCATCAGGTCGGACAGGTCGCGCGCGCTGCCGGTGAAGGCGGTGCGCAGATCCATCGCCATCGCCGGATCGTCGCCGAACGCCGCGCTGAGATATCGGTCGAGGGGGCCGCTGTCGAAAGACATTCCACAGGATTGGCAGCTTGTAGTTAAGTTTCCGTTTCATGGCGGCCATTTGATGCTAAGATGGCAGGATGACGGGGGAAAAGAAAATCGTTGGATTGTGGCGGAATTCCGCGACAAACCAGGAAGCGGACAGCGCGGAACCGGCAGAAGTGGCGGCGCCCGAACCCGCGCTCGCGCCCGAAACCGAGGCGCCCACCGAACGGAATTGGCTCGACATGTCCTCGCTCGATGACGCCGGGGATATCGACGAAGCGCCACGCGCTGCGCCGGCCTGGCGCGAACGCGGTGCCCCGGCACTGCTTATCCTTCTGGCGGTCGGCTGGACGGGGTTCGCACTTTCCGTCGCGACGGGCGGCTTTGCACGCAGCCCGGCCCTCTCGGTCTGGCCCACACTGGTCGCTACGATCGCGATGCCGCTGACGCTGCTTGCGGTGCTGTGGATGGCCTTGCTCCGATCGGGCCGGTCCGAACAGGCGCGTTTCGCCCGGGTCGCGGCCGCGCTTCGCGAAGAGAATATGGCGCTCAACCAGTCGATGCATTCGCTCGGCTTGCATCTGGCCGATGCGCAGAAGCAGCTCGGCGAGCAGGCGAAGATCGTCCAGCAGCTCGGCCTCGACACCGTATTGCGGCTGGGTGAAAGCAGCGACAAGCTCGCCAGCAACGCCTCGGTTATCGCCAATGCGCACGACCAGCTCGCGCGCTCGGGCGATGTCGCGCTGCAGCGGATGGATGGGCTGCTCGCCGGCCTGCCCCGGATCGACGACGTCGCGCAGCGGCTCGCGGTCAATTTCCGCGAAGCCGGTCTCGTCGCGCACCAGCAGGGCGCCAATCTCGAAGCCCGGCTCGCGGCGCTTGGCGAGGAAGCGGCCAAGGCGGCGCAGACCGGAACCGAAACGACTGCGACCATGCTCGAGGCGATCGTCGCGCTGCAGGAACAGACGAAGGAAACCGAAGCGGAACTGCTCGCCGCGTCGGCGCAGGTTGCCAACGAGCAAGGCGCCGTGCTTGCGCAAATGACAAAGGTAGCGGCCACCGCACGCGATGACATGACCTCGACCGTCGCCGCGATGACGGGCCAGATGGATCAAAGCTGGCGGCAGTTCCGCGAAGGCGTCGACGACGCCGGCGCGCTGATGGATGCGAAGCTCGGCCTCGCCCGCGATGCCGGAAATGCGATGGGCGTGCAGCTCGCGGCGCACGCCGACGCCAGCGACGCGCTGGCCTCGCGCATCACCGCGCATGTCGCCGAAGTCGGCAAGCAGCTCGAAATCCTTGATGTCAGCGTCAGCGCCAGCACGGGGGTCATCGGCCGCTCGATCGACGATACCAAAGCGCAGCTCGGCGCCTTCATGCAGGAAGTGCAGAGCGGCAACGCCTCGGCGCATCAGCTTATCACCCATGCCGAATCGCTGCTCCTCGCGCTCGATGCCGTGACGCGCGAACTCGACGAAACGCTGCCGCACGCGCTCGATCGCATCACCTCGCACGGCAAGACGACGCAGACGGCGCTGTCGCAGCTCCGCCCGATCCTCGACGCGTCGGAACTCGTCGCGCAATCGACGGCGTCGCACGTCAACGCCGTCCAGGCCACGCTGAAGGCGAACGAGGAACAGATGGCGGGTCATGCGACCAGCCAGCAGGCGCTTGTCGACCGTATCAACGGCTCGCTCGCCGACGCCGAGACGGCGCTCGCCAAGCTGCGCGAAGGTGCCGACGAATTCGCCGAACAGGGCGGCGCGCGCATGATCGCGACGCTGGGCGAAGTTCGCGCCACCGCCGATTCGGCGGCCGACGAAGCGCGACTGACACTCGAAAAGCTGGTGACGAGCGCGCGCGAGACGATGCAGGCGACCGCGACCGATGCGATCGACGCCGCGTTCAAGAACGAGATCATGGCGCAACTCAGCGCGATCGAGGACGCCTCGGCGCGCGCCGTCGCCGCCGCCAACGGCGCCGCCGACCGCTTGATGCGCCAGCTGATCACGATCATGGACACCAGCGCGAGCGTCGAACAGCGCGTCAGCGAAGCCGAACAGGCAATCGCCGCGTCGGACCGCGATTCGCTCGCGAAACAGGTCGGCCTGCTGACCGAGTCGCTGAAATCGACCGCGATCGACGTCACCAAGATATTGTCGAGCGAAGTCAGCGACATCGCATGGGATGCGTATCTGAAGGGCGACCGCGGCGTGTTCGCGCGGCGTGCGGTCAAGCTGATCGACAATAGCGAGGCCAAGGAAATCCTGCGCATCTATCAGGCCGACGATGGCTTCCACGCCGCGGTGAACCAGTTCATCCACGATTTCGAAGCGATGCTGCGCGTACTCATCGGCGCGCGCGACGGGTCGGCGATCAGCGTGACCTTGCTCTCGTCGGATATTGGCAAGCTGTACGTCGCGCTGGCGCAGGCGATCGACCGGCTGCGGAACTAGGCGGCGTTGAAATAGACGGATCGGCGTGGCGGCTTTCGACCGGAAGCGCTCATTCTGAAGTTGCGCCGATGCGTTGACTTGGCACCGCGTCCAGACCTCTGACGGTGCCCGAATTCTTCCCGTCAGCAGACAGTTGTTGAATTCCTCGCGAATCTGTCAGTTCGGCGCGCGCTTCTTGAAATGTGGAGGGTTGATGTTGTCCTCAGCCGCCAGTTTGCGCCAGCGATCGAAGCGCGCAGACGTCAATTTTCCCTCGGCAATCGCTGCCCGGACGGCACAGCCTGGCTCGACGCCATGCGCACAGTCGGAAAAGCGGCAATGCTGCGCCACAATGATGAAATCGTCGAAAACTTCCGATATTCCGGTGGCCGCATCGGACAGTTGCAGCTCGCGCATACCGGGTGTGTCGAGCAGCCAGCCCCCTCCATCGAGTCGATGCATTTCGCGCACGGTGGTGGTGTGGCGGCCCGTACCGTCCCCTGCGCGGATCGCTTGGGTGGCGATGCTATCCGATCCTCGCAACGTGTTTACGAGCGTCGATTTTCCGACGCCCGAGGATCCAAGAAGCGCAACGGTTTCGCCCTTACCGCACCATGCGGCGAGGCGAGCGACGCTAGCAGGGTCGCGGCCATTGACCGATTCGACGCGCAATCCCGGTTCGATCGCGCGTGCGGCCGCCGCAAAAGCCTCCGGGTCGTCCGCCAGGTCGGTCTTGGTGAGAACCACGACGGGATTCACCCCGACCTCGCGTGCCAGCACCAAATAGCGCTCCACCCGGGCGACACTGAAATCCTGGTTGCACGAGGCGACAATGAACAGCGTGTCCACGTTGGCGGCGATCATCTGCTCTTTGCGGGGATCGCCCGGTGCGCGCCGCTTGAACAGGTTCATTCGCTGCAGGACGCGTACGGGCTCAAATGTATCGCGGTCGATAAGCAGCCAGTCCCCGACTGTCGGATGATCGTCCGACGGCCCCGCGCCCGGAATATAGGGCGAGATGAAACGCTGAAATCCGGCGCCCGCAACGTCGATCTTGCCGCGGTGGACGGCCATCACCCGGACGGGATGGCATTGCCGGGCTTCCTCGCTGGTGACCTGTTAGCGGAAATGGGCCTTCCAGCCTAGAACTTCTAAAGTCTTATCGGGCGATTTCATACAGCCGCAGACGGCCTCTCATTAAGCCCAATGCGCGGGTTCTGGCCGTCGGTTACGGTCCACAAAAGCGCGCACTGAAATGTGGGCACCTGCATCGGCAGGGCAACCTCTGGGCGCGGTATACGGCCGCATTCCTCTGGTGGCCAGCTTGTAGCGAATATTAGCGGGGCACCCATTGTCCGACTTTCGTCCCAAAGCAGGCATGTCGGATCGGCAATCGGGCTGCCGCTATTTAGGTCCGCCCGCTGAGCACGTCGGGGTCGGCCCAGCCGTTCACATAGGCGACGTAATAAAGGACGAAGGCGACCGTCGCGGCGATCGTCATCTGGAGCAGGATGCGTGCGGGGCGGAAGGCCGCTGGCGCGCCCGGTTCCTGCCCGCGCACCAGCGGCGTCGCGTCATCGCTTGCGCGGCGGCCGTGGAAAGGCAGCACGAAGAAGGCGCTGAACGCCCAGAACAGCAGGTAGATGGCGAGCGCCGAGGTCCATTTCATCGTTGCAGGTCCGTTCAGATGGTGACGAGCATCACGTCGACGACGGGCTTTTTGCCCGTCCAGTCGGTCGCGACGCGGCGCACGCCGAGGCGGATCGCCTCGCGGAGCTTTTCCTCGTCGCGCGCCGGGCCGGTGGCGGCCTGTTCGGCGGCTTCGCGCATCTCGTCGATAAAGGCTTCGCGCTCGTCCTCGACGGGCACGCCGCGATAGCTGATCGCGCTTTCGACGAAACGCTTTGCGGAGAAGATCGCCGCGACGGTGATATGGCCGTGGAGCGATAGTTTGCGCCGTTCGTTGATCGTCTCGCCGTCGGCGGGCAGGATCACGTCGCCGTCGAGGATCAGACGTCCTGCATGAACGCGTTCGACGATCTTCGCCGGACCGGGCGCCAGTCGTACCAGATCGCCATTTTCCTGCACCAACGCATCGGGAACGCCGCGTTCGAGCGCGAAGCGTGCCTGTTCGTGCATATGACGGATTTCGCCATGCACCGGCAGGACGAGCTTGGGCCGCAGCCAGCCGTAGAGCGCGGCGAGTTCGGGCTGGCCCGGGTGACCGCTGACGTGGATATGCGCCTGTTTTTCGGTGACGGTGAGGATGTCTTTCGCAGCAAGCTGGTTCATGATCCGACCGATCGCGACCTCGTTGCCGGGGATCTGCTTCGACGAGAAAACGACGGTGTCGCCCGCCTCGAGCTTGATCTGGTGAATGTCGGCCGCCATGCGCGCAAGCGCCGCGCGCGGTTCGCCCTGGCCTCCGGTGGCGATCACCATCACCTTGTCGCGCGGCAAGCGCATCGCTTCGTCGAAATCGACCGTCGGCGGGAAGTCCTTGAGGTAACCGACCGAGCGCGCAACGCCGAGGATGCGGTCGAGCGAGCGGCCCGCGACGCACAAGGTGCGTCCCGTCGCCTTCGCGACCGCGCCCAGCGTCGCCAGACGCGCAGCGTTCGATGCGAAGGTGGTGACGACCACGCGGCCCTTTGCCGCGCCGACCGCCTGCTCCAGCCCAGCCCGCAGGCCGCCTTCGCTGCCCGATGCCTCGGGGTTGAAGGCATTGGTCGAATCGCAGACGAGAACGTCGATGCCCTCGTCGCCGACCGCGGTCAGTGCGGCGGCGGTGGCAGGAACCCCGAGGATCGGTTCCTCGTCGAGTTTCCAGTCGCCGGTATGGAAGACGCGGCCATAAGGCGTGTCGATCACCACCGCGCTCATTTCGAGGATCGAGTGCGCGAGCGGGATCAGCCGGATGCCGAACGGCCCGAGCTGAAAATTATCGTCGATGTCGACGGTCTTGAGCGTGACCGCTTTCTCCAGCCCCTCTTCGGCGAGCTTGTGCGCGATCAACCCCGCAGTGAAGCGGTTGGCATAGAGCGGCACGCCAAGGTCAGCGGCGAGATAGGGCAGCGCCCCGATATGATCCTCGTGCCCGTGCGTCAGCACGATGCCGAGCAGATCCTTCTTGCGGTCCTCGATGAATTCGAGGTCGGGCATGACGATGTCGATGCCCGGATAATCGTGGCTGCCGAAGGTCACGCCGAGGTCGAGCATGATCCATTTGCCGTCGCAGCCATAGAGATTGGCGTTCATGCCGATCTCGCCCGATCCGCCCAATGCGAGGAAAAGCAGCTCCTTGCCCGGAGTCGTCATATATTTGGCTTCCATTGATGATAGAGGTGCATCAGCCCGTTCAGCGTCAGGTCGGGCTCGATACGATCGAACAGGTGCGCCTGTTCCTGAAAAAGTGTCGCCAGGCCGCCCGTCGCGATGACGGTGAGCGGTTTGCCGATTTCGGTCTTCATGCGCGCGATCAGCCCTTCCATCATCGAGACATAGCCCCAATAGACGCCGATCAGCATCTGGCTTTCGGTAGTGCGCCCGATAACGCTGCTCGTTGCCGGGGCTTCGATCGCGATGCGCGGCAGTTTCGCCGCCGCCGCGACGAGCGCCTCGAGCGAGAGATTGACGCCCGGCGCGATGATCCCGCCGAGATAGGCGCCGTCGGGGCCGATATGGTCGAGCGTCGTCGCGGTGCCGAAGCTGATGACGAGCTTGTCCTTGCCGGGCTCGACCGCCTGCGCCGAGATCGCGTTGACCGCGCGGTCGGCGCCGACCGACTGCGGCTCGTCGACCTTGAGCGCGATCCCCCAGGTCACGGGCTCGCGGCCCGCGACCAACGCATCGACGCCGAAATATTTATGCGCGAGCAGCTGGAGATTGTGGAGCGCGCGCGGCACGACGGTCGAGATGATGACCGCTTCGACGTCGGCGCGGTCGTGCCCCTCGATCCGCATAAGCTGATCGAGCCACACCATATATTCGTCAGCCGTGCGCCGGTCGTCGGTCGCGATGCGCCAGCGCGCGAGCAGCTCGGTGCCGCGGAACAGTGCGAATTTGGCGTTGGTGTTGCCGACATCGATCGCGAGCAGCATCTCAATTCCCCTCCACGGGCCGGCGTAGTTCGACGTCGCCCGCATGGACCAGCATGGTCTCGCCGCCCTCGCGGCGCAAGCGCAGCGCGCCATCGTCGGCAAGGCCATCGAAGAAACCGTCGATCCCCTGTTCGGAGACGCGGAGCGGCGTACCGATCGGATGCGCCTGCGGTAGCCAGGCGCGAACGATGCTTGCCACACCTTCCTGTCGCCACGTCCAGAGCGCGTCGATCATTGCGATACCGAGCGCATTGGCGAAATGATCGCGGTCGAGTTCGACGCCCTTGGCCGCCAGCGTCGCGGTCGGACGGTCGGGCAGTTCGGGCGCGGCGACGAGATTGACGCCGATACCGATCACCACCGAATTGCCCGTGCGTTCCATCAATATGCCCGCGCATTTGGCGCCATCGATCAGCAGGTCGTTCGGCCATTTGAGCTGCGCGTCGACGCCGGGCGCCAGCGCGGCAACGGTCTTGGCGAGCGCCACTCCGGCGACGAGCGCGAGCGTCGCCGCCGACGGATCGCCTATCGTCAGGTGGACGACGGTCGAGCCCATGAAATTGCCCTGCCCGTCGTTCCAGCCACGCCCGAGGCGCCCGCGCCCGGCGGTCTGGCGATCGGCAACGAGCCAATGGCCTTCACCGACATGCTCGCCGCCTGCCAGCCGCGCCAGCAGGTCGGCGTTGGTTGAGCCAGTCTGCTGGATCCGCTCTATCGGCGGTATCAGAACAGCACCGCGGCGGCGCTGGCCGAAAGGACCGCCAGCACGGGAATGAAGAGATAGCCGATGACCGAGAGCCACAGCGCGCTCGCGGTGATCACCGCATCCTCGACGATCGCGCCGCCGCCCGCGGGGAATTCGGTGTCCGACTTGTCGTCGAAGTACATCGTCTTGATGATCGCGATATAATAGAAAGCACCGATCACCGAGGCGACGATACCCGCAACCGCCAGCGGCACGAGGTTCGCGTTCACCGCCGCCTCGAACACCAGATACTTCGGCCAGAAACCGAAGAGCGGCGGGATGCCGGCGAGGCTGAACAGGAACACCGCCATCGCCGCGGCAAGCCCCGGACGGCGCTGTGACAGGCCGGCGAGCGCCGGGATGCTCTCGACATGATTGCCGTCGGTATCGCGCAGCTGGAGCACGACGAGGAAGGCGCCGAGCGTGGTTAGCATATAGACGAGCAGATAGGTCAGCACGCCCTCGACCCCCTGCTGCGTTCCGGCAGCAAGACCGACGAGCATGAAGCCGACGTTATTGATCGACGAATAGGCAAGCAGACGCTTGATATTCTTCTGCCCGATCGCACCGACCGCGCCGAGGATGATCGAGGCGAGCGACAGGAAGATGATGATTTGCTGCCACGCGCCGACCGCGGGGCCCATCGCATCGATCACGACGCGCGTCATCAACGCCATCGCCGCAACCTTGGGTGCGGTGGCGAAGAAGGTCGTCACCGGGGTCGGTGCGCCTTCATAGACGTCGGGGGTCCACATGTGGAACGGCACGGCGCTGATCTTGAAGCCGAGGCCCGCAAGCACGAACACGATGCCGAAGATCAGCCCGATGTTGAGCTCGCCGCCCAGCACCTTCGCGATCCCGGCGAAATCGGTCGTCCCGGTGAAGCCATAGAGCAGTGAAATGCCATAGAGCAGCATGCCCGACGCGAGCGCGCCGAGGACGAAATATTTGAGGCCGGCTTCGGTCGACCGCTCGTCGGTGCGCATGAAGCTGGCGAGCACATAGGCCGCGAGGCTGTTGAGCTCGAGCCCGACATACAGCGTCATCAGGTCGCGCGACGAGGCCATGATGCCCATGCCGAGCGCCGCGAACAGGATGAGCGTCGGATATTCGGCGCGCATCCCGCCATTGAAGAAGCGCGGCGCGATGACGATGCAGACGAAGCTCGCGGCATAGATCAAGAGCTTGGCGAAGCCGCCGAAGCTGTCGACCGACAGCGTGCCCGAGAAGACCGTCGCATCGACGCCGAACAGCGCAACGACCGCGGCCGCGGCCGCAGCGAGCGTCAGCAGCGAGCTCAGCTGATAGAGGCCGACGTTGCGGTCACCGAAGAAGGTGCCGAGCATCAGCGTGATGAGCCCGCCGATCGTCAGGATCAGTTCGGGCCAGATGAGCATCAGGTCGGCGGTCATTGGACGCCTCCTGCGTGGCTCGATCCGTGGGCGGTGTCACCATGCGCCTTGGCGGGCTTAGGCTTGCCGGCGGCAAGGTGCGCGTCGCCCGCGGGCTTCGCCGGAGCAAGGCGCGCGACGACGGTCGTCACATCGCCGCGCATCGGCGCGAGGAAGCTTTCGGGATAGACGCCCATCCACAGCGCCACGGCGGCCAGCGGCACCATGATCGTCCATTCGCGTGCGTTGAGGTCAGGCATCGCCTTCACATCGTCCTTGGTCAGTTCGCCGAACACGACGCGGCGATAGAGATAAAGCATGTACGCGGCGCCGAGGATGATCCCGGTGGTGCAGACGAAGGCGACCCAGCTCGACGCTTCATAAATGCCGGCGAGGCTCAGGAATTCGCCGACGAAGCCGCTGGTGCCCGGCAGGCCGATCGACGCCATCGTGAACAGCATGAAGAAGAGCGCATAGGCCGGCATGTTGACGGCAAGCCCGCCGTAACGGTCGATCTCGCGCGTGTGCAGCCGGTCATAGATCACACCGACGCAGAAGAAGAGCGCAGCCGAGACGACACCGTGGCTGAGCATGATGATCAGCGCGCCTTCGATGCCCTGCTGGTTGAAGGCGAAGAGGCCCGCAGTGACGATCGCCATATGCGCCACCGACGAATAGGCGATCAGCTTCTTCATGTCGCTCTGCGCCAGCGCGACGAGGCTGGTGTAGACCACCGCGATCATCGACAGCGCAAAGACGATCCACATCAGCTGCCCCGACGCGTCGGGGAACATCGGCATCATGAAGCGGATGAAGCCATAGGCGCCGAGCTTCAGCAGCACGCCCGCAAGGATCATCGAGCCCGCGGTCGGCGCCTGGACGTGCGCGTCGGGAAGCCAGGTGTGGACGGGCCACATCGGCATCTTGACCGCAAGGCTGGCGAAGAAGGCCAGCCACAGCCACGTCTGCATCTGAACCGGGAAGTCATAGTTCAAGAGCGTCGGGATGTCGGTCGTGCCCGCTTCGTGGATCATCGCGATGATCGCGATCAGCATCAGCACCGATCCGAGCAGCGTGTAGAGGAAGAATTTGAACGCCGCATAGATGCGGTTCGCGCCGCCCCAGATACCGATGATGAAATACATCGGGATAAGGCCAGCCTCGAAGAAAATGTAAAAGAGCAGCAGATCCTGCGCGCAGAACACGCCGATCATGATCGTTTCCATGATCAGGAACATCGCCATGTAGAGGCCGACACGGCTCTTGATCGCGTCCCAGCTGGCGAGGATGCAAAGCGGCATCAGGAAGACGCTGAGCATGATGAGCATCAGCGCCATGCCGTCGATACCGAGGGCATATTGGAAACGGCCGAACAGGTCGGCGCGCTCTGTGAACTGCCACTGCGCCCCGCCGATGTCGAACTGCGCCCACATGATGCAGCCGAGCACGAAGGTCGCGAGCGTCGCACCCAGCGCAACCCAGCGCGACATCTTGTCACCCACGAACAGGCAGGCGATGGCGGCGAGCGCGGGGACCGCCAGCATCAGCGAAAGGATCGGAAAGCCGCTCACAGGAAATTCACCATGGCCCAGCTGGCGAGGCCCACAAGACCGAGCAGCATCACAAACGCATATCCATAAACATAACCCGATTGCAGCCGGACCGCGAGACGGGTCCCCCCAGCGACGAGCGCGGCGGCGCCATCGGGACCGAAGCGGTCGATGGTGCCTTCATCCCCGCGCTTCCAGAAGAAGCGGCCGATCGCGAAGGCGGGCTTCACGAAGAGGATGTTGTAGAGCTCGTCGAAATACCATTTGTTGTACAGGAACTGATGGAGCAGCTTAAACTGCGCCACGAAGCGCGCCGGCAGCGTGGTGTTGCGAATATAGCTGTTCCACGCGAGGAACAGGCCGATCGCCATCACCGTGAACGGCGTCCACTTCACCCAGGTCGGCACTTCATGCGCATGGTGCATCAGCTCGGCGTCGAACGCGAGGCTGCCCTTCCAGAACGCCAAGCCCTCTTCGGGGTAGATGAACTGGTGGTGGAACGCCATGCCCGCGAACACCGCGCCGATCGACAGCACGACCAGCGGGATGAGCATCGAAAGCGGGCTTTCGTGCGGGTGATAGCCTGCGGTGCCGTCGCCGTGCGCTTCATGATGGTGCGCGTGCCCATGATCGTCGGCCGAATGCTCTTCGGAGGGATCCTCATGCTCGCCATGAACCGCGTGCTGGATATGCTCGCTCTGTTCCCAGCGCGCCTTGCCGTAGAAGGTCAGGAAGACGAGGCGCCACGAATAGAAGCTGGTGAGGAACGCCACGAAGATGCCGACCCAGAAGGCCACCACGCCGCCGCCGCCGCTCGCATAAGCGGCCTCGAGGATACCGTCTTTCGAATAGAAGCCGGCAAAACCCGCAACCCCGGCGATACCGACGCCGGTGATCGCCAGCGTGCCGAGCATCATCGCCCAATAGGTAATCGGGATCGATTTCCGCAGATTGCCATAATAGCGCATGTCCTGCTCATGGTGCATCGCATGGATGACCGAACCGGCACCGAGGAATAGCAAAGCCTTGAAGAAGGCGTGCGTGAACAGGTGGAACATCGCGGCGCCATACGCGCCCGCGCCCGCGGCGAAGAACATGTAGCCGAGCTGCGAACAGGTCGAGTAAGCGATGACGCGCTTGATGTCCCACTGCGTCGTCGCGACGGTCGCGGCGAAGAAGCAGGTCGCGGCGCCGACGAACATCACGACGCCCTGCGCGACGTCCGAGGTTTCGAACATCGGCGACAGGCGGCAGACCATGAAAACGCCCGCGGTGACCATCGTCGCGGCGTGGATCAGCGCCGACACCGGGGTCGGACCCTCCATCGCGTCGGGAAGCCAGGTGTGGAGGCCGAGCTGCGCCGACTTGCCCATCGCGCCGATGAACAGCAGCAGGCAGAGGATCGTCATCGTGTCGAGACGCATCCCCAGGAAGCTGATCGTCGAACCCGCCATGCCCGGCGCTGCGGCGAGGATCTCGGGGATCGAGACGGTGCCGAACACAAGGAAGGTGCCGAAGATGCCGAGCATGAAGCCGAGGTCGCCGACGCGGTTGACGACGAACGCCTTGATCGCGGCAGCATTGGCGCTGGGCTTCTTGTACCAGAAACCGATGAGGAGGTACGACGCGAGACCGACGCCTTCCCAGCCGAAGAACATCTGGACGAGATTGTTCGCGGTCACGAGCATCAGCATCGCGAAGGTGAACAACGAGAGATAGGCAAAGAACCGCGGCTGGTCCGGGTCTTCCTCCATATAGCCCCAGCTATAGAGGTGGACGAGCGCCGACACCGTCGTGATCACGACGAGCATCACCGCGGTCAGCGTGTCGACGCGAAGTTCCCAATTGAACTGGAGCGCGCCCGACGAAACCCAGTGCAGCACCGGCGTCACGCCCGCTTCGCCGCTGCCCGTCACGAAGGAGAGGAAGATCGGCCAGCTCAAGGCGCAGCTGATGAACAGCGCGCCAGTGGTCAGGATTTTCGACGCGAAGGGGCCGATGGCCCGCTGGCCGAGCCCTGCGATAAGTGCCGCGAGCAGCGGCAGGAAAACGATCGCCTGGATCACCGGTTTACCCCTTCATCCGGTTGGCATCGTCGACGGCAATGGTGCCGCGGCCGCGGAAGTAAATAACGAGAATGGCAAGACCGATCGCGGCTTCACCCGCAGCGACGGTCAGCACGAACATCGAGAAGACCTGCCCGACGAGATCGCCGAGCGCCGCGCTGAATGCGACAAGGTTGATGTTCACCGCGAGCAGGATCAGTTCGATCGCCATCAGGATGACGATGATATTCTTGCGGTTGATGAAGATGCCGAGCACGCCGAGCGTGAAGAGCACCGCCGAAACGGCGAGATAATGGCCGACCGAAATCATGCCCGAACTCCATTTCCGTTCGTGTCGAGCGAAGTCGAGACACCGTGAAGGCGTGCACGAACGATGGGCATCTCGACTACGCTCGATGCGAACGGGTTAAGGATATGCAACGAAATCACAGTTCCATCCCCTGCCCGACGCCCGGATCGACCAGCCGCGTCGCATCCTGCGGACGGCGCTGGTTCTGCTTCGAGATATTCTGGGTGCGCACCCCGCCGCGCTTGCGATGCGTCAGCACGATCGCGCCGATCATCGCGACGAGGAGGACGATGCCCGCCGCCTCGAACAGGAAGATGTAGCGCGTGTAGAGCAGTTCACCGATCTGCTGGATATTGCTCTTGTCGCTGACGACCGGCGCAGCGCGCGCCGCGAGGTCGACCCCGCCCGCACTCCATGCGCCGACCGCGAAGATCAACTCGGCAGCAAGGATGATCGCGACAAGCGCCCCGAGCGGCAGATAGCGCACGAAACCAGCGCGCAGCTCGGCGAAATCGATGTCGAGCATCATCACGACGAAGAGGAACAGCACCGCGACCGCGCCGACATAGACGATGACAAGCAGCATCGCGATGAATTCGGCGCCCGCGAGCAGCATCAGACCCGCCGCGTTGAAGAAGGCGAGGATCAGCCACATGACGCTGTGGACCGGATTGCGTGCGAAAATGACCATCGCGGCCGACGCAATGACGATCGTCGCGAACAGGTAAAAGGCGAAGAGTTGGATCATGTGCGCGCGCCCTTATCGATAGGGCGCGTCGGCGGCAAGATTCGCCGCGATCGCGCGTTCCCATTTGTCGCCGTTGGCGAGCAGCTTGGCCTTGTCATAGAGCAGTTCTTCGCGCGTTTCGGTCGCGAATTCGAAGTTCGGCCCCTCGACCACCGCATCGACCGGGCATGCTTCCTGACAGAAGCCGCAATAGATGCACTTAGTCATGTCGATGTCGTAACGCGTCGTGCGGCGCGAACCGTCTTCGCGCGGCTCGGCCTCGATCGTGATCGCCTGCGCCGGGCACACCGCTTCGCACAGCTTGCACGCGATGCAGCGTTCCTCACCGTTCGGATAACGGCGCAACGCATGCTCGCCGCGAAAACGGGGCGACAGCGGGTTCTTCTCGAACGGATAGTTGATCGTCGCCTTCGGCTTGAAGAAATATTTCAGCGTGAGGGCGTGCGCCTTCACAAACTCCCACAGCGTGAAGCTTTTGATGAGGTGGGCAATGGTACTCATGAATACCTCGTCAGCATCAGATAGCCGGAAATCAGGAAGATCCAGAGAAGCGAGATCGGCAGGAAGATTTTCCAACCCAGCCGCATCAGCTGGTCATAGCGGTAGCGCGGGACGGTCGCCTTGACCCAGCTGAAGACGAAGAAGAAGAACAGGATCTTCGCGAACAGCCAGATGATGCCGGGGACGGCATAAAGGGGCGCCCAGTCGATCGGCGGCAGCCAGCCGCCCCAGAAGAGCACCGCGTTCAGCGTGCACATCAACAGGACGTTGGCGTACTCGCCGAGCCAGAAGAGCGCGAAGCTCATCGACGAATATTCGGTCTGGTAACCGGCGACGAGTTCGCTTTCGGCTTCGGTCAGGTCGAACGGCGCGCGCGCGGTTTCGGCGAGCGACGAGATGAGGAACATCACCGCGAGCGGGAAGAGCAGCAGGTTGAAGCCGAAGGCATTGACGATGCCAAGCCCATGGCCCTGCTGCGCTTTCACGATCTCGTTCATGTTGAAGCTGTCGGCGAAGAGCACGACGCCGATCAGGATGAAGCCGATCGACACTTCATAGGAGATCATCTGCGCCGAGGCACGCATCGCCGAAAAGAAGGGATATTTCGAGTTCGACGCCCAGCCCGACAGGATCACGCCGTAGACGCCAAGCGACGAGATCGCGAGGATGTAGAGCAATCCGACGTTGATGTCGGCGAGCACCGCGCCCGAATTGAACGGGATGACCGCCCAGGCGAGCAGCGCCACCGTGAAGGTGATGATCGGCGCGATCAGGAACAGGCCCCTATTGGCGCCGCTCGGGACGATCGTTTCCTGCAGGAACACTTTCAGGCCATCGGCGAAGCTTTGCAGCAGGCCGAAGGGACCGACGACGTTCGGACCGCGGCGCAGCGCGATCGCCGCCCAGATCTTGCGGTCGGCATAGATGATCATCGCGACCGCGAGCATCAGCGGCAGCGCGATGAGCAGGATGCCGCAAATCGTCGCGACACCCCACGCCCAATTCGGGTCCATGCCCCAGGAGATAAAGGTCTCGGTCATTTCCGGGTCCCGTCCTGGTTGCGCCAGCCGTTATGCGGGCCGGGCTTTTCCGATTTGCGCGGATTGAACCCGCGCCAGACGGCAAAGCCCATCCCGGCCAGCAACACGCTGGCGATTGCATGTACCGGGTTCATTCCGCGGCCTCCGCAAAGTCGACGCCATGAACCAGCTCTTCCGAGCAGCGCTGCATCGTCGGCGACGCGCGGCAGATGGCGTTGGTGAGATAGAAATCCTCGATTGGCGACGGGATTGCGCGCGCCTCGGGCTTCGCGGGCAGCTTCGGCACCGTCCAGCCATAGTCGGCGAGGCCTTCGGCGCCGAGGGCGGGCACCGCGGCGATCATCGCCGCGCGGCACTGCGCAAAGCTGTCGAAGCCGAGCGAGACGCCGAGCGCATCGGCCAAAGCACGAAAAATGCTCCAGTCCTCGCGCGCGTCGCCCGGTGCGAACACCGCCTTCTCGCTGCGCTGGACGCGACCCTCGGTGTTGACCGTGGTGAAGTCCTTTTCGGTCCACGCGGCGGCGGGCAGGATGACATCGGCGGCATGCGCGCCCTTGTCGCCATGATGGCCGACATAGACCTTGAACGTATCGGGAAGCGCCGCGAAATCGACCTCGTCGGCGCCGAGGAAGAAGGCGAGCTTCGGCTTTGCCGCGATCACATCCTTGATGCCGCCGGGCAGGCCGTAGCCGAGCATCAGCGAGCCCATGCGCGCGGCCGAGAAATGCACGACATTATAGCCGTTCCATCCGTCCTTGACCGCGTTCACCGACTTGGCGAGCGCGAGGCCCGCGCCGTGGACGCCGGGCACCGACAAAGCGCCGCCGCCGAAGATCAGCATCGGCCGCTCGGCGCCCTTGAGCGCGTCGAGCACCGCCGCGGGCAGCTTCGAAACGAGCGACGCGTCGTCGCCGAGCCACTGCGCCTTGTAGGTGAGGTCGGTTTCGGGGCCGATCGCGAAAACCTTCGCGCCCTTCTTCCACACCGCTTTGCGGATGCGCGTGTTGATCAGCGGCGCTTCCCAGCGAAGGTTCGTGCCGACGAGCAGGATCACGTCGGCATTTTCGGCCTCGGCGATACCGGTGTTGAAATTGACCGCCGACAGGCTGGTGACGTCATAGTCGAGCCCTGTCTGGCGCCCTTCGAGCAGGGTGCCGCCGAGCGCGTTCACGAGCGACTTCGCGGCGAACATCGTCTCGCAATCGGCGAGGTCGCCCGCGATCGCCGCGACCGACGAACCGGCGTTGACCGCTGCAATCGCGGCAAAGGCTTCGGCCCAGCTGGCGGGCTGAAGCACGCCGTTCACGCGAACATAGGGCTGATCGAGGCGGCGGCGCGTCAGGCCGTCGACATGGTGGCGCGTCTTGTCGCTCGCCCATTCCTCGTTCACATCGTCGTTGACGCGCGGCAGCACACGCAGGACCTGGCGCCCACGCGCGTCGATACGCACATTGGTGCCGACGGCGTCCATCATGTCGATGCCGAGCGTCTTCGAAAGCTCCCACGGGCGCGCTTCGAAGGCGTAAGGCTTGCTGGTCAGCGCGCCGACGGGGCACAGGTCGACGACATTGCCGCTGAGCTCGCTCGCAACCGCGCGCTCGAGGTAACTCGTGATCTGCATATTCTCGCCGCGATAGATCGCGCCGATATCTTCGACGCCCGCGACTTCCTCCGCAAAGCGGACGCAGCGCGTGCACTGGATGCAGCGGGTCATCACCGTCTTGACGATGGGGCCCATATATTTCTCGGTGACCGCGCGCTTGTTCTCGTCATAGCGCGTCGCGCCGCGACCATAGGCGACCGACTGGTCCTGCAGATCGCATTCGCCGCCCTGATCGCAGATCGGGCAGTCGAGCGGGTGGTTGATGAGCAGGAACTCCATCACCCCTTCGCGTGCCTTCTTCACCATCGGGCTGTCGGTCTTGATCACCTGCCCCTCGGCGGTCGGCAGCGCGCACGACGCCTGCGGCTTCGGCGGACCCGGCGACACTTCGACGAGGCACATGCGGCAATTGCCAGCGATCGACAGGCGTTCGTGGTAGCAAAAGCGCGGGATTTCCTTCCCCGCCAGCTCACACGCCTGCAAGACGGTCGCGCCCTGTGGGACGTCAAGTTCTACGCCATCTACGGTTACTTTAGGCACCAGCATGCCCCTTTGATTTATGTGCCGAAGTTTTGATAAGGGTCTTCATCGCTGCCAGATGGCGCTGCGTCGAAACGATCAATCCGACGCCCGCAACCAACGTCGCAAGTTTCAATATTGCGGGGATGGTCAGTGGAAAGACCCGGAACGAAGCGGCTCGAATGGCCATCTCAATCGAAGGCTGCTCGAACACCGAAATCTGCAAGCCGAGATGTTCAACACCCCCCGCCTGCATTTCCAGAAGCTGCCAATAATGGAACTGATAAAGCACGAGTGCCGACGCCGCCAAAATGACAGCAGCGATAATCGCGAGCATTCCGAAAACGGTGGCCTTGCTCATGATCCGGTCCACTCCGGCGCGTTTGCACTCGCTTCGAATTCCTGCCGCGCCAGCTGATCGGCCAAGAGGCTGCGTGCATCCTCAACCATCTGGGCAAGAAAACCGCCCAACAAGCAGAAAGCCGGATTCACTAGCATGAAAAATACATCGGGAAATCGGTACTGCCCATAATAGAACTGCCCATCGCTATTCTCGGCCGAGCCGTTGAACTGGAACATGCCATAGGCGATAAACAGCAGATGCGCCGCCGCGAGCGCATAGAATAGCGTTGCGAGCTTGCTCGTCGGCATCGTCATTCCGCTGCCTCCAGCGCGCCGCCATTCTCGCGGATGCGGCGTTCGATTTCGGGGCGGAAATGCTTGATCAGGCCCTGGATCGGCCACGCTGCGGCATCGCCGAGCGCGCAGATGGTGTGGCCCTCAACCTGCTTGGTCACGTCGAACAACGTGTCGATCTCGCTGATGTCGGCATCGCCGGTGCGCAGGCGCTCCATCACGCGCCACATCCAGCCGGTGCCTTCGCGGCACGGCGTGCACTGGCCGCAGCTTTCATGCTTGTAGAAATAGCTGATCCGGCTGATCGCCTGAACGACGTCGGTCGACTTGTCCATCACGATCGCCGCCGCGGTGCCGAGGCCCGATCCGACGGCTTTCAGCCCATCGAAGTCCATCGGCGCGTCCATGATTTCGGCCGCGGGGACGAGCGGAACCGACGAGCCGCCGGGGATCACTGCGAGCAGATTGTCCCAGCCGCCGCGGATGCCGCCGCAATGCTTGTCGATCAGCTCGCGGAAGGTGATGCCCATCTCTTCCTCGACGACGCACGGGCGCTCGACATGGCCCGAGATCTGGAAAAGCTTGGTGCCCTTGTTATTCTCGCGCCCGAAGCTTGCGAACCACGGCGCGCCGCGACGCAGGATCGTCGGGACGACCGCGATGCTCTCGACATTGTTCACCGTCGTCGGGCAGCCATAAAGGCCCGCACCCGCCGGGAATGGCGGCTTCAGGCGCGGCTGGCCCTTCTTGCCTTCGAGGCTTTCGATCATCGCGGTTTCTTCGCCGCAGATGTACGCGCCGGCGCCGCGGTGGACGAAGACGTCGAAATCATAGCCCGACTTCGCAGCGTTCTTGCCGAGCAGGCCGGCGTCATACGCCTCCTGCACCGCGGCGAAGAGCGTCTCGGCCTCGCGGATGAATTCGCCGCGGATGTAGATATAGGCCGCGCGGGCGCGCATCGCGAAGCCCGCGATTAGCGCGCCTTCGATCAGCTTGTGCGGATCGTGGCGGATGATTTCGCGGTCCTTGCACGAACCCGGCTCGGATTCGTCGGCGTTGATGACGAGGAAGCTCGGGCGGTCGGCGCGCGGCTCCTTCGGCATGAACGACCATTTAAGCCCGGTCGGGAAGCCCGCGCCGCCGCGGCCGCGCAGGCCCGACGCCTTGATCTCTTCGATGATCGCGTCCTGGCCGCGCTTCATCAGATCCTTGGTATTGTCCCAATCGCCGCGCGCCTGCGCGGATTTGAGGTTCCACGGCTGGAACCCGTAAAGATTGGTGAAAATGCGATCCTTATCGGCGAGCATGGCTTACCATTCCTTCCGATAATCATGATTGGCCTTGACCATTTCCTTCAGCGTCGTCGGGCCGCCGTCGGGCTCGCTCGTGTGGCGGTTCGCAAGCTGCGTCCCCGCCTTCGGCTGCTCCCCGGCAGCGAGCGCATCGAGGATGCGCACGGTGCTGTCATAATCAAGGTCTTCGTAATTATCGTCGTTGATCTGGACCATCGGCGCGTTGGTGCAGGTGCCCATGCACTCGACCTCGGTCAACGTGAACAGGCCGTCGGGGGTGGTCTTGCCCTTCACCATGCCGCGGTTCTTGCACGCGGCCATCACATCATCCGACCCGCGCAGCAGGCACGGCGTCGTGCCGCAGACCTGCACATGATAGCGGCCGACGGGCACGAGATTATACATCGTGTAGAAGGTCGCGACCTCATAGGCGCGGATGAACGGCATATCGAGGTGCGCCGCGACATATTCGATCACCGGCACGGGCAGCCAGCCCTGCGTCTGCGTCTCGGCGCCGACCTGCCGCTGCGCGAGGTCGAGCAGCGGCATCACCGCCGAACGCTGGCGTCCCGCGGGATAGCGCGCGATAACCGCCTTCGCCGTTTCGGCATTTTCGGCCGTCCACGCAAAAGCGCCCCAGCGCGCGCGGGTTTCGGCTTCGTCGGGAATTTGGGGTGCGTCAGCCATGGGCGCGCTTCCGATTCTTGAACCAGTAGAAAACAATCACGGCGGCGTTCAGCACCATCGTGAAACGAAACCAATGAGAAAATCCGAACTCGGGTGTTCCCCATACCAGCAAGCCAGCAAGAGCCGCGCACACGATCAGGGATATACCCAATGCCCGCCCGCTCACCGGTCGCACTCCCCGAACACGACGTCGATCGCGCCGATAATTGCGGTGGTGTCCGCGAGCATGTGGCCTTTCGACATCATGTCCATCGCCTGCAGATGCGAAAACGCCGTCGGGCGGATCTTGCAGCGATACGGCTTGTTGCTGCCGTCGCTGACCAGATAGACGCCGAATTCGCCCTTGGGGCTTTCGGTCGCGACATAGACTTCGCCCGCGGGGACGTGGAAACCCTCGGTATAGAGCTTGAAGTGGTGGATCAGCGATTCCATCGACTGCTTCATCTCGCCGCGCTTCGGCGGGACGACCTTGCGGTCGAGGCTGGCGATCGGGCCGGTGGGCATGTCGCGCAGGCACTGCAGGATGATGCGCGCCGACTGATAGACTTCCTGCACACGGACCATGAAGCGGTCGTAGCAGTCGCCGCGGGTGCCGACGGGAATGTCGAATTCCATCGACGCATAGGCGTCATAGGGCTGCGACTTGCGCAGATCCCACGCGATGCCGCTGCCGCGGATCATCGGGCCCGAGAAGCCCCACGCCAGCGCGTCTTCCTTCGACACCGTCGCGATGTCGACGTTCCGCTGCTTGAAGATGCGGTTGTCGATGACGAGGCTCATCGCGTCGCCGAACAGTTTCGGCAGGCGTTTTTCGCACCATTCGCCGATGTCGTAGAGCAGTCGTTCGGGCACATCCTGGTGGACGCCGCCCGGACGAAAATAGGCGCTGTGCATGCGTGCGCCGCTCGCGCGCTCGAAGAAGTTGAGGCAATCCTCGCGCAGCTCGAACACCCAGAGATTCGGGGTCATCGCGCCGACGTCCATGACGTGCGACCCGATGTTGAGCATGTGATTGCAGATGCGCGTCAGCTCGGCGAACAGCGTACGCAGATATTGCGCGCGCGCCGGAACTTCGAGATCGAGCAGCTTCTCGATCGCGAGAACATAGCTGTGCTCCATCCCGAGCGGCGAGCAATAGTCGAGCCGGTCGAAATAGGGCAAAGCCTGCAGATAGGTCTTATACTCGATCAGCTTTTCGGTGCCGCGGTGGAGCAGCCCGACGTGCGGATCGACGCGCTCGATGATCTCACCGTCGAGCTCGAGCACGAGGCGCAAAACGCCGTGCGCCGCGGGGTGCTGCGGACCGAAGTTGATCGTGTAGTTGGTGACGGCCTGATCGCCCACCGTATTGGCGGTGTCGACCGGATAGCCTTCGAACAGGTCGCCACCATAATGATGGACGTTCGGAGAGTCGGTCATGCGTCACCTCCAGTTTTAGGCTTGCGCGGTGCGCGCGGCTTCGGCGGGGCCTTTTCGGCCTTCGCGGTCGCCGGCGTTTTCGCGGCCTTGGTCGAAGGCTTCGCGCTCGCGCCATCGCGGCTCGTCTTTGCGGCCTTGATGTTGGCCTTCGCCCCTGCCCCGGTCTGCTCGGGCTTTTCGGTGGTCTTCGGAGTCGGCGGCGGCGGCGCCTTCGCCTGGTCGTCGGCCTTCTTGACCTCGGCCGCGGTCAGCGGCGTCGGCGCGCCCTTGCCCGGCGCTTCGCCGGTGCCGCCGGCCTTTTCATCGCCGGGCAGCACATAGTCGGCGCCTTCCCATGGGCTGAGGAAGTCGAAATTGCGGAAATCCTGCGCGAGCTTCACCGGCTCGTAGACGACGCGCTTGTCCTCTTCGCTGTACCGCAGCTCGGTATAGCCGGTCAGCGGGAAATCCTTGCGCTGCGGGTGCCCCTGGAAACCATAGTCGGTCAGGATGCGGCGGAGGTCCGGATTGCCCGCGAACAGCACGCCATACATGTCGAACACTTCGCGTTCGAGCCAGCCCGCAACCGGCCAGACGGGCACGATGCTCGGCACCGGCGTCGCTTCGTCGGTGCAGACGCGGACGCGCAGGCGATGATTCTTGGTCACGCTGAGCAGGTGATAGACGACCTCGAACCGCTCAGGCCGGTCGGGATAGTCCACCCCGGCGATTTCCATCAGCTGCTGATATTCCATCTTGTCGCGCAGCGCGATCATCACGCCCGCGATCGCTTCGCGATCGACGGTGATGCTGTCTTCATCGGCGGCATGGACATGCATGAGCAGGTCTTTGCCGAGCAGCGCCTTCAGTTCCGCGTCGATATGGGCGCGGCGGGCGACGAGGGGTGCGGCATGGGTCATCAGCGTTCGATCGTCCCGGTGCGGCGGATTTTCCGCTGCAACTGCATCACGCCGTAAAGCAGGGCCTCAGCAGTCGGCGGGCAGCCGGGGACATAGATGTCCACGGGCACGATGCGGTCGCAGCCGCGCACCACCGAATAGCTGTAGTGATAATAGCCGCCGCCGTTGGCGCAGCTGCCCATCGAGATCACGTATTTCGGGTTCGACATCTGGTCGTAGACGCGGCGGAGCGCCGGGGCCATCTTGTTGCAGAGCGTACCCGCGACGATCATCACGTCGGACTGGCGCGGCGATGCGCGCGGCGCGGCACCGAAACGCTCCATGTCATAGCGCGGCATGTTGACGTGGATCATCTCGACCGCGCAGCATGCAAGGCCAAAGGTCATCCACCAGAGCGAGCCGGTGCGCGCCCAGTTGAACAGATCCTCGGTCGAGGTGACCAGAAAGCCCTTGTCGCCGACTTCGCTGTTGAGGTCGTCGAAGAACGCCATGTCGGGGTTCGTCCCCGGGGCAACCGGCATCTGGCCGGGCGGCAGGATGATCGAGCTGCTCATTCCCAGTCCAACGCCCCTTTCTTCCACGCATACACAAGGCCGAGCGTCAGTTCGGCGAGGAAAATCATCATCGTGGCCCAACCGGCCCAGCCGATTTCCTCAAGGCTCACTGCCCAGGGAAAGAGGAAGGCGGCTTCGAGGTCGAAGATGATGAAAAGAATGGCGACGAGGTAGAAACGCACGTCGAACTGGCTGCGCGCGTCTTCAAAAGCGGGGAAACCGCATTCATATTCGGTCAGCTTCGCCGGATCGGGCTTGTGCGCCCCGGTCAGCCGCGCGACGCCCATCGGAAGAAACACGAAGGCGGAGGACAGGCCGACGGCGACGACCAGAAAGATCAGGATCGGCAAGTATTGCGTCAGATCGACCATGGGAGCTCGCAGTTCTGTTGTTCATATTTTGGGGTGTCTGGCACCCGTTTATCGGGGGCGCTTTAGGCCACGAAGCCGCGTGTCGCAAGCGCTGCGGGCAGGAATTTCGTATCGCGTGTGACCAAAAGCACAAAGGCCGCTGGTGACAGCCCCTATCGCTGTGATACCCCACCCGAAAAGGGTCGGAGTACCGCGCTTTCAGGGCGCAACTTGGATAAAGGGAGCTTCCATGGGACCAACTACCACTCGCGCCGCGCTCGCCTTGGGCGTCGCTGCACTTTTTGCGGCGACTCCGGCCAAGGCCGAGCTGATCAACGCGTCGAATCCCGCAACGATCAAGGCGATCCTCGAGTCGCAGGGCTGGCCCGCGACGCTGATCAGCAAGCCCGGCGACGATCCCTATCTCGAAAGCAATCGCAACGGCCTGAAATTCCTCGTTCTCTTCATGAACTGCGAAGAAAGCAAGAAGTGCAAGACGCTGCAATATTATATGGGCTTCAGCGACGCGAAGGACGTCTCGCTCGACAAGCTCAACAAGTGGAACAAGGACAAGCGCTTCGCCCGCGCCTATAAGGATGACGAGGGCGATCCGGTGCTCGAAATGGACGTCGACCTCGATTTCGCAGGCATCCCGCGCGAGAATGTCGGCGAGACCTTCAACACCTGGGCGTCGCTGATGGACAGCTTTCGCGAATATGTTTTCGAGAAGTGACCTGACCCATCATTCGTCACCCCGGACTTGATCCGGGGTTCCGCTTTTCAGCGTCGCCGAGCGGGATGCCGGATCAAGTCCGGCATGACGAAAAGAAGGTCAGGCATTGCGGAGTGCGCCCGCCACCAGCTTCTGCAGCTTTGAATGCACCGCGGCGCTGCCGGCGATAAATTCGCTGCGCTCGATCGCGCGGTCGCCGCCGCGGAAATCGCTCACGAAGCCGCCAGCCTCGCGCACGAGCAACATGCCCGCTGCAACGTCCCAGACCTTGAGGTCGCTTTCCCAGAAACCGTCGTAACGCCCAGCCGCGACCCATGCGAGGTCGAGGCTGGCGGCACCGAAGCGGCGGATGCCGGCGACTTCGGGCGCGACCGCACCGAAAATGCGGCTCCACTGCGCCATATTGCCATGGCCCATGTACGGAATGCCGGTCGAGATCAGGCACTCGTTGAGGTGGCGGCGCGATGCGACGCGCAGGCGGCGATCGTGCAGCCAGGCGCCGCGGCCGCGTTCGGCCCAATAGCTTTCGTCGGTGACGGGCTGATAGACCAGCGCCGCGGTGACGTCGCCCCAGCCGCCGCCCGGCTTCGGTTCCTGCACCGCGATCGAGATCGCGAAATGCGGGATCGCGTGGAGGAAGTTCGACGTGCCATCGAGCGGATCGATGATGAAGCGGGGCTTGCCGGGTTCGCCTTCGATGATGCCGCCTTCTTCGAGCACAAAGCCCCAGCCCGGACGATCGCGACCGAGTTCGTCATAGAGCGTGCGCTCGGCGGCCTGGTCGGCCTTCGACACGAAATCGGCCGGCCCCTTCTGCGAGACCTGCAGGTGCTCGATTTCGCCAAAGTCGCGGCGCAGCTTCGTGCCGGCCTTGCGCGCGGCGCGTTCCATGACGGTGATGATGCCCGATACGGCCACTATACGGATCCCTTACGTTCTACGACCAAAATGCGGGCCTCGCCCACCGGATGCGCCACATGTTCGTCGCCGACATCGGCTACAAACATGTCGCCGGCGGCGAGGCGCGCAACATGCTCCTCGCCCGCCTCTCGATAATGCATGTCGACGGTCCCGGCGATGACGCAAAACAGTTCGGCGCCGTCGTTGACATGCCATTTATAAGGCTGATCCGTCCAATGCAGGCGGACGCTGGCGCCTTCGATCTCGACGAGATCGCGCGCCCCCCACGCGCGGTCGGCCCGAAAGCTCCGCGCGTCGGTGACGATCTTAGCCATCAGTCGGCGCGGCGGACATATTCGCGGTCGTACACATGCACAACGATCTTGGTTCCGCTGGTGATGTGCGGCGGCACCATCACGCGCACGCCATTGTCGAGGATCGCGGGCTTGTACGACGACGACGCCGTCTGCCCCTTCACCACCGCGTCGGCCTCGACGATCGTCGCTTCGATTGTTTCGGGCAGTTCGACCGAGATCGGGCGCTCTTCCCAAAGTTCGAGAACGACGTCCATGCCGTCCTGCAGGAATTCATGCGCTTCGCCGACGACGTCCTTCGAGATGTTGATCTGTTCGAACGTGTCCTTGTCCATGAACACCAGATCGTCCCCCTCGGCATAGAGGAACTGGAAATCCTTGGTGTCGAGGCGGACCTTTTCGACCGTGTCGGCGCTGCGGAAACGGTTGTTGAGCTTACGCCCGTCGATCAAATTCTTGGCTTCGACCTGCATATAGGCGCCGCCCTTGCCCGGCTGGGTGTGCTGGATCTTGGTGACCTTCCAGATCCCCTTTTCATATTCGATAATATTGCCGGGACGGATTTCAACGCCGGTGATTTTCATCGCGCACACTCACTAGACAAGGATGGAAAGAGCAAAGCAGCGCCCGCCGGGCACAGCTATCAGGTGCGCGCCTTTAGCCGCGCCAGCGCCGAAGGGCAAGCCGCAGCGTCAGGGCGTGGCGACGACCAGCCGGCGCGTGCGCCGATAGCTGGCCCAGACGAGCACGACAAAGAGGATCAGCCCGATCCACGGCGCATAGGGCGCATAGCCGTCGCCGGTCACCGCAAGCGGCGCGTCATTGTCGGTCATATAGACGGTGCCGGCGTAGAACACGCCCAGAAGACTCTCGCCGACGATCATGCCCGTCGCGGTCAAAACGCCCATGCGATGCGCAAAGCTGGCGTTCGGACGTTTCGCCGCCCAGCGGTCATAGAACCAGCCACCGACCGCACCGATCACGACGGGCAGGATGACCGCCATCGGCAGGTAGATACCGATGCCGATCGCGAGCGGCGGGAGCCGCAGCTTGCCCGCGCGGCCGAGCAGCGCGTCGACGATGATGAAGCCGATCCCTGCGAGCACGCCATAGCCGAGCATCGTCCAGTTAAGATCGCCGCCGAGCACGCCCTTTGCGAGCGACGAGATCAGCCCCGCCTGCGGTGCCGCCAAGGCCTCAGGCCCCGCACCCGGAACACCGACGAAGCCGACGGTCTCGTTGAGCACATTGAGTACCGGCGGGACAACGAGCGAACCGAAGATCACGCCGATGATCAGCGCGACCTGCTGTTTCCACGGCGTCGCGCCCACGAGCTGGCCGGTCTTGAGATCCTGGAGGTTATCGTTCGAGATCGTCGCGATGCCGAAGACAAGGCCGGTGACGATCAGCGCATAGGCGACCATTGCGGCGATTTCTTCCTCACCACCCCCGCGGCCAAGCAGGCCGAGCAGCAGCAGCGACGATGCGATAATCGCAAGGATGCCGATCCCCGACACCGGCGAGTTCGACGCGCCGATCAGGCCCGCCATATAGCCGGTGACCGACGCGATCATCAGCCCGACGATGATGATGAACAGGATCGCGCCGGCAATTAGGATCATCGACGATCCCGCAAGCGGCCCGCCCGCGAGCACCGTCCAGAGCAGCCAGCCGATCGGCAGCATCAGCGCCAGCGAGCCGCCGAACACCCATTTGATAGACATATCCTGTTCTTCGATCGCGAGCGCCTGCCCGCCTTCGCGCGCGCGGCTCGCCGCCATCGCCGAGCGAATGCCGCCGAGCACCGGCCCCGCGATCTTGATCAGCGTCCAGATCGCGGCGACCGCGATGACGCCGGCGCCAAAGAAGCGCACGTCGGCGCGAAACACCGTGTTCGCCAGCGTTTCGGCATCGCCCGCTCCGCCCTGCGTCAGGATCGGCAGCAGCACCCACCAGCCGGTGACCATTCCGACGAGCTGCGCCATGCCGACCGAAAGGCCGACGAGATGGCCGACGCCGAACAAGGCGAAGGCAAGCCCGCCCGCTATGCCGGTCGCGCCGGTGCCGACCGCGAACCAGCGCGCGACCTCTGCGCCCGCGAGTTTCATCTGGGTCATCAGGGTAAAGACCGCGGCGACGATGCTGTTCCACAGCAAGGCCGACAATCCGGCGCGATTTTCCTCGGCGCCCTCGGCGCTGGCGGCGCCGACCTGCAGCACTTCAGCGGCGGCGCGCCCTTCGGGATAGGGCAGATCCGAATCGACAACGAGCGCGCGGCGCAGCGGCACCGAAAACAGCACGCCCAATATGCCGCCGAGCATCGTGATCGCGGTGGTCTCCAGCAGCGGGAAACCCTGCCAGTAACCGACCATGACCAGGCCCGGGAGCACGAAGATGATCGCGGCCAGCGTGCCCGCGGCGCTCGCGATCGTCTGGACGATATTATTCTCAAGGATCGTCGACCCGGCCATATAACGCAGCAACGCCATCGAAATCACCGCCGCGGGAATCGAGGTCGCAAAGGTCAGCCCGACCTTCAGCCCCAGATAGACATTCGCTGCGGTGAACATCAGCGTGAGCAGCCCGCCGAGCAGGATTGCGCGGATCGTGAGTTCGCGGCCACGCGACGTCGGCGCCACGGTAGTTTCGGTCATAATATTCTCCCCAACCGCTGTGTTGCGACACGCCCACCCTTGCGCAAGCGAAAAGGCGACGAACCGAAGTCGATTTGACGCATCGATCCAATAGGACGCGCGACATCAATGCCATATCCGCCGCCATGATGAGTATCGATCTTTCGGACCCTACCCCGCCGCCCCCACGCGGCAACGCAGCAACTTCGTCGCGCGGGGCACCTTGCGCCGGCCTTTTTGGCTGGCGCAAGGATGCGCCGCCGCGTGCGTCCAAAGATCGTCCGAAGACGCCCGGACGCGATTACCCGGCGGGCTGATCTTCGAGGAGCACGCTGAACGCGCGCACAGCTGCCGCAGGGCCCTCAGGGTACGCCCAGACACCACCCGATACGGCAAGAAAGTCAGCGCCCGCGTCGATCAGCGCCGGCGCATTGTCGACAGTGATTCCGCCGATCGCGACGCAGGGCAGTTCGAACATGCCCTGCCACCATTCGAGAATCTCAGGCTCCGCATGATGCTCGACCGCCTTGGTCGTCGTCGGGAAAAAGGCGCCGAAAGCGACATAGTCCGCCCCCGCCTCACCCGCTTCCATCGCCATATGGCGGCTTGCATGACAGGTCACGCCGATCTGGGCCTGCGGGCCGAGGAGCTGGCGCGCCTCGCGCGGGTCGCCGTCGTCCTGCCCCAGATGCACGCCATCGGCACCCAGCCGCTTCGCTAGCGCGACATCGTCATTGACGATGAACGCCACGTCGTGCGCGGCGCAGATCGCCTGCAGCGGTTCGGCGAGCCGCGCGGCCTCGTGCTGGTCGATGTCCTTGACGCGAAACTGGAACGCGGCGACCGGGCCGGCGCCGAGTGCTTCGGCGAGCCGATCGGGAAAATCACCGCCGACATCGAGCGGCGAAATCAGGTAAAGTTGGCAGGTTGGTGCTTTCATGGCGCGTTCATAGCGGCGAGGTCACAGACGGGCAAATGCAGAACTTCCACCGCCTCGCGATCCTGGCCCTCCCCGCCGCGCTTGCCATGTCCGCCTGCGCCACGACGCGCGCCGCACCGCTGCCCGACGGCAGCGACGTCGCGCTCGGCCAGAAAGCCTATGTCGATGGTCCGATCGTCCAGCCCGTCGAGGTGCTGGAAGACAGCCGCTGCCCGATGAACGCGCGCTGCGTGTGGGCGGGACGCGTGCGGGTGAAGATGGTCTGGATCCGCGGCAATGGCGAGAAACAGCCATTCGAGGCAACGCTGGGCGAACCGACTCAGCTTGCCGATGGGCAGTTCACGCTCGAATCGGTGCGGCCGGAAAAGATGACCAATGTGGCGATCAAGCCGGCGGACTATCGCTTCTCGTTCCGCTTCGCGGGCGGGCTCTAAAGCACCCGCGCCAGTACGAATCCGTCCCATTTTTTCGCGCCGACGGTCTGGATCGCGGTCGCATCGAGGCGGGGGTCGGCGGCGAGCATGTCAAACAGCGCGCGGGTGCCGATGATCCGCTCGTCGTCGCTGTCCGCCTCCAGCACTCCGCCTTCGCGGACGACATTATCGACGATGATCATGGCGCCGGGGCGCCCGAGCCGGATCGCTTCGGCGACATAAAGCGCGTTGCTCTGCTTATCGGCATCGATGAAGACGAAATCGAACGGCTCTTCGCCGGTCATCGCCGCAAGGCTCCCAGCCGCGGGGCCGACGCGGATATCGACCTTGTCCGATACCCCGGCGCGTTCCAGATTCTGGTGAGCGACCTTCGCGTGATGGTCTTCGAGTTCCAGCGTCACCAGCTCGCCGCCATCGGGCAGCGCGCGGGCTAGCCAGATCGTCGAGTAACCGCCGAGCGTCCCGATTTCGAGTATCCGCTTCGCGCCCGCCATCTGCGCGAGCAGGAAGAGCATCTTGCCCTGCGCCGCCGACACGTCGATCGGCGGCAGCCCTTGTTCAGCATTGTTGGCGAGGGTGATGGCAAGCGCGTCATCGGCGCCAAGCAATTTGGCGGCGATATAATCGTCGACGGCTTGCCACCGCTCTCCCATCACCTAGGCCACGGAGGCCGCGTGAATTTCCTCGATCGCGCCGCCGAGCGACGCGTTGAATTCGTCGTCGCTCATCTGGTGACGCAGGTCTTCGAGCAGCGCACGGCTGAAGCTCGCGATGATGCCCGGGTTCTTCGCCAGTTCGACGCACGCTTCGGGGCGGGCAAAACCGCCCGACAGCGCGACGACGCGCAGCACCTTCGGATGATCGACCAGCGGCTGGAACAGGCCGGCCTCGGTCGGCAGCGACAGCTTCAGCATCACCGGCGCGCCGGTCCACCCGTCGAGCGCCGCGAGCGTTTCTTTGAGCAAGAGGCGATCCGCCGCGTCGCGCTCGGCGCTCTTGATGTTCACTTCGGGTTCGATGATCGGGACGAGGCCGTGCGCGGCGATGCGCGCGGCTTCGGCGAACTGCTGTTCGACGATCGCCTTGATCCCGACCGGGTTGGCGAGGTTGACGACGCTGCGCATCTTGGTGCCGAATACGCCCTTGGCGACCGCGCGCTCGCACAGCGCATCGAGACCCGGATTGGCCTTCATCAATTGAACGCCGTCGGCTTCGTCTTCGAGCCCCTTATCGACCTTCAGAAACGGAACGACGCCGCGCTCCCAGAGTAGTGCGGGAACGGACTTGCCGCCGGCTTCGCCGTCCATCGTGCGCTCGAACAGAATCGCGCCGATCACCTTTTCGCCGTTGAAGCAGGGCGCGGTGACGATGCGGCTGCGCATGTCGTGGATCAGGCCGAACATTTCCTCGTCGTTCGAGAAGGCGTCGGCTTCGATGCCATAGCCCTTCAACGCCTTTGGCGTCGAACCGCCGCTCTGGTCGAGTGCGGCGATGAAGCCCTGCCCCGATTTGATCTGGTCGAGCATGGCGGCATTGGCGGTGGTCATAGGATCTCCGGTTGTTTGCATACGTATGTGGCGCTGCGCATAGCGACCCCTTGGGCGCGATGCAATGCGACGGGGAAGTCTATGCCTTCAGTGCGTCGACGCCCGGCAACGGCTTGCCTTCCATCCACTCGAGGAAGGCGCCGCCGGCGGTCGAAACAAAGGTGAAATCCTTGGCCACGCCGGCATGGTTGAGCGCGGCGACGGTATCGCCCCCGCCCGCGACCGAGATCAGCGAGCCTTCGCGGGTCAGCGCGGCAGCCGTCTTCGCGAGCGCGACGGTCGCGGTGTCGAACGGCGGGGTCTCGAACGCGCCGAGCGGGCCGTTCCAGACGAGCGTGCGGCAATTCTTCAGCACATCGGCGAGCGCTTCGACCGCTGCGGGGCCGACGTCGAGGATCATCTCGTCGGCGGCGACTTCGTGCACGTTGACGGTGCGCGTCGGCGGGTTCGGGGCGAACTCCTTCGACACCACGACGTCATAGGGCAGATGGATCGTGCAACCCGCGGCGTCGGCCGCGTCGAAGATCGCATTGGCGGTATCGACGAGATCATGCTCGCACAGCGACTTGCCGACATCGACCCCGCGCGCGGCGAGGAAGGTGTTAGCCATGCCGCCGCCGATGATCAGATGATCGACCTTGCTGACGAGGTTGCGCAGCACGTCGATCTTCGACGACACCTTCGCGCCGCCGACGACCGCGGCGACCGGATGCTCCGGATTGCCGAGTGCGGCGTCGAGCGCCTTGAGTTCGGCCTCCATCGCGCGCCCCGCATAGGCAGGCAGGCGGCGCGCGATACCTTCGGTCGATCCATGCGCGCGGTGCGCCGCCGAAAAGGCGTCGTTGACGTAGAAATCGCCAACCTCGGCGAGCGCGTCGGCAAAGGCCGGGTCGTTCTTTTCCTCGCCGGGATAGAAGCGCGTGTTTTCGAGCACCGCGACGTCGCCCGCGGCGAGCACTGCGATTCCGGCTTTCGCGCCCTCGCCCACGGCTTCGGGGATGAACATCACCGAATGGCCGAGGACGTCTTCGACACCGCCCATGACGAGGCTGAGCGATTGAGTGGGGTTTTTCGCGCCCTTCGGCCGCCCGAAGTGCGCGAGAAGCAGGACGATCGCGCCCTTGTCCGACAATTCGCGGATCGTCGGCATCGCTGCCTGGATCCGGGTCGCGTCGCTGACCGCGCCTTCGAACAGCGGGACGTTGAGGTCGACGCGCACGAGCACGCGCTTGCCGGTGACGTCACCGATATCGTCGAGGGTCTTGAACGCGGTCATCGACGTTTCCTTTTGGATCAGAGGAACTTGGCGATCACGCCCGCGGTGTCGATCATGCGGTTCGAGAAGCCCCATTCATTGTCGTACCAGCTGAGCACGCGCACCAGCTTACCGTCGATCACCGAGGTTTCGAGGCTGTCGATCGTCGAGCTCGCCGCATTATGGTTGAAGTCGATCGAAACCAGCGGCTCCTCGGTATAGCCGAGCACGCCCTTCAGCGGGCCTTCGGCCGCAGCCTTGAGCACCGCGTTGACCTCTTCCTTGGTGGTGTCGCGGAGCGGCGTAAAGGTCAGGTCGACCACCGAGACATTCGGCGTCGGAACGCGGATCGACGAACCGTCGAGCTTGCCCTTGAGTTCGGGCAGGACCAGACCGACGGCAACCGCCGCACCGGTCGAGGTCGGGATCATCGACATCGCGGCGGCGCGGGCGCGGCGCGGGTCGTCGTGGATCTGGTCGAGGATCTTCTGGTCGTTGGTATAGGCGTGGATCGTGGTCATCAGACCGCGTTCAATACCGATCGCCTCGTGCAGCACCTTGGCAAAAGGCGCGAGGCAGTTGGTGGTGCACGACGCGTTCGAGATGATCAGGTGATCGGCGGTGATCTTGTCGTCGTTGACGCCATAGACGACGGTCAGGTCGACTTCCTTGGCGGGGGCCGAGATCAGCACGCGCTTGGCGCCGGCGTCGAGATGCTTCTGGCCGCCGGCCTTGTTGGTGAAGAAGCCCGTGCATTCCATCACGATGTCGATGCCGTTCGCGGCATGCGGCAGGGCGGCGGGATCGCGCTCGGCGGTCACCTGGATGCGCTTGCCGTTGACGATCAGGTCGCTGCCGTCGATTTCGACGCTGCCGTTGAAGGCGCCATGCACCGAGTCATGGCGGAGCAGGCGGGCATTCGCCTTGGCATCGCCCAGATCGTTGATCGACACCAGCTCGAGATCGTGATCGCTACGCTCCAGAATCGCGCGCGCCACATTGCGGCCGATGCGTCCGAAACCGTTGATTGCAACCTTTACTGCCATGTCGAAAAATCCTTTCTGCGTGGGATAAGCCGGTGCTTAGTTGCCGAGCTTTGCCAGTATCTGGGGGGTGATAGCATCGGCGGTTAGGCCGAAATGCTTGAATAGGTCTTCAATCGGCGCCGAGGCCCCGAAGCTGTCGATGCCGAAGCGCAGGCCGTGGCGGCCGGTATAGCGTTCCCAGCCGAAAGTCGTGCCCGCCTCGATCGACACGATCAGCGCGTCGTCGGGCAGGATATCCGCCTGATAGGAGGCACTCTGTTCGTCGAAGAGTTCGGTCGAGACCATCGAGACGACGTCGACGCCGTGACCCGCGGCCTCGAGCTTGTCGGCGACTTCGATCGCGAGCGACACTTCGGAGCCGGTCGCGACGAGCACGACCTTGCGCGCTGCCGAGGCATCGCGAAGGCGGTAACCGCCTTTCAGGCAAAGATTTTCGGTGACGTCATGACGCAGCGGCGGGAGGTTCTGACGCGTCAGCGCGAGCAACGAAGGCCGGCTTTCCTGCGCGAGCGCGAGCGCCCAGCATTCGGCGGTTTCAACCGCGTCGGCGGGGCGCAGCACGAGCAGGTTCGGCATCGCGCGCAGCGACTGGAGATGCTCGATCGGCTGGTGCGTCGGACCGTCTTCGCCGAGCCCGATGCTGTCGTGCGTCATCACATAGACAACGCGCTGCTGCTGGAGCGCCGACAGGCGGATTGCGGCGCGGCAATAGTCGGCGAAGACGAGGAAGGTGCCGCCATAGGGGACGATGCCGCCGTGCAGCGCCATGCCGTTCATCGCGGCCGCCATGCCGAATTCGCGGATGCCGTAATAGATATAGCGGCCGGAATAATCTTCTTTGGTCAGCGGCTTGGTCGACGAAGTTTTGGTGTTGTTCGAACCGGTCAGGTCGGCACTGCCGCCGACGAGCGCCGCGATATCGGCGGTCAGCGCGCCGAGCGTGTTCTCCGACGCCTTGCGCGTCGCGACCTTCGGCGGTTCGGCAACGAGGCCGTCGAGATAGGCTTTGAAGGCGTCGCCTGGAACGATCTTGCCGCTTAGACGGTCTTCAAATTCGCTTTTCTTCGCGTTGCTTGCGAGACGATTATTCCATTCGGCATGAAGTGCCTTGCCCTTCTCGCCAAACGCCGTCCATGCCGACGCGATATCGGCGGGAATGACGAACGGCTCGGCGGTCCAACCCAGTTCCTTACGCGCGGCGGCAATTTCGTCGGCGCCAAGCGGCGAACCGTGCGTCGCCGAGGTGCCCTGCTTGTTCGGGGCGCCGAAACCGATGACGGTGCGGCACGCGATCAGCGACGGGCGCGGATCGGCGAGCGCGGCGTCGATCGCGCGGCGGATATCGGCGGGATCGTGCCCGTCACAGCTTTCGACATGCCAGCCGGTCGCCGCATAGCGCGCCGCAATGTCTTCGCTGGTCGACAGGTCGGTCGACCCGTCGATGGTGATCTTGTTGTCGTCCCACAATACGGTCAGGCGGCCGAGGCCGAGATGTCCGGCGAGCCCGATCGCTTCGTGATTGATGCCTTCCATCAGACAGCCGTCGCCCGCGATCACCCAGGTGCGGTGGTCGACAAGGTCGTCGCCATAGATGGCATTGAGATGCCGCTCGGCGATCGCCATGCCGACCGAGGTCGCAAGCCCCTGCCCCAGCGGCCCGGTCGTCGTTTCGACGCCCGCGAGCTCGAAATTTTCGGGGTGGCCTGCGCACGGGCTGTGCAGCTGGCGGAAATTGCGGATGTCATCCAGCGTCGGGCGCGCATAGCCCGCGAGGTGCAGCGTCGCATAAGCGAGCATCGAGCCGTGCCCTGCCGACAAAACGAATCGGTCGCGATCGGCCCATTTGGGGTCGACGGGATCGAACTTCAGATAATCCGAATAAAGGACCGTGGCGACGTCGGCCATGCCCATCGGCATCCCCGGATGGCCGCTGTTTGCGGCCTGTACGGCATCCATCGCAAGCGCGCGGATTGCGTTGGCGAGCTGGCGTTCAGGCAATGTCATTGGTCCCCCGGAAATGGCTGGGTAGACGCCGGACGTAGCGTCTGGATCGGATGCGGACAGCCCTTTGCGGCGGCGGGGGCAGGAGTCAACCGCCCGTGACGGAAAATCGGCGCATTTTCGACCGACAGGGCAATTGCACGCCCTCCCCGGCGCTGCTAACCCTTCGTCATGGAACTCGATCTCGACGAATCCAGCCTGGCCATCGGCCGTATCGAACGCGCATTGAGCCGCATCGAAAAGGCGCTCGCCGACCGCGCAAACCGGCCCGAATCGGCCGGCGCAGCCCCCGCCGCCGACCAGTCGGCATTGAAGGCAGAGGTTGCCGCTGTCATCGGCGAACTCGATCGGCTGATCGCGGAGGCCGACCGTGGCTGACGTGAAACTCACGATCGCGGGACGCCCCTACGACCTCCATTGCGAGGATGGACAGGAATCGCAGCTTCTTCAGCTTGCCACCGTCGTCGACGAAAAGGCGCGCGAAATGCCGGGCGGGACCGAGGTTCGTCAGCTGCTTTTCGCCGCGCTGATGCTCGCCGACGATGCGCAGGATGCGAAGGGCAAGATCGAAAAGTCCGAGCCGCAATCCGATTCGCTTCGCGCCGCGGTGGCGCTTGCCGAAAGCCGCGAGGCGACGGCGCGTGACGAGCTGCGCGCGGCGGTGACGCGCGAACAGGCCGCGCTCAAGGAGCTGGAGGCTGTGCTTCAGGCCGGGCCAGCCGCTGCGCCATCCACGAAACCCGCGCATGACCGCGCACTGCTGCAAATCGCCGACCGGATCGAGGCACTAGCTGCGAAAGTCGAGCAACTCCCTTGAGCAAGCGTGCCGGCGCCCCTACATAGGGAATGGCGGGTACTGCCCGGCACGAGCTTTTGCGAAAATCCCTGAGGCGATACATCATCCTAGGGGGCTGTCCCTGCCCGGACCCTGGTCCGACGTACATGGTCCCCACCTGACGTTACTGGCGTCAGAGGACTTTCCAGCAAACGACCTCGGCGGTCCCGCCAACCACCCAGCAAGTCCCAGAGGAGGCGATGACCGACTTGTCCGCCGATCTGGTCCAGCAAAAACAGAAATTGCGCGAAAAATTGCGCTTTCGCCGCAAGCATTTCGCCGCCAACCTCGACGGCATGGCGCAGTTGGCGGCCTTTCGCGCGCTGCCCGCACCGCTTTCCGAGCTTCTCGCCAATCACGCCGTCGTTGGCGCCTATGTCGCGTGGGGCGACGAACCCGATATCCTGCCGATGTTTGCGGGCCTCGCCGATGCCGGGGCGCTCGCCCTGCCCCATCACGCTGCGCGCGTCGACACGATGGGCTTTCGTCGCTGGCGACCGGGCGAATCCCTGGTGAAAGGGCCGTGGGGCACCCAGCAGCCGGCCGATGATTCGCCTTTGGCAAATCCCAACCTGATATTTTGCCCGCTCGTCGGTTTCGACCGTCAGGGCGGCCGGATCGGTCAGGGTGGCGGGCATTATGATCGCTATTTCGCTGCGCACCCCGATGCGTTGCGGATCGGAATCGGCTGGTCAGTGCAGGAAATCGATGCGACGCCGCGCGAATCGACCGACATCGCGCTCGACGCGATCCTGACCGAACAAGAATTCATCGTCTGTGGAGACCGTTTGTGAGCCAAATACCCCCCGGCCCCCAGCCGAGCTGGCGTAAGCCTGCGGGCATGTTCCTGATTCTCGCGTTGATCGCGGTGTGGACGGGCATTGTCGTCAGCGTGTCACCATGGGTCGGTACATGGCCGGTGCTGGTGCAGGCGGTCTTCTATCTTGCGGCAGGGATTGTCTGGATCCTGCCGCTGAAGCCGCTGCTGCGCTGGATGGAATTGGGGAAATGGCGCGGCTGAAACGCCGCGCCATTTTTCCCGATTTCCAGTGATGGAATGGTCCCAAGACGCGGTGGCCATTCCGTCCGAAAATGGAAGGAATGGCGCGAGTGACGGGGCTCGAACCCGCGACCTCCGGCGTGACAGGCCGGCACTCTAACCAACTGAGCTACACCCGCGTGTGCTTGGGAGCCGCGCCAATATGGCGCTCGCCCCGACCTGTCAACCGTCGCTTTCCTCATGCGTGCGATTTAATCGATCGCGCACGTCGTCGGTCGTCGTCAAAGTACCATGTTCGAACAGGAAACCCGCCAGATCGGGGGTGCCGGTCGATGCGAGCACCGTTTGCAGGATGAGCAGCAGCGGCACGGCGAGCAACGCGCCCGGTGTCCCCCACACCCACCCCCAGAAACTGAGCGACACGAGAATCAGCAGCGGATTGATCGTCAGGCGCTTGCCGAGCACCAGCGGGGTGATCAGATTCGCCTCGACCAGATGGACGCCGATGAAGATCAGCGCGGGCAGCAGCGCGAGTCCGACGGCATCGAAGGTCATCAGTCCGCCGAGCCCGAGCAGCACCGCGGCAACGATCGGCCCCAGATAGGGCACGAAATTGCAGATGCTGACGATCCCGCCCCACATGAAGGGCGACGGCATTCCGAGCGCCCAGAGCAGGAGCGAGACGGTCAGGCCGAGAATCGCGTTGATCATCGTGATCGTCGCCAGATAGTCGGCGGTGGCGTCGACGACATTCTGGATTACCCGCGCGGTCTGCATCGCGCCGTCGAAACTGCCGCGCCGCCGGATCGTGCCTTTACGCAGCCGCGTCCAGCCCGACAGGAAGAAGAAGATCACGAGCACGGCAAAAAAGAGCTGGATCGCGGCGGCGGGCGCCGACGAGATGAAATAGTCGACGACCGATGTCGGCGCGGTCGCCGCCACGGCCTGCGCCGTTGCCTCGGTCCCGCTGGCGACCGACATCAGCGTGCGATCGACGAAGCGTTGCAGCGTCGAATAAAAATCGATCAGCGGCGCGAGATTACTCTGGATGCGCGGGATCGAATCGGGAAGCCGCGCGAACCAGCCTGTGGCGGGTACGACGATGATCGCGAGCGCCGCGTTGATAATCGCCAGAAAGGCGGCAAGCGCGAGGAAGGCCGCGAGTGCCGACGGCAAGCCGCGCCGTTCGAGCCATTCGAGCAAAGGGACAAGTGCGATCGCAATGACGATCGCGGCGGTCAGCGGAAGGAAGAATTCGGCGCCCGCCTGCAGCGCGAAGGGCAGTATGAGACAGAAGCTGGCGCCAAAAAGCAGTGCCAGCGCCGCGAGAAGCCGGTCGCGACGGAAATCGTCGATCTCGATCTGGTGCAGCGGATTGATGCGCGGCGGACGCCCATCCTTGCTGCCCCGCTCCTCCGCCACCCCTGCTCTCCTCGTTAACTGCCTCGTCTTACGCGACCTTTGGTTTCCGCGCCAGTCGGCCCGTTTTGCTACAAACCTGACACAATCCCTGTCCCTATCTGGGTCAAAACGCGTCTTCCTTCCTGCTTTTTAACCAGAAATTACCCTTTATCGGCGACTGAAGGCTCCAAGGACCAACCTATTCGGAGTCAAAGTGATGATGATAGCGCCTGTGGGGGGCGCGAAGCATCGGCTTCTTCCCTCTTGTTCAATCATTGCCGTGCTGGCCGCGCTCGCGCTGCCGGCACAGGCTGAGGCCGCCGGCACACGCGCCGGATCGACCATCAGCAATACCGCGAGCGCGAGCTTCGATACGGGCGGCGGCACGACGACGGTCGATTCGAACCGCGTCGACCTGCTCGTCGACGAACTGCTCGACGTCACGGTCGATTCGAGCAATCCCGCCGACGTTCCGACGACGCCCGGCGCGACGGGACAGCTGCTGACCTTTTCGGTCACCAACAACGGCAACGGTGTCGAAGCGTTCGGACTGACGACGATCGCGAACGCGGGCGGCGATAATTACGACCCCGCGGTCACGCAAATCTATCTCGATAACGGTGACGGCCTTTTCGACGCCGGCACCGACACACTCTATACGCCGGGCGCGAACGATCCGTCGCTGAGTCCCGACCAGAGCGTCACCGTCTTCGTCCTCGCGACGACGCCGGGCACCGTGGTCGACGGCAATCGCGGCATCGTCAGCCTCGTCGCGGCGGCCAAGACAGGCACCGGCGATCCCGGTGACAGCTTTGCCGGCCAGGGCGAAGGCGGCGGCGATGCCGTCGTCGGCTCGACCGGCGCCGATGGGCAGGATGCGGGAGCGTTTGTCGTTTCGGCCGCGACCGTCACGCTCGTCAAATCGGCGGTGATTACCAATTCGCTGGGCACAACCGATCCGGTGCCGGGCGCGACGATCACCTATACGATCGTTGCCACCGTCGCGGGCAGCGGTTCGGTCATCGGCCTTGCGATCACCGACAATATTCCCGCGGACACCAGCTATGTGCCCGGCTCGATCACACTCGGCGGCAGCGGATTGTCCGATGCGGCCGACGCCGATGCGGGCGATTACAACGGCACGCGAGTCAATGTCGCGCTCGGCACCGTTGCCGGCGGCCAAACCCGCACCGTCACCTTCCAGACCAAGATCGATTGATGGAGATGCGTATGCGCACCGCCCTTTTCCTTTTGCTCGCCATGCTCGCACCCGGCCAGGCGTTCGCCGCGAACCAGGTTGCGCTCGACAATGCCGTGTTCGTCGAACGCGTATCGACCGACGCCCAAGGCAAGCAGCGGATATTGCTCGAAGAACCGAAAGTCGTCGTTCCCGGCGACCGGCTCGTTTTCGTGCTCAATTATCGCAACGCTGGCGCGCAGCCGGCGGACAAGTTCGTGATCACCAACCCGATGCCATCGGCGGTCCGCTTTGCCGACGCCGGCGACACGCGCCCGTTCGTTTCCGTGGATGGCGGCAAGCAGTGGGGACTGCTTTCCGACCTTTCGGTTCCGATGGAGGGCGGCTCGCGCCGCGCAGCGCAGCCTGCCGATGTCACGCACGTCCGCTGGGCTTTCCAGAAGCCGATCCCGGTCGGCGGCACGGGCAAGCTCATGTTTCGGGGAGTTGTCAAATAGCCAATGAATAAAACCGCTTAACGGTTGTCAGCGGTGGGGAAACGGCAACCAACATAAAGCCCAGGAGCTCAGCTATGACCAGCAAGCTGACTTATATGGGTGTCATCGGTCTGGCGTCGCTCTCGAGCGTCGCCGCCACGCCGGCTTTTGCCGCCGGAACGACCGCGGGCACCACGATCACCAATACCGCCACCGTCGATTATCAGGTCGGTGGCGTCACACAGGGACAGCAGTCGGCGTCGAACAATTTCACCGTCGACCGCAAGATCAACCTGCTTGTCGAAGAAGTCGGCACGGTCACGACCAATGTCGTGCCGGGCCAGACAAACGCCGTCACGACGTTTCAGCTGACCAACAGCTCGAACGAAATACTCGACTTCGCGCTCGTTGCATCGCAGATCGTGGGCGGGACTGCCTCACACGGCGGCACCGACACGTTCAACGCCAATAACGTCCGGATCTATCGCGACAATACCGTGACCGGTACGGTCGGAAGCTGGGATACGGGCGACACGCTGATCACGGCTTATGTCGACGAACTCGTCGTCGACACCGCGATTCGCCTGTTCGTCGTCTCCGATATCCCGGCTGGCCTCGCCAACAATGCGGTTGCCGGCGTGACGCTGCGTGCCACCGCGCGCGAAGGCGGGCTTGCCGGCACCCAAGGTGCCGCAATCACCGAGACCACGGGTGCGAACACCGCAGGCAAGGATACAGTCTTTGCCGATATCGCGGGCGTGGCTGGCGATGTCGCACGCGACGGCTCGCATAGCGATAACGACGACTATACGGTGCAGACGGCGACATTGACGGTCACCAAGACCAGCCGCGTCATTTCGGATCCGTTCAACAATACGACGAATCCGAAGCTGATCCCGGGTGCCGTGGTCGAATATTGCATCGCCGTCGCCAACAGTGGTGGCGCTGCCGCGACCTCGGTGGTGATCACCGACCCGGTTCCGGGCCAGCTGACGTTCAATGCGGGCACGATCCTGCTGGGCGGCACGGTGACTAGCGGGACGTGTGACTTCAACGGCACCGCGGGCGGCAGTTACACGGCGCCGAACGTGTCGGGCACGATCGCGTCGATCGCCGCGGGCGCCGCGAGCACGCTCGTTTTCCGCGCGACGGTCAACTGATCGGATAACCGGTGGAGCAGCGGGTGCGGCCCAAAAACCGCCTCCCGCTGCTCCCTTCGGGGCTGTGATGGCACTCCGCACGAAATTTTCCGGCCTTGTGACCGCCCTGGTCGCGGCAGCGATGCTGCCTGCGATATCCACGGCGAACGCACAGGTGATCACGAACACGGCTTCGGCGCAGTGGACGCATGACGGGCAGCCCGGTCAGGCGCTGTCGAACCGCGTCGACGTGACGGTTACGGCGCGTCCGCCCGAGCCGCCGACGATCACCACCTATCGCCTGACAAATGGCAGCGGCAACAAATCGGTGGCACTCGCGCCGACGCAGTGTAGCCGCCCCGCGGCGCGCAGCGTGACGAGTTCCATCGACCTCGGCGGCGTCTATGAGGGTATCTCGACCGCCCCCGCGTCGCTCCAAAGCACCAATAATTTCCGCGCCGGCGAAGTGCTGGTCGTCGGGGTCACGCTCGCATCGGCCAATGCCGATCCGCAGGCGCGTGACACCCTGCCCGTCGTCCTCGAGCTCGAAAATGGCGACCGCGAAGCGATCATCCTGACCGAGACCGCCAACAGCAGCGGCGAGTTCGTCGGCATCATCAACACGATCGGTGTTCCGCCCGCCGTGGTCGCGGGCGACTGTCGCCTGTCGGTCAATCCGGGCGCTCCCCTGGCACTGCGCGTCACCGATCAGGCGAACGCCAGCCTCGTCGCACTCGCGACGATCGACTTCCTCGTCGATCCGTTTGGCATCGTCTTCGACAGCGGCGACGGCGCGCCCGTTGCAGGCAGCCGCGTGACGATCGTCGACGCCGCGACCGGCCAGCCAGCGCAGGTGTTCGGCGACGACGGCGTCTCGGCCTATCCGTCGAGCGTCGTCACCGGCCAGAGCGTCACTGATGCGGGCGGAACGACGTACGACTTCCCGCCGGGCGACTATCGCTTTCCCTTTGTCGCGCCGGGCACCTATCGCCTGATCGTCTCGCCGCCCGCGCCTTATACCGCGCCGTCGAAATCGAGCGCCGCCGATCTCGCGGGCCTGCGCCGTCCCGACGACGGCCAGCCGTTCACGATCACCGGCGCGAGCTATAGCAATGCCTTCACGCTGAACAGCCCCGCGCCCGTTCGCGTCGACATTCCGGTTGATCAGCCGGGGCTGCCGCTGGTTCTGCGCAAGACGACCTCGACGCAGGTCGCGGTGCCCGGCGATGTAATCCAATATCGGATCGAGGTTGCCAACCGCGACACGCGCCGCAACACCGGCGCCGTAACCGTCCGCGATGTGCTGCCCGCGGGTATGCGCCTGCGCGCCGATACGGTGCGCGTCGATGGCGTGCGCGTGACCGCCGACGTCGCCGCCAACGGCCGCGAGTTCGCCGTCACCCTGCCCACTATCGCGGCATCGCGCTCGGTCCTTCTCACCTATCTGGCCGAAGTCATCGTGTCGGCGCAGCCGGGCAATGCGCTCAACCGCGCCACCGCCACCGACAACCGCGGATCGACGAGCAATATCGCCGAAGCGACGATCTCGATAAAGCGCGACCAGCTCGGCGACCGGATGACGATCATCGGCCGCATCACCGACGGCGGCTGCAGCGTCGATCCGGGCAAGGCCGATGGCATCATGGGCGTCCGAGTCATGCTACAGGACGGCAGCTACACCGTTACCGACGAGGATGGCCGTTATCATTTCGAAGGCGTGCGTCCCGGCCTGCATGTCGTGCAGATCGACCCGTCGACGCTGCCGCTCGACCGCGCGGCGATCGACTGCGCGCGGTCGACGCAGAGCGCCGACAGCCCGATCTCGCGCTTCGTCGAAGGCCGTGGCGGTGCGCTTAAGCGCGCCGACTTCCGCGCCGTCGCGAGCGCTCCGCGCGCCGCGCCGGCCAAGGCAACCATCGAAGCGCGCAAGGTGCTGAGCGACCCCGACGCCGCCGGCGCCAACCGCGATTGGCTCGCGGGTCAGGCGCCCGGCATCGGCTGGCTCTTCCCCGAAACCGATCACAACCCGCGCGCCAAGGCGATCCGCGCCGCGATCAAGCACGCGCCGGGACAGACGGTGTCGCTCCGCGTCAACGGCAAGCCCGCCGACGCGCTGACGTTCGAAGGCGTAAGCAAGTCGGCCGACGGCAGTGTCGCGGTCAGCCTGTGGCGCGGGCTCGAAATCCGCGAAGGCGAAAACCGTCTCGTCGCCGAAGTGAAGGACGCGAACGGCGTCACGATCGAAACGCTCGAACGAGGTGTCCATTATTCGATCACCCCGATGCGCGCGTCGCTTATCCGCGAAAAGTCGGTACTGGTCGCTGATGGCGTGACGCGCCCGGTGATCGCGGTACGGCTGACCGATCGCGACGGCAAACCGATCCGCGCCGGGCTGACAGGCGATTTCAGCGTCCCCGCGCCATACTATCCCGCGGTCGAAGCCGATGCGCAGCAGGCGCGCCAGCTCGCGGGCCTCGAACGCGCGCAGCCGGTGTGGAAGATCGATGGCGACGACGGCATCGCCACTATCGAGCTCGAACCGACGACCGCGTCGGGCACGCTCGCGATGGATTTCACCTTCCGCGACGACAAGGTGACGCGCAAGCAGACGATCGAAACCTGGCTCGACCCGGGCAATCGCCCGTGGACCGTCGTCGGCTTTGCTGCGGGCACGGTTGGCTACAACACGCTGGGCGATCGGATGGAGCCGGTGGCCGAGACGCTTGACGATCTTAACGCCGATGCGCGCCTAGCGCTCTACGCAAAAGGCCGCGTGCTCGGCAAATGGCTGATGACGCTGGCGTACGACAGCGACAAGGACAAGGATGACGCGCGATTCGGCGGCGTGATCGATTCGCGTGCCTATTACACCATCTACGCCGACCGCAACGAGACGCGCTACGACGCCGCTTCGGTGCGCAAGCTCTACCTGCGCCTCGAACGCCCGCAGTTCTATGCGATGTTCGGCGATATCGAGACGGGGATTTCGGAACCCGAACTCGCCCGCTACCAGCGCGCGCTCAACGGCGGCAAGGCCGAGTATCGCGGCCGCAATGTCGCCGCGACAGCGTTCGTCGCCGACACGCCGTACCGTTTCCGCCGCGACGAGATTCAGGGCAATGGCCTCACCGGCCCCTATCAGCTTGGCGCCAAGGACATATTGCCGAACAGCGAGCGGATCCTCATCGAGACGCGCGACCGGCTGCACAGCGAACGCATCGTCGACAGCGTCAGCCTGTCGCGCCACGTCGATTACGACATCGACTATCTGTCGGGCACGATCCGTTTCCGCGAGCCTGTCCTCAGCCGCTCGTCGAACCTCGATCCGCAATTCATCGTTGCCGAATATGAAGTCGACGGGGTCGGCCAGCGTGTGCTCAACGCGGGCGGCCGCGTCAGCTATCAGTCGAATGACGAGAAACTGCGCGTCGGCGCGACCTTCATCCACGACGAGGATGGCAACGCCAAGACCAACCTCGGCGGTATCGATGCACGCTATCGCCCCACCATCGCAACCGAAGTCCGCGCCGAACTCGCGGTCAGCGACGCCAAGGCGACCAACGGCAGCACCGCGGCCGGTGGCACTGCGAAGGCGTGGCTGATCGAGGCCGAGCATCACAGCAGCAACGCCGACTTCCTCGCCTATGTCCGCGAACGCGAGGCGGGGTTCGGCACCGGCCAGCTCAACAGCAGCGAGAATGGCACGCGCAAATTCGGTTTCGATGCGCGGCTGAAAGCCGGACGCAACCTGTCGGTGACCGGCAGCGCGTGGCAGGAAGATTATCTCGACACCAATGCGCGTCGCCGCGCGGCGCGCGCGCTCGTCGAATATGACAACGGCACCAGCGTCGCGCGCGCCGGGCTGACGCATGCCGACGATCGCCTGACCGATGGCAGCCGCAACCGATCGAACATCGTCCAGCTCGGCGCGACGCAGCGGCTGATGGGCAAGCGCCTCGAACTCGACGCGCAGACCGAATTCGCGCTCGGCGGCAAGGATGCGAGTATCGATTTCCCCACGCGTCACCGCCTCGGCGCGCGCTACGCGATCAATCGCGACGTCAATCTGGTGGGCAGCTACGAGATCGCCGACGGCGACACGATCAAGGCACGCACCGCCCGGCTCGGTTTCGACCTGACGCCCTGGTCGGGCGCGCGACTGCTCGCGACCGCAAACCAGCAGGAGATTGGCGAATATGGCCCGCGCAGCTTTGCCGCCTATGGCCTGTCGCAATCGCTGAAGCTCGGCGAACGCTGGTCGGTCGATGTCTCGGTCGACGGCAATCGCACGATCGGCGGCATTCGCGCGGGCGACGTGCTCAACACCGAGCAGCCCGTCGCATCAGGCGGTTTCCTGGGCGGCAATGGCACACTGACCGAAGATTTCCTCGCGATCAGCACCGGCGCCACATACCGCGCCGACCGCTGGACGCTCACCGGCCGCGCCGAGTATCGCGATGGCGAACTCGCCAATCGCTATGGCTTGACGCTCGGCGGGCTCCGCCAGCTCGGCGAGGGCCGCGCACTCGGCGCGCTCTTCACCTATGCAAAGGCGAGCGGCAGCGGCACGATGCCGACGACCGAGGTCATCAATTTCGAAATGAGCTGGGCGCATCGCCCCGCGGCTTCGCGGATTTCGTGGCTCAACAAGAGCGAGTTCCGTTCGGACAAGGTTCGCGATGCGGTCGCGGGTCAGGCCGGCCCGATCGGCGGCACGCTGACGATCGACGGCGACGCGACAAGCCGCCGCCTCCTCAACAGCCTGTCGATGAACTGGACTCCGCTCGGCGACCGCGGGTTCGGCGACGGCTGGTACGAGCGCGCCGAAATCGGCTTCTTCTGGGGCACGCGCTATAATTTCGACCGCTTCGGCGCGGACGATGTGAAGGGATGGTCGAACCTGATCGGCGCCGACTTCCGCTTCAACCTTGGCGAACATGTCGATGCCGGTGTGTCGGGCACCGTGCGTGTCGGCACCGACGCCGATACCGTCAGCTGGGCGGGCGGCCCGACACTGACGCTGGCGCCGATGAAGAATGCAAACATCACCTTTGGCTATAATTTCGCGGGTTTCCACGACCGCGATTTCGAGGACGCGCGCTTCTCGCGCTCGGGCGCTTACGTGACTTTCAAGCTGAAGTTCGACCAGACGAGTTTTCAAGGGCTGGGGCTGTAACCCCGTCCCGCGGGGCGAAGCAATCCGGGGGGCGCGTCCACCGCCTCGGATTGCTTCGTCGCTATCTTAGTCCGCGAACAGCAGGACCGGCGTTTCGACCAGCTTCTTGAGCGCTTGCACATAGCTCGCCGCGTCCCAGCCATCGACGACGCGGTGGTCGCAGCTGATGGACAGGTTCATGAGCTTTGCTCTGCGGATTTCGTCGCCGTCGAAGACGGGGCGCTCGACGATCTTGTTCGGGCCGATGATCGCGACTTCGGGGCGGTTGATCACCGGGGTGGTTGCGATGCCGCCGAGCGGGCCCAAGGAGGTGACGGTGAGCGTGCCGCCGGTCAGTTCCTCGACTTTCGCCTTGCCGGTGCGCGCGGCTTCGGCGAGGCGGGTGATCTCGCTCGCGAGCTGCCAGACATTCTTGTCCTGCGCGTCGCGGATGACGGGGACCATCAGTCCCGCGTCGGTCTGCGTCGCCATGCCAAGATGCACCGCGCCATAGCGCGTCACCACGCCGCCCTCATCGTCGTAGCGCGCGTTGATCATCGGGAATTGCGGGATCGTGCGGCAGATCGCGACGATCAGGAAAGGCAGCATCGTCAGCTTCGGCCGCCCGCCGCGGTTGGCGTTCAAATCGGCGCGCATCTCTTCGAGCGCGGTGACGTCCATTTCCTCGACATAGGTAAAGTGCGGGATCGCGCGCTTCGATGCCGCCATATTCTCGGCGATCTTGCGGCGCATGCCGATGACCTTGATCGGCTCGTCGGCGCGCGCGCGGCTGGCGCCGGGAGCGTGATAGCCCTGCCCGCCGCTGTAGCGCAGGAAAGCGTCGAGATCGGAATGGCGGACGCGGTCGCCCTCGGCCTGGACTTGACCGAGGTCGACGCCGAGATCCTTGGCGCGGGCGCGAACGGCGGGCGATGCGAGCACGGCGCGGCTGTGGTCTGCGGTCACGACCGGCGCAGGTGCCGGGGCCGGGGCGGGGGCGGGAGCTGCGACGGGCGCAGGTGTAGCAACCTCGGCGACCGAAACCTCTTCGGCCCCCGGCGTCTCGGCTTCGATCTGCTTCTCGACAGGCGTGTCCGCAGGCGGCGCCTCGACGTCACCCTCCCCGTCGCCATCGGTCTCGATCACCGCGAGCGTCGAGCCGATCGGGATCAGGTCGCCGACCTCGCCCGCGAGTTCGACGACGATCCCCGAAACGGGCGATTCCATTTCGACAGTCGCCTTGTCGGTCATCATGTCGGCAAGCTGCGCGTCTTCCTCGACGCGCTCGCCGATCTTGACGTGCCAGGCGACGATTTCGGCCTCGGCGATGCCTTCGCCGATGTCGGGCAGACGGAATGAATAACGGGCCATGGCGTCAGTCCTTCAAAATCTTGGTCAGCGCGGTCGCAATGCGCACCGGGCCGGGGAAATAGGCCCATTCGAGGCTATGCGGATAAGGCGTGTCGAAGCCGGTGACGCGTTCGACCGGCGCCTCAAGATGATAGAAGCAGCGTTCCTGCACCAGTGCGGCAAGTTCGGCGCCGAAGCCCGAGGTACGCGTCGCTTCGTGGATGATCAGGCAGCGGCCGGTTTTCTTCACCGAGGTTTCGATCGCGTCGATATCGAGCGGCAGCAAGGTGCGCAGGTCGATGATCTCGGCATCGATGCCCATTTCCTCGACGATCGTCTTGGTCACATGGACCATCGTGCCATAGACGAGGATAGTAAGCGCCTCGCCAGCGCGCACCGTCGCGGCCTTGCCGAGTTCGATACGATAATAATCTTCGGGCACCGCGCTCGCGTCATGCTTCGACCAGGGTTCGACCGGGCGGTCATAATAGCCGCTGAACGGGCCGTTGTAGATACGCTTGGGTTCGAGGAAAACGACGGGGTCGTTGTCCTCGATCGCCGCGATCAGCAGGCCCTTGGCGTCATAGGGGTTCGACGGGATCACCGTCTTCACACCGCAGATGTGCGTCATGATGCTTTCGGGCGACTGGCTGTGCGTCTGGCCGCCGAAGATGCCCCCCCCAAAAGGAGTACGCACCGTCATCGGACAGATGAAGTCGGCCGCCGAACGATAACGCAAGCGCGCCGCTTCGCTGACGAGCTGGTCGAGCCCCGGGTAGATATAGTCGGCGAACTGGATTTCGGGGACCGGGCGGAGGCCATAGGCGCCCATGCCGACCGCGACGCCGATGATGCCGCATTCGTTGATCGGCGTGTCGAACACGCGGGTCTTGCCATGTTTCTTCTGCAGGCCCGCGGTCGCGCGGAACACGCCGCCGAAGAAGCCGACGTCCTCGCCCATCACGACCATGTTCGAGTCGCGTTCGAGCATGACGTCCATGGCGCTGTTGATCGCCTCGATCATGTTCATGGTCTTGGTGGCGGTTTGGGTCTCGGCGCTCATCATTCGGGCTTCCAATTGGGGCCGAACTTGGCCTCTTGCTCGGCGAGCATCTGTGCGCATTGTTCCTTGAGGTGCCAGGGCAGCTCCTCGAACACATCGTCGAACATCGTCTCGAACGGCTGGTGCATGCCGTGACCGAGGATACCGAGCTTTTCCGACTGTTTCTGCGTCGTCTTGACCAGCTCGTCGAGTTCCCTCGCCTGCGCCTCGTGGCGTTCGGCATCCCATTCGCCGAGCGTTTCGAGATGCTGGCGCAGCCGTGCGATCGGGTCGCCGAGCGGCCAGGCGGTCGCCTCGTCGGCGGGGCGATAGGCGCTCGGATCGTCCGAGGTGCTGTGCCCTTCGCTGCGATAGGTGAAATGCTCGATCAAAGTCGGGCCGTTGTTCGTCCGCGCACGGTCCGCGGCCCACTGCGTCGCGGCATAAACCGCGAGCGGATCATTGCCGTCGATGCGCAGCCCCGCGATGCCATAACCCACCGCGCGTGCCGCGAAGGTCGTGCGCTCGCCGCCGGCGAAGCCCGAGAAGCTGGAGATCGCCCACTGATTGTTCACGACGTTGAAGATGACCGGGGCGTTATAAACGGTCGCAAAGGTCAGCGCCGAGTGGAAATCGCCCTCGGCCGACGAGCCCTCGCCGCACCAGACGGTCGCGATGCGGCTGTCGCCCTTCGACGCCGAGGCCATCGCCCAGCCCACCGCCTGCGGATATTGCGTCGCGAGGTTGCCCGACACGCTGAAGAAACCATGCTCGGGCGCCGAATACATGATCGGCAGCTGGCGCCCCATCAGGTGATCGCCGCGGTTCGAGTAGATCTGGTTCATCATCTGGATCAGCGGATAGTCGCGCGCGATCAATATGCCCTGCTGGCGATAGCTGGGGAAGCACATGTCGCCGCGATCGATCGCCATCGTCGAGGCGACCGAGGTCGCTTCTTCGCCGGTACACTTCATATAGAAGCTGGTCTTGCCCTGCCGCTGCGCACGGAACATGCGGTCGTCGAAAGCGCGGGTGAGCATCATGTAGCGCAGCATCGTGCGCAGGCGCTCGGGCGACAGCTTCGGATCCCACTGCCCCTTCGCCTGCCCGTCGAAATCGAGGACGCGGACGAGGCCATAGCTGAGCTCGCGCATCGCATCGGGCTTGGTCGCTTCGCTCGGGCGCGGGGTCGCTTCGACCGCGGGAACTTCGATATCGCCAAAGTCCGGGGTATCGCCGGGGCGATAGCGCGGTTCGGGGATATGAAGCGACAGCGGCGGCAAATTGCTCGCCGGGCGCTGAGGCGTCTCAGGCATATCTTCTTCCCTTTGAAGGCGCGAATCGGCGCCTAGTTATATTTCAACGTGGCGACATATTATTACGGTAGCCATACGAATGCAACGGCGGCCATCAGACCGCGACAGGCGCGGAAATATGCGCTTGCGGCGCATAATCCTCGACCGCGAAATCCTCGAACCGATAGTCGAAAATGCTCGAAGGGCGGCGAAGGATGCGCAGCTTCGGCGCGCCATCCGGAACGCGCGACAGTTGTTGTTCGACCAGCTCGGCGTGGTTCAGGTAGAGATGCACGTCGCCGCCGGTCCAGACGAGCTCATGGGCGTGAAGGCCCGCTTGCTCGGCAACCATCCGCGTGAGGAGCGCCGCTTCGAAGACATTGAAGGCAAAGCCCAGGCCAAGATCGCACGAGCGCTGGAACAACAGGCACGACAGGCCGCCATCGCTGCGGACATGGAACTGGTAGGTCATGTGGCATGGCGGCAACGCCATGCGATCGAGGTCGGCAACGTTCCAGCCGGTGAAGATGTGCCGCCGCGAGCCCGGATTATTCTTCAGCGAATCGATCAGCGCCGCAATCTGATTGTGACCTTGCTTCGCGCGCCGGAAGAGCCCCTCGCCCGCCGGTTCGTAGCGCGGCCAATTGACCCATTGATGGCCGTAGATGGGACCAAGATCGCCCCACTTTGCTGCGAAATCCCCGTCCGCGATGATTCGCGCCTCGAAATCCTCGGCGCTGATAGCCTCGCCGGTCGCGCGGCGATATTTGTCGAGCGGCCAGTCGGTCCATATCTTCACGCCCTGCGAAACGAGCGACCGGATATTGGTGTCGCCGGTCAGGAACCACAGCAGTTCGCGCAGCCCCGTCTTCCAATAGACGCGCTTGGTCGTGAGCAACGGAATCGCATCGTCCTTCAGCGAGAATCGCATCGTCTCGCCGAATAGCGAGCGCGTGCCGACGCCGGTGCGGTCGACGCGCTCGTCGCCCTCGACCCAGATGCGGCGCATCAGGTCCAGATATTGCAGTTCATAATGGATGGAATCAGGCAAGACTCGGCTCCCGGTTTTGTCTCTCGGTGCTAGGCTTCGTGCCGCGAGGGGACAAGGGAGCAACATGGGGAGCAATATCGCCGGCGGCACAAAGCCTCCGATGCGGGGCAGTCGCCCGTTGGGAATCGCGCAGCCTGAGCGCATGGGAACGGCGATGACCCTGTTCGAACCCCTCGGCAAAGCGCCGGACCCGTCGGCGCTGGCCGGCTTTGTGCCGTGCCCGCTTGAGGATGATGTCGCGCGTCTGTTGCTGCGCCCGATGTTCGATGACGAGCGCGAAACGCTGCTCCTTGCCGCATTCGACGCCTTCGAACGCCTTGTTCGGCTCGAACGCGTCGACGGGGATAGCTCGGGCCGCTGCGTCATCCCGCCGCGCGCTTGGCGCACGCTTTTGGACGGCGGCGTTGCGACAGTCGTCCTGGCGCACAACCATCCGTCCGGCACGCCCTGGCCGAGCGATGCCGACATCGGCGCAACGCACGATGCCGCGCTTTTCCTGCGGACCATGGGCATCGATCTGGTCGATCATCTGATTTTCGTTGCGGATGGTCATTTCAGCTTTCGAACTGCCGAAATGATGTAATCGCGGCAATCGCATTGAATGTGCCGATTGGCGCTTGAAGTTCGCAAATTGCGCGTCTAGAGGACCGCCCTGCCTTCGCGGCGACCCCGGTCGGCGCGCAGATCGGTCGGGGAGTAGCTCAGCCTGGTAGAGCACTGTCTTCGGGAGGCAGGGGCCGGAGGTTCGAATCCTCTCTCCCCGACCAATTTCTTGCATATTGCAGATTCTGCACCGTCTCTTCTTGTAAGTCGGCGCGCAACATCCTAAATCTCTTCTACGCCGCCGTGGTTTTCCCCCTTTCCATCGCGGCGAGTGTCCCGTCATCACTGACGCGGACGCGTCCTCCCTGGACCCTGGCCACCTCGTACTTCGGTACGAGGTGGTTTTTTATTCAGCAGCTTGCGCGAATATTTCAGCGCCCTGTCGGGCATATCCCGCTTCAGCGACAAGATTCGAGAACCAGCGCGCCAGCCGCGCGATACGAGCCGTGTCGGGCAAGCGCTCCGCCGTCAGATAGAGGCTGCGGTCGATTTCGATCTGCACCGCGTGGACGGCGTGCGCCGGGCGGCCGTGCGTTCGGATGATATGACCGCCGGCATAGGGCTGATTGCGCGCGACGGGCTCGTTCAATCGTTCGGCCGATGCCACCGCGAGGTCGATCAGCCAATCGCCCGCGGTTTCGCCAAAACGATCGCCGATAATGATTCGCGCGCCGTGCCCCGGCTGGCCGGCCGGAATCGGCGGCATCGAATGGAGATCGATCAATATCGCATGGCCATGTTCATCGCGCGCCGCGGTCAACGCGTCGGCGAGGGCGGCGTGGTACGGCCGGTGGAAGGATCCGAGGCGCCATTCCAGCGCCGCGCCGTCGATCGGCCGCTTCCATAGTGGACCGCAATCGGCGAGTCGCGTCGGCACGACGCCAAGCCCTGCCCGCTCCTTGCGCCCCGGTGCCGAAAATTGCGCGCGCAGCGGCATGGCAACCTCGCCGGGCGCCATCTGCCCTTCGCCGCGATTGAGGTCGGCGACGGCGCGCGCCCACAGCGCGTGGACAACCGTCGCGCCGGCGTCGGCGGCGCCGGCCGCGATCAGGTCGCACCAGCTATCCTCGAGTCGTTCGAGGTGCGGCCGGTCGACCCGCGCCGCGCTCAATATCTCGGGCGGATAGATGCGTCCCGCGTGCGGCACCGACACGACGACGGGGCCACTCGCCGCGGGCCGGTTGACAGCGATGGCGGCGGGCGGGATGGTGCGGGACGGCATAAGCGATGGGTGGCAAAAAAAGCGGGACGAATCCAGCGCCGCGCGTCAATTTGTTAAATCTCTGACGGTATGCAGGGCGTGACAGAGGGGGCAGCCGACCGGAACCGGCTGCGCCGAAGGACCAGGGAACAGATTTCAACATGATTCGCATTTTGCTGGCCGAAGATGACGACGTGATGCGCGAGTATCTCGCACGCGCGCTGACCAGCGCCGGCTATCACGTCACCGCGGTCGATCGCGGCACCGCCGCAGTCCCCTATATCGATTCGGGAACGTTCGATCTTTTGCTGTCGGACATCGTGATGCCCGAGATGGACGGGATCGAACTCGCCCAGCATACGGCGAAGGCCGCGCCGCAGACGCAGGTCATGTTCATCACCGGCTTTGCCGCGGTTTCGCTGCGTGCCGAGGAAAATGTACCGCAGGCAAAGCTGCTGTCGAAGCCCTTCCACCTCAAGGATCTGGTGCGCGAGGTCGACAATATGTTCGGTCGCAGCGACCGCTCCAGCCAACAATAACGACGCCGCCGCACGCGAAGGGCTTGCCAAGTCGCGCGGAGGCATTTAGGGGGCGCGTCACCCCAAGGGATGGGCGTGTAGCTCAGTGGTAGAGCACTGTGTTGACATCGCAGGGGTCGCAAGTTCAATCCTTGCCACGCCCACCATTAAAAACGCCGCCACCCCGATGGGTTGGCGGCGTTTTTGCTTTCAGGCCATGCCGCGCGCGAGATCCCCGCGTGACGCGTCGCCGATCTGGCTGCCGCCGTCGCAGTCGAGGATCGTGCCGGTGATATATCCCGCCGCGGGCGAGCAGAGGAATACCGCCGATTCGGCGACCTCCTCGACCTCGCCCCAGCGCTTCATCGCGATGCGGTCGAAATGCGACTGGCGCGTCGCGGCGTCGGGCGCCAAGCGCGCCATGCCCTCGGTCCCCGCAATCGGCCCCGGCGAGATGCCGTTGACGCGCACCTCGGGTCCCCATTCGAGCGCCAGCACGCGAATCAACTGGTTGATCCCCGCCTTTGCGGCGCAGGCGTGCGCCTGCAGCGCTGAAGCATTGACCGCCTGCCCCGCGGTGATCGCGATCAGCGACGCGCCCGGACGGTTGAGCAAATCGTGGCAGCCGCGGAACACGTTGAAGGTGCCGTTGAGATCGATGTCGACCACGGTACGAAACGCATTCGCCGACATGCCAAGCGCCGGCGCGAGAAAATTGCCCGCCGCGCCCGAAATGACGATGTCCATCGGCCCAAGTTCGCCTGCGACGCGTTCCATCACGCCGCGGATCGCCGCATAGTCGCGCACGTCGCCCGACAGGCCGAGCGCGCCCTCGCCGATGTCCGCCGCCGCGCGCGCCGCCTTGTCGGGGTCGCGGCCGGCAACGGCGACCTTGGCGCCGAGTTCGGCGAAGCGCTTGGCGATACCCAAGTTGATGCCGCTCGTCCCGCCGGCGACAAAGGCCGTCTTACCGGCCAGCAGATTATCGCGGAATGTCGTCATGTCTCTCTCCCTTGCTCGATACTGAAAGCGATCCGGGGTTGACGGATCGAAACCAGTCGCCTTTTGAAACTGGAACAGACAGCAAGGATGATCCGATGGCAAGTGCCGGCCCGACCTCGAACAGCTTCATCTCGCAGCGGCTGAAGCTGCATTATGTCGACTGGGGCAATCGCGGCGCCCCGCCGCTGCTGCTCGTCCACGGCGGACGCGACCATTGCCGCAATTGGGACTGGGTCGCCGAGAAATTGCGCGATCGCTATCATATCATTGCCCCCGATCTGCGTGGTCATGGTGACAGCGCATGGTCGCCCGACGGCAATTACGCGATGGACACTTTTGTCTATGACCTCGCGCAGTTGGTCCACCAGCTCGACCTCGGTCCGCTCTCGATCGTCGCGCATTCGATGGGGGGCAATATCGCGCTGCGCTATACGGGCCTTTACCCCGAGAATGTCCGCAAGCTCGTCGCGATCGAGGGGCTCGGCCCCTCTCCGAAGGTGAGGGCCGAGCGCGCGAAGACGGGTTATGCCGAACGCTTCCGCAAATGGATCGACGACAAGCGCCAGGCCGCCGGGCGCACCCCGCGCCGCTATGCGACCCTCGAGGACGCGCTCGCGCGCATGATGGGCGAGAACAGCTATCTGACCGAGGTGCAGGCGCGCCACCTGACCATCCACGGCATCAGCCGCAACGAGGACGGCACCTGGAGCTGGAAGTTCGACAATTACCTCAATGTCTGGCCCGCCTTCGACATGCCGCAGGACGACATCGCCGCGCTGTGGGGCGCGATCACCTGCCCCACCCTCTTGCTCTATGGCGCGAACAGCTGGGCCTCGAATCCCGAAAAGGACGGGCGCCTCGTCCATTTCAACACCGCCAAGGTGATCGAGTTCGAAAATGCGGGCCACTGGCTGCACCACGACCAGTTCGACCGGTTCATATCCACGCTAGACGAATTCCTCTAAACGGGTCGCCGGTTGCGCGCGGCGATGCGCGATGAGAGGCGGCGCGATGGCCTATACGGGGCAGGTTTCGAGGCAGCAGAAGCTCGTATCGGGCGGCGGCGCGTTGCTCGCCGTCGGTGCGGTCGGGCTCGGCCTCGCGAGCGGCCTCGATCTCGATGTCGTCCGCAAGGCCAGCGACGCGATCGCGGCGATCGCCCTCCCCGCGCCCCCATCACCACGCGAGGAGGCCCAGCCGGCAAAGGCGCCGAGCGAGAAGACCAGCGGCAAGGCGTCGGCTGCAAACAAGCATGCCAAAGCCGCCGCGGTCGCTGCACCGCCGCCCAAGCTGCCCCCCATCGCGCCGCCGATTGCCGCCGCGCCGCGCCCGGGCGCCGGGAACGACGCGTCGGCAGGGGCGACGCCGAATCCCGGCACCGGATCGGGCGCAGGCGGGCGCGGCGACGGCACCGGCGCGGGCGGTGCGGGCACCGGAACCGGCGGCGGGACCAAGGCCGTCTGGCGCAGCGGTACGATCCGCGACCGCGACTATCCGCGCGAAGCCAGCCGCGCGAAAGCGGGCGGCGAGGTCGAAGTGCGCTTCACCATCGAAGCCAGCGGCCGCGTCCGCGGCTGCCGCGTGACACGGCCCAGCGGCGATACCTCGCTCGACCGGACGACGTGCGAGCTGATCGAGGAACGTTTCCGCTTCAAGCCCGCGACCAACGCCGCCGGCGAACCCGTCGCGAGCCGATATGGCTGGCGGCAGAGCTGGTGGCTCGAACGCCGACACTAGGCGTCCTTCTCTCAACTGGTATCGATTGCGACGATGTCGCGAATGATTCGCATTAGAGTTGACTTTGCAATCGACTCTCAATAGCGGCGCCCCCAACCAATCACAAAATAGGGGTTTACCGTGAAGCCATCGACATCTGCCTCATTCCTCGCGCTCTCCTGCGTCGGCAGCCTGATCAGCGCACCGGCTTTCGCCGCCGACGCCGCGGACGCGCAGGATGCGCCCGGTGGCCGCAGCGAGATCATCGTCAACGGCTCACTCGCCAATGAGGTGGAATCGCCGAAGTCGACCGCACCGCTTGTCGACACGCCGCAGACGATCACGGTCGTGTCGCAAGAGCAGATCCGCCAGCAGAACCTGCTGACGCTGCGCGACGCCTTGGCCACGATCCCCGGCATCACATTCGGGGCGGGCGAAGGCGGCGGCGGTTATGGCGACTCGATCAACCTGCGCGGCTATTCGGCGAACAACGACCTGACGGTCGACGGTGTGCGCGACAGCGCGCAGTACAGCCGCACCGACCCCTTCAACCTGCAGCAGATCGAAGTCTATAACGGCGCAAACTCGGTCTTTAACGGATCGGGCAGCGTCGGCGGCACGATCAACCTCGTCAGCAAGATCCCCTTTGCGCGGAGCGCCACGACGGTGCAGGCGGCGGTCGGCACCGACAATTATTATCGCGCGGCCGTCGACAGCAACTGGCGCGTCAACGACCTGATCGCCGTCCGCCTGAACGCCATGTATCACGAGAATGACGTACCGGGCCGCGACGTCGAATCCTACAAGCGCTGGGGCGTCGCGCCGTCGATCACGATCGGGGTCGACAGCGATACCAGCCTGACGCTAGCCTATATCCATCAGGACGACGACAATACGCCGATCTATGGCGTTCCGTTCATTCTCGGCGCCGTCAACAACGGTCCGCTGCCCGGTGTCGATGACAGCGACTATTTCGGGATCGTCAACCTCGACAAGCAGAAGACCAAGGTCGATCGCCTGACCGCGACCTTCCGCCACGCGTTCAGCGACAATGTTTCGATCCGCAACCTGACCCGCTGGCAGCGCGTCCACCAGTACAGCCAGACGAGCGCGCCGCAGGGCGTCTTCTGTCTTGCGAACGGCCTCCAGCCGATCGGCGCGAACGCGGCCGCCACGGTCGGCATCCCCTGCCCCGCCGGCCAGAATACGCCGGGCACCTATTATCCTTCGGGACCGCGCGGCCTCGTGCGCGATCAGGTCAACGATCTGTTGCACAACCAGACCGACCTCACCGTCGTCAGCGGCGCGAAGGGCGGCCTGTTCAATACGCTGGTGATCGGCGCGTCTTACAGCCAGGAAGATTATTCGATCGAGAATGCACAGCTGCTGCGCAATCCGGGCGGCGCGCTGCCGAACCCGGTATTGCCGCCGATCAGCCTGTCGAACCCGAACACTGTCTGGACCGGCCCGGTCAATTATGTCCGCACGGGCAACAGCTATGGCGACACGCGCAACTGGGCGATCTATGCGTACGACACGCTCGAAATCTCGCCGATGTTCGAGATCAACGCGGGTGTCCGCTATGAAAATGCGCGCAACATCTTCCACGCCGACACGGTGACGACGCCGGCGACCGGCGCGGTCTACACGCGCGGCCCCAACCAGATCAGCGACGAGAATCTCTTCTCGTACCGCGCCGGCGCGGTGTTCCACCCGATCGAGAATGTCAGCCTCTATGCCGCCTATGGCAACGCCAAGACGCCGACTTCGGCCAGCGTTCGCGCGGGCTGCGGCCTGCCGGCAAGCCCGACGGCGGCCGATCCCTGTGCGACGGCACCCGAAAAGGCGCGGAACATCGAATTCGGCGCCAAGGCCGAACTGATGGACAAGAAGCTGCTGCTGACCGCCGCGGTGTTCCGCAACGAGCGCACCAATTATCGCGTGCCTTCGAACGACCCGGCGCAACCCGCTTCGCTGCAGATCCTCGATGGCCGCTCGCGCGTCGACGGTTTCGCGCTCGGCGCGAGCGGCAATGTCACGCCGGAATGGGCGATCTTTGCGAACTACACCTACCTCGACGGCAAGGTGAAGCAGAGCGTTTCGGATTTCTGCCTTGCCAACCCGGGAAGCACCGGTTGCGGCAATAGCGCCGCCATTCCCGATCCGCAGCGCGGCGATCGGCTGTTCCAGACGCCCAAGCATTCGGGCAGCCTGTTCACCACCTATGTCTTTCCGTTCGGGCTGCAGGTCGGTTACGGCCTGACCTATCAGGGCAAGTTCACGACGCACCAGCGCAACCTGGCGCAGCGCGCGCCGCTGTCGGTCGACGATTATCTGATCCACCGCGCGTTCGTGTCGTACGACTTCAAGAACGGCCTGGTGGCGCAGGTCAACGTCCAGAACTTCACGAATGAGGATTATTACACCGGCGTCCGCAACAATGTGAACGCGACGACGGGCGCCGTGACGGGCGGTTGGGCGGTCCCCGGCGAATCGCGCTCGGCGGTGTTCAGCCTCTTCTACAACTTCTGATCCCGGTGGGGCGGGCACGGCGATTGCCGTTCCCGCCCCTTTCGCTCTAGAAGCGGCGCCATGATCCGCATCATTCCCGACGTGCTCGATGCCGACGGCGTCGCAAAGCTCCGATCGATTCTCGACGCCGCCGACTGGGTCGACGGCAACGAGACATCGGGTCCGCAAGCCGCGCTCGCCAAACGCAACCAGCAGCTCCCCGAATTCGGTGAGGCGGCCGGCGAAGCGGGGCGCCTCGTGCTCGACGCGCTGGGCCGCAGCCCGCTGTTCATCGCCGCTGCGTTGCCGCTCAAAATCTATCCGCCCTATTTCAACCGCTATGCCGGCGGCGAGAATTTTGGCGATCATATCGACAATGCGATCCGCATCCGTCGCGGCAGCGATTTCCGGATGCGCAGCGACCTGTCGGCGACGCTCTTCCTTGCCGATCCCGACAGCTATGAGGGCGGCGGGCTGGTCGTCGAAGGCTTTGCGCAAGAACCGGGGATCAAATTGCCCGCCGGGCATCTGGTCCTCTACCCCTCGACCACCGTCCACCGCGTCGAGCCGGTGACCGCAGGCGCGCGCGTCGCGAGCTTCATGTGGATTCAGTCGATGGTGCGCGATCAGGGGCAGCGCAACCTGTTGTTCGATCTCGATATGGGGGTGCAGGGTGCCGCGGCGGCACTGGGCCAGGGCGACGCGACGGTCGTCCGCCTGACCGGCGTATATCACAATCTTCTGCGACGCTGGGCCGACAGCTAATCCAGCATAGCGCGCCAGGCGCGCGACAGATGTTCGCGGTCGCCCACAACGACGCATACTGCGAGGTCCTGCTCATCGGCGAGCGCGACCGCGGCCTCGGAGCCCAGAACCGTCAGTGCGGTCGCCCAGCCGTCGGCGCTGATGCAGTCGCGATGGAGCACGGTGACCGACGATATGCCGTTGACGATCGGGCGCCCGGTCGCCGGATCGAAGCTGTGCGAATAATGCTGGCCGCCCGCGCTGAAGCCGCGGCGATAATTGCCCGAGGTCGCCACCGACAGGTCGTGCAGCGCAATGCGCCATGGTGGAATGGACGAGGTGGGCGGCATCTCGACATCGACCCACCAGGGCTGCCCGTCGGGGCGGATCCCCTCGCCGCGTAGCTCGCCGCCGACTTCGAGCAAGAAATGACGGACGCCGATGTCGAGCAGCCATGCGGCGGCGAGGTCGACGCCATAGCCCTTGGCGATACCCGACAGGTCAAGCGCCGCCGCCTCGCCGCGCCGGATGCGCCGCGCCCCCGGGTCGAAATCGATCGTGCGGTCCGCGCCGGACTGGACCGCCTGCGGCACCCGCCCGGTACGCCGGGCACTGCCGAAACCCCAGGCGTCGGTGATGCGGCCGAGACCGGGGTCGAAGGCGCCGCCGCTGGCGCGCGCGATGTCGAGCGCGACCTCCACGACATGGGCGAATTCGGCTGGAATTTCGCGCCATGTCCCGGGCATCGCGCGGTTGAAGCGCGAGAGGTCGGATTCGGGCTCCCACTGGCTCATCTGTTCGACGACGAGGTCGAGTGCGGCCTGAACGCCGTGCTGCGTCGCGGCGGGCGGCGAGACCGCTTGCAGCGACCAGCCTGTCCCCATCGTTTCACCAGCGAAGCGTTCGATGGCCGCCCCCGCCCCGCGCCCAGCGAAAGCCGCGGGCGTCAGGGCGCGGGGGATGAGGATGCGGTCGGTCAGGGCGCGAGCACTTCCAGCGTCGTGACATAGCTCGCGCGGCGCTGCGGGGTGGCGGGTTCGGGTGCGCCTTCGGCACGCTCGGCCTGCGGCGTCGTGACGTTCAGCCAGTACAGGCCGGGCTCGGTCCAGTTTACCGCAACCTTGCCGTCGGCGCCGGTCCTGAGGTCCATCTGGCCAAGCTGGTCGCGATAGCGGATGCCGCCGGGGATCACCGTGACGGGCAGACCCGCGGCGGGCTTGCCGTCGAGCAGGAACTGGAAGGTCGCCGCCTCGCCCGCGATCAGGTCGTTTGGGTGCGTCACGGGAACCAGCTCGATGCCCTTGCCAGTCGGCTTGAACAAGGTGGTCGTCGGTTCGCCAACCGTCACGAAAATCTCGTTGCGGTTGTTCGATTCGGCGGTCTTCACATTGGTCGCACCCGCGGGGATGCGCTCGGCGAGGTTCGTCGTGGTGGTGCCGCGCGGCAGGCGCTCGGTCTTGCCACCCAGGTCATAGCTGCCCATCACGCCATCGGCGACCGAGGCGATGCGCCATGTGCCCTTTTGCGTCAGGTGGACGTCGAAGGTGCTGCGATAGCGGCCGGTCGCCTTATTCTCGATCGCCGCTTCGCTGCCGTCGGGCGCCCACGCCTTCAGCGCGTCGAGGCGCATCGGCTGATGCTCGAAATAGAAGAGATCGTTCGACACCGCGGCGTCAACGGTGACCCATACGTCGTCGCCCGACAGCACGGTCGACGACGGCAGCATCCACTGGCGGTGCGCGGAGGCCGGAACGGCAGCCAGTGCCGCCAGCGCGGCGGTCGCGGCGAAACCCCAAATTCGCTTCTTCATATCCCTGTCCTTTCAAGCGTTAGCGGAAGGCGACCGAGACGGCCCCCAGTTCAGTCGTTCCGGCGGCGCGCCCGCCCGCCCCCGCCTTTGCGGGCCAGGTGAAGGGAATGCGCAGAAGTTCGCGGCCGCCAACCTCGCGCGCCGCCTCGATCACCAGCGTGTATTGGCCGGGCGCGGCGGCGCCGAGCTGCGCGCGCGAGAAGGAGACTTTATGCACGCCGGGGGCACGCGTCGCGCCGGTGATGCCGTTCGCGGGGAAGGTCATCGAGCGACCCGCGGCGCGCCACCACTGGCGCACGTCGCGCAGCCATTTGGTGCCCTCGTTCGCCTTCATGTCATAATCGTACCAGACCGCGACGGTCTTCGCCGACGCGCCGGCTTTCTCGACCCAGATCGCGACATAGGGCTTGTGATATTCGGCGACCTTCAGCCGCGGAATGTTGATCGTCACGTCCATCGTGCCCGGATCGGCGGCGAAGGCGGGCGCGCCGAGCACAGCGCCGAGGCCGATCGTGCCGCCGAGGATGCGTGCAGGGGTGGAAAGCTGCATATGGGTCTCCCTAATGAATGAAGATGACGGCGATGGCGGCCGGGATCGCGAGGCCGAGGCCGACGAGCGGCCAGGTGCTCTTGCGCTTCGCCGAATGCAGCCAGAGAAGAACAAGGCCGGTGATTGCGAAGACGAGGCAGGCGAAAGCGAAGATGTCGATGAACAGGCTCCACTCGCCGCCCGAATTGCGGCCTTTGTGGAGGTCGTTGAGATAGGAGATCCAGCCGCGGCTGGTGACCTCGCTCGACGCCGCGCCGGTCGCGAGATCGATCGCGACCCACGCGTCGCCGCCCGGACGCGGTGCGGGGAGATAGACTTCGCCCTCTGACCATTCGGCCTCGCTCGCTGCTGCTTTTACCGGAAAGCTCTGCTCGACCCATTCGGCGACGGCGGGGGGCAGCGGCGCCTTTTCGGCGTCGGGGACCGCCGCCTTCAAGCGCGCAAGCAAGGCCGGCGGCACCTGCGCCGATTTCTGGATGACGACCGGCGACCCTTCGATATCGGCGGCGTGATTAAGCGTGAACCCGGTGATCGCGAACAGCAGCAGGCCGATCAGGCTGACGGCCGAACTCATCCAGTGCCACATGTGCAGCTGTTTCAGCCAAAAGGCTTTCCGGCTTTTCTTCGTCGCCGGTCGCGGGGTTGTCGGTGCATGCATCCGGAAGTTCCAGCAAAAGGATGCATGGCCATTATCGAGAACGATTCGCAATTACAATATGATTCCGGATCACCCGCCGGATGAAGAATTATACCGCCGATTTCCGGCCGATGGGCCGGCGCCTAATTCTCGCGCCCGGCCATCCAAAGCGTCTGGGTGAGCGGTTCGATGAGATAGGAGAGCGCCGTCCGCTTGCGCAGCGGGATCATGATGTCGACGGGCAGGCCGGCACGAAGCCCGCCATCCTCGCGAACCCGCCGGAGTTTCGCGAGCTCGCTGGGCGGCACGACCAGCTCGATCTTGAAATAGCGCATGCCCGAACGCTCGTCCTCGAAGCTGTCGGCCGAAATCTTGGAAATTTGACCGACGAGGATCGGCAGATTGCGTTCCTGCAACGCGGTAAAGCGGATCTGCGTCTCCATCCCCGGCGCAAGATCGTCGGCATCGGTCGGCGAAGCCTTGCCATCGATGACGAGGGCGCGGTCTTGCGGAACGATCTCCATCAATGTGTCGCCCGCCGAAACGACGCCGCCGACGGTGAAGACCTTGAGCCCCACGACCCGGCCGCTGGCAGGAGCACGCACCGTCGACCGGGCCAGCTGTTCGCGCACCGCGATCAGCTTGGGCTGAAGTTCGTCGAGGCGAACCTGCCCCGCCTGCTTCTGCGTCGCCACCTCTTCGAGCATCTGCTTGTCGATGCCGACCATCTGCATCTGCGCCTCGCCGATCGCTTCGGAGGAGCGGGCGATGTCGGCACGATACGCGCCGTAGGAGCCGTCGAGTTCAGCCGCCGATCGTTCCATGCTGCGGACCCGGTTGATCGATACGAAGCCTTTCGGAAGCAGGGTGCGGAGGCCCTGCAGCTCGTCGCCGATCAACTGCTGCTGCACCTTGTTGGAATTCATCTGATAGCTGTATCCGTTGATCTGTTCCGAATGCTGACGCATCCGCTGGCGCAACACGTTGCGTTGCGTGTGCACCGAATTGCGCCGCGCTTCGAACAGCTGGCGCTGGCCGCGCAAGGCTTCGGCGGCCAACTCCCGGTTTTCGGGCGCCAGCGAGGCAAATTCCGCCGGTTCGGCGACGCTTCGCAGGCCGCCGAGTTCGGCGACCAGACGCGCGCGTTGCGCCAGCAGGGCGATCACTTCGCCGGTCAGTCCACGTTCGGCTGCAACCAGTTCGGATGCCGAGATCGTTAGGAGCGGCTCGCCCTTTTTCACCGTTTGGCCTTCGACAACATGGAGTTCGGTAACGATGCCGCCTTCGCGGTGCTGCACCGCCTGACGACTGCCCGACACCGCGATCACGCCGGGCGCATAGGCGCCCGCATCGAGCGGGGTCAGCGACGCCCAGCCGAGCATGCCGACAAAGAAGAAGGCCACGATCAGGCCGCCGATGCGCAGTTCGCGATGCGGGCGATCGGCGGAATCATGGCCCGAAGGGCGATCGCCACCCGTCGGCGGCTTCCAGGTCATGTCGGTCATGGCCGCGCTCCTTCATGGATTGGAACAACATTCTGCTTTGCCGCGGAATTCTGCAGCGCCTGGAGGATTTCGTCGCGCGGCCCCACCCCCACGACCGCACCGTCGGCGAGGATCGCCAGCCGGTCGGCGCTGGCCAGAACGGCCGCGCGATGGGCAACGATCATGATCGCCGCGCCGTGCAGCTTTGCGGCACCGATCGCCCGCGACAACGCTTCCTCACCATCGCTGTCGAGCGCCGAGTTGGGCTCGTCGAGAACCAGAATGCGCGGGCTGCCATAGAGCGCGCGCGCCAGCGCGACGCGTTGCGCCTGCCCCGCCGACAGCCTGTGGCCATTGCCTTCGATACAGGTGTCGTAACCGCCTGGCAGATGCAGGATCATCTCGTGGACGCCGGCCATGCGCGCAGCCCTTACGACCTCCTCGTCAACCTCCGCCTGCGGAATACCGCGCGCGGCACCGAAGCGCGAGACGTTCTCGCTGATCGTTCCGGGGAGAAGGCCGCAATCCTGCGGAAGATAACCGATATGTTGCGCAAGCTCTTCGGGATCCCAATCGGCCATACTGGCGCCATCGATCCTGATTTCGCCGAGGTCGGGCGGCAGCGCGCCGGCGACGACACGCGCGAGGGTTGTTTTGCCCGCCCCGGACGGGCCGACAATACCCAGCACCTCGCCGGGGGCGAGTTTCAGGAAAATATTCTTGAGCAGGATCGCACTGCCGTCGGCATTACGGACGACAACGCCCTGAAGCTCCACCTGCCCCTCTGGATCGGGCAAGGTGGTGCGTACCACCGGGCCGGTTGCTTGATCGAACAGCCTGTCGAGCGTCTGAATCGCCTGACGCGACTGGACGATGTTCGGCCAGAGGCCGACCAGCTGCTCGATCGGTTGCAGCGCGCGGCTGAGCAGCACCGAGGCGGCGATGATTGCGCCGACCGAAATCTGCCCGTTGATGGCGAGCCATGCGCCGACGCCCAGCGCGAAGGATTGCATGAACATCCGCACGAATTTGACGAGCGAATTGTAGCGGCTGCCCGAAAACTGGAGATCGGCGACGGCATTCAGGCCGACGCTGCGCTGCTGGATATGGCGCGAGACCAGCGCGCGCCGCATCCCGAGCGCGCGTACGATCTCGGCCCTGCGCAGCATCGCTTCGTGCGATTCATAGGCCGCCGCATTGGCGTGATGCGCCTCTTCGGCCTTTGCCTTGCTGCGCCTTTCATTGGCGATCGCAAGCGTGACCAGAACGCATCCGGCACCGAGCACCAGCACTCCCAAAATCGGGTGAATGAGAAAGGCCACCAAGAGATACAGCGGCGTCCACGGGACGTCGAACAAGGCGGTCGCTGCCGGTCCCGCAAGCGATTGACGCAAGAGGTCGAATTCGCGCATCGCCTGATGGGTCGAAGGGTCGCCGGGCCGCGCGCGCGACCGCGCGAGCAGTCGATCCAATATCTCGCCCGAGAGCAATCGGTCGAGGCGCAGCGACGCACGGGCCATCAACCGCACCCGGATCGCATCGAGCGCCGACAGCGTGGCGATCGCAACGCCGACGACGACGGTGATGAAGACCAGCGTCAATACGCCATTGGTCGGCACAACCCGGTCATAGACCTGCATCATGTAGATGGTCGGTGCGAGATAGAGGATGTTGATCAGCGCACTGAATGTTGCTGCAAGGATGAAGTGAGTCCGACAGGCGCGGACGGCTTCTGACAATGCCGGTGGAACGGGCATCCAGAACAGGCGCATGCAATCCTCCCTTATTATCGGAAAAAAATGGCGCCGGGAGGGGGGGAGGTCCCGACGCCAAGCTGGTTATGAAAAGAGATAGTCCGTGTCGAAATAGTGCCGGACATCGCGGAGGCTGGAGCGCCCGTTCGCTTCCATCCAGTCGTCCATCAGTGCCCGGATCATCTGCAAGGGGTTGTCCTGCTGATGGACGGAACCGCCGCCGTGGCCATTTCCGGAACTGCCGGAATTGACGACGTCCTGGGCCCGGGCGTCACCGATAAACTGATCGGCGCCGCCGCCGGTATTGAATACCAGCCGATGCGCGGAGGTCAGTCCGGATATATCGACGGTATCGGCGCCCCGGCCACCGTTGACGGTGATCGTATTGAAGTTGAGGCTGGTCGGGTTGAAATCGCCGATGACGAGGATCGTGTCGCCACCGTTCCCTCCCGTACCGCCCGGCGGGACGCCTCCGGGCGACGTCACATTCAGGGCGTTGACGTTGATCTCCTCGATATTGTCGAGTTCGGCCACGATCTGCGCGTTCCCGGTGCCGTTGCGCGTGACGACGATTTCGGTGTTGGCATTCAGTCCGGTCATGCCCGCGGCTTCGGCTGCGGCCCGGGCATAGATACGGAAGGTTTCCGCTCCCGCCACGCCATTGAGCACGAATGTATCCGTGCCCGCGCCGCCATCGACCAGATCCCTGCCACCGGTGGATCCGGTCTGCGTTATGGTATCGGTCCCGTCGCCGCCATTGACGATGTCGTTGCCGGCACCACCGTTGAGCGTATCGGTGCCCGCAAATCCGAACACCGCCTGCGAGCCCGCGGCACCGCCAGCGCCATTGAGGTTGTTGTTGTTGCCAGCGGTGCCGGCGACAACCGCATAGTTGACGCCATTGAACCGCAGCGTTTCGACATTGCTCACCGTATCGACACCCTCGGCGCCGGTGTTGTCGGTGACGACAAGTGATGTTCCGGTGGTCGTGACGCTATAGTTTCCGACCGGTCCGGCGAACACCGCCACGTCGTTGTCGCCATTGCCGTTGATGCTGTCGTTGCCCGCGCCGCCGGTCAGTGTGTCATTCCCTGCCCCGCCGGTCAGCGCGTCGTTGCCAAGGCCGCCGGTGACGGTGTCGTTGCCGCCATCACCGTTCAGCGTATCATTGCCGTCGTTGCCCGACAGTACATCATTACCGCCGCCACCGTCGCCGGTGTCGTCGCCGGCCGTACCGACCAGGCTGTTGTTGGCGCCATTGCCGTCCCAGTTGACCCCGGTCGGCCCGGTCGCGGCGGAGATGACCTGTTCGGCCGTGCCACCGCCATCGGTGAAGCTCACCGCGACGCGCAGTCGAAGCCCGGCCTGATCGCCGAACACCTGGCCGGCATTGTCGTCGGGCGTGAACGTCGCAGCGGTGGCCCCGGCAATATTGTTCCAGGTCACGCCGTCGATCGACTGCTGCCATTGGTAGCTGAAGGCGCCGAGCCCGTTCGGGTCGGCAATCGCCGCGTTATTGACGGTCAGCTGCAGCCCTTCTCTCGGCGTCAGGTCGCTGATGACGGGCTGGCCCGTCGCCGGCGCGTTGACCGCGATCTCGACGTCGGAGAACCGCATGCGTTCGATGTTGCGCAAATTGTCGGTGCCGTCGAGCTGCGTGCCGCGCGCATGCGCCACGCTGATCGTGCCATTGGCATTATAGGTGATGTCGTAATTGGCCCTGAGGTCGGAGAACACGGCGATGTCCGTGTCGCCCGCGGTCGTGTCGGTCAGGATTTCGCGGACGATCACAAGCTGTCCCGGATTGAATGTCCGGTTGAACATCCGCGTTACCAGCTCGCTCATGCTGTTGGCCGTGGCGATTTCCACACCGGTGCCGCCATCGGGACCGACATTCTGGCGAACGCTGATCCGCACGTTCAGCCATTTATCACCATCGATGATATCATCGCCGGCATTACCGCGGATGAGGTCGCTGCCGTCGCCGCCGAGGATGATATCGCCGGCGTTATACGACGTGACGCCCGCTCCGACCACGGCCTGCAGCCCGGCGATCCGCGCGATGCCCGCGGCGTCGAGATTGCTTCCCGTATAGCCTTCCGATCCACTGATCGCCGGATCGGGATCGAACGGCGCGCGTTCGGCCGCGGTCACATTGGAGCCCGACAGAATATCGTTGAACCGCGACCCCGACAGCCCTTCGACGCTTTCATAGGCGTCCTGCGTCGCATTTGGCGGCGGCGTCGGATTCTCGTCGAACACGATCCCGCGCGTCAGGTCGGCATCGGTGCCGGCGCTGTTATCCTTATAAATCGCCCAGTCCCAACCCGACATGCCGGCCATCTTGGCGCGACCCGGGCTGCCGACCATGATGTCGTCGCCGCCTTCGGCGATGAACTCGTCGAAGCCGCCAAGCCCGAAGAACACGTCATGGCCCACGACCCCGTCCTGCGCGAAAATTTCGTCGAAATTGTCGCCGGGCGCGCCGTCGAAGGTGCCATGTTCGATCCAGTCGTCGCCCTCGTTGCCGAGGATGCGTTCGGCGGTGATATTGCCAAGGATGAAGTCATTGCCTTCACCCGCGAAGACTTCCGACCCGGCGTCGCTGCCGAGAACGATGAAGTCCTGCCCGCGCCCACCGAGCACCAGGTCGAGGCCCGGTCCGGTGTTGATCACGTCATGCCCGTCGCCAAGCTTGACATTGTCGTCACCGCCGATGTCGCGGACGACGTCGTCCCCCGCACCGGCATTGATGATGTCGTTGCCGGCGCCGCCTTCGAGCGTATCGTTACCGCCATCGCCGAAGATCGTGTCGTCGCCTTCGCTGGCAATGATGATGTCGGCGCCCTCGGTGCCGCCCAGCACCACATGCTGATCGCCCGTATAGCGCAGATAGTTGGTGTCGGGACCGACGGTTCCGGGGTTATTGCGGACGACAAGCGGGGTCAGGATGCCGCCGCCGGTCGGGTCGGTGCTCTCCAGCACACCGTCGCCATTGAGATCGTTGAACTGCCGCGTCCGGTCGACCTCCAGGATCAGTCCGGGCGTCGAGAAGACGTCGGAGGGAAGATGCGTCGCATTGGTGTTGCGCATGATCATCCCGGCGAAGCTGTTGCCTTCCATCTCGCTGAACAGGTGCAGGCCGTCGAGACGCTGGAGATAATAGAAGCGGTCGGCATTCTGCAGCTGTTCCATCTGCACTTCGAAGACGAAGTTGAAGGTGGAGCCGAGCATGCCGCCAAAGGGCAGGATCTTTTCGGCAAGGCCGCCGATCCACAGGTCGACATTATCGAGGCCGGTGATCGTGACCCCGTTCGGACCGCTGGTCCAGGCGCCTTCGCCGTTGAGGAAGTCGAACGCATCGGGCGCATCGGCCGCCAGGATGACGCGATCGTCCAGCGGATCGTCGGGATCGCCCAGCACCGTCTGATCGGTACCGAAGATGATCGCCATCGCCGCAGCGCGCTTGCCCTCTACCGTCGTTTCGCCGGTGATCAGCGAATGCGTGCCATAAGCCGCGACGAAGTTGATGATCGACGCCTCATTCTTGAGATTGCCGGCGAAGTCGACCCAGCTTTCATAGGGTTTCAGCCGCGCGTCGTTGTTCGTCACCTCATAGAATTCGCGGCGCGCGGCGTTCAGCGAGGGGACGCCGGTGTCGCGGCCGCGGGCAAGGTTGATCGTCGCCAGATCGAGCGGCAGGCCCAGCAGGTTGTTGCGCAGCGCGCTGGTGACGAATTCGTCGATCTCGTTGCCGACCTGACGAGTCATGCCGCGGATGATGTCGCCCGCTGCCAACCCGTCCGCGATGACACCGTTAACCCCGTTGAACGCCGTGGGATTGAGGAAGCCATCGATCAGGCTGATGTCGTCGGGCGTGAAGGTCGGGCCGAACCGGGATATATCTTCTGTCAGCATCGAGTGGCCGAAGCGATAGACGACGTGCGCGAATTCGGCGACGATGTCGGGATTGATCGTGGTGTCGAACCCGTCGGGCACGATGAAGAAGTCGACCTGCGGCTGGATCTTGCGCGCGAACTCCTCGAACACGAGATGCTGATACTGCATCTCGGTGCCGAATTTCGCGGCCTGGAACAAGCGTTCGCCGTCCCACACCAGCGCAGCGACCTGCCCCGGCGTCGTTGGGAGGGCCGCGACGTCATCCGCCAGCCATTCGTTGAGGAACGCAAGGTCGCCAGTTGCCAGGACGACCTCCTTGGTGTGCTCGACCAGGCGGTTATGTTCGGCATGGAAGACATGGTGGACCGCGGTCAGGCCGATATTCTCGTTCACCCGGCCGTCGCCCGCCATGAAGTGGGCGTCGAGCAGTTCATCGTCATAAACCGCCGGGTTGTTGCCTGGGTTCAGCAGGCCGATCGTGATGTCGCCGTCTTCGATGCCGTTCGGCACCGCGGTGTGGGCGATATCGGCGAGGAAGGCGCTGTTGGTGCGAATCGCGGTGGCAAGACCCACCGGCGCCAACGGCGTACCCGAAATCACAACGTCGTCGGCGGTGTTCGGAATCCCGTCGCCGCCGATACCCGTGATCACCTGCGCATAGCCCGCAGCGTTGGGGATGAAATTGCCGTAGGCGTCGGTGCGCAGCAGGGGCACCTTGCCCACGTCCTGATCGGTGAGCAGGATGCCGAGCATCAGCGCCTGTTCCTTGACCTCGGCCCAGGTCGCCATGCCGCCGGGGGAGCCGCCGGCGCCCTCGATCAGCTTGCCGGTCGCAACCGGATGGCCCGCCGCGTTCACTTCATATTGGCGCAGGAACACCTGATGCGACGCGTGCGAAGCATAGGTCTGGTTCTGATCGACATAGGAGGTCGTCGTGTTGACCGGCCGCACATCGTCGGCGGTTCCCATGATGTTGTCGGCGCCCGCCGAAACCGTGGCGCGCGTCAGCACCATGAAGTTGGTGGGGCTGCCCGGGACATAAAGCGGATCGTCGGGCTGGAGCGGAATGAAGACGGTGCCGCTGCCCCCCTTGTTGACCAGATCGAGACCATGATCGAAGAATTGGCCGAACAGGGTGAACCACGAGTTGAACGAGGCCGACAGGCCCACGTCGGGCGAAACATTCGGAAGATGGACGTTGTCGCCGTCCATCGCGAGACCATAGGGCACAAGCGCGGCGTCGCGAACGACGCGCGCGGCCTCCAGATCGGCGACGGTCACGTCATGCGCGGCGGTCGCGGCGGCCAGCGCATCCAGCGCAGCCTGTTCCGCCGCACTCGGCGGCGTAAGGGGGTCGCCATCGTCCAGCTCATTGGCTGCGACCCGTGCGTTCTCCTTGACCACGCGCGCCTGATATTCTGCGTCCGACGCCGGTTTGAAGGTCTGATAGATCGCCGTAATCGCCGCCAGATCTGTCAGCGGATCAGCACTACCCGCCCGGTCCAGCCCCTCGAGGATCGCGGCGGGATTGCCCAGCGTCTGATCGACGAGCAGGTTGGAGATTGTCCGCAGGCTGCTGTCGAAGACGAGCGAGTTCGGATTGTTGGACGGATTGTAGTTGGGCGCCGTCGGCATCGGCGGCGCGCCGCCAGGCCCGTCGGGATCGAACACGGTGCCGTCCGCCGGCCGGTAAACCGGATCGAGCAAGGACGGGAACTGCACGTTGGACGCGCCCCATTGTTCCTGGCCCGGGAGCAGATGGTTGTTGCTGCCGTCGACCGCACGCAATCCGAAGGAAAGATTATACGCGGGGATAAGCCCACCCGGCCCGTAAAGCGGCTGCCCAGCGGCATGCGCTTCGGCAATCTTGATCTGATCGAGAATGAATTCGAGATCGCTGCGGATGTACGTAACCATGCTTACCTCCCTGCAGTAAACCCGCACACGCCGCCCACCAACCGGCTCGGCTTCGACTCGCAATACGCGGTCGATCTGCGGATTTTGTAGTTGCAAGCTAAGTCTTAAGGAGCGCCGCCGTCGAGTTGGACTGGCGACCTATTACGTTCCCGCCGTTCTATATTCACGCGCTCTATTACGATGTCACAATCTATATAGTACTTTTTATATAGGTGACGATCGGGCAAGGCGCAGGCCAACGGGCCCATGGCAGGCTGGCAAGGTAAAAGACGGAAGGGAAGCTGGTTTGGGGCGGGCGCGAAAATGGCCCGCGAATGGCGATGAAACGCCGCTTAGCGCCTGTACGAGATTTGGGAAACCCCGTTAAAATTGCGCTGCAACATCGGCCTTCCGCGTTTCTCTTCGAGAAGGCCGGGCAGATATGTCTCATCCGCGCTGTCATTGAATGCCCGCGCCTGCATCACGGCGACCGCGCTGACCCGGTTGTGTACACCCAGCATACGAAATGCGGCGGCGATATGAACCTTCACCGTTCCCTCGGCGATGCACAGAAGCCGCGCGATTTCCTTGTTCGAGCGCCCGGCGGCGAGGAGGTTCAGAACCTCGAATTGACGCCCGGTCAGCGCCGTCTCGTGCGCGGCGCCATCCTCATCGGCGAGGCTCGCCTTCCGGGCATTCAAATCGGACAGGAAAGGCGGAACATATATCTGCCCCGCCAGCACCTTTCTTAATGCGTCCGCCATCTCGTGGACCGGAAAATCCTTTGGGATATAGCCGTGGACGCCGGCCGCCAGCGCGTCGAGCACCATCTCGCGGTCGCGGGACGCAGTCACGACGACGACGCGGACATTGGGATATTTAACGCGCAGATCGCGCAAGCCTTCGCGCTTGTGCATCCCCGGCAGGCCGAGATCGATCGTCACAAGATCGATCGATCGCCGCGCCGCCATTCGTGTGATGACAGACGGAAAGTCCCAGGCTTCGATCAGATTGGGCAGGCCGAGATTTCGCGCGAAAAGTGTAGTCAATCCTTCGCGGCAAAGCGGATGACTATCCGCAACCAAAATCTCACCTGTTGCATTCGTCACGGATTTGCCCCCCACGGGTACTTGCCTAGGCACGCGCCGACAAACATACGCCCGCTTGACCATTTCCCGCCGCCGCGACCCGAGCGAGAAGGCACTCTTTTTGTTATGAAACGAATCGGTCCTGTTAAGATTATGCGCCTAAGCTGACGCCAACCTGACGGTTAACTTAGCTGACGATCAGATTGTTCACCAATTTGGTGGGCGCCTTGAAATAACAGGCCAATTTCTTTTCGGTGAGGATTGGTAATCAGCCTGGCATGGTGGATTTCGGCAATTCGCGCCACGATCGCGAGGCCCAGGCCCGCCCCGCCGGCGTTCGCATGATCGGCGCGAGCGAAGCGCTGGCTGAGCGCGGCAAGGTCCGCAGCCGACAAGCCAGCCCCCTCGTCCCTGACACAAATGCGGGCATCCGGGCCGACCGCGATCACGACCGTTCCGCCCTCGGGGGTCACGCGCAGCGCATTCTCCACCAGGTTCGACACCGCCGCCGCGAGCGTTTCCCTGATTCCGGAAACCATGGGTTCGCCCTCGACCGCCAACGCGACGTGCCTGCCCTGCTCGGCCGCCAGCGGGGCAAAGCGGTTGGTCACGTCCATCGCCACATCGGAAAGCGAAACGACATCGTGGGAGACGGGGCGCGCCACATGCGCTTCCACCTGCGCCATCATCATGATCTGACCGACAAGCCGCTTCATCGCGGCAACGTCCTTCTTGAGCCTGAGCGCGTCGGGCGAGCCCAGCCGGTCCAGCTCGATCATCAGGATCGCCAGCGGCGTCCGCAGTTCGTGGGCGACATTGGCGGCAAAGGCCTCGCGCTGCTCCGCGACGTCGTCGAGGCGTGCCAGCAGATCGTTCAGCGCGCGCGCAAAGGGCTGTGTTTCGAGCGGAAATTCCTCAAGATTGACACGGAAGCCGCGGTCGGTGCCCACCACCGAATCCATGCGGGCAGCCGCCGTGCCCAGCGGGGCGAGCGATGTCCGAATGACCCATCGGACCGCGAAAAACATCGGCACCATAAGCAGGAGGAGCGGCAGCACGACATGTTCAGCGATTTCAAGCCATTCGCCGCGCCAGCCATCCGATGCCGACTTTTGCTCGAGCATGACCTCGACATCGAAACTGACGAAAATGATCAGCGCCAGACCGCCAAACGCGCCCGTCCATGCCAGGCCGCGCGTCAGGCGGCGCGATACGGAATGCGGCGCTTTAATCCCCGTAGTCCCGGAGCAGATAGCCCATTCCGCGGACGGTCACGAGCCGGTCGGGATGATCGGCATCGCTGAGCTTATGGCGAAGCCGGGACACAATGGCCTCGACCGCATTGGGCGTCACCGGTTCGTCGAACCGGTACAGCGCTTCTTCGATGGTCGATCGGCGCACGACCGCTCCGGCCCGCCGGATCAGCAGTTCCAGCAAGTCGGCTTCGCGGCGGGTCAGTTCGATGGCATTGTCGCCGCTCCGCGCCGTCCGCGCCGCCACGTCGAATGCCAGCTTCCCAGCCCTGATGATCGGCAGGCTGCGCGTTCCCGGCCGGCGCAGGAGCGCGCGAAGGCGGGCGGCGAGTTCCTCGATTTCGACAGGTTTGACAAGATAGTCATCCGCCCCGCCATCAAGACCGGCGACCCGATCCCCCATTCCGTCGCGCGCTGTCAGGATCAGGACGGGCGGCAGGGGATGACCCGGCCGGTCGCGGCGCAACCATTCGAGCCCGTCGCCATCGGGTAGCCCGAGGTCCAGAATGATCGCATCATATGTCACGCTGGCAAGAGCGACCTCGGCTTCGTCGAGATTCCCGACGCCGTCCCCGCTGAATCCATGCTGAGCCAGGCCATGCGAAACGAGCCCCGCCAGGCGATCGTTGTCCTCTATGATCAGGACGCGCATGTCGCACCAATTGGCAGCGGAGCCCCCCACGGTCATCGCCAGGCACGCCCCCAAAACAAACCCCCGCATCAAGGGAAGCTGTTGCCGGTCCGGTGAGTATGAACTCATTATTCATGAAATCAAGAAGGCCGGGATTCGCATCCTCGGTGCAGTTGGCAGGAACCCCGCCGATCAAACCGCGAATGCCGCGCCTTCCACGAACCGGAATTATCCGATTACCGGAACTAACCGTGACAAGTTGGCACGGAGGCCCCCAATTACTCGGATTAGAATTAGGAAAATAGTGGCGGAGACGGAGGGATTCGAACCCTCGGTACCGGATTTACCAGTACGACGGTTTAGCAAACCGTTGGTTTCAGCCACTCACCCACGTCTCCGCATGGCCTGTCGCGCTAACGACAGTCTGGCCTAGGCGGGTCGCTATAGCCATGCACTTCGCACCCCGCAACGGCAAAGATTGTGCAATTTTGGGGTCGAAGCAGGCATTTCGTCGCCCAGACGATTCGGTCTGGCGTAAATTCGACTCAAGTCATCGCCGGTTCATTGCTCGCAGCCGAAAGCGAGTCATGATTAACGCAGATTTCGGCGCGCGTGCGTCACTCGATCTTTGGGGGTCCAATATGCGGAAAACGTTCACCAGCCTTGCCTTGGCAGCAATGGCATCGCTCGGCCTCGCGCTGACGCCGCTTCCGGCAGCCGCGCAGATGCGCGAAGTCGATCCCAACAACACGGCGATCGATTCCGATCTCGACAACCCGGCGCCGCCACCGGTATCGAGCGATTCGACGGCCGGCACATCGTACGACAGCGACCTTGCCACCGGCGACCAGCAGACCAGCGAGACGCCGCCCGTGGACGGCGCCGCAGCCAGCGCCGACGTTTCGGCGGCGACCGTCGTGGCGGCACCCGGCTCGACCTACAAGAAGGACGATCTGATCGGCGCCGCCGAAGGCGTGTTCGGCAAGGGCGCGCAAGGCCTTGCCGGGCTGATCGAGGATATTTTGAAGAAGCAGGGCGAACCCAACGCCTATATCGTCGGGCGCGAAGCCGGCGGCGCGCTCGTGCTCGGCGTGCGCTATGGCTCGGGCACGCTGCATCACAAGGTCGAGGGCGAGCTGCCCGCTTACTGGACCGGCCCGTCGATCGGGTTCGACGCCGGCGCCAATGCCGGCAACACCTTTGTCCTCGTCTATAACCTGTTCGACAGCGAGGATCTGTACAAGCGCTATCCCGCGGGTGAAGGCGCCGCCTATCTGGTCGGCGGCTTCAACGCGAGCTATATGCGCCGCGGCGACGTCGTCCTGATCCCGATCCGCGTCGGCGTCGGCGCGCGGCTTGGCGTGAACGCCGGCTATATGAAGTTCCGCAAAAAACAGAATTGGGTGCCCTTTTAAGAACAACCCGCTTGCCACGGGGGCGACAGCCCGCGCTTCGGCGCGGGCCTTTTCTTTGCGCCGATGATAGGGCGTGGTCGCAGCTGATCGGGAGGATCGACGACATGACAACGCAACCTGCTGGCGGCCCGCATTATTCACCCTTCGCGATCGGTGGCGGCCTCATTTTCGTGTCCGGGCAGCTGCCGCTGCTGCCGGGCCGCGATACGTCGCTGGCCGATGCCCCCTTCAGAGCGCAGGCGGAACAGACGCTCCAAAACCTGAAATCCGTCCTTCAGGACGCTGGCACGGATCTGACGCGGGTGATCAAGACGACCGTCTATCTCGGCGACATGGCCGACTGGGACGAACTGGATGCGGTTTATGGCCAGTTTTTCGGGGCGACGCGCCCCGCGCGAAGCGTGGTCCCCACCGGCCCTCTGCATTTCGGCTTTCGAATCGAAATCGAAGCTATCGCCCTGGCGGCAAAGGGCGCCGCTTAGTCGCCGTCGAACGCGATCAGCGTCTCGCAGGTCAGACCCGCAGCCTCGAGCCGCCGTGATCCGCCCAGATCGGGCAGGTCGATCACGAATAGTGCCGCCGCAACCTCGGCGCCGACGCTCCGCATCAACGCGGCAGTCGCGAGGATCGTGCCGCCGGTCGCCAGCAGGTCGTCGACAAGGACGACGCGGTGGCCGGGCAGCACCGCACCTTCGTGGAGTTCGAGGCGATCAACGCCATATTCGAGTTCATAGTCGACGCCGATGGTGACGCCGGGGAGCTTGCCAGCTTTGCGCACAGGGACGACGCCAAGCCCCATCGCGGTCGCCATCGCGGCGCCGAACAGGAACCCGCGCGCCTCGACCGCGACGATGAAATCGGGCCGATGGATCGTGGCGAGCGCGCTCAGTCGGCGCACGCTTTCGGCGAAACCAGCGGCGTCGCCGATCAGCGTCGTGATATCGCGGAATTGAATGCCCGGCTTTGGAAAGTCCGGGATGGTGCGGACGAGCGACGCGAGGTCGAGGTCCGGCTGGGGCGGGAGGGCGATCATGTTGGCCGCCCTCCCCTACGCCCTCAATGTTTCTTGTCGGCCCAGATGTTCCGGTACGACAGGTACGTCAGCACGGTGAAGATCAGCAGGAAGAAGAAGACTGCATAACCCACCTGGATGCGCTTGATCAGCTTCGGCTCGGCGGTCCAGACGAGGAACGCCGTGACGTCCTTCGACATCTGGTCGACGGTCGCCTTGGTGCCATCGGCATATGTGACCTGGTTCGGAGCCAGCGGCGGGGCCATCGCGAGGTTGAGGTTCGCGAAATAGGGGTTGTAGTGCAGCCCCGTGCCCGGCTTCAGTTCTGCCGGCAGATTCTTCGGCGGGTTCTGGAAGCCCGTCAGCAGCGAATAGACATAATCCTTGCCGCCTTCGCGCGCCTTGGTGATCAGCGAAAGATCTGGCGGCAGCGCGTTGTTGTTCGCGGCGCGCGCGGCGACTTCGTTCGCATAGGGCGACGGGAAATAATCCGACGGCAGGCCATCGCGCGTCGCCGGTTCACCCGTGTCGGGGTTGACCGACGGAACCTGGAAGCCCTTGGCGAAGGTCTTGATCTGGCCTTCGGTGTAGCCGAGGTCCGCAATGTCGCGGAAGGCGACAAGATGCAGGCTGTGGCAGGCCGAGCAGACTTCCTTGTACACCTGCATGCCGCGCTGCAGCTGGGCCTTGTCCCAATGCGGCAGGACGATGCCATCGCTGGCCAGCTTCAGATGCCGGGGGTGTTTGTGAAACTCGTGCGCAACATTGGCTTCATTGCTGAGCGGTGTCGTGAGGATCGCGAGCACCAGCGCGGTAATGAAACCGAGACCGACGAGAAAACCGAGCGGACGAACCATGGCTGTATCAGCTCCTATTAAAGTCCGGCGCTCAGGCCGTTGCCGAAGCCGACGAGGTGTCGGTGGCGTGTTTGGCGAGGACCGCTTCGGTGATCGAATTCGGCATCGGAAGCGGGCGTTCGATCCGCGACACGATCGGCAGGATCACCAGGAAGTGAGCGAAGTAATAGATCGCACCCACCTGGCTGAAGATCACCCACGGCTGTTCCGCCGGCTGCATGCCGCACCAGCCGAGCAAAAGCACATCGGCGACGAGGACCCAGAAGAACCAGCGATAGAGCGGACGATAGTTCGACGACTTGATCGGCGAGCTGTCGAGCCAGGGCAGGAAGAACAGCAGCGCGATCGATGCGAACATCGCGATGACGCCCCACAGCTTCGCGTCGATCCACAGGAAGTTGAAGGTGAACGCCTTCAGGATCGCGTAGAAGGGCAGGAAGTACCATTCGGGAACGATATGCGCCGGGGTCGAAAGCGAGTTCGCCGGGATATAATTGTCCGCATGGCCGAGCGTGTTCGGGCTGAAGAAGGTCAGCGCGACGAAGATCAGCAGGAAGATGCCGACGCCGAAGCCGTCCTTCGCGGTGTAATAGGGGTGGAACGGGACGGTGTCCTGTTCGTCCTTCACCTCGATGCCCGTCGGGTTCGACGAACCCGGGATGTGCAGCGCCCAGATGTGCAGGATGATGACACCCAGGATCACGAACGGCAGCAGATAGTGCAGCGAGAAGAAGCGGTTGAGCGTGGCGTTGTCGGGGACGAAGCCGCCGAGCAGCCATTCGCGCACCGGTTCGCCCACGATCGGTATCGCCGAGAAGAAGCCGGTGATCACCTGCGCGCCCCAGAAGCTCATCTGGCCCCACGGAAGCACATAGCCCATGAAGGCTGTCGCCATCATGAGGAGGAAGATCACGACGCCGAGCAGCCACACCATTTCGCGTGGCGCCTTGTACGAACCGTAATAGAGGCCGCGGAAGATGTGCAGATAGACGACGATGAAGAACATGCTCGCGCCGTTCATATGCGCGTAGCGGATGAACCAGCCGGCATTCACGTCGCGCATGATATGCTCGACCGAGTTGAACGCGACGCTCGCGTTCGCGGCATAGTGCATCGCCAGAACGATACCGGTGATGATCTGGATCATCAGCGCGGCGCCGGCGAGGACGCCGAAGTTCCAGAAATAGTTGAGGTTACGCGGGACCGGATAGCCGGGGCCCGTGGCATTGTAGACGAGGCGCGGAATCGGCAGCTTCTCGTCCATCCACTTCATCAGCGGATGCGTCGGCTCATAGGGTTTGGCCCAGGGAAAGCTCATCTTATCTCGCTCCTCAGCCGATCGTCACGACGGTGTCGCTGTTGAATTCATAGGGCGGCACAACCAGATTCTTGGGTGCCGGGCCCTTACGGATGCGCGCCGCGGTGTCGTAATGCGAACCGTGGCACGGGCAGAAATAACCGCCGAAATCGCCCTTGTTCTCGCCCTCGGCCGCACCGAGCGGGACGCAACCGAGGTGCGTGCAGACGCCCAGCGTGATCAGCCAGTTTTCCTTGCCGGGCTTGGTGCGCTGGTCGATCGTTTCGGGATCGCGCAGGTCGCCCAGCGGAACCGCCTTGGCTTCGGCGATTTCCTTGGCGACGAGGTTGCGCACGAACACCGGCTGCTTGCGCCAGCTGGTCTTGATCGCCTGGCCAGGCTGGATCGCCGAAATGTCGATTTCGGTCGTCGACAGCGCGAGCACGTCGGCCGACGGGTTCATCTGGTTGAGCAGCGGCAGCACCACGGCGACCGCACCGACACCAGCGAAACTCACCGCCGCAATATTGATGAAATCCCGGCGGCGTACGCCATCCTCGATACCGGCGTTGAGTTCAGATTCACTGGCCATTCGACTGCCCTTGCATGGGTGAACTAACAAAAGTTCTCGAAGTTATGGCCGCCCTGTTGCACGCGCACGAAAGCGCACAACCCGGCGGCCCCTCCGGGAATTGCGGGCCTGATAGCCGCACTGTCCGGGCTTGCCAACAGGCAATTTCCGCATAACGCACTGTACCAAGCGACGGCCGCCAAGCCTCTCGATTCCCGGCGCCTTCGCCTTTATGGGGGCACCATGGAAATCGCCCTGTTTCAGCCGGACATCGCCGGTAATGTCGGCACCATATTGCGCACCGCCGCCTGCTTCGGCGCGCCCGCGCATATCATCGAGCCATGCGGATTCCCGTTTGGTGACGCCGCGCTGAAGCGCGCGGGAATGGATTATGCGGTGCGCGCCAATGTGCGCCGGCACGCCGATTGGAATGACTTCATGCACTGGCGCGCCGAGGCGGCTCGGAGGCTCGTACTGTTGACCACCGCGGGGGCGACGCCCCTGCCCGCCTTTATGTTCGAGCCCGGCGACCTGCTGTTGCTCGGCGCCGAATCCTCGGGCGTGCCGCCTTATGTCCATGATGCGGCCACGGCACGGGTCGCAATTCCCATGCGTGAGGGCTTTCGCTCCTTGAATGTCGCGGTCGCGGCTGGCATCGCGCTCGCCGAAGCGCTCAGGCAAACGAAAGGCTTTCCGGCATGATCTCGCTCGACCCGCAGCAACAGACGGCACGTAACTGGTTCGAATCGCTCCGCGACCGGATCTGCGCCGAATTCGAGAAGATCGAGGCCGAGGCCGGCAGCGACGCGCGCTTTGCCTATACGCCGTGGGACCGCGAGGCCGATGGGCTGGCGCCGGGCGAAGGCGGCGGCGGCGTGCGCGGCGTGATGACCGGCAAAGTGTTCGAAAAGGTCGGCGTCAACGTATCGACCGTCGCGGGCGAGTTTGCCCCCGACTTTGCCGGGTCGATCCATGGCGCGGGCGAAGACCCGAGCTTCTTCGCGACCGGAATCAGCCTTGTCGCGCATATGGCGAACCCGCACGTTCCGGCGGTGCATATGAACACGCGCTTCCTTGCGACGACAAAGCGCTGGTTCGGCGGCGGCGCCGATCTCAACCCGCCGATTCCCTATGCCGAGGACACCGACGCCTTTCACGCGCGGCTGCGCGCCGCCTGCGCGCCCTTTGGCCCCGACGTCTACGAACGTTACGCCAAATGGGCCGAGGATTATTTCTATATCCCGCATCGCGGCGTCCATCGCGGCGTCGGCGGAATTTTCTACGACCATCTCGAATGCGGCGACGATGCCGAGTTCGACCGAAACTTCCAGCTGACGCAGGCGGTCGGTGAAGCCTTTCTCGACATCTTCCCGCAGATCGTGCGGCGCCGAATGGGCCTGCCCTTTACCGAGGCCGAACGCGAGGAACAGCTCATCTGGCGCGGGCGTTATGCCGAATTCAACCTCGTCTATGACCGCGGAACTTTGTTCGGCCTGAAGACCGGGGGCAATATCGACGCGATCCTGATGAGCCTGCCGCCGCTCGCCAAATGGAACTGACATAGAAGAGGGCGCCCCGTTGCCGGAGGCGCCCTTTCTAATTTCCGTTGGCGCAGATCAGGCGAAAACATCCCCCGATGCGCGCGGTGAGAGGGCGCGATAAACGCCGACCGGCATCGAGAAGGAAATCATGATGACCGGCAGGTAGACGACGGCGGCCATGACGATCATCGTCAAAATCGCGCCCACCGCCGAACCGCCGAGAATCGCGCCCAGAACGCCGCCGAAGATCAGGCCCGCGATCATTGCATAGATGAATATGCCGATCGTGAAGAGCAGATAGAAGCCGACGATCGTCCACTGCGAGGGACCCGTCAGCCGCCACGATTCACCGAGGCCCGTCACCGGATTGCGCGTCAGCTGATTGGCCATGACAGGGCCGGCAACCAGGAAACGCCCCTGCACCCACAGCAGGAAAACGATCATCGCGACGTAGAGGATGATCATCAGGAAGATCGCGCCGCCGCCGATCGCGCCCGCCCCGCCCGATTCCAGCGCCGCCGGGGAGAAAGCCCCCATGCCGCCGAGTGCCGCGCCGAAAATCAGCGTCAGGACGAACATGATGATGAAGATGACGATATAGGCGGCGATCATCACCACGAACATACCAAAGGCCAGCGCCGGCCCGGCCTGAAACGCCCAGGCGAAATTCGGCGCCTCTCCGGGATACATGCCGCCGCGCCAGATGAGCATCGAAACGCCGTATAAAATCACAGCCGCGATCAGCGCGAAAAGAGCAATCTTGCCGAACGCGCCCATCACTAGCGACGGGTCGTTGGGCGCCAGCGCCATTGCCGAGAAAGTCGATCCAAGGAGCAGATAACCGAGCAGACCGACGACGAGCAGCGCCCCGCCCATCCAGATCAGCATCTGCATCCAATTCGCCTTTAGAAACGCGAAGGTTTCCGAGAAGGCTGCTCCGATACTCATTTTCGTCATGTCACTTCCCCCTGTTTTTAAACCAGACTCTCACTCCATCCAAGGCGGACAAAAGCCCGACTGGCTTCGCCCATTTGCGACACATCATTCTTATTGGCGGTGACCCGCATCACTTGAACACATCTGACGATGCAAGCTGGCGATAGGCAGCCGCCGAAACGGCAATCGACGCCAGGCTGCCGGCGGCGCTGAAAACAGCTTCGATGAAGCCGCCCAGCATCCGCCCGAACCCCGGTTCGCTTCCCGCGATGACCGAGACGATGCCCCCGATGATCAACGCCGCGATCACGATCACCAGCGCGACGAGGAACAGGAAAAAGAAGATCGCCCAACCATTGCCTCGCGTGAGGTCCCAGCTCGTCCGGATCGCTTCGAAGGGGTTGTAGAGGCTGCGGTCGGCGACGGCCGGCGCGACCAGAGCGAGACGCCCGACCAGATAGAGGCCCGGGACGAGCAGCAGGAGAAAGCCGAGACCGATCGCGACACCGCACAATATCTGGATCGCGATCATCGTCGGGAAGAGCATGAGCGCGAAGGTCAGCGCCTCGCCGACGCTGGTCCCGGTCCGCGACAGCCACAGCCGCAGGATTCCCGCCGTGCCGATGAGCGCGGATAGCGCGATCGCCAGTTGTCCCGGAATCATCTGGCGAAAGCTTTCGCGAAACGTCTCCATGACCTGATTGAAGTCAGCGCCCGCCGCGGGCTCGATCGGCACCGGGCCGAACCATGCGACCGCGAGCGCCGGCAGGAACAGGAAAACGCCGGCGATCGTGCCGACCAGCGCCGTGTGCGACTTCAGAAGTTGCAGCGTGTCGTCCCACGCGGCGCCCATGTCGAATTTTACCATTGATACCCCGTCATTTTTTCGATTTCCCAGTTGCGGCGAAGGTGACGATCTTCGGCGCTCCTGTCCACCCCTGTCGGCAAGCGCTACGGAGGGTCTTGCGCGAGGCGCCGCGGCGCGCCAGATAGCCCGCGCGATGCCCCCCCTTTCCCCGCCCGAATGGACCATCAGTCCCGGCCTGACCGATTATGATGCGGCGCTCGCCGATATGGAGACGCGCGCCGCCGCGATCCATGCCGGCGAGGCGGGCGAGCGCATCTGGCTGATCGAGCATCCGCCGCTTTATACCGCCGGGACCAGCGCGGATCCCGCCGAGCTGCTCAATCCGCAATTTCCGGTTTATGATGCCGGGCGTGGCGGCCGCTACACCTATCATGGCCCGGGCCAGCGCGTCGGCTATGTCCAGCTCGACCTGACGAAACGCGGGCGCGACGTGCGCGCCTATGTCTCCGCGCTCGAAGGCTGGGTGATCGACGCGCTCGCGCTGCTAGGCGTCGAGGCGCGGCGTGCCGAGGGGCGCATCGGCATCTGGACCGACGACGCCGACGGCCGCGAGGCCAAGATCGGCGCGATCGGGGTGCGCGTGAAGCGGTGGGTGACGATGCACGGCTTTTCGCTCAACGTCGCGCCCGATCTTGCGCATTTCGGCGGCATCGTGCCGTGCGGCATCGCCGAATTTCCGGTGACGAGCCTCGCCGCGCTGGGCCGGGCCGCATCCTTTGCCGAGGTCGACGCGGCGCTTGTGCAAACGTTTCCCGCCTTTCTCGACAAGCTTTCGCCGAAGGACTAGGAACGCCGCATGACCCGCACCCTTCTCGCATCGCTCTCCCTGCTCGCGCTCGCTGCCTGTGGCGGCGGCGACACCGCCGGCAAGTCGACGACCAAGCTCGACGCGGTCGAGGTCCAGCCGGGATCGGTGAGCGATTCGATGATCATCCTCGACGACGCGGTCAGCGATGGCACGGCGGTCGACAACAGCGTTCCCGACGACGGCACGAAAAAGGATGCGGCGAAGACCGACGAAGCGGATACTGCAGATGAGGCGGCGCCCGCAAGCGAAGCCGACGACGATCCCGATGCGGTCGACATGCCCGTCGCGAAAAAGGCGATCACCGCCGATCCCGCCGCGAAAAAGGGCGAATAGACCTTAACGCAGCCCCAGATTTTTGTGCGTCTGCAGCGACAGGCGCCAGCGCGGATCGTCCATCACCAGATCGATGCACGCCTGCACATTGGCGGCGGCGTGCGGATCGTCGAGCGGCTGGACAAGCAGATGCTTGAAATCGAGCGTCGCAAGCCGCGCGACATCGCTGCCGGGTTGCGGCCAGACGAGTTTCAATTCGTCACCGCTCGTCTGCACCAGTTCGCTCCCCGCCTTCGGGCTGACGCAGATCCAGTCGATGCTGCGCGGGATCGCGAAGGTGCCGTTGCTTTCGATCGCGATCGTGAAGCCGCGTTCGTGCAGCGCGTCGATCAGCGCCGCGTCGACCTGCAGCATCGGCTCGCCGCCGGTGAGCACGACATAGCGGTCGTCGCGGCCCTGCCCCCAGCTTTCGGCGATGACGTCGGCCAGCGCGCCCGCCGTTTTATATTTTCCGCCCAACGTCCCGTCGGTGCCGACGAAATCGGTGTCGCAGAACTGGCAGACCGCCTTGGCGCGATCCTTCTCGCGCCCCGTCCACAGATTGCAGCCGGCAAAGCGGCAGAAGACGGCACGGCGCCCTGCCTGCGCACCCTCACCCTGCAGGGTAAGGAAAATCTCTTTGACGGCGTAGGTCATCGGCTCAGGCGTAGCGCGTCGGGTCGGCTAGACCCGCGTCGGCGAAGCCCTTGGACCGCAAGCGGCAACTGTCGCACGAGCCGCAATGCAGCCCCGCGGGCGTCGGGTCGTAGCACGACCAGCTCATCCCCGCGTCCATGCCCAGCCGCGCCGCTTCGGCGGCGATATCGGCCTTGGTCATATGCTGAAGCGGCGCGTGGATATGGAAATCGACGCCCTTGTCGCCGTCGCGCGTCGCGAGCGCCGCGAGCTTTTCGAAACCCTGGATGAATTCGGGGCGGCAGTCGGGATAGCCCGAATAATCGAGCGCATTGACGCCGATGACGATATCCTGCGCAGCCCGTGCTTCGGCGAGGCCGAGCGTCAGCGACAGGAAGATGAGGTTGCGCGCGGGGACATAGGTGATCGGGACATCGTCGCTAACACCATCCTTCGGCACGTCGATATCGGCGGTGAGCGCCGAGCCGCCGAAGCGGCGAAGGTCGAGCGGGAGCACGATATGTTCGGCCGCGCCGACATAGTTCGCGATGCGCGTCGCCGATTCCAGTTCGACGCGGTGGCGCTGATTATAATCGATCGTGAGCGCGACGATCCGCGCGCCCGCTTCGCGCGCGAGGCCCGCGCAGAGCATCGAGTCGAGGCCGCCCGACAGGAGGACGATCACCGTTTTTCCGGAAACTTGCTGCATTGGCGCCAGATAGGCCCGCTCCGCGGGGCGCGCAAGTGCTGCGCCGCATCAAAGAAAATGGGCCGCGAGGCACTTGCCGCACGGCCCAGTTCGGCATGAAAGCCGTTAGGGAGAAGGGCACACATCGGTATGCCACGCCTCCACCCTAATATTGGATGGTTAATATTTCGTTGGCTCAGCAGCCGCCGGTGCGGCGCGCTTCGATCGCCTGCGAAAACGGCCTGCCGTCGGCGATACCCTGCGTGTCGATCTGGACGAGCCGGTTCGTCTCGCTGCGGATGCTCGTGCGGCCATGCCCTGCACCGGGGCAGGTATAATGGACGGTCACCGAATTCGGCGTGTCTTCGATGACATAGCGCGAGCAGGTCGAGCGCGGATGCTGAATCTGGATCATCCGCCGCGCGTCGCCGACGCAAATCGTCTGCAACACGTCTTCTTTGCCGCGCTCGCGAAGCTGCCAGCTGCCTTTTTCGAGGCGGTCGAGCATCGCCAGCGAAGGCGCCTGCGCCGGTACGGCACTTGCGGCGGCGCAGCCGAGCGCAACGAGAGACATTCGCAATGCGGGAGAGAAGATCGCCATTCCACCTGTTCCATTGGCCGCCCGCGAGCGAGCGAATATGCGACCCTGTTCCCGTTCAGTTAGCAAGCCGGAGTTGCGTTTTCAACCACTTGGCGCCGATTTACCTCGCCTCGTCGCCGGAATTGGCGGAAATTCCGTCGCTATTCCGCACGATTGGGGGCCGCGATTTCATCGAGCGGGATCGGAAAGAAGCGCGAACAAAAGGCGCAGTCGACGACGATCCGGCCATTTTCATCGGCCATGTCGGCACGCTCGGTCTCCGGAAACTGCGCGAGCACTCCGGCGAAATAGCCGGTGCTGCACCGGCAGCCGCGCGACACCGATATGCCCGGCTCGACGCGCACCTCATCCTCGTGGAACAGCCGCCACGCGAGCGTTTCGAGCGAGGTGGCGGGGTCGGTGAGTTCCTCGTCCTTCAGCGTCACCGCGATCGTCTTGGCATGCTCCCATTCGGCATTGTCGTGACGCACGTGCAACCGGTCGCGGCCAACTTCGCCTTCGGGCAGATGTTGCAAGAGCAGTCCGCCAGCGAGGCAGCCCGCCTCGGGATCATGGCGCGCGGCGAGCTTGATCAGGCTGGGGATTTGCTCGGACTGTTCGAAATAATGTTCGGCGGCCTCGCCGATCGACGCGCCTTCGAGCGGTACGATGCCCTGATAGCGCTCGGCGGTCGTCGCCTGGTCGAAGGTGATCGCAAGAAAGCCTTCGCCGAAGAGCGCGAACAGGGTCGGGTCGGCCCCGATCTCGGCCAGCCGCTCGGCATCGAATTTCAGGTAACCGCGCAGTTCGCCGCCGCGATAGTCGCAGACGAGCAATTCGATCGGCCCACCGCCGGTCTGCGCCTGCAGCGTCATCTGGCCATTCTCGTCCTTGAGCGTCGAGCCGAGCAGCACGGTAAGCACCAGCGCCTCCGCCAGCAGCTTTTCGGCCACCGGCGGATAATTATGCGCCCCCATGATCGTCTGGAGCGTCGGCCCGAGCCGCACCAGTCGCCCGCGCACATGGCGCTCGGCGATCGTGAACAGCAGGGGCTGGTCGAACCAGGTTTCGATGATGTCACTCACGTCTTCGAACTCACAATTTTTCGAGCGCCCAGAGCAGGATCGACTTCTGCGCATGGACGCGATTTTCGGCTTCGTCCCAGACGCGCGACTGCGGGCCGTCGATCACCGCATCGACAACCTCGTCGCCGCGATGCGCGGGAAGGCAGTGGAGGAAGATCGCGTCGTCCTTCGCACCCGTCATCAGCCGTTCGTCGACCTGATAGGGCGCCATCGCGGCGATCTTGTTGTGCGCGTGATCCTGCCCCATCGACACCCAGGTGTCGGTGACGACCAGATCGGCGCCCGCCACCGCCTCGCGCGCGTCGCGCACGATGTCGATACGCGAACCCTTGGCGCGCGCGGCTTCGACAAAGTCCGGATCGGGATCATAGCCCTGCGGAACGCCGGCGCGGACGTGAAAACCGAACAGTCCCGCCGCCTCGATCAGCGAGGAGAGGACATTGTTGCCGTCGCCAAGCCATGCGAGTTCGAGCCCCGGCAACGCCTTGCCGCTTTCGACGACCGTCAGCAGGTCGGCGACGATCTGGCACGGATGCGACAGGTCGGTCAGGCCGTTGATCACCGGCACGCTCGCATATTCGGCAAGCTCTTCGACTTTCGCATGATCGTCGGTGCGGATCATGATCGCGTCGGCGTAACGCGACAGTACGCGCGCGGTGTCGGCGATCGTCTCGCCGCGCCCGAGCTGCGTCACGCCCGCGTCCATGATCATCGGCGTGCCGCCGAGCTGGCGGATCGCGATGTCGAACGAGGCGCGGGTGCGCGTTGAATTCTTCTCGAACACCATCGCGAGCACATGGTCCGCGAGCGGCGCATCGGCATCGACCTTGCCCTTTGGCCAGCCCGCGCGCGCCGCTTTGCGGTCGATCGCGTCGGCGAGCATCGCGGCGACCGCGTCCCCGCCCGCGTCGGACAGGTTCAGGAAGTGCCGCATCATGCCCTCCGTTCTACAGGAACGGAAAACATCAGGACTCGGGCGGCGTGTAGCTCGCCGCGCCCGCTGACAGTTTCTCGATGAATTCGGCGATATGGCTGTCGTCGATGTTGAGTGGCGGCAGCACGCGGACGACATTCTCGCCCGCCGCAACGGTCAGCAGCCCGTGATTGTCGCGCAGGTGCGCCACGAACGCGCGGCTATCCGAGCTGAGTTTCAGCCCGAGCATCAGGCCGACGCCGCGGACGCTGTCGAACAGCTGGTCGTGATTGGGGATGAGCTGTTCGAGTGCCCCGCGGAGGCGCTCGCCGGTTGCCTTGACCGACGCGAGGAAGCCGTCTTCGAGCACGACGTCGAGCACCGCCTGCCCTGCGGCGCACGCGAGCGGGTTGCCGCCGTAGGTCGAACCGTGGGTGCCGATCACCATACCGCGCGCGGCTTTTTCGGTCGCGAGACACGCGCCCATCGGGAAACCGCCGCCGATGCCCTTGGCGCTCGCGAGGATGTCAGGGACGACGCCATAATGTTCATAGGCATAGAGCGCGCCGGTGCGCGCGACGCCGCACTGGACTTCGTCGAACACGAGCATCAGATCGCGCTTGTCGCAGATGTCGCGCAGCGCCTGCAGGAAGGGCTGCGACGCCGGGCGGATGCCGCCCTCGCCCTGGATCGGCTCGACGAGGAAGCCCGCGGTGTTGTCGTCGACCAGATCGAGCGCGGCGTTGATGTCGTCGAACGGCGCATAGGCGAAGCCCGGCAGCAGCGGATCGAAACCCTTGCGCAGCTTTTCCTGATTGGTCGCCGAGATCGTGCCGAGCGTGCGGCCGTGGAAGGCGTTGTTGAAGGTGATCAGATTATGCTTTTCGGCGTTCCCCGCGCTCGAATGATAGGCGCGCGCGGTCTTAATCGAACATTCGACCGCCTCGGCGCCCGAATTGGTCAGGAAGACCGTGTCGGCGAACGTGTTCTCGACGAGGCGCGCGGCATAGGCTTCGCCCTGCGGGCTACCGTAGAGGTTCGACACATGCATCAGCGTCGCGGCCTGCTCCTGGATCGCCTTTGTCAGATGCGGGTGGCCATGACCGAGCAGGTTCACCGCGATGCCGCTCGCGAAGTCGAGATAGCGCTCGCCTCGCTCGCCGATCAGATAGGCGCCCTCGCCGCGAACCGGACGCACACCGCAGCGGGGGTATACAGGCATCAGCGGCGTGATCGTCATGGCAGGCACCTTTCAGTCAAAAGTAAAAAGGCGACCCTTCTGCGGGCCGCCCTTGGTCGGGCCGCTCCTATACTGCCGCAGTCCGAGGCACGTCAACATTGGGGGTGGCACTTGCTCCTCCCTGTCGCGCAGCGATGGGGAGGATCTATCAGAGCGACTTGCCCGCCTCCATCGTCAGCGCGAGCGAATGTTTGCGCGCATCATGGTCGTACATCGACGACGCGATGATCACCTCGTCGACGCCGGTGCGCGCGACGAAAGTTTTCAGCCCCGCCGCGATATCGTCGGCGGTGCCGACCGCCGAACATTGCAGCACATGATCGAGGATCGCGCGCGCATTCGGCGGCAGGCTGTCCTTATAGCCCTCCAATGGCGGCTGCATCTTGCCCGGATTGCCGGTGCGCAGCGCAACGAACGCCTGCTGCTGCGACGAGGCAAGCAGTTCGGCTTCCTCTCGGCTGTCGGCTGCGAAGGCGTTGAACGCTGCGGCGGCGTAGGGTTCGGCGAGCTGCGCCGACGGCTTGAACTGGCGGCGATAGATGTCGAGCGCCTCGTCGAGCGCGTCGGGCGCGAAATGGCTGGCGAAGGCATAGGGAAGCCCGAGCATCGCCGCGAGCTGCGCGCCGAAGGTGCTGGATCCGAGGATCCACAGCGGGATATGTGTGCCCGCACCCGGAACCGCGGTGATACCCAGTTGCTCGTCACCGGCGAGGAAGGCCTGCAATTCCAGAACATCCTGCGGAAACTGGCGCTCGTCGCTGGCGAGCGTCCGGCGCAGGGCGCGCGCGACGCGCTGATCCGATCCCGGCGCGCGCCCCAGACCCAGGTCGATCCGGCCGGGGAACAAGGCTTCGAGCGTCCCGAACTGCTCGGCGATCACCATCGGGGCATGGTTGGGTAGCATGATGCCCGCCGAACCAATGCGAATGCTGTGGGTCGCGTGCCCGATATGCGCGAGCACGACCGAAGTCGCGGCGCTCGCGATCCCCGTCATGCCATGATGCTCGGCGACCCAATAGCGTCCGTACCCGAGCGCCTCGGCGTGGCGGGCGAGATCGGCGGCGTTGGAGAGCGATTGGGCGATCGTGCCGGTGTCGGTCACGGGCACGAGGTCGAGGAAAGAGAGTTTCGTCATGAAACCGATATGCGGTCGCGGGGACCGCGGTTCAAGCTCACCGCTTCGCGGGCATGGCGAAGAAAAACTATGCCCGCTCGTCCTTTGGCGAGTCCATCAGCACATAAGTGGTGATCGAGTGCACCTGCGGCAGCACGCCCAGCACCTCGGTGTGGAAATGCTTGTACGCCGCCAGATCCTCGGTCTCGACGCGCAGCAGATATTCGATCGTGCCGGTGATGTTGTGGCATTCGCGGACTTCGGGCGCGCCCGCCATCGCCGCCTCGAAATCGACCTGCGACTTTTTCGTGTGCGACGACAGGCCGACGGTCACATAGGCAAGGAAGGTCAATCCAAGCTTCGCCGGGTCGATCACCGCGCGATAGCCTTTGATCACCCCGCTGCGCTCAAGCTCCTGAACGCGGCGCAGGCAGGCCGACGGCGAAAGCCCGACGCGCTCGGCGAGTTCAAGGTTCGAGATTCGCCCGTCACGCGACAGTTCATGCAATATCCTGCGGCCAATGGCGTCGATCTTGATCATAGATTGCATAATCTAGCTCGCAGCGGGCCACCTTTGCAATCCATCGCGCATCAAAACGCATTATGTTGCGCGCATGAACCAGACCACTCTCCTCGCGCTCTCCGCCTTCGCGCTCGTCTCGTCGATCACGCCGGGGCCGAACAATATGATGCTGATGGCATCGGGCGCCAATTTTGGGCTACGCCGGACGGTGCCGCACGCGCTGGGGGTGGGCATCGGCTTCACGCTGATGATCATACTGGTCGGGGTCGGGCTGATGGGGTTGTTCGACCTGTTCCCGATACTGGGCACCGTGCTGAAGGTGGTGAGCGTCGCCTATCTGCTCTGGCTCGCATGGAAGATCGCCAACGCCGCCGCGCCCGACACCGAAAGCGGCGCGCGCGGCAAGCCGATGACCTTCGTGCAGGCGATGCTGTTCCAGTGGGTGAACCCCAAAGCCTGGTCGATGGCGCTGACTGCGATCGCGCTTTACGCCCCCGACCGCAATCTCGGCGCGGTGCTGCTCGTCGCGGTCGTGTTCGGGATCATCAACCTGCCCTCGACCAGCCTGTGGGCGGTGATGGGCCAGGTGATGCGCAGCTGGCTGTCGAGCCCGGCGCGGCTCAAGGCGTTCAACTGGACGATGGCGGCGTTGCTCGTCGGATCGCTCGCGCTGCTGATCTGATTGCAAGGTTGCATCCCGCAACCTATGGACGGCGCTCCCCTCTTCTGACCGGAGAACAAGAGCATGCAGAGTCGTCGCCTCGGCAAGAGCGCCATCCATGTGTCCGACATCTGCATGGGGACGATGACCTTCGGCAGCCAGGCCGACGAGGCGACGGCGTTCCGCGTACTCGACCGCTGCTTCGATGCGGGGATCAATTTCTACGACACCGCCGAAGGCTATCCGGTGCCGCCCGACGTCAAATGGGTCGGGCGGACCGAGGAGATCGTCGGGCGCTGGATGAAGACCAAGCCGCGCGACGCGATCATCCTCGCGACGAAGGTGTCGGGGCCGAGCCATGTGTGGTTCCAGTCGCCGTGCCGCAGCGGGATGACCGCGCTCGACCGCAAGAATATCATGCAGGCGGTCGACGACAGCCTGACGCGGCTTCAGACCGACTATATCGATCTCTATCAGACGCATTGGCCCGACCATGACGCGCCCTATGACGAGATGATGGACGCGCTCGACGAACTGGTGCGCGCCGGCAAGGTCCGCATCCTCGGCTGCTCGAACGAGACGAGCTGGGGGCTGATGAAATCGCTCGCGGCGTCGGACCGGCTCGGCGGCGCGCGCTACCACACGATCCAGAATAATTTCAGCCTCAACAACCGCCGCTTCGAAGACGAACTGGCGCAGGTGTGCCGGCAGGAAGGCGTGAGCCTGATCCCTTACTCGCCGCTCGCGGGCGGGGTTCTGTCAGGCAAATATCAGGGTGGCGCGACGCCCGAGGGCGCGCGTTTTTCGCGCTATCTGAAGATGGAGGGCCGGCAGGCTGCGATGGGTCGCCGCTTCGTCAACGACAAGAGCCTTGCTGCGACCGAGCGCTATCTGAAGATTGCGGAAGAAGCCGGGCTGCACCCGGTAACGATGGCGACCGCCTGGTCGAAGCAGCATGATTTCGTCGCGTCGACGATCGTCGGGGTCAGCGCTTATGATCAGGTCGATCCGATCCTCGACGCGATGGAACTGGTGCTGGCCGATGATGTGATGAAGGCGCTGCACAAGGTCAGCAAGGACATCCTCTACCCGATGGGCTGAGCGGACGGCCATTCGAGGATCAGCGCCCCGCCGACGGGCAGCGCGCGCCATGCCTTCGAAAGCCGCTCGAACGTCTCGAATATTTGCGGCCGCGCGGTATCGATCCGCGCGCGCTCCTCGGGACTGAGGCCCGCCCGCGTCCGATCCGCCTCGCCGAGCGCCGCGCGCTGCGCCGCGCTGTCGGGGCGCAATTGGCTCCGCCACGCGACATCGAACAGGAACGCCGCGATTTCGGACAGCTCGCCATCGCGCCCCTGCCCCTCGATCAGCTTCCTTCCCTTCGCCGCCTGCTTGCGCGCCGCACGGCGATGTTCGCGGGCGTCGCCGCCCCCGGGGCCGCCGATGTGGAAGGATCCGGCGTTGCCCCCTGCGGCAATCTGGCCGAACACGCCGGCCTTGAGCCCCAGCGCCGCCTCGACAACGAAATGCACCATGTCGTGTGGCAGGTCGGGATCGAAACCCGGCGCCGGGTCCATCACCAGCACCGGCGCACCGGCACGCTCGATCCGCATGCTGTAACGGCGCTCGCCCGACCGGATGAAATGGACTTTCATGGGGTCAGCCTATAGGTTCGCGGCAACCTCTTCAAAAAGGATTTGCGATGATACCTGCCCGCCGCGCGTTTTTTGCCCTCGCCGCTTTCTCCGCCGTGATCGGCACCGCGCACGCCGCGAACCCGACGATGTTTCGCGACGCGGGCTGCGGCTGCTGCCTCAAATGGCTCGATCAGGTGAAAGCCTCGTTCGGGCAGAAGGCGGTCGTGGTGAATTCGCCCGACATGAATTCGGTCAAGGACAAGCAGGGCGTGCCGCAGGCGCTGCGCAGCTGCCATACCGTGCTCGTCGGCGGCTATGTGATCGAAGGCCATGTGCCCGCGAAGGAAATCAGCCGATTGCTCCGCGAAAAACCCAAGGGCGTGAAGGGCCTCGCGGTGGCCGGGATGCCGACGGGATCGCCCGGCATGGAGCATGGCGACCACCGCGAAGCCTATAAGGTCATGACCTTCGGCCCCGGCGGCCAGCGCGTCTATGCGAGCTATGCCGCAAGCGGCGGCGCGCACGCGCACTGAGGCGCCGGCGGATCGATGCTGTTCCGCGCCGTCCTTCTCGAACGCATCGGGACCGGCGAGGTGACGCTCGCCTTTCGGCGCTGGCGGCGCCCGACCGTCAAGGCCGGCGGGCGGCTGCGTACCGCGATCGGCGAGCTGGCGATCGAAAGCATGACGCCCTGTGCGTCCGCCGCGATTACCGAAGCCGAGGCGCGCGCGGCCGGGTTCGGGTCGCGCGCCGAATTGCTCGCCGAGCTCGACGCACGACCCGACGGCGACATCTATCGCATCGCCTTCCGTTTCGATCGGCCCGATCCGCGCATCGCGCTTCGCGAGGTCGGCGATCTTTCGGCGGACGAGGCGGCGTCGCTCGCGCAGCGGCTCGACCGGTTCGACCGGGGGGCCAGCCCGTGGACGCGGCCGGTCCTGCACCATATCGCCGCGCACGAAGGACAAGCGGCAGCCGACATCGCAAAGTCGCTCGGTGTCGAAAAGATGTGGCTCAAGCAGAATATCCGCAAGCTCAAGGAGCTTGGCCTGACCGAAAGTCTCGAGACCGGATATCGGCTGTCGCCGCGCGGCAGGGCGCTGCTCGACACCCTGCCCCGCTAGCGGCGTCAGGCGAGCTCGGCTTTGAACAACGCCAGCATCCGCGCCCACGCCTTTTCCGCCGCCGCCTCGTTGTAGGCGCGGCCGTCGGGCGGGCACCAGCCGTGCATCGCGCCTTCGTAAACCTCGACCTCGTGCCACTGCTTGCGGGGTTCGAGAACGGCCTTGAGCAGTATCTTCTCGTTCGGCGTTTTCTTGTCGTCGTTATCGGCGATCGCGAACAAGTAACCGGCGTTGGTTTTCGGAATCAGCAGGTGCGGGCTGTCGGGCTTGTCGGTGCCGACCCCGCCGCCATGGAAGCTGCCCGCCGCGCCGACGCGATCGGGCTTCAGCGCCGCGGTATAGATCGTCATCGCCCCGCCCATGCAATAGCCGGTCGTGCCGATCTTGCGCTTGGTATCGACCTCCTTCTGCGCATCGAGGAAAGCCAGATGCGCCTTGGCATCGGTTTCGACGATCGGGCGCGTCAGCAGCTTCAGGTAACCGAACAGTTTTTCGCGGATCGCCGGATCGTTGAAATCGCTCGTCGCGGTCACGACGGGCGACTTCTGCCAGCGGTAGAAGGGATTGACGCAGAGCACCGCATAGCCCTCGCCCGCCAGCCGGTCAGCCATCTGGCGGAAGGCGGGACGCAGCCCGCGAATGTCGGGCCAGATGAGCACGCCGGGATGCTTGCCGCTCGCGGGCGCGACGAAATAGGCGTCGCAGGTGCCATCGGCGGTCTTGATCTCGACATCGCGGCCCTTCACCGGCTTGCCCGCGATCGCGCGCGCGGGCAGCGCCGCGATCAGCGCACCGGCACTAGCAAGCGCGGCAAAACTACGCCGCCCGACGGGCAATCCCGCGCGGTCGAGATCTGCTTCGGTGTTTTCGGTGCACATATCTCTCTCCTCGAAAGGCGTTTTGAAAAATCGCGGAAAACTGCGTAACTTCACTCGCGATTGCATATTTCGTCCCGCGATCGGGATCGAACCGGGCGCGAAGCTAATCCAGCGATCCAAAGTAGGACAGAGATTTTTGCAGCTTCAATCCTCCCTGCGGCGAAGCCATGGGGAGGGGGGGGTGGAGGGGCAGCGACGTCGCACCATTGGCCCCTCCGTCAGCGCTTTGCGCTGCCACCTCCCCATGGCTTCGCCACAGGGAGGATCATTTGAGGTTGAGCGTCAGCGCTGCAACCTCGTCGAACGTCAGCGCCACATGATGCACGCCAACCTCTTGCAGCATCGCGCCATGGCCCGCGCGGTCGACGATATGCCCCGCGCCGCAAAAGCCGACGACGGTCATCCCCGCCGCAATCGCCGCCTGCGCGCCGGTCGGCGAATCCTCGATCGCAAGGCACGCGGCCGGATCGACGCCCAGCCCCTTCGCGGCGGCGAGATAGATATCGGGATGCGGCTTGCCGCGGTCCCAGCCGTCGGCGCTGTAGACATGTTCGCCGAAATGATGGCCGAGCCCGAACAGGCCGAGCGCCCAGCCGATATATTCGGCGCGGCTCGACGAGGCGATCGCGCGCGGCATGGAGCCCACGCTGCCGAGGAAATCCGCGACGCCCGGGACGGCATCGAACCCTTCCATATAACGCGCCCGTGCCCGCGCGCGGTGCGTCTCACGAAAGTCGACCGGCAGCGGACGCCCGTAACGCGCGACGATGCGCCGCTCGGTTTCCTGCCAGTTGTGGCCATAATAGTCGCGCAGGCATTCGTCATAGGTCGCGGGCATGCCGGCGGCGGTCAGGCTCTCCGCCAGCGACAGGTTGGCGCGCACCTCGCTGTCGGCGACAACGCCGTCGAAATCGAAGATGATCGCGGCGGGAGGAGTCGATCTGATATTCTTCATATTTCCCGCCTAGAGCATCGGGGATCAGGAGACACCCCAATGAAGTTCATTTCGCTCAAGTCGCGCGGCGGCAATTATCTGGTCGTCGCCGAAAATGTCGCCTGGCTCCGCGACTATGAAAATGGCCAGACGCAGGTCGGCATGGTCGGCGGCGCGCCCTTGCTCGTCGCCGGCAAGATCGACGAAATCGCCGCGTCGATTCTCGAGCAGGCTAATGCTGTGGGGTGATGGGCGGGCGCCCTACTCCACCGTCACCGACTTCGCCAGATTGCGCGGCTGATCGACATCGGTCCCCTTCGCCACGGCGACATGATAGGCCAGCAACTGCACCGGCACCGCATAGACGAGCGGCGCGATCAGCGGGTGGACCTTGGGCATTTCGATCGTCGCCATGCAGCCATCGCCGGCTTCGGCGAGGCCCTCGGCGTCGCTGATCAGCACGACTTTGCCGCCGCGCGCCATGACTTCCTGCATATTACTGACGGTCTTTTCGAACAGCGGGCCGCTGGGCGCGAGGACGATCACCGGGACCGCCTCGTCGATCAGTGCGATCGGCCCGTGCTTCATCTCGCCCGAGGCGTAACCCTCGGCGTGGATGTACGAAATTTCCTTGAGCTTGAGCGCGCCTTCGAGCGCGAGCGGATAGTCGGGGCCGCGGCCGAGGTAGAGGACGTCGCGCGCGGGAGCGACGAGGTGCGCCATCTTGGAGATTTCCTCGTCGTGGGCGAGCGCCGCGTTGAGCGCGGCGGGCGCCTCGATCAGATGCTTGACGATCTCGCGCTCTTCAGCGGCGCTGAGCTTGCCCTTCTTGAGCGCGAGGTGCGCGGCGAGCGCGGCGAGCACCGCGAGCTGGCAGGTGAACGCCTTGGTCGACGCGACGCCGATTTCGGGCCCCGCGTGCGTCGGGAGCAGCAGATCGGCTTCGCGCGCCATGCTGCTCGTCGGCACGTTGACGACGACCGCGATCGTCTGCCCGTTCGCCTTGCAATGGCGGAGCGCCGCGAGCGTGTCGGCGGTCTCGCCCGACTGCGAGATGAAGAGCGCGAGCCCGCCGGGCTGGAGCACCGGGTCGCGGTAGCGGAATTCGGAGGCGACATCGATGTCGACGGGGACGCGTGCGAAGGTCTCGAACCAATATTTCGCGACCATGCCGGCGTAAAAGCTGGTGCCGCACGCGACGATGGTGATGCGCTCGACCTTGGACAAGTCGAAGTCCATCTGCGGCAGCGCGACGGTCTGTTCGAGCGGGCGGATGTAGGAGGAGAGCGTCTGCGCGACCACGGTCGGCTGCTCGAAAATCTCCTTCTGCATGAAGTGGCGGTAGTTGCCCTTCTCGACCGCCGCGGCGGTGACCCCCGAGGTGGTGATTTCGCGCGTCACCGGGTTGTTTGCGGCGTCGTAGATCTGCGCGCCTTCGCGGGTGATGACGACCCAGTCGCCTTCGTCGAGATAGGCGATCTTTTGCGTCAGCGGCGCGAGCGCGAGCGCGTCCGAGCCGAGATAGGTTTCGCCCTCGCCATAGCCGACGACGAGCGGCGAGCCGAGGCGTGCGCCGATGAGCAGGTCGGGATGCTGGCGGAAGGCGATCGCGAGCGCGAAGGCGCCGCGGAGCTGTGGGAGCACCGCTTTCACCGCCTCCTGCGGCGACAGGCCGGCTTCGATCTGTTCGCTGACGAGATGCGCGACAACCTCGGTATCGGTCTCGCTTTCGAACTTGCGGCCGCGTGCCTGCAGGGCTTCGCGCAGCGGCTTGAAATTCTCGATGATCCCGTTGTGGACGAGCGCGACTTCGCCCGTCGCGTGCGGGTGCGCGTTGCTCGTGGTCGGCGCGCCGTGCGTCGCCCAGCGCGTGTGCGCGATGCCGACGGTGCCCGGCGCGGGATTGCCGGCGAGTTCCTTGACGAGATTGCCGAGCTTGCCCTCGGCGCGGCGGCGGATCAGCTGGCCGCCCTCGACCGTGCACACGCCCGCCGAGTCATAGCCGCGATATTCCATGCGCTTCAGCCCGTCGACCAGGCGGTCCGCCACCTGGGCCGTGCCGATGATTCCGATAATTCCGCACATGGGTAATTGCTTTCGTTAGAGCGTATAAGGAACGCGAATGCCCGGCATGTTGGCCGGAAAATCCTTGGTATTTCGTGTCACCAGCACCCGGCCGCGCGATTGCGCTGTCGCCAGAATGATGGCGTCGGGCGATTTCAGCCGCGGCCGATCGCGGCGAAGGTTGGCGGCGCGCCCTGCAATCTCCTCATCGACCTCGTCGACGCCGAAACCCGACAGCAGCGTCTCGGCCCGGCGCAGCCCTTCGCCCTCGCCCTTCGACATCACCTCGATCCACACCATCCGGCTTACCCAGAGGCGATCGCGCTGAAGAGCGCGCTCAATCTCCCGGCGCGCTTCGGGGAAACCGCGAAGCGCGTCGATCAATATATTGCTGTCGAAAGTAAAGCCGCTCACGTTCGGCCTTGCTTCTTCTTTTTCTTCGGCTTGGCATCTGCCGCTTCGAGAGTGCCCAACGCGACACCGTTTTCGGCCGCCCATGCCTTGTGAATTTCATGCTCGCGGTCATCGTCTTCGTCGAACAGGTCGGGAAATTCGGCGCGAACCTCTGCATAGTCGGCGTCCCAAGGCCGCGTCCATGACGCGCGTTCGCGCCGCTGCCATTCGACGGCATCGCCTATATCGGTGCGATCTTTCCACGCTCCGAATCCGACATCGAGCCAGTCCTTTGGCGTTTCGGCCCGATAGGCCGCCACTGCCTCGCGGAGAACCGATGCGCGCGACTTCCCCTGCTCGGCCGCGAGCTGGTCGAGCCATTTGATGTCGTCGTCAGGCAGATCGGCAAGGATGCGGGTCATTGATATACTGATATCATATCATGATATCATGTCAACCGATCGACTTGCGATAGACGAGAAAACCCGATTTTTCGGCAATCCGATCATAGAGTATCATCGCCACGTCGTTCGTTTCGTGCGTCAGCCAATAGACACGCGGCAGCGAACGCTCCTTTGCCGCGTCATAGACGCCCTCGATCAGCGCACGGCCAACGCCCTTTCCGCGCGCTTCGGCGGTGGTGAAAAGGTCCTGCAGATAAAGCGACGGCAGCAACGACGTCGTGCTGCGATGCAGGAGATAATGGGTGAGGCCGAGAAGCGCGCCGTCCTGTTCGGCGACAAGCGCGAACATCGGCTCATAGGGATCGAAGAAGCGCTCCCACGTCGCCGCGGTGATCTCCGGCGCCAGCGCCGTATCGCCGCTACGGCCGTAAAATGCGTTGTAGCCGTCCCATAAAGGCAGCCAGCGATCATAGTCGGCGCGCGCCGCCGGACGGACGATCGGGCCGCTCATGCCCGCCCGAAATTCCGGTCGACGAAGATCATCGCGAACTGCACCGGATCGGGCGCCTCGCCATTGCCCGCGGCGAAGCGTGCCTTGCCGTCGGTCCAGATTTTCAGGATCTGCGCCTTCAGCTCGGGTCCGAACTTCATCTGCTGCTCGACAATCTGTTCCCAGCTGCCCGTCACACCGAAGCTCTGTTCGAGCTGCGGCACCATCGCCTTGCAATAAGTCTCGGTCGCGGCGTCGAGATGGCCGATCGCCTTCAGCACCCAGGCGTCGACAAAGCGCAGGAAGGGCTTGTCGGTATAGCGGTCACTCATTGCGTCTTCTCCATCATCCATTCGTCCCGCAGCAGGCCGTAGATCAGCGAATCGCGCACGCCGATATGCGTCTCCCACTCGCCGCGCAGCCTGCCTTCGCGCTGGAAACCCAGCCGTTCGAGCAGCCCGATCGAGCCGGGGTTTTCGGGGTCGGTGTCGGCAAAGATCCGGCGCAGCCCCATCTCGCCGAAGCCATGGTCGATCACCCGCGTCACCGCTTCGCGCGCGATACCGCTGCCCCAACGGTCACGGCGCAGGATATAGCCGATCTCTTTCACGTCGGGCTTGCCGTCGATCAGGATCACCCAGCCGAGCGCGGCATCATCGCCCGCGGTGATCGCCCAGCACAGATAGCCCTGCCCTTCGGCGGCATTGCCTTTGACATAGGCCTCGGTCTCGGCGGGCGATATATGCGGCCCGCTCGACCACCAGGTCATCACCTCGGGATCGGACAGCACCTGGAACAGCGCGGCGGCGTCGTCGTCGCGCAGCTGGCGCAGCACGAGGCGCGCGGTCGTCAGCGTCGGTGCGGGCATCGGGCTATTTCTTTTCCGCCGCTTTTTTCTTGCGCATCGCGTCGTGGAAGCGATCGGCCCAGCCGGGCTTGACCAGCTGCTCGGCGCGAACGAGGCGGAGTTCGCCGTCGGCGACGTCGAGCGTCACCGCGCTGCCCGCGGCGACGATCGCGTCGCGGCCGATCCTGACCGGCGCAATCAGTGCGCTGTTCGATCCGATGAAGGCATTCTCGCCGATCTCGGTCTTATATTTGAAATAGCCGTCATAGTTGCAGGTGATCGTGCCCGCGCCGATGTTCGCGCCGGCCCCCACGGTGACGTCGCCGAGATAGGTCAGATGGTTCGCTTTCGCGCCCTTGCCGAGCACCGCTTTCTTGGTTTCGACGAAATTGCCGATCTTGGCCTTCTCGCCGAGGATCGTGCCGGGGCGAAGGCGCGCGAACGGGCCGACTTCGCAGCCGGTGCCGACGATGGCGCCTTCGATATGGCAGTTCGCGCGGATCTTCACATTGTCTGCGATCTTCGCGCCGGGGCCGAAGAAGACATTGGGTTCGATCGTCACGTCGCGGCCAAGCTCGGTATCCCACGCGAACCAGACGGTGTCGGGGGCGATCAGCGTAACGCCGTCGGCCATCGCGTCGCGACGGCGAAGCGCCTGCCAGTCGGCCTCCATCGAGGCGAGTTCACCGCGGCTGTTGATGCCGGCGACATCATAGGGGTCAGTCTTAATCACGACGCAGCGCCGCTTGTCGGCAATCGCAAGGTTGACGATATCGACAAGATAATATTCGCCCGCCGCATTCTCGTTGGTGACCCGGGCAAGCAATGCGAACAGATCCTTTGCGCGCACCGCCATCAGGCCGCTGTTGCAGACGCGAAAGTCGCGTTCGAGCTGCGTCGCGTCCTTATATTCGACCATCTTGGTGATGGTGCCATCGTCCCAGCTGATGACCCGGCCATATTGCAATCCGTCCCACGGCTCGAAACCGAGCACGACGACCGCGGGCGCATCTTCCGCGTTCAGCCGGTCGATCATCGCCTGCATCGTCGCCGCGGGAACGAAGGGCACATCGCCGTAGAGGATCAGCACATCGCCGTCGAAACCCGCGAGCGCGGCTTCGGCCTGCTGAACCGCATGCCCGGTGCCGAGCTGCGGCTCTTGCACCGCCAGATCGGCGCTGCCTGCAAGCGCGGCTTCGAGCTGGTCGGCCTTGTCGCCGACGACCACGACCTTCTTCGCAGGGCTGAGTTCGTCGACGCTCGCCATCAGGTGCAGCAGCATCGGCCGGCCGGCGATCGGGTGCAGAACCTTGTGCAAGTCGGACTTCATGCGGGTGCCCTTGCCCGCGGCAAGGACGATAGCGGCGATTTTATTGCTCATGCGCGCTGCCATGCCAGCAAATCATTGCGGTTTCCAGAGCATCGCGCCATGCGCGGCGGATGAACGGATTTCCTTTTGCGATCGTCGGCTTCGACCTCGACGGCACACTCCTCGATACGCTCGGCGACCTTGCGGCGGCGGTCAATCATACGCTGGGGCTGATGGACCGCGCCGCGTTGAGCACAGACGCCGTGCGGCCGATGATCGGACGCGGCGCGAAGCATATGCTCGAGGAAGGGCTGCGCGCGTCGGGCGGCGTCCCCGATGGCGCGGTCGAGCGGCTCTATCCCGAACTGCTCGATTTCTACGAAGCGCATATCGCGGTCCGCAGCCGCCCCTTTCCGGGTGTGATCGCCGCACTCGACCGGCTGGGCGCGCTGGGCGTGCGCACCGCGGTCGTCACCAACAAGGCCGAGCATCTGGCGCGCCTCCTGCTCGGCGAATATGATCTGGCCGACCGCATGGCGACGATCATCGGCGGCGACACGCTGGGCGTCCGCAAGCCGTCGCCCGAACCGATCCATGCGATGATCCAACGATGCGGCGGCGGGCGCGCGGCCTTCGTTGGCGACAGCATCTATGATGTGATGGCGGCGAAGAATGCGGGCGTGCCGAGCGTCGCGGTCAGCTTCGGCTTTCTCGACCGGCCCGCCAGCGAGCTCGGCGCCGACCATGTGATCGATCATTTCGACGAACTGGTGCCGCTGCTCGAAACGCTTTAGCGCTTCCGCCACTTCGTCCAGAGATGCCTGGCGAGCATCGCAGGCGGCATGCGCAGCCAGTGTGAGCGGATGTAGAATGCCTGTTCGAGCAGCGGATCGGTCACGCGCCCCCAATCGTCGCGCGCGAAGAGGCGGCGGCGGAACCACGCGTCGGCCGGATCCTGCCGATCCCACCCGCTCGGCAGCGCCACCCCATAAAGATCGCGCGACAGCCGCGCGGCGCGGTGAACGGCGCTTTGCAACCCGTGCAGCGCTGCCCGCCCGTCGAGCTGCCCCCAATAGCCCGGATCGGCGGCGGCGAAATCGCGCGTCATCGTGTGGAAATCCCACAGATTGCGCAGCCCACCCTGCAAATCGCCGTCGGCGAGCATATGCGCGGCGCAGTGGCACGCCATGTCGGCAGGGTTCAGCACCGCGAACCCCGCGCCGCTTGTCACCGCATCGCCGACCAGCGCCAGCGCGTCGGGCGTGATCCGGTGGGTGCGCGGCAGGATGGTGTGGTGGACGTCGATCATCCGGTCACGCGCCTTGTGGATCATCGGCGGTAGCTCGTGCATATGCTGGCGGTAATAGGCGTCGTCATAGGGATCGGACTTCACCCATTCCCACCCCGCCTTGAGCAGCAGATTTTCGGCGCGGCGGATGTCGGGCGCGAGGACCAATATGTCGAGGTCGCCGATCTGGCGTCCAGCGGCGCACGACATGTCCGCGGCGGCATAGGCCGCGCCTTTCAGCAGCACGAACTCAATCCCCGCGGGGGCGAGCGCGCGCCGCGCCATCTCGGCCTCCCACAAGGCCTGCGCCTGCGCGACTTTCGCGGCGGCGCGCTGATCGGCAAAGAGCGCGGCGACCGCCGGCGGCAGGCAGGCATCGGCGAGCCGGTGCGCGAGCGTCGCGAGCATCGCCTCGCTGCGCGCGACGCCGATCACGCCGTCCCAGTCGCGCGGGCCGAGAGCGGCGGGGTCGCGGCGGCCGGCGAGCAGGTCGACGAAGGTTCGTACCGCGCTCACCGCGCTGCCTCCGCCCAGAGCTGCTCGACCAGCGCAATACCGGCAGCGCTGTCGGGATAGGAAATGGCGAAAGCCGGGGTTTCGCGAACGAGCCGCGTCAGCGCCGCAAAACCCGCCTCGCCGAGCGCGACATAATTGGTCGACGCCTCGGTCAACCGGACGAACGCCTCGCCCTCGCCCATGGGCTCGACACTTGCCTCGCCGCCGAAGCGCGGGAACAGCAGCAGCGCCGGGCGCGCGGGCTCGTGCATCGCCGCGATCGCATCGGCACGCGGGATCAGGTGACGGATATCGCCCTTCGGCGTTGCGGCGAGCAACGGGCCGAGCCGCGACGGGTCGACGCGGGCCGCGACCTCGGCGATCGCCTCATTCTTCAGGCTGACCGCGCGTGGGAAAGCGAAGGCATTGCCGCCGGCGGGGTCGATCAGCGTGAATTCGTCGCCCATCAGCCGCCAGTCGCCCCCACCCTCCTTCTCGCCGAGCAGCGCCGCGAGGGTCGATTTGCCCGACCCCGATTCGCCCGACATGATCAGCGCGCGGCCATCCTTCGCCACCGCGCTCGCATGCAGCAGCATGTGCCGCCGCCAGCCAAGCGCGACTTGCAGGTTCATCCCCATCTCGGCGGCGAGCAACCCCATCGAGAGTGGCAGCGGCAGCGCGTCGGGAACGACGAAATCGCCGCCGATGTGGACCGAGGGCCGAAGCCAGCGCCGCCACGGCCGCGCCGCGAACAGCCGCACCGTCGCCTCGGCGGGGCGCGTATCGTCCTGGGGATATCCCGCGTACAGATGTTCGAGCGCCGCGATCGGCTCGGCCCAGTCGCTTCCGATCCGGAACTGTACCGGGCCGACGGCAATGCGCGTGCTGTGCCTCACGCGCGCTCCACCAACCCCATCGCCGCGAGCTCGCGCAGCCGTTCGGCCAGGATGGGCTGCGCATCCTCCGTCGCGTCGAGATCGAACGCGGCGGCAAGGTGCGCGGCGAGACCGGCGGCATTACAGGCCTCGGCGCCCATCGCGTCCAGTATCTCGGGCATCGGCGATACGACGAGATGCGTTTGCATCGACCGCCGGTCGAAAATCGCGGTCAGTTCGCCTAACGGCTCGACGCGCAATGCATCGGCCGGTGCGGCGCGATAGATGCGATCAGCCATAATCTTCGGCGGCGGCGGTCAGTTTCGCAAGGATGGCCATCAGCGTCGCGCGTTCGCTGGCGCTGATGTTCGATTCGAGCTGCGTCTCGCTGGCCAGCGCCGCGGGGACGATCGCGTCGTAAAGCGAACGCCCCGTTTCGGTGAGTTCGAGATGGTGCGAACGCCCGTCTGCCTCATGCGCCTGGCGCGCGATGAGCTGGCGGTCGGCGAGCGCCTTGGCGGCGCGGTTTACCGTCACCTTGTCCATGCGCGTCGCCTCGACCAGCTCGCGCTGCGTCTTCGGCTGCCCTTCGCCGAGCACCGCCATCAACCGCCATTCGGGGATCTTCAGCCCAAAGCGATTCTCATATTCGGCGGCGATCCGGCTCGACAGGGCGTTGGAGGCGATGGACAGGCGGTAGGGCAGGAAATTATCGAGATTCAGCTTCTTCGCGGCCATGAATTGGTCACCCCCACACGCTCAAAAAAAATCCCGGCGCGCCCATCCTATCGCCTGTTTCGGGCCTGTGAAGGGCGGAATGACGCGAAAATCAGAAAGACAGGCGCGCGCCGACCCACAAGGTGCGCGGCGTCGCGCGTTCGACGATGCCCGACGACGAGATCGCGGCGGGCACCAACTCGTCGAAGAGATTCTCGCCGCGCGCCTCGATGCTGACTGCGTCCGAAAAGCGCCACGACAGCCCGGCGTCGAGCGTCAGCGCATCATCGAGCGCAAGCAATCCAAGGTCGTCCTCATTCTGCTTGCCGACATAACGCAGCGTCGCAAAGCCGCCGAACGGGCCGCCTGTATTGCTGCGCAGCGATACGCTGCCGCCGTGCTTGGCGATCTGCGCCGGACGGCGGCCGTCGAGCGCCAGCGCCGCGCCTGAAGCGTCGACCTTGGCATCGGTGAAGGCATAGGTCGCGCGCAAGATCGCGGGGCCGATCCGCTGCTCGGCGCTGACTTCGACGCCCTTGCTGTCGATCGCGTCGAGATTCTGCCGCTGGTTGAGGTTCGGCGCGAGCGTCACATTGGCGATCGCATTCGTCAGATGGTTCGCGAACAGCGTCGCCGACAATTTGGTGTCGCCATTGTCCCAATCGGCGCCAACCTCGCCGCCCCACAGGCGTTCGGGTTTCAGCGCGGCATTCGCGGTCGTCACCTCGGCGCCGACGCGGAACGGGCGATAGAGTTCGTTGAGCGTCGGCAGGCGCCAGCCGCGATAGGCCGCGGCGCGCAGCGAAAACGCGTCCGACGTCCAGCGCAGGCCAGCGCGGCCGCTGCCTTCCCAGCCCTGCCGCGCGGCGAAGCGCAGGTCGGTGATGACGGGACCCGCGATATTGCGTTCGAGCCGATAGCCCTCGCCCAGCCACCAGCGGTCGACGCGGCCGCTGAGCGTCCAGAGGAAGCCGTCATTGACATCGCCCGACGTCCATTCGGCGAAGGCGCCGACGGTATCGCTGCTGCCGCCCGCGATGCGGTGGCGGCCCGGCGTGACGCCGCTGAAGAAGAAATCCTCCTCGGTGCGCCCCGTGGTGCGGCGCCAGTCGATCCCGGCGCGAACGGGATTTTCGCCGTTTATGGCCGGGCGCAGTTCAAATCGTGCGCCCAATCCGGTAGCCGGAACGCGCTGGAAGAGCGCGGGAGCGACACTGGCTCGCCTCGCCGCAACGCTCGCGAACCCGCTCTCGAAATCGCGCAATTGGGCGTAGGCGAGCGCAAGCCACTGCGTCTCGCCGTAGCTGTCGTGGACGATGCGCACGCTCGCATCGACGCCATCGACCTTGCTGCCGGTAAAATCGGTGCCGCGGTCGCGTCGATCGGCGAAGCCGCGGAGGCTGGCTTCAATTCGGCTGCCCTGGCCGGCATCGAAGCGCAGGCGAAGGCCAAGACCGCCTTGTTCGTAAGGCGCCGCGCGATCGACCGCGCCGCGCTGCGCAGCGACGATCGGAACGAAGCCATCGCCGCGGCTATAGCGGCCGTCGATAGCAACCCGCCCGCCGTCTCCCAACGCCGTGCCCGCCGAGGCGGACGCGTCCCAGCTGTTGCGGCTTCCATAAGCAAGGCTTGCCGAACCGCCGTTGGTCATATCCGAATGCAGCGTGATCGTTCCGGCGAGCGCGCCCGCGCCGTCGACGCCGCTGCCCCCGCCACGAGTGATGAAAATGCCGCCAAGATTGATCGCGTCATACGCTGTCCACGCGACCCACCCGCCAAAAGGGTCGGCCTGCGGCACCCCGTCGAGTGTCACCAGTGCACGGCTCGACGCGTTGCCGCCAAGACCGCGCAGCGTGATGCCCTGGCTCGTGGGATGCGCCGAGCGGCCGTCGGAGCGGCGGAACTCAACGAGGCCCGCCTCGTCGCGCAGGCGGTTTTCGACGCGGGAGCCAAGGCCGGAGTCGACGTCGGTCAGGAACTGGCTGCCCTGGACGGCGTCGCTGTCCGAACGGCGGAGTACGCCGCTGCCGTTCACGACAATCACGGCCTTCGGCAGCGGAACGAAATGAACGCAGCAAAACGGGTCCTCGACCGTCTCCTCCGCCTCGGTCTGCGCCATCGCCGCCGCCGGCAGTGCCAGCACGAGGGCCCCCGTCAAAAGGCGGATCATGTGGGCTTGACCGCGTCGGGGTGGGCGCGCTGGAACGCCTCATGCTCCATGCAGGCGGCGTCGATCTCGGTCAGCCGCGGGAAGGCGTCAAGCGGCACCTCGAAGCGGCGCGCGTTGTAGATTTGCGGGACGAGGCAGCAGTCGGCGATCCCCGGCGTATCGCCGCCGAGATAGCGGCCGTCACCCGCCATCGCCTCGAGCGCCTCGAACCCCTGCGTGATCCATGTCGCGATCCAGCGGTCCTTGGTCTGCTCGTTGAGGCCGAGGTCGCGCTTCAGATATTTAAGCACGCGCAGATTGTTGAGCGGGTGGATGTCGCTCGCGATCACCTGTGCCCGTGCCAGCGCGACGGCGCGCGGCATCGCTTCCTCGGGGATCAGCCGCGGTTCGGGAAAGGCGCGGTCGAGCCAGTCGATGATCGCCATGCTCTGGATGATCGGCTCGCCATCGACGACGAGCATCGGGACGAAGCCTTGCGCATTCTGTTCGAGATAGGCGTCGCTGCGCTGCTCGCCCGCGATCAGGCTGATCTCGACGCGCTCATAATCGAGCCCCTTCAGGTTCAGCGCGATGCGGACGCGAAAGCTGGCCGAGGAGCGGAAATAATCGTGGAGGACAAGCTGGGTCATGGCCCGCCTAATGCGATGCTTTCGGCATCTCCGCAATCCATTGCCTGAGCAGCGCCGCGCCCTCTTTATGTACCGTAGACCGCCCGACCTCGGGCATCGCGATGCCGGGGTCGGTGCTTTCGAGGCGATAGATGAGGAAGCTGCGCGCGGGATAGCCGGGCGCGATCGCGAAATCCATGCCGCCGCTGCCGCGCCCCGCCGCGGTCGGGCGCTTGCCGATGCCGTAATTGACGCCCGCGGGATCGTCGGTCCAGCGCAGGAAAAGCCCGCTGTTCGACGCGCTGCCTGCAGGATTGTGGCAGTGCGCGCAATTGACGTCGAGATAGGCGCGCGCGCGCGTCGCGACGCTGCCGCTCTTGGGATCGTCCCACACCGGCATCGTCGGTTTGAGCGCGGCAGGGTTTTCGAAATAGAGGCTGCGCAGCTTGTCCGACGCCGCCGGGTCGAGGATGAAATTACGCGCCTTGGGTCCGATCGGGACAATCTCGCCGGCGAGGCTGTGGCATTCCTTGCACTGGTTCTTGTTCGGCACAGCGTAACGGATGCTGTGCGTCTCGCCGTCGGGGCTCTTGAAGGTCACCGGCACACGGCGCCCGCCCAGGGCCAGCGTCGCATCCTTGCCGTCGGCGTCCCAGATATAGGGCAGCGCGGTCCAGCCGCCGGCACGGCGGATCAGCAGGCGCGTTTCGACCGGGCGGCCGTCGTTGACGTCGCTCCAGCCGAAGCTTTTGACGAGCACGGTTCCAACCGGAAACTCGATGACGCCGTCGGCCGCGACCTTCGCCTTCTTTCCCGCCGGGATCGAGATGAAGCGGTGCTTGTCGGTATAATCGCTAAACAGCGGCGCACGCAGCGTGTAGCCGATGCCGGTCGAGGGTGTTTGCGGATCATTGCCGCGAAACAGCCCGAACGCTGACAGCTTTGCCGGCATCGCATCGCTTTCGACCACCGCCTGATCGACCCCGGGCGGCGGCGATGCCGCCCCGCCGCTCGCGCACAGCAGCGCCGCTCCGACCGCGGCGAAAACGCGTCTCACTGGACCTTCGCCTCCATCGCGTCGGGCAGCTTGATCACGGGCAGCGCCGCGGGCGGCGTGCCCTTCGACAGGTCGGCGGGCGACGGCTTCGCCTCGCTCTGCGGCGTCTTTACGTCGGGCAGGTTCAGCGACAGCACGCCGACCTTGTCGAGCACGATCGCATCGCCCGCACCGTCCCAAAGGACTGGCGGGATGCTGCCGCCCATCGCCGCCGCGATCATGTCGCCGCCAGGGAACTTCGGCGCATAGCCCGCCTTGCCATGCTGGTTGCCGCGCACGACGATCGCGCGGGGCAGCGGCTGATATTTCGGATCCTTGTGCTCATAACGATAGCCCACGATCATCACGTTCGCGGTGCCATTGTCGGCGAAGACATTGTCGAAAATCTCGACATTGCGGTTCGCCATCACGAGCACGCCGGTGCCCGTCGGAACGCTCGCGACAATATTGCCCTTGGGCGCGAAATTGGCCGTGCTGTTGTCGTTCACGATATTTTCGAAGACGCGGACATTGTGCCCGCCCTGCATCGGCAGGCTCGGCAGGTCGAACACCAGGATGCCGCCGGTATTCTTCGTCGCGATATTGTCGTGGACGTCGGCGTCGTAGCTGTTCTCGATTTCGATCCCCGCGACATTTTCGGTCGCGATCGAATCGCGGACGACGATATTCTTCGACTGGCCGACATAGATGCCCGCATCCGACGCGCCGCGCACGAACACGCTGTCGATCAGCACGTCGCTGCTTTCGACCGGATATATGCCGTAGGCGCCGTTGGTTTCCTTGGGCCCCGCGGTCCATTCGACGCGCAGCTTGTGATAGACGATACGATCGGCGCCTTTCGACTTGATCCCGTCGCCCTTGGTGTTGAGCACCGCGAATTGGGTGAGGAAGACATCGTCGGAGGTGACGAGCAGTCCCTCGCCCGCGCCCTGCTGCCCGGCGAAGTCGAGGATCGACCCGCCCTCGCCCGCCCCGGCGCCGCGCACGGTCACATTGGCGACGTCGAGCGACAGGCCGTCGGTGAGCTTCCACACGCCCGCGCCCAATTGCACGGTGTCGCCCGGCTGCGCGAGGATCAGGGCTTCTTGCAGCTTTTCGTTCGCGTCGGGCGTTGTTGCACTGACGCTGATCACTTTCGCCGCCGCCGGACTGGCGGCAAGGACCGCCACGATGCTGAGCGTCGCCGCGTGGCGCAGGCCATGGAATCGCATATGTCTCTCCCCTTATTTTCGGGGAGCATGGTGCAAGACTTGACGGATGCCAAGCGATGTTGCTGACATATGTGTAGCTAACCCGGGGAGAGGTCGCTTTGATTCACAGATTAGGTTTGGCGCTTGTCGCCTTGATAGCCGTGCCGTCGATGGCGGCGGCGCCCGCGCCGATTGCCGGGCGCTGGAAAACCGACGATGGCAAGGCCGTCGTCGTCATGGCCGCGTGCGGAAACAAGATGTGCGGGCGCGTCGATCGCCTGCTGATCAAGCAGCCGACTGGGGGCCAGCGCGACGAGCGCAATCCCGACAAGGCGAAACGCGGCCGCCAGGTCACCGGACTACAGATTTACTGGGATCTCGTGCCGCATGGCGACGGCTGGAAGGGCGAAGGCTATAGCCCCGAGGATGGGCGATATTATAAGGCGCACCTGCGCGTGAACGGCGGCAAGATGACGATGAAGGGCTGCGTCAGCCTGTTCTGCCGCACGGTGACGTGGACGAAGATGGGATAAACTCGATCCTCCCTGTGGCGAAGCCATGGGGAGGTGGCAGCGCGAAGCGCTGACGGAGGGGCTGTGGCGCAACGTCGCCGCCCCTCCACCACCGCCTACGGCGGCGGTCCCCCTCCCCATCGCTTCGCGACAGGGAGGATTTGCCTTCACCCTTCGCCCAAAATCCAGTTGACGCCCTCGGCGACGTGAATGCGCGTGGTGTCATAGATCGGCAGCAGATTGGCGTCGGTGTCGACCAGCATCACCAGTTCGGTGCAGGCGAGCACGATCGCCTGGATATCCTGTTTGGCGATATCGGTGATGAAGGTTTTCATCGTGCGGCGCGAACTTTCGTTCACCTTGCCAAGCATCAGCTCTTCGTAAATGATGCGGTCGATCTCGTCGACGCGGCTCGAGTCATAGGGCGCGAGCGTCAGCCCGTGACGCACCAGCCGCTGACGGAACCAGGGTTCGGTCGTCACATTGCGCGTGCCGATCACCGCCGCCGACTTGACCCCGTCGGCCTTCATCTTCTGGCCGGTCTCGTCGACAATATGGAGGATCGGGATTGAGATCGCCGCGGCGACATCCTCGGCGACCTTGTGCATCGAATTGGCCGCGATCATCAGCGCGGTCGCGCCGGCGGCCTCAAGCCGCTGCGCGGAGGCGATCAGCACCTCTTTCGCATGCGTCCACCCTTCAGGGGTCGTGATGCGCGACAGCTCGCAATAGTTGAGGCTTTCCATCAGGATCGGCGCCGAACAGGCTGTGCCGAGGCGCTTTTGCACCCCCTTGTTGAGATGGCGGTAATAAAGCTCGGTCGACGCCCAGCTCATTCCTCCGATCAGGCCGATTTTGCGCATATTGCCCCTTTTGAAAACACATCGCCCCCGCGTAGGCAGGGGCCGCTATCAAGGCAGCACAGGGCTGCCAGCGGCCCCTGCCTTCGCAGGGGCGACGATTCTTGTCTAGTGCCCGCTGCCGCTAAGCGCCTTGACGATGTCGTCGGCCATCTTCTTGGCATCGCCGAGCAGCATCATCGTCTGGTCCATATAGAAGACGTCGTTGTCGACGCCGGCATAGCCGACCCCGCCCATCGAACGCTTCACGAACAGCACGGTCTTCGCCTTTTCGACGTCGAGCACGGGCATGCCGTAAATCGGCGACGTCTTGTCGGTCTTCGCCGACGGGTTGGTCACGTCGTTCGCGCCGATGACGAAGGCGACGTCGGCCTGCGCGAATTCGCCGTTGATGTCCTCGAGCTCGAACACCTCGTCATAGGGGACGTTCGCCTCGGCGAGCAGCACGTTCATATGGCCGGGCATGCGGCCTGCGACCGGATGGATCGCATATTTGACCGTCACGCCCTCTTTCTTGAGCTGATCGGCCATTTCGCGGAGCGCGTGCTGCGCCTGCGCGACCGCCATGCCGTATCCCGGAACGATGATGACGGTGTCGGCCTGGCTCATCAGGAAGGCCGCGTCTTCGGCGCTGCCCGGTTTCCACGGACGCTGTTCCTTCGACCCGCCGTCGCTTGGTCCGGCGTCGGCGCCGAAGCCGCCCGCGATCACGCTGATGAAGCTGCGGTTCATCGCGCGGCACATGATGTACGACAGGATCGCACCCGACGAGCCGACGAGCGCACCGGTGATGATCATCGCGGTGTTGCCGAGCGTGAAGCCCATCGCCGCCGCCGCCCAGCCCGAATAGCTGTTGAGCATCGACACGACGACCGGCATGTCGGCGCCGCCGATCGGGATGATCAGCAGGAAGCCGATAGCGAAGCTGAGCCCGGTGACAGTCCAGAACACCCACGGGCTTTGGTCGACAGTGAAATAGGCGACGAGCCCGATGATCGCGGCGAGCGTGCCGAGATTGATGAAGTGCCGCGCCGGCAGCATGATCGGCGAACCCGACATATTGCCGTTGAGTTTCAGGAAGGCGATGACCGAGCCCGAGAAGGTGATCGCGCCGATCGCGATGCCGAGACCCATTTCGATCCGGCTGACGGTGAAGATTTCGCCCGCGGCGTCTGCAATGCCGAACGCTTGCGGATTGAGATAGGCCGCCGCTGCGACCGCGACGGCCGCCAGGCCGACGAGGCTGTGAAAGGCCGCGACAAGCTGCGGCATCGCGGTCATCGCGATCCGCCGCGCCATCACGATACCGATCACGGCACCGATCGCGATCGCGACGAGGATTTCGACCAGCCCGACCGTATCGAGGAAGCCCTCGGCGGTGGCCGGCGCATGGGTGAGCAGCGTGGTAACGACGGCAATCAACATGCCCGCCATACCGAAACGGTTACCCGCCTGCGCCGTCGCCGGGCTCGACAGCCCGCGCAGCGCGAGAATGAACAGGACGCCCGCTACCAGATAGGCGACGGAGGCCCAGGGATTAACCGCGAGGCCGTGGCCGCCGGTTGCGGCGGAAAGGATCGACTGAAATTCCATCTCAGCGCTCCTTCTTCTTGTACATCGCCAGCATGCGCGCGGTGACGGCGAAGCCGCCGAAGATATTGATGCTCGCCATCACGACCGCGGCGAGGCCGAGCCATTTGGACGAGGCCGAACCCGCGGCGGCGCTGGCGATCAGCGCACCGACGATGATCACCGACGAAATGGCGTTGGTGACGCTCATCAACGGCGTGTGCAGCGCCGGGGTCACCGACCAGACGACGAAATAGCCGACAAAGCAGGCCAGTACGAAAATTGAAAAAATCGCGATAAAATCCACGGGCTCGCTCCCCTGCTGATTCCGTTTCGCGCACCTCTTGCCGCGCGCCGCCGAATGTGTCGACTCCAAAGCTCCCAAAAAGAAACGCCCGCATTCCTCAGCGTGAGAAATGCGGGCGCTTTGCGACATAAAATATCGCTTTGCCGGGCTAGCCGGCGATGTTTTTTACATTTTCGGGACGAGCACCGCGTCGATGACATGGACGACACCGTTCGACTGGCCGATATCGGCCTGCGTCACCGTCGCCTTGTTGCCGCTGGCGCTGGTCAGCAAAATGGTGTCGCCGCTCTTGGTTGCGGTCAGATCCTGCCCGTCGGCGGTCTTGAGCACGGCCTTGCCGCCGCCTTCGGCGATCTTCGCGCCAAGGTCCGCCGCGGTCAGCTTGCCCGGAATGACATGATATTTGAGTACGCCGGCGAGCACATCCTTCTGCGCCGGGCGCATCCAGCCGTCGCGCGTCACCGGCGGCACCTGCACAAAGGCGGCGTCGTTCGGAGCGAACACGGTGAATGGCCCCGCGCCCGAGAGCGTTTGCGCCAGACCAGCCTGCGTCACCGCCGCGGCCAGCGACTTGTGATCGGGCGAGGCCGCGAGGTTGGCGGCGATGGTGCTGCTCGCCAGCATCGCCGACGGGCCGGCAGCGGGCGTCGCGGGCACCGCGGTTTCGCCGCCAGCGACGGTGGTCGTCTCGGTTGGCGTTTCCTTCTTGTCGCCGCAGCCCGCCAGCGCGAGCGCGGCCGCTGCGGCCGTCAAGATCAGATGGGTTTTCATATCCTTATCCTTTCGAAAGCCGGACGCAGCGGCGCGAATCATCAGCCGAGGCTGGGCATCAACACGCCGTTGATGACGTGGATATTACCGTTCGACTGCTCGACGTCGGGCTGCGTGATGAAGCCGCTGCTTCCCTGCGTGCCGTCGACCTTGATGTTGCCCTGCACTTCGGTGAAGGTCAGCGTCTCGCCTTCGACGGTCGCGAGCGTCGCCTTGCCGCCGCCGGCCTTGATCTTCGCGTAAAGATCCTCGGCGGTCACGCGGCCCGGAACGACATGATAGGTCAGCACCTTCGCGAGCGATTCGGTATTGTTCGGGTTCATCAGCCAGTCGGTCATCGGCTGCGGGACCGCGGCGAAGGCCTGGTCGGTCGGCGCGAAGATCGTGAAGGGCTGGCCCGCGAGCTTGTCCGACACGCCCGCCGCGGTCAGCGCGGTGGCCAGCGTCTTGTGGTCGGGCTTGGCGGCGATTTCGAGCGCGATGCCGGTGGGCTGCGCGGGTGCGGCAGGAGCAGCGGCTTCAGCCGGAGCGGCGGCGTCGGCGGCGACTTCGGCAGGTGCGGCGGCATCTGCCGGTGCGGCGGTTTCGGCGGGAGCGGCGGTTTCCTGCGCGTAAACCGGCGACAGGGTGGCAAGCACGAGGAGGGGAGTGGCGAAAAGCTTCGCAGACGACATCAATCATTCTCCAACTGGTTGAAACTCAGGGTTTGGGAAACCCTGAACGCATAGTAACCAAAGGAGGTTTCATGAAAAGGCCGAAAACGGCCATTTTCTGATAAATGATAGGTCGCTCGTGCGAACCCGGATTATACCAGGCAGCCGGGACCCCGCTGAAACCGGAAACCCGGGTCAAAAGGAACGGCCTCGCATTTCCCTGGCGGGGATGCGAGGCCGATCAAGCCTGATATTGCGGTTACATCTTCGGCGTCAGCACCCCGTCAACGACGTGGATGACACCATTCGATTGGTTGACATCGGGTTGGGTCACCGTCGCCTTGCTGCCGTCGGCTCCGGCAAGCGTGATCGTATTGCCGCTCATCGTGGCGGTCAGATCCTGCCCGTTCACGGTTTTGAGCATCGCCTTGCCGCCGCCCTCGGTAATCTTGGCGGCGATATCCGCTGCACTCATCTTGCCCGCAACGACGTGATATTTGAGCACGTCGCCGAGAACGGTTTTCTGCGCCGGGCGCATCAACCCGTCGAGGGTCGCCTTCGGCACCTTTGCGAAGGCATCGTCGGTGGGCGCAAAGACCGTGAAGGGGCCTGCGCCCTTCAAAGTATCGACCAGCCCGGCCTGAGTCACCGCGGCGACGAGTGTCTTGTGAATCGGCGACGCCATTGCATTTTCGACGATCGTCTTGGTCGGGAACATTTCGGCGCCCCCAACCATCGGGTTGGTGCCGGTCGCCATTGTATCGGCAGGCATCGCCTCTTCCGCGGCGACGGTGGTGGTTTCGGTGGGCGGCGTTTCGGAGGTTTTACCGCATGCGGTAAGCCCGAGTGCGACCGTCAGAGCGGCCGAAGTAAGATATGCGATTTTCATGCATCGTCTCCACGGAGTCGGGAAAGATTTTCCCTCTCGCTTAGAGACCCGCGGCCGCCCGCATTGTTCCGTATTTTTCCGGAATTCACGAGCGGCTGCGACGGAAGCAAATGATATTTCCCGGTTCCGTTATCCCAGCAACCGCTCGTTCACGACCTTGCCGCCCTGCGTCAACCGCACCGCATTGCCGATTTCCTCGTCGAGCACCGGCTTGCCGGCTTCCTTGTCCCAGAAGGCCGAGAGGAAGTTGAACAGGTTGCGGCTGAACAGCGCGCTGGTGTCGGCGGGCATCAGCGCGGCGATATTCTTCGCGCCGATCACGGTCACGCCGTGGATGCGTTTCGCCTCGCCCGAGACCGAGCCTTCGACATTGCCGCCGCTTTCGGCCGCCATGTCGACGATCACGCTGCCGCTGCGCATCGTCGCGAGCTGCGCGTCGCTGATGAGCCGCGGCGCGGGGCGCCCCGGGATCAGCGCGGTGGTGATGACGATGTCCTGCTTGGCGATGTGCGATGACACGAGTTCGGCCTGCGCCGCCTTATACTCGTCGGACATTTCGGTGGCATAGCCGCCCGCGCCCTCGCCCTCGATCCCCGCGACGCTCTCGACGAAGATCGGCTTGGCGCCGAGCGACATGATCTGTTCTTTGGTCGCCGCGCGCACGTCGGTCGCGCTGACCTGTGCACCGAGGCGGCGCGCGGTCGCGATCGCCTGCAGCCCCGCGACGCCGACGCCCATCACGAACGCTTTCGCGGCGCTGACGGTGCCCGCGGCGGTCATCATCATCGGAAAGGCGCGGCCATAGGCGTTTGCCGCGATCAGCACCGCCTTGTAGCCCGCGAGATTCGCCTGGCTCGACAGGATGTCCATCGACTGCGCGCGGGTGATGCGCGGCATGAATTCCATCGCGAGCGCTTCGAGTCCGAGCTTCGCATAGGCATCGACGCGTTCGCGCTCGCCGAACGGGTTGAGACCTGCGGCGAGCCAGGCGCCCTCGGCAAAGCCCGAAAGCCCCTTGGGATCGGGCCCCTGAATCGCGAGGATGATGTTCGCGCCCTTCAGCGCGTCGGCGCGGCTGCCGACGCTCGCGCCCGCGGCGCTATAGTCAGCATCGGCGATCGAGGCTTGTTCACCTGCCCCCGATTCGACGGCAACTTCGGCGCCCAGGCCAATGAATTTCTTCACGGTTTCCGGGGTAGCAGCGACGCGGGTCTCGCCTTCGGCGAGCTCCCTCAGGACAGAGATGCGCATGCCGTTCGATCAGGACGCGATGAGAAGGACGACGCCGATGACGACGACCGCGGTGATGATCGAGCCGATCTTGAACAGGCTGATGAAACCCGCATAGGTTTCTTCGGCTGCCTTCATTTCCTGCTGTGCCATCGCTTTTCCCCTTAAACGGTCATTTGCTGTGCGCGAACGCACAGCGCCGCGCCCAGAATCGGTTATCGCGCCGGTCTTAGCCACGCGCCCCGCGATGCTCAAGTGCGGGTTTGGCCGCTGGACTTAACTGTGGGAAAAGACGAATGCCCTTAATCGCCCTTTTACCCCTATCGGATACACATGCAGCCCTCAGCAGAACAAACCCATAGCAATGTCGGTTCAGGGGGCAGATTCGGAACGATGACGAACACGCGCGACACGCGAATGGTGATGATCGTCGACAGCGAGCCTGCCCAGCAGCGCTTTCTGGCGGCCCTTGTATCGCGCGGCGGCTGGCGCAGCGTCATCGCCGCGGACACCGACACCGCGCTTGCCAAACTCGGCACGCAGGAAGGCATGGCGCTCGACGCCGTTCTCGTCGATCAGGGCGCGCCGGGGATGGATATTTCCGAATTCGTCGGCGAACTGCGCCGCTGGCGGCCCGCGCTGCCGCTCGTCGTGATCACGATGCGCAACGGGGTCGAGGTCGCGGTCGGCGCGATGCGCGCCGGGGCGAGCGACTTCGTCCAGAAACCGATCGCGCCCGACCGGCTGCTCGAAGCGCTCGACCGCGTCGTGTCGACCAGCGGCCCGCAGGGCGAATTGCGTCCGCTCACCGAAAAGCTGCGCGCCCCGCTCGCGTTCGAGGAAATCATCGGGTCGAGCCCCAATTTCCGCAGCGCGCTCGCGATCGCCGCCAAGGCCGCGCGCGCGCGCGTCCCGGTGATGATCAACGGCAAGCCCGGCACCGGCAAGGAAGTCTTTGCCCGCGCGATCCACAGCGCCAGCCCGCGGGCACGCGGCCAGCTCGTCATGGTCGATTGCTCGGCGGTGTCGCCGGGGCTGATCGGATCGGGGCTGTTCGGCCACGAACGCGGCGCCTTCGCGGGCGCCTTCGACCGCCAGATCGGTCGGCTCGTTCAAGCCGACGGCGGCAGCATCATCATCGACCATGTCGAATGCATCCCGCTCGAAACGCAAGCGAAGCTCGTCGAATTCCTCAACAGCGGCGAAGTGCAGATGATCGGCGGATCGATCCGCCAGAGCGTCGACGTGCGCATCATCGCGACCAGCACCAGCCCGCTCGACAAGCTGATCGAGGCCGGCCACTTCCGCGAAGATCTGTTCTACGCGCTGTCGAGCGCGCAATTCACCCTGCCCTCGCTCTCCGAACGCCGGGGCGACGTCGGCCCGCTCGCGCGCCATTTGCTCGCGCGCATCGGCGGGCTGCCGGGCATGGGGCCGATCGGGGTCACCGACGACGCGCTGCGCTTGCTCGCCGCTTATGCCTGGCCCGGTAATGTCCGCCAGCTGCAGGATGTGCTGTTCCGCGCCGCGGTGAACAGCACTACCGATGTTCTCACCAGCGCCGATTTCCGCGCGATCGAGGCGACGCTCGGCGGCGGCAGCCCGAGCGGCGAAGGCGAGATCGCGATCAACGGCGAGGCGATCGGCGTCACGCTGTACCTGCCCGACGGCAACCTGCGCCCGCTCGAGGAAATCGAGGCCGACGTCATCCGCCTCGCGATCGGCCATTATCGCGGCCGCATGAGCGAAGTCGCGCGCCGCCTCGGCATCGGCCGCTCGACGCTGTATCGCAAATTGAGCGACCTCGGGATCGACACGGCTGCTTAATATAAGTCTAGACTTATATAATTGACGACTTATCTATTCTCCCAATTCAATCGGGAGAATCATCATGTCGTTCGATACCGTCGCCCAAGCCGCCATGGTCGTCCGCAAGGTCGAGGATGTGAGGCACGAGGGCCAACCCGCGCGCGCGGTCGTCGCCTCGCGCGACTATCCCACCGACATCGCCGATCTGTGGAATGCGATCACCGAAAAGGACCGCATCCCGCGCTGGTTCGCGCCGGTCGACGGCGACCTCTTCCTCGGGGGAAAATATCAGATCAAGGGCAATGCCGGCGGCACCGTCACCGCGTGCGACCCGCCGCGCAGCTTTGCGCTGACATGGGAATTCGGTGGCGGGGTAAGCTGGGTCGAGGTCGAACTGGCCGCGGCGGGCGGCGACAGGACGCGCCTCACGCTTAGGCATATCGCTCCGCTCGACGACAAATCCGAGGAATTCTGGGACAGGTTCGGCCCCGGCGCGGTCGGCGTGGGCTGGGACCTGTCGCTGATGGGACTCGGCCGGCATATCGAAACCGGTGAGAGTGACGAGCGCTTCGCCGAAGAGACCTGGGCGCTGAGCGACGAGGGCAAGGCGTTCGCGACGTGGAGCAGCGAGGCATGGACCGCCGCGTCGATCGCCTATGGCACCGCCGAGGAGGCCGCGAACCGCGCGGGTGCTAGCACAACCGCGTTCTACACCGGCGCCGCCGCGCCCGAATGAGTCACGCTTTCGACATCCTCGGCGATCCGGTGCGGCGGCGTATCCTCGAACTGCTCGCCGGCGGCCAACGCGCATCGGGCGAGATCGTCGAGGTGATTGCCGCCGAATTCGCCATCTCGCAGCCCGCGGTGTCGCAGCATCTGCGCGTGCTTCGCGACAGCGGCTTCGCGACGTCGCGTGCCGACGGGCGGCGGCGGCTTTACGCCGTTGCGCCCGAGCGATTCGACGAGGTCGATGCGTGGGTGCAGCGGTTCCGGCGGACGTGGGAGCCAAGGTTCGAGGCGCTCGCGACCGAAGTGGCGCGCGGGAAGAAGGCGCGGCGGGTGGAAGAATAACTCCCCTCCCTTTAGGGAGGGGGAAAAGATCAAACCGTCAGCGCCGCGTCCCTAAGCCCCCGCCACACCCGCAGCGCCTGCCGGTTCTCGGCGATGTCGTGGACGCGCAGCAACTGCGCGCCCTGCGTCGCCGCCTGATAATGCAGCGCCACCGTGCCGCCGAGCCGCTGGTCGGCCGCCGCCTCGTTATCGAGCGCGCCGATCATTCGCTTGCGGCTCGCGCCGAACAGGATCGGGCAACCCAATGTGTGGAACAACGCGAGCCCATTGATGAGCGCGAGATTGTCGCCGACGCCCTTGCCGAAGCCGAGCCCCGGATCGACGATGATCTTCGCCGGGTCGACCCCGGCGGCAACGCACGCCGCGACGCGCTCGGCGAGCATGTCGTAGACGTCGAACAGCACATGCGCATAGGCACCGCCCTCGTGCGGGTCGCTCTTCGCTGACGGCGCGTGCATCAGCACGACGGGGCAGCCCGCGTGCACGACCACTTCCATCGCGCGGTCGTCGTAGCGCAGCGCCGAAATATCGTTGACGATCCGCGCGCCGGCGGCGAGCGCCGCCTCCATCACCGCGGCCTTGCGCGTATCGATCGACACCGCAACCCCGCCCCTCGCGAGCGCCGACACCACACCCTCGATGCGCTTGATCTCGTCGCCTTCCCAGACCAGCGGCGCGCCGGGCCGCGTCGATTCGCCGCCGACATCGATGATCGCCGCGCCCGCGGCGCCCATCGCGAAACCGGCTTCGGCCGCCGCAACCGCATCGACATGCTTGCCGCCATCCGAAAAGCTGTCGGGCGTGACGTTCAAAATGCCCATGAGCTGCGGCTCGTTCAGCCGGATCTTCCGCTCGCCGAGTTGCAGCACGCCGCGCGGCCGCGCGACACCGGCGCGCTGCGCATTTGCCGCCTGCGCCAATCTGTCGGGCATCGCCGCAATCCAGCCATCCAACTCGGGAATGGGAACAATTGCCGATTTGACGGTCAGACCGTCGCGCAGGCTGATATGCCATGCCGCGAACCAGACCATCGAGTCGGCGATCCGCAGGCAATCGTCTTCAAGTTCGTGCGGGCGGTCGACGAAGCAGGTCGGGCGGCAATAGATTTGCGCATCCGCCGACGCGGCGCCGAAGTCAGGCTTGGTTAGAGGTGAAAACATGCCCGGTCCCTTCGTCGCCCCCGCGAAGGCGGGGGCCGCTGGCATTATAAAGCCGCCACGTCGTGGCAAGCCGATTACGGCCCCCGCCTTCGCGGGGGCGACGGTCTTTTACGCTTCGTTTGCCAGCAGCCAGTCCTGCCGCACCGCATCGATCACGCGGAGTTCCTTGCCATTGTCGACATGCCAGAAGGTCCAGCCGTTGCAGCTCGGCGCCCCCTGCAGGCCGGCGCCGACCTTGTGGATCGAGCCTGCGGGCTGGCCTTCGCAATCGAGGCTGCCATCGACGCGCACCTTGGCTTTCCAGCGGCGCTTGGTATCGGTCAGTATCGTTCCCGGCGCGATCATGCCGCATTCGACGAGCGTGCCGAACGCGACGCGCGTCGCGGCCTTCGGCGCCATCATCGTCTTCACCGCGCTTTCGTCGAGCGGCAGCGCCAGCTCGATACGTTCCAGCGCGGCCGCGATATAATCATCCTCGCGCTCGATGCCGATGAAGTGACGACCAAGGCGCTTTGCGACCGCACCCGTCGTGCCGGTGCCGAAGAAGGGATCGAGGATCACGTCACCGGGGTTCGAACAGGCGAGCAGGACGCGATAGAGCAGCGCCTCGGGCTTTTGCGTCGGGTGAACTTTCGTGCCGCCCTTCTTGAGCCGTTCCTGGCCGCCGCAGATCGGGATCAGCCAGTCCGAACGCATCTGCAGTTCGTCGTTCAGCGTCTTCATCGTGCGATAGTTGAAGGTGTAGCGCGACTTTTCGCCCATCGACGCCCAGATCAGCGTCTCATGCGCGTTGGTGAAGCGCGTGCCCTTGAAATTGGGCATCGGGTTCGCCTTGCGCCACACGATGTCATTGAGGATCCAGTAGCCATTGTCCTGCAACGCGGTGCCGACGCGGAAGATATTGTGATAGCTGCCGATCACCCAGATGCTGCCGTTCGGCTTGAGGATGCGCTTCGCTTCCTTGAGCCAGGCATGGGTGAAGCGATCGTAGGTCGCGAGGCTGTCGAACTTGTCCCAGTCATCGTCGACCGCGTCGACCTGGCTGCCGTCGGGGCGCAGCAGGTCGCCGCCAAGCTGGAGATTATACGGCGGATCGGCGAAGATCATGTCGACCGACGCGGCGGGCAAGCTGCGCATCATCTCGACGCAATCGCCCTGCAAAATGCTGTCGAGCGGCAGGTCCGCGGGGTCGACCTTCGGCGTCCGCTTCTTCGTCGCCGGCGCCTTGACCCGTTCCATCACACCCATGCTTCACCCCGTTCCTTGCTCGTAAGAAGGCCCTGATGAGTCCAGCGGAGTCCGCCGTCAAGCGCAGGAGTCTAAGGAATCCGCCTCTCTAACTGGTTAACGCGATGAGAACGAAACGAGTCTGGCACACCATATGGAGTCGGCCGCGACTCGGAGACTCAACCACTGGTGGTGTGGCGATGAAGACTCACTGGCGAAAAAAATTTGCGTCTCGGGGTCAGAGCCCCGGATCGACCCCCGTCAGGTCGATCGAACGCTGCCACAGCTCGCGCGCGAGCTTTGGATCGCGCGCGTCGCGCGTTGCGCGCGCCGGGCCCGAGCGGCCCGACACCTCGCCGAGCCCCTGCGGCCCCAGATAGTCGCCGCCCTGCACGCGCGCGCCCGTCGCCGCCTGCAAGGTCGGCCACGCGCCCTGCGCCGCGCTGTTGAAAAAGGGCGCGGCGAGCGGGGTCATCGTGCGCAGCGGCAGCGGCAGGTGACGCGTCAGTTCGGTGAGCGCGACCCCCGGGTGGCACCCGATCGCCTGCGTCGCGCGCCCGGCAGCGCTCAGCCGCCGGTCGAGCTCGAACATATGGAGCAGGTTCGCGAGCTTGCTCATCTGGTAGCGCGCCCAATTGTGATAACTGCGCGACGCCGACAGGTCGCTGTAATCCATCGCCCCGTTGCGGTGCGCGATGCTGCCGGTGATGACGATCCGGTCGTCGACATGCGGATGGAGCAGCCCGGTCAGCGCGAAGGTGCCGAGGTGGTTGACCCCGAATTGCAGCTCATACCCCTGCTTGGTCAGCGTCCGGGGCGGGATCATCACCCCCGCATTGTTGATGAGGACATCGATCCGTGGTCCCGCGAGCACCGCCTTCGCCGCATCGCGCACCTGGTCGAGGTCGGCGAGATCGAGCGGCTGGAACGACAGTTCGGCCTTTGGCACGTCGACCCAGATGCGGTTCATCGCCACCTCGGCCTTGTCCTCATCGCGGCAGGCAAGGATCACATGCGCGCCGCGCGCCGCGAGGATTTTGGAAACTTCAAACCCGATTCCGGCATTGGCACCGGTAACAAGGAAACGCCGCCCTGTTTGCGTACCGACATCGTCGGCCGAAAATCCTCTGCTCATCGCCTGTTCCCCTCTTAGGCTTTTAGGCTTCGGGCGGTCAGACCAGCTGCATTTGTGCGACCGGGGCAAAACTGGTCCGATGGTGCGGCGTCGGGCCATGTTGGCGCAGCGCCGCGAGATGCTGCGCCGTACCATAGCCCATGTTGGTTTCCCAGCCAAAGCCGGGGAAGTCGCGCGCCGCGGCGACCATGAAACGGTCGCGATGCTCCTTCGCGATGATGCTCGCCGCCGAAATGCACGGGTGGAGTGCATCGCCGCCGATGATCGCGGTCGCGGTGTAGCGCCAGCGCGGCAGCCGGTTGCCGTCGACGAGGATCTCGGCGGGCTCGAACCCCAGCGCCTCGACCGCGCGCGTCATCGCAAGGAAGGTCGCCTGCAGGATGTTGACGCGGTCGATCTCCGCAACGCTCGCCTCGCCGACGCCCCAGCGGCAGCGCGCCTTGATCTGCGCTTCGAGTTCGGCGCGGCGTTTGGCGGTGAGCTTCTTGCTGTCATCGAGGCCGGGGATGCCGCCTTCGCAGAGCAGCACCGCCGCCGCGACGACGGGGCCGGCGAGCGGCCCGCGACCGGCTTCGTCGACGCCGACGATCACTTGTTCCCCTTCCATTTATGGGAGGGGTTAGGGGAGGGCCGGTCGAGGTTCGGCGCTGTCGAAACATGCCCTCCCCCAACCCCTCCCGCAAGCGGGCGGGGAGCTATATCCGCCACGGCGGATATCTCCGATATTCGGCCGCTTGGTACAGGCACAGGCGATTGCCCGCGGGATCGGCCAGCCGTGCCTCGCGCCAGCCCCATTCCTCGTCCTTGGGCATCTGATCGAAGCGCACCCCGCGCCGCGCCAGATAGGCGACCCACGCATCGAGCGCGCCGCTCTCCAGATAGGCCGTCGCCCCGCCCGCCGCGCCGTCGCCGACGTGGATCGACAGGGTCACCCCGTTGGCGGCCTCGAAGCGCGCGTAACCATTGTCGGGGCTATCGACGATCTGTGTCAGCCCCATCTGCTTGTAGAAAGCGACCGACACCGCATAGTCGTTCGCGGGCAGCGTGACCTGATTCAGCGCCGGGCCGGTGAACAGCCCGTCGTTGCGCACATATTGCTGCCCCATCGGGCCATGCCCCTGCCCCAGTCCCGGCGCATCGTGCAGCGATAGCCGCACGAAATCGCGCGCGCGCGCGATCGCGGGTTCGAGCGGCATGCCCTGTGCCAGCCCGGTCGCGATCGCGCTCGCGAGCGTGCAGCCGGTGCCGTGGCTGTGCAGCGTGTCGATGCGCGGCGCTTCCCAGCGCGCTACTTCGCCCTCGCCCGTTTCGAGCAGCCGGTCGATCACCGTCTCGCCCTCGGCATGGCCGCCCTTGACGAGCAGCGAACAGCCGTGCGCGAGCACCGCATCCTCGCCGCCCAAGGCTTCCAGTTCGGGCAGGTTCGGCGTTGCGACCATCGCGCGATCGAGCAGCGCGCGAAACGCGTCGATCGTCGCCGTGTCGGCGAGCACCGATCCGCTCGTCGCGATCATCACCGGATCGAACACAAGCGCCGCCTGTGCGAGATCGGGCCGCGACAATCGCTCCGCAACCGCGGCCGCGGTTTCGGCGCTGCCGATCATCCCGATCTTGACCGCGTCGACGCCGAGGTCCGACGCGACACTGTCGATCTGTTGCAAGACCATCGTGGTCGGGACCGGATGGACGCCCTGCACCCCCAGCGTATTCTGCGCGGTGATCGCTGTGATGGCGGTCATCGCATGGCCGCCGAGCATCGTGACCGCCTTGATGTCGGCCTGGATACCCGCACCGCCACCGCTATCCGAGCCGGCGATGATCAGGACGCGCGCGGTCACCGAACCACTCCGTCGTCCCGGCGGAAGCTGGGACCGCTATCGGGCATAAGCCGCGTCATGACGCACCCGATCCCAGCTTTCGCTGGGATGACGTGAAAGTGGACGGTCACCCCTTATGCTTTCGCTCCGTCGAAGCGGGAAATTTCGCCAGCGCCGCGCCCTCGCGCAGCGGCCGGTCGAGCAGGTCGCCGCCACAATTGGGGCAAATCTCGTCGAGCTTGTCGGCGCAGTTCGCGCAGAAGGTGCATTCGAACGAGCAGATGAAGGCGCCGTGAAGGTTGGCGGGCAGATCGCGTCCGCATTTTTCGCAATCGGGTCGCATTTCAAGCATGATAAGTCTCTTTCGGTTCTAAAAAATCAAATGGTTATGCCGTCGCCGCGCGCACGGCGTCGCAGATCATGTCGACGACCTGCTCGACCTGTCCGGCATCGTCGCCTTCGGCCATGACACGGATCAGCGGTTCGGTGCCCGACGGGCGGATGACGAGGCGGCCGCGGCCGTTGAGCGTGGCTTCGCCTTCGGCGATCGCCGCGATGACCTGTTTGTCTTCGAGCGGCTTGCCGCCCGCGAAGCGGACATTCTTCAAAAGCTGCGGCACCGGGTCGAACTGGTGCAGCAATTCACCCGCGGGCTTGCCCGACGCGATCAGCTCGGCGAGCACCTGCAGCGCCGCGAGCGTGCCGTCGCCGGTCGTCGCATGATCCGACAGGATCATATGCCCCGACTGCTCGCCGCCGACGTTGAAGCCGCCCTCCTTCATCCGTTCGAGCACATGGCGGTCGCCGACCTTGGTGCGCTCGAGCCGCAGCCCCTCGCCTTCGAGGAAACGTTCGAGGCCGAGGTTCGACATCACCGTCGCGACGACGCCGCCGCCTTTCAGCCGCCCCTGCCGCGCCCAGCTCGCGCCGATCAGTCCCATGATCTGATCGCCGTCGACGATCCGTCCCTTTTCATCGACGACGATCAGCCGGTCGGCGTCGCCGTCGAGCGCGATGCCGATGTCGGCGCCGCTGGCGACCACGGTTTCCTGCAGCAGCGCGGGCGCGGTCGATCCGCATTTGTCGTTGATGTTCGTGCCATTCGGCTCGACCCCGATCGCCACCACGTCGGCGCCGAGTTCCCAGAACACGGTCGGCGCGCTGTTATACGCCGCGCCGTTGGCGCAATCGAGCACGATGCGCAGCCCGTCGAGACGGACCGATTCGGGCAGGCTCTGTTTCACCGCATGGATATAGCGCCCGCGCGCATCGTCGATGCGCTTGGCGCGTCCGATGTGGCTCGGTTCGGCGAGCTTCGGTTCCTGCCCGAGCAAATGCTCGATCTGCGCCTCATCCTCGTCGGACAGCTTATACCCGTCGGGGCCGAACAGCTTGATCCCATTATCCCGAAACGGGTTGTGACTCGCCGAAATCATCACGCCGAGGTCGGCGCGCATCGAGCGCGTCAGCATCGCGATCGCCGGGGTCGGCATCGGCCCGACCTGGACCACGTCCATGCCGACGCTGGTAAAACCTGCGACGAGCGCGTTTTCGAGCATATAGCCCGACAAGCGCGTGTCCTTGCCGATCACGACGCGATGCTTGTGGTCGCCGCGCAGGAAGTGCGCGCCCGCCGCCATGCCGACGCGCATCGCGACTTCCGCGGTCATCGGGACCTGGTTGGTCAGGCCGCGAATCCCGTCGGTTCCGAAAAACTTGCGCATGTTCCCTCAGCTACCTAACCATCGCCCGGCAAATGCCTGCCCCGGCTTCCCACGGGATGGCCCCCGCGGAGCATTTCCCGGCCCAAAAACCGGTTCCCGTTTCTTTCGGGAGGTGCTCTAAGTCACCCTCTTTTGCTTGGCAAGCAGGCCAGAAAAAACGCCGGGAGAATCCGTCTTGAAATCCGCTTGGTTCATCCTTTCGGCGCTCGTCGCTGGCATGCTTTTGGGAATCGGCGTCGAGCTGGTGTCCCCCGATGCCGGAACCGCCTCGCTTCCCTTTGTCGAACCGATCGGGCTGCTCTGGCTCAACGCCTTGAAGATGACGATCGTCCCGCTCGTCGTCGCGCTGCTCATCACCGGCATCACGGCGACCGCCGACGCCGCGCGCGCAGGCAAGCTCGCCTTTCGCGCCGTGATGATCTTCCTCGGCGCGATCACGCTTTCGGGGCTGATGACACTGTTTCTGGCGCCGCTGCTGCTGCGCCTCTTCCCGCTCTCCCCCGACGCCGCCGAAGCGCTGCGCCACGGCCTTGGCGGCACGACGCAGACAGGACCGTCGCCGACTTTCGGCGACTTCCTGCTCTCGCTGATCCCGACAAATCCGATCGCCGCGGCGGCCGAAACCGCGATCCTGCCGCTGATCGTCTTCACGACGATTTTCGCCTTCGCGATCACCAAGCTCGAGCCCGTGCAGCGCGCGACGCTGTCGGGGCTGTTCAAGGCGCTCGGCGACGCGATGCTAATCGTCATCGGCTGGGTCCTCGCGCTCGCGCCGATCGGCGTTTTCGCGCTGGGCTATGCGCTCGCGGTCAAGGCGGGGGTCGCGGCGTTCGGCGGGCTCATCCATTATGTGCTGATCCTCTCGGCGATCGGGATCAGCTGCCTCCTCCTCGGCCTGCTGCTCGCGTGGCTCGTCGTCGGCATTCCGCTGCCGCGCTTCATCCGCGCGATGGTCCCGACGCTCGCAGTCGCGATCAGCACGCAAAGCTCGCTCGCCAGTCTGCCCGCGATGCTGAAGTCGTCGGAGGAGCTTGGCGTCGATCCCAAAAAGGCCGACGTCGTGCTGCCGCTCGCGGTCGCCTTGTTCCGCTTTACCAGCCCGGCGATGAACCTCGCGGTCGTCGTCTATGTCGCGTGGCTGTTCGGTGTCGAGCTGACGCCTTGGGAGATGGCGGTCGGCCTCGCGGTCGCGATCGCCGCGGCGCTGTCCTCGGTCAGCCTGCCCGGATCGATCAGCTTCGTGACCTCGATCGCACCGATCGCGGTGTCGATGGGGGTCCCCGTCGCACCGCTCGGGCTGCTCGTCGCGGTCGAGACTTTTCCCGACATCTTCCGAACCCTAGGTAATGTCATCGGTGACGTAGCGGCCACCAAATATGCCGCCGACGGTGTCGACGACGCGGCCCCCGCAGCAGGAGAAACGCCATGAAATATCGCAAGCTCGGCCACGGCCTCGAAGTGTCGGCGATCGGTATCGGCTGCATGCCGATGATCAAGGGCGGCAACATCCTTTATGGCGAGGCAGCCGACCTCGACGAATCGACGCGCACGATCCACCGCGCGATCGACCTCGGCGTCACCTTTTTCGACACCGCGCAAATCTATGGCCCGTTCAGCAACGAAGAGCTGCTCGGTGAGGCGATCAAGGGCAAGCGCGACGGGCTCGTGATCGCGACGAAGTTCGGATTCAAATTTGAGGGCAAGGCGATCACCGGGGTCGATGGCTCGCCCGCCAATGCCCGCGCCGCGTGCGAAGGCTCGCTCCAGCGGCTCGGCATCGACACGATCGACCTCTTCTACCAGCACCGCGTCGACCCGTCGGTGCCGATCGAGGAAACGGTCGGCGGGATGATGGAGCTGGTGAAGGAGGGCAAGGTCCGCCACATCGCGCTCTCCGAAGCCGGCCCCGACACGATCCGCCGCGCCGCAAAGGCTGCGCCGATCACCGCGCTGCAGAGCGAATATTCGATCTGGGAGCGCGACATCGAGGACGAGATCCTCGGCGCGTGCCGCGAGAATGGCATCGGCTTCGTCCCTTACTCACCGCTCGGCCGCGGTTTCCTCGCGGGCGCGGTGCGCAGCCGCGACGAGCTTCCCGAAACCGACTGGCGCCGCAACGACCCGCGCTATTCGGACGAGAATCTGCCCGCCAACCTCGCGATCGTCGACGCGATCGGCGCGGTCGCCGACAAACATGGCGTGTCGAAGGCGCAGGTCGCGCTGGCGTGGCTGCTCGCGCAGGGCGACGATATCGTCCCGATCCCCGGCACCAAGCGCCGCGCGACGATGGAAGACAGCGTTGCGGCGGCAGAGGTCACGCTAACCGCCGACGACCTCGCCGCGATCGACGCGGCGGCACCGAAGGGCGGGACAAGCGGGCCGCGTTACGGCGAGGTGGGAATGCGGATGGTGCGGTTGTAAGGGGCACCGTCGAACTGACGGCTAACGACCGTTTCCCGTCATTCCCGCGAAGGCGGGAATCCCGCTTCTTTCTCGCCGCGGCCAAGCGGGATCCCCGCTTTCGCGGGGATGACGAAGTAACTATCTCTTCCCGTCCAACCGCACACACAGCGCGTCGACCTTCTCCGTCAGCTCGGCGATCCGCATCTGGTCGAGCTTCTCATGCAGCCGCATGATCTCCAGCTCGGCGCGCAGGTTGATCTCGTAATCGACACTCGCGGTCAGCCGGTCCTTCGCCGCCTGCCGGTTCTGGCTCATCATGATGATCGGCGCCTGAATCGCGGCGAGCGTCGAGAGCATCAGATTCAGGAAGATGTAGGGATAGGGGTCGAACGCGAGGCCGAAGCGCTGGAGCACCTCCGAATTGAGCAGCATCCAGCCGAACAGGATCAGCGCAAAGACGATGATGAAGCCCCATGAGCCGCCGACCGCCGCGACCCGGTCGGCCAGCCGGTCGCCGGTGCTCGCCTGCGCATCCTCGATATCGGCGGCGTCGCGGCTGCTGGGCGCGCGCTTTGCGATCGACGCGACCACACGCGATTCCTCGGGATCGAGCTCGTCGAACGCGCGGCCAAGCAGCCGCAGCGACAGGTCGTTGAGATGTGTGTCCGCGTTCATTCGGCTCCTATCCCACCCAACGCCAGATCCCGGCGACCATATAACCAAGCGCGCCATGCGCCCAGGTCGCGACAAGCCATAGTATGATCCCGCCGAGCAGCGCGTGCGGGCGCGGGATCGTGTCGGCCCATGGCGTTACCCCGCCGACCTGCCGCGCATAAGGCACAAAACTTGTCCGCGCGGCCCACTGGCGCCAGGCACCGCCCATCAGCCGCGCCTTTTTCGCATCCTGGCCCGCCGAACCGACGAGGGCGAGGAAGATAATCGTCGCGGACAGGATGATCTGCGCCGTGGTCGGCATCACCAGCACATGCGCAAAAGCCCACAGCGCAAAGCCCCACATCATCGGGTGCCGCGTGATCGCGAACACGCCGCGCGGCGCGGCCTGTGCCGCCTTCGCCGCGCCCGGCGCGGGCAGCGCCGGATTGCCGATCAGCGATCCGATGAAGAGGATGCTGGCGAAAAGTACGATCAGCGACGTGAGTATCCACAGCGGATCGTCGACCACCCATAATGGCGGCTCGGGCGGCATCCCGCGCCACGCCTGCACCACCATGATGAAGGTCGCGATCGCGACGATCGAATAGACGATCTGGAACCCCCGCTCGCCGAGCCGCCCCGCGAGCCCGTCGCGAAGCGGATGCGACAGCATGAGGTGCGAGCCGACGAACAGGACGCAGGTCGCGATCAAAAGCGACATCGGCTGCATGACCAATCCCTCCTCCAACAATGTCTCATCATTTATCGCCCGGCTCGCCGCTGCGCGACTCGGAATGCGCCGGGTGCCAACGATTGCGCGACAAAGATAACAGTGTCAACATAAAGGGTGGGCGATGGGCAGGCGCCGAAACGCCTGCCCAGCCCTATCGATCGTATGCCTTGGGCAATGCCCCTTCCTGCGGCGTTGCATAACGATCGCGCAGGCGGTCCTGCCGTGTCGTCAGCGACTGCGCCTTGCCGTCGATCCACACCGCCGTCGGCCGGCTGCCGAGTTCGAGCGGGTCATTGTCCCAGATCACGACATCGCCGGCGCGGCCCGGACGCAGCGAGCCGATGCTGCCTTCCATGCCGACGGCGCGTGCCGGGACGCTGCTGATCGACGCGAACGCCTGATCCCACGTCATCCCGCTGGCACCCGGCACGCGCGCGAGGCCGACGAGGTTGCCGGCATATTGCGTCGCATAGCCCATCTTGTGCGCGTCATCGTCGTCGAACACGCCGACTGACACGTCGACGCCCGCGGCCTTGAGCCGGCCCGCGTTCGACTGCGTCGCGCCAAGCTGTTCGAAGGTCGACGGCAGGTCGGTGAGCGGCGAGACGAGCACCGGAACCTTTGCCGCCGCAATGTCGCGCGCGACGAGCCAGCCTTCGGTCACCCCGACGAGCACGAGCTTCAGCGCGGGGAACTCGCCCTTCAGCTTGATGACGTTGACGATGTCGGCGGCGCGGTCGACGCGTACAAACAGCGGCGTCGTGCCGTCGATCACGCGCACCAGCGCATCGGCGTCGGCGCGCTGGATCATCGCGTCATTGCCCCATTCGGCGAGCGTCGCGGGATTGCTCGCATAGCTGCGCGCCGCGAGCAATTGCTCGCGGAAGAGCAGGAAAGTCGCCGCACGGCTGCCCCCCGCCTTTGCCGAGCCATCCTCGCCGAACGCGACATATTGCAGCGCGCGGGGCTTGGTCACCATGTCCATATCGTCGGCGAGGTCGACGACCGCGCCTTGGCCTGCGAACAGATTGCTGCTGCTGCCCGGCGCGACGATCGCGCGCGTCACGCCCGACGCGCGGTTGACCGCGACGGGCGAGCCCATCGGGTTCAACGCGGGCGCGATGTCGAGCCCCGCCGAGAAACGCGTGCGCGGCGCCGACCGGTCGTTCGTGCCGGTGACGGCATCGACTTCGGTCAGCCCGACGCGGCTGAACGCCGCGACGATGCCCGGCGTGACATATTTGCCCTGCGCATCGACGCGCTCGACGCCCGCGGGCGCCGCAACGCCGGCGCCCGCCGCAACGACCTTGCCGCCGCGCACGACGACGGTGCCGCCGTCGATCGGCGCGCTGCCGTCGCCGATGACGAGCTTCGCATTGACGATCGCGACGTCCTGCGCCGTGGCCGGAACCGCGATGATTGCCGCGGCGGAAAGAAGAAGAGCGCGCATCATTTCACGTCTCCTTCGCCCGGCTGGCCCAGCTCGAAATCGCTCACCGGACGCCGCTTGGGGTCGTTCGCGTCGAACATCAGTGCGCCGTCGATCCACACCTTTTCGGGGCGCGTATAGGCGCTGAAGGGATTGCCGTTCCACAGCACGACGTCGGCCATCTTGCCCGGCTTCAGGCTGCCCGTCTTGTCGCCGATACCCAGCGCCTTGGCCGGATTATACGACAGCCAGGTCCACGCCACCTCATCGCTGACGTCGATGCCGATGCGGCGCCCCGCGGCACGCGCTTTCGCAGCTTCCTGGTTCAGCCTCTGGATCTGGTTCGCATCGTCCGAATGAACGATCGTGCAGGCACCGGCCTTGTACACCAGCGGGATATTCTCGTTGACGCTGTCATAGGCTTCCATCTTGAAGCCCCACCAGTCGGCCCACATCGCCGAGCAAATGCCTTCCTTCGCAAGAATGTCCGCGATCTTGTACGCTTCGACCGCGTGGTGGAAGGTCGACACCTTATAGCCGAACTCCTTCGACATATCGATGACGAGCGCCATTTCGTCGGCGCGATAGCAATGGTTGTGGACGAGGATCTCGCCCGACAGCACACCCGCGAGCGTTTCCATCGCGAGGTCGCGGTCGACGGCCTTTCCGTCGTCCATCTTCTTCTTGTACGCCGCCGCCTTCTGCCAGGTCGCGCGGTTCACCGCGAAATTGCCCATGCGCGTCGAGGGCGCGCGCCCCTTGCCGCCATAGACGCGCTTCGGATTCTCGCCGCACGCCATTTTGAGGCCATAGGGCGCGCCGGGGAACTTCATCCCCTGCACCGTGCGCGAGGGCACATTCTTGAGCGTGATCGAACGCCCGCCCATCAGGTTGGCGCTGCCCGGCAGGATCTGCAAGCTGGTCACGCCGCCATTGGCGAGCGCGCGGCTGAACCCCGGGTCTTGCGGCCAGACGCTATGTTCGGACCACACTTCGGGGGTCGTCGGCGATGTCGCCTCATTGCCGTCCGAATGCGCCTCGACGCTGGGCGAGGGATAGTCGCCAAGGTGGCTGTGGATATCGATGATGCCGGGGGTAAGGAACTTGCCGGTGCCGTCATAGACCGCGATGTCCGCCGGGATCGGCGTATCGGGACCCCCGACGGCCTCAACCTTGCCGTTCGCCAGCAGCACGGTGCCATTGTCGATCCGCCCGCCCTCGCCGTCGAAGATCGTGACGTTACGGACCGCCGTGACCTGCCCGGGATAAGCCTTGTAGGTCGACGGATACGGGTCCTTGTTGAACTTCACCGGCTTTTCGGCGGGCTTGTCGCCCGCCGAGGCCGTCTCTCCATTGCTCGCCGCGCAACCGACGAGCGCCAGCGATACCGCAGCCAGCAGGCTGCCCTTCACACCACGGATCATCGATTACGCCCCCTTGGGTTCGGGATGAACGCCGGCCGCCTGCGGCTCGGCCTCGCCGATGCCCGCCAGCCCGTCGTCGCGGTCGCGCAGCGTGTCGAGGTGCATCCAGCGTTTGACGATCGGGCTGACCGCCAGCACCGCCACCGCGGCACCGATCGCGATCCAGCCGAACATCTCGTATATCTCGAGCAGCTTGGCCTTGCTCATCTCGCCGCCATGCCCGCCGGTCGCTTCGCCGATCTTGCCGGCGACGAAATTGCCGACCGCGGTCATATAGAACCATGCACCCATGATGAGCGACGCGACGAAGGTAGGCGCCAGCCGGTTCATAGCCGAGAGGCCGACGGGGCTGAGGCACAGCTCGCCAGTGGTGGCGAGGAGGTAATAGAGGAAAACGAAGATGACCGGGGTCATCGCCGCGATACCGAACGCCTGCGCGCCCCAGACGAGGATGAGGTTCGCAAGCCCCATCTGCGCCAGCGCCAGCCCGAACTTGGCGGGAGCCGACGGTTCCTTGCCGCGCTTGCCAAGCCATTGCCACAGTGCGGCGAACAGCGGGGCGAGCAGGATGATGTAAATCGGGTTGATAGACTGGAAGATCGAAGCCGGCACCGCGCCGCGATCGACATAGCGGTCGGTGAACAGGTTCATCGATCCGCCCGCCTGTTCGAACAAGCCCCAGAACAGCGGGTTCAACGCGATCAGGAACAGGATGGCGAACATCCGGTCGCGGGCATGATCTTCGCGGTTCATCTTCTCGACCACCATCACGCCGAGGAGGAGGAGGAAGCCGAACAGCGCCACCCACGCCGCGGGCGCGAGCCCGAGCGCGACGGGTCCGCTGGCGATGCCGAGGCCGAGGATCAGCGCCAGCGGCAGGAACAGCATCAGGGCGAGGCCCGCGAGCGCGATGTTGACGCGGCTGCGCGGACCGGCGCCGATCGATCCGTACGGTAGCTGGAACGTCGCCACGAGGATGACGTAGCCGAGCAGGAGAATGCCCGAGACGAGCAGGAGGTTCTGGATAACGTCCTGATACTGGACGAGCGCCCAGATCACCGCGACCGCGGCCAAACCGACGGCGTAGAGCGTCCATTCGCTCGACCGCGACAGCGGTGCAGGCGCTTCGCCCGCGCCCTTCAGCGCGCTCTTGCCGAGAACGAAGACGACAAGGCCGGCGAGCATGCCGATGCCGGCGAGCCCGAAGCCATAGCCCCAGCCGATCCGCTGGCCGAGATAACCGACGAGGATCGTGCCGAGCGCGGCGCCGACGTTGATGCCCATATAGAAGATCGTATAGGCGCCATCGCGGCGAATGTCGGTGAGCCGGTACAGCTGGCCGACCATCACCGAGATATTCGCCTTGAGGAAGCCCGAGCCGACGATGATGAAGGCGAGCGCGGCCCAGAAGACGTTGATCGTCGGATCATTCTGTCCGCCGACGCCTTCGACCGCCATCAGGCTGTGGCCGGCGGCGAGCAGCAGGCCGCCGAACAACACCGCCTTGCGCTGCCCGAGGTAGCGGTCGGCGAGATAGCCGCCGAGCACCGGGGTGATGTAGACGAGGCTGGTGTAGGCGCCGTAGATCAGGTTCGACTTGCTGTCGTTGAACAGCCAATGCTGGGTCAGGTAGAAAATCAGGATCGCACGCATGCCGTAGTAGGAGAAGCGCTCCCACATTTCGGCGAAGAAGAGCATGTAGAGGCCCTTGGGGTGTCCGGCGAATTCGGGTTTCTTGCTGCCGGCGATCAGCGCACCGATGCTGAGGAAGACGCCGAGGACCAGAAGTGCGATTACCGCAATCCAGTCCCCCTCGTCCCACGAGCCCATATTTTTCATTATGTTGCGTCCCTTTTAGGATTGTCTGGCGCGGCCTCCCGCCGCGCGAATGCGGCAACCTAGCGCGAAAATTGCGTATTGGAAGAATCTAATTGCGCGTGAAACCGTCTCGATCGGGCCAAATATTACTGCGAACCGTTCGCAACACTTGCAGAAAGTGACGCGAAAGGCCACATGGCGCACCATGTTCAACGACACCTCCTCGCTCCTCGCCCATCTCGCCACCCGCCGTTCGGGCAAGGCGCGCGACATGATCGCCCCCGGCCCCGACGCCGCGCAGCTTCGCGATATCATCGCGCTCGCGCTGCGCACCCCCGACCATGGCAAGCTCGCGCCCTGGCGCATCGTCACCGTCGCCGGCGAGCAGCGCGACGCCTTCGCGGCGCTGCTCAAAAAGGCATGGATCGCAGAGAATCCGGGCGCCGCGGGCATGGACCTGTCCGCGCTCGACCAGTTCGCGCATCAGGCACCGACCTTGCTCGTGCTCGTCTCGGCGCCGGTGGCGGGAGCGAAGATCCCCGTCTGGGAACAACAGATGTCGGCGGGTGCAGTCGGCATGAACCTGCTCCACGCTGCGCACGCGCACGGCTTTGTCGGCAGCTGGCTGACGGGCTGGGCCGCTTATAGCGCCGAGGTCGCCGCCGCGTTCGGCGCCGGCGACGGCGACACGATCGTCGGCTATTTCTTTCTGGGAACGCCCGCGCGCGAACTCGATGAACGGCCCCGCCCCGAATATGACGATGTCGTCCGGGCTTGGGAAATTTAGTTTCACTTTCCGAACCTAATTTGTAATAATCCTAATTTGACTGTGCTGCTGTCTTATGGCATTAAGGCGGCATGCTCGATCAGTCCAAACCCGTGTACCAGCGTCTGCGCGATGTCATCGCCAACGCCATCCTCGACGGCCAGTTTCGCGATGGCGACATGTTGCCGTCGGTCCGATCGCTCGCCGCCGAAGAAGGCGCCAACCCGCTGACGGTGGCGAAAGCGTATCAGACATTTCAGGACGAAGGACTGGTCACGGTGAAGCGCGGGGTCGGCATGTTTGTCGCAGCGGGTGCGACCGAGCGCCTCCGCGACCTGATGCGCGCCGATTTCCTCGCCAATGTCTGGCCGCCGGTCGCGCAGCAGATGCGCCGCATCGGCCTCGACGCGCGGACGTTGCTGGATTTGACCGAGGCGTAACGCCTTTTTCCGCTTTTGGATTGAGACCTGCCGTTCGCCCCAAGCTTCGTCACCCCGGACTTGATCCGGGGTCCATAACGATGGTGCGGTCATGGATCCCGGATCAAGTCCGGGATGACGATGAAAGATAGGGCGGCAATCGGTCGTTAGCCGACATTCCTCCACCTACCGCCCGATCTGCGCCGCCTTGTCGCGCAGGTCCGTCGCCGCTTGTTTGCTGCCGCGGCGTTCGAGCAGGTCGGCGTAAAACTCCATGATCCCGGCATTGAGCGGCTGCAACCGATAGGCGCGGTCGATCAGCGGCAGCGCGCGCGCATCGTCGCCTTTCGCCGCCCACGCCCACGCCAGTTCGCGGAGCACCACGGCGTCGCGATTGCCGATCCGCCGACGTACGCGTTCGAAATGCGCGATCGCCTGGTCCCAATGTTCGAGGTCCATCGCCAGATGCCCGGACAATCGGTCGGCGGCGATGCTCGACGGCTGGCTGCGCTGCAGCGCGAGGATCGCAGCGCCCGAACCCGCGGCATCCCCCGCGCGGAACAGCGCATTGGCGAGCCGCAATGTGGTGTGCTCGCTCGCATCGAGATCGCGCGCGGCGCGATACGCCTGCACCGCCAGCTCAGTACGTCCGGCCGCCAGCGCCGCATCGCCCAGCAGGATATGCGCGTCGGCAACGCCGCGGTTCGCATCGCGGAGCCGCGTGGCGCGCGCGATCGCTCGCGCGCCATTGCCACTCGTCAAATCGGCCGAAATAGCGGGAATCGCACTAGCCGGATTGAGCGGCTCGGCATCGGCCGCCAACGTCAGCAGGCCATAGTCATTGTCGGCGGCAAAGGGCACCGCCTCGCCGGGCGCCAGCGCCGCCGCGCGCCCCAGATAGTCCGCCGATTCGATGCGCCGGCCGAGTTCCGCCGCCGCGCGCGATGCGAGCAGCAGCGACCAGCTGTCGGCGTCGGGCCGCTGGACCAGCGGCAGCAAGGCGGCGAGCGCGGCGTCGGCGTCGCCATCGCTCCATTCGGCGGCCGCGAGGATGCGGCGTGCGGTAAAATTCTCCGGCTGCTCGGCGAGCAGCCGGTCGGCCCAGGTCGCGGCCACCGCTTCGCCGCCGAGTTCGAGTTCGACGATCGCGCTCAGCAGCATGAACGACGGCTGCGCGTCGAGTTCGCCGCGCGTGCGCTGGAGCAGGCTGCGCGCGAGCCGGTAATTGTCGGCGCGCGCCGCGAGCACCCCCTGCAGATAGAAGAGACGCGGATCGCGCGGGACGATCGTCGCGGCGCGGCGCAGCGATGCGAGCATGTCGCGGTAGCGCCCGAGGTCGCCGAGCGTCGCCGCCCGCTCGATCAGCGCATCTTCATTGTCTGGATCGGCGGCAAGCGCGTCTTCGTACCAGGCGAGCGACGCGTTGAGCCCATCCTCGGTCCGCACGAGGTTCGCCTTGAACGCCAGCGCCGCGCTGTTCGCCTTGTCGAGTTCGATCGCATAATCGACCGCGTCGCGCGCGCCGAGCGTGTCGGCATTGGCATCGCGAAAGCGCGCGACGTCGACCCACAAGGCCGACGAGCGCGGCAGTTCGTGCACCGCGCGGTCATAGGCTTCGCGCGCGGCGGCCAGATCGCCATTGCCGAGGTGCACGTCGCCCGCGACCCACGCCGCCTCCCCGATCATCTCGGGAATGATCGGGCCGTCGTCGAGCGTCTGGAGCGCACGGCTCCCCTCATCCTGCATCGCATAGGCGCGCGCCAAGAGCGGGCGCAGCGCCGCTTCCTTGGCGCCCGCGCCGATCGCGCCCTTGACCGCCGCCTCGGCCCCGACCCCGTCGCCCAGCTTGATCGCGACGCGCGCGAGTTCGACACGCTCGACAATGACCTTGGGATCGCTCGCGATGGCGTTCTCGAGGGCAGCGCGGCGCTCCGCGAGCGCCTTGCGCGGCGCGGACGACGCCCCGTCGCCGCACGCTCCGAGCAGCAGCGCCGCGAGCAGCAGCGCCTTTGTCCAGAAGCGGCCTAAATCCATTCAGGCCTGCATCCGATATTGTTTGAGCAGGTCGTAGAGCGTCGGGCGGCTGATCCCGAGCAGCTTGGCGGCCGCCGAAATATTGCCCTCGCTCTGCGTCATCGCGCGGCGGATCGCGACGCGGTCGGCGGCTTCGCGCGCGCTGCGCAGGTTGAGCCACGCCTCCTCGCCTTCCGCCTCGCCGCCCGCCATATCGAGATCCTCGCGCATCACCAGCTTGCCATCGGCCATGATCACGGCGCGCTTGATGCGGTTTTCCAGCTCGCGGACATTGCCCGGCCAGCGCCCCTCGTCGATCGCCTGCAACGCGTCGGGCGCGAAGCCGCGCACCCCGGGGTTCATCTCGGGCGCATATTGGTGGAGGAAATGCCGCGCGAGCAGCACCGCATCGCCCGGGCGCTCGGCGAGCGATGGAATCTTTACGACCATCTCGGCGAGCCGATAATAGAGGTCGTCGCGAAAGCTCTGGTCGGCGATCATCGCATCGAGGTCGCGGTGCGTCGCGCACACGATCCTTGTATCGACCGCGATCGCCTTGCGCCCGCCGATGCGCTCGATCGTCCGCTCCTGCAGAAAGCGCAGCAGCTTGACCTGGAGCGGCAGCGGAATGTCGCCGACCTCGTCGAGGAAGAGCGTCCCGCCATGCGCGAGCTCGATCTTACCCTCGGTCGTCTTGACCGCGCCCGTGAACGCCCCCTTCTCGTGCCCGAACAGCTCGCTTTCGAGCAGATTCTCGGGGATCGCAGCGCAGTTGATCGCGACGAACGCCCCGTCGCGCCGCCCGCTCGCCTCGTGCAGCCCGCGCGCGAGCAATTCCTTGCCGGTGCCGCTTGCGCCGAGCAGCATCACAGAGACGTCGAGGTTCGCGACGCGCTCGATCGTGCGCGCCACCTTCTGCATCTCGGGCGCCCCGGTGATCATCCCGCCGAGCACGCGATTGTCGCTCGAACCCTGCTCGGCGAGCCGCGCATTCTCGACCTCGAGCTCGCGCACATGGAAGGCGCGGGCAACGATCAGCCCCAGCTCGTCGATGTCGATCGGCTTTTGATAGAAATCCCACGCGCCGCTCGCGATCGCGGTCAGCGCGCTCGCGCGTTCGCCGTGCCCCGACACGACGATCACTTTGGTGTCGGGCTTCGCCTCGAGGATCGCCTTCAGCGTCCGGAACCCCTCGCGCGTGCCGTCGGGATCGGGCGGCAGGCCAAGGTCGAGCGTCACCACATCGGGTTCCTCGGCGCGCAGCAACTCGATCGCGGCATCATGGTCGCCCGCGACGAGCACCTGATAATCCTCATACGCCCATTTGAGCTGCGTCTGCAGCCCCGGGTCGTCCTCGACCACCAGCAATTTGCGCAGATTGGCCCCGCTATCGGTCATTTATGTCCCACTTTCATCACACGCGCGTCGACCCCCGCGTCGCCGCGGGCATCGGCGAGCGGCAGCCACAGCGTGAAGCTGCTCCCCTTGCCCGGCTCGCTCGCCACCTCGATCGCCCCGCCCATCGCCTGCGCGATCTGCAGCGCTTCGAACGCCCCCAGCCCGAAACCCGATTCCTTCGTCGACACAAAGGGCTTGAACAGCTCGTCGCGGATGAAATCGCGCGTCATGCCGCAGCCCTGGTCGATCACGTCGATCCGCACGCGCCCCTGTTCGGCCACCGCGACGACCTGGACCGAGGTGTCAGGCGCCGACGCATCGATCGCATTGGCGACAAGATGCTGCACGATCTGCCGGACCGCCCCCGCATCGGCCCATGCCGACAGCCCCGCCTGACAACCGACGAACAGCGCGCGGCGCGGACGCATTTCGGCCGCGATCTCGTTCAGCACCGGCTCGACCAGCGTCCGCCCCGCCTCTGCCGCTGGCCCGCGCTCGCGCGGCGACAGGCGGACGAGGAGGTCGCTGAGGCGCCCCGCCGAAATCTTCAGCGTCTCGATCATATCGGCGCGGAAATCGGGCTTGTCGGCGTGACGCTCGGCGTTGCGCGCGAGCAGCCCGATCTGGCTCGCCAGATTCTTGATGTCGTGCATGATGAAGGCAAAGCGCCGGTTGAATTCGTCGAACCGCCGCGCCTCCGACAAGGCCTGCTGGCTCTGCGATTCGGCGAGATAGCTTGCCGCCTGCTGCCCCGCGATGCGCAGCACGTCGAGATCCTCCCAATCGAGCGCGCGTGACACCGCGGGCCGATGCAGCACGACGACCGCGATCATCCGCTGGAAATGCAGCACCGGCACGACCACCCAAGCGCGCGTATCGGCGATCAGCCACTCGGGGATCGCCAGATCCTCGCCGGGATGACCCCGGCGCTCGGCATCGAGGTCGACGATATGCTGCGTTTCCTGCAGCATGAAGGCCGACCGCAACGAGAGCATGGCATCCTCGCTCGCGCCGTCCGGCCAATGCCAATGCTCGGCGATGCGAAAGCCCCCCGATGCACCGGGCAGCATCAGCAACGCGCCGGGGCTTCCGGTCAGTTCGGCGAGCGCTTTGGCGACGCGGCGGTGCAGATTGCGGTCGTCCTCGCCCCCATCGCCTTGGGCACCCTGCCCCAATGTCGCGGTAAAGCGCATCCATTCGGCGCGATAGTCATAGCGGTGCTCGAAGAAATGCTTGGAAATCATTACCGACAGCCACGCCCGCGATCGCGCCGAGGCGAGCATCAGTCCGCCAGTGCCGAGCGCGACGAACAACGAGATCGCCTGCGCCAGTTCGGCATAGTCGCCGCCGGCGACGCGCGCGACGGCACCGGTCAGCGCGATCACGATCAGATAGGCGGCGGCGCCGAGCAGGATCAGGGTGCGCGTCGCGGCGGTGCGCGACAGGCGCATCCGCTCGCGCCCGATGTCCATCGCGGCGACAATATAGACCGGCAGCGTGAGCAATACGATCGCCGGAAGCAGGGCGATCAGCGTCGACGCGATTTCGCCGGTCAGCGCACCGATCAGCTGGACGTTGAGCTCATAGGCCCACAGCATCGCAAACCCGCCGGCGACCGCCATCACGGGCATGCGTTGCCCCGCGCTCGCATGGCGAACCCCGGCGTCGATCATCAGCAGTCCGCCGATCGCGACGACCGTCGCGGCAAAGCCCAGCGTCGGCGTCATCCATGGTTCGGCCGCCGCTCCGGCGCGCAAATGCGCCGCCGCGCCGAGCAGCAGCGCCAGCAGGCAGATCGTCGCGAGCATGCGTGCGATCAGGCGCAGCGGCCGCGACATCGGCGCACGCGGCGACCAGAAGGTTGCCCCCAACCAGAGGAGCATGGCGAGGTCGCGCACCGTCTGCACGACCAAAGATTGCGACGATCCGGCGCCATAGACGGCCATCGCTGCGCACCACAGCGCGGTGGCGGCTGCGGTTACGGCGAGCAACCGCGGCGCCGGCATCAATGCCGCCATCCGCGCGCGCGGCCGCATCAGCAGCCACAAAGTGACACCGGTAAAGCCCGCCAGCGCAAGGCCCGACAGGATCTGGGACAGGCCGGCCAGCGCGCCCACGGCTACCGCGCGCCCTCCGGCCACAGCACGACGCGTACGGTCTGGAGCAGGATCAAAAGGTCGAGGAAGGGCGAATAATTCTTGGCGTAATAGAGGTCATATTCCAGCTTCACGCGCGCGTCCTCGACCGAGGCGCCATAAGGATAGTTGATCTGCGCCCAGCCGGTCAGGCCCGGCTTCACCATGTGGCGTTCGGCATAAAAGGGCAGCTTCTTTTCGAGTTCCTCGACGAAGCTCGGCCGTTCGGGGCGCGGCCCGACAAAGCTCATGTCGCCCTTCAGCACGCACCAGGTCTGCGGCAGCTCGTCGATGCGCAGCTTGCGGATGATGCGGCCGACGCGGGTGACGCGCGGGTCGTTTTCGCTCGCCCACACCGCTTTGCCCGCCGCCTCGGCATCGGTGCGCATCGAACGGATCTTAAAGATGTCATAGGGTTCGCCGAATAGCCCGACGCGCGGCTGGCGGTAAAAGACCGGGCCGCGGCTATCGAGGATCACCGCGATCCCCGCGACGATGATCAGCGGCAGGCCGACGACCAGCACAAGCAGGCTGGCGAGGATGTCGAACAGCCGCTTGCCGACCTTCGAAATCCGTTGTCCCGCCGAAAATCCGTCGGAAAAGATCAGCCCGCTGGGGTTCGTCGTCGCAAGGTCGACGCGTCCCGTTTCGCGCTCGATAAAACTCGCGATATCGTTGACATGCACACCCGTCGTCTTGACGCGCAGCAGGTCGTTCAGCGGCAGCGCGTTGCGCCGTTCTTCCAGCGCCAGCACGACTTCGCCCGCGCGCAGCGCCACAACATGGTCAGACAGATTGTCGAGGGCTTCGCGCGGCACGGCGCCCGGCACGGTCTTTTCGGTCGCACTCATCGCAATGAAGCCGACCATTTCGAGCCCGCTCCCCGGCGCGTCGGCAAGCGCCGCAAGGCGCGCGGCGCGCGGCCCGGCGCCAAGGACGAGGATGCGGCGCCGGAACGCTTCGGTCCCCGATGACTGCGTCAGCGCGAGGCGGATGACGAACAGCACCGCGATGGCAAAGATCATCGCGTACAGGCTGTTGGCGCGCCACAGCGTCGCGGTCGGCAACAGGAAGCCGAGCACCGAAAGGAAAATCACGCCGAGCGAAATCGCCGCGAGCAGGCGCGCGGTGGCGAAACGCATCGAGCGCAGCCCCTCGTTCCCGTACATTCCGGTCGCCATCATCGCGAGCGAATTGGCAAGGCCGAAGGTCAGCAGCGGCAGCCAGCGGCCCGCGAGCGGCCCGGCGTCGAACCCCGCCTGCTGCGCATAAAGATGCCACGCCCCCTCGGCCGAGCCGAGCAGCGCGAAAAATTCGATCAGCGCCAGCCAGACGACTGCGTGCGGGACATAATGTTTAAACAGCCGGAACATGGGGACCTTTCGCGCGCTCGATACTACAGCCGAGGCGTCAACTGTCGGTTAATTTTACACTCCCCATATCCGCAATGACAGGGTGACCCGCCGCTTCCAACGCGATAGACTCGAACTTATGACGCTGATGATCCAGCCCGTTATCCTGTGCGGCGGTGCCGGCACCCGGCTTTGGCCCGAATCGCGCGGCCCCCGCGCCAAGCAGTTCCTGCTGCTTCACGGCCAGCGCAGCCTGTTTCGCCAGACTGTCGAGCGCACCCCTGCCGGTCCCGACTTTCTCCCCCCGATCGTCCTGTGCGGCGACGGGCATGTCGCGATGGTTCGCGAACAGATGGACGACCGTGAGGAAACGCTGCTCGTCGAACCGATGCCGCGCAACACCGCCGCGGCGATCGCACTCGCGGTCGCGCAGGCCGATGCCGACACATTGCTGCTCGTGATGCCGAGCGATCATGTGATCGCCGACGTTCCCGCCTTTCACGCCGCGATCGCCAAGGGGGTGCGCCTCGCGCAGCAGGACTGGCTCGTCACCTTTGGCATCACGCCCGACAGCCCCGAAACGGGTTTCGGCTATATCGCCGCCGGACGCCCGCTCGGCGGCGCCGACGAATCTTGGGGCTTCGCGGTCGATCGTTTCGTCGAAAAGCCCCCGCTCGCCGATGCCGAAGCGATGCTCGCTGCCGGCGGATACAGCTGGAACGCTGGGATTTTCCTGTTCCGCGCCGCACGGATGCGCGATGCGATGCTGACGCATTGCCGCGCGATCTTCGAGGCCGCGGACAACTCCGTCGCGGCGGGTATGCGCGATGGCGATGCGCTCTATGCCGACGCAATCGAGTTCGCGAAGGCGCCGTCCGATTCGATCGACTATGCGGTGATGGAAAAGGATGATCGCGTCGCGGTCGTCCCCGTGGCGATGGGTTGGTCCGATCTCGGCTGCTGGCACACGATCCATGCGCTCGCCGACAAGGACGGCGCCGACAATGCCGTCACGGGCGACGCCTTTCTCCACGAAAGCCGCGGCAATCTGGTCCGCGCGGGCGACAAGCGCGTGTCGATCCTCGGCATGGACAATATTGCGGTGATCGTCGACGGCGACGACATATTGGTGATCCCGCTCGAGCGGTCGCAAGAGGTCCGCGCGGCGGCCAAGGCGCGCGAATAGAGCGAAGTCGCATCAAGCACTTGCACCCGCGGTGACTTGCTATACCAGTACACCCATGAAGCGCCTCCACTGGAGCGCGCCATAGCTGTTCTGGAGATCGCCCCATGTTCGACCGTCGCACCCTGCTCGCCGCCGCCGCGGCTTCCTCGATGCTCGCCGGCGTCCGTCCGCGCACCGCGTTCGCCGCGGTGCCCGACGGCGAAGGCGCGCGGCTGACCGCAATCTACGAGCGCATCTACGACATGCTGCTCGATCAGGACCCCGAATTCGCGACGTCGCTCGGCGCCGACAAGGGCGACCGCGCCGCGGCGAAAGCGAAACTCGCCGACCGCTCGCCCGCCGGGATCAAGAAATCCCACGACCTCTATCGTACCGGGCTCAAGGAACTGAAAACGATCGACCCGAAGAAACTCTCGGGCATGGACCTCGTCAATTACGAGACGTTCCGCGGCCCGTGGGAAGGTTATGTCAAGGCTTACGATACCTTCAGCTACGGCCTTCACAGCTGGCCTGAACCGCATCCGGTAACCCAGCTCAGCGGCACCTATCGCTCGATTCCCGATTTCCTCATCAACCAGCACAGCATCGCGAACGCCGCCGACGCCGAGGCATATCTCGCGCGCTGCGCCGATTTCGCGATCCAGCTCGACAATGAAACGGGGCGGATCAAGACCGATCACGCCGCCGGGATCATCCCGCCCGACTTCGTCATCGACCGCACGCTCGGCCAGTTCGACCGAATCTGGGCGCCTGCCCCCGCCGCGAACGGCCTGACCACAAACCTCGCCGGCAAGACGAAGGACATAGCGGGCGACTGGGCCGGGCGCTGCGCCGCGATCGTCAAGGACCGCATTTACCCCGCGATGCGCCGCCAGGCCGACGAACTGCGCGCCGTCCGGTCCAAAGCGACGCACGACGCCGGCGTCTGGCGTCTGCCCAAGGGCGACGAATATTATGCCTATGCGCTGCGGTTCGCGACGACGACGGGCATGACCGCCGAGGAGGTGCATAAGCTGGGACTCGATCGCGTCGCCGAACTCACGGCGCGCGCCGATGCGATCTTCAAGGCGCAGGGCATGACCAAGGGAAGTGTCGCCGAACGCATGCTCGCGCTCGGCAAGGACCCGCGCTTCCTTTACCCGAACACCGACGCGGGCAAGGAAAAGCTGATCGCCGAACTCAATAGCCAGATGCAGGCGATCCAGGCGCGGCTGCCCGAGACCTTCGGCCGCCTGCCCAAGGCGAAGGTCGAGATCCGCCGCGTCCCCGCGGACATCGAGGATGGCGCGACCGGCGGCTACTACCAGATCCCGGCGCTCGACGGCTCGCGCCCCGGCGCTTATTACATCAACCTGCGCGATACGGCCGAAAACCCCAGCTGGACGCTTCCGACGCTGACATATCACGAGGCATCACCCGGCCATCACCACCAGATCGCGCTGGCGCAGGAAGCGACAGGCATCCCGCGCCTCCGCCGCCTCCCCGCTTACTCGGTCTATACCGAGGGCTGGGGCCTCTATGCCGAGCAGCTCGCCGACGAGATGGGCGTGTATGAAAACGACCCGTGGGGCCGGCTCGGCTATCTGCAAAGCTATATGTTCCGCGCCGCGCGGCTCGTCGCCGACACCGGGCTCCACCATTTTCGGTGGACCCGCGAGAAGGCGATCCAATATTATAACGAAACGCTCGGCACGCCCGAAGGCTCGAATATCACCGAAATCGAGCGTTATTGCGTGTGGCCCGGTCAGGCGACGAGCTACATGGTCGGTCAGACGAGTTGGGTCCGCATTCGCGAAAAGGCCAAGAAGACGCTCGGCGACAAGTTCGACCTCCGCGGTTTCCATGACACCGCTTTGTCGGCGGGCGCGATGCCGATCTCGGTGCTCGAGTCGGTGATCGACCGCTGGGTCGCCGCGCAAAAAGGCTGAGCCACACGAAAAACCCTTCGCCTGTCAGGGCAGGCGAAGGGTCATTGTGGGTGAGCGCGAGGGATCAACCCTTCCATGCCGCCCCGAAAGGCGTCTAATTCTGGAAGATCGCCGGGGTTCCGGGCTTGACCATCTGGGCCAGACGCGCCGCGTCCCAATTGGTCAGCCTGACGCAGCCGTGGCTCTCGGCGCGCCCGATCGTATGCGGCTCGCTCGTCCCGTGAATGCCATAATGCGGCTTGTTTAGGTCGAGCCACACGACCCCGACCGGACTGTTCGGCCCGGGTTGCAGCAACACCGCATCCTTGCTGTCGCTGACGTCCCAGAACAGTTTCGGATTATAATGAAAGTCGGGATTGCGGCTCACGCCCTGAATCTTCCAGTTGCCGATAGGCAACGGGTCGCGGCTGCTGCCCATCGTGGCAGGAAATTGCGCGACCAGCTTGTCCCCCTCGTCATAAACTTTCAGCACACCCTCTGATTTGTCGACCACCAGCTTTGCGGCTGCGACCTGTGTCGGCGCGACCCCCAGGCGTTCGAGCGTGCCGTTCCAGCCGCGCGCATCCTCGCCCAATGTCGCCCGGTCGATATCGGGGATGTTGGGGACGCGGAACGGGCGGCCCGCGCCCACCAGCGTCGAGGGGCTGTTCAGCGCCACCAGCGTCTCGGGCGTGGTGTGAAAGCGTTCGGCGAGCGCTTCGGTCAAATTGCGATAGCCCAGCGCGGGCAACTTGGCCTGATCGGCCGCGTCTTTCGGAAATGCCGGAACGAACGGCCCCGCAGCAAAGCCGGCGGGAATGATCACCAGCCGGGTCGCGGGAACCTGTTGCCATTGCTGCAGCGCCTGCAGCGTCGCCGCGTCGAGCTTGCCGCTGTCGTCCAGGTCATGCGCTTTCTGGAAACCGCGGAGCGCCGCCGTATAGGACTGCCCTTCCTTTCCATCGATCACCCCCGGCGAAAAGCCGAGACGATCGAGCAGGACTTGCGCGCGAAGCGCCGGTGGTTCGCTGAATGAAACCGCGGCGGGCGGGGCATCTTTGAAATCCAGCGAAGCCGGATCGGCGGCGACCGTCGATGATGTCGGTTTTTTGGCGCTATCGTCCGGCGCGGCGTTGCAACCGGCGATCAGGAAAAGGCACGGTAAAAAAGGGGAAAGTTTCAAGCGCTGGTCCTCTTGGCTAGGAGCAGGATCAACGATCCTCCGCGCGAAAGGATGCGCGCGCAGCAGGCGATCGGCCGCGTGTGAGTCAGTTGGAACTGCTCACCGGTCGGCGCCGCGCGGGCCGATCGGATGATCGGGATCCGGCACGGCGGCCGACGCCGTGCTCGACGCAAGGATGCGAACGCGCAGCACATCCCAATCCTGAAAGCGCCAGAAATTCGGGCTGTCGCGACTGATGATCCGCGGATGTTCGGCCGCCGGCGCGATCGCGCGGTCGATGGGTTCGATCTCGGACAGCGTCTCGCAGTCGAAAAAGACCCGAACGACGACATCTTCGTCCGCATCGCCGGCGCTTCCGACGACAACCCCGAGCTCGCCGGTCGACAGCCGGACCAGTGTCCCGACCGGAAAGATCCCCAGGCTATCGGCGAAGCGGTCGAGCAGCACGGGGTCGAAATGCCCCGTCCATTTCTGCATCGCGGTCAGCGCCTCGCACGGCGTCCACGCGTCCTTGTACGGACGGTTCGACGTCACTGCGTCATAGACGTCGCAAATCGCCCCCATGCGCGCGGCGAGCGACAGCTCGTCACCCTTCAGGCCGCCCGGATAACCCGACCCGTCGATCTTTTCATGATGCCGCAGGCAGAGTTCGAGCGCGAGGCCGGGGGCGCCGGGCGAACTTGCGAGCAGGCGATGACCGGCGACCGGATGGCTCCGCACCGACCGCATTTCGACTTTCGACAGTGCGCCGGGCTTGTTCAATATCGCGTCGGACACCGCGACCTTGCCGACATCGTGCAGCAGTCCCGCGACGCCCAGATCCTCGACCTCCTGCGGTCCGAGCCCCATGTGGCGGGCGAAGTTGATCATCAGCGCGCAGACCGCGACCGAATGAAGATAGGTATATTCGTCCTTCTCCTTGAGCCGGACGAGGTTGATCAGCGCCTTGGAATCGCGCTCGATCGAGGCGCCGATCGCGCTGGCGAGCTGGACCATCCGGCGAACCTCGACCGCCCGGCCCAGCCGCGCGGCGTCGAACATGTCGACCACGGCCTCGCACGTCCGTTCGATCGCCCGCTTGGCGCGGCGGCACTCCCCGGCATAGCCGCGGCGGCGGCGTGGCGCGTCGCGCGCGGGCGACGACGGCGGCGCAAAAGTGGCCGCCGCCCGGAGCGAAATGGCCTCGCCCCCCGATCGTTTCGATGCCGACGGACGCTTGCCCTGCGGCTTTTCTCTGGTTTCGGTCTCTAGCCGATCTTCGGGCGCGCCAAGGCCGCGCCCTTCGTCGATGACGATGCCATCGATGCCTGAATGGCGGATTCGCTGCAGCTGGTCCTGGGTCTCGACCCGAAAATAACGGCGCCAGAACGGGTGGTCGAACCACGACCCTTCAAAGGCGTGGATGAACATGCCGATCTCGACGTCTTCTGGTCTTATTCGAACAAGCATTTTCGGTCCCGTCGCGGCCGATCACCGCGCCACGTTCCAAATACGGCACCGCGCGTGTCGATTTAAGCCGCGCATCGGCGATTTTCGGTCAATCGCCCGCGAAATCGAACGCGCTCACCCCGCGCTCGCCTTCGCGGAAGCGCAAGGGGCGGCCGAGCGGCGGCATCGACCGCTGGACGCAGCCTGTGCGCGTGCAGCGGCGGCAGCCGAGCCCGATCGGCGTCGCGGGGCTGCGCATCAGGTCAATCCCGCGCGCGGCGATCAGCGGTGCGGCAACCTTGGCATCGACCCCGACGCAGACGGCAAAGCGCGCGGGCGTGCCGCTTCCGGTCGCGCCGGGGGCGGCGACCGAACGCGACTGGGTGAACCAGCGCGAGCCGTCTTCCAGCTCGACCAGATCGGCGACCACCTCGCCGGGGCGGGCGAAGGCTTCATGGACTCCCCACAAAGGGCAGCGCGCATCGCCGTCGGCCAGCGGCGACTGGCTCGCGCCGGCATAGCGTTTGCTCCCCTGCCCCGCGCGGTCGATGCGCAGCATGAAAAAGGGCAGCCCGCGCGCGCCGACACGCTGGAGCGTCGTCAACCGGTGCGCGACCTGCTCATAGCCCGCACCGAAACGGCGCTGGAGCAGCAGCAAATCATAACCCGTCGCGTCGCACGCGCGCAGGAAACGGCTGTACGGCATCATCAGTGCCGCCGCGAAATATTGGATCAGATGGCGCTCGAACAGCTTTGCCGCCGCGCTCTCGGCGAATTCGGCGCCCGCGACGAGCGCGTCGATCTCGGCCTTCGCCTCGATCTGCGCCAGCGTCGCCGCCGCCTGAAAGGTGCGCGATGCGGGGCGCAGCAGCTCATTGAGCATGAGTTGCCGCGCATGCCAGTCGAGCCAGCGCAGCCGGTCGGGCATCACGTCGCTCGGCAGGATGCGGATGCCGAGCTGGTGCCGCGTGCGCAAACGCTCCGAAATCGTGCCGTAAAGATCGCCGCCCGCGAGCCGCAATTCGTCGGCCAGCTCCTCGGCACGCGCGTCGAGATCGGGGAAATGGTTGCGCCATTTCTCGATCGCGCGGCGCACCGCGGCAACTTCGGGCGCATCGCCTTCGCCATCCGCGCGCCCCTCGGGCGCCGCATCGAACAATCGGGCGAAGGCGGCGGCGGTGGCCGGCGCCGTCTGGAGCCACTCCTCGACCTCGTGCGTCCCGATGCCGAGGTCGGCGAAGCGCGGGTCGGCGAGCCGCCGCCGGAGTCCGGCGAGCCCACCGGGCAAGTCTTCCGCGCCGAGCTTTGCCGCATCGAACCCGAAGCGTTCAGCAAGTTTGACGATGACTGTCGCGCTGAGCGGCCGCTGGCCATGCTCGATCAGATTGAGATAGCTCGGCGAAATATCGAGCGCCTCGGCCATCGCCGCCTGCGTCATCGCCGCCTCGCGCCGCACCTTGCGCACCGCCGGCCCGGCAAACACCCGTCGCTCCGCCATCGTTTGTAACTTTCTTTACTAATTTACACGCTAATTTACACCTATCTGCCATATTTCACAAATATTATTGACAAAGCTTTTCACTTTCGACGGCAGTTTCGCCAACTTCCACCCATCACCTCCGCACAAGGATATGACGATGGGTTATCAGGAAGACATGGCGCAGGCAGGCCGCCTCATCCGCGATTACGACGGCACATGGGACGGCATCAGCGGCGAAAGCATCGCCCGCATGCGCGCCCAGAACAAGTTCAAGACCGGCCTCGACGTCGCCCGCTACACCGCGCGCATCATGCGTGCCGATATGGCCGCCTATGACGCCGATCCCGCGAACTACACCCAGTCGCTCGGCTGCTGGCACGGCTTCATCGCGCAGCAGAAAATGATCTCGATCAAGAAGCATTTCGGCACCGTCAAAGGCCGCTACATCTATCTCTCGGGCTGGATGATCGCGGCGCTGCGTAGCGAATTCGGCCCGCTGCCCGACCAGTCGATGCACGAAAAGACCAGCGTTCCGGCGCTGATCGAGGAAATCTACACCTTCCTCCGTCAGGCCGACGCGCGCGAACTCGGCGGCCTGTTCCGCGAACTCGATGCGGCGCGCGCCGAGGGCGACGAGCTGAAGGCCAAGCAGGTTCAGGCCGCGATCGACAATCACGAAACGCACGTCGTGCCGATCATCGCCGACATCGACGCAGGCTTCGGCAACGCCGAGGCGACCTACCTCCTCGCCAAGAAGATGATCGAGGCCGGCGCCTGCGCGCTGCAGATCGAAAATCAGGTCTCGGACGAAAAGCAGTGCGGGCATCAGGACGGCAAGGTCACCGTGCCGCACGAGGACTTCATCGCGAAGATCCGCGCCTGCCGCTACGCCTTCATGGAACTCGGCGTCGAGGACGGGATCATCGTGACGCGCACCGACAGCCTCGGCGCGGGCCTCACCAAGCAGATCGCCTTCACCAAGGAACCCGGCGACCTTGGCGACCAGTATAACAGCTTCCTCGATTGCGAAGAGGTCGACGGCGCGGGCAACCCCGGCGACGTCCTGATCAACCGCGACGGCAAGCTGGTGCGCCCGAAGCGCCTGCCCTCGAACCTCTATCAGTTCCGTTCGGGAACCGGCGAAGATCGTTGCGTTATGGACTGCATCGCTTCGCTGCAGAACGGCGCCGACCTGCTGTGGATCGAGACCGAAAAGCCGCACATCGAACAGATCGCCGGCATGGTCGACCGCATCCGCGAAGTCGTCCCCAACGCGAAGCTCGCGTACAATAATTCGCCGAGCTTCAACTGGACGCTGAACTTCCGCCAGCAAGTGTTCGACGCGTGGGAGAAGGACGGCAAGGACGTCAGCGCCTATGACCGCGCCAAGCTGATGAGCGTCGATTATGATGGCACGCCGCTCGGCGACGAAGCCGACAACCGCATCCGTACCTTCCAGCGCGATTCGGCGAAGCGGGCGGGGATATTCCACCACCTGATCACGCTGCCGACCTATCACACCGCGGCGCTGTCGACCGACAATCTCGCCAAGGAATATTTCGGCGAGGAAGCGATGCTGGGTTACGTCAAGGGTGTCCAGCGCGCCGAGATCCGCCAGGGCATCGCCTGCGTGAAGCACCAGAATATGTCGGGCAGCGACATCGGCGACGATCATAAGGAATATTTCGCCGGCGAAGCGGCCCTCAAGGCCGCAGGCAAGGACAACACGATGAACCAGTTCGCCGCTTAAACGAGTTAGACGCGGGGGCCCGTTGCAACCCCCGCGTCGCCCATCTTGGCGCGGGGGCCAGCGACCCGACCCCCGTGCCTCCCGAGCTTTCCTGGGGAGGAAAGCCTGTCCGTCGGAAGCCCTTGCGCTTCCGGCGGACATTTTTATTGCGGCAATGCCGCTTCTTCCTCGCGCGTCTTGACCAGCGACCAGATGATGCCGCCTGCGATCAAGGCTACCGTCACGCCCAGGCTGACCAGCGGCGGGAATTTCGCTCCGCCCAGCACGAAGTCGGCAACGAAGATTTTCGATCCGATAAAGATCAGCACCAGCGCGAGCGCATATTTGAGATAGTGGAAACGGTGGACCATCGCCGACAGCGCAAAATAGAGCGCGCGCAGGCCAAGGATCGCCATGATATTCGACGTGTAGACGATGAAAGTGTCGGTCGTGATCGCAAAGATCGCCGGCACGCTATCGACCGCGAACACAAGGTCGGCGAGGTTGATCACGACGAGCGCGAGGAAGAGCGGCGTCGCGGCGAGGACGATCTTGCCGGTCTTCGTATTGGGCACGCGCACGAAGAATTTTTCGCCGTGCAGTTCCTCGGTGATCGGCATCCGGCGCGAAAGCCATTTGACGACCGGGTTGCCCTTCACGTCCATCGGCTTTTCGCTCGCGAACAGCATCTTCACGCCGGTGAACACGAGGAACGCGGCGAAGATATAGAGCAGCCAGCCATATTCGGTGACGAGCGCCGCGCCGCCCGCGATCATGATGCCGCGCAGCACGATCACCGCGACGATGCCCCAGAGGAGCGCGCGATACTGGTAGCGCGGCGGGATCGCGAAGGTCGTGAAGATCAGCGAGATGACGAAGATATTGTCGATCGACAGCGCCTTCTCGATGAAGAAGCCGGTATAATATTGCAGGCCGGCCTCGCCGCCCTTCGCGGCCCAGACCCACGCGCCGAACGCGGTCGCGATACCGATGTAGAGCGCCGAGAGCTTCAAGCTCTCGCCGATCCCCATCTCCTTGTTTTCCTTGTTGAGAATGCCAAGGTCGAAGGCAGTGAGCGCGATAACGAGCGCGATGAACGACAGCCAGAACCAGGCCGGGGTGCCCAGCCAGTCGGCAAACAGAAATTCCATGGTGATTTCCCTGGATATGCCGAGCGCGCCGCCTTTCGGCAGCGTGCTCGGTCCTTAGTTATGATGGATTAGCGCGCGAGCGCCGGGCGCAGCGCGGGCCGCCCCAAAGAAGCCAGGGTCAGCGCGGCAAGCCGTTCCTTCACCGCGAGCTTCAGCGTTTTCAGGCGCAGCAATCGGAACGGATCGGCGCCGCGCCGGCGCACCTCGCGGCGCTCGGCATCGTCGAGTTGGCGATGCAGCACGGTCAGGCGATAAAGATTGGGATTCAAAGTCATACAGGGCCTCCTGATTGAGAAATCAAGCAGGTGACGCCGATGCCGGGACCCCGGAAACAGGGGGGAGATAGGGCCAGAGCATCGGAGTCACCCGATGCGGTCCGACATCACGTGGCGGGATATGTCCCGCCGACGCCAGAGGGGCCCGGCCCGCATTTCTTTTATTTAGGGTGTCGCCCCACCGCTTGCAAGTCCCCCGGCGCCCCGGCACGCTGCGATGGAAAAAGGAGGAGGGTTCGAATGAGCATGCTTGTCCGGAGCGATGGCCCCGTTACGATCGTCACCATCGACCGCCCCGCGCGCCGTAATGCGGTCGATCCCGATACCGCCGTCGCATTGCGGAATGCCTTCGCGGCCTTCGCCGCCGACGAAAATGCGCGCGTCGCGATCCTGACCGGCAGCGACGGGCATTTCTGCGCGGGCTTCGACCTCAATGCGGTCGGCACGTCGCGCTACGACCCAGATGGCCCCGGGCCGATGGGACCGACGCGCATGCTGCTCGACAAGCCGGTGATCGCCGCGGTCGAAGGACACGCGGTCGCCGGCGGGCTCGAACTCGCGCTCTGGTGCGACCTGCGCGTCGCGGCGACGAGCGCGGTGTTCGGCGTCTATTGCCGCCGCTGGGGCGTGCCGCTGATCGACGGCGGCACCGTGCGCCTGCCGCGCATCGTCGGCCAGGGCCGCGCCCTCGACATGATCCTGACCGGCCGCCCGGTCCCCGCCGACGAGGCGCAGCGTATCGGCCTCGCCGACCGCGTCGTTGCCGACGGCCAGGCGCTCGGCGCCGCGATCGAGCTGGCGAAACAGATCGCCGCCTTCCCGCAAATCTGCATGAACAGCGACCGGCTCAGCGCGTATCGTCAGTGGGATTTCGACATCGAAGGCGCGCTCGCGCATGAAGCGCATGCCGGGGTTGCCCCGCTCCGCGAAGGCGCGGCGGCGGGGGCCAAACGCTTTACCGATGGCACGGGCCGCGGCGGCAGCTTTGCCGCCTTCAAGGAGGAATGACGACGAAGATATGGATTACGGCCGCCCAGCTCGTTTCCGCATCACGAAAAGGACAAGGCGACCGCCCGGGGGCAAGCCCGGGCGGTCGAAGTGGGAGGGGCATTGTCTGCGCGCGTGCGAAGTCCGCAACTTTGCGGAACGCACGGGGCGTCAGGGTTGATTGGTATGTTAGCGCCACGCGATGCCGGCGGTGCAAACCGACCCGCGATCAATCGATGCGATTAAAACGCGTCGTTTCCAATTTTTGACGATTGTCGCTGGACCATACAATCGTTTCGGTCATGGATTTCAGATCCTTGGCGACGGTGTAGACGCGCGTCGACACCCGCGCCCCGGCCTTTCCTAGTGTCATGACCAATGTGTCCGGCGCCGGCTGACGCAAGGCAACACTGTCGATGAAATCCATATTTCCGGTGATCGGTACGGGGACGCCGTCAAGAGCGGCGGTCGATTCCGAATGCCTGCTGGAGCCGTCGGGCGCGACGATTTCGACACGCGTTGTCCATTTGCCATCTTGCGATGGACGGAACGTCATCGTGACCCGTTGAGGGCGTTCCTTTTCCGGCATGAGCGATGCGTCCAGCGACCAGCTTCCGACCAGCGGCAACTGCTTGGATGCAGCGCTGTAAACGGCGTTCGGTGTTTCGACCTGATCGGCCGAAGGGGCGACTGCGACCATTAATCCGGCAGCGGCCATGGGTATTGCGATGAGCATGACGATCATTCCTTTCGAACCGCGAACCCCGACGGTCGCGGCATGCGCCAAGTCCTTCACGGCGGGGCGCTCTCCCGAAAGATCGATATTTTCGTCACAAGTTTTTTGGAGGTCCAGAAGGCGCGCCAATTCGCGGCTGCTGCCGACGCCCGTCTTGCGGCGGGCGGAGCGTAAACGCTCGTTAATCGACGTTTCCGAACGGCCCAGACGCGCTGCGATGGTCTTTACGGTATGTCCGGCGACCAACAGGCGCAGAATTTCCATTTCCCGGTCAGTGAGGCATGCGGCCAAGCCGGGAGCAGGTTCATTGAACGACATGTCCTTTGCTCACCACAGCCTCACGAGCAGGTCCATCCCAATTTATTTGGAAAGCAGCAGCGCGGCCAAGTGAAATGCGGGTTTGGAGCCCCCCGCCGGGTTCCGCGTCTCCTACTCCTTCGCCATCAGCTTCATCGTCATCGCGGTCAGTGCCTCGGTCGCGGTCGAAATCACCGCGGGCGCATCGGGCGCCCAGAAGGGCGAATGGAGGCTCGGCAAGGTGCGCCCTTCCTTCTTCGCCGCGTCATATTCGGCCTGCGGCACCCCGCCGACCCAGACGATCAGACTTTTGATGCTCTTGTCCTCGCGCCCGAAGCGGCTGAAATCCTCGCCGCCCATCACCGGCGGCATCTGCACGACGCGATCGTTTCCGAAGCTCGTTTTCAGATACGCCGCCATCTCCTCGGTGAATTCGGGGGTGTTATAGGTCGAGGGCGTATATTCATTCTTGTCGACGCTCACGACGGGCATCTTGTCGTCGGGCATGCCCGCAGCGATCGCTTCGCCCTTCGCGATGCGCGCGATGCCGTCGAGCAGATGATCGCGCACTTCGTCGCTATAGCTGCGAACGGTCAGTTGCAGCTTCGCTTCGTCCGAAATGATATTGTGCTTCGCCCCGGCATGGAAGCTGCCGACGGTCACCACCGCGCTGTCGAGCGGGCTGATCTCGCGCGAGACGAGCGTCTGCAACGCGCCGACGATGCGGCTCGCGAGCACGATCGGATCCTTGGTCGTCTGCGGATAGGCGCCGTGGCCGCCGACCCCCTTCACCGTGATGTCGACGCTGTCGACATTGGCGAGCGCATAGCCCGGCGTGTAGCCGATCTTGCCTGCCGGAAACTGCGCGGCATCGTGGAACGCCAGCACATACTCCGGCTTCGGAAAGCGCGTATAGAGCCCGTCGGCGAGCATCATCCGCGCACCCGCGCCGCGCTCTTCGGCGGGCTGGCCGATCATCACGAGCGTGCCCGACCATTTCGCCTTGTTCGCCGCCATCAATCGCGCGACGCCGACCCATGCGGTCATATGCGTGTCGTGGCCGCACGCGTGCATCACGCCGGTTTCGACGCCCTCTTTCGTCGTCACGCGGATCTTCGACGCGCCAGGCAGGCCCGTCTGCTCGGTCACCGGCAGCCCGTCCATGTCGGCGCGTACCAGCACAACCGGCCCGGGGCCATTTTCCATCACCGCGACGATACCGGTGCCGCCGACCTTTTCGGTGACCTTGAAGCCGAGCTTGCGCGCCTCGGCGGCGAGGATGCCCGCCGATCGCACTTCCATGAAGCTGAGCTCGGGATTGGCGTGCAGATCCTTGTAGATCGCCATCAGCGACGGCATCTGCTTTTCGACCTCGCCGCCAAGCGTTTGCGCTCCGGCAGGCGCGGCCAAAGCCAGCGCCGCGGCGCTCATCGACAAAATTCGCATACTAATTCCCCTGTTGTTCTTTTTAAGTCGCCGGGACCAGTTCGATCACGTCGAGCAAGGATTCATACGCCGGGGCGGGCAGCACGAGCCGCCAGCGATTGTCGCCGATCCGCTCGATCAGCCCCGCCATGTCGCGCATCCGGTCGCTGCCGTAATTGACCGCCATCTTCTCATCGCCGAGTTCGAGCGTGCCGAGAAAAATCTGGCGCTTCAGATTGTCGGGAAAGATCAGTCCGACGGGCCGCTGCGACCCCGAAATCTTGGTCAGGCTCGACAGTCCCTGTTCGGGCGCGACGCGGCACCGGAACCAGCCATAGCCGATATAGGCGAGATCGCGGCGCGCCTGCGCCCCGACCTTGACCGTCCGGCACCGGTAATCGCCCGCGGGCAGATGCGGATTGGGCAATGCGGCCATCGGTTGCAGCAGCACGCCCTCGCGGTCGATGTCGGCGCCGAAGCCTTTCGCGCGCGCATCGGCCAGTGCCGCCTGCCAGCTGCTGTACCAGCCGCGAATGCGCTCCTTGTCGGCATCGGTCGCCGTCGCGCGCCAGCTTCCCGTCTCGTCCGGCGGCGCGTCGGCCACCGATGGCGGCACCGGCGGCACGACAGTACGGCAAGCGCCCAAGGTGACGCCCAGCGCCACCGCCAAAACCCATATGGTGCGACCCATGATTCTCTTCTTCTCCCCGGCCCCTCTGCCGTTAACCTTAGGAGGGCGAAGGAGATTGCTCAAGGGCGCAGCCGATCAGGCGGCCGTCCAGCCGCCGTCGACGCTGAGGTTCGCGCCGGTGATGTTGGCGGCCTCGTCGCGGGTCAGGAAGGATGCGATCGCAGCGACCTGTTCGACGGTCACGAACTGCTTCGTTGGCTGGCCCGCCAGCAGCACATCGTTGATGACCTGTTCGCGCGTCATGCCGCGCGCCTTCATCGTGTCGGGAATCTGGTTTTCGACGAGCGGAGTCCAGACATAGCCGGGGCTGATGCAATTCACGGTGATGCCCGCATCGGCGACTTCGAGTGCGACCGTCTTCGTCAGCCCCGCAAGCCCATGCTTCGCGGTGACATAGGCCGATTTGAACGGCGAGGCGACGAGCGAGTGCGCCGACGCCGTGGCGATGATCCGTCCCCATTTCTTCTTGCGCATGACGGGGACGGCATGGCGGATCGTGTGGAACGCGGCGGTCAGGTTGAGCGCGATGATCATGTCCCATTTCTCGACCGGGAAATCCTCGACCGGCGAAACGAACTGCATGCCCGCATTGTTGACGAGAATGTCGACCCCGCCGAAATCCTTGTCGGCGCGTTTGAACATGTCTTCGATCTGTTCGGGCATCGTCAGGTCGGCGCCGTCATAGGCGGCCATCCCGCCGCTGATCGCTTCCAGCCCCTTGCGTTCGGTTTCGATCGCGTCGGCTTCGCCGAACCCGTTGATGATGATGTTCGCGCCTTCGGCCGCGAATGCCTTCGCAATCCCGAGTCCGATCCCGGACGTCGATCCGGTGACGAGGGCGGTCTTTCCTGTGAGGCGCATAAGATAGTCCTTTCGGTGGAGAGAGTAAGGTCCGAACCCTAGGAAACGTCAGGCTCGGCCTTTGGTCGCAATGCATTCGATTGCACCGCAAAACTGTCCGACCGGCCTTCGGCGATGCTTTCGGCGAGCAGGTGACCGTCTTTCATCGCGGCTTCGACCGCATCGCGGCCGAGCGCCCAATTGACCTCCATCGTCGAGCGCGAAAATTCGAAATCGCGCGCGCCGGTCTGCCATGACGGCGGTTCGTGGATCAACTGGACGACGTTGAGCGCCTTGCAGTCGACCATCTTGCGCACCGCCTTGACCTCGGACAGGTCGGCGAACTCGGGGGGCAATTTCTGCAGCATCCGGTCGATCAGGCGATGCTCCTTGCGCCGCCGCACCAGCCCGTCCGAAATGCGGCGCGTCCGGCTGGAAAAGCGGATGTCCTTTTCGCGCGACCAGGCTTCTTCCATGTCGTGCGGGCGATCCCCGCGCGCGGGGAACAGGTCGACCTGAAACACCAGCATATCCTCGTTCGCCGATTCGACGACATGTTCGAGCGGAGTGTTCGACACGAGACCCCCGTCCCAATACCATGTCCCGTCGATCTCGACCGGCGGGAGCCCCGGCGGCAGCGCGCCCGAAGCAAGAATATGCCGCGCATCGAGCGTTTCGAGTTTCGTATCGAAATAGCGGAAATTGCCCGTCTCTACCGCAACTGCGCCGACCGACAGCCGCACCTTGCCGTTGTTCACCCGGTCCCAGTCGACCAGCCGGTCGAGTGTCTGGGCCAGCGGCGCGGTGTCGTAGAAACTGACCGCTTCGGGCGTCTGCCGCTCGGCAAAGGCGGGCGGCGGGAAGCGCGGGGTAAAGAAGCCGGGGACGCCGAACGCCGCGACCTGCCCCGCCGCCGCCATATGCGTCCACTCGCGCGCCCAGTCGCTGTCGACCGTCGGCAGCGAGGGCAGCGCCGACGACACGCCTTCCCAGAATTCGCGCATCTTGCCCACGGCCTGATCGCGTTCGTTCCCTGCGATGATCGCGGCATTGACCGCGCCGATCGAAATCCCCGCCACCCAGTCGAGCTCGATGCCGAGATCGATCAGCGCCTCATACACCCCCGCCTGAAACGCACCGAGCGCGCCGCCGCCTTGCAGGACAAGCACGACGAGGTCGGGAAGCGGAAGCGCGGCGCGGGCGGCACGGCGTGGCATGGACTCGGGGGATCCTTGATTGGGCGGGGCCAATTTGTGCACCGCAACACAGCCTATTGCAATGGCTCGATTATATGCGAAGCCCCTTCCAATTGCCCGGCGCTGCTGTAACACTCGCGCCGAGACGACCATTTACCGGTGGAGAAGCCCCATGCGCCTCGACGATTATGATCCCGGTGACGACATCCGCGACCTGGGCCGCGGTAGCGGCGGCGGTGGGGGCGGCGGTCTCGGCGGGCTTCTCATCGGATTTCTGCCGATGCTGCTCGGGCGCAAGATGGGTTGCGGCACGATCCTGCTGATCGGTGCGGCCGCTTTCTTCCTTCTCGGTCCCGGCGCCAATATGCTCAGCAGCGGCGGCGGCACCGCCGATCCGGCCGTGGACAGCCGTAGCGGCGCCAATGTCGCCTGCGATACCGCGAGCGAACGCTTTGCATGCAACGTATTCGGATCGACGCATACGGTGTGGGAGGGTCTGATCACCGGCTATCGCAAGCCGACGCTCAATTTCTATGAACAATCGACGCGCAATTCGGGCTGCGGCGCCGCAAGCTCGGCGATGGGCCCCTTCTATTGTCCCGCCGACCAGGGCGTCTATCTCGACACCAGCTTCTTCCGCGAACTCGAACAGAAATTCGGCGCCGCGGGCGACGCGGCACAAGCCTATGTGATCGCGCACGAAGTCGGCCATCATATCCAGACGATCAGCGGCATTTCGGATCAGGTCCGCCGCGCGCAACAGCGCGCCTCGCAGGCCGAAGGCAATGCGCTGCAGGTCCGCATGGAGCTTCAGGCCGATTGCTACGCCGGCGTCTGGGCGGCGCGCGCCAGAAACAGCGCGGGCCAGCCGGTCATGGAAGAGGGCGACATGGAAGAAGCGATGCGCGCCGCGAACGCCATCGGCGACGACACGCTGATGCGCTCGGCGGGGCAGCGGCCGGTGCCCGAAAGCTTTACCCACGGCACGAGCGAACAGCGCATGAGCTGGCTGCGCCGCGGCCTGCAATCGGGGGATCCGCGCCAGTGCGACGCGTTCGGCGCGGCCGGCTGATCGTAGCGCTCGCGGCGGCGTTCGCCGCGGCGCCAGCATCGGCCGAAACGCTTTATATCGAAACGGGGCGGCTGATCGACGGCGTCTCGGACGAGGTCCGTACCGGCCAGTGCATCACCGTCGAGGCCGAGCGCATCAAGGCGGTCGGCGCGTGCGGAAAGGCGCCCGATGGCGCGAGGGTCGTCGACTGGTCGGGCTTTACCGTCCTGCCCGGCCTGATCGATCTCCACACCCATCTCGCCGATCTCGGCCAGAGCGCCGACCTTGCCGCACCAATGAAGGCATCGCCCGCCGAAACCGCGCTCGTCGGCGCGCGCAACGCGCGCGTGACGCTGGGCGCGGGTTTTACGAGCGTGCGCGACGTCGGCACCTATCGCGGCCTGACCGACGTGACGCTGCGCAATGCGATCGAGCGCGGCGACGTGCCGGGGCCGCGCATGTGGGTCGCAGGCGCTTATCTCACCATTCCGAAAGGCGGCGGCGAACTCAACGGCGTGGTTCCGAACGAGCAGCTGCCCCCCGACATGCGCCTCGGCGTCGCGGCGACGCCGGAGGAAGCCGCGGCGAAGACGACGTATCTGCTCGACCATGGCGCCGACTTCATCAAGACGATCGCGACCGGTGCGGTGCTCGCGATCGGCACCGAACCCGGCGCGCCCGAAATGACCGTCGAGCAGCTGCGCGCGGTCGTGAAGGTCGCGCATGCCCGCGGCAAGAGGGTCACCGCGCACGCGCACGGTGCGATCGGCATCCAGAATGCGATCAACGCCGGGGTCGACAGCATCGAACATGCGAGCCTGGCCGATGAGGCGACGCTGCAGCTTGCAAAAAAACGCGGCACCTGGCTCGCGATGGACATCTACAACGGCACCTACATCGACGAGGTCGGCACGAAAGAGGGCTGGCCCGAGGAATATCTGCGCAAGAACCGCGAGACGACCGATGCGCAGCGCGCCGCTTTCCGCCGCGCGGTCGAGCTGGGCGTCAATATCGGTTATGCGACCGACGCGGGCGTCTATCCGCACGGGCTCAACGCGCGCCAGTTCCGCAACATGGTCAAATATGGGATGACGCCGATGCAGGCGATCCAGTCCGCGACCGGGCGCGCGGCAGAGGAAATGGGGCGCGGCGATGTCGGCGCGATCCTGCCCGGCCGCTATGCCGATTTCATCGCGGTGAAGGCCGATCCGCTCGCCGACATCACCGTGCTCGAAAAGATCGACCATGTGATGAAGGGCGGCGCGATCGTCCGCTAGGAACCGACCTTTTCGGGCTTCCGCTTTTTCGCTTTTTCCGCCGCAAGTTTGCTGCCCGCCAGGGCAAGCTGCGCCTTGGCGACGCGCTCCGCGGCGTGCGCCTCGGCGCGCGCCAGCAGCAAGGCGAGATCCTCGCGGCTGATATCGAACGTTTCGCCCAGATCGGCAAGCGCGCCGTCGATATCGTCCATCAACAGCCCGACCGGCTCCTGCGGCACCGCCTTCCCGTCGACGGGCCGCGCGCGATGCGGATAGCTGTGCCCCGAAAAACGGTGGAACAGCATGCCGACGCCCACGAGGATCAGCGAATTGATGAGCACGGGCACAAGGAAATCGGCGACATGTCCCGAAAAGCTCTGCCAGCCGAGCACCGCGCTGAGCGCGACCGCGCCGCCCGGAGGATGCAGGCAGCGCGCGAGCGACATCATCAAGATGGCGGTCGAGACCGCCAGCGCGGCAGCGAAGGCGGGCTCGCCGATCGCCTGTGCCACGACCACTCCGAAAATGCCCGAAATGACGTTGCCGCCGACGATCGACCAGGGCTGGGCGAGCGGGCTCGCGGGCACGGCGAACAGCAGCACCGCCGACGCGCCGATCGGTGCGATGATCCACGGCATCGTGACCGGGAACATCGCCGCGCAGATCAGGCCGGCAAAGCTGATCCCGACGAGCGCGCCCACGCTGGCGACCACCCGGTCGCGCAGGCTCGCGCCCGCCAGCAGCGGTAAAAAAATCCGACTCGAATCCGGCTTCGCCACAGATATCTCCTTGAACGCGGCCCGATGGCGCATCGGACGCGGCGGCGCCAGAGAGGTTTGATTTATTATCGCCAAGCCCCGATTTTCAGCGGCAGCGGGGAATCGAGGCGATCCCGGTCGGTTCATCCTTGAACCCGCGCGGCGCATCGCTAAACCGCTTTCATGCGAAACCACATCCTGTCCAGCGCGATCGCGCTCGCCGCCGCTCTTTCCACCCCCGCTTTCGCCCGGCCGATGACCGAGGTCGACCTTGCGACCTTGAAGCGCGTCGCCGCGCCGACCGCATCGCCCGATGGGCGCTGGGTCGTGTTCCAGATGACCGAGACCGAGGGTGCGACGTACAAGCGTTCGACCGGGCTGTGGCTCGTCGACCGCAATGCGAAGGACGCAAAGCCTGCCCAAATCGCCGACACCGCGGGCAAGAATGAAACCGCGCCCGCCTTCGACAAGGATGGCATCCTCTATTTCCTCTCGAACGCTTCGGGCAAAAGCCAGGTATGGCGGATCGATCCCAAGGCGGGCGCCGCGGCGACGCAGGTGACCGACACCCAGGCCGACGTGTCGGGCTTCAAGATCTCGCCCGACGCGGCGAAACTGCTCGCGTGGGGCGATATCGCGAAGGAATGCACCGATTTCGGCTGCGACGCCAAGGACAAGGGCGCGCTCCCTGGCCCCGGCAGCGGCCGTCTGTACAAAGATGGCGCGGGCTTCGTCCGCCACTGGGACGAGTGGGAAACCCCCGGCACCTATAGCCGCCCGTTCGTTTTCAACCTCGCAGGCGGCAAGGCCAGCGCGGCGCGCCCGGTCGACGCGGGCCTGATCGGCGACAGCCCGTCGAAGCCGTTCGGCGGCGGCGAGGAACTTGCGTGGGGCGCCGACAGCCGCACGGTCTTTTTCACGCTGCGCAAGGCCGACCGGAACGAGCCGATGTCGACCAATCTCGATATTTACAGCTGGCTCGTCGACAGCCGGATGATGCCGACCAATTTGACGCAGGACAATCAGGCGACCGACACCCTCCCCACCCCTTCGCCCGACGGCAAATGGCTGGCCTATGCCGCGATGGCACGGCCGGGGTATGAAGCCGACCGGCAGGTGCTGATGCTGCGCAATCTCGAAAGCGGCGAGACGAAGAAGCTCACCGACGCGTGGGACCGCTCGGTCGGCTCGATCGCGTGGGCGCCCGACGGCAAGTCGCTTTATGTCACCGCGCAGGACACGCTCGACCACCCCGTTTTCCGCGTCGATGCCGCGAGCGGCAAGGTAGAGAAGCTCAAGGCGTCGAACGAGGCCTTCGACGGCAATATCGGCGATGTTGCGCCGCTTCCCGGCGGCGCCCTCCTCTATTCGCGCAACAGCGCGCTGGCGCCGACCGATCTTTATGTCCGCGATGCCAAGGGCAAGGTGAAGCAGCTCACCGCGGTCAACGCCGCGCGCCTCGCCGAGTATGACGCGGTCGAACTCGACCGCGTCCAGTTCGCGGGCGCGAACGGCGACAAGGTGTGGGGGATGATCGTCAAGCCCGTCAGCCCGGTCCAGAAGCTGCCGGTCGCGTTCATCGTCCACGGCGGCCCGCAGTCGAGCTTCGGCAACAGCTGGTCGACACGCTGGAACCCGCGCGTCTTCGCGCAGCAGGGCTATGGCGTCGTCACGGTCGATTTCCACGGCTCGACGGGTTACGGTCAGGCGTTCACCGACAGCATCAACAAGGATTGGGGCGGCAAGCCGCTCGAGGATCTGAAGCTCGGCCTCGCCGCGGCGGGCAAGCAGGACCCGCAGCTCGACCTGAATAACGCCTGCGCACTCGGCGCCTCCTATGGCGGCTATATGATGAACTGGATCGCGGGTCAGTGGACCGACGGCTTCAAATGCCTCGTCCAGCACGACGGCGTCTTTGATCTCCGCGCGATGGCGTTCGAGACCGAGGAGCTGTGGTTCGACGAATGGGATCATGGCGGCCCGTGGTGGGAACGCACCGATCCTGAAAAGTGGAACCCGGTCAACCATGTGACCAAGTGGAAAACCCCGATGCTGGTGATCACCAGCGAGAAGGATTTCCGCATTCCCTACAGCCAGGGTCTTGCGGCTTTCACCGCGCTTCAGCGCCGGAATATTCCGTCGCAGCTGCTCGTCTTTCCCGACGAAAATCATTGGGTGTTGAAGGGCGCGAACAGCGTCCAGTGGCACCAGACGGTGTTCAACTGGCTGGGCAGCCATCTGAAGAAATAGACCAACCTCTCCTTACCTCGTCACCCCGGACTTGATCCGGGGTCCCGCTTTTTCCTTCCAAGACGGAAAAGCGGGATGCCGGATCAAGTCCGGCATGACGAGAGATAGGGAGTGTTTAAGCGATCACCCCCTTGCCGCCTCGCGTCCCGGCTGGCAAAGGCGCCCGGCTATGCCGATGGAAAAAACGTTCGATCCCGCCGCTATCGAGGCGAAATGGGCCCATGAATGGGAAAGCCGCGGGCTGTTTCGCCCCGCGCGTCCCGACGCGACACCCTTCACGATCGTCAACCCGCCGCCGAACGTCACCGGCGCGCTCCACATCGGCCATGCGCTCGACAACACGCTGCAGGACGTGCTCGTCCGCTACGAACGCCTGCGCGGCAAGGATGCGCTGTGGGTCGTCGGCATGGACCATGCCGGTATCGCGACGCAGATGGTCGTCGAGCGTCAGCTTGAGCAACAGCAGGACAAGCGCACCAATTACAGCCGCGAGGATTTCATCGACAAGGTGTGGCAGTGGAAGGCGGAAAGCGGCGGTCAGATCACCGGCCAGCTCCGCCGCCTCGGCTGCTCGATGGACTGGTCACGCGAGCAGTTCACGATGGACCCGCATTTCACCGCCGCGGTGGTCAAGGTGTTCGTCGACCTCCACAAAAAGGGGCTGATCTACCGCGACAAGCGTCTCGTGAACTGGGACCCGAAGCTCAAGACCGCGATTTCGGACCTTGAGGTTGAAACGCACGAGATTCAGGGCGGCTTCTGGCACTTCAAATATCCGCTCGCCGACGGCGTGACGCTCGACGACGGGCGCGACCATATCGTGGTCGCAACGACGCGCCCCGAAACGATGCTCGCCGATATGGCAGTCGCGGTGCATCCCGACGATGCGCGCTACAAGAGCGTGATCGGCAAGGACATCCTCCAGCCGATCACCGGCCGCCGCTTCAAGGTCGTCGCCGACGAACATGCCGATCCTGAACTGGGCAGCGGCGCGGTGAAGATCACGCCCGGGCATGATTTCAACGACTTCGATGTCGGCAAGCGCGCGGGTTTCAAGCCCGGCGAGATGCTCAACATGCTCGACGGTGATGCGAACGTCATCCAGACGAGCGACGGGCTGATTCCGGACGAATATCTTGGCCTCCATCGTTTCAAGCGCGACGGCAATGACGGCGCACGCGAGCTGGTCGTCCAGCGGATGAAGGAAGCGGGCTTCCTCATTCCGCATGTCGACAAGGAAGGCGGCGAGCATGACGCCGAGCCGCGCACGATCCAGACGCCATTCGGCGACCGCGGCGGCGTGGTGATCGAGCCCTGGCTGACCGACCAATGGTATGTCGACGCCGAAACGCTGGCGCAGCCGCCGATGGCGGCGGTGCGCGACGGGCGGATCAATATCGTCCCCAAGACGTGGGAAAAGACCTTCTTCAACTGGATGGAGAATATCCAGCCGTGGTGCGTGTCGCGGCAGCTCTGGTGGGGACACCGGATTCCGGCATGGTATGCCGAAGACGGCCGCATCTTCGTCGCCGAGACCGAAGAGGAAGCGCAGGCCCAAGCCGGCGCAGGTGTCACCCTCACCCGCGACGAGGACGTCCTCGACACATGGTTCTCCTCGGCGCTCTGGCCCTTCGCAACGCTCGGCTGGCCCGAGGACACCGAACTTCTTCGCCGCCACTACCCCAATGACGTGCTCGTCTCCGGCTTCGACATCCTGTTCTTCTGGGATGCGCGCATGGCGATGCAGGGGATGGAGTTCATGGGCGACGTGCCGTGGAAGACGCTCTATCTCCACGGCCTCGTCCGCGCGCCCGATGGCGCGAAGATGTCGAAGTCGAAGGGCAATGTCGTCGACCCGCTCGGGCTGATCGACCAGTATGGCGCCGATGCGCTGCGCTTCTTCATGGCGGCGATGGAAAGCCAGGGCCGCGACATCAAGATGGATGACGCGCGCCTCGCGGGCTATCGCAACTTCGCGACCAAGCTGTGGAACGCCGCGCGTTTCTGCGAAGCCAACGGCATTTCGGCCTCGACGAGCTTCGAAGCGCCCGCTGCCACTCTGCCGGTCAATCGTTGGATCATCGGCGAAGTCGCCGCGACCGTCGCCGCGATGGAAACCGCCTTCGCCGCCTATCGCTTCGACGAGGCCGCGAACGCGATCTACAGTTTCGCGTGGGATCGCTTCTGCGACTGGTATCTGGAGCTGATCAAGGGCGCGATCGACGAGGAGACGAAGGCCGTCGCCGGCTGGGTGCTCGACCAGATCCTCGTCATGCTCCACCCCTTCATGCCCTTCATCACCGAAGAGCTGTGGACGGGGCTCGGTGACCGTGCCGATTATCCGCTGATCACCGCGAAATGGCCTGCGCCGACGGCCTCCAGCGACGCCGACGCCAGCGCCGATATCGACTGGCTGATCAAGCTCGTCAGCGAATTGCGCACCGCAAAGGCCGAACTCGGCCTGCCGCCGGGGGCGCGCCTGACCGCGCATTTCCCGGCATCGCTGAAGAGCCGCACCGACAAGCTCGCGGCGCAACTCGATCGCCTCGCGCGCCTCGAAGCTATCAGTTTCGACCCCGCACCCGCGGGCGCATCGGCGCAGCTCGTCGTCGAGGGCGAGACGATCACCGTCCCGCTCGAAGGCGTGATCGACATCGCGGCCGAACGCGACCGGCTGACCAAAGCGCTCGCCGCCGCGGCGAAGGAACGCGACGGCCTCGCCGGTCGCCTGAACAACCCGTCGTTCGTCGAGCGCGCCAAGCCCGAAGCGGTCGAAAAGGCACGCGCCGATCACGCCGCCAAGGAAGCCGAGGCCGACCGCCTGACCGCCGCATTGGCACGGCTGGGTTGAGCGAAGAGGCGCCCGTCACGCCGACCCCGGTCGCCGCGGCGGCCGACCCCGCCGCAGGGCCGATCCCGCCGCGCCAGACCGCGCGCGACGGGCGGATGGACCTGACCAGCGGGCCGATCACCAAGACGCTGATCCTCTTCGCGCTGCCGACGCTCGCGTCGAACATCCTACAGACGCTCTCGGGGTCGGTGAACGCGATCTGGGTCGGGCAATTCCTTGGCGAAAGCGCGCTTGCCGCAACCGCCAATGCCAATATCATCATGTTCCTGATGTTCGGCGCATTTTTCGGCTTCGGCATGGCAGCGACCGTCCTCATCGGCCAGTCGATGGGGCGCGGCGACATCGATGCCGCGCGCCGCGCGACCGGCGGCGTGATCGGGCTTGCGCTGATCTTCTCGGTCGTGATCGCGATTATCGGCTGGTTCGCGTCGGACCAGATCTTGCGCTGGCTCGAAACCCCGCCCGAAGCCTTTGCGCTGGCGCATGATTATCTGCGCGTCACCTTCCTCGCGGTTCCCGCTTCGATGCTGTCGGTAACGCTGATGATGGCCTCGCGCGGCGCGGGCGACGCGGTGACGCCGCTGCGCTTCATGATTCTCGCGGTCGTGCTCGACATCGTCTTCAACCCCGTTCTGATCCTCGGCCTCGGCCCCTTCCCGCGCCTCGGCATTGCGGGGAGTGCGCTGGCCACGGCCGTCGCGGGGACGATCAGCCTCGCGGGCATGATCGGCTGGTTCTACGCCAGGAACCATGTGCTGCGCCTGCGCGGACATGAGCTGTCCTACCTGCTTCCCAAATGGTCCGAGCTGCGCTTCATTATCGGCCGCGGCCTGCCGATGGGCGCGCAGATGCTCGTCATCTCGGGCGCCGGGCTCGTCATGGTCGGGCTCGTCAATCGCGAGGGACTGGTCACCGCCGCCGCCTATGGTGCGACGCTGCAGCTGTGGAATTATATCCAGATGCCCGCGCTCGCGGTCGGCGCCGCGGTCAGTTCGATGGCGGCCCAGAATATCGGCGCCGGGCGGTGGGACCGCGTCGCGTCGGTGACCAACAGCGGCATCGCGATCAATCTTGCGATGACCGGCGTCCTGATCGCCCTGCTCCTGCTCTTCGACCGCGCCGCGCTCGCGCTCTTCCTCGGCAGCGAAAGCCCGGCGATCGAGGTGTCGCGCAATATCCAGCTGATCGCGACCTGGACCTTCCTGCCCTTCGGCACGACGATCGTCCTCATCAGCACGCTGCGCGCCAATGGCTCGGTCGTGCCGCCGCTCGTCATCCTGTTCCTGTCGATGTTCCCGATCCGCCTTGGCATTTATTATTTCGGTTATCCGGCGGTGGGCAGCGACATCCTCTGGTGGAGCTTTCCGCTCTCGTCGCTCGCCTCGCTGGCGATGGCGTGGGCGATCTACCGGCGCGGCAACTGGCGCCGCGCACTGCCGCAACCGGCGGGCTGACCGGCCTTCTGCTTTCGACCAAGGTGCGCGCAGCTTCGACTGGCGGCCCGGTGCCCGCTAGCCATCGATCGGTATTTGGCGCTAAAGCAGGCATAATGAATATCTCAAACCGCAAGGATGCGCTGCGCGATCAGCGCGCGAAAATGTTGGCGGCGGCGCCCGACTGGCGCGCCTCCGACGCCCGCGTGAACCCCCGGGTCGCGATCGGATCGATCATTGCGATGTGGGCGATCTATTTCCTGATCACCTCGGTGCTCGCGATGCTGACCGGCGTGCCCGAGCAATGGCCGTCCGCCGGCCGCCGCGCGATCGTCGTCGTCGCCGGTATCTTGTGCACCTTTGTCCTTTATCAACTGCTCCAGCGCGCCCAGCCCCAGAGTTTCGGCGCCCGGCTGGCGGCCGCCTTCGGCGCCGCGGTCCCGCTCGTGATCATCTATGCCACGGTCAATCTGATGGTTTTCTATTATTGGTTTCCAGTTTCCGACAGCGCCAAGATCGTCGAGGAAATGCAGTCGAAATATTCGGTTGCGTGGGAAACGATGCTGATCCTCGACAGCTCGATCCGCTGGTATTTCTTCTTTGCCGTCTGGGCCGCGCTCTATGTCGCGTTCGGCTATGCCAACGAGATGCGCGCTCTCGAACGCCGCGCCAACCATTTCCGAATGGAGGCACAGACCGCGCAGCTCCGCGCGCTGCATTACCAGGTCAATCCGCACTTCCTGTTCAACACGCTCAATTCGCTGTCGACGCTTGTGCTCAAGGGATCGAAGAGCGAGGCCGAGACGATGATCATGAATCTCGCGTCCTTCCTGCGATCGAGCCTCGCGGTCGATCCCGAGCAGCTCGTCAGTCTCGACGAGGAAATTGCGCTCCAGCGGCTCTATCTCGACATCGAGCAGACCCGCTTCCCCGATCGCCTGCAGGTCGAAGTCGCCATGCCGAAAGAGCTGGAAAACGCCTGCGTTCCCGTGCTGATCCTGCAACCGATCATCGAGAATGCGATCAAATATGGCGTCGCACCAAGCAAGGGGAAGATCGCGGTCCGCCTCACCGCCAGCGCCGAATACGGCCTGCTGGTGCTGCGCATCGAAAACGACATCGATCCGAAGGCGCCCGCCCCCGCCGCGGGAACCGGCCTCGGCCTCGGCAATGTGCGCGAACGCCTGCTGACCCGTTATGGTCCCACCGCGGGATGCGAATGGGGTCCTTCGGACAACGGCGGCTTTGTCGTATCGCTGTGGCTGCCATTAGCTCGGGAGGCTTGCTAAGGGTCAGGCCCTACTAATTGCGCGATCGAGGTTTGAAGCGATTTTGTTCAGTGTGAGGAGGCAAGGCGCAGGCATATGAGAATATTCCAAGACTTGCCGACGAGGCACTGGACAAAATCGGTCAAATCCCGAAGGGACGTCGAAATGGCTTCGATCTCGAGCCCGCGCGGCCTTGCGGGTAGCGATGCTACCCGCTGCATCCACCCGGACCCGATATCTTCGCCATTTCGACGCCTCGAACGTGCAATTAGTGGGGCCTGACCCTTATGATCCAGACTCTTCGCACCCTGATCGTCGATGACGAACCGCTGGCGATCGAGAGATTGCAGATCCTGACCGGGCAGCAGGACGGCGTATCGCTCGTCGGCACCGCGAGCGACGGCGCCTCGGCGCTCCGCATGGTCGATGCCCTCGCGCCCGACCTCGTGCTCTGCGATATCGCGATGCCCGATCTCAACGGGCTGGAGGTCGCCGCGGCGATCGAGGGGCTCGACAACCCACCCGCGGTCGTCTTCGTTACCGCCTTCGATCGTTATGCGGTGGCGGCGTTCGACGTTGCCGCGGTCGATTATCTGCTCAAGCCCGTGTCGCCCGACCGCCTCGCCCGCGCCCTGTCGCGCGTGCGCGAATGGCGCGCGACCGAGCGTGCGCCAGCGCAAAAAAGCAGATGGATCAATGAATTCTGGGTCCAGAACCGCGGCGAGATGCTGCGCATCGATGCCGGACAGGTCGATTTGATCGAGGCCGAGCGCGACTATATGCGCCTGCATGTCGGCGGCCGCAGCTGGCTGATCCATCAGACGATCAAATCGCTGGAAGCGCGCATGAACCCCGATCAGTTCATGCGCATCCACCGGTCGAAAATGATCCGCCGCGAAGGCATCGTCGGATTAAAGCACCATGGCGACGGCGCGTGGAGCGTCGACCTGGGCGAAGGCGGCGTCCACCGCATCGGACGCACCTATCTCCACGATGTAAAGGCGATCATGCACGCCTGAACAAAAAAAGGCGGCCATGCCGCAAGGGCATGACCGCCTTTCGGGACAAACATACGGCGGGGTTGGTCAGGGCGCGGCGGCGACGACAATCCGGCCGCGATCGGCCAGGCGGGCGCTTTCGCCGTTGAACAGGCCGGCCAGTTTCACATCGGCGTCGGCCATCGCGCTGTCCTCGCAGCGATTGGCAACGGCACGCTCGCGAAGGCCCTGCCGGTAGTGCAGCCGGGTGCCGCATACTTTCTGAACGGCAAATTTGACGCGGGCGTTCAGCCGCTCGCGGCCGTCGGCGCTCGACAGGTTCAGGTCATCGTAACGCACGACGACGGTATGCCGCTCGCCATCGTCTTCGGCCGCGGCCGGAACCGCAAAACCGGCCAGCGCAACCGGCGCCGCCAGCAGGAAAGAAAATTTCGCCATGGGGGAGTCCTCTCTTCAAAAAGGATGCGGGATACCGGTTGGCGGACCGGGGAGACCGTCTTCCGATATCCCGCAAAGGGGTGATACCCCCTGGACGTCACGAGAATCGCCTTTGGATCGATCGGGGCGGACAGCCGCTCGATTGACAGACGAAGCGCGTCGATCCGTCGACGAATGGCCGGCTGCGGGGCAATATCATGGCGCCGGGCTTGCATCCGGCGCATGTTCATGGCCAAATTGACCGATGGCGAGGAAATTATCTTTCGCTGCGAGTCGCCGCACGGGCGCGCGCCTGTTCCGTTGGTGGGCGCTCGCGCTCGCCGGGGTCACCGGCGGGGCTTTGCTGGGCGAAATGGCCGTCGGGACGCGATTGGGCCGCGGAACCGGCGAGCCCGTATCCTATTCGAACCTCAGCGCCAATCCGGACGCGCTGGCGCCGCAGGGCAGCGGGGCCGCGCCGTGCCTCGACTGCGCGGACAGCTACGGCGTCGCGATACGGCTGCGGGCGCATCGCGACGACAGGATGCGTGATGACGCTTTTCGCGAACTGGGGGCGATCGACGTCGACCCGCCGATCCTGGCCGATGCCGACGACGACTATCGATATGGCGGCCGTTTTCCCGACCCCGAGCCACCCGCAGCGGCGATGGACGAAGGCCGACTCGCCGCCGCGCCAACCGGCGATCCTTCACCGCCCGACACGACAGCGGAACCGGTGCCCGCCGAATATTGACGCCTTAGCGCGGCGGCGTTGTCGTCGGCGCGGCGCAGCGGGTCGTGTCGCCGGCCTTGCACGCAGCAGCGTCGGCTTCCCATTTCATCCGCTCTTCGGCCGACATCGCGGCGACGCGCGCCTTCTCAGCCTCATAAGCGGCGGTTTCCTCGGTGAACACTTGCTGGTCGTGTGCGACCTGCTGCTGCGCCGCCGACACTTCCTGTGCATAGACCGTGTTGTCGGACCTGGCGCGCGCCGCCTGTTCGGCGTTGAGCCGGGCGGTGTTCGACCGTTCTTCGGCCGTGGTGCCGTCCTTCATCGGTTTCGCCGTCGTCGCCGTATCGGCCGGCGTCTGGAAGGCAGCCGCCTGACCCGAGGCGAGCAGCGCGAGCGCGGCGGTGGCCGCCATCAAATTTCTGGTCATCGAAGCTTCTCCTTCACATCCACATCTCTGCCGATCCAACGCTTTGCCCGATGGGCCGTTCCCGCCCCGAATTGACCTCCCCGATTTGACCTCGAGCGGGGCAAACGTCATGCTGACCCTTCTGACCATGTCCGATCGGCCGATCATTTGCCAGCATCTCCGAAGCATCCCCTCAATCGCCCGGTGTTTTTCACGCCGCTCGCGGTGCTTCTCGCCGCCGTTGTCCTCAGCCTTTGGCAAGGGGCCGCTGTCGTCGCGGCCGAGACGGCGATCAACGACTGGATATTGCGCTATTTCTCCCCGCTCTTCGCGTGGGCGGGGATCGGCTTTCTTGCGCTCCTTGCGGGCATTGCCGTTTCGCCGCTCGGCGGGCGGATGATCGGCGGACCGACCGCGAAACCGATATTGACGCGATGGCGCTGGTTCGCGGTGACGCTCTGCACCACGATCGCCACCGGCATCCTCTTCTGGGGCGCCGCCGAACCCCTCTTCCACCTCAACGACCCGCCCGCGATGCTGGGGCTCGAGGCGGGCAGCGATGCGGCGGCGACCTTCGCCATGTCGACGATGTTCCTGCATTGGACGCTGACGCCCTATGCCATCTACACCGTCGCGGGCCTCGCCTTCGCGCTCGTCTATTATAACCGCCGCGAACCCTTCAGCCTGTCGTCGCTGTTCGTTCCGCTGATCGGCCGGCGCGCGCATGGCCCGGTCGGCACCGGCATCGACATCATCTGCCTTTATGCGCTGGTCGCGGGCATGGCGGCGTCGCTCGGCGCCGGCCTGCTCGCGCTCGCGGGCGGGGTCGAGGGGATCGGCGGCTTCGACGGCGGCACGCCACTACGCTGGGCGATTGCAGGAGCGATCGTCGCGAGCTTCCTGATTTCCGCCGCGACGGGCCTGCAAAAGGGCATCGCAGGCCTCTCGGTGCTCAACACCTGGCTGTTCTTCGCGATCATCGCCTTTGTTCTGATTGCGGGGCCGACCGCCGAGATGATCGGCCTGTCGCTGCGCGGCACCGCCGACTATTTCCAGACCTTCATCCCCCGCAACCTCGGCCTCGACGTCGATACCGGCTGGCACCGGCAATGGACGATCTTCAACTGGGCCAACTGGTTCGCGTGGGCGCCGGTGACCGCGCTTTTCCTTGGCCGCCTCGCGGTGGGATACAGCGTCCGCGCCTTCATTATGTACAACCTCATCCTGCCGTCGCTGTTCGGTGCGGTATGGATGACTGCCATTGCCGGCGCGACCATCGCGTTCGACCAGCAGAGCGGCGCCGGCCTTTACGCCGTCCTGACCGCGCAAGGCCCCGATCCGGTGTTGTTCCGGCTGTTCAGCGCGCTCGGCGGCGGCCCCGTCGTTGCCGGGATCGTGCTGTTCGCCATCTTCCTGTCCTATGTCGCGGGCGCCGACGCCAATGTTTCGGCGATGAGCGCGCTGTCGACGCATGGCATTACGCCCGACGCGCCCGAGGCCCCGCTGTGGGTTCAGGCGGTGTGGGGCATCACCGTCGGCTTGGTCGCAATCGTTCTGGTCGCGGGCGGCGGGATCGACGGCATCCGCATGATGTCGGTGCTCGGCGGCTTTCCCGCGCTGTTCGTCATTGTCGGCGCGGCGCTGTCGCTGGCCGTGATGGCGGTACGGGGACGGCACGAAGCCGCCCCCGCCCAATCCTGAGAAAGGGGTCTCAGGACTACCAGATCCGCGTGCGGTCCTCGGGCTTCAGATAATATTTGGCGCCCGCGGCGACGCTGAACGCCTTGTACCACGCATCGACGTTGCGCACAGGTCCAATGATGCGCCAGCGTGCGGGGCTGTGCGGATCGCTCGCGACCTGCTGTTTGATCGCGTCCTCGCGCTGCTTCGTCCGCCACGCCTGCGCGAAAGCGAGGAAGAAGCGCTGGTCGCCGGTCAGCCCGTCGATCACCGGCGCAGGCTTTCCCCCGAGCGACCGGCGATAGGCGTCATAGGCGACCTCGAGCCCCGCCAGATCGGCGATATTCTCACCCATCGTCAGCTCTGGGTTGATGAACGACCCCGGCGCCGCCTCATAAGTCGCATATTGCGCGCCGAACGCCTTGGCCTGGGCGTCGAAACGCGCCGCATCCTCGGGCGTCCACCAGTCGCGCACCGCGCCCTCGGCGTCGATCTTGCGCCCCTGATCGTCGAAGCCATGCGTGATCTCATGGCCGATGACGGCGCCGATCGCGCCATAGTTGACCGCATCGTCGACGTTCTCGCTAAAGTACGGCGCCTGCAAGATACCCGCCGGGAAGACGATCTTGTTCTCCAGCCCGCCATTATAGGCGTTCACTTCCTGCGGGTTCATCGACCATTTCTTGCGATCGACCGGCTTGTTGAGGTCCGACAGCGCATAGGCATATTCGAACGCCGCGCTGCGCTTCACATTGCCGTATAGGTCGGCCGGATCGATCTTCAGCCCCGAATAGTCGCGCCATTTGTCGGGATAACCGACCATGACGTCCATCTTCGCGAGCTTCGCCAGCGCGGCGTCCTTCGTCGCGGGCGCCATCCAGCTGTTGTTCCGGATGCGGTCGCCCATTGCGAGTTTCAGGTTGGTGACCAGCACCTCCATCTTCGCCTTTGCGCTTGCGGGGAAATACTGCTTCGAATAGGTTTCGCCGACCAGTTCGCCGAGGCTGCCGTCAACGAGCGTCAAGCCGCGTTTCCAGCGCGGGCGCAGCTCGCCCACCCCGCTCAGCGCTTTCGTATATTCGAAGCGGCTGTCGACGAACGCCTTCGACAGATAGGGCGCGGCATTGTCGGCGACGTGGAATTGCTGCCACAGCTTGATCGTGTCGAGCGGGGTCTTGGCATAGAGCGCCGCGATGTCGCGGACCGCGGTCTTTTCGTTGACGATGATGCGTTTCTGCGGCGCGATGCCCGATCCCGCGAACCACGCCTTCCAGTCGAGCCCCGGGGCATAGGCCGCGAGTTCTTCCGCCGACATCGGGTTGTTGATCTTGCCGATGTCGCGGCGGTCGGCGATCGCCCAGCTGACCTTCGCGATCTCGGTTTCGAACGCCATGATCGCATCGGCCGCCTTTTCGGGGTCGGCATTGCCCGCCATCTTCATCGTCCGCGCGATATAGGCGCGGTAGGCGTCGCGCTGCGGCTTGAAGCTGTCGTTCAGATAATAGTCGCGCTCGGGCAGGCCGATCCCCGCCTGCCCCAGCCACAGCACGTTGACGGTTGGGTCGGCGGTGTCCGCGTAAGGCCCGCCGCTGACGATCGTCGAACCGAACGTCCCCTGCGTGCCGCCCATGAAGCGCGCCATCTCGCTCTTGTCCTTGATCGCCGCGACTGCGGCGATGTCGGCGAGCAGCGGCCTGGCGGCGAGCGCCTCGACACGCGCCTCGTCCATGAAGCTCTGATACAGGCCGCCGACCTGGCTCGCCGCGGGCGCGCCCGCAACGACCGCGCGGAGCTGACGCTGGGTCAGGTTATAGACATCATAGTCCACCCCCGCCGACGCCTGATCCGACGGAATCTCGGTGCGCGCAAACCAGCCGCCATTGGCGTAGCGATCGAAATCGTCGCCGGGCTTCACCGACGGATCGCGCGCGTCGAGGTCGACACCCCATTTGCCGAAGGTCAGCGCCTTCAGCGATCCCGCCGACGAAGCGTCACCCTCGTCAGCCGCCGCAACCAATAGCGTTGCATTGACGCCCACTTCGCTCGCCACCGCCGGTACAGCGGCCAGCGCAGCTACCATCGCCATTCCCGCGGCGCCCCAAAAAAAGCTCTTCATTTCCCCAGTCTCCCGATTGCCTGCGCCGTCGGGTCGAGACGGCGCACATGGTCATTCTTGTCCGCCTGTGACGCCAAGCGGTCAAGCAAGCGACACGACGCTTGGTCGAAGCCTTTGGGATGTTGGTGGAAAGGCTGGTCAGCGCACGCGCATTGCGGTGCGGCTCTTGCCGCCCTATCTATCGTGCAACCGCGCAAAACCGCACTTGCGCCTTTAGAACAAATCTGGAACAAACCCTCCCCATGAGTCTCACCCATATTTCCGTACGCGGCGCGCGCGAGCATAATCTCAAGGGCGTCGACGTCGACCTGCCACGCGATGCGCTGATCGTCATCACCGGTCTGTCGGGCAGCGGCAAATCGTCGCTCGCTTTCGACACCATCTATGCCGAGGGCCAGCGGCGCTATGTCGAGAGCCTGTCGGCCTATGCGCGCCAGTTCCTCGAAATGATGCAGAAGCCCGACGTCGAGCATATCGACGGGCTGTCGCCGGCGATCAGCATCGAGCAGAAGACGACGAGCCGGAACCCGCGCTCGACCGTCGCCACGGTCACCGAAATCTACGATTATATGCGCCTGCTGTGGGCGCGCGTCGGCATCCCCTATTCGCCGGCGACCGGCGAGCCGATTTCGGCACAGACCGTCACCGACATGGTCGACCGCGTGATGGCGCTGCCCGAAGGAACGCGCGCCTATCTGCTCGCCCCCGTCGTGCGCGGGCGCAAGGGCGAGTATAAGAAGGAACTCGCTCAGTGGCAGAAGGACGGCTTCACGCGCGTCCGCATCGACGGTGAATTCTACGAAATCGGCGAGGCGCCGGCGCTAGACAAGAAATACAAGCATGACATCGAAGTTGTCGTCGACCGTATAGCGGTGCGCGAGGGGCTCGGCACGCGGCTCGCCGACAGTTTCGAGACGGCATTGAAGCTCGCCGAGGGGCTCGCCTATGTCGACCTCGCCGATGGCCCGGTTCCGGGGCGCGAGGAGGAAGATACGGGCGGCGCGATGAAGGGCGCGGGCATCCCCGCGAACCGGCTGATCTTTTCCGAAAAATTCGCCTGCCCGGTGTCGGGCTTCACGATCGCCGAGATCGAACCGCGGCTGTTCAGCTTCAACGCGCCGCAGGGCGCGTGCCCCGCGTGCGACGGGCTCGGCGAGCGGCAGGAGTTCGACCCCGACCTCGTCGTCCCGAACCATGCGCTGAGCCTGAAAAAGGGCGCGGTGGTGCCGTGGGCCAAATCGAACCCGCCCTCGCCTTATTATATGCAGGTGCTCGAAAGCCTCGGCAAAGCCTATGGCTTCGACCTGACGACGCCGTGGCAGGACCTGCCCGGCGAGGTGCAACTGATCATCCTCTATGGCAGCGGCGGCAAACCCGTCGAGCTGACTTTCAAGGACGGCAAGCGCACCTACACGACGCATAAGGCGTTCGAGGGCGTCATCGGCAACCTCAACCGCCGCCTGCTTCAGACCGAAAGCGCGTGGATGCGCGAGGAGCTGAGCAAATATCAGGCGCCGCATCCGTGCGAGACGTGCCACGGCGCGCGCCTGCGCCCCGAACCGCTCGCGGTGAAGATCGCGGGCGAGGATATCAGCATGTCGGCACAGCGCAGCGTCGCCGACGCGCTCGGCTGGTTCAGCACGCTCGACGAAAAGCTGAACGACACGCAGAAACAGATTGCCAAGGCGATCCTGAAAGAGATCAACGAGCGGCTCGGCTTCCTCAACAATGTCGGGCTCGATTACCTCAACCTCAACCGCACCTCAGGCACCCTCAGCGGCGGCGAAAGCCAGCGCATCCGCCTCGCCTCGCAGATCGGTTCGGGGCTGTCGGGCGTGCTCTACGTCCTCGACGAGCCGAGCATCGGCCTCCACCAGCGCGACAACGACCGCCTGCTCGCGACGCTCAAGCGCCTCCGCGACCTCGGCAATACGGTGATCGTCGTCGAGCATGACGAGGACGCGATCCGCCACGCCGACTATGTCGTCGACATGGGGCCCGGCGCGGGGCTGCACGGCGGCGAGATCGTCGCCGAGGGCACGCTGGAACAGGTGCTCGCGAACACCAAGAGCCTCACCGCCGCCTATCTCACCGGCGCGAAGCGGATCGAAGTGCCCAAGCATCGCCGCAAGGGCAATGGCTTCGACCTCGTGCTCAAGGGCGCGCGCGCGAACAACCTCCAGAATGTCACCGCAAAAATCCCGCTCGGCACCTTCACCTGCGTCACCGGCCTGTCGGGCAGCGGCAAGTCGAGCCTGATCATCGACACGCTCTATGCCAGCGCCGCGCGCGTGCTCAACGGCGCGCGGATGATCGCGGGGCCGCACGACAGTCTGAAAGGGCTCGAGCATTGCGACAAGGTCATCGACATCGACCAGTCGCCGATCGGCCGCACCCCGCGCTCGAACCCCGCGACATATACCGGCGCCTTCACGATCATCCGCGACTGGTTCGCAGGGCTGCCCGAAAGCCAGGCGCGCGGCTACAAGCCCGGGCGCTTCAGCTTCAACGTCAAGGGCGGGCGCTGCGAGACCTGCACCGGCGACGGGCTGATCAAGATCGAGATGCACTTCCTGCCCGACGTCTATGTGACGTGCGAGACGTGCCACGGCAAACGCTACAACCGCGAAACGCTCGAGGTGAAGTTCAAGGGCCACAGCATCGCCGACGTGCTCGACATGACGGTCGAGGATGCAGCCGAATTCTTCAAGGCGGTGCCGTCGATCCGCGAAAAGATGGCGATGCTCGTCCGCGTGGGCCTTGGCTATATCAAGGTCGGGCAGCAGGCGACGACGCTGTCGGGGGGCGAGGCGCAGCGCGTCAAGCTCGCCAAGGAATTGTCGCGCCGCTCGACCGGACAGACGCTCTACATCCTCGACGAGCCGACCACCGGCCTCCATTTCGAGGATGTGCGCAAATTGCTCGAAGTGCTCCAGGCGCTCGTCGACCAAGGCAACAGCGTGATCGTGATCGAGCATAATCTCGACGTCATCAAGACCGCCGACTATATCCTCGACCTCGGCCCCGAGGGCGGGGTCAAGGGCGGCGAAATCGTCGCCGCGGGCACCCCCGAGCAAGTGGTGAAGGAGAAGCGCAGCTTCACCGGCCAGTATCTGGCGCCGTTACTGAAGTAATTGCCGTACTCCTACTGGATTGACAGGGCACTGACAGCCCTGCAAGTAATCCTTGGCCGCACTCTGCGGCTTGGGGGAAAATGGATGAATTACCTGAGGGGCGCGGCCGCTTTTGCGGCCTCTTTTACCATGCTTTCGAGTTCGGTTCAGGCGCAGGAAGCCGCGGCACCGGCCGTGACGGCCGAGCCCGCCGCCGTCGCCGAACCTGCCGCCACGCCGGCTGCGGTTCCGGCGGTTGTCGCCGCACCCGCGCTCGCCGTCGCGGCGCCGGCGCCCGGCCTGATGCTGCCGTCCTATACCGAAGTGATCCTGACGCCCGACGCCGAGGCGAACAGCAAGAAGTTGCGCGAGGGGCACACGATCCCGATGCATACCGTCTTCGACGTGATGCACAATGGCGTCGTCGTGATCCCGAAGGGCACGCGCGGCATGGGCACCGTGACCTGGCGCACCGGCAAGGGCGCGTTCGGCAAGTCGGCGAAGATGGAAGTGACCTTCAACGAACTGACGCTGCCGAACGGCCATCGCCTGCCGCTGGCGGGCATGCACCGGCAGGAGGGCGAGGGCAACACCGGCGCCGCGATCGGCGCGGCGATCGCGGTCGGCGTGTTCGGCGCCTTCGTCACCGGCAAATCGGCGATCATCCCGAACGGCCAGCATCTGATGGCACGGACGAACGAGACGCTGGCCTATTCGATCCCGGCGGGTGCGGTGATCATCCCGACCGCGCAGCTGGCCCCCGCGGCGAGCGTTGCGGTGGTGACGCCCGCCGCGGCGGTGACGCCCGCAGCCGAAGCGCCGGCCCCGGCCGCGCCCGGCAGCACCCCGACCACCGACTGAACGGGTCGAAGAATGGGGGTCCCGAACGAGATTTCGGGGCCCACTTCCCTTCGCGACTCCCGCTGGAGAAACCGCGCAGAGGCGGCTAGGCTGCGTGCATGATTTGTGGCGGGAGTCTCATCCAATGCCGATCGATCCTGTACGCCTTGCCCTTCCCTTTGCTGCGGCGCTGCTGACGGCGGGACCCGCATTGGCGGCGCCAGCGCCCTCCTCACCCGAAGCCGCGCTTGAAGCCTATGTCGACGGGCTGCGCACAGGGCGGGTCGAACGGCTGCAGGCGCTGTTCCTGCCCGACGGGCAATTCTGTACGCTGGCCGAAGACGGCGCGGCGCCGATCGGGTGCCAGCGCTTCGCCGAGGTGCTCGGCGGCTGGGCGGCGCGGCCCGATCCCGCCGCGACCGGGCGCGTGCTCGACCGCCGCGACGCGACGCCGTCGATGAGCGCGGTCACCTATGAACTGCATTTCGGCGGCGACCGCTACGTCGACCAGCTCCTGCTTTATCGCACCGACGCCGGGTGGCGCGTCGTCGCCAAGACCACCGCGATCACCGCCGCCCGGTAAATCAGTGCCACACCGCCGAGAGCGGGTAGAGCGCGATCAGCCAGATCAGGCACGCGCACGCGATGCGCCGGTCCTTTGCCGCGATCGCGAGCAGCGCGACGGGGAAGAAGGACCAGGTGATCACGATGTTGCGCAGGTCGAAGGGCGGCGATTTCGCAAGCACCACAACAGTGGCGAGCAGCGCGACGTTGCAGAACAGGATGCCGCCGAGGACCTTGCGATAATGTTTGTCGAAATGCGCGCTGAGATCGCCCCATGCCTCGGCATCGTCGGGAAAGACAAGGCTCGCCGCGAGGAAATAGATGGCGGTGACAATAAAGCCGCCGAACAGCACCGGCCAGCTCAGCGGCAACAGGTCGCGCATCGCCCAGCCGTACATCCAGAAGGTGACGACGTCGCCCGACACGAACAGCCCGAGCAGCGCGGTCGGCCAGCCGATCCGCACGCGGTGGCTGGCCTTGAGCGCGCGCGCCAGCCCGCCGAGCCCCTCGGCGAGCGCAAGGCCGAGGATCAGCCCGAACAGCGAAAAGATGAATTCGAACCCGCTCATATGCCCCCCGGCTGTTCCCCGAAACGTCGCCCTGCCCCGCTTAAAGCCACAAAAGCCCCGCATGCGCGATGCGATTTTGTGTCCTTTGTGGCTTTAAGCCGCCGCGCCGACGGCGCCCGCCGACACATATTGCCGTGGCGCGCGCATCGCCCAAAGGAAAGGTCCAAGCGATGGTGGCACGGCAAAATATTGTAGGACAGCGGTTTTTTAAGCCCCTCCCGCTTGCGGGAGGGGTTTGGGGAGGGCCAGTAAACCAGCCCGTCCCGCCTTCCTGGAACATACCCTCTCCCAACCCCTCCCTGAAGGGAGGGAAGTATCAGGTCACCCCATCTGCTTCGCGGTAATATCCTCGGCGGCATAAATCCGGATCACCGGCGCCTCAGGCGACAGCGCGCGCATTTCGGCGACGAAGGCGGCGGACGCGGGCACCGCGAAATGGGCGCGCACCGCGTCGATGCTCTCCCACTCCTCGACGAAGACGAGCCGCATCGCGTCCTCGACATCGACATGGCAATGATGCGCCAGACACCCCGCCTCGCCGCGCGACCGCACACTATGCTCGGCGCCGAGCGCGATCATACGCTCACGATGCTCGGGGGTCAGGATGATGTGGCCGGTGATGAGGATCATATAAGAATCCAATCGCATGACGGGCAAATTATTCCTTTGACGATTGTTCAGAAATACATATTCTCAAGTAGATGGGGCGTAAGACATACACTCTTTACCTGACGAAGTTGGAGCCCAACAACTGGCAAGACGCGCTTACTGAATCCGCGCGCGAGAAGCTTGGCACCGATTTCTCTATCTATGTGAACCTACCAGATTTTTCAGATCAAGCCCACTTGGTTGTTTTCACTGCAAGATTCTCGACCCCTCCTTGGTATTCCGAATTGCAACGAAAATTCGGAATTGAGCATCCAATTAGGAATCAATCGGCGTGTGCCATTCTCTTTTTTGAGATTGATGAACGGCTATTTGCAATCACATTTGCTCATGGCTGGATGTGCTTAGACGACAGGCATTTGGAGCGTGATTTCGGACTTCGTGTTTCCATAAACGCATTGGATCAGGGAAAACTAAAACGTCTTGATCGAACAAATCTCGGCGACGCCATGAAAGCGTCCGCGCTTTCGCCCTTTCAAAGAGACTTCAACTCGTTCGGGATTGACGATGCCTTGGACCTCGTTCGATCCCTAAGCGGCGCCACGCGCGATGACGTGACCGCAGACGCGATGACGGGTGCGTATTCACTGAAGTTAAATGGCGAATTCGAACTTGAAGACTTACCAAACTTGGCTTCTGAAGCCTTAGAGCTATTTCAGTCGAACGCTTATCAAGAAACGACATTTCGGGTTCTAGATGTCCTACGACCTGTAAACGATCGAATGGAAACCGAGCATCTCGACGCGGAGGCGGTCAGGAGCATTATCGCGAATGATGGCAGTTTTGAGTTGGGTCTGCCGGGCGAAGCAGCGACCGATTGCGTAGCATATGGTTTCGTAGGGCCTGGCCTTAAAGGTAAGTACCCGGACCTTCTTCTAGAGCATTACATTGCAGCGATGGGCGACAAGCTACCGACGCTCGATCGAGAAATCATTAAAAATCACAAGATCGTCGCGAGCTACGAAGCTGTAGGTATCCATGACGATAGCTGGTCGGTGCATCGCGCACTAATTGGATCTACCGTTCTCAACCAACGTACCTATGCAATTAATGATGGCCTATGGTACAACGTAGAACAGGCTTTCAAGCAGTCTATTGAGGAGAGCTACTTAGTTCTCCTTGAAAACTGGGACGATCCACCAACGCCATTTCGAAAGCTAGATGACCCTCAAGGCAAACGTGAAGCGTTCGAAAGGGAGGACACCTATAACGAGGCAGCGGCTGCCCGATTGGGATATGTCCTAATGGATAAACAACTCGTCTATGCGCCGGACATACAACGCTCTGGATTCGAGGTTTGCGACTTGCTGGACGTTGCAGGAAAGCGACTCATTCATGTGAAAAGAAACTCACGAAAATCCAGCGTTTTGAGCCATTTTTTCAAACAGGCTGGAAATTCCGGAACTCAGTTGCAGCGATTTGCCTCATGTTGGGATGGCGTGCGAGACATCATATTGCGAGAGAATGGCGAGCTTATGGCCCGAGCATTCGACGTTACTCTTGACGATGAACGGAAATGGAAGATCGAGTTTTGGATTGCTGACACTGAGCGTCAGGTAGGCGGTTTCAATATTCCATTTTTTAGCAAAATTTCACTGCGTAACGAAGTCACAAGTCTTCAGGCTATGAACTTCGACGTGGGGATCAAGTTTATTGGCCTTCAAGCGGCGAATCTGCGTTGAGCCGCCAGCTATTCAATGACACTTATATGACACTCCCTGTCACATACACGTCACACAACTCCCCCAAATGGCCCTCAGCGAGTCGCCGCGGGGGTGGTGGCTTGGATCGGTAACGACCCCCACCACAGGATTATCCCATGCTGCAGAAATTCGCTCCCCGGTTGCTTGGCGTCGCTGGTGCCGCGACGTGCGCGCTGGCGCTTTCCGCGTGCCAGGATCAGGCGTCTTCGGGCGGCGGGGCGCGCGATTATATCAGCGCGGTCGGTTCCTCGACCGTCTATCCCTTTGCCACCGCGGTCGGCGAGAAGTTCGCCGAAGCGACGGGCAACAAGACCCCCAAGATCGACAGCACGGGCACCGGCGGCGGCTTTGAGCGTTTCTGCTCGGGCGTCGGCGGCGACACCCCCGACATCGCGAACGCGTCGCGCCGCATCAAGAAGAAGGAATTCGACACCTGCGCCAAGAATGGCGTGAAGGACATCGTCGAAATCCAGGTCGGCATCGACGGCATCGCACTGGGCGAAGCGTCGCGCGGCCCCGGCTTCAAGCTGACCGAGGAAGATGTCTATAAGGCACTCGCGGCGAACCCCTATGGCAAGCCGAATAGCGCGAAGACGTGGAAGGACGTGAACCCGGCGCTTCCCGCGGTCGCGATCTCGGTCTTTGGTCCGCCGTCGACCAGCGGCACGTACGATGCGTTCAAGGAGCTGATCCTCGGCCGTGGCTGCGACGCCAATGCGGAGATGAAGGCGCTGAAGGACAGCGACAAGGAAAAGCACGAAGCGACCTGCACCACGCTGCGCGGCGCGCCCTATTATGTCGAGCAGGGCGAGAATGATAACCTCATCATTTCGAAGCTCGACAAGAACCCGACGAGCCTCGGCATCTTCGGCTTCAGCTATCTCGATGCCAACAAGGACAAGATCAAGGCGGTTCCGGTGCAGGGCGTCGCGCCGACTTATGCGGCGATCGCCGACGGCAGCTACCCCGGTTCGCGTCCGCTCTTTATCTATGTGAAGAAGGCGCATGTCGGCGTCGTCCCCGGGCTCGCCGAATATGTCGCCGAGTTCCTGAAGGGTGCCGGCGAAGGCGGTTATCTGAACGCCAAGGGCCTGATCGTGTCGCCGAAGGCGATCGCGGACACCGCCGCGGCGAACGGCAAGGGCATGACCGCGCTGAACGGCGCAGAGCTCAAGTAACGCAATTAGACGGCTCTCCCCCTCTCCGTTCGTGTCGAGCTTCACCGCCTCTCCGTTCGCATCGAGCGAAGTCGAGATGCCCCGAAGTCCGGCACTGCCGATGGGTGTCTCGACTTCGCTCGACACGAGCGGAAATGGGATGCTCGATGCGAACGGAAATTTTTGGACTGAGAAGTGACCTTCAACGCCGCCGCCCTTTTGCTTTTGATCGCGGGTCTCGCGCTGATCGGCTGGCTCGCCGGTCGCGCGCGGTCGAACCTGCTCGCCGGCCGCGCGGGGACAAAGCTCCATTCGCGCCCGCAATATCATGGCTGGTATGTCGCGCTGTGGCTGTTCGCCCCCGCGGCGCTGTTTCTTGCCGTCTGGTCGTCGGTCTCGCCGGCGCTGATCACCAATCAGGTGCTCGCGACCGAGGCGGCGCAATCGCTGCCCTCCTTCGGGTTCGAGCGCGGGGCGATCCTGTCGGATGCGCGCGCCGTCGCGCAGGGCCAGCAGGCCGATGTGCGGCTGCCCGCCGCGGCGCCGCTGGTGAAACCCTATGCCGATGCGAGCCACAAATATGCGTGGATCGGCATTGCCGCAATGCTCGCGCTGGCGCTTGCGGGCGGGCTTTATGCTTTCACGCGGATCAAACCCGATTTCCGCGCGCGCACGCGGGTCGAAAAGATCGTGATGCTGGTGCTGCTGCTCGCGTCGCTCGTCGCGATCCTCACGACCTTTGGCATCGTGCTCTCGCTGCTCTTTGAATCGATCCGCTTCTTCCGCCTCGTTTCGCCCGCCGAATTGCTGTTCGGCACCGAATGGGCGCCGACGAGCGGGGCGCCGCAGCCCGACACCTTCGGCGGCATTCCCTTGTTCTGGGGCACGATTTTGATCGGCGCGATCATCGCGATGATCGTCGCGATCCCGATCGGGATGATGACCGCGGTCTACCTCACCCAATATGCCGCGCCGACGGTGCGCAAATGGGTGAAGCCTTTGCTCGAGATCCTCGCGGGCGTGCCGACGGTCGTCTACGGCTATTTCGCCGCGCTGACGGTGGCGCCGGCCTTGCGCGAATTCGCGGTGATGCTCGGGATTCCCAACGCCTCGACCGAAAGCGCGCTTGCCGCGGGTATCGTGATGGGCGTGATGATCATCCCCTTCGTCTCCTCGATGGCCGACGACAGCATCAACGCGGTGCCGCAGGCGATGCGCGACGGCTCGCTCGCATTGGGCGCGACGCCGAACGAGACGATCCGCCAGGTGCTGATCCCCGCCGCGCTTCCGGGCGTGATGGGCGGCATATTGCTCGCGGTCAGCCGCGCGATCGGCGAGACGATGATCGTGGTGATGGCGGCGGGCCTGTCGGCCAACATGACCGCCAATCCCTTTGCCAGCGTCACCACGGTGACCGCGCAGATCGTCAAATTGCTCACCGGCGATCAGGAGTTCGACAGCGCGAAAACGCTCGCCGCCTTCGCGCTGGGGCTCGTCCTCTTCATCGTCACGCTGCTGCTCAACATCGTCGCGCTGCGCATCGTCAAAAGATATCGTGAAGCTTATGAATAGGCAGACCGCCCCCACCGACTGGAAAGGCTCCGTGATGCAGAAACGCATCGCCGGCCGCTACGCCGCCGAACGCCGCTTCAAGCTGTTCGGGCTTGGCGCGGTGCTGCTCTCGGGCGCTTTCCTCGCTTTCCTGCTCTTCGTGATGGTCGGCAACGGCGCGCGCGGTTTCATGTACACGCATGTCGCGGTGCCGGTCGATTTCAAGGCGATGCCGCTGACGATCGACACGACGCGCCTCGGCGATGCCGACGCCGACCAAGTGATCGCGAACGCGGGGCTCGCCGACATCGTCGCCTTTGCCGCCGACGAGGCGCTCGGGCCGGATGGATCGAAGCTGATTTCCGAAAATGCATGGAAGGAAGTGCGCAGCGCGATCAAGGACGATCCCGAATTGCTGGGCGGCAAGACGGTGTTCGAACTGCCCGCCGCGTCCGAAGTCGATATCGCCGCCAAGGAAGGCGCCAAGGGCGCGCTCGGCGCGAAGGTCGATGCGCTGGAGAAGGACGGCAAGCTGTCGACGGGCATCCACTGGCCCTTCTTCAAGAACGCCGACGCCACCGACCCCGCGGTCGCGGGCATCTGGGGGGCGCTCAAGGGATCGGTGCTGACGATCTTCATCGCCTTCCTCATCGCCTTCCCGACGGGGGTGCTCGCGGCGCTGTACCTCGAAGAATATGCGCCGAAGAACCGCTGGACCGACCTCATCGAAGTGTCGATCAACAACCTCGCCGCGGTGCCCTCGATCATCTTCGGCCTGCTCGCGCTCGCGGTGTTCATCAACTGGTTCGGGCTATGTCAGGCGAGCCCGCTCGTCGGCGGGCTGACGCTCGCGCTGATGACGATGCCGGTGATCGTGATCGCCAGCCGCAACGCGATCAAGTCGGTGCCGCCGTCGATCCGCGATGCCGCCCTGGGTGTCGGCGCGAGCCCGGTGCAGGTGGTGTTCCACCATGTGCTGCCGCTCGCGCTGCCCGGCATCCTCACCGGCACGATCATCGGCATGGCGCGCGCGCTGGGCGAGACCGCGCCTTTACTCCTCGTCGGGATGCGCGCCTTTATCGGCGACGTTCCGGGCGGCATCTGCTCGCCGTCGACCGTGCTGCCGATGCAGATCTTCCTCTGGTCGGACGAAGTCGACCGGGGCTTTGTCGAGAAAACCTCCGCCGCGATCATCGTGCTGCTTATCGTGCTGCTGTCGATGAACGCCTTTGCGATCTATCTTCGCAACAAATTCGAAAAACGCTGGTGACCCCATGACCCAAGACGATCTTACCATCGCCGACCCCAAGATGAAGGCGCACGGCGTCAACGTTTTCTATGGCGAGAAACAGGCGATCAACGACGTGTCGATCGACGTCGGCACCGACCTCGTCACCGCCTTCATCGGCCCGTCGGGCTGCGGCAAGTCGACCTTCCTGCGCTCGCTGAACCGCATGAACGATACGGTCGCCAGCGCCAAGGTCACCGGGCAGATCGAACTCGATGGCGAGGATATCTATGCGCCGTCGATGGACGTCGTGCAGCTGCGCGCACGCGTCGGCATGGTGTTCCAGAAACCGAACCCCTTCCCCAAGTCGATCTATGACAATGTCGGTTATGGCCCGCGCATCCACGGGCTCGCGCCGAACAAGGCCGACCTCGACGTGATCGTCGAGCGCGCGCTGGTGCGCGCCGGCCTGTGGGACGAGGTCAAGGACCGCCTCGCCGAAAGCGGCACTGCCTTGTCGGGCGGCCAGCAGCAGCGCCTGTGCATCGCGCGCGCGATCGCGGTCGATCCCGAAGTCATTTTGATGGACGAGCCCTGCTCGGCGCTCGACCCGATCGCGACCGCGAAGATCGAGGAGCTGATCCACGAACTGCGCGGCAAATATGCGATCGTGATCGTCACGCACAATATGCAGCAGGCGGCCCGCGTGTCGCAGCGCACCGCCTTTTTCCACCTCGGGACGCTGGTCGAATATGGCAAGACCACCGACATCTTCACCAACCCGAAGCAGGAACGCACCAAGGACTATATCACTGGCCGCTACGGTTAAGCCGCAGCCAAAAGGACAAGAGTGATGGCACTAACGAACGATCATACGGTCAAAGCCTTCGACGAAGACCTCAACCGCCTCCGCGGGCTGATCAGCGAAATGGGCGGCCGCGCCGAACAGGCGCTGCTCCAGGCGATGACCTCGCTCAGCAAGGGCGATCTCGACCTCGCGGCGCAGGTCGTGCGCGACGACAAGAAGATCGACGCGCTCGAGGCCGAGGTCGAACAGCTCGCGGTCCAGACGATCGCGCTCCGCGCGCCGATGGCCGACGATCTGCGCGAGATGATCGCGGCGCTGAAAATTGTCTCCGTCGTCGAGCGCATCGGCGATTATGCGAAGAATATCGCCAAGCGCGTCGCGCTGATGGACCAGACGCGCTCGATCGAGGCGATCCCGCTGCTGATTTCGATGTCGAACATCGTCGCCGAACTGATCCACGACGCGCTCGACAGCTTCGCGGCGCGCGACGCCGAACTCGCGGTGCGGGTGACGGTGCGCGACAAGAATGTCGACGATTTCTACAACAGCATCTTCCGCACGCTCGTTACCTTCATGATGGAAAATCCCAAGTACATCACCGAAAGCGCGCATCTGCTGTTCGTCGCCAAGAACCTCGAGCGCATGGGCGACCATGCGACGAACATCGCCGAGATGGTCTATTATGTCGTCACCGGCGACCATATGGAGGAACGCGAGCGCGGCGAGCAGCCCGAAGATGGCGCCGCGGAGCAGGAGCAAGGCTGATGCCGCAGCCCGACCTGCTGCTCATCGAGGATGATGAGGCGATCGCCGAACTCATCGTCTGGCATTTCGCGCGCGAAGGCTTTTCGGTCCGCCAGACCCCCGACGGCGAGCAGGCGCTCGTCCTTGTCGAGGAACGCGTCCCCGACATCGTCCTGCTCGACTGGATGATCGAGAGCCTGCCCGGGATCGAAGTTTGCCGCCGCCTCCGCCGTAACCCCAAGTCGGCGAACGTGCCGATCATCATGCTCACCGCGCGCGGCGAGGAAGAGGACCGTATCCGCGGGCTGGAGACCGGCGCCGACGATTATGTCACCAAGCCGTTCAGCCCGCGCGAACTCGTTGCGCGCGTCCAGGCGGTGCTCCGCCGCCTGCGCCCCGCGCTCGCGGGCGAGATGCTGACCTATGCCGACATCGAGCTCGACTCGGTCGCGCACAAGGTCGTGCGCAACAGCCAGATCGTCGCAATGGGTCCGACCGAGTTCCGCCTGCTCCGCCACTTCATGGAGCATCCGGGCCGCGTCTTTTCGCGCGGGCAATTGCTCGACAGCGTGTGGGGCCAGGACAGCGACATCGAACTGCGCACCGTCGACGTCCATATCCGGCGTTTGCGCAAGGCGATCAACCTGCCCGGCACGAGCGACATCATCCGCACCGTGCGCTCGGCGGGTTATGCGCTCGATTCGGGCAAGAGCGTCTGACGTCGGACGGCGCGGGCCCGGTTGATTCTCACCGTCAGGCCGGATAGGTCCGGCGTGCCGAGAATAGAGTAGCAGGCTGGTATCTCCTGCGCCCGTTTAGCGGGTTCTTCTCCGCCACGGCGTCGACCAGCCTTTTGCGGCGGGTGGCGCGGAATTGCAGTTGCCGCCCCGCCGCTACCGACGACGGAGCATCGCCATGCAATATATCTACCTCGCCATCGCCATCGTTGCAGAGGTCGTTGCGACCAGTTTCATGAAACAATCGGAAGGCTTCACGAAGCTCGTCCCGTCGCTGATTACCGCCGGCGGCTATATTGTGGCCTTCTATTTCCTCTCGCTGACCCTCCGGACCTTGCCCACGGGAATCGCCTATGCGATCTGGTCCGGCGTCGGGATCGTGCTGATCGCGGCGATCGCGTGGGTGTTTCAGGGCCAGAAGCTCGATACGCCTGCCATGGTCGGCATGGCGTTGATCATATGCGGTGTGGTGGTGATGAACGGCTTTTCGAACAGCACCGCACACTGATCGCCGGATTCGACGGATGCCTTCGGGTCCGATGAGATTGCTGCACTTCGCGGCAAGCTCCTTTTCCGACCGGAAGCCCCGGAAGTCCGCTAGCGACCGGAAGCTGACCCCCATCCCCATAACCCGTTCGCATCGAGCGAAGTCGAGATGCCCCTCGGGACAGCGCCATTACGATGGGTGTCTCGACTTCGCTCGACACGAACGGCATTTGAGAACGGCTTGAACCACCCCCCCCCCCTTCTTCGTCACTCCGGACTTGATCCGGGGTCCACAGCTACCGTTGCGCTAATGGATCCCGGATCAGAAATCGATCTGCGTGCGCAGCCCGAACGTGTCGGCCGAATAGCTGCGGTCGCCCGTCGCGGTGGCGACGCGCGCATCGTCGAGCCAGACTTTGCCGTAGTTGGCAGTGATCCGGACATAGTCGATCGGCGCCCAGGCGAGCCCGATCAGCGCCGTCTTTTGCTGCCCGCCGCGCACGCCCGCGTCGTTGAGGTCGAGATAGTCGTAGCGCGCATTGACCTCGATCGCGCCGATCCCGCCGGCGGTGATCGGCTTCGACGGCTTGAGGCGGTCGAACGCGCCATCCCTGTACCCGCGCGCGTCGCCGCCCGTCAGTACCATGCCGACTTCGGCATAGCCGCCGAAGAAGGTCGGGTCGGCGGCGGCGGTGCTGCGCTTGACGCTCTGCCAATAGGCTTCGCCCGCGGCGTGGAACGGCCCGGCGATCACCGCGCCCTCGAGGCCGAGGCCGCGCTCGCTCGATATATCGAGCAGCCCCGTGTCGACCAGCCGCACGTCGGTCGTGTGGACGAAAGGACGCGCGCGGTAGCGGTTCGTCGCCGCGGGGTCATTGGGGTCGCGGTAATGGCCCGATGCGGCAAGGTGAAGCTGCGCGTTGCCAAGCTTCGGCATGAACACGACGCGGCCGTCGACGCTGAGGCTGTGGTTGCTGTCGGTGAGGTCGGCGGCATTGTCGCTGAACACCCCGCCCTGCAGCAGCAGCGCCTTGCCCTTATATTGCGCTGACAGGCCGACGCGGCGTTCGAAACCGAATGCCTGGATAAAGGCGGCGCGCTCGGTGAAGCTGGTGAACAGATCGCTCGTCATATCGTCGAGCGACCAGAAAGGCTTGACCTGGCCCGCGGTGATCGACAGCGGCCCGGTGCCATAGGCCAGGTAAATATCGGTCAGTTCGACCTCACTGTTCGCGAGGTCGGCCTCGACGCGGTACGAAAAGCCGCCCGGGATTTTACCGTCGACGCCGAGGTAGATACGTCGGAACTCGGTCGCGGTGCCGCCGCGGATGCCCGTCACGCCCGCCGGCGCGTCGATGCCCGCGACGTCGAGCTGGACGCGCCCGCGCGGCTTGAAGCTCCAGCCGTCGGCGGTCTTGATCTCGGGGGCGCCCTTCCAGCTGATCTCGGTCGCGGGCTTCGCTGTGACCGAAGGCGGCGCGGTCGTCGGCACCGGAGCCGGTGCCGTCTGTGGGGTCGCGGTATCGAGCCGCGTTTCGAGCGTCTGGACTTTGGCCTTCAGCGCCGCGAGCTCGGCGCGCAGCTGCGCCGCTTCCTCGGCGGTCATCGCCTGAGCGTGGGCGGCGGTCGGCAGGCTGAACATCGACGTCGCCAGCAGAGCGGCGGTCAGGGCGTGGCGCATGAGGGATTTGCTCCGTTGCGAAAGGTTACAAGCTCGGGGCGCTGCTATGACGCTTGCGTGACATATGCACGTCATTTGCGTGACATTTTTGTTTCATCCGGCATTTTCTCTCCCTCTTGCCAGCAAGGAGCGAACGGCTAAGGACGTTCCAGTTTTTTCGGGCAACCTTTCTTCGGGGAGGCCGCCCTATCCGGGAGACCATCATGACGATCAAATTTGACGGCCGCGTTGCTATTGTCACCGGCGCCGGCGGCGGTCTTGGCCGCGCCTATGCGCTCGAACTCGCGCGGCGCGGGGCAAAGGTGGTCGTCAACGACCTCGGCGGATCGCGCGACGGCACCGGCCATTCGGACGCGGCGCTGCAGGTGGTCGAGGAAATCCGCGCCGCGGGCGGCACCGCGATCTCGAACGGCGGCAGCGTTACCGAATATGACCAGATGGTCGAAATGGTCGCACGTGCGAAGGAAGAATGGGGCGGTGTCCACGTCCTGATCAACAATGCCGGCATCCTGCGCGACAAGAGCTTTGCCAAGATGGAGCCCGCCGATTTCGACCTGGTGCTGAAGGTGCATGTCAGCGGCAGCGCCAACGTCACCAAGGCGTGCTGGGACCTGATGCGCGAACAGGCGTACGGCCGCATCCTGATGACCGCGTCGTCGACGGGTCTCTACGGCAATTTCGGCCAGGCCAATTATGGCGCGGCGAAGCTGGGCCTCGCGGGCCTGACCAAGACGCTTCATCTCGAAGGCGCGAAGTACAACATCCGCTGCAACACGATCGCCCCGGTCGCCGGCACGCGCATGACCGAGGACATCTTCCCCGCCGAACTGTTCGAGAAGTTCACGCCCGAGAATGTCGTTCCGGCGGCGCTCTATCTGGTCAGCGAAGACGCCCCGACCAACATGATCGTCGGCGCGGGCGCGGGCGCGTTCCACGCCGCTTATGTCACGATGACCCCCGGCGTCGCGCTGCCCGAGGGCGAGCGTACCCCCGAGGGTGTCGCCGCGGCGTGGGAGAAGATCATCGACCGCAATGGCGAAATCGTCCCGCAGTCGGGCAGCGAGCAGTCGATGAACGTCATGAAGGCGTTGATGGCGCTAGGGTGACCGAACCAATCCTCCCTGTCGCGCAGCGATGGGGAGGTGGCAGCGCGAAGCGCTGACGGAGGGGCTTATGGCACAAGGTCGCGGCCCCTCCACCACCGCCTACGGCGGCGGTCCCCCTCCCCATGCCTGCGGCACGGAGAGGATCGGCTTTCACTACCGCCACGCTGTATTGACACACTAACACGCTCATGCCATAACCATCGCGGGGCAAGGGGATCGGACAGAAGGACGACCCCGATGTATAGTGAAACCGACCTGCAAGCTGCGGTCGATGCAAAGGTACTGACGCCGGAGGCCGCGCTGGCTTTCCGGTCGCATATCGCATCGGTGCGCGCCGCCCCCGGAGCGGATGAGGAATCATTCCGCCTTATCACCGGCTTCAACGATATTTTCGTCAGCATCGCGGCGGTGATCCTGCTCGTCGCGGTCGGCTGGATCGGCGCCTCGATCCATACCGCGCTCGGCGGCGCCTTCGTCGCCGGCTCGGCATGGTTCCTCGCCGAATATTTCACCCGCAAACGCCGGATGGCGCTGCCCAGCATCGTGCTCGTCCTCGCCTTTGCCGGCGGCGTCTTTGCGACGATGGTGGGTGTCCTCGTCGAGCATGGCGAGGCGATCTTCGGGAGCGATCCCGGCGAAACCGTCGGCGCGATCCTCATCGGTGCGATGGCGCTCGTGACCGCCGGTGCGACATGGGCGCATTGGAAGCGCTTCATGGTGCCGATCACCGTCGCCGCCGGAACCGCCGCGCTCGCCGCGACCGCGGTCGCGCTCGTGCTCGCGATCACCGGGATGCCCAGCCCCGACGGCACGCTGCCGATGGTGCTCGTGCTGATCGCCGGGCTCGGCGTCTTCGCGCTCGCCATGTGGTGGGACCGCAGCGACCGCGTGCGCCAGACGCGCCGCAGCGACGTCGCCTTCTGGCTCCACCTGCTCGCCGCGCCGATGATCGCGCATCCGATCTTCCACCTGCTCGGCGTCACGCGCGGCGACGACATCGGCAGCGCCGCGGCGGTGATGGTGATCGGCGTCTATATCCTGTTCGGCCTGATCGCGCTCGCGATCGACCGCCGCGCCCTGCTCGTCTCCGCCCTCGCCTATGTGCTGTTCGCGATGACGCAGCTGTTCAACACCTTCGGTGCGGTCGAACTCAATGTCGCGCTCACGGCGTTCGTGATCGGTTCGGCGTTGCTGCTGCTCTCGGCCTTCTGGCAGAATGCGCGGGCGGTGGTGGTCGGCTTCCTGCCCGACAATCTCGCAAACCAGCTGCCCGCGACGATCCGTCCGGTCAGTCTCCAACCAGCTTCATAAGCTTGCGTTCGACGGGGGCGAGCACGTTCGACAGCTCGTCCCCGCGCTTCAAAATCGCCCCGGCTTCGGAGACAAGGGCCCACATGCCCTGCCGGCTCCGCAAGGCGGGGCGTTTTTCTATGCGATATTCAGGGCGTTCGGCGGCGCGGCGAAAGGCCGAGAAGATTGCGGCGTCGCGGTGGAAATCCATCGCATAGTCGCGCCAGTGACCCGCCGCGACCATCCGGCCGTAGAGGTCGAGGATACGCATGAGTTCGGGACGCTCGAATCCGGTCTGCTGCGGCGTCGTCCTATTTCCGAACGACAGAGGCGTGACCGTTCCCATCAGGCGCCGGTCCGGCTCCCTTTGCGCCGCGGCGCTTCATCCTCGGCCGCGAGCTCGCGTTCGTCGAGCAACGCCTTCAGCTGCTTCTGCATCAGGTCGAGCTGGCATTGCAGCAATTCGACCTTCTGCGTCGCAGGGTCGAAATTCTCGCTGCACGACGTGCCATAGGGCACGAACTCGCGGGCATATTCGGTCGCGTCGAGCAGGGTCGAGCGCGCGGGAATGCCGACCATCACCGCGCCTTCGGGCACGTCCTTGGTCACGACGGCATTCGCGCCGATGCGCGCGCGCGCGTTGACGGTGACGGGGCCAAGAATCTGCGCGCCCGATCCAACGATCACGTCATCGGCGAGCGTCGGATGGCGCTTGCCGCCGATGCCGTTCGCGGGGTCGGTGCCGCCCAGCGTCACGCCCTGATAGATGGATACATTATCGCCGATCTCGGCGGTCTCGCCGATCACGACGCCAAAGCCATGATCGATGAACAGGTGGCGGCCGATCGTCGCCCCCGGATGAATGTCGACCGCCGTCAGGAAGCGCGACAGGTGATTGACGAAGCGCGCGAGGAAGAACAGCCGCGCCTCGAACAGCCAATGCGCGATGCGGTGCATTCCGACCGCCACAAGACCCGGATAGAGTAGAATTTCCCAACGCGACCGCGGCGCCGGATCGCGCGCCTTGATCGAATCGAGATAGGCGACCAGCCCGTTGAACATATAATGTCCCCTGCGACCCTATTTTGTACCGCACAAGATAGATGTTCGGGCGCGGCATTTCCACCCCCGGCGCATTTTTATCGTCAGCGGCCGAACAGGCCGAGGCGCAGCAGCAGCATTCCCTCGCTACGCAAATGCCGCTCGCCATCGTGGCTCGCGATCATGCCGGCCCAGCGGTCGAGCATCAGAAGCGGCCGGTTTCGGCCAAAAACCCTGCGCGACGGCGCATCCAGCGCCTTCGCCTGATCGAGCAAATCGCGGGCTTCGGCCTCGCCTTCCTCGACGCCCGCGCCCCAGACCAAACCCCAGCGCCGTCCGCCAGCTTCGCCGCCGCCGGACAGCGCGAAAAGCTGTCCGCCAAAGCTTTCGGAGGCCGCGCGCCGATCGCCGGCGCTTTCGGCGAGCAACATCGCTTCGGCGGCGTCGACGAGCGCGTCGAGGCCGCCCTGCCCCGCCCATGTTTCCTGAAGTTCGGCGAGCAGCGGCTCGCCCTTCGGCAAGGCGCCCGGATCGCGCGCGATCATCGCCGCCATGTCGCGCCACCAGGCGAGCTTGATCTGCCCGATCAGCGGCTCGCGCGCATCGAGCAACAGCTTGGTCAGCCGCGCGGCCAATCCCCAAAGCGCCGACAGCGCCGCGCGCCGCGCGTGCGGTACGGAGACCAGCACGCGCGGATCGCGCATATCGGGATAGAAAGCCGCCTCCGGATCGTCAGGCGCGATTGCGGACCGCCTTCACGGCGGCCACGACCCGCGGCGTATCGATCAGCGCGGCCTTTTCGAGATTGTGCGCATAGGGCAGCGGCACATCCTCGTTGCACACGCGCATCACCGGCGCATCGAGATCGTCGAAGCCATGCTCCATTGCGACCATCGCGAGTTCGCTGGCGATCGAACAGACCGGCCAGCCTTCCTCGACGATGACAAGATGGTTCGTCTTCTTGAGGCTGGCGAGCACCGTCGCGATGTCGAGCGGACGGATCGTACGGAGATCAATGACCTCGGCGTCGATCCCCTCGCCCGCGAGCTGGTCGGCGGCTTCGAGCGCGAGCCCGACGCCGATCGAGTAACTGACGATGGTGACGTCGCTGCCCTGCCGCATGATCCGCGCCTTGCCGATCGGCAGGACGAAATCGTCGACCTCAGGCACGTCGAAGCTGCGGCCATAGAGGAGTTCGTTTTCGAGGAAGACGACGGGGTCTTCGGTGCGGATCGCGGCCTTCAGCAGCCCCTTGGCATCGGCGGCGTCATAAGGCGCGATCACGATCAGGCCGGGGACGCTCGCATACCAGGGTGCAAAATTCTGGCTGTGCTGCGCGCCGACGCGCGCCGCGGCGCCGTTCGGTCCGCGGAACACGATCGGGCAACGCATCTGGCCGCCCGACATATAGTTGGTCTTCGCCGCCGAGTTGATGATGTGGTCGATCGCCTGCATCGCGAAGTTGAAGGTCATGAACTCGATGATCGGACGCAGCCCGCCCATCGCCGCGCCCGCGCCGAGACCGGCGAAGCCATATTCGGTGATCGGGGTGTCGACGACGCGCTGCGCGCCGAATTCCTCGAGCAGCCCCTGCGTGACCTTGTATGCGCCCTGATATTCGGCGACTTCCTCGCCCATCACGAAGACGCGGTCGTCCTTGCGCATTTCCTCGGCCATCGCGTCGCGCAAAGCTTCGCGGACCGTCAGGCGAACCATCGCGGTGCCTTCGGGGATCGCGGGGTCCGATGCGCGTTCGGCGGGTGCCGCCTTCTCCGTCGTCCCAGCGGAAGCCGGGACCGCGGGCGTGGGAGCGCTGGCGACAGCGGCCCCAGCTTCGGCTGGGGCGACGTCTTTGGCAGGTGCGGCGGCCGGTGCCGGCGCCGGTGCGGCCGCTTCCTCACCCTCGCCCGTGATCGTCGCGATCACGGTGCCGACCTTCACATTGTCGGTGCCCTCGGCCACGAGGATCTGGCCGATCGTGCCTTCGTCGATCGCTTCGAATTCCATCGTCGCCTTGTCGGTTTCGATCTCGGCGAGAATGTCGCCCGACTTCACCGCGTCGCCTTCCTTGACGAGCCACTTGGCGAGCGTGCCTTCTTCCATCGTCGGCGACAGTGCCGGCATTTTCAATTCGATGGCCATCTCAATATTGCTCCACCAGCACGTCGGTATACAGTTCATGAAGTTCGGGTTCGGGCGCGCTTTCCGCAAAGTCGGCGGACTCGGCCACGATCGCGCGGATTTCCTTGTCGATTTCCTTGAACTTCTCCTCGGTGATGCCCGCATCGGTCATCAGCTTTTTCAGATGTTCGATCGAATCGCTCTTGTCGCGCACCGCCTGCACTTCCTCGCGGCTGCGATATTTGGCGGGGTCGGACATCGAGTGACCGCGATAGCGATAGGTCTTGAGTTCCATCAGCACGGGCCCCTTGCCCGCGCGCACCCATTCGAGCGCCGTTTCGGCGGCGCCGCGCACCGCGAGCACGTCCATGCCGTCGACCTGCATGCCCGGGATGCGGAAGCTTTCGCCGCGGCGATAAAGCTGGTCTTCGGCCGACGAGCGGTTGACCGAGGTGCCCATCGCATATTGGTTGTTCTCGATCACGAAGATGATCGGCAGCTTCCACAGCTCGGCCATGTTGAAGCTTTCGTAGACCTGGCCCTGGTTCGATGCGCCGTCGCCGAAATAGGCCATCGCCACGCCGCCGTCGCCGCGATATTTGTGCGCGAAGGCGAGGCCCGTGCCGAGCGACACCTGCGCGCCGACGATGCCGTGGCCGCCATAGAATTTATGCTCGACGCTGAACATGTGCATCGAGCCGCCCTTGCCCTTCGAGATGCCGGCCTGGCGTCCCGTCAGCTCGGCCATGATGACCTTGGGATCGATGCCGTAGGCGAGCATGTGGCCATGGTCGCGGTAGCCGGTGATCACGCTGTCCTTGTCGCCGTCGAGCGCCGACTGCAGGCCGACCGCCACGGCTTCCTGCCCGATATAGAGGTGACAGAAACCGCCGATCAGGCCGAGGCCGTAAAGCTGCCCCGCCTTTTCCTCGAAGCGGCGGATGAGCAGCATCTCGCGATAGAATTTTTCCAGCTCTTCGGGCGTCGCGTCATAGGGAACGGGATCGCGCGGTTGCTCGCGGTTGCTCGCGGCGGCCGGGGTGGATGCAGTCTTTTTTGGCGCGGGGGAGGTGCGCGCGGGTGCTTTGGCCAAGGCGGGTTCCTTTGCAGTTAGCCGTTACGGCAAGCGCTCCCTATAGGAGAGCCGCGCGCCACTTGGCAACGCCCACCATGGGCGGGCGCTATGCCAACTTACGTATGCAGCAAGAGACGCGCTTACGCCCCATCCTCGTCATTCCCGCGAAGGCGGGAATCACGCTTTTCCGAACCAAGAGGGAGGCCGATGCTGTGCCCGCAAAAAAGGAAGCGGGATCCCCGCCTTCGCGGGGATGACGGGAAAGCAGATGACAGGCTTAGCGCTTCGCGTCGGGTTCCATCGGAATGATCACCTCGTCGGGGTGATAGGCGCCAAGCTTCTCGCGGACATATTCCTCGGCCAGATCGGGATCGACGCGGCGCCGGTCGAGCAGATTGACGCGGTTCTGCAGCTCGGTCTGCTTCTTGGTCAGCTCGCTCAGAATCACGCGCTGCTTCTCGACCGACTGGCCATAATCGCCCCAGGCGTAGAGGCCGGTCGGTCCAAAAATAATATAGCCGATCATCGCCAGCACCACCATCACCGCGATGGCGGGACCGGCGGCCCGGTGCATCGATTTGCGGAATTTGTGGCGCTGCGTCATTCCGGCCCTTGAATCAGAGTTGATTCGCGGCGTCAAGGCGCCAGGTGCGGGTTTTGCACCGTTTTCCATTTCAAAAACCATCAGCGGGACCATGGCCGACGCAACGGTGCTAGAGGACCACGCATCGGACGAAACGAACGGGCGTCGGCTGTCTGTTGATGAAGGTGCAGGAGGAAGCGCTTGAGAATATCTTGAAATCGCCGCCAGCAACATGAAACTCGTCATTGCCGAATTCAATTATCAATAGGCCGTCGACAACAAAAATCATCTCGTGGCCTATCTCCGAATGCGCTTCCGACCGATAGCTGTCGCCGGGACCAAGCGACCACAGCCACAATTCGGTCTCCTTCGTCGACGGGGCGGTTCCCAGCAACCTGGCCTCGCTGCCCGCGGCCTTCCCCTGCCACGCAAGGCTGTTCACCCGCCTGCCATCGGCAGCATCTGGCGGCCGAACAATCTCGGAAAACGTGACCGACATCGCTGCGGCCAGTCGATCGATGCTGGACAGGCTGACGTTCGTCTCTCCGCCCTCGATGGCGGAAATCATTCGCCGGCTGAGTCCCGACATCTGGGCCAAGGCGGTTTGGCTCAAATCCCTTTCATCGCGCAATCTGCGCAGGTTTTTCCCAACATTGGCAAGCACATCGGACCTGTCCGATACATGACGTTGACTGCGCAATATATTGCTCATACTAAAGCCGACCACTGGATAATTGGGATAGCGCGGTTTGCCACCAACGACCAACCGGGAAAGTGATTGATATGCACGGTCGCCCCATGCTTTTAGCAATGATGCTCGTCCCGGGCCTGTGCTTTTCCCCGGTCGCGGCGGCCGAACCGGTCGCAGAGGCACCGGTAACGGCACCCATCCTGACCACCGCAACGCGCGACGCGGCGCTGCAAGCCATCAAGGCCCGGCTAACCCGGGCCTATATCGATCCCGACCGCGTTCCCGCGATATTGGCACGGCTCGATTCGTCGAAGGCGCGCTATCGGACCGACGATCCGACGCGGTTTGCGGCGCTGATTACCGCGGACATGCAGGCGGTCGCAAACGACACGCACCTCTATTTACGGTTCGAGCCCGAATGGTATCGCGCGGCGACGGCCCCGCCGGATCAGGCCGCGATCGCGGCATCCAATGCCTTCGAAGCGCAGCATGCGCGCGACTTCAATCACGGACTGGTCGAAACACGGCTTTTGCCGGGCAATATACGGTATCTGAAGATCGTCGGCTTCTTCTGGAACGAAGCCGAGACAGCGCGGGCTTATGACGACGCGATGCGCTTCTTGAAAGGCGGGCGAGCGATCATCATCGACCTGCGCAGCAATCAGGGGGGCGACACCAACGCGCTCGACTATCTGCGGAGCCATTTCTTCGCCCCCGATACGCTGATGACCACCCTGATTACCCCCGGCAGCGCCGACGTCCAGGTCCGATCGCAGCTCAACCTCCCGAGCGGGCGACTAACCGGCATTCCCCTATATGTGCTGATCAACCATCGCTCGCGCTCTGCCGCCGAAGCATTTGCTTATACGATCGGGCAATTCAAACTCGGTGAACTGGTGGGCGAACGCACCGAGGGTGCGGCCCATTTTTCGGACGATACCGCGGTGCTGCCATTCTTCCGACTCTCGGTGCCGCTCGGATATACGCAGGATCCCATCGGCAAGCGCGACTGGGAAGGCACGGGCGTTTCCCCGACCGTCGAGGTTCCGGCGCCGGAGGCGCTGGAAGCCGCCTATGACCTCGCCCTCGCCCGGCTGCTGCCGGTCACGCCCGCCGGGATCGAAAAGGATTTTCTTGTCTGGGCACGCGACCGGCTGGCGGCGCAGCGCACCGGTTATGCGCCGACCCCGACCGAACTCTCGGCCTTCGCGGGCCAATATGGCGCCGCGAAGATCGAACTTCGCGGTTCGGCCTTATGGCTGATCCGGCCCGACCGCGAGCCGCAGCAACTCAAGCCGCTCGGCGCCGGGGGATTGTTCGAAGCGGAAGACGATGACACCTTCCGCGTCAAAATCGGGAATGACGGCTTATATTTGTTGCGCCCGGGAAGCCCGCTTACCCTCGATTATCCGCGTTGACGCCTCAACGCCGAGCCAACGGAACCGGCACGCTTCGCTCGCTCAGCCGAAAATCGACGCCCTCGGATAACGCGCCATGTCGCCCAGCTCTTCCTCGATGCGGATCAGCTGGTTGTACTTCGCAAGCCGGTCCGAACGCGCGAGGCTGCCGGTCTTGATCTGGCCGCAGTTGGTCGCGACCGCGAGGTCGGCGATCGTCGAATCCTCGGTCTCGCCCGAGCGGTGCGACATGACGGCGGTGTAGCGTGCGCGGTGCGCCATATCGACCGCGTCAAGCGTTTCGGACAGCGTGCCGATCTGGTTGACCTTGACGAGCAGCGAGTTGGCGAGACCGTCCTTGATCCCCTGTTCGAGACGCAGCGGATTGGTCACGAACAGGTCGTCGCCGACGAGCTGGCACTTGTCACCGACGAGGTCGGTAAGCGCCTTCCAGCCCACAAAATCATCTTCGCTCATCCCGTCCTCGATCGACTTGATCGGATAGTCGTTGACGAGCGCGGCGAGATATTCGGCCATCTGTTCGGGGCTCAGCGAAAGCCCCTCGCCGCTGATCTCATATTTGCCGTTCTTGAAGAATTCGGTCGCGGCGCAATCGAGCGCGAGGACGACGTCGGTGCCGAGCTTGAAGCCCGCCTGATCGACCGATGCCGCGATGAAGTCGAGCGCGGCGCGCGTCGAGGCGAGGTTCGGGGCGAAGCCGCCTTCGTCGCCGACCGCAGTCGCGAGGCCCTTGGCCGACAGACCCTTCTTCAGCGTGTGGAAAATCTCGCTGCCCCACCGAACAGCCTCAGCGATGCTGCCGGCGCCGACGGGCATGATCATGAATTCCTGCACGTCGATCGGATTGTCAGCATGCTCGCCGCCGTTGATGATGTTCATCATCGGCACGGGCAAGGTGCGCGCCGAGACGCCGCCGACATAGCGATAGAGCGGCAGGCCGCGTGCGTCGGCCGCGGCCTTCGCGGCGGCGAGGCTGACGCCGAGGATCGCATTGGCGCCGAGGCGGCTCTTGTTCGGCGTGCCGTCGAGGTCGATCATCGCCTGGTCGAGTTCGCGCTGGTCCTCGGCATCGAGGCCGATCAGCGCCTCGGCGATGTCGCCGTTGACCGCGGCAACCGCCTTGATCACGCCCTTGCCGAGATAGCGGCTCTTGTCGCCATCGCGGAGTTCGACGGCTTCATGCGCGCCGGTCGAGGCGCCCGAGGGCACCGCGGCGCGGCCGAAGCTGCCGTCCTCCAGAAGCACATCGACTTCGACGGTGGGGTTGCCGCGGCTGTCGAGGATTTCGCGGCCGTGGATGTCGATGATGGCGGTCATGGAAAATGTCCTGCTGAGCGGCCGATGACAGGCCGGTGGAGAAAGGCGCCCGCCTGTTATCGGCGGGGTGACGTTAGTGCAACCGCTGCATAGGAATTTTGCGGAGGGATGGAACCATTCGGTCCGCCTTGCTATATATTGAGGCAGGACCAAAAGGGGACGCCCGCTGATGCGGCGCCCGCATAAGAAGAAGAGGACAAAGCCGATGGCCAAAGCCGCTACTCCCGCGACGAAGAAAGTTGCCGCTCCCCGTCCCAAGGCGCCCGTGAAGGCCGCCGCCACCAAGGCGGCGCCGGCACGCAAGCCGGCCGCCAAAAAGGCGAACGCCAAGGATCACCCGATCCGCGACCAGATCGCCGCGACGCGCGACACCATCAAATCCGAAGCGTCAAAGAAAGCCGCCTCGCTGAAGCAGGAAGCGACGACGTTGAAGAATCAGGCTTCGACCAAGGCCCGCGACGCCGCAAACAAGGGCAAGGACAAGGCAGCCGAAGCCGTCGGCAGCCTCGCCAAGCTGCTCGAAGACAGCGCCGGCACCGTCGACACCAAGTTCGGCAAACAATATGGCGACTATGCCCGCTCGGCCGCGACGACCGTTGCCGGCCTTGCCACGACGCTCGACAAGAAGGATCTCGACGAGCTCGCCGCCTCGACACGCGACATGGTCAAGAAGAACCCGGCGATCGCCGTCGGCGCCGCCACGGTGATCGGCTTCGTGCTCGCCCGGATGCTCAAGGGCAGCTCGAACGATTGACAGGGCATTGGCATCTTCCGATCCGAATACCCCGCCGGCGCCAGACGCGCGCAGCTTTGACGGCATAAGTCATGGTTATGCGCCGGACGGACGTCCGGTCACGCCGCCGCCCGTTCCGCTCGAAACGATTGTCGGCGACGTCGTCGACAATCTCTCGGCGACGGCACGGGCGGAACTGGCGCTGCTTGAGGCCCGCAGCGAACTGGCACTACACGGCGCGTCATGGACCGCGGCGTGGGGCGCGGTCGCGGCAACTGCCTTGGGCATCGCAATGCTTGCACTTGCGTTCGGGGCGATCCTCGCGCTCGCGCCGCATGTCGGGCCATTCGTTGCGACACTGATCGTCGTCGCGGTGCTGCTCGCCATCGCGGGCTTTGCCGGATGGCGCGCGCAGCTCAGCTATGGCGACATCCGTACCGCGCTCCGCCGCGACCTGACGAACGAGGGGATCGACGATGCCTCGGACGCGTAATCGCCTAATCGCCGCCGCGCGCCGATCGATGCTCCAGCGGGGCGAACTGCACCGCCGGCTCGACGTAGCGCGCGCGGCGCTGAGGCCCAGTGCGCTCGTCGATCGCGGCAAATACCGGATTGGCGAGGCCGTCGACGACACCGCGCATGCCGTGCAGCAGCAGTTTCGCGACAACAAGCTGCCGATCGCGATCGCAGCGGCAGCCGGCCTCGCTTGGTTGCTACGCGAACCGATCAAGGAACATGCGCCCCGCCTGATGCAAAAGATTCAGGACCTGGCGACCGACGTCGCCGATCATTTTCGTTCCGCCGATGAACCGGCGGACGAGGATGACATCGAAATATTGGAGGAAGATGATGAAGCCATTCGGTGAAACCGCCCGCGAGACGCGTGCAAAAGCGAGTGAACTTGCGGAGAAAACCGCCGAAAATGCTCGGCTGACCGCCGAGGCGGCAAAGGCGCGCATCCAGGACGGCTACGGCCGCGCCCGCGCCGCGACCGAAGACCTCGCAGCCAAGGCGAGCGAACAGGCCGGCGTCGCCCGCGAAGCCGCCGGCGAAGTCTATGAAAAGGGCAAGGCGCAGGCCAAGCGCGCGAACAGCAAGCTGAAGGATGCGGCCGAGAAGCAGCCGCTGGCCTTGGTCGCGGGCGCGGTCGCGATCGGTGCGCTGCTCGGCTCGCTGCTGCCGAAGTCCGGTTCGGGGGGCCGCAAGGGCGAGGATTGAGCCGCACTTGCCGTAAGGGCAAAGCGCTGGTAGGGGGCGCGGCTTCTCCCCTCCCCAGCGCTAGCCCGCAAGGAAAGCAGCCATGAGCAAATTGCATCTCGTGTTCGGCGGACGCGTCGCCGATCCGCAGGGTCTCGACTTCGTCGACCTGCACAATCTCGACGTCGTCGGCCTCTATCCCGACTACAAGTCGGCCGAAAAGGCGTGGCGCAGCGCCGCGCAGCGCACGGTCGACGATGCCGAAATGAAATATGTCGTCGTCCACCTGCACAAATTGCTGCAGCCGGACGCCGAAGGTTGAATAAAATCGTCGCCCCAGCGAAAGCTGGGGCCGCTATCGTCCAGGCATGGCGCCTGCGATCCCAGCTTTCGCTGGGGCGACGTGATTACCGGAAATTGTCGGCGTAGGCCTGAATCTTGAGCGTACGCACAGGGGGCGCGGTCACTTCGACCTCGATGCCGTTACGCTCCGCGTAAGCCACCGCTTCTTCGCGGCTCGCGAAACCCAGGCGCAGCTGGCGCTGCGTGTCGCCGCTACCCGCCCAGCCCATCAGCGGATCGGCCTTGCGCGCCTCCGCGGGGGCGAATTCCAACATCCAGCGCTGCGTCCCGGCACGCCCCGACTGCATCGCATTCTTGGGCTTCTGGAAGATACGCGCTTTCATCGGGGTGTCCTGTAACTGGTGCCTGTTCGGCCGCCTTAGCGCCAACCCAGCCCTACGAAAAGAGGTCTATTGCGCATCGCGCCGCGCCTGCGCCGCTTTGGTCATCAGGCTTGGCCGCGCATTCGCCGGATCGTCGGGCCAGTTGTGCTTGGGATAACGCCCGCGCATCTCGCGTGCCACATCGTGCCAGCTGCCGCTCCAGAAGGAGACGAGGTCGCGCGTCGTCTGGATCGGCCGGTGCGCGGGCGAGGTCAGCGCGAGTATCAGCGGCACCGGCGGATCGCCGATCGTCGGATGGCGCGCGAGCCCGAACAACTCCTGCACGCGCACGCTCACCGTCGGCCCGCCATCGGCGCCATAATCGATCGGATGCCGGCTGCCGACGGGCGTCGCATAATCCGCGGGCGCATGTTTTTCGAGCAGCTGGCGCGCCGGCCAGTCGAGCGTCGCCATCAGCGCGTCGGCCAGCTTGCGGTCGCCGATATCGCGGAGACCGCGGCAGCCCGCGAGCAACGGCTCCAGCCAGAGTTCGAGGCTGTCGGCGAGCGCGCCGGTCGATAGCGCATCGATCCCCGCATAGGAGGCGCGCTGGCGCAGCGCCTGCGACGCCGGTCCCCAGCCGATCAGTCCCAGCCCCTTGCTGCGCACCGCCGCCATGCGCACCGCGATATCGTCCTCGGCATTTTCGCTGCGCCCCGCCTGCCCGCTCGTCAGCGCGATCGCGCCGAGGCGCCGTTCGCGGCGATGGTCGACGCGGTCGTTCGTGCTGTCATAGCTGCTCGCCGAATGCTGAACGATGCGGTCGGCGAAGAGTGCCTCGACCTCGGCCTGCGCGATCGGCGCGGCGGCAAGGATGCGTACGCCCGCAGCATGGCCTTGCGCATCGGCGATCGCGAGCCACTCGCTACCCGCGAGCGGATCGACTGCGTCAATGCGATAGGCGCGGCCGCCGACGCTCAGATATTCGCCGCGCTGCCCTGCCCGCTGCCGCGCGACGCGGTCGGGCCAGGCGGTCGCGATCCAGCCGCCGATCGAGCGCGGCTCGACATCGCCCGCCTCGGCCGCCAGCTTCTCGCCGATCGTCGCCAGCCGCAGCGCGAGCCGCCACGCGCCTTCGCTGCGCTCGTTGCGCTGCCCGCGCCAGCGCCCAAGCCGCGCCTCGACATCGACCCCGCGTCCGCCGAGCCCCGGTTCGGTGAGCAGCACCGCAAGCCGTCCCGCCATTTCGCCCTCGCCCGCCCGCGCCGCATCGAGCAGCATATGCGCGAGCGGTACCGGCAGCGGGATCGCGGCAAGCGCCTTGCCATGCCCGGTGATGCGGCCATCGTCGGCGAGCGCGCCGATCGCCTGAAGCCGCGTCTTCGCTTCGGAAATCGCGGCGGGCGACGGCGGGTCGAGCCAGCCCAGCTGGCGCGGATCGACGATCCCCCAGCTCGCGCAATCGAGCACGACGGGCATCAGGTCATTCTCGTGGATTTCGGGCGGATCGAACGGCGGCATGCCCGCGGTCGCCGCGGCCTCCCACAATCGGTACGCAACGCCCGGCCCTTGCCGCGCCGCACGCCCGGCGCGCTGGGTTGCCGACGCCTGGCTCGCGCGCTCGGTGACAAGGCGCGCAATGCCCGCGGCCTTGTCAAAGCGCGGACGGCGCGAGAGCCCGGCGTCGATGACGATGCGTACGCCATCGATCGTCAGGCTGGTTTCGGCGATGCTCGTCGCGAGGATCAGCTTGCGCCGCCCATCGGGGTCGCGGACGAGCGCCTTGCGTTGCAGCGCCGGGTCGATCTGGCCGTGCAGGCGGTGGACCGCGAGCGGCAGCCGCGCCTCTTCGACCGCGGTCGCGGCGCGTTCTATGTCGGCCGCACCCGGCAGGAAGGCGAGGATGTCGCCCTCGACCTCGTCGGCCATGGCCTGCCGCACCGCTCCTAGCACCGACGCCTCGAGCCGGTCCTCGGCGCGGCGGCCGATATGGCGGAGGTCGAGCGGCCAGATCTTGCCCTCGCTCTTCACCACCGGCGCATTGCCGAGCAAAGCGCCGAAGCGCACGCCATCGAGCGTCGCCGACATCGCGACAAGGCGGAGGTCGTCGCGCAGGCCCTGCTGCGCGTCGATCGCCAATGCCAGCGCGAAATCGCCATCGAGGCTGCGTTCGTGAACTTCGTCGAACAGCACCGCGGACACGCCATGAAGCTCGGGATCGGCGAGGATGCGGTTACGGAACAGGCCGGGCGTCATCACGAGCAGCCGCGTCGCCGCCGATTGCTTGCTGTCGAGCCGGGTGGCATAGCCGACCGTGCCGCCAACCGCTTCGCCCATCTCCTCGGCGATCCGCTCGGCCGCGCCGCGCGCCGCGAGCCGGCGCGGCGAGAGCAGCCACACCGCGCCCTTGCACCACGGCTGGTCGAGGATCGCGGGGGCGACGCGCGTCGTCTTGCCCGCGCCCGGCGGCGCAACGACAACGGCGTTGGGTTTCAGCACCAGCGCCGCCATGATATCGGGCAGCACGACATCGATCGGCAGCACCTGCATCATGTTCGCGCCGCGGGGTTGCCCAATTCGGTATTGAGGCGAAAAGCGTCGGCGGCGAGGCGCGACACCGCATCGGCGGTGATCTCAGTCGCCTCGGTCATCACCAGATTGCCCAATTCATATTTGCCGCTCGCCTTGATGCGCGGATCGAGGTCGCGCAGCCTTTTGCCCCGCCAGAAGCCAAGCAGCACGCGATGCTCCTCGGCGCGGATCAGGATGCACGGACCGTTGGCCGTGAAGACGAGGTTGGTCCATTTGATCGTTTCTTCGAAAGGCGCCGCGCGCAGGATCGCCGCGCGCATCATTTCGCAGCGTTCGCGCTGCCAGCCCGACAGTGCAGCTATATAGGCGTCGGGGTTTTCGGCTGCTGGACCCATCATCGCCATATGTCGTTCCCGATATGCTGGAAAGCCGATCTATTAACCTCGTCACCCCGGACTTGATCCGGGGTCCCGCTTTTCACCGTCGCTAAGCGGGACCCCGGATCAAGTCCGGGGTGACGAAAGGATGGTGTCGCCGATCTTCCCTCAAAAGTGGAGCGTCAATAGGCGCGCGCGACGGCGAAGGCGACCGCTTCGGTCAGCGCCGACTTCGCCTGGCTGGCGCTGAAACCCCCGATCGCATCGACCGCGCGCTGGCCGTAATGGCGCGCGCGCGCGAGCGTGTCCGCGATCGTGTCGTGCTTGTGGAGCAGGCTCGTCGCGTAGCCAAGATCTTCGTCCGACGTGCGGTGCCCCGTGATCGCGAGCTTCCAAAACTCGCGCTCCTCGGCGCTGCCGCGTGCATAGGCGAGGATAACGGGCAGCGTGACCTTGCCGTCGCGAAAATCGTCTCCGACGCCCTTGCCCATCGTCTCGGCATCCGAAACATAATCGATCGCATCGTCGACGAGCTGGAACGCGATACCGAGATTGCGGCCATAGGCGTCGAGCGCGGCTTCGGTCGCCTCGTCACGCTCGGCGACGACCGCGGCGATCTTGCACGCCGCGGCGAACAGCTCGGCGGTCTTGGCGTTGATGATCGCGAGATACTGGTCCTCGCTCGTCTCGATCCGGCGCTGCGCCGAGAGCTGGTTGACCTCGCCCTCGGCGATCACGGCCGAAGCGCGGCTGAGGATCTTGAGCACCTTCAGCGAGCCGTCCTCGACCATCACCTCGAACGCGCGGCTGAACAGGAAATCGCCGACGAGCACCGAGGCGCTGTTTCCCCAGATGAGGTTCGCGGTCTTGCGCCCGCGGCGCAGGTCCGATTTGTCGACGACATCGTCGTGGAGCAAGGTCGCGGTGTGGATGAACTCAACCGCGGCGGCGAGCTTGCAGTGGCGGCGCCCGGGATAGTCGAGCAGCTTGCCGCACGCGAGCGTCAGCATCGGCCGCATGCGCTTGCCACCGCCAGCGATCAAATGACCGGCAAGTTCGGGGATCAGCGGCACTTCGGACTGCATGCGGTCGAGAATGACCGAATTCACCTCGTTCATGTCGGCGGCGACGAGCGCCATCATCGGGTCGAGCGAGGGCGGCCGGTCGCCGTGGAGCTGATGGATTTCCGCAGTCATAACGCGGCGAGCCTTGGCGCCGTGCCCACGATTTTGCAACGACTTTCGGCTTGCTTTGAAGCCCCGCACGGTGCCAAGCGTGCCGGAGAAGAGAGGAATCGCGCACCCATGGACGACCAACTGAGCCGATATCGCCAGAGCATCGACAATATCGACGCGGCGCTCGTCTATATGCTCGCCGAACGGTTCAAGGTGACCAAGGCGGTCGGCGAGCTCAAGGCGCGCGAAGGCCTGCCCCCCGCCGACCCCGGCCGCGAGGAGCGGCAGATCGAACGGCTGCGCGAACTGGCCCGCGATGCCGACCTCGACCCCGATTTCACCGAGAAATTCCTGCGCTTCATCATCAACGAAGTGATCCGCCATCATCAGCAAGCCAAGCGCGAGCAAAGCGCGTGAGCATCGACCATCCGATCTTCGCGCGCTGGCCGGCGCAGCACCCCGACCGGATCCAGCTTTTCTCCGCGCCGACGCCGAACGGGGTGAAGGCGGGCATCATGCTCGAGGAAACCGGCCTTGCTTATGAACCGCACCGGATCGACATCATGGCGAACGAGAGCCATGATCCGGCGTTCCTCGCGCTCAACCCCAATGGCAAGATTCCGGCGATCTACGATCCGCAAGGCCCGGGCGGAAAGCCGCTCGCGCTGTTCGAATCGGGCGCGATCCTGATCTATCTCGCCGACAAGAGCGGGCAGTTTCTTTCGGCCGACCCGGTAACGCGCTACGAAACGATCCAGTGGGTGATGTGGCAGATGGGCGGGGTCGGACCGATGTTCGGCCAGCTTGGCTTTTTCCACAAATTCGCTGGCCGCGAATATGAGGACAAGCGCCCGCGCGACCGCTACGCGGCCGAATCGGCGCGATTGCTCGGTGTGCTCGACGAGCGACTGGCGACCCGCGAATGGGTGATGGGCGCAGACTACAGCATCGCCGATATTTCATTGCTCGGCTGGGTCCGCAACCTGATCGGATTTTACGATGCGCGCGAGATCGTCGGCTTCGACCGGTTCACGCATGTCCAGCGCTGGCTCGATGCGGGTCTGGCACGGCCGGGGGTGCAGCGGGGGCTGGAGGTCACGTCGACCTGAGTCTACTAACGACCGATTGCGAACGTTCCATTTTGTCGTCATCCCGGGCTTGACCCGGGACCCACCTTCCTCCCACCCAGCCTTGAAAAGACAAGGCAGGCCCCGGGTCAAGCCCGGGGTGACGAAGATTGGGAAAGGCTGCTCACTACCCCAAAGCCAACACCAACAGCCTACCCCGCCGGTAGCCTCAGCCGCACGAGCAATCCGCCGAGATCCTCGCTCTCCTCGAGTGCGATGCTGCCGCCGTAGATTTCGGCGACGTCGCGCACGATCGCGAGTCCCAGCCCCGTCCCCGGTTTGCCGCTGTCGAGGCGGACGCCGCGGTCGACGACGCGGTCGCGGTCGTCGGGCGAGATTCCAGCGCCATCGTCCTCGATCAGGATTTCCGCCATCCCGCCTTCGCGGCCGACGGTAACAAAGACACTGCCACCGCCATATTTGGCCGCGTTTTCGAGCAAATTGCCGACGAGCTCGTCGAGATCCTGCCGCTCGACCCGCACGACGACGGTCTTGTCGCCGGCCGCATCGAGCCGTGCGTCGGGATAGAGCGCGGCGACTGCGCGCGACACGCTGTTCACGCTGTCCCACACGGTCGCGCGCGCCTGCGCCGCGCCGCGCCGTCCGACTGCGCGCGCGCGGGCGAGGTGGTGGTCGACCTGCCGCTGCATCGTCGCCGCCTCGCGCCGCACGGTGTCGGCGAGTTCCGTATCCGAGCTCGTCGCGCTGTTCACGAGCACGGTGAGCGGCGTTTTCAGCGCATGCGCGAGATTGCCCGCGTGCAGACGTGCTTCTTCCGCCTGCTTCTCGTTATGCGCGAGCAGCGCGTTGAGTTCGTCGACCATCGGCTGCACCTCGAGCGGCAAAGGCGCATCGACGCGGCGGTTCTGCCCGCCGCGCATCGCCGCGATCGCGCGGCGGATATGCCGCAGCGGCCACAGGCCATAGAAGGTCTGCAGCGCGGCGAGGATGATGAGGCCGAGGCCGAGGAGCGCGAGGCTGGGAATCAGCGTCGCGCGCACCGCGCGATTCTGGGTATCGAGCGCTTCGCGCGACTGGGCAATCTGGAACCGCCAGTTGGTTTGGCTGCCCGGCAGGATGACGTTGCGTTCGAGCACGCGCAGTTCCTCGTCGGGAAACTGGGTGCTGTCATATGTGTGGATATGGTTGTCGACATGCGGCGTCGGCGCCTTCAGCGAGCGCTCCCACAGCGAGCGCGAGCGATAGGGCTCCTGATTGCCGCCGCTGATCTGCCAATAGAGCCCGCTATAGGGTTCGAGAAAGCGCTGGTCGCCGAGCGGCTCGACCAGCCGCACTTCGCCATCGGGGCCAATCTCCGACGAGCGGATCATCGCGATCAGCACATATTCGAGGCTCGAATCGAAATTGCGCGTGATCGCACCGGTCAGCACGCGATCAAGCGCAAAGCCGCCGCCGATCAGCAGCACCGAAATCCACAGCGCCGCGATCGCGATCATGCGCCGCGCGAGCGAGCCGGTGATGCGACTGGTCAGCGCCGCCGGTTTGTCCGCCGCGTCCGGGTCTTCTACGACCGCCGGGGCGACGTCGGCCTCTCTCACGGCTTACTGCGGATCGTCGAGCTGATAGCCAAGGCCGCGGATCGTCGTGATGATGTCGGCACCCAATTTCTTGCGGATGCGCGTCACGAACACCTCGATCGTGTTCGAATCGCGGTCGAAATCCTGATCGTAGATATGTTCGATCAGCTCGGTGCGCGACACGACCTTGCCCTTGTGATGGAGCAGGTACGACAGCAGCTTATATTCCTGCGCCGTCAGCTTCACCGGCTCGCCGGCCAGCGTGACGCGGCCCGAGCGCGTGTCGAGGCGCACCGGACCCGCCGTCAGCTCGCTCGACGCATTGCCCGCGGCGCGGCGGATCAGCGCGCGCAGGCGGGCGATCAGCTCTTCGGTCTGGAACGGCTTGGCGAGATAGTCATCGGCGCCCGCATCGAGCCCGGCGACCTTGTCGGACCAGCTGTCGCGCGCGGTGAGGACAAGCACGGGAAAGTTGCGCTTTTCGCGGCGCCAGCGGTCGAGCACCGTGAGCCCGTCGATTTCGGGCAAGCCGAGATCGAGGATCGCGGCGTCGTAATTTTCGGTCGAGCCGAGGAAGTGCCCGTCCTCGCCATCGGTCGCGAGATCGACGGCATAGCCCGCCCCCTCCAGCGTCGCCTTCAGCTGCGGGCCCAGCGTGGGTTCGTCTTCGACAATCAAGATCCGCATTCAGGCGCCTTTCCTTTGCGCACCGGGCAACCCGGCCGCATGTTTCGACTGTGTATCAAGTCCGAACGATCATCGCAAAATCTCGTTGCGACGAAAGGTCGGTTCACGGGAATGTCAGGGTTTGCGTCCCACGATCCGGCCGGTGCGGGCATCGACATAGACGACGACCACCTGGCTGCCGTCCATGAATTTCAGGGCATAGATCATCCGCCCCGCATCGAACTGCGGGCCGCCGAGATAGGTCATCTCGCTATAGGGCGCGCGCGAACGGACGTCGGCGATCAGCTTGTTGAGCGGGATAACCTGTCCCTGCGCCGCCGCTTCGCGCAGATTGTCCTGGTCGCGGTTGCCGCGGGCGGTCGCGGGCGCGCCTGCCGAGAGCAGCAGCGCGGAGATGAGGGAGAGGGTCAGTGTACGGATCATGGCCGTTTCTCTAACGCGAAAGCATTGAATAGGCGATGAATGGCCGGGTCAGCTCCGGTTTCGGTTCGTGCCATGGCCGGAGGGCCATGGTGGGCGCGACAGGGATTGAACCTGTGACCCCACCCGTGTGAAGGGTGTGCTCTACCGCTGAGCTACGCGCCCGATCGGTGCATGCCGGAAGCCCGGTGTCCGAAAGTCGGACGTCCATAGCCGCTGCGACGGTGATTGCAACGGGCATTTGCTCAATCTTCACGCACAAATCGCATGGATCCCACCGGCAGATACAAATCGGGCCGCAGCTTGCGCCGCGGCCCGAGATGGTTTCACCAGAAGGCGCCTGTCAACTTAGTTGACGGCGTCCTTGAGGGCCTTGCCGGCCTTGAACTTCGGCTGGTTCGACGCCGCGATGGTCATCGTTTCGCCGGTGCGCGGGTTGCGGCCGGTCGATGCCTTGCGCTTGCTGACTGCGAAGGTGCCGAAGCCGACGAGACGGACTTCGCCGCCCTTCTTCAGCGAACCCGTGATCGCGTCGAACACGGCTTCAACCGCTTTGCTCGCGTCACCCTTGGTCAGGCCGCTCGAGTCAGCGACGGCGGCGATCAGGTCTTGTTTGTTCATGCCTAAGGAACCCCTGCAATATGGTTGGTTTAATGATTCTCATGGCCCGAAGCCATGGCGCGTCACTAACGATGTTTAGCCCCGCCTTGTCAAAGCAAAAAAGGGCGCAAAACGCCCCAAAACGTCGATTTTGCGACGAATTTGGGGCGAATTGCCGTCAAGCGGCGATGACTCAGTGCCGAATCGTCGTTTCGGGGTCGGTGCCGGAGTGAACCGGGGGCGACGCGGCAAGCTCGTCGGCCTCGGTCCATTCGATCGGAACGACCGGCGAAACGAGGGCCACGGCGAGCACTTCGTCGACGTGGCTGACCGGGATGATCTTCAATCCGGTCGTGATATTCGCCGGGATTTCAACGAGGTCTTTCTCATTCTCTTCGGGGATCAACACGGTCTTGATGCCGCCGCGAAGAGCGGCGAGCAGCTTTTCTTTGAGGCCCCCGATTGCGAGAACACGTCCGCGCAGCGTGACTTCGCCGGTCATCGCGACGTCGCGGCGCACCGCGATCCCGGTCAGCGTCGAAATCATCGCGGTGACCATCCCGACACCGGCCGAGGGGCCATCCTTCGGCACCGCGCCTTCGGGCAAGTGGATGTGGATGTCCTTGCGCGCGAACAGGCTGGGCTTGATGCCATAGGCCGGCGCGCGCGCTTTCACGAACGACAGCGCCGCCTGCACCGATTCGGTCATCACTTCACCGAGCTTGCCGGTGGTGCGGACCTGCCCCTTGCCCGATGCGGTCACGGCTTCGATCGTCAGCAATTCGCCGCCGACCTCGGTCCATGCCAGCCCCGTGACGGCGCCGACCTGATCTTCCAGATCGCCCATGCCGTGGCGGAATTTGCGCACGCCCGCGAATTCGGACAGATTGTCGGGCGTCACGGTGACGCTTTCGGCCTTGCCTTCGAGAATGCGGCGCAGCGCCTTGCGCGCGAGACGCGCAATCTCGCGCTCGAGCGTGCGGACGCCGGCTTCGCGGGTGTAATAGCGGATGAGGTCGCGCAGCCCTTCTTCGGTCAGCTCGAACTCGCCGGCCTTCAGCCCATGCGCCTCGATCTGCTTCGCGATCAGGTGCAGCTTGGCGATCTCGACCTTTTCGTCCTCGGTATAACCTTCGAGCCGGATGATCTCCATGCGGTCGAGCAGCGCCTGCGGCAGGTTGAGCGAGTTCGCGGTGGTGACGAACATGATGTCGCTGAGGTCGACGTCGACTTCCAGATAATGGTCCTGGAATTTGCCATTCTGTTCGGGGTCGAGCACCTCGAGCAGCGCCGATGCCGGATCGCCGCGGAAATCCTGGCCGAGCTTGTCGATCTCGTCGAGCAGGAACAGCGGGTTCATCGTGCCGGCCTTTTTGAGATTCGTCACGATCTTGCCCGGCAGCGAGCCGATATAGGTGCGGCGGTGGCCGCGGATTTCGGCTTCGTCGCGCACGCCGCCCAGCGACTGGCGAATGAACTCGCGCCCGGTCGCCTTGGCGATCGACTTGCCGAGGCTGGTCTTGCCGACGCCCGGAGGGCCGACGAGGCAGAGGATCGGCCCCTTCAGCTTGTTGGTGCGCGCCTGGACCGCGAGATATTCGACGATCCGGTCCTTGACCTTTTCGAGCGCATAATGGTCGTCGTCGAGGACTTCCTGCGCCTTCGCGATGTCCTTTTTCAGTTTCGACTTCTTGCCCCACGGCAGGCCGATCAGCGTGTCGAGATAGTTGCGGACAACGGTCGCCTCGGCCGACATCGGCGCCATCGCACGCAGCTTTTTCATTTCGGCCTGCGCCTTGGCCTTGGCTTCCTTCGACATTTTGAGGCTGTCGATCTTGAGCTGAAGCTCGGCCAGGTCGTCGCCGCCCTCGCCATTGTCGTTGCCGAGCTCGCGCTGGATCGCCTTCAACTGTTCGTTGAGATAATATTCGCGCTGGCTCTTTTCCATCTGGCGCTTCACGCGGCCGCGGATCTTCTTTTCGACCTGCAGCACGCCAAGCTCGCCTTCCATGAAGGCGAAGACCATTTCGAGCCGCTTCGACGGCGCGTCCTCGACGAGCAACGCCTGCTTGTCGGAGACCTTGATGTTGAGATTGCCCGCGACCGAATCGGCGAGGCGCGAGGCGTCCTCGATCTGCGACAGCTGCACCGCGGTTTCGGCGGGCATCTTCTTGTTGAGCTTGGCGTAATTTTCGAACTGGTCGACGACCGAGCGCATCAGCGCGGCGGTGTCCACGCTGTCGTCGATGGTGTCGCCGACCGGCTTCACGCTCGCCATCACGGCCTTGTCTTCGTTGGTGAGCGCGAGCAGCTTCGCGCGCTCCTTGCCTTCGACGAGCACGCGGACGGTGCCGTCGGGCAGCTTCAGCAGCTGCAATACGGTGGCGATCACGCCGACGTCGTAGAGATCGTCGCGCTGCGGGTCGTCCTCGCCCGGATCGAGCTGCGCGACGAGGAAGATTTCCTTGTCGCTTTCCATCGCGGTTTCGAGCGCGGCGACCGAACGGTCGCGGCCAACGAACAGCGGCACGATCATGTGCGGGAAAACGACGATGTCACGCAGCGGAAGAAGAGGATAAGATTGCGTCATTACGGCTCCTGGACGGGCCCCGCGACCGGGCGCACCGCCCTTCTTATAGGTGGTTCTTCGCTAATATGGCGTAACTTGGCACGCATTCAATGTCGCTGTGCTGAACAGCGGGGCCCAGAGGGATTTGGGGGCCGGCTCAAAATGGCAGCTTGAAGCCCGGGGGGAGCGGCAGGCCGCTCGTCATCTTGCCCATTTCTTCGTTGCTCGCCGCATCGGCTTTTTCGCGCGCATCGTTGAACGCGGCGGCGAGCAGATCTTCGAGCATCTGTTTATCGGCGGGCACGATCAGGCTGTCGTCGATCGAGATTTGCTTGATGCGGCCCTTGGCGCTCGCGCGAATCCGCACGAGGCCACCGCCCGAGACGCCTTCGACCTCGACACTGTCGAGCTTCGCCTGCGCCTCCTGCATCTGCGCCTGCACCGTGGCGGCCGCTTCCTGCGCCGCCTTCATCATTTCTTCGATCGATTTCATGGGTTCGACTTATGGCGATTGTCGCCGGCCTCTTCAAGTTTTGCGTCGGGAAAAGCGGCCAAGGCGGCCTTCACCACCGGCAGCTCGCGGATTCGCGCGTCATTGTCGGCGAGCGTCGCGGCGCGGATTTGGCCAAGGCTCGGCCGTCCCTCGCCTTCGCCTTCCCGCACCTGCCAGCGGCTGCCGGTCTGCGCGAGCAGCGCGTCGCCCAGATCGCGCGCGAACGAGGCGCCGAGCGCGCCGACGGGCGCGAAAACGAGATTGCCGGGCTCAAGGGTGATGATTCGTAGATGATCGTAAACATCGACCGCAAGCCGATGATTTCCTGTGCTTTCGAGCAGCTGGTGGATTTGCGCCACGGTCAATGCCGACGCGGGTGAATCGGGGTTTGCGGTTGAGGGGCTTTCGACCGCGGCGACGGATTCGGCCCCGGTATTTTCCTGCGCCGCGGGCGCCGCCGGCGCGACCATCGGCGTCGCGGGCACGCCGCCCTTTTCGAGCAGCTTTGCGAGTTCACCCGGGTCGGGCATCGATGCGGCGTAAATCACGCGCAGCAGCAGCATTTCGAGATGTTCGAGCGGATTGTTCGCGCGGAGTACCTCGTCATGCCCCTTGAGCAGCAACTGCCACAGCCGGTTGAGCGGCGCGAAACCCAGTTTTTGCGCCCAGTCGCCGATGCGTTCGCGGTCGGCTTCGGCCAGCGCGGGATCGTCGTGGCGCGACACTTTGGCGAGCGTGATCGCGTGGGTCAGGTCCATAAGCCCGCGCACCATCGCGACGGGCTCGATCCCGAGCGCATATTGGCCGCGCGCGAGGTCGATCGCGCCGCCGGCATCGCCCTCGAGGATCGTCGCCATCAACTGTCCGATCGCCGAGCGGTCCGAGAGGCCGAGCATCACGCGCACCTGATCGGCGCTGATCATCCCGCCGCCGTCGAGATCGGCGTGCGCAATCGCCTGGTCGAGGATCGACAGGCCGTCGCGCACCGACCCCTCGGCGGCGCCCGCGATCAGCCAGATCGCCGGCGCCTCGGCCTCGACGCCTTCTTTCTGAAGGATCGAACTGAAATGCGCGAAGAGCATGTCGGGGGTGATGCGGCGGAGGTCGAAGCGCTGGCAGCGCGACAGCACCGTCACCGGCACCTTGTTGACTTCGGTGGTCGCAAACAGGAATTTGACGTGCGGCGGCGGCTCTTCGAGCGTTTTCAGAAGCGCATTGAAGGCGTTACGCGACAACATGTGCACTTCGTCGATGATGTAGATCTTGTAGCGCGCCGACACCGCGGCATAGCGCACCGCCTCGATAATCTCGCGCACATCGTCGACGCCGGTGTTCGACGCGGCGTCCATTTCGATCACATCGATATGGCGCCCCTCGGTGATCGCGCGGCACGGCTCGCACACGCCGCACGGGTCGATCGTCGGCCCGCCCTGCCCGTCGGGGCCGATGCAATTGAGCGCTTTCGCGATCAGGCGCGCGGTCGAGGTCTTGCCGACCCCGCGCACCCCGGTCATCAGAAACGCATGCGCCAGCCGGTCGCGTGCGATCGCGTTGCCGAGCGTGCGCACCATCGCATCCTGCCCGATCAGTTCGGCAAAGGTTTGCGGGCGATATTTGCGGGCAAGGACGCGGTACGGGCCGCTCGATGGCTGCGGCGCCGTCTCGGGCAGGTCCATTCCCAGCATCGGGGTTTCGTCGTTGGCGGAATCGCTCATGCGTTCCGTATTAGGCACGGCATGCTCGCTTGTCGAAGGAGAATACGGGCGGTTCGATCCAATATCTCGTCACCCCGGACTTGATCCGGGGTCCCGCTTGTCGACGTCGCTAAGCGGGACCCCGGATCAAGTCCGGGGTGACGATGCGAATTAACACGATGAGATGGTGAGGGTGGGAGCCGGAACGACCCGCAGCGAATTCGTTGCGGCTGCTTCCTTCCGGACCTGACCGGGTTGGCGAAGACTGCGTCCGCCCGACTCCCGCGGCGCATATGGCGGGGAGCGCGAGGAAATGCAAGCGTAGCCCCAATCAGATACAATCGTCATCCCGGCGAAGGCCGGGATCTCGACCTCGCTTCCTGACGCACCGGCGAGATCCCGGCCTTCGCCGGGATGACGAGGGTTGGGGTTCAGCGTGGCCCCTGCATGTTGCGGCTTTCGGCGGGGATATGCACGGTGAGCCCGTCGAGATCGTCGGTCAGCACGATCTGGCACGACAGCCGGCTCGTCCGCCGCACCCCGGCGGCAAGATCGAGCATATCCTCTTCCATCTCGCTTGCGGGCGGCAGGCGGTCGAAATCCTCTTTTGCGACGATGACGTGGCACGTCGAGCAGGCCATCTGGCCCTCACACGTGCCTTCGAGCGGCATCATATGCGCCTGCGCGACGTCGAGCAGGATCGAACCCGGCTCGGCCTCGGCCTCGGTGCGCGCCTTGCCGTCGGCGTGGATGAAGGTGACGCGCATCAGTTGACGCCCTGCAATCGCGCGGCGGCTTTGATCACATCAAGGCCATCGCGCAGGTCCTGCTCGCTGGTGTAGCGGCCCCAGCCGAGGCGGATCGAGGCGCGCGCGTCGGTTTCGCTGACGCCCATTGCGCGCAGCACATGGCTGACCTTCCCCGACCCGCTGCCGCACGCGCTGCCGAGCGAGAAGGCGATTTCGCGGGCGTCGGACATCAGACGCAGGCCGTTCACGCCGTCGCGGCGGACGTTGAGATTGCCGTGGTAGCGACGGTTCGCATCGCCGTTGATCGTCCATTCGGGGAGCATATCGAGTGCGAGCGACCAGAGGCGCTCGACATGCTCGGCATCCGCATCGAACCGTTCGGCCGCGAGCGCCGCCGCGGCGCCGAAACCGGCGCAGAGTGCGGGCGACACGGTGCCCGAGCGCATCCCCTGCTCCTGCGCGCCGCCGAACATCAGCGGCGGCAGGTCGACGCCGTCCCTGATCCAGAGCGCGCCGATACCTTTCGGCCCGTGGATCTTGTGTGCCGAGATGGCGATCAGGTCGGCATCGCCGGGGATCGCGACGCGGCCATAGCCCTGTACCGCGTCGCAGAGCAGCAGGCTGTTCTTCGCGTGCGCGGCGGCGGCGAAATCGGCGACCGGCTGGATCGTCCCGACCTCGTTGTTCACTAGCATCGTCGCGACGATTCCGCCCTCGGGAATCAGCGCCTCGTCGGGCGGCAGCGCCAGTCCTTCGCCATCGACGGGCAGGATCGTCGCGTTCAGCCGCTCGAGACATTGCAGCGACGCCGCATGTTCGATGCTGAGCCCCGCGACGCCGCCCGGCTTCGCTTCGGCTCCGCGCAGCAGCGCCCAGTTGAGCGCCTCGGTCGCGCCCGAGGCAAAGAAGACGCGCCCGCCCTTCGGCAGCAGCGCCGCGACCTGATCGCGCGCGACTTCGACCGCCGCCGCGGCGGCGCGGCCGGCCTTGTGCGTGCTCGACGGGTTGGCGAAGCCGTCGCCCGCCCCCGGCCCTTCGAGCCAGCGCAACATCGCCTCGCGCGCCTCGGGAGCGAGCGGGGTCGTGGCTTGGTAATCGAGGTAAATCATGAAGTGCGTCTGCCTCCTAATCCCGTGCATGTCGAGCCATGCTCACAATCATCGTCACCCCGGACTTGATCCGGGGTCCCGCTTTTCGACGCCGCTGAGCGGGACCCCGGATCAAGTACGGGGTGACGAATTGGGGGGTGGCAAGGCGCCTTATTGCGAGTGATTCGCAAAAGTTGCAACATGCTACGCAATTTCTATATAGGCGCCATCTTCGCTCCGCCACCCTGCCAGCCCGGCGATTCGGCGGCCAGCCATAAAAGATAAGAGGTGCTCCCATGCCCGACGTGATTTTCCCCGGCCCCGAAGGCCGCATCGAAGGCCGTTTCTCGCCCCCGCCGCGTCCGCGCGCGCCGGTCGCGCTGATCCTCCACCCGCACCCGCAGGGCGGCGGCACGATGAACGACCGCATCACGCAGGCGATGTACAAAAGCTTCGTCGCGCGCGGTTTCGCGGTGCTGCGCTTCAATTTCCGCGGCGTCGGCCGCAGCCAGGGCACGTTCGATAACGGCATCGGCGAGCTGAGCGATGCCGCATCGGCGCTCGACTGGGTCCAGTCGATCCATCCCGAGGCGCAGACGACGTGGATCGCGGGCTTCAGCTTCGGCGCGTGGATCGGCATGCAGCTGCTCATGCGCCGCCCCGAGATCCGCGGCTTCCTGTCGGTTGCGCCGCCGGCGAACATGTACGACTTCAGCTTCCTCGCGCCCTGCCCGTCGTCGGGCATCATCGTTGCGGGCGGGCAGGACGAGATCGTGCCGCCGAGCGCGGTGCAGAAACTGGTCGACAAGCTGCGCACGCAAAAGGGCATCACGATCCATCACGACGAGATCCCGCGTGCCAACCATTTCTTCGAGCATGAGCTCGACCAGTTGATGAAGTCGCTCGATAACTATCTGGATATGCGGCTCGCGCCCGATTCGCCGATCCGCTGAGGAATTACCGTCGCCCCCGCGAAGGTGGGGGCCGCTGGAGGTTTACGCAGCGAGGCGGGGCAAGGCCGACAGCGGCCCCCGCCTTCGCGGGGGCGACGGCTGGATTATTTCACCGGCACCAGCCAGATCGCGACATTCGCGAACATCACCAGCGCCGCGACGAGCATCAGCAGCGCGCGGCGGCGGTCGCCCTTGCGAAAAACATAGACTGCGCCGCCGGTCAAAAGGACGCCGGTGAGCATCAGGACGGACATGATCGTGTCGGACATGGGGCGGCTTTATCGGGGCCGTCACAAATTTGCCACCTCGCTTATGGCCAATCCGCGCCGCTTCGCCTAAAGGGCGCTCATCGATTCCCTATCGCCCCGCGGGAGCCGCATCATGCGCATTGCAATAGCCTCTGACCACGCCGCCTGGGAGCTGAAAGCCGCTCTCGCCGACTGGCTTCGCGAAGCCGGCCACGAAGTCGAGGATCTCGGCACCAACGGCCCCGACAGCGTCGATTATCCCGACTATGGCTACAAACTCGGCGAAGCCATCGCCGACGGCCGCGCCGAACGCGGCGTTGCCCTCTGCGGATCGGGCATCGGCATTTCGATTTCGGTCAATCGCAACCCCGCCGCGCGCTGCGCGCTGGTCGGCGAACCGCTGTCGGCCAAGCTGTCGCGCGAGCATAATGACGCGAACGTCATCGCGATGGGCGCGCGCCTGACCGGCATCGACATGGCGAAAGCCTGCCTCGACGCCTTCCTTTCCACCGAATTCGCCGGCGATCGCCACGCGCGCCGCGTCGACAAGCTTTCCAATCCGCCCCAACTGGAGACCAGCCGATGACCACAGACACGCTCGCCAAGCCCATCAAATCGGCCGGCTATTTCACCGACGGCGTCGGCACGGTCGACCCCGCGGTCGCGGCGGCGATGAAGCATGAGCTGGAACGCGAGCAGTATCAGATCGAGCTGATCGCGAGCGAGAATATCGTCTCGAAGGCCGTGCTCGAAGCACAGGGCAGCGTGTTCACCAACAAATATGCCGAAGGCTATCCCGGCCGCCGCTATTATCAGGGCTGCGCGCCGTCGGACGAGGTCGAAACCCTCGCGATCGACCGCGCGAAGCAGCTCTTTGACTGCGGCTATGCCAACGTCCAGCCGCATTCGGGCGCGCAGGCGAACGGCGCGGTCATGCTGGCGCTGACCAAGCCCGGCGCGACGATCCTCGGCATGAGCCTCGACGCCGGCGGCCACCTGACCCACGGCGCGCCGCCCGCGATGTCGGGCAAATGGTTCAACGCGGTGCAGTACGGCGTGCGCGCCGACGACCATCTCGTCGATTTCGACCAGGTCGAGGCGCTGGCGAAGGAACATCGCCCCGCGCTGATCATCGCGGGCGGCTCGGCCTATCCGCGCACGCTCGATTTCGCGCGCTTCCGCAAGATCGCCGACGATGTCGGCGCGCTGCTGATGGTCGACATGGCGCATTTCGCGGGCCTCGTCGCGGGCGGCGCGCATCCTTCGCCGATGGAGCATGCGCATGTCGTCACGACGACGACGCACAAGACGCTGCGCGGGCCGCGCGGCGGCATGATCCTGACCAATGACGAAGCGATCGCCAAGCGCATCAACTCGGCGGTCTTCCCCGGCCTGCAGGGCGGCCCGCTGATGCATGTCATCGCCGCCAAGGCGGTCGCGTTCGGCGAAGCACTGCGCCCCGAGTTCAAAGACTATGCCAAGGCGACGATCGCCAATGCGCAGGCGCTCGCGAACCGGCTGAAGGACCGCGGCGCCGATGTCGTCGCGGGCGGTACCGACACGCACCTCGCGCTGATCGATCTCCGTCCGCTCGGCGTCACCGGCCGCGACGCCGACGAAGCGCTCGAACGCAGCGCGATCACGTGCAACAAGAACGGCATCCCCTTCGACCCGCTGCCGCCGGTCAAGACCAGCGGCATCCGCGTCGGTTCGCCCGCGGGCACGACGCGCGGTTTCGGCATCGCCGAGTTCGAGGAAATCGGCGATATGGTCGCCGACGTGCTCGAAGCATTGCGCGACAAGGGCGAGCATGGCGACGCCGATGTCGAGGCGAATGTCCGGGGCCGCGTCCGCGCGCTGTGCGAACGCTTCCCCATCTATCAGGGATAAGGCGATGGCACGGCAGCACCCCGAGGAACCGACGCTGGTCGAACTCTCGATCGAAGAGGTCAAGGCGATGGGCAAGCAAGGGCTGGCCCATCCCTCGACGCGCCCGGTGCTGATCGGCGGCGCGGTCGGCGCAGCGGTGGGCTTGCTGCTCGATGCCGTCAGCTGGCCCGTCGGCCTGTTCGGCGGCGCCCTCATCGCGCTGGTGATGCGGGTGAAACGCTAGCCCATGCGCTGCCCTTATTGCGGACATGAAGACAGTCAGGTGAAGGACAGCCGTCCGACCGAGGACGGCGCCGCGATTCGCCGCCGCCGCCAGTGCGAGGATTGCGGCGCGCGCTTCACGACCTTCGAACGCATCCAGCTTCGCGAAGTCGGCGTCACCAAGGCCGACGGCCGCCGCGAACCCTTCGATCGCGAGAAATTGATGCGCAGCATCCAGATCGCGTGCCGCAAGCGCCCGATCGACGGCGCGCGCATCGAACGGCTGGTGTCGGGCATCCAGCGCCAGCTCGAAACCTCGGGCGAGAGCGAAGTGCAGGCGGCGCAAATCGGCGGCATGGTGATGGAGGCGCTGAAAGGCTTCGACAGCGTCGCCTATATCCGCTTCGCCAGCGTCTATCGCGAGTTTACCGAAGCGAAGGACTTTGAGGAATTCGCGTCCTCGGTCACCGAGGCGGCGCGGCCGATCAAATGACCGCGGCCGCCCCGCCCCCCGTCATCGTCCTCGTCCGTCCGCAGCTTGGTGAGAATATCGGCAAGGCGGCGCGCGCGATGCTCAATTTCGGGCTGACCGAGCTCCGCCTCGTCACCCCGCGCGACGGCTGGCCCAATCCCGACGCCGGCCCGGCATCGGCGGGCGCCGACATCGTGCTCGCCGAGGCAAAGGTTTTCGGCAGCCTCGCCGATGCGGTCGCCGACTGCACCGCCATCTATGCGACCACCGTGCGCAAGCGCGGCGTGATGAAACCCGTGCTGACCCCCGAAGCGGCGGCGCGCGAGGTTCATGCCAGCGCGGGCCGCTCGGCCTATGTCTTCGGTGCCGAACGCTCCGGCCTCGAAACCGACGATGTCGCGCTCGCGCACGCGATCGTGACGGTGCCGATCAACCCCGAATTCGCATCGCTCAACCTCGCGCAGGCGGTGATCCTGCTCGCCTATGAATGGTCGAAGGGTATTGCGCTCGCGAGCCCGCCCGAAGTGCCGCTCGACCCGCCGGCGCCGCATGCCGAGCTCGAACAATTGATCGAACATCTGACGTGCGATCTCGACGCGAGCGGCTATTTTGTTCCGCCCGAGCGCACCGAGGCGACGCTGCGCACCTTGCGCACCGCGCTGACCAAGACGGGCTGGTCGCACAATGATATCAGGATGATGCACGGAATCGTGACGGCGCTTGGCAGGAAACCCAGGGCCGGGTAACGAAGGCACATTCCTCGCTGGTGGCCGCTCGATGTTTTATCCCCTGATTTCCCTCGCCCTTTCGGCCGCCGCTCCCGAAGCGAAGACCAGCCAGCCGAGGCCCGAAACCACCCCCGCCCCCGAAAGAAAAGCCGGTCCGAAACCGATCTGTCGCACCATCATCTACACCGGCAGCCGCCTCCCCCAGCGCGAATGCCGCACCCAGGAGCAATGGGACCGCCGGGCCGACGAGACCGGTAAGTGGATGGATCAAGACAAGAATTGACAATCGATATTTGGCATGCTGCATGTCAAATCATCGCTCACCTTGCCGTGACGACCCGGTGACAATCCCCCAGGAGTTTGATTTCATGATAAGCCTACTGCTTTCGCTCGCCCTCGCGGCGGCCGGAACCGACGCGGCGAACACCCAGCCGGCGACCGAAACAGCTGCCAAACCCGAAAAAGCCAAGCCGAAGCTGATTTGCCGCCGCCTGGCCGACACTGGCAGCCGCCTGCCCGAACGCGAATGCCGCACGCAGGAAGACTGGGATCGCCAGGCCGACAGCATCAGCAAAAGGCTGCACAACGAGAAATAAATGCCGTTGGCTGGACTTCCGGGGCGCCGGTCGAACGGATGTTCGACGATCATGTCAAGACGAGGAGGGTGCGGTTTCGACAACCTCTTGGCTAATGCAGGAAATATCCCTAGGAAGCCACACCCCTCCAAGGAGCGAATATTGTTATGATCTCTGCGATACTTTCCCTGGCCCTTGCAGCAACGTCGCCGACCGTCGCTGCGGATTCGCCTGCAAAGCCAGCCAAGCCCAAGAAGGTTTGCGAAAAGGTCGAAGTCACCGGCAGCACGGTGCCAAAGCGCGTATGCCGCACGGTTGCCGAACCGGCAAAGCCGAAAGACGAAGCGGCGCAGGCCGTCGTCGCGCAGCCCGCGGGCGGCAGCACCAACTAAGCCCGGACGTCAGCTATCGGCGCGCAGGCGGTCCCACCGGGTCGCCTCATAGGCGATCGATTGTTCGACCAGCTCGTTCCACACGGCGCGCAGTCGCTCGGGTTCCAGCCCGGCGGCTTCGGCTTCGCGCGCGACATTGTCGAGCACCTCGGCCTTGCGGGCTTCGTCGCGAACGCTGCCGCGGTCGGTCTTGATGCGCGCCGCAGCGTCCATATAGCCGAAACGGCGAACGAGCAGCGCGACGAGCGCGCGATCGACCTGGTCGACCCCGGCGCGGACATCGATCATGGTTTCGCACTGTTCGGGAAGTTTGGCGGACGTCATGCGCGCTGCCTTTAGCGGCTTTTTTGGCGCTGTCGAGGCATGCGTCCAACTTGCGCCGCAACGCTTGACTTTGCCGCCCTCGCCGTCTAACCGCGCGCCTTCGCAATGGACCCCGCACCCCGGTGAAGCGGCGGTCGCATATGGCATCTGTCCATATGGTGCGACCCGGGAAGCGCCGAAATCCTTCGGCACACAGCATATTGGAGACGACATATGTCGAAGCGCCAGAGCGCCAAGTATAAACTCGACCGCCGGATGGGTGAAAACATCTGGGGTCGCCCGAAGAGCCCGGTCAACCGCCGCGAATATGGCCCCGGCCAGCACGGTCAGCGCCGCAAGGGCAAGATGTCGGACTTCGGCATCCAGCTCCGCGCGAAGCAGAAGCTGAAGGGCTATTACGGCGACATCACCGAGAAGCAGTTCAAGAAGAACTATTTCGAAGCGTCGCGCATGAAGGGCGACACCGGCCAGAACCTGATCGGCCTGCTCGAGCGCCGCCTCGACGCGGTCGTCTACCGCTCGAAGTTCACGCCGACGATCTTCTCGGCGCGCCAGCTCGTCAGCCACGGCCACGTCTATGTGAACGGCGTGAAGTGCAACGTCGCCAGCCGCCTCGTGAAGCCGGGCGACGAAGTCACCCTCGGCAAGAAGGCGCAGGAAATGGCGCTGGTCGCCGAAGCGCAGAGCCTGCCCGAGCGCGACCTGCCCGAATATCTGTCGGTTGACGGCACCAAGTCGACCTACGTCCGCGTCCCGACGCTCGACGAAGTGCCCTATCCGGTGAAGATGGAACCGAACCTGGTCGTCGAATTCTATTCGCGCTAACCGAGTTCGCTATCGAATTCAAAGGGGCGGTCCGGCAACGGGCCGCCCCTTTTCGTTTTAGTGCGGTAGAAACTGCGTAATTCGGCCGAGCATCGCTATGCGCGTCTCGCTGTCCCAAAGGGCGTGCGCGAAACCGGGATATTCGATCAGTTCGACCTTCTTTCCGGCCGACGTCAGCGCGCTCCGCATAACGCGAGCCTGGTCGATATCGACATGCTGATCGAGCGTGCCGTGGAACATCAGTACCGGCGCCTTGATCGCGCCGGCATTCTGGGCCGGCGATCCTTCGCGAACATGCGGGCCCGACCCGATGAAATCACGCGTGATCGCGCCGCCAGCATCGCGCATGCTTTTATCCTTCATTTTGCCGAGATCGGTGACCGGCGCGATCGCGACGATCGACTTGAACAGATCGGGCGCGAGCACACCCGACTGCAGCGCGGCATAGCCGCCATAGGACCATCCGACGATCGACAGCTTTGCCGGGTCGGCACCTTCCGCGACGATCCACCGACCGGCGTCGGTGACGTCGCCGACCGCCGTCTTCCACGACTGGAAACCATTGTTCTGATACCAGCTGTCGCCATAGCCCGACGACCCCCGAAAATTGGGCTGCACGACCGCAAAGCCGCGCTGCGCGAAATATTGCGCCATCCAGTCGAAACCCCATTCGTCGCGCGCCGACGGCCCCCCGTGCGGCATGACGATCGAGGGCAGACCCTTTGCGTCGGTCCGGCCGGGCGGCAGTGTCAGATATCCGGGCACCATCGTGCCGTCGGCCGCCGGATATTTGATCGCCTTCACCGGCGACAGCGCTTGCTCTGCCAGCAAAGGCCGGTCCTCGAGCAGCGGGCGGAGTTGCTTCGCCGCAGGCGTATAACGGTAGTACCGGCCGGGGTCGACGTCGGAGCCGGACCACAGGAGCCAATGCGCCTCATCCGCCGACGCATCAATGAAATAGACTTCGCGGCCACCGAGCGCGCGCGAAAGCGATTTCGCCATCGCTGCGACCTTGGGATCGGTCGTCACCATCTGGCGGCGGTCGGTGGCGTAAGTCGCGCCGACGACGCGCCGGTCACGACCGACCTGAACCAGCCCGTCCACGTCAACCTCGGGATGGCGATACAGCGTCTCGCCCTTCCCGGTTCCATCGAGGTTCACGGCCATGACCGCCTGACGTCCGTCGATCCGGCCAAAGCCGATGGCGCGATTGGTCGCGGCATCGACCGCCCACGGGTCGAACCCCTCGCGCGAGACAACGTCATAGGATGACAATGACTGCCAGTCGCCGCCAGCCGCGGGTTTGAAGAAATAACGAAATGTGCTGCTCAGGTTGCCCGTGCGCCCCTCCATCGGCTGGGTGCCCATGATGCGGACCTTGCCCTTGCCATCGGTGATATATTCGCGTGCATCGCGCCGCGGCTTCTCGATGACCTTTACCGTGCCCTGCGAGACGTCCATCAGGTCGACCCCCATGCCCGCGTCTTCTTTGGCAATGAGCGTCGCCTCCGGCACGTGACTGCGCATCACGAGGACGTTATTCGCAGTCCCCGGCTGCCAGTCGATCACACTGCCGCCGCGAAAATCGATGCCCACCGCATTGTCGCCGCGTCGGGTGCTCAGTGTCTTCACATTGCCGCCCGTCGCATCGACCCCAAGCAATGACGAGAAGCCGAAGATGGAATCGCCGAGCTTCTGCCGGCCACCGATCTGGCAGATCAGGCGCGCGTCGGTTGCCCAGCGACACCATTGCAGAATTTCGGGATCGCCGCTTGCGCGAAGAATACGGCGGGGTGTCGCCTCACCGTCGATATCGACCACAAACAGGTCATTCGCCTCTCCCTTGTTCGGCGCGAGAAATGCGATCTTGTGCCCGTCCGGTGACAGGCTGACCTGCGTAATCCCGTCGAGCGTCCCGAAGCGCCGTGCAACCTCGTCGACTTGGGCTTGTGCCGCCGTCGCGGCCAGTCCAGCGCCCAACAACCACAAAAAGCGACCCCGCATACCCCTATCCCCCTGTTATCCGGTTCTGTTCGCCAAGTGCTAGATCGGCGCCGGGCGATTTCCAAGGCTCAAGATTTGCCGGGCCCAAGTCGGCTTGCGTGATAGGCATCAGGCTGGCACAAGCCCGCTCGTCGCAAATGAAACTTTCCGAGGAATTTCCATGCTTCGTTTCCCCCGAACGACCGCAGCCGTCGCGGTTCTCCTGACCGTTGCCGCGTGCAACACCTCCGACAAGGCCGCGACGTCGGCCACCGCCATTCCCGACGTCCAGATCCCCGAACTGTCGCTCGCGACGCTTCAGGAAGTGACGAAGGAATTGTCGTCGGACGCCTATGAAGGCCGCGCGCCCGGCACCCCCGGCGAGGAAAAGACCGTCGCCTATATCATCAAGAAGTACGAGGAAGCGGGGCTGAAGCCCGGAAACAACGGCAAGTGGACGCAGGACGTGCCGCTGGTCGAGATCACCGCGAAGAATGCGACGCCGCTGACCTTCACCGGCGGCAAGGCGCCGGTCACCGCGCAATATGCAAAGGACTATGTCGCGTTCAGCTATCGCGTCCAGCCCAAGACCGCGGTCAAGGACAGCGACGTCGTCTTCGTCGGTTACGGCATCAACGCGCCCGAAAAAGGCTGGAACGACTATGCCGGGCTCGACGTGAAGGGGAAGACCGTCGTCGTCCTCGTCAACGACCCCGACTGGCAGACCAAGGAAGCCAAGGGCGAATTCAACGGCCGCGCAATGACCTATTACGGCCGCTGGTCGTACAAATATGAGGAAGCCGCGCGCCAGGGCGCCGCGGCGGTGCTGATCGTCCACGACACCGAGCCCGCCGCTTACGGCTGGAACGTCGTCGAATCGAGCAACACCGGCACGAATTATCTCGCCGAAACCAAGGACGGCGGGGCGAAGGAAACGCTCGCCAACGGCTGGATCCAGCTTCCGAAGGCAAAGGAACTCTTCGCGAGCGCCGGACAGGATTTCGACAAGCTGCGCGCCGACGCGGGCAAGAAGGGCTTCAAGCCCGTCGCGCTGACCGGCGTGAAGGCGAACTTCAGCTTTGACAACGCCATTTCAAAGAAGATGTCGCGCAACGTCATCGGCGTGCTGCCGGGCGCCAAGCGCCCTGACGAATATGTCCTCTACACCGGCCATTGGGATCACCTCGGCCGCTGCACGCCCGTGGGTGGCGACGACATCTGCAACGGCGCGGTCGACAATGCGAGCGGCATCGCCGGCCTCGTGACCTTGGCGCAGGCGTTCCACAAGGCGGGCGCACCCGATCGCAGCATCGTCTTCCTCGCGGTCACCGCCGAGGAATCGGGCCTGCTCGGTTCGAAGTTCTACGCCGAAAACCCCGTCTTCCCGCTCGCGCAGACCGTCGGCGGCGTGAACATGGACGCATTGAACGCGATCGGCCCGGCAAAGGACATCGTCGTCGTCGGCCGCGGCAAGTCCGAGCTCGACGCCTATGTCGCCAAGCTCGCCGAAATGGAAAAGCGCGTGATCAAGGACGAACCGACCCCCGAGAAGGGCTTCTATTATCGTTCGGATCACTTCAGCTTCGCCAAGCTCGGCGTGCCGATGTTCAACTTCGGCAGCGGCGACGACCTGGTCGAGGGCGGCGTCGACGCGGGCAAGAAGGCGGCGGAAGATTATGAAAAGAACCGCTACCACGCACCCGGCGACGAATATGAGGCGATCACCAACTGGGGCGGCATGATGTCCGACCTGCGCCTCTATTACGCCGCGGGCCGCATGCTCGCGATGACCGACGCATGGCCGAACTGGAACAAGGGCGACGAATTCCGCGCCGCCCGCGACAAGTCGCGTCCCGCAAAGTAAGCGGAAAGAGCGCGCGCCCATGACGCTGAAAATGCCTGCCGAATGGGCGCCGCACGACGCCGTCTGGATCGGTTTCCCGCACCTCGCCGAGGAATGGGCGGGCGCGATCGACGAGGGACGGCGCGACGTCGCCGCCTTCGTCAACGCCGTCCATGACGGCGGCCGCGGCGAAGAGGTGCGACTGGTGGTCAACGACGCGCGGCAGGCGGATATCGCCGCCGCGCTCGTCGATCCGGGCGTGCGCATCCTGACCCAGCCCTTGGGCGACATCTGGCTGCGCGATACCGGGCCGATCATCGCCGGCATCGGCGCCGCCCGCCGCGCGCGCAATTTCGAATTCAACTGGTGGGGCGAGAAGTTCGTCATGCCCGGCGATCAGGAAATCGGCGCCGCGCTCGCCGCCGGATCGGGCCTGCCAGTCGACGATCAGGACTGGGTGCTCGAGGGCGGCGGCATCGACGTCGATGGCACGGGCCTCTGCGTCACGACCGAAGAGTGCCTGCTCAATACCAACCGCAACCCGACGCTGACGCGCGAGGATATCGCGGTGCGGCTCCACCAGTCGCTCGGCATCGACCGGCTGCTGTGGCTCGGCAACGGCTTGGTCGGCGATCACACCGACGGCCATGTCGACAATCTGGCGCGCTTCGTCGGCGAAGGGCGGCTCGCGCTGCCCGTCGCGGCGGGCGCGGACGACCCCAACGCGCATATCTATGCCGATGCACGCGCGCGCACCGCGGCGTTCGGCGGGGTCGAGATCGTCGACCTGCCCTCGCCCGGCCGCATCGAGATCGATGGCGAGGTCGCGGCGGCGAGCTATATGAACTTCTACATCGGCAATAGCGTCGTCGTGGTGCCGATCTATGGCGTCGCCAATGACGTCACGGCGGTCGACACCCTCGCCGCGCTCTTCCCCGACCGCCGCGCGGTCGGCGTGCCCGCGCGCGGGATCATCGTCGGCGGCGGCAGCTTCCATTGCTCGAGCCAGCAGCTTCCGGCCTAGCATCGGGCGCGAAGCCGCCTATATTCCGGCTCGATTCGAGCCATCACGGACCCCGCCCATGACCCGCACCATCACCGTCGCCGCGTTGCAGCTTCCCCTGCCCGGCCCCGTCCAGCCCAATATCGACGCCGTCACCGCGCTCGTCGAGAAAGCGGCGGCGAAAGGCGCGCAGGTGATTTTGCCCCCCGAGCTCTTCGAAGGCCCCTATTTCTGCCAGGTCGAGGATGAGGAATTATTCGCATCGGCGCGTCCGACCGCCGAGCATCCGAGCGTGGTGGCGATGCAGGCGCTCGCCGCGAAGCTGAAGGTCGCGATCCCGACGAGCTATTTCGAGAAGGACGGGCCGCATTATTACAATACGCTCGCGATGATCGGTCCCGACGGGGCGATCATGGGCACGTACCGCAAGAGCCACATCCCCGATGGGCCGGGCTATGAGGAAAAATATTATTTTCGCCCCGGCAACACGGGCTTCAAGGTCTGGGACGTGTTCGGCACGCGGATCGGCGTCGGCGTCTGCTGGGACCAATGGTATCCCGAATGCGCGCGCGCGATGGCGCTGATGGGCGCCGAGCTGCTTTTCTACCCGACCGCGATCGGCAGCGAACCCTATGACGCCGACCTCGACACCAGCCGCATGTGGCGCCGCGCGATGCAGGGGCATAGCGTGTCGAACTGCATGCCGGTGATCGCGTCGAACCGCATCGGCACCGAGGGCGACGCCAATTTCTATGGCCACAGCTTTATCAGCGACGAATGGGGCGATCTTCGCCAAGAATATGGCGCCAGCGAAACCGGCGTGCTGATCGAGACGATCGACCTCGACCGCGCAGCGAAGCATCGCGCCGGCATGGGCTTTTTCCGCGACCGCAGGCCGCAGCTTTACGGGCGGCTCGTCGAGGATATCTGACAAAAATTGGGGCGAAGCATGGAATTACCCGACGATATTTTCACTGAGCCCGAGGATGTCGATCCCGAGACGCTCGCCAATCTCGGCCCGCTCCGCCGCCTCGCCGGCATCTGGGAGGGGCAGCGCGGGGTCGATATCAACCCCAAGGCCGACGGCCCCGAGACGCGCCAATATTATGAGCGGATCGAGATGCAGCCGATCGACCCGCAGGCGAACGGCCCGCAGCTATTCTATGGGCTGCGCTACCATTTGCACGTCAACACGCGCGAAGAGGACATCGCCTTCCACGACCAGGTCGGTTACTGGCTGTATGAGGCCGCGACCGGCCTGATCCTGCAGACGCTGGCGATCCCGCGCGGGCAGATCGCGATTGCGGCGGGGCATGCCGAGCCCGATGCGAAGCAACTGGTGCTGAAAGCGACGCGCGGCCAAACCGACTATGGCATTTGTTCGACCACCTTCCTCGAGCTCGCCTTTCGGACCGACAGCTATCAGATTACGGTGGATTTTCACGATGATGGGTCGTGGAGCTATGTTTCGGACACGACGCTGATCGTCAAAGGCCAGGACGAGCCCTTCCTCCATCGCGACCGCAACACGCTGACGAAGATCGCCGAGCCTGACCTCAACCCCTGGGCAAAGATCACCCGCGGCGGCTAGGTCCTGACCCCAAGGGTCAGCTTTCGAAGCGGCGGATGCTTTCGAGGTCGGCGCGGTCGAGCGGCTGCGTCAGCCACAGGCCGCCGCGCCCGGCGCGCGACCAGCGGACGATCGCACGGCGCTTGACCCCGCCCGCGAGTATCAGATCGAGTTCCTTGCCGACTTCCAGATGGCCGTCGTGGATGAACCCGGCGCCATTTTGCGACAAATCGACCAGTTCGATGCTCGTCGTGGTTTCGTCGGTGACCGCCTGCGCCTGCGTGCTCACGGGCAGGCGCGGCTGGCGATAGCCGGTGGCGCGTTGTTCGGCCGCCAATTGTTTGAGCACGTCGGCGACATCGACTTCCTTGTCGAACGACACGCCGCACCGGCCCGCGTCGGACCAGACGACTTCGCCGCGGATCACAACCGTATCCGAAAGCGCGATCTCCAGTTTCTCGCCGACCCCGATCGGAACGTCGGCCGCCAGCATCATGCCCTTGTCGGAAATATTGCGCACGCGCCACAAACCCGCATCGCCATTGCGCATCACCTTGGCGATCCGCCAGACCGTGCGATAGCGGTCGCCGCCACGACGATCCGTGTCGGCAGCTTTGTCCTGTTCCTCTACCGGGTCGGAGAGGCGACGGTGGTTCATGTCATCTACCTTATCGAAGCAGCATCGAACGGAAGCATAACTTCCCGTCTATACTGGAAAACTCACAATCCCCACGACACCGCATTACTTGAATTAAGCTTATAATTCAATCTTAGTGCAGATCATAGTTAACGTCACATCGGTCAGAAAATGCGAAAGCGCGCGGCCCGGCTGGTCGTTCGATAGCGAAGCTTTCGTATTTTACACAATTTACGGTGCGAGCGCGCCGGGATTAAGTGCCAAAGTGACCGGTTCGGCAAAGCCATTCGCGCCAGCGCGCCGGGCCGACCCAACCGAGCGATGCTTTGCGGCATGAAAGCGAAACTACGCTTGACGGCGCCAACTCTACCGATCAAGTTGAGTTGCCGGCTTGATCCCGACCGGCGAGGCGTTTTTCCCGGGATCCGCGGCTTTTGACCGGGAAGCAGCTTGCTCCGCGTTACCAACAGCTAAAGCGCGCGATGCTCAGGCGACAGCGCCAGGTATCGTGTTCCCCTCATGCAATGAGGTGATACGATGCACGTCTCCCCACCGCGATAGCGGCCTTCGTCCGAGCCGGACGCCTCTCTGAATCAAACGCACGCCGATTTGGGCGCAGCCGTTTGCCACCCCCTTTATCCGACGCCGCCCGGCGGTCGCCGCTCGCATCGTCGCGCGCTTCGGCGCCGCAACCCCAATCGACGAGGAATTCGACATGACCATCCAGACGCTCGAACATAGCGAAACCGCCACCAAATTCTTCGACATCACTCCGCTGCAACCGAGCCTCGGCGCGCTGATCAGCGGTATCGACCTCGCCCAGCCGCTGGACCGTCCGACCTATGACGCGCTGCGCGCCGCGCTGCTCCGGTACAAGGTGCTGTTTTTCCGCGATCAGAATCTGACGCGCGAGCAGCATATCGCGCTCGGCGCGGCGTTCGGCGACCTTGAGGAGCATCCGGTCTTTTCGCTTCCCGATTATCCGCAGATCCTGCCGCTGATCTCGCAGGAGCTGAGGGGCAAATATCGCCAGTCGACCGACAGCAACTGGCACGCCGACACCACGTTCCGCACCGAACCCTCGGCGGCGTCGATCCTGATCCAGCGCGTATCGCCCTCGCTCGGCGGCGATACGGTGTTCGCCAACGCCGTCGCCGCTTATGAAACGCTCGACGACGAGACGAAGGCGCGGATCGACGGCCTGACGGCGATCCACGATCCCAGCATCTTCATCCAGTTCCTCGACACCGAGGAAAAGAAGGAGGCGCTGCGCGCGAGCTTCCCGCCGGTCAAGCATCCCGTCGTGCGCATCCACCCCGAGACGGGCGAGAAGGTGCTTTACGTCAATTCGGTGTTCACCCGGCATATCGTCGGGCTGCCCGAGGACGAGAGCAAGGCGCTGCTCGCGCGGCTGTTCGACCAGGTCAAGCGTCCCGAATTCCAGGTGCGGTGGAGCTGGCAGCCCGGATCGATCGCCTTCTGGGACAATCGCGCGACGCAGCATTATGCCGTCCCCGATTATAGCGAGGCGCGCCACATGGAGCGCGTGACGATCGTCGGCGACCGCCCGGTCGGCCCGAACGCTTGATCTGAATTCAGCAGATGACACTCCCCCTCTCCCCTTTCCGCACGCTCGTCGCCGGCGCCTTCCTGTCGCTCGCGGCCTGCGGCGGCGCGGTCGACAGCGGCACGACGATCAAGATCGGCGACCAGCTCCACGCGCTCAAATCCTCGCTCGACGTGTCGGGTGAAGGCCAGCCGACCGATTACAAGATCGAATGGGCCAATTTCGTCGGCGGGCCGCCGATCATCGCGGCGCAGACCGGCGGATCGCTCGATGTCGGCTGGATGGCCGAAACCCCGCTGATCTTCGCGCAGGCCGCGGGCAGCCCGGTGAAGGTCGTCGCGGTGAGCAAGACGGTCGACGGCGGCGGCTCGCCTTATGCGCTCGTCGTCAAACCCGACTCGCCGATCCGCAGCATCGCCGATCTCAAGGGCAAGTCGGTGTCGTTCATGAAGGGCACGGTGCTCCATTATTTCGTCGCGCGGCTGCTCGACAAGCAGGGGTTGTCGCTGAAGGATATCAAGCCGGTGCAGGCGACCGGCTTTGGCACCGGGCTGCTCGACAAGGGATCGGCCGACGCGATCACGATCGGCGAACCCTATCTGACGCAGGCGCTCGAGGCCGGGAAGGTGCGCGTGCTCGCGAGCGGCGCGCCACCGAACACGCCGGGCTTCTTCTACCTCGTCGCGTCCGACAAGGCGCTCGCCGATCCGGTGAAGGCGAAGGCGATCGGCGACCTCGTCGCGCGCGCGGCGCGGGCGACGCGCTGGCAGCGTGAGAATCCCGCCAAGGCCGCGCCCGCGCTCGCCAAACGCTACAATGTCGACGCGGCGATCGCGGAAAAGATCATCACGCGCGCGCCCGCCAGCTATGCGCCGATCAGCGACGCGATCATCGCGGCGCATCAGGACGAGGCCGATCTGTTCTTCAAGGAAGGACTGATCCGCAAAAAGCTCGACGCGTCGCAAATCTTCGACAAGCGCTACGACGATATCGTCGCCGCGCAGGAGGCGGCGAAGTGAATGCGCCGACACCGATTGCCCTCGCGGGCGACCCCGGCCGGCTCGTCCAGCCGGTCGTCCGCAGGGCGGGAACCCGATCCGAACGCTTCTCGTTCGCCCGCCGCGCCACCGGCCCGCTGATCATCGTCGCGCTGTGGGCGACCTCGACGAGCGCGGGGTGGATCGACCCGTCGATCCTCCCCTCGCCCGCGGGGCTCGTCGCGGGGTGGCAGCAATTGTGGACCGAACAGGCGCTTGCCTCACAGATTGCGACCTCGCTCACCCGCGCGCTCGTCGGCGGCGCGGTCGGCATCGTCTTCGGGCTGATCCTCGGCACCATCGCGGGCCTGTCGAAACTTGGCGAGGAACTGTTCGACGCGCTGCTCCAGATGCTGCGCACCATCCCCTTCCTCGCGCTCGTTCCGCTGTTCATCGTCTGGTTCGGGATCGGCGAGGCGCCGAAGCTGCTCCTCATCGCGCTCGCGACGATGTTCCCGATGTACCTCAACACCTATGCCGGGGTGCGCAACGTCGACCGCAAGGTGATCGAGGCGATGCGCAGCTTCGGGCTCGGCGGGCGCCGCCTGATCCTCGAGGTCGTGCTGCCGCTCGCCCTGCCACAAATTTTCACGGGGCTGCGCTTCGCGCTCGGCGTCTCAGTGCTCGTCCTGATCGCCGCCGAGCAGATCAACGCCTCGGCCGGGCTCGGCTACCTGCTCAACAGCGCGCAACTGTATCAGCAGGTCGACGTCATCCTGATCTGCATCGCCATCTATGCCGTGCTCGGCCTCAGCGCCGACCTGATCGTCCGCACGCTCGAACGGCTGTTCATGCCGTGGCGCGCGGGCATCGCCATCCGATAGGAGACATACCGATGACCGCCGTCCTTTCGATCGATTTCGCCGCCGCCGAGCGCGTCGCCGTCCCTGACTTTTCGCACCGCCCCGTCGCGGTCGAGGTCAGCGAGGTGAGCCGCAGCTTTACCGGCAACAGCGTCCTCGACAGCCTGAACCTGACGATCCACAGCGGCGAATTCGTCGCGCTGCTCGGCGCGTCGGGCAGCGGCAAGACGACCCTGCTGCGCATCCTCGCCGGGCTCGACGCGCCCGACGGCGGCGAAGCGTGGGTGCCCGCGGCGCGTACCGTCGTGTTCCAGGAACCGCGGCTCGTCCAGTCGAAGAGCGTGTGGAAGAATGTCGTGATCGGCCTGTCGGGCAAGCAGGCGTCGCGCGAGCGTGCCATCGCGGCGCTCGCCGAGGTCGGGCTCGATCATCGCACCGATGCCTGGCCCGCGACGCTCTCCGGCGGCGAGGCGCAGCGTGCGGCGCTCGCGCGCGCGCTGGTGCGCGAGCCGCGCCTGCTGCTGCTCGACGAGCCTTTCGCGGCGCTCGATGCGCTGACGCGGCTCAAGATGCAGCGGCTGATCGGCGAGCTGTGTCAGGCGCACGGCCCCGCAACGCTGCTCGTCACGCACGATGTCGAGGAAGCGATCCTGCTCGCCGACCGCATTCTTGTGCTGAAAGAAGGGCGGATCGGTTACGACACGCGCGTCCGCTTGCCGCACCCGCGCCGTGCGGGCGGCGAGGAATTCGACGCGCTGCGCGATACGTTGCTCGCCGAACTGGGCGTACCGCAGGCGCATTAGCGCCCCGCAATCGGACCACAGCAAAGGCTTTGACCACCCCGGCATGCATCGGCATGCTGGGGTCAGGGGGATTTCGACTCATGGTAATTTCGCGCGCACGGGCCTGGGCCACGCGCATGCCCGGATCGGGCTGGATGATCGTCGCGCTGATCCTCGGCTTCACGATTGGCACCTTCATCGCGGCATCGTCACCTCTGGTCGAGGCGGCGCAGCTGGTCGGCGGAATCTGGCTCGACGGCCTCCGCATGACGATCGTCCCGCTGATCTTCGCGCTCGTTGCGACCGGCGTCGCCAGCCTCGGCATGGGCGACCATCACGAAGCCGCGCGGCTCGGGCGGCGCCTGCCGCTGGTGCTGATCGGCCTGCTGATCGTCTCGGCGGTCATCGGTGCGCTGATGGTCCCGCCGCTGCTCGGCGCGGTCACCATCGCGCCCGCCGATATCGCCGCGCTGCGCAGCCTCTTCCCCGCCCCACCCGCGCCGGCGGTTCCCGGCGCGGCCGAGACGGTGCGCGCGATGATCCCGACCAACGTCGTCGCGTCGGCCGCCGAGGGCGCGGTCCTCCCGCTCGTCATCTTCGCGCTCATGCTCGGCCTTGCCGTCGGCAAGATCGACCGCGACCGCGCCGACGCGGTCCTCCAGCCGCTGCGCGGGCTCGCCGATGCGATGATTGTGGTCGTCGGCTGGGTGCTCCGCGTCGCGCCCGTCGGTATCTTCGCGCTCGCGCTGGCGATCGGCGCGACGGTCGGGACTGCGGTGCTAGAGATCCTCGCCCAATATCTCGCGATCTCGATTGCCGTCACGCTGGTGCTGATCGTCCTCGGCTATGCCATCGCACGCTTCGCCGGAGGCGTCCCGCTCGGGCGCTTTGCCCGCGCCATGGCCCCGGCGCAGGCCATCGCCGCGAGCACCCAATCGTCGATCGCAACGCTGCCCGCGATGATGGTGAGCGCCGACCGCGTCGGCATCGAGGAGCGCAATGCCGCGGCGATCTTGCCGATGGCGGTCGCGACCTTCAAGATTACTGCGCCGTCGAACACGGTGATGATGGCGCTGGCGCTCGCGTGGATGGCGGGGGTCGAAGTCTCACCGCTGCAGCTCGCGGTGGCCTTGCCGCTCGCGGTGCTGTCGTCGCTGGCGATCCTCGGCATGCCGGGACAGATCAGCTTTTACGCGTCGGTGGCGCCGACCGCGATCGCAATTGGCGCGCCGATCGAACTGTTGCCGATATTGCTCGCGATCGACGTCATCCCCGACATGGTCCGCACGGTCGCCAATGTGACGCACGATGTCGCCGCGGCGGCAGCGATCGCACCGCCCGCCTCAATCGATCAGTAGCGGCCGGACAGCAGCGCTCCGGCGCCCGGAACCTCGGACGACAGCCCAAGGCGGGTGAGCATCTGGTGCGCGGTGCAGATCGCCGCCGACACCACGGGCAAGCCGATCGCATCCTCGATCTTCTGCACCGAAGGGAGCGAGGGCATCTGGACGCACGCCGACAGGACGAGCGCGTCGATGCCGGTGAGGTCGAGCCGCTTATAGTGGTCGAGCAGGTTGGCGGGGTCCTGCGCCGCAACCTCCAGATTGTCGGGAATTTCGAGTGCGAGCCAGTCGCTTACCTCGAAACCCTCATCCTGAATGTAGGACACGACCATCTGCGTCAGCGGCTTCATATAGGGCGCGACGAGCGCGATGCGCTTCGCCTTCAGCGCCGCCAGCCCCTCGATCAGCGCACCCGCGCTGGTGACGACGGGCGCGGCGCGGCCATTCTCGACCGTGCGCTGGTGCAGTCGCGCCTCCGACACGCGATGATAGCCCTCACCCATGCTCATGATCGCGACGAGGCAGGCATAGCCAAGCACATCGACCGCGGCGTCGGACAGCTCGAGCGCGCAGCGGTCGGAATCGGCGTCCATCGCCGCGAGTTCCTCCTTCGTCACCTTCTTCATCCGCATCCGCGACGAGTGAAAGGTGAAGCGTTCGGGCGCGATGCTTTCCCGCGCGCGCAGAAGCGCGGGGATCTCGGTTTCCATCGTGACGTTCGAGCTGGGCACGATCTGCCCTATGCGGATGGGGCGTGTCATCTTGTACGCCTCAGACCGCGATGATCGGGTTGCGCAGCGTGCCGATCCCCTCGACGGTGCATTCGACGACGTCGCCAGGCCACATGAACTCCTGCGGATCGCGCCCCGCGCCGACGCCCGCCGGGGTACCCGTCGCGATGATGTCGCCGGGTTCGAGCGTCATCACGCTCGAAATGTCGGCGATCAACTTATTGATATTGAACAACATGAAGCGCGTGTTACTGTTCTGCTTTTCGACCCCGTTCACATGGGTCAGGATATTGAGATTGTGCGGATCGCCGATTTCGTCGGCGGTGACGATGCACGGCCCCATCGGCGCGAAGCTGTCCTGCCCCTTCGAGACGATCCATTGCCCCGCGCGGCGGCAATCGCGCGCCGAGACGTCGTTGATCACGGTGTAACCAAATACATGGTTCAACGCGTCGACTTCGGCGACACCGCGCGCGGTGCTGCCGATGATCACTGCGAGTTCGGTTTCCCAGTCGAGTTGCTGCGTCACCTTCGCATTATGGCGGATCGGATCGTTCCACGCGACGACCGCGGTCGGCGGTTTAGAGAAGATCACCGGCTGCTGCGGCAGCTCGTTCGACGTGTCGAGCGAACGAGCAGATTCAGCGACATGCTCGGTATAGTTTAGACCAATTCCGAAGATATTTTTGCGCGGGCGCGGGATCGGCGCGAGCAAGGTCACATTGCCCTCGGGAAGCGAGGTGCCGATCAGGTCGGCGGTGGTCGCCGCTGCGACGGCTTCCTGCAGAAAGCGGAGCGCAATCGGCCCGAGGTCGATGAAATCAAGCATCGTCGACGGCAGGTCATTGCCGATCGCATCGCCGAAATATTCGACGTCGATCACGAGCCCGTCGTGGAGAAGGCCGAGCCGCGGTTCGGTCTCGACCGTGCGATAAGTCACGAAGCGCATGTTTGATGTCCGTCATTTTCTTGGAGGGCTTCCTCGATCCGGACGCCAAGCGCCTCCATCACGGGAAAATCGTTGAACGAGAAGAGGAAGGCTTCCTCGGAAGGATCGAGATTGACATGCTCGTGCCACATCCACGCGGGCACGCAGAAAATGTCGTGCGTGCCCCAGTCGAAACGCTCGCCGCCGATGATCGAATAGCCGCGCCCGCTCGCGACATTATAGACGACATTGCCGGTGTGCCGGTGCGCCTTGCCGCGAAAGCCGGGCTTCAGCATCTGCATATGCGCGCCCATCGTCTGGAGCGCCCAGCCGCCGGTCAGCGGGTTCGAATAGCGTAGCATATGCCCATCGAACGGCGTGCCGTCGGACACTTTCGCGAGGTTCCACAGCGCGTCGCGCGTCGCTTCCCAGCGATAGACCATCACCGGCGAATAGGGCTTATCCCACGCGCCGATGCCCTCGGGCCGCAGCGACCCGCCACCATAGCTCAGCGGCAGGTCGTCGACGGGAAAGACCGCCGTCTGCGCGGGCTGGTCGTAGACCGCGTAAAAATTGGTCTCGAGGCTGTTCATCAACGGAATGTCGAGCCCGTCCTGCCAGATCGACACCTCGCCCCCGGCGACGACGCCATGGTCGTGCCAGCAGCCGCCGGGCGTCAGCACATAGTCGTTCGCGCCCAAGGTGATGTGGTGCCCGTCGACGACGGTATAGGCGCCCTTCCCCTCCATGATGAAGCGGTGCGCCGAGGCGGTGTGGCGGTGCGCAGGGGTGATCTCGCCGGGGCGCATCGCTTGCATGCCGCTGAACAGCCAGCCGCAGACCGCGACATTCTCTCGCCCAGCATCGCTGTCATTGAGCAGGGTCACGACGCGGCGCCCCGCCTCTTCGGGCTTCACCAGGTCGAGCGCGCGCAGACACATATCGCGCATGTCGGCGTAGCGCCAGAGCGTCGGGCGATAGCGCGTTTCGGGCTCCCACGGCTCGATCGCATTCGCGCGCTTCCAGAAGGCGCCGGCATTTCGCGCCGCAAGCTCTTGATAAAAGGCTTCAAGTTCGGGCGTGTCGGTCACGCGCGCGCGCCCGAGCACATCGTCGCGCGGATCGATAATCGTGCTATTGCCTGCCATCATGGCGTCTCCTCGTCGGGATCGACGGCCCGCGGCTCGTCGACGAACAGGGCCGACGCGCGGGGAGTCCGGTCGACCGTCAGGTTGAAGATGTCGAAGCGGTTATAGCCGCCGATGATGTCGTGCATCAGCTTGGGGCGGATGCACTCGCCCAGGTCGATGTCGGCATAGACGATGCCCTCGTCGTCGATCAGCGCCTGACCGACGAGATTGCCGTGCGGGTCGATCACGCCTGAAAAGGCGCTGTTCGGGCGCGACAGCAGGTCGCGGTTCTGCGGCCGGTCGGCGCTCATTGCGTCGATGATTTCGGGGCTCACCGCCGAGCAGGCGACGATCGTGAACACCTTGCCCTCGAAGCTGTGCGCGGTCGCGCGGATCTTGATCGCTTCGGCCATATTGTACGACGCGGGCGCGACGGGCAGCGCGATATAATTGGCGATATGGACCAGCTCGCCCTGCGACAGCAGCGCGAAGCGCGCGAGCGTGTTGGTGTTCTCGCCGCACGCCAGCGTGCCGAGCGGCCCGACCGGCGTGTCGTAGACTCGTATCGAACTGCCGTCGCCGCCCGCCCAGGTCAGTTTCTCGGCCCATGTCGGCACGAGCTTGCGGTGCCGCCCGAGCAGCGTCCCGTCGGCGCCGATGATCAGGTTGGTGTTGTAGAGCGTGCCGACGCTCACCGGATCGCGTTCATTGATCCCTATGACGACGGTGCAGCCATGATTGCGTGCAGCGTTGCAAAGCGCCGCAACCTCGGGGCCGTCGATCGACAGCGACGCGCGATACAGCCGCTCGTGCCACTCGGCGCCCTCGATCGGGGTCATCAGCCAGTTCCAATAGGGATAGGCGGAAACGAACACTTCGGGAAAGGCGACAAGCTGTGCACCATGGCCGGCCGCCTCGGCGATCAGCGCGCACGCCTTGTCGACCGTGCGCGCGGTGTCGAGAAAGACGGGCGCGGCCTGCACAGCGGCGACGCGCGACTTGGGCAAGAAAGGCGCGGACACGTCGCTCATGTCACGGCCGCCCGCTGATGATATTGCGGCTTGTCCCATGCGCGCGTCGCGCAGACCTTTTTGAGCCGCTGGACGGTTTCGACGATATCCTCATAGCGTAGGTAAAGCGGCGTCAGTCCGAAACGAAGAATGTCGGGCGCGCGGAAATCGGCGATCACGTCAAATTCCTTGAGCGCCTGCACGATCTGATAGCCTTGCGGGTGTGCATAAGCGACCTGGCTGCCGCGCTCGGCATGGCCCTGCGTGCTCACCAGTTCGAAGCCGTATGCGTCGCACAAAGGTTGCATCTGCTCGATGAACAGGTCGCCGAGCGCGAGCGACTTGCGGCGGATTTCGGCCATATCGGCTTCGAGGATCAGGTCGACGCCCACCTCGAGTGCCGCAAGGCCAAGCACCGGCGGGGTGCCGCACTGGAAGCGTTCGATCCCCGCCGCGGGATCATAGTCCTCCTCGAAGGCGAAGGGCCGCGCGTGCCCGAACCAGCCCGACAGCACCGGCGTGGCGGCATGATGCCGCGCGGCTGCGAACAGATAGGCGGGCGCCCCGGGGCCGCCGTTGAGGAACTTGTATCCGCAACCGATCGCGAAATCGGCGTTCGCGCCATTGAGATCGACCGGGATCGCCCCCGCGCTATGGCTCAGATCCCATACGACGAGCGCGCCGACTTCGTGCGCGCGCTTCGTGATCGCCGCCATGTCGCGCACGCGGCCCGACTTATAGTGGACCTGCGTCAGCAGCAGCACCGCGACGTCCTCGTTCAGCGCATCGACGATCGCGTCAGGCGCAACGGTGACCGCCTTGACGCGCCCGCCCGAAAAGGCCTCGATTCCCTGCATCATATAGACGTCGGTCGGGAAGTTCGTCGCCTCCGACAGGATCACGCTCCGTTCACGCCGCAACGAAAGTGCGGCCGTCAATGCCTTGAAGATATTAACCGAAGTCGAATCGGTCGCGACGATCTCGCCCGCATTCGCACCGATCAGCCGCCCGATCTTGTCGCCGATCCGCCGCGGCGCGGTCGACCATTCGGCGCCGAGCCATGAGGTGATCAGCCCCTCGCCCCATTCGTTGCCAACAACCGCGGCAAGCCGGTCGCCCGTCGCCTTGGGCAAGGCGCCGAGCGAATTGCCGTCGAGATAAATCAAACCTTCGCGCAGGTGAAAACGATCCCGAAAAGGCGCGAGCGGGTCGGCGGCGTCGAGCGCCGACACATCGGTGGCAAAGAGCGTGTCGGTCATGCGATTTCCCTCAAGATGGCGCGCACCGGGCTGGCATCGGCGCCGACGATACGGAGCGGCAGCGCGACGAGTTCGTACCGGCCGGGCGGCACGTCATCGAGCACGAGGCCTTCCAATATCCGCATATCCGCCGCCTTGACCGCCTGATGCGCGTCGAGTGTCTTCGATTGTTCGGGGTCGAGCGACGCCGCGTCGGTGCCGATCAGCCGCACGCCGATCTCGCCAAGCCGAGTGATGACATCGCTGGCAATCGCGGTGAAATCGGAGTCCCACTGGTCGTGCGGGAAGTGCTCATAGGTCCGCAGCAGAACGCGTTCGCTGCCTTCGATCGCATCCCAGTCGATATCGGCAATCTCGACGCGTCCGCGTGCGTGGCGCATGTCGAGCAGCACGCAAGGCCCGATATAGGCACCCAGATCGCAGTCGGCCGACGACGCGCCGTCATTGGCGTAGTGCAACGGCGCGTCGCCGTGCGTGCCCGCGTGGAGCGGCGTGAACATGCCGCCGACATTGACCGGGCAGCCGTCGCCGATCACCGCATGGCTGTGGAGCGCGAACGCCGGCTCGCCCGGCCATACCGGGACCGCGGCGTGGAGCGGCTGTGAAATGTCCCAGATGCGGCTCATGCGCCCGTCCCTTCGGCATAGTCGCCACCCTCGCGCGGCGCCGCCATGCGCGTGCGCATCGACCAGAGTTCGGGGAAGAAGCTGAGGTCCAGCGCCTTGACCAGATAATTGACCCCCGACGAACCGCCGGTGCCGGGCTTGTGCCCGATCACGCGCGCGACGGTCTTCATGTGCTTGAAGCGCCATTCCTGGAAATAATATTCGAGCGCGGTGATCTTCTCGGCGAGCGTGTAGAGGTCCCAATGCGCATCCGGGTCGGTGTAGATCTTGAGCCAGGCGTCCTCGACCGCGTCCGACGCCGCATAAGGCTTGGTCCAGTCGCGTTCGAGAATGTTCGCCGGAATATCGAAACCGCGCCGCGCGAGCAGCCGCAGCAATTCGTCATAGAGCGACGGCGCCTCGAACGTCGCGCGCAGCCGCGCCGTCGCCCCCGGGTCGTCCTTGTGGACGATCATCATATCCTCGCGCTTGTTGCCGAGCAGATATTCAAGCTCGCGATATTGCTGCGACTGGAACCCCGACGCGCGGCGCAGGAAACCGCGGAAGGTCAGGAAATCGTGCGGGGTCAGTGTCGCGAGCACTTCCCAGCTGTTGATCATATGCCGCTGGATCGTCGCGATGCGGTCGAGCCCCTTGCCCGCGATCTCGAGCCGGTCGGCCTTGATCGCGTCGTAAACCAGCCGCCCCTCGTGCAGCACGAGCTTCAGCCACAGCTCCATCGTCTGGTGCATGATGATGAACAGCATCTCGTCGGGCTTGTCCGACACCGGCACCTGCGCCGACAGCAATTGCGCGGTCTGCAGGTGCCGCGCATAGGTCAGGCCATTGTCCCACTGGATCGTCTCGCCGTCGATCTCGGTCTCGAAGATGTCGGTGCCGCCGTCGCGCGTCTGCCTGATCATTGCGATGCCTCTCCGCTCGCCGGCACAGCCGGCAGGTCTCCTTCATAGGCGACATCGCCGCGCCAGGCATCCCCGGGTTCGAGCGCGGGTTCGTCAGCGATTTTGCGGTAGATGCTTGCGAAGTCGGTTTCTTCGGTCGCGCGCAACAAATCCTCGAACCCCGCGACGACGAAATAGGTCTGCTGGAATTCGTCGAAATTATACCGCGTGCGCATCACGCGTTCGATATCGAGCCAGATGCGTTGCGGTTCGGGCGACGTCAGCGCGGAGAGCGCTTCGGCTAAGCTCGACATGAGGCCGCCGCCGAACGCGCGGAGTTCGCCGTCCTCGACCACGAGGCCGAACTCGACCGTATAGAGCCAAAGCCGACCGAGAAAGTCCGACGCCCCCAGCTTTTCGGCGCGCAGCCCAGCCTGACCATAGGCCACCAGAAAGTCCGAAAAGGCCGGGTCGGTGAGCATCGGGATATGGCCGAAAATGTCATGAAACATATCGGGCTCTTCGCTGTAGGCGATCTGCTCGGGCGGGCGGACGAAGTTGGCGGCGGGAAAGCGCTTGTTCGCGAGATGCTCGAAAAAGGGCTCGTTCGGAATCCAGCCGGGCACCGCGACCACCTCCCAGCCCGACACGGGTTTCAGCAGCGCGTTGAGCTCGGCGAAGTCGGGAACCCCCGGCCTCAGCTTGCGAAGAATGTCGAGGCCATCGAGGAACGACCGACAGGCATAGCCATCAAGCGCCGCCGCCTGCTGATCGAACAAGCTCCGCCATGTCGCGTGCTGCTCGGCGGTAAAGGCGGCCCAGTTCTGCGGCATCGTCCAATTGGCCGCGACACCTTCGGGCGGTGCGTCGAATATATGTGTCGCGGCCATCGGTCTCTCTCCAAACCTTCGGCGCAAGTGATAGCGCGGGGCCGCGCGAACATTGTGCGGATTTCGCGGCAACAGATTGCGGAAAATCGCTAATCGTTCTGCCAATTTCCATATTTGCAGGAATTTGTTCTCAGGTTTAGAATGAGGCGGCCAGATTCTCGCATAAACCCGATTCAGGACGGAACGCATGGACAAGCTCGACTGGAAAATCGTTGCGGCGCTCGAACGCGACGGCCGGCAATCCTACGCCGACCTCGGCGAACAGGTCGGCCTGTCCAAATCGCCCTGCTGGTCGCGGGTGAAAAACCTCGAGGAAAGCGGCGTCATCGAAGGCTATGCGGCGCGGCTCGACCCGATCGCGATCGGCCTCGCGGTGCAGAGCTTCGTCGAAGTCCAGATCCGCTTCGATGCGCACACCGATTTCGAAGCCGCGGTGCTCGCGCACCCCGCGGTGGTCGAATGCCACACCACCGCGGGCGAGAGCGACTATCTGCTCAAAATCTTTGCGCGCTCGGCCGATCACCTCGACGAGCTGCTCCGCCACAATTTGTCGAAACTGCCCGGCGTGCAGCGGCTGAAGACCGTGGTGTGTCTCAAGACGATCAAGCGGCACGGCGACCTCGCGGAATGGGCGCGGACGACCGAAGGCCGCGGGCGCGGCGATTAGCGCCGCTGCAGCGGGCGTCAGTGCTTCAGATATTGACTCGGCGGCACGCCGAAGGCGCGGCGGAACATCGCGGCGAAGCCGCTGGGGCTGTCGTAACCGACGTCGTAGGTGACCTGCGTGATCGACGCGCCCGCGGCGAGCATCGACAGCGCCTCCATCAACCGCACCTGCTGCCGCCAGACGGCGAGCCCCATTCCCGTTTCCAGCTTGAAGCTGCGCGTGAAGGTGCGCCGTCCCATCGCCGCGAGCGCCGCCCAGTCGTCGATGTCGCGCGGGTCCGACGGATCGGCGATGATCGCGTTGCAGACGCGGAGCAGGCGCGGGTTCGACGGCATCGACACCTGATAGGGGGCGTTCGGCATGCGCCCGATCTCGTCGAGCAACAACGTGATGATCCGCCCCTCGCGCCCGTCGACATCATAGAGCGCGGGAAAATCGACAACCTCGAGGATCAACGATTTGACGAGGTTCGACACTTCGAAAACGCGGCACTCGTGCCCCGTCTCGCCGCCCCGACACGGCAGGTAGAGCGTGCGCAGCGACACCGCGCCGCGGCACGCGACCTCGTGCCGTGTTCCCGCGGGCAGCCATACGGCGCGTTGCGGCGGGATGACGAAGCTGGTCTCGGGCGTGCGGACCGACATCACCCCCGACGACGCGTAGAGGATCTGGATATGGTCGTGGCTGTGCATCGGATCGATGAAGCCGGCAGGATATTCATCCTGCAGCGCAATGACCGGGCGGTCGTTCGTCAGAACATCGGCACTATGCTTCATGGCCCGATCCTCACAAGCTTTGGACAAATACACAATATAGGCCGCGCGCGCCGCTGGCCAGCGATGATGCGCCCACTGGCCTGTCCGCTGCGGTGATTGGCCCAAATGGGCGATAGCTGGGGACGCGCAAAAGCTATCAGGCAATCAAGGATCGTTTCGAGAAGGATAAGCGAAATATGTCAAAGGGCTTAAGCGTCATGCAGAACGACATGGCCGACCCCGATATCCGGCGCTTTGTCGACGCGATCAACGCCGCCTATGCGGAGCATGGCGCACCGGCGGGGGCGAGCATGGCAACGCGCCGCGCCGTCGCCGAACGCGTCCGCCAGCCGTGGCGCGAGGGTGGCCCGATAATGGCGGAGAGCCGCGAAATCGACATGGGCGGCGTCCGCCTGCGGCTCCACCGCCCGGTCGCCGACGCGAAGCTGCCGGTCATGCTCTATATTCACGGTGGCGGATGGACGCTGTTCAGCATCGACACGCACGACCGGCTGATGCGCGAATATGCCGCGCGCGCGGGGATCGCGGTGCTCGGCATCGATTACAGCCTGTCGCCCGAAAGCAAGTTCCCCGTCGCGCTGGAGGAATGCGCGGCGGCGCTCGACTGGATCGCGGCAGAGGCGGATACGCTAAACCTCGATGCGACCCGCGTGCTGATCGGCGGCGATTCCGCGGGGGCGAATTTGTCGGTCGCGGCGTGCCTGTTACAGCGTCAGCGCGGGCGTCCGCTGCCGGCCGCGATGCTGCTCAATTACGGCGCCTTCGCGCCCGAGCGGACACCAAGCTATGCCCGCTTCGGCGCCGGCGATTATTCGCTCGAAGCCGACGAGATGGACGCCTTCTGGGCCTCCTATGTCGATGGTCCCGGACAGCTTGCCGACCCGTTGGTCGCGCCGCTCAACGCCGACCTGACCGGCCTGCCGCCCGCGTTCCTCGCCATCGCCGAGTGCGACATCTTGGCCGATTGCAACGACGCCTTCGCCAGCAAGCTCGAAGAGGCGGGCGTGCCGACGCGCGCGGTCACCTATCTGGGGGCGACGCACAGCTTTCTGGAGGCGGTATCGATCGCGCCGCTCGCGGGCCGCGCGCTCGACGAGCAGGCGGCGTGGATCCGTGATATCGTCGCGGCATGACCGACCTCTATACGCCGCGCGGCGCCGCCGACATCGGGCAGCTGATCGCCGACTATCCGCTCGCTTGGGTGATATCGGGTTCCTTCCATGCCAGCCCGCTGCCGCTGATCGCCGAGACCGACGATGCGGGCGCGGTGGTCGCACTGTTCGGTCATTGTGCGCTGCGTAATGCGCTGGTCGCCGATTTCCGCGCTGACCCGCGCGGGCTGATCCTGTTCAACGGGCCATCGGGCTATGTTCCGACGACTTTGTTGTCGAAGCCCGACTGGGCGCCGACGTGGAATTATGCGGTGTTGCGCTTCACCGTCGAGGTCGAATTCGTCGGCGACGAAACGCAGGGCGCAATCGAGCAGCTCGTCGCGAAGATGGAAGGTGGCGCCTGGTCGACAGCGAGCCTCGGCGCGCGCTATGAAAAGATGCTCGACCAGATCATCGCCTTTCGCGCCCACGTCCGCTCCGCCGAACACAGCTTCAAGCTGGGGCAGGATGAGAGCGCAGTGGGCTTTGCCGAAATCGTCGCGGGTCACAGCGACCGGACGCTCACGAAATGGATGGAAGGACAAAGGTGAAGCTTTTCTTCGACGATCGCCAGACCGCCCACGCCCCCTCGCGCGAACTGCACAATGGCGACTGGGTGCCCTATGCCGAGAATATCGAGCGGCCGCGCTCGATCGTCGAACAGTTCAGCGATTGGCAGCCGGTGCGCGACTTCGGCATGGCGCCGCTGCTCGCGGTGCATGACGCCGACTATCTCGCCTTCCTCGAACGCGCGCATCGCGACTGGGTCGCGGCGGGGCGCAATGGCGACGCGATCGGCTATACCTTCCCGGTCAGGCGCCGCCGGCCGCTGAGCTTCGGCCGCATCGACGCCGATCTTGGCGCGTACAGCTATGACGCCGGGACGCCGATCGCGGCGGGTACGTGGGAATCGGCCTATTGGTCAGCGCAGGGCGCGCTGACCGCGCTCGATCACCTTCAAACCAGCGGCGAGGCGCATGCCTTTGCCCTCTGCCGTCCGCCGGGCCATCATGCCGGGCGCGACTATATGGGCGGCTATTGCTACCTCAACAACGCCGCGATCGCGGCGCGCGAGGCGCATGATCGCCGCCTCGGGCCGGTCGCGGTGCTCGACATCGACTATCATCACGGCAACGGCACGCAGGACATCTTCTATGAAGATCCCGGCATCTTCTTCGCCTCGATCCATGCCGACCCGCGGACCGATTATCCCTTTTACTGGGGGCACGCCGACGAGACCGGCGAAGGTGCGGGCGAAGGAACGACGCTCAACCTCCCCCTCCCCCGCGGCACCGACGGGCAAAGCTATGCGCCCGCGCTCGACACTGCGCTGGCGGCGATTTCGGATTGGGGCGCGAAGTTCCTCGTCGTCTCGTTCGGCGCCGACACGCACAGCAGCGACCCGATTTCGAGCTTCGCGCTCGAGCGTGAGGATTATGTCACGCTCGCGGGCCGCATCGCGGCGCTCGGCGTGCCGACGCTGATCGTGATGGAGGGCGGTTACGCCGTCGGCGATCTTGGCAAGAACGTCGCCGCGTTTCTCTCGGGTTTCGAGAAATAACGTCGGCTTAGGGGAGGGAAGCCGCCACCCCAACATTCGTCATTCCCGCGAAAGCGGGAACCCAGTGACAACGGCAGCTCGCTGGGTCCCCGCTTTCGCGGGGATGACGAAGTAAGAGGTGGAGCGGCAACTAACGGTCGTTTCCGGTCATTTCCAAATGACCGCCCCGCCTTCCCGGCGGGGCAGCTCCTTTCTTGATCTCAGTTCAGGCTGAACCTTACGCTCGCGCCCAGCGTGCGCGGCCGCGCGACCGATCCCGCAAACGCAAAAGGCGCGTTCAAAATGCCATATTGGTTGAACAGATTCTTCGCAAAGAGGCTGAGTTCGATCCGGTCGCTCACCGTCACCGACGCGTTGAGATCGACGAGGTGGAAATCGCCCTTGTCGAGCGTCCCGGCGAAATCGACGGGTGCGCTCGACAGATAGCGGTGCGCGATCCCGAAGCGCGGCTTCAGCGACATGTCGGGGAAGCTCAGGTCGAGCGAATTCGACAGCGTCCATTCGGACGCGCCCGGCAGACGCGTTCCCTTGGCATAGCCGCCGCCCGGCGCGAAGCTGTCGGGCAACAGCGACGACAGCCGCGCGTCGTTATACGCGATGTTCGAAGTGAAGCTGAGGTTGCGCATCGGGCGCAGGTTCAGGCTGATTTCGACGCCGTCGATGTCCGCGCCGCCGCCGTTTACCGTGTAAGCGCGGAAGTCGCCCGGCGTGAACAGGCGGGCCTGAATATTGCCCCAGTCGATGTGATAGGCGGTCAAATCGACGCTGAGCGTCCGGTCGATCAGGTCGAAGCGCGTGCCGATCTCATAATTCTTCGTTGTGTCGCTTTCGAAGGTCAGCGGCAGGCCGACCGTGGCGAGCGAATAGACGTTGAGGCCGCCGATGCGGAACCCTTCGGAATAGAGGCCATAGATCATGAAGTCCTTCGACGGCTTCCACGTCAGCGACGCCTTCGGGATGAAATCCGAATCCTTGGCTGTATCCGGCGCATAGTCGAAGGGCGGGATCAGGTCGGCATTCGGCAGATATTGCAGCCGCGGCGCGGTGCGATATTCGAACAATCGCCCGCCGAGCGTCAGCGTCAGCGTGTCGACGATGTCGAACGACGCTTCGCCGAAAACCGCCTTTTCGGTGACGCGGTTGCTGCTGACCGTCCGCGATGCCAGGTCATCGGGAGCGAGTTCGCTGCCCGGCCGCCCGCCGAACTCGCCCGGATTGGCATCGATATAGTCGGAGATGCCCTCGATAAAGGTGCCGTCGGTGCTGTTCGAACGCAGCCGCGTATAGTTGACGCCGAGCAGCCAGCGGAAACGCCCGCCGTCGGGCGACGCGAGCCTGAGTTCGCCATATTCGGTCTTCGACTTGCCCTTGCCGCTCGCGAGTTCGGGGGTGTCGGTGCGCGGGTCGTTGCCGCCAAAGATCGAATTGTCGAACGCCAGGTCGGCCTTTTTCTCGGTATAGCTGCCCACCGCGGTCAGCGTCGCAAAGCCCAGATCCTGCTCGATCCGCAGGCTGTGCATCATGAACTGCGTGTCCTGATATTCGGCAACGTTAGTGGCGCGTTCGAAGGTCTTGGGCGGGCCGAAGATCACATAGGTCTGATCGTCGAGATCATATTCCTGATACATGCTGAGCGCCGAGACGCGCGTCGTCTCGGTCGGGGTGAAGACGATCGAACCGCGCAGGCCGCGGACGCGAAGGTCGTTGCTGCCTTTCTCGCCGAGCAGCGTGTTGTCGAGATAGCCGGCGTCGTAGCGCTGGAGCGCGACGAGACGGACAGCGAGCTTATCAGTCGCGATCGGCACATTGACCATCGCCTTGACCGCATAGCTCGCCTCGCCCGCGCGCTTGGTCGTTGAAACGCCGCCTTCGAAGCCCGCATCGAAGCGAGCGGGATCGGCCTCGTTCACGACATAGTTGATCGCGCCGCCGAGCGACGAGGAGCCGAAGAGCGTGCCCTGCGGCCCGCGCAGCACCTCGACGCGGCTGACATCGAAGCTGTCGACGTCGGGGATCACGAGCGGGAAGCCGGGCTCGATCAGCGGCACTTCGTTGAGATAATAGCCCGTCGTCGCCTGGTTCGCCTCATGATAGGTCGACGAGGCGACGCCGCGGATCACGACTTCGGAAACGCCCGGCTGATAGTCGTTGAAAATGACGCCGGGGACGCGGGTGATGTAATCGGAGAGGCTCTGGGCATTGAGCTTTTGCAACGTCGCCTCGCTGACCGCCGACACCGAGCCGCTGACGTCGCGCACCGACTGTTCGCGCTTGGCGGCGGTGACGACGATCTCGGTATCGTCGGTTTCCTGCGCCAGCGCGCCCGATGCCTGTCCCAGCGCCAGGATCGAGATGCCACATGCGGCGACCCGCCTGATCGATGCAAAGCCCATTTTTGCCTCCCTTATTGATTATGCCTATTGGTAAGAAAATCCGATGCTCAAGCTATCATGCGAAATTGGCGTGTCGGCGATGGTCGGGCCAGTTTCCAGCCGGATCGGGCCACCCCTGTGGCGCAGGAAAGCGTGGTTTCATGAGGGCTTGCGGCCAATTTGCCCGATCGGTGGATTGGGCGGCCTGATCGGCGCAGTAAGCCAACCCGGGCGGCATACACTGGACGCGACATCCCCACCGGGCGAGAGAGGGTCGCATGCAGAACATCGAGAACAAGGGTCGGCGCGCGTTTATGGGCAGCGCCGCGATTGCGGCGCTCCTGCTGGGAAATCGCGCGGCGTGGGCGCTCGACCAGGGCGGCGCCGGGCGCTGGCCCAAAATCGCGCCACCCCAATCGCCGCGTGTCTCGCATGTGATCGATCAATTGGGCCGCCAGCGCGACGATGCCTATAGCTGGATGAAGTTCATCCCGGCGACGGGCGAGCGCACGCGCGATAATTTGCCCGACGCCGTCGGCGCGATGCTGAAGGCGGAAAATGCGTACGCTGACGCGATCCTTGCACCGCTCGCGGGCGAACGTGCGAAGCTGCTCGAAGCGATGCTCGCGCGGGCGTCGGGCGACACGGCCGCGCCGGCGCTCGAAAAGGACGGCTGGGACTACGGATCGGAGCGGCCCGCCGGCGCGGCGCATGCGATCTATACGCGCAGCAAGAAGGGCGGAAAGCCCGAGCGGCTCGTCGACGAGGCGGTGCGCGCGAAGGGACAGCCCTATTTCCGCAGCACCGGGCATCAGCCGAGCCCCGACCACCGCTATTTCGCCTGGGCCGAGGATGTGATCGGCAACGACCGCCACCGCATTGTTATCCGCGATAATCAGAGCGGCGTGGTTCGCACGATCGTCGACAAGGACGCCTATGGTTATGGCGGGCTCGTCTTCGCGCCGTCGTCGCGCTGGCTGTTCTGGATCTGGCGCGACGCGCGCAACCGCCCGACGCGGCTCTATCGCACCTCGGTCGACGGCAAGGTCACCGACCTCGTCTATGAGGAAAAGGACCCGGCGATCTTCATGCAGGTGAAGCGCACGGCCGCCGACGGCTTCATCGCGCTGACCCTCGCCGGCCCCGAGACCGCCGAAGTGCGGCTGGTGTCCGCCGCCGACGAAACCGCCGCCCCCGCCGTGGTCTGGCCGCGCAAGACGGGAGTGCTCTATGACATCGACGAATGGAACGGCGGGCTGATCGCGCTCACCGATGCCGGCGACGCGTTCGACATGGCGCTGCTGCGCCTCGATCCGAAGAGCTTTCGCACGCTCGCGACGCTCGTCCCGCACCGCCCGGGCACGCCGATCCTCCAGATCCAGCCTTTCGCGGCGGCACTCGTCCGCCTCGAGCGCGTCGACGGGCTTCACCGGCTCGTCATCCTGCGCCCCGATGGGTCGGAACAGACGGTCGCCTTCGACGACCCTGCCTATGCGATCGAACTGCCGGGCGAGCAAAGCTATGGCGCATCATCGGTGATGATCGTCCACCAGTCGCCCAAATCGCCGCGCCGGTGGATCCGCGTCGATCTGGTCAGCGGCGAGCCGAGCGTCGTCCAGCAACAGGCGGTCGCCAGTTTCGACCCCGGTGATTATGAGGTCGAACGCCTCTTCGCCCCCGCCCCCGACGGTGAAATGGTGCCGATCACGCTGCTCTCGCGCCGCGGCGCGCCAAAGGACGGCAAGGCGCCGCTTCTCCAATATGGCTATGGCTCGTACGGCGTGCCGAGCGATCCCGAATTTTCGATCCCCGCGCTCGCGCTCGTCGACCGCGGCTGGCGCTATGCGATCGCGCATGTGCGAGGCGGATCGGAGAAGGGGCGCCGCTGGTTCCTTGGCGGGCGCAAATTCACCAAACGCAACAGCTTCACCGATTTCATCGCCTGCGCCGAACATCTGGCCGCCGAGGGCTATACCGCGAAGGGCAAGGTCGTCGCTTACGGCCTGTCTGCGGGCGGGCTGCTCGTCGGCGCGAGCATGAATATCGCCCCGGCGCTGTGGGGCGGCGTGATCGCACAGGTGCCGTTTGTCGACATGCTCAACACGATGAGCGACGGCGCGCACCCGCTGGTGCCGCTGTTCCGCCCCGATTGGGGCGACCCGCTCGCCGATCCCAAAGCCTATGATTATATCGCCTCGATCTCACCCTATGAGAATGTCCGGGCGGCCGCCTATCCGCCGCTGCTCTGCACCGCCGGCCTCAAGGACGACCGCGTCGCCTATTGGGAACCCGCCAAGCTGGTTGCCGAAGTGCGGCGTCGCTCGACGAGCGGCAACCCGGCGCTCTTGCACACCGACATGGACAGCGGCCACCAGGGCAGCGCCGACCTGAAAAGCGAATATCAGCAGAAGGCGCTGTTCTGGGCCTTTGCGATGCGCTGCGTCTAGAAACCGCGGAAAGACGGCACGGGCGCGAACATGAGCATAAGGAAGCCATAGGCGCTCGCGAGCAGCAACAGCACGCCCGCGGCGCCGACCAGCCAGTCGGCGCGCAGGCGGCGGACGAGATATGCGCCGATCGGCGCGGCAATCACACCGCCGATCAGCAGACCGATCGCCGCCGTGCTGAAGCTTTGCCAGCCCATCGCCCCGATGAACCCGGCCGCGATCGTCACGGTGACGAAGAATTCGGACGCGTTGACCGTGCCGATGACGGTGCGCGGCTCGGCGCCCTGCGCGAGCAGATTGGCGCTGACGATCGGGCCCCACCCGCCGCCGCCCGACCCATCGGCAATCCCGCCGATCAGCCCGAGCGGCCCGACGAACTTGATGCTGCGATAGGTTTGCGGGCGCCGCGCGCCGCGCCACAGCAGATAGATGCCGACCGCGCCGAGATAGGCGAGCACGACCGGCCGCGCGATGCTGTTGTCGATATTGGTCAAAAGCCACACGCCGATCAGCCCGCCGACGATGCCCGGGACGACGAGGCGGCGGAACAGCCGCCAGTCGACGTTGCGCTGCATCGCATGCGCCAGCCCCGACACGCCGCCGGTAAAGCTCTCGGCGACATGCACCGCCGCCGAGGCCGAGACCGGCGGCAAGCCCAGAACGAGCAACAACGCGGTACCAATGACGCCGAACGCCATGCCGAGCGCGCTGTCGATCAACTGCGCCGCAAATCCCACGACGATGAAGGGCAGCAGTGCCCAGAGCGTCAGCCCGTCGAATATCGTCATTGCGCGGCGGGCCGGCGGCGCGTGGCTTTGGGGGTCCGGCGCGTGAAGAGAAAGACCGCAGGGAAGCAGAGCGCGATCAATGACAGCGCACCGGCGAAGACCGGCTCGCCGCCCGCGAGCCAGGGCAGCACCGCGGCCCAGATCGACACGCCGAGCACGGTCAGGAAAATCTGTTCCTGATCGATGTCGGTCGCGACCGCGAGCGGGACGCCGCGCGCATCGGCGCGCAACGCCTCAAGGCGGCGCGCAACCGGGCTATGCGGTGCCGCCTGCCGCCCCGGGATCAGCGACGACATCACCGACCCCAGCCCCGCGCCGACTAGCCGGACACCGACCGCGCGGGCAAAGGCGCGCGGTTCCTGAAGCCGGTCGCCGACCGCGCGCAGGCTCAGCCGCCCGCCGAACACCAGGTCGATCAGCGCCTCGCCGGTCACCGCCTTGATCGGCCGGTCCTGTACCTGATGGCTGGCCTCGATCCAGTCGAAGATCGCACCCGGCACATCGATGCTGCACGCGCGTTCCAGCCCCTGAAACCCCGGGGCGCTGTTCGCCTCGCAGATCCGGTAGCCCTCATTGTCGAACAAGATGTCGATGCCGGCGACTTCCAGCCCGAGCGTGTCGGCGGCGCGCGCGGCGAGGTCGGCCATTTCGCCCGTCGGCGTATGGGCGATGCCGACGCCGCCGAGCGACACATTGGATTTGAAATGGCCCGCGGGCGAGCGCCGCTCCATCGCCGCGATCACCCGCCCGCCGATCACGAGCACGCGCACGTCGCGCCCGTGGCTCGACCGGACATAGTGCTGGAACAGGAAATCGGCCTTGGCATCGGCGCTTTCGAGCAAGCCGGCGAGATCCTCGAACTGGCTGCGGTCCTCGCATTTGAGGACGCCGGTGCCGCGCGTGCCGCGCAGCGTCTTGACGATCATCGGGAAACCCAGTTCCTCCTCGACGATGTCGACCCCGATCGGGAATTTGCCGAGGATCGTTGCCGGGATCGGCAATCCGGCGCGCGCGAGCCGCTGCATCGTGTGGAGTTTGTCCGCGACAAGGTCGATCGCTTCGGGCCCGTTGATCAGGCGCACGCCGCGGCGTTCGAAATGGCGGAGCACCGCGAGCGTGAAATAGTCGGTCTCGGCGCCCGTCCGGCACAGGATGAAGTCGGGCCGGGCCAGCGAATGGCCCTCATAATGCACCGACCAGCCGTCGACCGGCGCCGCGACGATGTCAAAATTATGCGGTTTCAGGACATGCAGTTCGATCCCGCGCGCCGCCGCGGTCTCCTGAAACCGCAGAATTTCAGGGACCTCCGGCAGGGCCGGATCGAGATCCCGTTGGAAGAAAATCCAGCCCAGCAACGATCGGCTCCTTCAACATCTGGTCGAACGCATAGGCTCAGTGCCAGAAAACCGCCCGCCTGCGCAATCGTTCACGCGGCAAGTCGACCTAAGTTCCTGTTTTGCCGTTTCGATTGCGACGATCCCTCCGATCTGGACCAGACAGGATCGAAGATAAGCGCTCTCTGGCACGAATCCGGCTTAAACCTGCCCTGCGCGACACGTTAAATGTCGCATGACCACCAAAGCGACACAATCGAACGAGCCGGTAGGACGGTTCCTGGGTTGGCTGGGGCTTCGCCAATCGCGCGGCGCTCCCCCCGAAGGGGGCCATGCGCCGCCGAATGGGGCGGGGCCGTACGACCTTGCACGCCAGGCGCGATACGAACTCGCCGCATCGATCACCTCTTTCCTCGTCGATAATGACCTCGACGTGTCACCCGCCAATCTGTTGCTCGCGCACAGTGCCTTTTCGGGCCGCAATCCCCGGCTCGCGCGGCAGGTGATCGCGCAGGCGCAGACTCCCGAGGGGATCAGCCAGAAATGGCTGAACGAACTCGACGAACAGGAAGCGGGCCAGCCCGATCGCGTCGAGCTCGACCGGCTGATGACCCGGCTCGAAACCAATATCGAGGCGTTCCAGGCGAATACGAAAGAAGCGCGAACCGCCACCACCGACTATGGCACCGAACTCGAGCAGCATGTCGTCGACCTCGAACAGCTGCAGAAGACGGGGCGCATCGTCTCGAGCCTCGCCGACCTTGCCAAGGTCATGCTCGAACGCACGCGCAAGGCCGAGGACGACATGCGCAAGAGCGAGGACGAGGCGAAGGCGCTGCGCCGCAGCCTCGATCGCGCCAAACGCGACGCCGAGCTCGACTATCTGACCGGTCTGCCCAACCGCCGCGCGTTCGAGGCCTTGCTCGACCGGCACTATAAGGAAGCGCGCGCCGCGGTCGAACCGCTGAGCATCGCCTTTTGCGACATCGACGAATTCAAGAAGGTCAATGATATCCACGGCCACGAGGCGGGCGACCGCGTCATCAAGGCGATCGCCGACACGCTGGCGCGGATTTCGAACGACCATTGTCATGTCGCGCGTCACGGCGGCGAAGAGTTCGTCATGCTGTTCCGCGGCCTGACCCCGACACAGGCGGCCGAAAAACTCGACGATGCGCGCGAGGCTCTGGCCGACCGGCGTCTGATCAACCGCAAGACCGACGAGCCGTTCGGCCAGATTACCTTCTCGGGCGGGGTCGCCGACGTCTTTGGCTATGGCGACACGCGCGCCGCGCTCAAGGCCGCCGACGCCGCGCTTTATAAGGCCAAGGCCGGCGGGCGGAACCGAATCGAAATCGCCGACCCGGCCTGAATTTCTGGGATTCCCGCGGGGGGCGGGAGGCCGCGGGCGATCGCGCACCAGCGCGCGATCGCCCGCAGTTTATTTGTCTCGACCGTTACGCGGTCGCCGGACGCGCCACCCACAGCCCGAAACTCGCAATGATCGCATAACAGATCAGCGGCACCGCCAGCGCGAGACGGATGTCGCCGCTGAGGTCGGCCACCGTTCCGAACAGGAACGGGACGATCGCCCCGCCGATGATCGCGGTGCACATGATGCCCGACCCCTGCGGCGTCCGTTCGCCAAGCCCCTCGGTCGCGAGGCTGAAGATCGTCGGGAACATTAGCGAATTGCAGAAGCCGACCAGAATCAGCGCCCAACCCGACAGTGCCCCGGTCGTCACCGCCGACAGGACGATCAGCGAAATCGCGCCCGCCGCAAAGGTCGCGAGCACGCGTCCCGGCTTCGCCAGTCGCAGGATGAAGCCGCCGAGCAACCGGCCGACCAGCGCGCCCAGCCAGTACATCGCGACCAGCTTGCCCGCCGCCTGGAGCCCCAGCCCCATCACGCTCGGTTCGGCGAGATAGGCCATCAGGTTCGAGCCGATCGCCACTTCGGCGCCGACATAGACGAAGATGCACAGCGCGCCGAACTGGACGCGGCGGTTGTGGGTCAAGAGGCCCCACGTGCCCTCGAGCTTCACATCGTCGGCTTTGGCGTGGTCGATCGCCGACCGATACATCCAGAACACCGCCGCGATCACCAGCATCAGTACGCCGAGCCACATATAGGCGGTGCCGATCGACGCGCCCTCGGCGACGCGATAGGCCTGAATCTGCGCCTCGCTCGCGGTCTCGGCGTCGATCGGCTGCTCATCGCCGAGCAGGAAGGTCGCGCCGCCATAGACCATCAGGAACACCCCGATCGAATTGAACGCCTGCGCAAAGGTCAGCCGGCTGTGCGAGGTCTCGACGGGGCCCAGCGTCGTGATCACCGGATTCATCGCGACCTGCAGCACCGTGATCCCCGCGCCGATGCAAAAGAGCGCCGCGAGGAAGCCGGGATAGGAGGCCGCGGCCGAAGCCGGGATGAAAAGGAAAGCGGCCGCCGCCACGATGACGAACCCGAGCACGAAGGTGCGGATATAGCCGAGTTTCGACATGATGATGCCGGCGGGGATCGAAAAGGCGCCATAGGCGATGAAAAACGCCATCTGCACCAGGTTCGCCTGCGCGTGCGTCAGGTGGAACATCGGCTTGAACTTGCCGACCAGCAGGTCGTTGATGTTCGTCACCCCGCCCAGCAGGAAAAACACCGCAAAGGCGAGGATCAGCACCACGCGTGTGCTGTGACCGCCCTTGCCCGGCTGTTCGGTCGCGTTCGTCGCGACGTTCGGCGCCAATGCCATTATCTCTCTCCCCTTGCCTTGTCTCAGGCTAACCCGGATGACGGTCTTGTCACTTTACCGCCGGTGGGCAAGGCAGATTCTCCCCGACCGCCTCGACATTCGTATTCAACAGCGTCGCGGCGAAGCCCTTGTCGCTTTGGATCGAGACGGCATAGTCAACCTGCCGCAGATTGGCGCCCGCATCGGCGAAGCAGCGGAGCGGCACCTTGATCGTCGAAACCTGCCCCTTTGGCGCCGCCTTCACCGCCGCCGAGATGTCGAATGCCTTGCCGCCGAGCGCGAGGCTGACCGGCGCGCTGCCGGTCGCATCGATCCGCCAGTCGATACGCAGCGCGAAGCTGTTGTTCAGCTGGCGCGACAGATCGGCATAGGGTCCGCTGAGGTGCAGCGCCGCGGGACCCGTCCAGACGAAGCTTTTGCCATCCTCCTGCGCCCGCACATCGACCGAGCGCGCGGCAATGAGGCCGCCGGGGCTCGATACCGGCGGCGATTCCACCGGGCGCGATCCGCCCGCGTCGGTCACGGTCAGCACCCACGGCGCGCGCGCGCGGCCACCCGAGAAGTAATTTTCGACGTTCAGCGCCGCCGCGATGTCGACACCCAATTCCTCGGATAGCTGCGGAACCGTCGTGCTCGCGCCATATTTCAGGCCATAACCGACCGCGAACTGCGGCTTTTCGACCGGCGATCGCGCGTCGGCGGGCCAGGTGAAAGGCAGCGTGCCGGTAAAGCCGCGCACCGTCTTTCCATCCTTGCCGGCGACGAGCACGTCGGCGACGCCCGCTCCCTGCGACCCCGGCAACCAGCCCGCGACGAACGCGTCGGCGGCGTTGATTTCGGGATTGGTGAACATCGGCCGCCCCGACAGGAACAGCGCGACCACGGGAATGCCCGCGGCCTTCAGCTTCTTGAGCGTCGCGAGATCGGTCGCCTCCGACGGCTGATAGTCGAGCGTCGCGACGTCGCCCTGGAATTCGGCATAGGGCGCCTCGCCGAACACGACGATCGCGACGTCGGGTTTTTCTTTATAGACGCCGCCGTCGGACAAGGTCGCGACGCCGCCCGCATCGCGCACCGATTTGTTCAGCGCTTCCCAGATCGTCTGGCCATTGGGGAAGTCGGCGTGGGTGACGTCGGTCCCCTGCCAGCTGATCGTCCAGCCGCCCGACTGGATCGCCATGCTGTCGGCCGCGGGGCCGGTGACAAGCACGCGCGCGCCCGGTTTGATCGGTAGCACGCTGCCGTTATTCTTCAGCAGAACGAGCGACTTGGCGACCGCTTCGCGCGCGACAGCCAGATGTTCGGGCGTGCCGACGGCTTTCACAATGCTGCGGTCGACATGACCTTCGGGAAACAGGCCGAGCTTGTATTTGACGCGCAGGATACGCCGCACCGCATCGTCGAGCCGCGCCGCCGATATCGTGCCGTCCTTCGCATGTTTCAGCGTGGTCTCGTACAGCCCCTTCCAGCTGTCGGGCGCCATGAACATGTCGAGCCCGGCGTTGATCGACTGCGCGCAATCGGTGACGCTGCATCCCGCAACCTGCCCGTGCCCGTTCCAGTCGCCGACGACGAAGCCCGCAAAGCCCATCTTGTCTTTGAGCGCGTCGGTCAGCAGCCCCTTGTTGCCATGGTGCTTGACGCCCTGCCAGCTCGAGAAGCTCGCCATCACGGTCAGCGCGCCGGCGTCGATCGCGGCGGGATAACCCATCGCGTGCTTTGCGATCAGTTCCTTTTCGTCGACCTTGGCATCGCCCTGGTCCTTGCCCTCGAACGTCCCGCCGTCGGCGAGGAAATGCTTGGCGGTCGCCGCGACATGGCTCGCGCCGACCGTGCGTCCGGCGACCAGCGGACCTTGCAGCCCGATCACCATTGCCTTCGCATAATCGGCGATCAGCTTGGGATCGGACGCATAGCCTTCGTAGCTCCGCCCCCAGCGCAAATCCTGCGGAACCGCCAGCGTCGGGGCAAAGGTCCATTCGATCCCGCTGCCCGCGATTTCGGCCGCGGTGACCGCGCCGATGCGCTGGATCAGCTCGGGATCGCGCGCGGCGCCGAGCCCGATATTGTGCGGAAACAGCGTTGCGCCGGGGATATTGTTATGGCCGTGGACGGCATCGACGCCAAAGATGATCGGGATCGCGACGCCGTTCGCCTGCGGGCGCAGCGACACCGCGCGGAAATCGGCGACGAGCTTCGCCCAGTCGGCGGCGGTCGAGCGTTCGTTGCCATTGGGGCCGCTGTTACCCCCGGCGAGGATCGAGCCGAGCGGATAGGTTTCGAGATCCTTGGGCGTGATCGTGCTGATGTCGGCCTGAACCAGCTGGCCGACCTTTTGCTCGATCGTCATTTTCCCGATCAGCGCGTCGATCCGCGCTTCGGTCTTGGGATCGGAGATCGCGGCGGGGCTTTTGGCCGCGGGCCACAGTTCGGGATGGACCTTGGCCGCTTCGGTTCCCGTGGTTTGTGCGGTCGCGGTTGCCGTTCCTGCCAGCAGCAGCGCGGTCGCCATACCCATTGCCTGTCGGCGCATCGTCTCTCCCATTCCTCTTATGTGAACGTTATCAAGTTTCACTTCGCATAGGGAGTGGATGAAAGCAAGCGCTCTGTTTTTGCGTTATATCAGCGCAGCCGCGGCATCGTCGCGAGCAGCAGCACCGCGATCGCGGAGAGCGCCGCGAGCAACAGGAAAAGCGCGTCGAAACCGAAACCCGGAACGAGCGAGATCGTCAGCCACGGCATGATCAGCGACGGCACGGTATTGGTCAGATTGAAGATGCCAAGGTCGCGCCCGCGCCGGTCCGACCGCGGCAGGATGCGCAGCGTCTGGCTGCTATGGAGCGACAGGAACACGGTCGACGCGATGCCGAAGACGAGGTAGCTCGCCTTCGCCGCGTCGAGCCCCGTCGCCAGTGCCATACCGACCATTCCCAGGCTCGACACCGCCGCGGCGACGACGAGCGGCAGGAACGGCCGGTCGTTGCGGTCGGCCCAGCGGCCGGCCGCCAGCGCGATCGGTATAGCGATCGTCAGCGCCATGCCGAACAATCGCGCCTTTTCATTGTCGTGCATTCCGGGATCGATCGAGCGGAACCAGAAATAGAGATAGGCGAACAGCGCCGCCTCGGCGATCTGGACGAGCAGGCGCGCCAGCCACATCCGCACCGCCGGTCCGGTCGGTCGCCGCCGCTCGCCAACTGCGCGAGCCGGGGGCGGCGCGGTGAGGTCGGGGAACGCACGCGGGCGGCCGAGCAGCAGCACCGGCAGGACGGCGCTTGCCACCAGCAGCGCAATGACCACAAGCCGCTGCTCCGCCGACACCAGCCCCGGCCAGGTGACGAGCCATCCCGACCAGCCACCGAGCGCTGGCGAAAAGGCGAGCAGCCCGCCGAGCAGCCCCTTTTGTTCATCGGGAACGAGGTCGCCCGCCCATGCCCCGAGCGGCCCGAGCATCATGTTGAGCGTGAGCTGCCACGCGACGATGATCGCAACGAGCGACCAGATATTATGCGCGAGCGGAACGACCAGCAGCAAGGCGATCGTCAGGACCAGCCCCGTCAATATCCAGCCGCGCCGATTGCGCGTCAAATCGCTGAGCCAGCCGAAACCGATGCCGCCGGCGCTCGCCGCGACGGCACCGAAAAAGGTAACATATCCCAGCGTCTGCACGTCCGCAGCCCCCGCCAGCTGGGTCATGCGCCCGGGCAGCCAGATCGTCAGGAAGGGAACATAAGCGATCGCCCCGCCCGCCGACGCGAGCGCATAAAGCAGGAGGAAAGGGAGAGACTGGCGGCGCGGGGTCCCGGCTTCAGCCATGGACGGCGACAGGCGGCGCTGCGGTCGATCCGCGCTGAACGAGGCCGCCCTGCACGCGCGTCGGTTCGGTCGGGCGCGGCGCCCCGCGCTGCGCCGCGATGATCAGCTCGACCGCGCGCGACGCGGTTTCGGCGACCGGCTGGTCGACCGCGGTCAACGCCGGCTGGGTGAAGCGGACGACCGGCGTGTTGTCGAAGCTGACGATCGACAATTGTCCCGGCACATCGATGTCAAGGTCGCGCGCAACCTCCAGCGTCGCGAGCGCCATCTGGTCGCTGCTCGCGATGATCGCCGTCGGCGGATTGGCGCTAGCCAGCAAATGCCGCGCCGCGGCGGCGCCCGACGCATAGGTGAAATCGCCCTCGGCGAGCAGCCCATCTGTGGCGAGGCCGGCCGCCGCCATTTCGCCTTCCCAGCCGTCGATGCGCCAGCGGCTGAGACTATATTCGGGCGAGCCCGGAATGAACCCGATGCGTTTGTGACCGAGATCGATCAGGTGCCGCGTCGCGCGCCGCGCCGACCCTTCGTCGTCCATCGTCAGCGCGATGCCCGCGTCGCCGCCGCGCGAACCGATGCGCGCGAACGGGATCTTCTGCTGGTCGAGCAGCCCGACGATCAGCGGATTGTCCGAATGCGGCGGGGTCAGGATGACGCCGTCGGGCTGCAGCGCCGCGATCGCCGCGCGCAGTTCGCGTTCGACATGATCATTATGCGTGTCGACCAGCTCGAAGATCATCCGATAACCATATTCGGCGCATTTCAGCATCCCGCCGAGCAGCATCTGGTCGACCCAGTCGACCCCTTGCCGCCCCTGCCAGTCGGCAATCGTGCGTTCGCGGTCGTTGATCGCGAGGATCAGATAGGATCGCGACCCGCTCATCCGCTGCGCCGCGATCGAGGGAACATAGCCGAGCTTGTCGATCGACGCCTGGACGCGTTCCTTCATCTCGGGGCGGACATTGGGCTCATTGTTGATGACGCGGCTCACCGTCTGCAGCGACACCCCCGCGTCGGCCGCAACATGCTTGATCGTAACCGACTGCCGCCGACGCCCCATTATCTTTCCCGGCCCCCTATCGTGTCGCAATCGCTAACCGCATCGTCGCCACAATGCCAGCCACTAACCCGTTCTGCTTCCATAATTTCCGCCCCTCAAGCCGCCTGCGGGACTGCGGCGCCGCAATAGCGGGCGACATAATCCTGATGCGCGGGCAGGCCGGCGACCGTCTGGCGCACCTCGCTGCGGATCGCTTCGAGCAGCCGGTCGAGTTCGTCGTCGCGCAGCTTTTCGGCGATCGGGTGATGGCTTTGCGGCTCGATCCCCTGCCCCATCATCACCTGCACCCAGCTGTTCTCGGCGAACAATTCCTCATTCTTGCGGAACACGCGGCCGGTTTCGCGGAACAGCTCGATCTTCTGCGCCAGCGTGTCGGGGATCGGCATCGCCGCGCAATGGCGCCAGAACGGGCTGTCGCGGCGGTTGGTCACCTTGTAATGGAGGACGAGGAAATCGCGGATTTGCAGCATGTCCTGCATCTGCTGCTCGTTGAACTCGGCGACGTCGCGTTCGCTGACGCGCCCCGCCGGCAGCATGCGGATGAAGCGCAGCACCGAGCGCTGGATCAGGTGGATGGCGGTCGATTCCAGCGGCTCCATGAAGCCCGCCGACAGGCCGACGGCGACGCAGTTGCGATACCATTGCTTGCGCCGTGTGCCCGCAGTGAAGCGCAGGAAATTGGGCTCGGTCAACACGTCGCCCTCGATGTTGCCGAGCATCCGGTCGAGCGCAGCATCCTTGCCCAGATAGCGGCTGCAATAGACGATGCCGTTGCCGGTGCGGTGCTGGAGCGGGATGCGCCATTGCCAGCCGGCGTCGTGCGCCATCACGCGCGTATAGGGGACGGGCGGATGGACATTCGGCGTTTGCAGCGCGATCGCGCTGTCGCACGGCAGCCAGTTGCTCCAGTCGTCGAACCCGGCATGGAGCGCGCCTTCCATCAGCAGCGCGCGGAACCCCGTGCAGTCGATGAACAGATCGCCCTCGATCCGCCGGTCGCCGTCGAGGACGAGCGCCGCGATATCGCCGCTTGTCCCGTCGAGTTCGACGCGCGCGATCTTGCCCTCGATGCGCTTCGTTCCATCGGCCTCGGCCATTTCACGCAGGAAGCGTGCGTAGAGCCCGGAATCGAGCTGATAGGCGTAATTCATCCGGTCTTCGGGCAGGTGCGCGAACTTGCCCGCGATCGCCGCCTTCAGCTCCATGCAATAATCGTCATAGGGCTGCTCGTGCCCCTTGGTGCGGCCATAGAGCCAGAAATGCTGGAAGCCCGCCGACCAGTGATCCTTGCCGGTCAGGCCGAAGCTGTGGAAATATTGCGTCCCCAGATCCTTCCAGTCGTCGAACAATATGCCGAGCTTGAAGGTCGCCTGCGTCGCGCGCATGAAATCGGCTTCGTTGATGCGCAGGATGCGGTTGAAATTGACCAGCGGCGGAATGGTGGATTCGCCGACGCCGATCGTCCCGATCGCCTCGGATTCGACCAGGGTCAGGTCGACCGCCTGTCCCAATGTGCGCGCGATGGCCGCCGCCGCCATCCAGCCCGCGGTGCCGCCGCCCGCAATCACGATGCGCTGGATGCGTTTATCTTCATTCATCGGCTGAGTGTCCTCAACAGGAAAGCGCGGAGGCGCCCGGCGCTTTCGGGGGTGAGCCGCGCCAGGATGCTGCGCGCCTTTTCGGGAATATGGTCGGTGACCTGCTCGTTATTCTCGAACACATAATGGTCGAACAGCTCGCGCCAGATCGCCTTGTCCTCAGGCGGCAGGTCGCGGATCGCGAGGATCGCGTGGTTGAGCGCGACCTGCGGCTGCCCGAGCCAGGCGGGCGTGCTGCGCCACCAGTAATTGACTAGGACATTGAAGTCCGCGAGCCCCTCGACATGGTGCCACCACATCGACGGGATGAAGATCGCGTCGCCAGGTTCGAGTTCGATCGTCTGCGCCTCGGCCATCGCATCGACGAAGCGCGGGAAGGCCGCGAGGTCGGGCGCGTCGAAATCGACCATGCTGACCGCACGGCCCGCGGGCGTGTTGTCGATCGGCCCCAGATAGAGGTTGCGGAACTGGTGCGGCGGGAACAGCGTGAAGCGGCGACGGCCGACGGCGCAGCAGGCGAGATTGTCGGGAAAGTCGTTATGTGCCGCGATCTTGGTGCGTGTGCCGATCCAGATGCTCTTGAGCGGATCGCGGTCGCCGAGATCGACCGAATTCGCTTCGTCGAGCCCATCGAAATGCGACGGGATGTCGATCGAGGCGAGATAGACGGTGCGGTTTTCGCCCTGTTCCTCGGCCGTATCGATGCCGCCGAAGATGTCGGCGAGCTTGCCCGTCCCGATCCGGAAATTCATCTCCATCTCGGCATCGTAGAACAGCCGCCCGTCATGCCCGGGCGCCCCGATCGAGACCTTGAACGGACGGTCGCGCGCATGACCCAGCAGATAGCGCCGCGCGTCGCGCGCCGACTGTTTGCCCGCCGCAACCAGCGGCCAGTCGCTCACCAGCCCACGAAGGACAAAGGGCTCGCGCGCGCCTTCCAGCAACGCGCCCGGCCCTGCCCCCTTATTCCACTCACGCTCGGGCACCGGCGCGAGGCGGTCGTATATGGCGCGGTCGCGTTCAGCCACCGGCCAGCCTGCGGTTTTTGCGCGCGACGAGCACCGACAGCTGCGACAGCGAGGCGAGCGCCATGAACATCGGCATCAAATGCCCCGCCGCGTGGAGCGCGCCGAGCGTCTCGCCGCCCAGCGCCCGCAGCTTCGCTTCGTCGATGATGTGGAAGCCGACGAGCGAATGGATCGATCCGTCGTCGAGTGTGACTTCGAGGCTGAAGGGTTCGAGCAGGTCATAGGCGAGCAGCGCGTCGTAGAAGGCGCCGCTCTCGCGATAGCCTTCGTCGAGGTCGCCGAGCCGCCCGGCGATCTCGTCGAGATAGGGCGTCGCCATGCCGTCGGCGTCGAACAGCCGGATGCCCTCGCCCGCCGCGGCGATGCGCGGGTGGTCCATATCGATGTGGATTTGCCCCGGACCGTCGCCACCCGCCGGACGTCCGATCAGGAACGGCTGGATCGCGGCCGATAGCGGGCGATAGCGCGCATCCCAGCGGTCGCCGTCGAGGAACAGATTCTCGGCATTTTCGAAACCGAACATCGCCAGCGCCGAAAAATCTTCGCGCCCGGTTTCGCGGCGGAACAGGATCGGGAAATGCGCCTGCACGCGCCGGAACTCGCTCGGCACCGTCAGCGTCGCCATGATGTCGTCGCCCAGCTCCGCCCCCGCGTCGGTCCGGATGCGCAGCTCGCGGTGGGTCTTGTTGTCGAGGACGGCGTGGCGGGTCATCAAATTCCTTTCCTATCGCGCGGCGGCTTGGGCACCGGGTCCGAGAGCGTCAAGATAGTCGCGATTGGCGGGCAGCGCCGCGGCGAGCGCGCGCGCGCGCTGCCGGTTCTCGGCGAGCAAGGCGGCCGCGCGCTCGCTCGCGGGCAGATCGGCGGGCACCGGATAGCCCATGCCATAGAGGATATATTGGTGGCTTTCGGCCGAGAAAATCTCGTCGACGCGCGGGAAATCCCATGCCGACGGCGGCTGGTCGCGCCACAGCGCCAGCATCTCCGTCAGGCGCGGCGGCATCTGCGCGGGGTCGCGCTGGGCCAGCCAATAGGGCTCTTCGCGCCGGCTGAGCGCATAGTGGAGCTTGAGGAACTCGACGATGCGATCCCAGCGATAGCGGAACAGGTCGTTGAAGCGGTCGGCGTGGATCGGCATGGCCGCGCGGCGGGCCGGAAAATTGTCGATGAGCGCCTTCAGCGACAATTCGATCATCACGATCGCCGATGCCTCGAGCGGTTCTATAAAGCCCGCCGACAGGCCGACGGCGACGCAATTGCCTTCCCAGAAACGCGCCCGGTGCCCGGTCGGAAAGGTCAGGCGCCGTGCCGGAACGTCGGGCGCATCGGGCAGGACGCGCGCGATATAGGCGCGCAGGGTCGCCTCGGCCGCATCGTCGTCCATGAAGCGACTGGCATAGACGCAGCCGATGCCGCGGCGTCCCGGCAGGCCGATGTCCCAGATCCAGCCGGCGGCATGCGCGGTCGACACCGTCTGCGACGCGATGGCGCTGCCCGGCGCGACCGGAACCTGCGCCGCGAGCGCGCGGTCGTTAAACAGGATATCGCCGCGATCGATCCACCCGACGCCCAGATGATTGCCAATCAACAGCGATGCATGGCCGCTGCAATCGATGAACAGGTCGCCCGCAATATCGCCGTTCTGGCGTGTCGCCACCGATGCGATGCCGCCCTCGTCGTCGCGCGCCACATCGACGACATGGTCCGATATGTGACGGACACCGAGCCCTTGCACCGCATGCATCGCAAGCAGGTCCGCGAACTTGCCGGCGTCGAGGTGATAGGCGTAATTCGCCGCGCCCTGATAGTCGGGCATCGCGCGTTGGCGCGGCGCGAGATCGAGATCGCAAACATGCGCCTGCGCGGTCATCGCCGCCGCGAACGGCAGCTCGGGCGCCCCCGTCTGCCAGGCCGCAAGCAGTTCGGCAGTCGGTGCGGCGGGAGGCAGCGTGAATGGGTGCAGATAACGGTCGCCCTCGGCGCCGGTTACCCAGCCGTCGAACCGCGACCCCTGTTTGAACGATCCGTCGCACGCGGCGAGAAATTCGGCCTCGCCGATCCCGATCGATGCCAGTGTCGCACGCATCGTGGGCCAGGTTCCCTCGCCAACGCCGATCGTCGGGATATCGGGCGCCTCGATCAGCGTGACGTCGAGCTTTGCGGCGCGAGGCGCGCTGGCGAGAAGGCAAGCCGCGAGCCATCCGGCGGTGCCGCCGCCCACGATGACAACCCTCTCGATCGCGCTATTCATTACCGTCGATCCTAAGCCAACCCACCGCCGCCGTCACGCAAAAGAGCCGCACCCCGAAAGGTGCGACCCTCTTGCCTGCGACCCGGCGGACGTGGCCCACCCGCCTTAGAAGCTGAACCTGACCCCTGCCGCATAGCGGGCGAAGCCCGGCTGTACGAAGGTGACATTATTCTTGTGCCGCGTGTGGCCCCGCCGTCCCTCGCCGGTCAGATTGATCGCCTCGACAAAGGCGGTGAGGCCGGGGATGAACTCATAGCTGGCGCTGGCGTCGATCTGCCAATATTCCTCGATATAGGTCGGGTTCGGACCCGAACCTTGAAGGAACTCGTCGCGCCAGTTCCACGCGACACGCGCCTGGAGGCCGTTCTTGTCATAATAAGCGACCGCGTTGGCGCTGTCGCTGAGCCCCGTCAGCGCGAACTGGGGAACCGCCACCGCCGCAGGCTTCGTATTGTCATAGGTCGCGTCACCGTTGACGATCGTATAGTTCAGGATCACGCCAAAGCCCGTGTCCCAGAAACTGTGCTGGAGCGCGAACTCCCAACCCTCGATTGTCGCAGTCTGATCGCTGTTGACCGGCGTCGTGATCTCGAAATTGACCTCCGGATCGCCCGGCGCGGCAAGGATGGTATTACCGCTCACCGTACCGGGGAAATTGTTGAGGATATACTGGCGGATATCCCCGACCGTCGGGTTCGGCGGGAGCGCCGCGAGCGCCGCCTGCCACCGCGGGCCGTTTACCGGGGTCGTAATCCCGGGCGCGCTATAGTCGATGCGCGTCGAGGATATGAAATTGCTGACATCCTTGTGGAAATATCCAGCCGAGACATAGCTTGTCGGCGCGTAATACCATTCGGCCGACAGATCGATATTCTTCGACTTGTACGGGATCAAACCGGGGTTACCCAGCGCCCCCGTGCCGCCGCCCACGCGGAACAGCGTATCGAGCGAGCGCCCGCCCTGCATACTGGCATAGTCGGCGCGCGTGATCGTGTGGCTGTACGACGCACGCAGCTTCACATTTTCCATCGGCGAGACGTCGAGGTCAAACGCGGGCAGCCAATTATTGTACGACCCTTTGAAACGCGTGAACTGCTCATCGGGCGAAAAAATGACATTGAATTCATTCTCGCCCACCCAGGTGGTGGTCACGGGCACCGGCACCAGCGCCGATGATGCGATATCGGTCGTTTCGTAACGGATACCTGCAACGAAATGCGCCGGGTTCTGGAAAAGATCGAACACGGTCGCGACCTGCAGATAGGGCGCCAATGTTTTTTCGGAGATGCGCCGGTCGGTATTGAATTCGGCAAGGCAGGTTCCCGGCTGGGCCGTGCCCGTCGCGGGGTTGCTGCACGACTGGTAATTCTGCTCGATCAGACCGGCCATGCGCTCGAAATCGAAGGTGTAGAAGCTCTGGATCATGCCGTCGCGGGCGAGACCCGGGAATTTGTCGGGAAGCGTCACGAGCGAGAAGATGTCGTCGGGAATATCCGAAGCCGGGCCCGCCCCGCCCCACGTATCGTCGTTCTGGATCGTGCCGAATGCCGAGCGAACTTTGCTGTCGACATAGGAAACGCCGAAATCGATGCTGTCGAGGAAACCGCCGTCATGGTCGTATTTGCCGCGGAGCTGGATCTGGTCGATCCGGTTCCGGAAATAGGCGTTGCGGAACGCATTGCCGGTCGGCGTGATCAGCGCGGCATTCAGCGGATCGATCCCCGGATGCATCCCATAGGAGATGACCGGCAGATCATTCTCGAAATTGATCGTCTGGTTGGCGACACCGAAAACGGCATTGCCCAGCGACATGCTCGATCCGAAATTGTTGACCGGCTTCACTTCGGCGGTCGAATGATGCGCGTCGAGTTCGACCGTTACGCCGTCCGGGCCCTTCCATTCGAGATTGAAGCCCAGCGAATTATTCTCCGCCCGGTTTTCCTGAAGCGCGCCGCTGTAGGACAGATCCTTGCCGACCTGGCAGTTGTTCGGCGGGGCCGGCGACGGCGCCGAGCAACCCGGGTCGGGCGGTCCAAAGCGCTCGGTGTAGAAGAGCGGACCCGCGACCGGACCATCGGTCCACGCGCTCGACGTGTCGCCATGGTTGAACCACACGCCGACATTGCTGTTCCGCGTTTCGACGGTGTTGCGCGAATAGATATAATCGACCGTCGCGGTCAGATTGTCGGTCGGGCGAAATTGCAGCACCGCCTGGCCGTTGATGCGTTCGCGGTCGATGTCGTTGAGATCATAGGATGCGTTCTGCGGCACCTGATAGACGTCGGTCGGATCGGGCCGGTTGGTGATGTTCGCAGCGCCCCCCGTACCCGGCTGCGCCAGCGAACCCCAATTATTCTCGCTGCCAAGATAACCGTCGCGATAGCCCACATTGGCCGAGTTCGTGCTCGATTTGCGCTTCTGGTAAGAGCCCGCGATCATGATGCCGATTGTGTCATCGGCAAAGGTCGTGCTGACGATCCCCGAGATTTCGGGGGTGATCGGGTTGCCCTCGTTACGCGAGGTATCATACACGCCCTTGACGGCGAGGCTGCCGCGCAGCCCCGGATTGTCGAGGGGGCGCGGGGTGCGAATGTTGATGGTCGAACCGATGCCGCCCGATTCGATCGTCGCACGGCCGCTCTTGTAGACCTCGACGCCCGCTATGCCTTCCGACGCGAGGTTAGCGAAGTCGAACGAGCGCGACGATGGTGCGCTGCCGCCGTCGCCGATGGTCGCCGTCGGCACCTGGCGACCGTTGACCGTCACAAGGTTGAATTCCGGCCCGAAGCCGCGGACCGTCACCAGCGAGCCTTCGCCATTGTTACGGTCGATAGACACGCCAGTGATGCGCTGCAGCGATTCGGCGAGGTTGGTATCGGGGAATTTTCCGATGTCTTCGGCCGAGATCGCGTCGACGACGCCCTGAGCCTCGCGCTTGATGTCGGCCGATGCGGCAAGGCTGGCGCGGATACCCGTCACGACGATCTCGTCGCCGTTCACTTCGCCCTCGGCCGGCGCCTCCTGCGCGGCGGCCGCTTGCGCCATGCCCATCAAGGACAGCGCCGACGTGCCGACCAGAAATTTGCCCAGCCACTGCTTTTGAGACGCCCGCATCCCATTCCTCCCAAATAGCCGCTCTTTTTTTGGCGGCATTCCCGTTATGTGAACGTTATCTAAATGGGAACGTTCTCATTGTCAACGCATCGGCTGTGGCATTTCGGTCACAATATTACAGATTCTGCGCCGCAAACGTATGCGACATAATAAGCGCGAAGTCCGCGATCAGCGGCTCCAGCGCGCAAAAATCGCGGTCGGGAGCAGCAATCCCCGCGCCTCTTCGCGCACCGCGAGTTCGCCGCACTCGACCTTGCCGGGCAGGTCGGCGAAAAGCTGCGCCAGCAACTCGCCGATCGCGAGCGCCGACATGCGGACGGCATAGACGGTCAGGAACAACGCCCGGCTGTCTTCGTCGAGCAACTGGCGGCAGTCGGTGAGCAAGGGCGCCAACCCCTCCTCGATCTGCCAGCGTTCGCCGGTCGGGCCGCGGCCGAATTTGGGCGGATCGAGCAGGATCGCGTCGTAGCGCTTCTCGCGCCGGACCTCGCGCGCGGTGAATTTGCCTGCATCGTCGAGGATCCATCGGACAGGCTTGTCGGCCATATCCGCGAGCGCGGCATTCTCGCGCGCCTGCCCCACCGACTTCTTCGACGCATCGACATGCGTGACCGATGCGCCCACCGCGGCGAGAGCCTGGCTGCCGACACCCGTGTAGCCGAACAGGTTCAGGAAAGCGGGGTCCGCCTTGTCGGCGACGCGTTCGCGCAGCCAGTCCCATACCGGCGCCATGTCGGGGAAAAAGCCGAGGTGGCGAAAGGGCGTACACTGCGCGGTGAAGCGCGTTTCGCGCCATGCGAGCGGCCAGCCTTCGGCGGGCACGGGCTTGTTATAATACCAGCGGCCGCCGCCATCGTCGTCCGACGCAGGGACAAACTCGCCATCGGCGGCGTCCCATTCGCTGGCAGACAGCGCAGGCGCCCACATCGCCTGCGGTTCGGGGCGGATGAAGCGATACCGGCCATAGCGTTCGAGCTTGCGCCCATTGCCGCTGTCGACCAGTCCATAATCGTCCCACGCCTCACCGACGAGCGTGACGAGGGGCAGAAGATCAGCCACGCGCGGCTTCCGCGAGGACAAAGGCCTTCACCGCGTCATAGTCGCCGGGCAAGCGCGTATAGCGTTCCTCGCGGTCGAACAGATTGCCGAGCCGCGCGGGCAGCGGCGGGCGCACGCCGGTCGCGCGCTCGACGGCTTCGCGGAACTTCGCGGGGTGCGCAGTCGCGAGGGTAACGACGGGAATATCGGCATCGATGTCGAGCGCGCGCGCCGCGGCGAGGCCGACCGCGCTGTGCGGATCGATGATCTGCCCGCCATGTTCCTGCGCCCAGCGCAGCGCGAGCGCCATCGCGTCGCCGTCGATGCTCGCGCTCGAAAACAGTTCGCGCGCGCCCGCGAGCATGTCGGCGGGGATCGTCATCGCGCGGTTCGTGTCGAACTCGCCCATCATGCCGGTGATCGCCGCGCCGTCGCGCCCCGCGAGGTCGAACAGCAGCCGTTCGAAATTGCTGCTGACCTGAATGTCCATGCTGGGCGTCGCGGTCGCGGTGACCGTGCCCGCGCTATAGTCGCCGCGGGTCAGCGCGCGGTGGAGAATGTCGTTGACGTTCGTCGCGACGACGAGCTTTGCGATCGGCAGCCCCATCTGCGCCGCGACATAGCCCGCGAACACATCGCCGAAATTGCCCGTGGGAACGCTGAACGCGATCGGACGATCGGGCCCGCCGAGACGGACCGCGGCGTAGAAATAATAGACGACCTGCGCCATCAGCCGCGCCCAGTTGATGCTGTTCACCGCCGACAGCGTGACCTGGCCGCGAGCCTCTTCGTCGCCGAACAGGCGTTTCACCATCGCCTGCGCGTCGTCGAAGCTGCCGTCGATCGCGATATTGTGGACGTTGGGGGCGAGCACCGTCGTCATCTGGCGCCGCTGGACGTCGCTGACGCGGCCTTCGGGATGGAGCATGAAGATCTGGATATGCTCGCGCCCTGCAACCGCCTCGATCGCCGCCGATCCGGTATCGCCCGAGGTCGCGCCGACGATCGTGATATTCGTATCGCCGCCCGCGAGGAATTTCTCGAACAGCTGGCCGAGCAGTTGCAGCGCAACGTCCTTGAACGCGAGCGTCGGACCATGGAACAGTTCGAGCAGCCAGTGGCGATGATCGAGCTGGACGAGCGGGGTCACCGCATCGTGGCTGAAGCGGCCATAGGCGGCGCGGCAAAGCCCGCGCAATTCGTCTTCGGTCAGCACGCCCTCGACAAAGGGCCGCATCACGCGCACCGCGGTTTCGGCATAGTCGAGACCCGCGAGCGCGCGGATTTCGTCCGCTGACATCTGCGGCCATTTCGCCGGCACATAGAGGCCGCCGTCGCTGGCAAGACCGGCCAGCGTCGCGGCACGAAAGTCGAGGGTCGGCGCAGAGCCGCGGGTGCTGATATAGTCCATGACGAAATGCGCCTAGCGGCGCGCCGTCACGGCTGCAAGCGGCGGCGGACCGCGAGGATGTAGATAATCAGCGCCACGATCGCGAAGAAGAACCATTGGAAGGCATAGGCAAGGTGATTGTTCGGCGTATCATCGGCCGATGGCACCGCGCTGGCCCGCAATCCCGCGACCGGTTGATCGGCGATCAGCATCGCACGCGCGGGCATCGCCTTGCCCATCGCGCGCTCCATCACCGTCGGCTGTTCGGGGCCGGGAACGATCGTCCCCTGCACCGTTCCGCCCGTCCATTTGGGCGGCGTGAAATTGTCGCCGATCCCGACATCGACAAGCACGCCCGGCCCTTCGGCGCCGGTGCGGCAATCGGCGATCATGCGGATGCCCGACTGGCCCTTGATGTCGGTGCCGCTGCGCGGATCCCAGCGCACGGGTTCGAGGCAGACGATGCTGCTCTTGCGATAGAGCATGGCGTCGGGAACGGGCGGCAGCTCGGGATAGGCGACCATCGACGACATCGCCACATTGCGCTGGAACAGCGCAATCAGCGCTTCCTTCTCGCTCTTGCGCTGCAGCTGCCAGACGCCGAGCGCGATCATCGCCGCGACCGCAGCGAGCACGAGGATCGTCGGGATCAGCGGCCAGCGCCGCGTCGGCTGTTGGGCAGGTTCAGTCATTCTTGTCCACCTTACGGCCTTCGGCGGCCTGACGCTGATGCTCGCTCGCCAACAAGGCGCCCTTGCCGACGCGCAGGCCATAGATGACCGCGGCGGCGGTCAGCGGCACCCACAGGATGATATGCACCCACAAAGGCGGCCGTACCACGGCATCGAGCGTCAACGCGATCGCGATCAGCAGCGCGCCGATGATCAATGTCAGGAACGCCGCGGGGCCGTCGCCGACATTGTAGCGGCCATAATCGAGGCCGCAGCTTTCGCATTTCGCGCGGAATTTCACCGGCCCTTCGAACAGCGTCGGCGCGCCGCATTCGGGGCAGAGACCAAAAAGGGCAGCGCGCCAGACCGGCGGCTGCCCCTTTTGAATGTTGTCGCCAGCCGGCAATTTAGTGCGCGGCGATCGGCGCGCCCCAGCCGCCCCAGACATAGACGATGATGAAGAGGAACAGCCACACGACGTCGACGAAGTGCCAGTACCAGGCGGCGGCTTCGAAACCGAAATGCTGCGTCGGGGTGAAGTGGCCCTTGTAGGTGCGCACGAGGCAGACGATCAGGAAGATCGTGCCGACGAGCACGTGGAAGCCGTGGAAGCCGGTCGCCATGTAGAAGGCCGAGCTGTAGTTGCTCTGCCCGAAGCCCCACGGCGCGTGCATATATTCGTAAGCCTGGATCGTCGAGAAGATCGCGCCGAGGATGATCGTCAGCCACAGGCCCTTCTTGAGCCCTTCGCGGTCGCCGTGGATCAGCGCATGGTGCGCCCAGGTGATCGTCGTACCCGAGCAGAGCAGAATCAGCGTGTTGAGCAGCGGCAGCGAGAAGGGATCGATGACTTCGATGCCCTTCGGCGGCCACATGGTGATCGCCGCCGCGCCGTCCTGGCCGAACAGCGAGGTGACCGCGCCTTCGGCATATTCGATCGGCACCGGGAAGAGCGAGAAGTCGAACCACGCCCAGAACCAGCCGACGAAGAACATGACTTCGGACGCGATGAACAGGATCATGCCGTAGCGCAGGTGCAGCTGGACGACCGGGGTGTGGTCGCCGGCGTGGGCTTCGTTGATGACGTCCGACCACCAGCTGAAGAAGGTGGCGATCACGCCCATGAAGCCGAGGCCGAGAACCCACTTGCCGATGCCGCCGAAATGGTCGGCGTGCATGGCCATGACGAGCCCGAAGAACATCACGAGGGCAGCGACCGAGCCGATGAGCGGCCAGACGCTGGGATTTACGAGGTGGTAGTCATGATGTTTCGCACCGGACATGGCGTGTTTCCCGTTTTTAGCAGCCCCAGCATGATGATTCCCCATCATCTGCCGGTCTTGTTAGACTCTTGTTCGCGGCCTTAGCTCGCCTTTTTACCCTCGTCTACAGGGTGGAAGGTGTAGCTGAGGGTGATTTCCTGCACGTCGCGCGCGTCGGGGTCGTCCATGATCTTCGGATCGACGAAGAACAGCACCGGCATGCGCATCTGCTGCCCCGGCTCCAGCCGTTGCTGGGTGAAGCAGAAGCACTGGATCTTGGTAAAATATTTGCCCGCCTGATCGGGCGTGACGTTGAAGCTGGCGGTCCCGACGACGGGATGCGCCGAATTATTTTCGGCGATAAAGATCGCCATGTCGCGCGCGCCGATGCTCACCGTATCGGTCGGATGCTCGGGATAGAATTTCCACGGCAGGTTCGGCGAGACATTGGCGTCGAAGCGGACCGAGACCGTCTGGCTCAATATTTCGGGCTCGGCCGCCGCGGCGACCGGATCGTAACGCTGCGTCGTACCGCCGAACCCAGTGACGCGGCAGAACAGATCGTAGAGCGGCACTGCCGCAAACCCGAGACCCGTCATCGCGAGCGCCATCAGCGCGGCGAGGCTTGCGGTCTTCGCGTTCGGGGACATGCGCCCAATGACCGAAAAGGCGCTCATGAGAATATCTGCATCTTGGCGATGGTGATGAAGAAGAACAGGATCGCCAGCGCGCCGAGCATCCATGCCATCAGGTTCGCGCGGCTGCGCTGACGGCGGCGATATTCGGCCTCGTCGAAGGGTTCGTTCGGGGTTTCTTCGGTCATAGCGGCCACCAATGGTCGGCGACGACAGCGCCGAACAGAATGAAAAGATAAGCGATCGAATAAGCGAACAGGCGCTTTTCGGGTTGCATCAGGTCGCCCTCGCCCGTGGTGCGCGTACCGACCTGAACCGACAGCAGGACGAACACGGCTGAGAGCACCACCGCGGTCCAGCCGTAAAGCGCGCCGGTGTAGCCGAGCGGCCACGGCGCGATGGCGGCGGCGGCCATGATCAGCGCATAAAAGAGGATCTGGCGCCGCGTCGATTTCTCACCCGCGACGACGGGCATCATCGGGATGCCCGCGGCGGCATAGTCCGAGCGCATGAACAGCGCGAGCGCCCAGAAATGCGGCGGCGTCCACAGGAAGATGAGCAGGAACAGCAGCACCGGCAGCGGCGCGATCGACCCCGTCGCGGCGACCCAGCCGATCAGCGGCGGAAAGGCGCCCGCCGCACCGCCGATGACGATATTCTGCGGGGTCCGCGGCTTCAGCCACATCGTATAGACGAAGACGTAGAAAAGGATCGAGGCGGCGAGCAACAGCGTTGCCTGCCAGTTCGACGCGAACAGCATCAGGAAAAGCGAAAAGGCGGCAAGCCCGACGCCGAACTGCAATGCGGTCTGCGGGTCGAGGCGCCCGGCGGGAAGCGGCCGGCCCGCGGTCCGCTTCATCTTCGCGTCGAGCCCGGCCTCATACCATTGGTTGAGCGCGCCCGAAGCCCCTGCCCCCAGCGCGATCGCGAGGATCGACGAGAAAGCGAGCACCGGCGGCACATGCCCCGGCGCCGCGAGCAGGCCGCACAAGGCGGTGAACACCACCAGCGACATCACGCGCGGCTTCGTCAGCGCGAACAGGTCGCGCCAATCGGCGGGTAGTGCCGTTTCGCCGTGGGTCAGGCTCTGCGCCATATTTACTCCGGCCCGAAAGTCGTGCGCCCCCTGCCATCAAACGGCAGGGGGCAACACACATCAGGCAATACGCGGCAGTTCGTTGAACTGGTGGAACGGCGGCGGGCTCGACAGCGTCCATTCGAGCGTCGTCGCGCCTTCGCCCCACGGATTGTCGGCGGCCTTCTTGCCCGCGAACAGCGAGTAGAGGATGTTCACGAAGAAGAAGAGCATGCCGACGCCCATGATCACATAGCCGAGCGACGAGATGTGATGCCAATAGGCATAGGCTTCCGCATAGTCGGGGTAACGGCGCGGCATGCCCTGCTGGCCCAGGAAGTGCTGCGGGAAGAACATGACGTTCACGCCGATGAAGAAGACCCAGAAGTGCAGCTGGCCGAGCGCCTCGTTGTACATCCGGCCCGACATTTTCGGGAACCAGTAATAGAAGCCGGCGAAGAGCGAGAAGACCGCGCCCAGCGACAGCACATAGTGGAAGTGCGCGACGACATAATAGGTGTCGTGCAGGTTGGTGTCGACGCCGCCATTGGCGAGCACGACGCCGGTCACGCCGCCGACGGTGAACATGAAGATGAAGCCGAGCGACCACATCATCGGCGTCTTGAAGCTCAGCGTACCGCCCCACATGGTGGCGATCCAGCTGAAGATCTTGATGCCCGTCGGAACCGCGATGACCATCGTCGCCGCGGTGAAGTACATCTTGAGGTTCACGCTCATGCCGACCGTGAACATGTGGTGCGCCCACACGATAAAGCCGACGACGCCGATCGCGACCATGGCATACGCCATGCCGAGATAGCCGAACACGGGCTTCTTGCTGAAGGTCGAGATGATCTGGCTGACCATGCCGAAGCCCGGCAGGATCATGATGTACACTTCGGGGTGGCCGAAGAACCAGAAGAGATGCTGGTAGAGAACGGGGTCGCCGCCGCCAGCCGCATCATAGAAGGTGGTGCCGAAGTTGCGGTCGGTCAGCAGCATCGTGATCGCCGCGGCGAGAACCGGCAGCGCGAGCAGCAGCAGGAAGGCGGTGACGAGCACCGACCACACGAACAGCGGCATCTTGTGCAGCGTCATGCCCGGCGCGCGCATGTTGAAGATGGTGGTGATAAAGTTGATCGCACCAAGGATCGACGCCGCGCCCGCGAGGTGGAGCGAGAAGATCGCCATGTCGACCGCGGGACCGGCCGAACCGCTGGTCGACAGCGGGGCATAGACCGTCCAGCCGGTGCCGGCGCCGTTGCCGCTGCCGCCCGGAACGAACATCGAACCGAAGAGCATGACGAAGGCAACCGCGGTCAGCCAGAAGCTGACATTGTTCATGCGCGGGAACGCCATGTCGGGCGCGCCGATCATGAGCGGCACGAACCAGTTGCCGAAGCCCCCGATCATCGCCGGCATGACCATGAAGAACACCATGATCAGGCCGTGCGCGGTGATCATCACGTTCCAGAAATGCTTGCCTGCAACCTCGTCGGCACCGCCGCCAAGGGCGCTGGCCCAGCCCGAAAGATACTGAACGCCGGGTTCGGCGAGTTCGAGGCGCATCATGCCCGACAGCGCGCCGCCGACGATGCCGGCGACGATCGCGAAGATCAGGTAGAGCGTGCCGATGTCCTTGTGGTTCGTCGACATGAACCAGCGGACAAAGAAGCCGGGCGTGTCGTGATCATGGTCGTCATGCGCATGGGTGTGGCCATGTTCGGCGCCGTGCGCGGGTGCAGTCGCTGCGATATCGGTCATCTGTCGGACCCCTTATTAATTCTTGGCGGCCGGCGCGGCGGCGGGCGCCGCTGCCGGAGCAGCTTCGGGTGTAGTGGTCGGGGCGGCAGCCGGCGTCACGGCAGGCGCCGCAGCCGGAGCGGCGACAGCGGGAGCCGGTGCGGCAGCGGCGGGAGCCGCGGCGACCGGACCGGCGGGGTTACCACCCTTCGAGCGAACCCACGCTTCCCACTTGTCGACCGGAAGCACTTCGACGGCGATCGGCATATAGCCATGATCGACACCGCAGAGTTCCGAGCACTGGCCGTAATAGACGCCGACCTTGTTTGCGGTGAAGGTCGTTTCGTTGGCGCGGCCGGGGACCGCGTCCATCTTGGTCCAGAAAGCAGGGACCGCGAAGCTGTGGATCACGTCGGCGCCGGTGATGATCAGCTTCACCTGACGGCCGACGGGAACGACCATGCGGTTGTCGACGGCGAGGTGATAGGGCTCGCCCGCGGCCTTCGCCTTGTCTTCGGGCAGGATCTTCGAGACATATTCGCCGATGCCCTGGTCGGGATAGGCATAGCCCCAATACCATTGGTAACCCGTGACCTTGATCGTCAGCGCTTCCTTTTTCGGCGGCTCATATTGCGCCGCGAGCAGGCGGATCGACGGCACCGCGATCACCGCGAGGATCAGCACCGGAATGGCGGTCCAGATGATTTCGATGAAGGTGTTGTGCGTCGTCTTCGACGGCACCGGGTTCGCCTTGGCGCGGAACCGGAACATCACCCAGAGCAGGAGACCGAGGACGATCAGCGTGATCACCGTGATGACGGGCAACAGGATCACATGGTTGAACCAGTAAGCCTGTTCGCCGATCGGGCTGACCTGCGGCTGGAAATCGATGCCCGCGTCGACCGGCTGGCCAACCCCGGGGGTCGGCTTCATCGGAACGTAGGTCGCATCGCCAGCCGGAGCCGCGGCGGTCGTCGCGACCGGTGCCGCTGCCGGAGCGGCCGCATCGGTGTCGACCGGAGCCGGATTCGCCACAGCCGTTGCGGCGGGTGCTTCGGCCGGAGCCGTCGCGGGTGCCTGCGCATGGCCGGCGCCCGCCGCGCCCAGCGACAAAGCTGCCGCAATTACAAGGGTTTTCAAGCTCTTCATAAGGATAGTGCCGCCCGTTGCCTGTTGTTCTTATTGATGCCCCACCCCCTTTGCGGCAGCCACCGGACACGCGTCGCGGCAGCCGGCAAGGGGCTGAATCTCGCGGGCGCTATAGACCCGCTTGCCGCTTGCCTCAAGCATCTCTAACACTATTTTGCGGCTGGATAATCTTCGCCGCCAAAACCCGGTCGCCCATCATGAGCGACGCACAGGACAAAAGAACAACTCCTCCATGACCGATGATGAAATCCTGGCCGAATTCCGCGCCGCCGACGCCCTGCTCCAGGGCCATTTCCTGCTCTCCTCGGGCCGCCACAGCGAATATTACCTGCAGTGCGCGCGCGTATTGATGGACACCGAACGCGCCGGACGGCTCGCCGTCGCGCTTGCCGCGAAGCTGCCGCGCGACCTGAAACAGGCGATCGATATCGTCGTCTCGCCCGCGATGGGCGGAGTGATCATCGGGCATGAAATGGGCCGCGCGCTCGGTAAGCCTGCGATTTTCGTCGAGCGGCCGACGGGCACCTTCGAACTGCGCCGCGGCTTCACGATCGACCCCGGCGCCAAGGTGCTGATGGTCGAGGATGTCGTGACCACCGGCCTGTCGTCGCGCGAGGCAATGGAGGCGGTGCGCGCCGCGGGCGGCGAAGTCATCGCCGAGGCGGCGCTCGTCGACCGCTCGGCGGGCAATGTCGAACTCGGCGTGCCCTTCTACCCGCTCGTCGCGATCAATTTCCCGACCTATGCGGAGGATGAATTGCCCGAGACGCTGGCAGGAACCGAAGCGGTGAAGCCCGGCAGCCGGAGCAAGGCGGCTTGAACGGCGGCGCGCCCTCCCGCCTGCGGCTCGGCGTCAACATCGACCATGTCGCGACGATCCGCAACGCGCGCGGGGGCGAGCATCCCGACCCGGTGCGCGCGGCCGAAATCGTCGCAGCGGTCGGCGGCGACGGGATCACCGCGCATCTGCGCGAAGACCGCCGCCATATCCGCGACGACGACCTCGCGCGCATCCAGGCCGCGACCGACCTGCCGCTGAACCTCGAAATGGCGGCGACCGACGAGATGGTCGAGATCGCGCTGCGCCACATGCCGCACGCGGCATGCATCGTTCCCGAAAAGCGCGAGGAGCGCACGACCGAGGGCGGGCTCGACGCGGCGGGGCAGCATAACCACCTCGCGCCAATCGTCTCGCGGCTGAACGATGCGGGCATCCGCGTCAGCCTGTTCATCGAGCCCGACGCGCGGCAGATCGAGGCGGCGATGCGCCTCCGCGCGCCCGTCGTCGAATTCCACACCGGCCGCTACGCGCATGTCGAGGGCGAAGAACGCGCCGTCGAACTCCGCCGCCTCGCAGACGCCGCCGCGCTCGCGTGGAAGAATGGCATCGAGCCGCATGCGGGACACGGCCTTACATACGAGAATGTCGTTCCCGTCGCCGCGATCCCGCAGCTCGCCGAGCTCAACATCGGCCATTATCTGATCGGCGAAGCGATCTTTACCGGGCTCGAGGACGCGGTGCGCCGCATGCGCGCGCTGATGGACGAGGCGCGCGGATGAGCGCGCGCCCTCCCCGTCGCCCCCGCGAAGGCGGGGGCCGCTGTCGGCCTGTCACGGTAGCGCAGCTTAAAACCGACAGCGGCCCCCGCCTTCGCGGGGGTGACGGCCTGCTGGGGCCATCATGATCATCGGCCTCGGTTCCGACCTCTGCAATATAGAGCGCATCCAGAACTCGCTCGACCGCTTTGGCGAGCGCTTCGAAAATCGCGTTTTCACCGAAATCGAGCGCGCCAAGGCGGCGCGGCGCCCCTTCACCCGCGCCGGCACCTATGCCAAGCGCTTCGCTGCGAAGGAGGCTTTTTCGAAAGCCGTCGGCACGGGGTTCAAGCGCGGCGTGTTCATGAAGGACATCGGCGTCGTCAACGCCCCATCGGGCGCCCCGACGCTCGCACTGACCGGCGGCGCCGCCGAACGGCTCGCGCAGATGATTCCGCCCGGCCACAGCGCGCATATCCATTTGACACTGACCGACGACCATCCGTGGGCGCAGGCGTTCGTCATCATCGAAGCAATCAAGGACTGACATCAATATGGCGAAGGACAAGACGAAGGATGACGGGAGTTGGGGCAAGCTGATCCGCGACGTCGTGGTGATATTGCTGCTCGTGCTCGGCATCCACAGCTGCGTCGCCAAGCCTTTCTATATCCCCTCCGATTCGATGATGCCGGTGCTGCGCAACGGCGACCGGCTGATCGTCAGCAAATATCCTTATGGCTGGTCCTATTCGTCGGTCAGCTTTCACCTCGCGCCCAAGGTCGCGGGCCGGCTGTTCGGCAAGCTGCCCGAGCGCGGCGACATCGTCGTGCTCGAACATCCGGTGACGCGCATCGACTATATCAAACGCGTGATCGGGCTGCCCGGCGACACGATTGAACTCCGCAACGGCGAACTCAGCATCAACGGCAAACCGGTGAAGCGCGAGGTCCAGCCGATGTTGTCGATCCCCGTCGATCCGAACCTGCCCGGCCCCGACAGCAGCCTGTTCCGCTTCGTGAACCGCGATGCGGAAGGCAAGGAAGTGCTCGAACTGCCGATCGTCCGCGAAACGCTGCCCGGCGGCGCGACCTTCGACACGATCGACATGGGGCCCGGCTACACGACCGACGATTATGGCCCGGTCACCGTACCCGCCGATCATGTCTTCCTGATGGGCGACAACCGCGACGGCAGCGCCGACAGCCGCGTCGGCACGAACCAGAAAGGCCTCGGCGGCCCCGTCCCCTTCGACGCGATCGCCGGACGCGCCGAGATCGTCAGCTTTTCGACCGACGGAACCGCCGAGTGGTATAACCCATTGAGCTGGTTTAATGCCTTGCGATCGGGGCGCGCGGGAACCGACTTGCGCCCCGAGCGTCAGGGCAGCTAACAGAACAGGGAACACGAGATGGCGGCGACAAGGAAGACAACCGGAACGCGCGCCGCCAGCGCCGCCGCGAAGGCCGACGCGCACAGGGAAGCCCCCGGCCCTACCGAGATCCGCAGCCAGCTCGTCCGCACCGAGCTGTTGAAGGCCGGCGTCTGGATCGGCCTCGCGCTGCTCATCGGTCTATGCATCGTCCTGATCCAGCCGATCCTGCTGATCTTTGCCGGCATCGTGATGGCGTCGATGCTCGACGGCGGAACGCGCCTGCTCGGCCGCGTGCTGCCCATCGCGCGCGGCTGGCGGCTGCTCATCGTCTGCCTCTCGCTCGTCGCCTTCCTTGTCTGGACCATCATGTTTGCGGGCTCGCAAATCGCCGATCAGGCCGCGACATTGCAAACCGTCGTGATGGCGCAGATCGAACGCATCGCCGCCTGGGCGAGCAATCATGGCATGGGCAATTTCCAGCTCGATACCAAGACGATCACCGACAATCTCGCCGGCACCTTCGGCCGCGTCACCGCCGCGGTCGGTACGGTTCTCGGCGGGCTGACCAGCCTGATCATGATCCTCGTGCTCGGCATCTTTATCGCGATCGAGCCGCGGCTCTATGAGCGCGGCGTCGCGTGGATGCTGCCGATGAAGAGTCGCGAGAATTTCTACATCACCACCGCACGCATGGGCTTCACGCTGCGCCGCCTGATGGCAGGGCGCCTGCTCGGCATGCTGGTCGAGGGCATCGGCACCTGGCTCGCGTGCATGGCGGTCGGCATTCCGATGGCGGCGCTGATGGGCCTGCTCACCGGTTTGCTGGCGTTCATCCCCAATATCGGCGCGATCGTGTCGGGCGTGCTGCTCGTCCTCGTCGGCTTCTCGGCGGGCACCGACACCGGCCTGTGGGCGATCGCCATCTATTTCATCGTCCAGACGGTCGACGGTTATCTGATCGTCCCGATGGTCGCCAAGAAGACCGTCGACCTTGCCCCCGCGCTCGTGCTCGGCGCGCAGATATTGTTCGGCGCGCTGCTCGGCCTGATGGGACTGTTCCTCGCCGACCCGATCATTGCGATGATCAAGGTCGCGCTGGAACGCGAGGCCGAACGCAACGCCGACGGCGCCAAAACGACAACGGCGGCGGGCACCTGAGCCCACCGCCGTTTCGATTTCGTCGAGACCGTCGCTTGTTACTGCGGCGGCATGCCCGGCGGCGGACCGGCCGGACCGCCGGGAGCGCCACCGGGGCCGCCCTGCATCATCTGTTGCTGCTGCATCATCTGCTGCTGTTGCTGCATCTGCTGCTGCATCGCGCGAACCTCGGCCTCCGAACGGAAGTCGAGCAGCGTGACGGCGAAGTGCAGCGTGCTGCCAGCCGGGATCGGACCGACCGCGCGGTCGCCATAGCCGAGCTGCGCGGGGACGGTGATCTTGTACTCGCCGCCCTTTTTCATGCGTGTCAGCGCCTCCGAAAAGCCGGGAACGACCTGCGCGACCTGCATCGGCGCCTGTTCGTTCGCGTCGAAGACGGTGCCGTCGTCGAGCTTGCCTTCATATTTGACCAGCACGACATCGGCCTTAGTCGGGCTCGGCCCGGAGCCTTCCTTCACGACCTCGAATCCGATGCGCGGGGTCATGTGCCAGGCAAAGGCCGCGCCCGCGACCAACAGCGCCGCGAGGCCAAACCACATCAGCCACAGGCCGCCCTTGCTCACCGGGCGCAGTGGAACCGTCGTTACGCTCATCTTGCAGTCCTTTACCTGCCCCGTTTTCCGGGGGCGAAATGTCGGGCATGCCTATAGGCGGAGCGGCGCGGAACGGTCCAGAGGCAATTACGCGAGGTCGCGATATACGCCAATGTTGGCTTTGGGATGGAGGCTGCCATCGCTTCACTTTCTTTCGTCATCCCGGACTTGATCCGGGATCCCGTTTTTTTGAGGCACCGGCTGGCTTCGACCTCAAGCTGGACCCCGGATCAAGTCCGGGGTGACGATGATGGATAGTCACGTCCGGTCGCAAACCAGTAACAGACTCTCCAAACCAACGAAAAAGGGCGCCGCGTTGCCGCGGCGCCCTTTTCACGATCAGGATCCCGAACGGGAGACGGTCTTACTTGATACCGTCGCGCTCCATCCGCTTGCGCTCCATCTTGCGGGCGCGGCGGACAGCGGCGGCGTGCTCACGCGCGCGCTTTTCGCTGGGCTTCTCGTAATGACGGCGCAGCTTCATTTCGCGATACACGCCCTCACGCTGCAGCTTCTTCTTGAGCGCGCGAAGGGCCTGGTCGACATTATTGTCGCGAACGATGATCTGCATACGCCGTGTCGTCTCCGGTTCGTCCAACGATCAACGGCTACCGGCCATCCGGTCCGCCATAAATCGCCGATATAAGGGCAATAAAAGAAGCGCCGCGAACCCGCGACGTTCCGATGGCTGGGCCACTAAAAGGATTCGCGGCAAAATGCAAGCCCTTGCGCGGTAAACCGCGGCTGCCCCGCTATCGAACCGCCCTGCCCGCTCGCGGGATTGTGCCGCGCCCCATCCTTATGGCATAGGTAGCAGGACGAAACTAACATCATAATGAGGGACAGGCCATGGCGACCCAGCTCAAGCGCAACAGCAAATATAGCGAAGCCGAATGGACGGCGCGGCAGGAGCTTGCCGCCTGCTATCGCATCTTCGCGATGATGGGCTGGGACGAGATGATCTTCAACCATATCACGGTGAAGGTGCCCGACGAGGAAGGCGCCTTCCTGATCAACCCCTATGGCCTGCATTTCAGCGAAGTGACCGCGTCGAACCTGATCAAGATCGACATCGACGGCAACAAGGTCGACGAGGATAATCCCTGGCACGTCAACAAGGCGGGCTTTGTCCAGCACAGCCTGTTCCACCGTGTCCTGCCCGACGCGCATGCGATCATCCACACCCACACGACCGCCACGGTCGCGGTCTGCGGACTCGAAGGCGGGCTGCAGCCCGTGAACTTCTACGCCTGCAACTTCGCCGGCCAACTCGCCTATCATGATTTCGAGGGGGTGACGGTGCGCGAGGAGGAAGGCGAACGCCTCGTCCAGAACCTCGGCGACAAACGCATCCTGATGCTCAAGAACCACGGCCCCGTCGTGATGGGCAAGACGCTGACCGAGGCCTTCATCAAATATTGGGCGCTCCAGCGCGCGTGCGAGATCCAGATGGCGACGATGAGCATGGGCAAGCCGATCACCGTCCCGAACGAGGTGATCGCGGTCCATCAGCGCGACCTGTTCATGGCCTCGATCCCCGGACAAGCGGGTAAGGCCGAATTCGACGCGATGGTGCGCAAGGTCGACAAGATCGACACGAGCTGGCGTGACTAATCCGGCCATTCGGTTAACAGGGGCGGCATGACGCGATTCTCGGTCAACGACCGCCCGGTCGAATATCGCATGGAACCCGAAACGCCCCTGCTGTGGGCGCTGCGCGACGCGTCGAACCTGACGGGAACCAAATATGGCTGCGGCACCGGCGAGTGCGGCGCGTGCACCGTCGACATCGACGGCGAGGCGATTCGCAGCTGCATGGTGACGATTGCCGAGTGCGAGGGCCGCTTCGTCACGACGATCGAGGGGCTCGCGCGCGACCGCAGCCATCCGGTGCAGCAGGCGTGGGTCGCCGAGCAGGTGCCCCAATGCGGTTTCTGCCAGTCGGGGATGATCATGGCGGCCGCCGCGCTGCTGCGATCGAACAGCAATCCGAGCGATGCCGAGATCGACGCGGCGATGACCAATATCTGCCGCTGCGGCACCTATCCGCGCATCCGCACCGCGATCCGCCTCGCGGGACGCGTGATCCGCGGCGAGGAACGCATCGCCGCCGCCCCGCCGCCGGGAATCCGCCCCGAGGACGCGGCGCGCGCCGTTCCCGCGCTGCGTCTGCCGCCGGGCAGCTGACCGCACCCGTTCATCTAGCTGAACCGCAGGCAACAGCGCGGTCAGCCATCGATCATCTTGCTAAGAGTAAGAATCGATTCATCATCCCGGCTGGCGTCTCCAGCACACGGGACATGAGTTGGAGAATGGCGAGATGAAAAAGATGTTCGGAGGGTTGCTGATCGCTGCAACGATCCTGACGCCCATCGCCCCCGCGGCCGCACAGGCATCGGGCGAGCGGGTGCAGATCGCGCAGCGTGACGACCGTGGACCGCGCGGCCCCGAAGTGCGCCGCGGCAATCGGGGTGGCGAAGCGCGACCCGAGCGCCAGCAGCAGCGTAGCGAAATGCGCCAGCAGCGCAGCGAAATGCGACAACAGCAGCGGCTGCAAGGTGGCAATGATCAACAGCGCCAGGCCCAGCGCCAGCAGTGGCAACAGCAACGTGGCAACGACGCGCAACGCCAGGCGCAGCGCGAGCGGTGGCAGCAGCAGCGCGGTAACGACCAGCAACGGCAGGCCCAGCGTCAGCAGTGGCAGCAGCGTCAGGCCGAGCAGCGCCAGACCCAGCAGGTCCAGCGCCAGCGCGACGGAGTTTACGACCGCAACAATGATGGCCGCATCGATCGCCGGTGGGACCGTAATCGCAATGGCGAGGTCGATCGGCGTTATGATCGCAACGACAATAATCGCGTCGACCGCCGTTATGACCGCAATCGCAACGGCGACCTCGATCGCCGCTGGGATCGCAACAACAACAACCGCATCGACCAGCGCGACCGGCGTTACGATCGCAACCGCGACGGCCAGATCGATCGGCGGTACGACCGCAACAACAACGACCGCGTCGACCGGCGCTATCGCGACGGCCGCAACGATCGCTGGGACCGGGGCGACCGCAACAATCGGTGGAACCGCGACTGGCGGAGCGACCGCCGCTACGACTGGCGCAGCTATCGCGAGCGGAACCGCAGCTATTACCGCATGCCGCGCTATTACAACCCGTATCGCGGTTATGGCTACACGCGGTTCAGTATCGGTTTCTCGCTGAACTCGCTCTTCTACAGCTCGCGCTACTGGATCAACGATCCGGGCTATTACCGCCTGCCGCCCGCATATGGAGGCACGCGCTGGATCCGCTATTATAACGACGCGCTTCTGGTCGACACCTACTCGGGCGAAGTGATCGACGTGATCTACGATTTCTTCTGGTAATATTCCTTTCGGTTATCAGATGACAAACTGAGGGGTCGGTTCGCCGGCCCCTCTTTTTATGCGCTTGCCCTCCCCCGCCCGCCGCGCCACGGTGGCGCGATCAGACAGGGGAGACTTCATGCGTAAATTGGGAATGGTCGCAGCAGCGACGCTCGCGCTGCTGGGTACGACGGCCTATGCGAAAACCACTATCGTCTATGCGGGACGCGTCATCGCCGACGCCGGCAAGCCCGCGCAGGGGCCATCGACGATCACCATCACCGACGACCGCATCACGTCGATCGTCGCCGGACGCACCGAAGCCCCCGCCGGTGCCGAAATCGTCGATCTTGGCGACAAGACTTTGCTGCCCGGCCTCGTCGACCTCCACGTCCACCTGACCGGCGATCCGGGCGAGGATTATCGCGCCGCGACGGTCGACCCCGACGAATGGGGCGTCGTCGTCGGCGCCAAGAATGCGGCGATCACGCTGCGCGCGGGCTTCACCACCGTCCGCGAGGCGGGTTCGGCGCAATATACCGCCTATGCGCTCCGCCGCGGCACGACCAACGGCTTTATCGAAGGCCCGCGCATCGTCGCCGCCGGCCCGGCGCTGTCGATCATCGGCGGGCATGGCGACGTCACCGGTTTCCGCGAGGACGTCCACGACGTGCTCGACCAGGGCTACACCTGCACCGGCGCGCTCGAATGCGCCGAAAAGGTCCGCAAGGCATCGCGCGCGGGCGCCGACGTCATCAAGATCACCGCGACCGGCGGCGTGCTGTCGCAGCAGGGGCGCGGGCTCGAAGGCCATTTCACCAGCCCCGAATTGCAGAGCATCGCCGACACCGCGCACTCGCTGGGCCTCAAGGTGATGGCGCATGCGCATGGTGCGGGCGGGATCACCGCATCGGCCGCGGCGGGCATCGACAGCATCGAGCATGGCACCTTCGCCGACGACGCGACGCTGAAGGTCATGAAGGCCAAGGGCACCTATCTCGTCCCGACGCTGATGGCGTTCGAGGGCATCCGCGAGCGGCTCGGCAAGGGCATCTATACCCCGACCGTCGAGAACAAGGTGCGCATGACGCTGAACGACGTCGGCAAGGCGGTGACGCGTGCGAAGGCGCTCGGCGTCCCGGTCGCCTTCGGCACCGACGCCGGCGTGTTCGAGCATGGCCGCAACGGACAGGAGTTCGCGCTGCTCGTCAAACATGGCCTCACCCCGCGCGAGGCACTGGCGAGCGCAACGACGGTTGCGGCGAAACTGTTGTCGCTCGAAAACGAGATCGGCCGCATCGCGCCGGGCATGTCGGCCGACATGATCGCGGTCAGCGGCGACCCGCTGACCGACGTCACCGTGTTGGAAAAGGTCGATTGGGTAATGGCACGCGGCCGGATCGCCGATTGATCGCGGCTGTCACGCGGCGCGGCGGATTCGTCCCCGCGCCGGCGTGACCGTCTTCGGACCGGTCAGCCCGTCGATCTCGACCGCCTCGGCAAATTTCACGCCGACGCGGTTGCCCGCCGACCAGCGCGCCTCGGCATCGAAGATCTGGTCGGCGCCGAATTCGAGCGTCAGCACCGTCCCGGGCGGCACATTCCATAGCCCCTCGATCAGCGCGCCGCGCGACGATATGTTGCGGACAATCCCCTCATAGCGATACCCCCCGCTGCCGACCTGGATCGTGCGAAAGGTCGTCAGCCGCGCCTCGCGCGCGCTCTTATACCCCTTCGCCTCGGCGCGCCCGCCGCCCTCGCGAAGCAGCGCCAGCACCTCGACCAGATCCATCGGACGCCCATAGATATAACCTTGGACATGGCTGCACCCGAGCCCGCGGATCAGCGCGAGGTCGTCGTGCGTCTCGACCCCTTCGGCGGTCGTTTCCATGTCGAGCGCGGTCGCCAGCCCGACGATCGACGAAATGATCGCGGCGTTCATGCTGCTGGGATCGGCGGCGCCTAGCACGAAGCTCTGGTCGATCTTGATCTTGTCGAACGGCGCCTTCTTCAGATAGCCGAGCGCCGAATAGCCGGTGCCGAAATCGTCGAGCGCCAGTCGCACCCCGGTGCGTTTCAATTTCTGGAACATCGCGAGATTCTCGGGACTCTCGTCGAGGAAGACGCCCTCGGTGATCTCGAGTTCGAGTTGTTCGGGACGGATGCCCGCAGCCGACACCGCGCTCATGATCGTCGCCGGCAGCTTTTCATTGGCGAACTGGCGCGGCGAGACATTGACCGCAACGCGGTATTCGGGGCCGAGGTGCGCGATCGTCGCGCAGGCGGTGCGAATGATCCACTCGCCGATCGGCACGATCAGGTTCGATTCCTCGGCGATGGGTATGAATTTCGACGGGCTGATCAGGCCGTCGGTCGCATGATGCCAGCGGATCAGCGCCTCGAACCCGGTGATCCGCTCGCTCTCGACGTCGACGATCGGTTGATAAAGAAGCCTGAGCTCGTCCTTTGCCAGCGCGTCGCGCAGCGCATCTTCGATCGCCTTGCGCTCGCTTGCCTGGTTGTGCATCGCGTCGGCATAGAAACGATAGACGCCGCGCCCCGCATCCTTCGCGGCATAAAGCGCGAGGTCGGCGTTGCGGACGAGCGCCGACGCCGGCACCCCCTGCCCGTCCGACACCGCGATGCCGAGCGACGACCCGATGCGGACCTGCTCACCCTCGATCGAAAAGGGCTTGGCGAGGCTGAGGATGATCGCATTGGCGATGCCGGCGAGCTTTTCGGGCTGGCTCAGCTGCGGCACGACGATCTGGAATTCGTCGCCGCCCAGCCGCCCGACCTGCCCCTTGTCGCCGACGATCTGCGTCAGCCGCCCCGCGACCTGTTGCAGCAACTGGTCGCCCACGGGGTGCCCCAGCGTGTCGTTAACCGCCTTGAAGCGGTCGAGATCCATGAGCAGCAGCGCGCAGGGCTGCGGCTGCCCGCTATGGCTCTTAAGCGCACGTTCGAGCAAGTCGGTGATGTGGCGGCGGTTCGCGAGACCGGTGAGCGTGTCGTAGCGCGCGAGCTGGTTGATCTCGCGCTCGGACCTCTTCTTGTCGGTCAGGTCGGTGCCGCTGCCGCGGAACCCCTGAAAATTGCCGAGTTCGTTGCTAATCGGCTGGCCCGAAATCGACCACCAGCGCTCCTCGCCCGGCACCGCGGCCTGTACCGTCAGCTCCTTGAACGGGGTGCGCGACGACAGGCTGAACCCCAGCGTCCGCTCTTCGCTCTCGTCGTTGCCGATCCGCTTGCGGATGATGTCGGTAAAGGGATGGCCGAGCAGGTCGGCGAGCGGCCGGTCGAGCCGCGCCGCGACGGTCGGCGAAATATAGACGAGCTGGCCATAACGATCGGTTTCCCAGAACCAGCCGCGTCCCGCGCGCTCGAAATCACGCATCAGGTTCAGCGCGCGCTGCTGGTCGCTGACGCCCTGCCGCGCGGCGCGCGTCGCACGCCGCTGATGCCGGACATCCTCGCGCATCATGACGATCAGCAGGCCAAGGAAGATGAAACCTGCGACCGCGAACGGCCACGAGGCGACGCCGATCGCGCCACCCAGTGCGGTCGCACCGGCGAAAGCGAAAAAGGCGGGACGAACCACCGCGACCGCCGATGCCGCGACGAGGAGCGAGCCGATGTGGATCGCGGTAAAGGCATCGAAATGGCGGCTGCCGTCGGGGACGGCGATCGCATCGAACATCGCGGCGGCGTTGAGCAAGGTGCCAAGCGCGATCAGCGCCATGCACAGCATCGCCATCAGTCGCACGCGGCTGTGTGCGATCGGGCGCGGTTTGCGCATCGCCTGCCCGATCACCGTCAGCGCTACATCGCATGGCAAGCCGGCCGCCATCACCAGCCAGTGCGAAGGGTGATCGAGGAAGCCCGCAAGGCCCGGCAGAAAGGCGAAGGTCAGGAATGCAAGAACGCGGCCGATCAGCACATAATGCCACAGCTTCGCCACGCGCATCAGATGCATGACGAATTCGGGTGAATCGAACAGCGATTCGCCCGCTGGCAAATCGCCGCCTCCCGGCCGGATGATGTTACGCCGAACCCCCAATGTTCCGAACTTCCCCGCTTTTCTGGTCGCCGCGACCAGTGGCCAAAAAGGGGTTTCCAAATCCTTACCGCAAGCTCACGATTTCCGCCGATATTGTGCCAAAACGGAAGGGGTTACGTTTCGGTTCGCAACTTGTTATAGATCGGCCATGCCTGCCGTCCGCCTGTTCCCGCCCGACCGCTTTTTCGACCGCGCCGAATGGTCGGCGATCACGCGCGCATCGTCATGGCGCGGCATCTGGCTGGTCGCGCACGCGTGGATCGTCAGCATCGCGCTCGTCGGCCTTGCCGCCTGGTCGCAGAACCCGGTGGCGTGGCTGCTGGCCGTCATCTTTGTCGGTGGACGCCAGCTCGGGCTTGCGATCCTGATGCACGACGCGGCGCATGGCGCGCTGCATCCGAACCGGAAAATCAACAATTTCCTTGGCCAATGGCTGACCGGTGCGGCGGTCGGATCGGACCTGATCGCCTATCGCACCTATCACCTCCAGCATCATAAATTCACCCAGCAGCCCGAAGACCCCGACTTATCACTGTCGAAGCCCTTCCCCACCACGCGCGCCAGCCTTTGGCGCAAGGTGCTGCGCGACCTGACCGGCCAGACCTTCTTCAAGCAGCGTATGGCGCAATTCGGATTCGCCTTCGTCGGCCTGAAAGCGATTCTGCGCGGCGAACAGGGGCAGAAAAGCGGTGCGAGCACCAAGGCCGGGACGCCGTTCAACAAGCAGTCCGACGACGGCATGACGTCACCGACGATCGACGTCGCGGGGGCGATGGCGGTCGCCCGCGCGGTCGGACGTTTCCTGATCGTGCAAGCGGTGCTGCTCGCGGCGTCGCTCGCGCTCTATGGCTGGACGCCCTACCTGCTCTGGCTCGCCGGGCTCGCGACGACCTTTCAGCTCTATCTGCGTATTCGCAACATCGCCGAACATGCGTGCACGACGACCGGCAGCGACGACCCCTTCACCCATGCGCGCACCACCCACGCCGGCTGGCTGGCGCGCGCGACGGTTGCTCCATATTGGGTGAATTATCACGCCGAGCATCACCTGTTCATGGGTGTGCCCTGCTATCGACTGCCCGATGTGCATGCCGCGCTCGGCCGCGCGGGACGGCACGAATCGATGACGATCGCGCCGGATTACACTGCGGTGCTGCGTCAAGTCACCGCCAAGGGCTGATCAGCCTTCCTGAACGAAACGTGCCCCAGCGCGGTCCTTGACGGTCTTTTCGGGGTCGAAGATCATCCCGTTCATCGCGACATAGACCCCGGGCGGCAGCGTCTGCGCCGCCGCGAGCGCGAAGCCGACGTTGAATTCGGCGTCGCTCGCGCGCACCGACGCGGGCTGCATCGCGCCCGTCATCACGATCGTCTTGTCCGCGATCCCCGCGAGCACGCGCCCGGTGACGACCATCGTGTCGGTGCCGTGGGTGACGAGGATGCGCGACGCATCGCTCGCCGCGACCGCGGCGCGGATCGTCTCGCGGTCGGCATCGTCGAGTTCGAGGCTGTCCTTGCGCATCAACTGCGTGACGCGGTGCGGGACGTGGACGTTGTTTTCGCGCAGCATGTCGGGGATCGCTGCGGGGCCGATCTGGAACTCGCTCAAGGCATCGAAATAGACTTTGTCGATCGTCCCGCCGGTCGTGAAGATATCGATCACGTCGCTCATGCACATTCGTCCTGGATCGGCAGCGCCGGGGTGCCGTCGGGCGCGGCGAAGGGCTGCTTGAAGGTAAAAGCCTCGGCCGTCGGCCCGTTCGCGTCGAGCATCGCGATCCGCGCCATGCCCTCCGCGACCGTCGGGCGATGCCCCGCGGGAACCCACCAAAGCGCCTGATAGACCGCCATATGGTCGAACCACTCCTTGCGCCGCTTCATCACCGTCAGATGATCGGGGGTTCGATAGACATAGGCCGCGAGCGCATCGATATCGCGCCACACCGACATGTTCGCGATCAGGTGCGGATCGTCGGTCACCGGCACGTCGGTTGCGTTGTTGCCCTCACCGGTCAGCCGCCAGACGAAGCCGTCAGCCGCCTCGGCGACGGCGTTCACATGGTCGAGCGCGTCCATGAAATCGCGGTTCGCGACATGCTCGGGCGGCAGGCGGAAACGGCCGATGTTGATCTGCGCGAGTTGGAAAGCAGGCTCTACAGGCATGAAACCACTCCCTAATTCCCGCTCGTGTCGAGCGAAGTCGAGACACCCCGTCGGCATCGAGCAAGACCAAGAGGCATCTCGACCTCGCTCGATGCGAACGGAATTTTATGCAAGCGCTTCCGCGATCAGCCGCCGCGTGTTGTCGATCCCGAACAGCGCGATGAAGCTGCCCATCCGCGGCCCGGCGCTCGACCCGAGCAAAGTCTCGTAGAGCGCCTTGAACCAATCGCGCAGGTTTTCAAAGCCATAGACCTCATTCTTGCCGATCTCGTAGACGATATTCTGGATATCGTCGGCACCGGCATCGGCGGGCAGCGCCGCGAGCTTGTCGTCGAGTTCCTTCAGCGCGGCGCCCTCGCCGCCCTGCGGCTTGCGGCGGCTCAGCGTCGGCGCGACATAGTCGCGGTTATACGCCATCGCATTGTCGATCAGCCGGTCGAGCTCGGGATAGGTCGCTGCGCTCGCGCCGTCGACATATTGGCCGAGGTAGCGCCAGATCTGCTCTTTCGACGCGTCGGCGCCCATCACCCCGACGAGGTTGAGGAGCAAGCCGAAGGTCACCGGCAGTTCGGCGCTCGGCATGTCCTCGCCGCGCGCGACATGGACGTGGTGCACGGGGTTGCCGAGCTTCTTGTCAGGCTCCTGCGCCGCGTAATTTCCGCGCATCTGGAGATATTCGTCGACCGCCTTCGGGATCACGCCGATATGCAGCTGCTTCGCCGCCTTGGGCTCGCGATAGGCGAAAAAGGCCAGGCTTTCCTCGCTGCCATAATCGAGCCACTGCTCGAGGCTGAGGCCATTGCCCTTCGACTTCGAAATCTTCTCGCCCTTTTCGTCGAGGAACATTTCGTAGATCAGCCCCTCGGGCTTGCGCCCGCCGAGCGCCTTGGCGATCTTGCCCGACTGGACGCCGCTGTCGGTCAGGTCCTTGCCGTACATTTCGTAATCGACGCCAAGCGCGACCCAGCGCATCGCCCAGTCGACCTTCCACTGCAGCTTCGCGCCGCCGCCGAGGATCGAGTGGGTGATCGTCTCGCCCTCATCCTCGAACGACACGAGGCCCGCGTCGGCATCGACGACGGTCACCGGCACCTGCAGCACGATCCCCGACTTCGGGCTGACCGGCAGGATCGGCGAATAGGTCGCGGCGCGCTCGGCGCGCAGCGTCGGCAGCATGATGTCGAGAATGTCCTGATTGTGGCGCAGGACATTTCGCAGCGCGTCGTCGAACGCGCCCGACTGGTAGCGCTCGGTCGAGCTGACGAATTCATATTCGAAGCCGAAACGGTCGAGAAACTCGCGCAGCATCGCATTGTTATGATGCGCAAAACTTTCATACTTGCCGAACGGGTCGGGGATCGCGGTCAGCGGCTTGCCGAGATATTCGCGCAGCATGTCGCCGTTCGGCACATTGTCGGGAACCTTGCGGAGTCCGTCCAGATCGTCGCTGAACGCGACCAGCCGCGTCGGCGCGCCGCCGGTCAGCGCCTCATAGGCGCGGCGGACCATCGTCGTGCGCAGCACTTCGTTGAAGGTGCCGATATGCGGCAGCCCCGAGGGACCATAGCCGGTCTCAAAAAGGATCGCCTCGCCCCCAGGCTTGCCATCGGGATAGCGTTTGACGATCTTGCGCGCTTCCTCGAACGGCCAGGCCTTGGACGTTTGCGCGGGCTCGCGCAGCGACGGGTGAAGGTGCAAGTCAGTCATAGCTGCGCCCCATAGCGGCAAGAAGCGCCGATGGAAAGGAGCACGGAAAACTGCGCAACTTCACGCTGGAATCGTTTTTTCGGACAGGTCGCACCTTTGCTTCGTCACCCCGGACCTGAACCGGGGTCCAGCGACGGCCGACGCCCCTGATGGATCCCGGATCAAGTCCGGGATGACGATGTCAGGAGACGGCCACCCTCGCCGAAAGGCCGGAAAACTGCGTAACTTCACTCCGGAATCGCATTTCGCTCGCGTATCGACATGCCTTAGAGCGACAAAAGATACCGACGAGCGCGGCGCTTTTGTCTCCCCTTCGACTGCCCGCCTGCGGCAGGCGCTCAGGACAGGCTTTGTCGCTTTAAGGAGAGAGGCGGCGGTCGGTAGCATCCGAGAGGATCAAGCATGCCGGTGCAATGTAGGAAAGCCGATATATCGGCCGATACCGCCCGATGCCGCCGCGTCTCAATTCAGCCCCGCGGTTGCAGCGCCGGCATGAAGCCGCTCTTGCGCAGCAGCGCCGCCGAGACGAGCGACACGAGGAGCGCAACCGGGAATATCTCGGTCAGCGTCAGCGCCATGCGGAACAGCGGGTTCTTATACTGCTCCGCCATCGCCCCCATCTCGGCCGAAAACGCCGCGATCTCGGCCGCCGGTTTGCCGGCCGCACGCATATCCTCGACGCTCCGGGCGATATAATCGGTCATGAAGGTTCCGCCGGTCTGCCACATGTAAAGCTCCCAGCCGAGAACATAGAACAGCGCCGCAACAAGCCCGATACCGAGACCAACGCCAAGCGCCTTCCAGAAGCCGATCACCCCGCCCAGATTGACGTCGCGATAGCGTTTCACACCGATAAACACGAACAGCAACGCAACCAGCATCGACAGATAGCCGGCGACCATGCCCATCGTGCCATGGTCGGCGACGAAGGTGATGCTGATAAACATGCCGATGATGACGATGACGCCCGCGATGGCGCCGTAAACCGCAATGATCCTGCCCATGATCCTGTCTCCCCATCTGATGAATGCCATGCGCGATGGACCGGAACAACGGGTGAAATCTATCGCCCAAATGGGTGATTTGGCAGCATTAGGCCGATTTTACGGCAGGATGTCGAGCGTCCGCGCTTTCTGCACCGCCTGCGTGCGGCTGGCGACCGCCAGCTTTTCATAAACGCGCGCAACATGTGTCTTCACCGTGTTCGGCGAAATATCGAGCCGGCGCGCGATCACCTTGTTGGCGTGCCCCGCCGCCAGCATTTCCAGCACCTCGCATTCGCGCACGCTGAGCCCCAGCGCCGCGATCGCCGCATCGTTACGCACAAAAGCCTGACGCGGCCGCGCCGTCAGCCGGTTGCCGGCCCATATGCCGAGCGCAATGCAAAGGACGGCGATGATCGCGACATAAAATTCGGTCGACCAGCGATGTACGACATGTTTGTAGTTCAGCCATTCGAGCAGGAATGCCGCGGCGGCGAGACCGATGCCATAAAGGATGATCGGGCGGACCATGATCCGCGTAGACCATTGTCGGCGATCGCTTGCAACATTGTCCCGGCACGAGCCAACATCGTTACCGGAAAATTTACCATGCGGGCGTAGCGTCCCGGACATGGACAATTTTCGCACCCCCGCCGCCCGCGGCCACAAGCGCACCGCCGTTTCGATCGACGTCACCGTCAATGGCGTGCTCAACTTCGTCGACGGCCGGATCACCGACCTGTCCGAAGGCGGCGCGCGGATCGACGGGGCGAGCATGCCCGCGCGCTCGCGCTGCGAAATTCACTATGGCGGACAGGTAACCTACGCTGTCGTCATGTGGTCCGAGCATGACCGCATGGGCGTGCGCTTTCCCTATGAGCTGACGCACGGGCCGCTCTACAACGCGCTGAAAATAGCGCGCGGCGCATCGATGATCGAACCCGCGCAGGTTTTCCAGACAGCCCGCCCGATCACCTTCGGACGCCGCGGGCTGAGCTAAACGACTCCTTCCTTTTCGTCATCCCCGCGAAGGCGGGGATCCCGCTTGACCGCGCACCGCAAAGAGCGGGATTCCCGCCTTCGCGGGAATGACGAAGAAGAAGTCGACCTTGCCGCGTTCGCCTTTTGTCCCTAGCGTGGGGCGATGGCTCCCGACCCGCTTTCCCTGCCCGCGATCCATGCGAGCCATATCGGCATCTGGATCGCCGATACGCACGGCCGCGTCCAGCGCGTCGGGCGCGGCGAAGCGATCGCCGCGGTCGCGGCCACCCCGCACCTGCTGCTCAATGCGACGCTGACCGGCGACCGGCTGGGCTATCCCGAATTGTCCGGCCTCGACCTGCTCGAACTCTTCGCTTTCCTCTATCCCGCGCGCTTCGCCGTGCCGACCCCGGCGGGGATCTCCGCCGCGATCGGCCTGACGCCGCCGAAAGGCGAAGAGGATATCGCGGCTTTCCTGCCGAAAGCGGCCGCGGCGATGCTCGGCAGCATCGACAATCCCGACTGGCCCGAGCGCGAAGGCGCGTGGCACGGCGTCCAGGCCTTGTCGCGCCAGCGCTGGTCGTGGTCGCCGCTCGTCCAGCCGCGGCTGTCGCAGCCCGACGCGAACGAACGCTGGCTGTTCGCGCGCCTGCCCGAATGGGAGGAACAGCCGCCGCGCGGCGCGCCGCGACAGGTGACGATCAACGAAGACGATGTGTCGGCGCGGCTCGACCGGCTGACCGGCGACGGCGCCGAGCGGCGGCCGGGGCAGCAGGACTATGCGCGCGCGACCGCCGCAATCTTCGCCCCGCGCGAACGCAAGGATGCGCCGCAGATGCTCGTTGCCGAGGCCGGAACGGGCATCGGCAAGACATTGGGCTACCTCGCCCCCGCGAAACAATGGATCGACCAGTCGGCGGGCGCCGTCTGCATCTCGACCTTCACCAAAGCGTTGCAGCGCCAATTGTCGCGCGAGACCGAGCGCCTCTACCCCGACGCCGCGACGCACCGCGAAAAGGTCGTGGTGCGCAAGGGACGCGAAAATTACCTCTGCCTGCTCAACCTCGAAGACGCGTTGCAGGGCGGTTTTTCGGGGCGCGCCGCGATCCTCGCGCAGCTTGTCGCGCGCTGGGCCGCCTACACGCGCGACGGCGACATGGTCGGCGGCGACCTGCCCGGCTGGCTCCCCGCCCTGTTCCGCCGCAACGGCACGACCGCGCTCACCGACCGGCGCGGCGAGTGCATCTATGCGGGCTGTCCGCATTTCCGCAAATGCTTCATCGAACATTCGGCGCGCGCGGCGACGCAGGCCGAGATCGTCATCGCCAACCATGCGCTGACGATGGTGCAGGCGGCGCGCCCGCGCGACGGCGGCGCCCCCGCGACGCGGCTGATCTTCGACGAGGGGCATCATCTGTGGGACGCCGCCGATTCGATGTTCGCCGCGGCGCTGACGGGACAGGAAGCGGTCGAAATCCGCCGCTGGGTGCTGGGTCCCGAGGGCAAGTCGCGCGGGCGGCGGCGCGGGCTCGCGGCGCGGCTCGCAGACGTCGCGAGCTATGACGAGGCGGGCGACCGTGCGATCCAGGCGGCGATCGCCGCCGCCGCCGAACTGCCCGGCGACGGCTGGCTCGGCCGCTTGTCGGAGAACGACCCGTGGGGCGCGATCGAGCGGCTGCTCGTCGCGGTGCGCGGACAGGTTTATGCGCGCGCGGTCGACACGCGCACCGCCGACGCGGGCTACGGCCTCGAAACCGAGCTCGCCGATCCCGATTCCGACCTGGTGACCGCAGCCGCGAGCGCCAGCGACGCAATCGAGGCGCTGCTGCGCCCGCTGATGGCGCTCGGCAAAAGGCTGGAGGTGTTGATCGAGGATCCGCCCGACTGGCTCGACGGACAAGCCCGGGCAAGGATCGATGGCGCGCGCCACAGCCTTGGTACGCGGATCGACACGTTAGGCGGCTGGCTTTCGTTGCTCGGGCGCGTCGGTGGGCCCGCCGACCCCGATTTCGTCGACTGGCTCGCGGTCGACCGCTACGATGGGCGCGAGTTCGACTGTGGGCTGCACCGCCACTGGCTCGACCCCGCAAAACCCATCGCCGACGTCGTGTACCGCCCGGCGCAGGGCGTGCTCGTCACCTCGGCGACCTTGCGCAACGGTGGCCACGGGCGCGGCGGCTGGACCGACGCCGATATCCGCACCGGCGCGCGCCATATGGACGGCGGGGTCCAGCATTTCGCGGTCCCCAGCCCGTTCGATTATGCGCGCCAGTCCGAAGTGCTGATCGTCACCGACATTCCGCGCGGCGACCTGCCCGCGCTCGCCGGCGCATACAGCCGGCTGATCGAAGCGGCGGGCGGCGGCGCATTGGGGCTGTTCAGTGCGATCCGGCGGCTGCGTATCGTCCATTCGCGCATTGCCGACCGGCTGGCGCGCGCCGGGCTGCCGCTGTTCGCGCAGCACGTCGATCCGCTCGACACCGGGACGCTCGTCGACATTTTCCGCGCCGATCCGCACGCGTCGCTGCTCGGCACCGATGCGCTGCGCGACGGGGTCGATGTTCCCGGCGATTCGCTGCGGCTCGTCGTGATGGAGGGGGTGCCGTGGCCGCGTCCGACGATCCTCCACGCGGCAAGGCGCGCGGCGCAGGGCGGCAGCGCCTATGACGACATGGTCATCCGCGCGCGCATCGGGCAGGCGTTCGGGCGGCTGATCCGCCGCGCCGACGATTTCGGGCAGTTCGTGATGCTCTCACCCAGCTTTCCCTCGCGCCTGCTCAGCGCCTTTCCCGAGGGCACCCCGATCTGCCGCCTGCCCCTCGACGCAGCGGTCAACCATGTCGCTGCGGCGAATGTGGAAAGGCGAAAAAGCGCCTTTCCAGCCTTTTCACCGTCATAAGTTTCCGGCACAAGGCCCGCGAACGAGGGCATGGCGCAACGGCGCGGGGAGCGATTTTGAAGACTTTGACTATCCTGCGCCATGCCAAATCGGGTTGGGACGTGCAGGTCGAGCGCGATTTCGACCGCCCGATCAACAAACGCGGGGCGCGCGGCGCCGAACTGATCGGCCAGTGGCTGAAGCGCCAGAAGCTGCCCATCGACCGCATCATCGCCTCGCCCGCGGTGCGCGTGACCGAAACGCTCGACATCTTCCAGCCCGCCGCCGACCTCGACGGGCTTGAGCCGCATTGGGACCGGCGCATCTATCTCGCGTCGGCCGCGACGCTGATCGACGTGATCCGCGACACCGGCAAGGATTCCGAGCATCTGCTGATTTCGGGGCATAACCCGGGGCTAGAAGACCTGATCCTGATGCTCGTTCCCGAATCGGCGGGCGACGAATTGCGCGCGAAGGTCGAGGAAAAGCTGCCGACCTCGGCGCTCGCGCGGCTCGAACTCGACATCGGCAACTGGCACGATCTCGATACGAACAGCGCGCGGTTTGCGGGCTTCATTCGCCCGCGCGATCTCGACCCGGCGCTCGCGCCGGCGATGGATAACGACTAAGGCTTAGCCGAGCGCCGCGGCGAGCCGCTGGCGGAGCGCGACCAGCGCCTCGACCGGAATTCCCTTCACCACGCGCATCGGCGCGGTGCTGTCGAGCACCTCGCGGGTCAATGGCGCACGCGCCGTGGGCGCTGCGCCCGGCTCGGACAGCGCCTTGCGCGCGCCCTCGACGGTGAAGCCCTGGACATGCAGCAGATGATGGATGCGCTCGGCAAGCGCGACGTCCTCGGCGCGGTAGTAGCGGCGGCGGCCCGACCGCTGGAGCGGCTTCAGCTGCGGAAAGCGCGTTTCCCAATAGCGCAGCACATGCGTCGGAACGCCGATGCGCACCGCCAGTTCGCCGATGGCGAGCATGGCGCCGGTCGCCTTGCCGCCATCGTCGGTCATCTCAGAACCCGACATGGGTCAGGCGCGGTTTATTTGCCGGCAACGCGGGCTCGCATCGTCTGGCTGGCACGAAAGGTCATCACGCGCCGCGGCAGGATCGGCACTTCGATGCCGGTCTTGGGGTTGCGGCCGATCCGCTGCGCCTTGTCGCGCAGGACGAAGGTGCCGAAACCCGAGATTTTCACATTCTGACCGACCGCGAGCGCATCGGACATATGATCGAGAATCGATTCGACGATTGCGGCCGATTCATTGCGCGACAGTCCGATCTGCTGGTTGATCCGCGTCGCAATGTCGGCCCGCGTAAGAGTCCCTGCGGTCATGTTGATCCCTTCCCCCTCTGAAGCGAAAATGCACGATGGGTTCCCTGACAGCCCCCACCGTCACGAGTCCCTGTTCGCATATGTAACAAATGCGAATTAATCCGCCAAACTGAAACGGATGGAGCGAGAAGTTGACGCGCCGGAGCGAAGCGTCAGACGCGCAGAACCGCAGCGCCCCAGGTGAAGCCGCCGCCCATCGCCTCGAGCACCACCAGGTCGCCGCGCTTGATGCGTCCGTCGCGCACCGCGAGGTCGAGCGCGAGCGGCACCGAGGCTGCCGATGTATTGGCGTGCTGGTCGACGGTCAGCACGACGCGTTCGGGCGGCAAACCCAGCTTTTTCGCGGTTGCGTCGATGATCCGCTTGTTCGCCTGATGCGGCACGACCCAGTCGATCGACTCGGCCGACAGGCCAACATCGGCCATCACTTCGCCCAGCACCGAGGCGAGATTGGTGACGGCGTGGCGAAAGACTTCGCGGCCCTGCATCCGGACGTGGCCGACGGTGCCCGTTGTCGACGGACCGCCGTCGACATAGAGCATATCTGCGTATTTTCCCTCGGCATGCAGACGCGTCGCGAGGATGCCCTGATCGTCATCGACGTCCTTCGCCGACAGCACGACGGCGCCCGCGCCGTCGCCGAAGAGAACGCAGGTCGTGCGATCTTCCCAGTCGAGGATGCGGCTGAAGGTTTCCGAACCGATCACCAGCGCATGCTTCGCCGCGCCGGTGCGCAGCATCGAGTCGGCGACCGACACGGCATAAAGGAAGCCCGAGCAGACCGCCGCGACGTCGAAGGCGATGCAATCGGGGATGCCGAGCAGCGCCTGCACCTTGGTGGCGCTGGCGGGGAATGTATTGTCGGGGGTCGCGGTGGCGACGATGATCAGGCCGATGTCGGCGGGCTCGAGCCCCGCAGCCGCCAGCGCCTGCTTCGCCGCATCGGCGCCGAGCGTTGCCGTCGTCTCGTCGGGCTCGGCGATGTGGCGGAAACGGATGCCGGTGCGTTCGACGATCCATTCGTCGCTGGTGTCGACGCGCGCCGCAAGCTCGGCGTTCGAGACCCGCGTGCGCGGCAAGGCCGAGCCGGTGCCGGCCAATATGGCGCGGAGCGTCATGCTGCGGCTCCGCTACGGAAATTCGCGAGATCCTCGGTCACCTGACGCGTAATGTCCTTTTCGATCAGCTCGGCGCAGAGGTGGACGCAGTTCGCGACCCCCTTCGCATCGGCGCTGCCATGGCTTTTGAGCACCACGCCGTTGAGGCCGAGGAACACCGCGCCATTGTGGTTGTTGGGATCGAGGTGATGCTTGAGCAGCTCGGTCGCCGGGCGCGAGATCAGGAAGCCGATCTTCGAGCGCGTCGAGCTGGTGAAGGCGCGGCGCAGCAGGTCGGTCACGAAACGCGCCGTCCCCTCGATCGTTTTCAGCGCGATATTGCCCGAAAAACCGTCATGCACGATCACATCGACATCGCCGCGCGACAATTTGTCGCCCTCGATAAAGCCCGCGAACTCCATCGGCAGCCCTTTGGCCGCGCGGAGCATCGCGGCAGCATCGCGAATCTCGTCGGTGCCCTTCAGCTCCTCGGTGCCGATGTTCAAAAGCGCGACGCGCGGGCGCTCGAGCCCCATGGCAGTGCGCGCATAGGCAGCGCCCATGACCGCGAATTGCGTCAGGTTGGTCGCGTCGCATTCGGTGTTGGCGCCGAGGTCGAGCATCACGACGTCATTGTCGCCGAGCGTCGGCAGCAACGCCGCGAGCGCCGGCCGGTCGATCCCCGGCATCGTGCGCAGCGCGAGTTTCGCCATCGCCATGAGCGCGCCGGTGTTGCCCGCCGACACAGCGCCGCCAGCATCGCCGCGCTTCACCGCGTCGATTGCGAGCCCCATCGAGGTGCTTTTCGCCTTGCGCAGCGCCTGGCTCGGCTTGTCCGAACCCGACACCACGCCGTCGGTGTGGATGATATCCGACGCCGCGCGCAGATTGGGGTGGTTTTCAAGCGCCGCCTTGATCTGCACCTCGTCGCCGACGAGGATGAAGCGGAGGCCATCGTGCTTGTGGCGCGCCATCGCGGCGCCGGCGAGCATCATGCGCACGCCGACGTCACCGCCCATCGCATCGATTGCGATTCGCGGTGTCAGTGCCATTTAATGCCCTCCGGCTTGATTTTTACGCGCCGACCGACACCACTTCACGGCCATTATAGTGGCCGCAGGCGTTGCAAAGATTGTGCGGGCGCTTCAGCTCGCCACAATTGGGGCATTCCTGAAAGGCTTCGACCTTCAGGCTGTCGTGGCTGCGACGCATGCCGCGCTTCGAGGGCGAGGTTTTTCGCTTGGGAACGGCCATGATATTTCCTGCATTCTTAAATAGTGTGTCACGAATCGGCTACCCGGATTTGTCACCGCCGTCGCCGGAAATGACTGGCCCGCCCGCCACGCCGAAGCCCGCTCCTGCCGATGTTCGACAGGGAAAAACTTCCGCCGGAGGGTGCCTCAACGCCATATGGTGTCGGGTGCCGGATCGGGCGGGGCTATAGCGTTTTTGCCCGCAAAGGCAAGCCCATTGCGTCCATCCCCGTACAGGCTTGCCGCCCCGGTCGGGGGATGTCACACCCTGCCCGCTGCCGGCAAGCGAAACGCACCGGTCCATAAGGGGGAAACCAGATGATAATCTTGCCGATCAGCCTGACGATCGCCGCCGGGGCGGCGCTGCTCAACCTGTGGCTTGCGGTGCGCGTCGGCCGCGTCCGCACAAAGGAAAAGGTCTTCATCGGCGACGGCGGCAACGAGCCCCTGACGCGGCGCATGCGCGCGCACAGCAATTTCGTCGAAAACACGGCGTTCGTGCTGATCCTGCTCGCATTGGTCGAGCTGGGCCTCGGCTCATCGCTCTGGCTGTGGGGCGTTGGCGCGCTCTATCTTGTCGGGCGCATCCTCCACGCGATCGGCATGGACGGGATGATGTGGGGCCGGATGGTCGGCACGATCATTACGATGCTGACCCAGCTCGGCCTGGCGATCGGCGCGCTCGCGGTCGTCTATCTGACTCCGACGAGTATCACGACGACCGAGATCGAGGAAACAGTGGTCGCGGCGCCGGAGTGACCTTCTCCCCTCCCGCTTGCGGGAGGGGTCGGGGGAGGGCTTGTCGCTAGCTGAGGGCCGAAACATGCCCTCCCCTAGCCCCTCCCGCAAGCGGGAGGGGAATTAACCCGCCGCCCCCAAAGCCATATCGCTCACGAACGGATTGGTACGCCGCTCGTGCGCGAAATTGCTGTGCGCGCCATGTCCGGGCAGGAAGGTCGTGTCGCCGCCGAGCGGCCACAATTTCTGCGTGATCGAATCGAGCAATTGCTGGTGATTGCCGCGCGGAAAGTCGGTGCGTCCGATCGATCCCTGAAAAATCACATCGCCGACGATCGCGAGCTTCGACGGCGCGTGGTGGAAGACGACATGGCCCGGCGTGTGCCCCGGGCAATGGATGACGTCGATGGTCAGATTACCGACGGTCACCGTGTCGCCGTCGACCAGCCAGCGATCGGGCTCGAACGATTCGCCGACCATGCCGAAGCGCGCGCCGTCCTCGGCGAAAGCATCGATCCAGAAACGGTCGTCCTCGTGCGGCCCCTCGATCGGCACCCCGAGCTCCTTCGCGAGCATCCCCGCCTGTCCGCAATGATCCATATGCCCGTGGGTGACGAGGATCTTTTCGACCTTGACCCCGGTCTGGCGGACGGCGTCCTTGAGCTTGTCGAGGTCGCCGCCGGGATCGACGAAGGCCGCCTTGTTGGTCGCGGTGCACCACAGGAGGGTGCAATTCTGCTGGAAAGCGGTGACGGGCACGATCGCCGCGCGCATCGGAGGGTTGGGAGCGTTCATGGCGGCCGATGTGGGGAAATACGGCGGAAATGGCAAGCGTGGGCGCGAGCATCGCTACCCGATCGACGCGCAGCACATCCTATCTCGTCATCCCGGACTCGATCCGGGATCCCGCTTTTTGAGGCGTCAACTGGCTTGGATTTCAAGCGGGACCCCGGATCAAGTCCGGGGTGACGAAGGAAAATAAGCGGTGGCAGGCCCCCGCGTCAAAGCCGACGTCCGATCAGCGCAGCGTCATCGTGTCGCCTTCGACGTTCACCGCGGCGAGTTTCGAGAGGAAACTCTGGCCGAGCAGCGATACGCCCATGTCGGCGTCGATGACCGCCGCCTGCACGCCGCGCACCTCGATCCCCTCGACCTCGACACTGTCGAGCGTGACCATCCGCATCGGCACGACGCCGCCCGCGGTGTTCGCGCTACCGCCGACCGGAAGATCGTCGACGTTGATCCCGATCGCCTCGGCATCACTGCGGGTCAGCGCGACAATCGACGCGCCGCTGTCGACGAGCATGCGAATGTTCCGCCCGTCGATCTCGGTATCGGCATAGAAATGCGAATCGCCTGATCGAGCGAGCAACACCTCGCTCGGCCGGCCCGAATGGCCACTGGCTTCGGCCGCGGCCAAAGACCGGTCCTTGCGAACTTTATGCGTCGTCCAATTGTCGTGATTGCCCGAAATGGCATTCGACGTTTCGACCGCGTCATTGGATGAGGACCGGCTGGCGACGCCCGCCAAGCCGACCGAAACCGCCGCGATCACCGCAGCCAGACCGAGAAAGCGCCCCAACATGAGGCGCTTTTCGCAGAAGAGGGTTCGAGATTGGTTAAGCGGGCTCGCGCTGTTCGATAAATGCGCGCCACGTCGGTGTCTCGCCGCGAATGCTGTAGGCGATCCGCGCGCAGGCATAGAAGCGGCCGGGCCGATTGTCGGCCTCGACCGCGGTCGACGGCCACGGCCCTGCGCCGTTTCCGCCCGCCGACCAGCACACCAGCGCCTCGGCCTCCTGGCCTTTCTCGATCGCGGCGCGTTCTTCGGCGCTGAGCGACGCAGGCGCACTCCAGCCGAGGATCGCGCGATGGGTAACGCCCTTCGCGAGGAGCGCAGGCAGGAACGGGCTGTTCGGGTCGCCGAGCAAATTCCTGACGCGCTCGCGATCCGCGGCGGACAGCCATTGCCCGCCGAGCAGCGGCGCCCACTGCGCCTCATCGCGCGAGCGGAGCGCGGTCGCGAGCGCGTCCGCGGCGGCTGCAAAGCGCGGCGTCCAGGCCGAGTCCGCTGCCAGCGGCGCGAGTCTGGAAGAGGGTTGCGCGGGCTCGGGTTCGGTCGGCAACAACGACGTCGGCGCCGGCACTGCAGGAGCCGAGAGGGCGAAAGCGGCGGCGAGCGCCGACGAAATCAGCATAGCGCGCATGCCCGGCAGTCTAGCAGCAAAGGCTGCATCTGTCATGAACCGGCGGCGAGCCCCTCGCGGAGCCACGCGGGTGCGGCGGCTGCTTCGATATTCTCGGTCCGCCGGTGCTCGACCGACCAGCCGAGGTCGGGATAAGCGATGACCTGCCGCTTTTCGTCGGCCTCGGCGAGCGGGACGACGACCAGCCGCCGGTTGACCTTTTGCCGCCAGTTCATCCGCGCGGTATTTTCCTGTCCGACATAGCAGCCCTTGGTGAAGCTGACGCCGTTCAGATCGATGGCATTGCATTCGAGCCACAAGGTCGTGCCGTCACCCAGTTCGGCGCGTCCTTCGGTGACGCCGAGCGCAAGGCGGTGGGCGCGCCACGCCGCGTCGGCGCCCTCGCCTTCACCGGCCGGGGCCAGCCAGCGCTGGCCGAGTTCGGGAAGGCGCGGGTCGACGACGCCCAGATCGCCCGCAGGTGCCCAATGGACCGCCAGATCGGCCTCGATCGCAATCGTGATCGCACGGCGCAGGCGATAGAGCGTCAGGCGCTTCGTCAGCGCCTCGGCCGCCTCGCGCTCGCAATCGATCAGCACATCGCCTTCGTCGCCCCAGATCAGGAAATCGAACAGCGCCTTGCCTTGCGCGGTGAGCAGCGCCGCCCACACCGGCAGATTGCCCGACGTGTCGTTGGTCACCAGCCCTTGCAGGAAGCCGCGGACGTCCTCCCCCGACAGACGAATGAGGGCGCGGTCGTTGAGGGTGGTATTGGTCATGGCGATAATCTAGGGACGCCCCAGCCAAAACCAACCCACAAGTTGACGAGTCCGCACATGACCGACCGCCTGACGATCCGCCGCCCCGACGACTGGCATGTCCATCTGCGCGATGGCGCGATGCTCGATCATGTCGCGCAATATACCGCGCGCCAGTTCGCGCGCGCGATCGTCATGCCGAACCTGTCGCCGCCGGTGACGACCGCCGAGGAAGGCGCGGCGTATCGCGACCGGATCAACGCCGCGGTGCCCGCCGGGCTCGACTTCGCCCCGCTGATCGTCGCCTATCTCACCGATCACAGCAGCCCCGACGAAATGGCGCGCGGTCATGCCGAGGGAATCTTTACCGCCGCGAAACTCTATCCCGCGCACGCCACCACCGGCAGCGCGCATGGCGTCACCGATGTCGCGAAGATCATGCCCGTGCTCGAACGGATGGCCGACATCGGCATGCCGCTGCTCATCCACGGCGAGGTCACCGATCATGAGGTCGACATTTTCGACCGTGAGGCGGTGTTCATCGAGCGCACGCTGATGGGGCTCGTCCGCGACCTGCCGGACCTGAAAATCGTGTTCGAACATATTACGACGTCGGAAGCGGTCGATTTTGTGATGGCCGCCCCCGCCAATGTCGCCGCGACGATCACGCCGCAGCATCTCCACATCAACCGCAACGCGATGCTCGTCGGCGGCATCCGCCCGCACGCTTACTGCCTGCCCGTCGCCAAGCGCGAGCAGCACCGGCTCGCCGTCCGCGCCGCTGCGGTGTCGGGCTCGCCGAAATTCTTCCTCGGCACCGACAGCGCGCCGCATGCGGTGCAGACGAAGGAAGCCGCGTGCGGCTGCGCGGGCATCTTCAACGCCCCCTATGCGCTCGAATCCTATATCCAGGTGTTCGATGAGGAAGGCGCGCTGGACAAGTTCGAAGGCTTCGCCAGCGAACATGGCCCGAACTTCTATGGCCTGCCGCTCAACACCGGCACGGTAACGCTCGAACGCGGCGAGACCGTCGTTCCCGAGCGCGTCGGCGAGGTCGTTCCCTTCCACGCCGGCGAAACATTGGGCTGGCGGCTGGTTTAATATCCTTTCGTCACCCCGGACTTGATCCGGGGTCCATGATTTCAGCGCCGCGGAGGATGCCGGATCAAGTCCGGCATGACGAAGCAGGGAACGGGCCGACTAAGCCGCCGGCATCATCCGGTCGGCGCGCATCTTGCGCCACATGTCGAAGCTGAACACCGCGATGCTGACCCAGATCAGCAGGAAGCAGGCTAGCTGCGCGGGCTTCAACGGTTCGTGGAAGACGAAGAGGCTGAGCAGGAAGGCGATGCTCGGCGCCAGATACTGAACGAAGCCGAGCGCGGCATAGCTCATCCGCCGCGCCGCGGTCGCGAACAGCAGGAGCGGCACCGCGGTGACGACCCCGCCCGCGGCGAGCAGCCAGCTGATCCCCGCTTCCGATCCGAAACCGCGGCCGTCGCCGAGCCAGATATAATAGGCCGCACCGGCGACGGAGAGCGGCAAGAGCAAGGTCGTCTCGATTGCGAGGCCCGGCAGCGAGCCAACGGGCACGATCTTGCGGATCAGGCCATAGGTGCCGAAACTGAACGCCAAGGTCAGGCTGATCCACAGCGTGTCGAGCGCGCCCGCGAGCAGGATCGCGACGCCGATCCCGGCGATGACCACGGCAAGCGCCTGAAGCCGCGAGAGCCTCTCGCCGAGGAAGATCATGCCGAGCATCACATTGACGAGCGGATTGAGATAATAGCCGAGGCTGGCCGCGAGCACGTGGTCGGTGAAGATCGAATAGATATAGACGAGCCAGTTGAGCGCGATCAGCACCGAACTGACGAGCAGCATCCGCAGCACGCGCCAATCGCGAAGCGCCGCGAGATATTCGCCGATCTGGCGGCGGAAGACCATGATCAGGAAACAGAGCGGCAGCGACCAGACGATGCGCTGCGCCAGCACTTCGACCGGCGGAACGCTCGACAGGAGTTTGAAGAAGAGCGGAACGAAGCCCCAGATCAGATAGGCGCTGATCGCAAAGGGCAAGCCGCCCTGATTGCTCCCCGCGGGGGCCGCTGGCTGGTTCATGGTCGGCTAGTCCGGCTGGATCAGATGATGCCGCCGCCGAGCATCAGGCGGATGACGCCGATGACGATGACGACGATGTTCAGGTTGCGCCCGCTCGTCTTGTCCGACATCGCGCCGAGCGCAAGACCGACGACGGCGAAGGGTATGATCACCCAGTTCGCCCAGCCGAGCAGCGGAATGAACGCAAAAACGGCCAAAACCAAGGCGATAGCGCCAATGACGAGCGATCCGATATTGAGCATGCCGAGATTGTCGCATGCCGCCGCCGATGCGGCAAGAGCCTTTCGGTTCGTCGATGGAAGCGCTCGGTTCGTCTTGTTGCCTTGGGTTCATGCAACGGCTTTGCAGCCCGGCTCGTTTTCCCATCGAAGCGCCCGGTCTTGTGCAAGCGGGACGAGGCGCCGAGACCAGGAAAGGACTTTTTATGCGTAATTTCACCAAGGGCATGATGGGCGCTTTTGCAGCCGCCAGCGTCGCCCTGACCGCGCCTGCTTATGCGGGTATCGCGGCTCCGGCGAAGGCCGAAGGCTTCCATCAGCTCGACCAGTCGTCGAACTTCTATCGCAAGAAGGATCGCCGCTATTATGCCCGCGACGAGCGCGTCAATAACAACACCCGCGTGTGGCGCGATCGCGACGGCCGTTATCGCTGTAAAAAGGATAATGGCACCACCGGTCTGTTGATCGGCGGCGCGGTCGGCGGCCTCGCCGGTCACGAAATCGCCGGCGGCGGCGACAAGCTGCTCGGCACCGTTCTGGGTGCTGCCGGTGGCGCTCTGCTTGGCCGCGAGATCGACAAGTCGAAATATCGCTGCCGCTAGGGGCAAAACGCCAACCGTCTCGAGCGTGAGTTTGGACCCCTCCGCTCACGCACGCTGATGGCGAGGACGCCGGCTTCACCGCCGGCGTCCTCAAGCGTATCCCTTGCCCAAAGCCTCCTCTTGCCGCAGAAGTGTCGGCCAATTGCTGCGGGAGAATGAGGGTCAGAACCCTTTCATTGCGCGTTCGAGGTTTGAAGCGATTTTGTTCAGGGCCAGGAAGCGAGACGCAGGCATATGATCATATTCCAAGGCTCGCTGACGCAGCCATGGACAAAATCGGTCAAATCCCGCAGGGACGTCGAAATGGCTTCGATCTCGGGCCCGCGCGGCCTTGCGGGTAGCGATGCTACCCGCTTCACCCGCCCGAACCCGATATCTTTGCCATTTCGACGCCTCGAACGTGCAATGAAAGGGTTCTGACCCGCTATGTTGAATGGCCCCCTGCTCGTCACCGAGCGGCTGATCCTGCGTCCGCCCGCGACCGAGGATTTCGACGGCTTTGCCGAAATGTGCGCCGAAGAAGACACGATGCGCTTCATCGGCGGCACCTGCCCGCGCTCGCAGGCGTGGCGCATGTGGTGTACGCTTGCAGGTGCCTGGCATATCCGTGGCTTTTCGATGTTCTCGGTGATCGAGCGCGCGACGGGCGAATGGGTCGGACGCCTCGGCCCGTGGGAGCCCGACGGCTGGCCCGCGCCCGAGATCGGTTACGGTTTGCGCGCCAAATTCGCCGGCAAGGGCTATGCGCTCGAAGGCAGCGTCGCGGCCTGCGATTTCGCGGTTGAATTCCTGAAATGGCCCGAGCTGATGCACAGCATCGACCCCGCGAATACGCGCTCGCAGGCGCTCGCGAAACGGCTCGGCGCGACGAACAGCGGCCCGACCCGCCTACCCCCGCCTTTTCAGGATGCGCCGGTCGATGCATGGACCCAAAGCGCCGACGCATGGCGCGTCAAGCGCAAGGAATTTCTGCCCGGAGCGTGAGCGAAAGCGCAAAAGCGTCTCGGTCCGAGACAGTTTTCTCCAAACAAAGCCTTGCCCGTTAACGCATTTTATTTGGGCCTTTTTGACCAGAATAGGGCATTCCCGGCAATGGATTAAGGGAGTGTTAGCGATGATGTTGCGCGGAAAATGGCTGGTTACCGGCTTGCTGATGGCGGCGGCACCGCTCGCCGGGTGCCGGGACAATCCCAATGCCAAGGCCGACCTCGCCCCGCTCGACGACGGGCTGACCAACGCCGACCCGGCGATCAAGGGTTCGCTCGAAGACAAGATCATGGTCGACCCGAAGCTTGCGGGCCAATCGAACAAAAATGCCGTGGGTCCGGGTAACCGTCCCATCGACGGCGGTGTTCCCGGCGTCGCGGGCGGCAAGGCCGCGACCGTTGCGGAAGCCAGTGCGGCCCTTGCAGCGGGCAAGTTGCTCTCTGCACCGAAAGCTCTACCGTTCGAGGCCGGATGCGACGGCTGCGAAGCCAAGCAGCGCCCCGTGACGATTGGCGCGCTCGCGCGCGACCAGCAAAAGGGCAGCTGCGACGCCAAGCTGACCTACAGCAACGCCTGGGCCGATCGCCTTCCCGCCGCGTTCAAAGTCTATCCGCGCGCGACGCTGCGCGAAGCTGCGGGCATCGCTGGCGGCAAGTGCAACATCCGCGTCGTCAATTTCCAGACCGCGGCGTCGATGCAGGCGGTGCTCGACTATTATCACACGATGGCGATCCGCGCCGGTTACACCAGCGACCATCGGATCAATGGCAACGAGCATATGCTCGGCGGCACGAAGGGCGATCTTGCCTATGTGCTGATGATGCGCCGCGACGGAGCGATGACCGACGTCGATCTGGTGGCGTCGGGCGGGAAGTAAATTGATCCTCCCTGTGCCGAAGGCATGGGGAGGTGGCAGCGCGAAGCGCTGACGGAGGGGCCATGGCGCGACGTCGCGGCCCCTCCACCCTTCGCTTCGCGAACGGTCCCCCTCCCCATCGCTTCGCGACAGGGAGGATATAGAAAAAGACCCCGGGGAGAGGGATACCCCGGGGCCTTTTTCATGGCTTGCGTGACGCGCAAGTGGTCAGATCTTGTCGCCGAGCGCGCCTTGGACCTTGCCCTTCAGATTCTGGGCTTCGCCCTTGCGCTCCTGCGCTTCGCCTTCGGCGCGAAGGCGCTCGTTGTCAGTCGCCTTGCCGGCCGCCTGCTTCGCATTGCCGGCTGCTTCGTTGGCGATGCCTTTCGCCTTTTCGGTGAATTCACCCACGGGGTTTCTCCTTGGTTTTCAGAGGCGGGAGGGACTCGCCTCTTGCCACACCAACGGATCGCGGCAACGTTTGTTCCGGGTACGAGGCAAAGCGTTCGGGGCAAGGGACAGTCGGTCGGTCGGCATTATTGTTCTTGATACGTTCCACGCCATTGCGTACTGCATCAGCCCGCGCGACGGCTGAGAGGAAAAGACGGCGGTGAAACTCGAACCCGGCTGCATGATCGAAAACGCTGATCTTTCGGGCGTCGACTTTGCCGAAGTCGATCTGGCCGGCGCGACGCTGACGAAATGCGTGCTGCGCGACGTGCAGTTTACGGGAACCTGCCTGCAGGATGCTCGCTTGGCCCAGGTCCGCCTGATCCGATGCCGCTTCGCGAATGTCGATATGCGCGATGCGATTTTCGAGGATTGTTCCTTCATCGACGACGCAGGCCACGTCGGCGCGCAATTCGCCTTCTCGCGTCTCGATCAATCGCGTTTCAGGCGCTGCGACCTTTCCTTTGCCAAGATCGATCGTTCGACGCTGTTCGGGGTCGAATTCGATGGCTGCAATATGCGCGGCGCCGAGTTTCACAAGGCCGATTTCAGCCGAACCTTCGGTCGCAAACTCGTCAAGACGGCGGCGACCTTCCGCGGCTGCAACCTCGAATTCGCCGACCTGAACGGCGTCCGGATGCCCGATTGCGAGCTTTCGAATTCGAATTTTCGCGAAGCGGTCCTGTTCGATTCCGACCTTGAAGGCGCCGACCTGCGCGGGAGCGACCTTGTCCTCGCGCTCACCGCCGGCGCCAAATTCGCGCGCGCCGACCTTCGCGGCGCGGATGTCGCCGACCTGAACCTCAGGGAACTCGCGACGCTCGAAGGCATGATCGTGTCAGCGGGCCAGCAGCCGCATCTGCTGGCAGCCATGGGCCTCGAAGTCTATCCGGACTGAAGGGCTTAGATGAGCCCCGCCAGCGGGCTCGACGGATCGGCGTAACGGCGAACGCCCATGCGCCCCGCGAGATAGGAATCGCGTCCCGCCTCGACCGCCAGCTTCATCGCGCGCGCCATACGGATCGGGTCTTTCGCTTCAGCAATCGCGGTGTTCATCAGCACGCCGTCGCAGCCGAGTTCCATCGCCACCGCGGCGTCGCTCGCTGTACCGACGCCCGCATCGACGAGCACCGGCACCGAGGCGCCTTCGACGATCAGGCGGATCGTGACGCGATTCTGGATGCCGAGGCCCGAGCCGATCGGCGCGCCCAAAGGCATCACCGCGACCGCGCCCGCATCCTCAAGCTGCTTCGCGGCGATCGGGTCGTCGACGCAATAGACCATCGGCAGGAAGCCTTCCTTAGCGAGCACTTCGGTCGCCTCCAGCGTCTCGCGCATGTTCGGATAGAGCGTCTTCGCCTCGCCGAGCACTTCGAGCTTCACCAGATCCCAGCCGCCGGCCTCGCGCGCCAGCCGCAAGGTGCGGATCGCGTCGTCGGCGTTGAAGCAGCCCGCGGTGTTGGGCAGATAGGTGATCTTTTTGGGATCGATAAAGTCGGTGAGCATCGGCGCGGTCGGGTCAGAGACATTGACGCGCCGCACCGCGACGGTGACAATTTCCGCCCCCGACGCCTCGACCGCCGCGGCATTCTGCTCGAAATCCTTATATTTTCCGGTGCCGACGATCAGGCGCGATGTGAAAGTCCGGCCGGCGACGGTCCAACTGTCGATCTTGTCCACATTCAATCCTTATTCTGTACCACATTCGCGATGTCGCCGAGCGGATCGCGAACGAAAAACCGGCGGACGCCCCACGGCTCGTCGCGCAGGGCGTAGACTATCTCATGCCCTGCCGCGACGGCCCGCGCATGCACCGCATCGACATCGTCGACACCCACCGAATAGGCGGGACGCAGCCCCGATGGATCTTCGGTCAGGATGCTGATCTGCGCCATCGGCTGGGTGCCCGAGCGATAGATGGTGATGAAATCCATCGCCATCGCGGTTTCCAGCCCCAGCACATCGTTGAAAAAGCCCTCGCCGGTCCGCGCGTCGCCGGCATAGCGGTTGGGTATGATCCGTGCGACGGGCATCAACCGCCCCCCACGAAATGCACGATTTCGAGCGCATCGCCCTCGGCGAGCGCAACGTCGGCGAGCGTCGAGCGCGGCACGATGTCGCGATTGCGCTCGACCGCGACCTTTTTCACGTCGAGGCCGAGCGAGGCGACGAGGTCGGCGATGCTGCCTTCGCGCACCTGCCGTCGTTCGCCGTTGAGGATGACCGAGATCACTGGGGAATCCGCCTTGCTTTGCCTTTTGCCGAGCAGCCCATATAGGGGGAGCGCGTCTCCTCGCAACCGAAAGCCAAACCCTTGACCAACGAGCGTACCGACAAGCCGACCGTCTTTGTCTTCTCCGGCCCCAACCTCAACCTGCTCGGCACCCGCGAGCCCGAGATTTACGGGCACGACACGCTGAACGACATCCACGCGCGGCTCGAGGCGCAGGCGGACGAGCTGGGGCTGCGCGTCGAATGCCGCCAGACGAACCACGAGGGCGTGCTGATCGACTGGCTGCACGAAGCCTATATCGCGGGTGCCAAGGCGGTGCTGCTCAACGCCGGCGGCTATACGCATACATCGATCGCGATCCACGATGCGATCCGGTCGATCAAGGTGCCGGTGATCGAGGTCCATCTGTCGGACCCGATGACGCGCGAGGAATTCCGGCACATCAGCTATGTCGGCATGGCAGCGGTGGCGCATTTTGCCGGGCATGGCGCGAACAGCTATACGCTGGCGCTGGACGCCGCCGCCCGTCTCTGACAATAGGGCGCATCAAAAACGGGGTCAGAGCGCCGCATCCAACGGCGCCGCAACAACAGGAAATATTCTCATGGGTGACCATAAAGACAATGGCATCAACGTCGATCCGGCCTATGTGCGCGCGCTCGCCGAGCTGCTCGACGACACCGGATTGTCCGAAATCGAAGTCGAGGACGGCGAGCGCAAAATCCGCGTCGCGCGCACGCTGAACGCCGCGCCCGTCGCTTACGCTCCCGCCGCCGCGCCGGTTGCCGCAGCCGCCCCGGCCACCGCCGCAGCGCCCGCTGCTGCCGCGGCTCCGGCCGCCGACAGCTTCGCCGACGCCGTCAAATCGCCGATGGTCGGCACCGTCTATCTCTCGCCCGAACCCGGCGCACCGAATTTCGCCGCCATCGGTTCGGCGGTAAAGGCCGGCGACACGGTCCTCATCGTCGAGGCGATGAAGGTGATGAACCCGATCACCGCGCCGGCGTCGGGCACGCTGAAGGCCGTGCATGTCGAGAACAGCCAGCCGGTCGAATTCGACCAGCCGCTGTTCACCATCGGCTGATCAAAAAAATGGCCATCGAAAAGCTCCTGATCGCCAACCGCGGCGAGATCGCGCTGCGCATCCATCGCGCGTGCCATGAAATGGGCATCAAGACCGTCGCGGTCCATTCGACCGCCGACGCCGACGCGATGCACGTCCGCCTTGCCGACGAAGCGGTGTGCATCGGTCCGCCCGCGGCGAAGGACAGCTATCTCAACATCCCCGCGATCATCTCGGCCGCCGAAATCACCGGCGCCGACGCGATCCACCCGGGCTATGGCTTCCTGTCCGAAAACGAGCGTTTCGCCGAAATCATCGAAGCGCATGACATGATCTTCGTCGGGCCGAAGCCCGAGCATATCCGCACGATGGGCGACAAGGTCGAAGCGAAGCGCACTGCGGTCGCGCTCGGCCTGCCGGTCGTTCCGGGCTCGCCGGGCGCGGTCACCTATGGTGAAGAGTGCCGGAAAATGGCCGAGGAAATCGGCTATCCGGTGCTGATCAAGGCCGCATCGGGCGGCGGCGGCAGGGGCATGAAGGTCGTCCCCGACGCTGACAGCCTCGAAAGCCTGATGGGTCAGGCGTCGAGCGAAGCAGCGGCAGCGTTCGGCGATCCGACCGTTTACATGGAAAAATATCTCGGCAACCCGCGCCACATCGAATTCCAGGTGTTCGGTGACGGCCGGGGGACTGCGATCCATCTCGGCGAGCGCGACTGCTCGCTCCAGCGCCGCCACCAGAAAGTGCTCGAGGAAGCGCCCTCGCCGATCATTTCGGCCGAGGAACGCGCGCGCATGGGCAAGGTGTGCGCCGACGCGATGGCGGCGATGCACTATCGCGGCGCCGGCACGATCGAATTCCTGTGGGAAAATGGCGAGTTCTTCTTCATCGAGATGAACACGCGCATCCAGGTCGAGCATCCAGTGACCGAAATGATCACTGGTTTCGACCTCGTCCGCGAACAGATTCGTATCGCGGGCGGATCGGACCTGTCGGTGAAACAGGAAGACCTGGAATTCCGCGGTCATTCGATGGAATGCCGCATCAATGCCGAGGACCCGCGCACCTTCCTGCCCTCGCCGGGCAAGGTCACCAATTACCACGCCGCGGGCGGCATGCATGTACGCGTCGATAGCGGGCTTTATGCCGGCTATTCGATCCCGCCCTATTACGACAGCATGATCGGCAAGCTGATCGTTTACGGCCGCACGCGCGAAAGCTGCATGATGCGGATGCGCCGCGCGCTCGAGGAAATGGTGATCGCGGGGGTCAAGACGAACATCCCGCTGCATCAGGCGCTGCTCGCCGACCCCGACGTCATCCACGGCGACTATACGATCAAGTGGCTCGAGGAATGGCTGGCAAAGCAGGATGAAGAGGCGAAAGCCTGACATCTATTCTTGCGACGGAGTGTGCGGCAGCTCACTTTAACTGTGGATGCTTTTTGGCTATGGGCTTTAACCATGGTCAAAAACTCCCCCTTTTCGGCGCGTCCTGCTGCGGCGCTTCTTCTTCCGCTGAGCCTGCTCGCGGTGCCCGCTTTCGCGCAGCCGGGGGTCAAGGAGGATTCGGTGATCCTCCAGCCCGACAAGGTGCAGGACGACGCCCCCGTGGTCGAAACCGCGGCCGAAGCGAATTTGCCGAGCTGGTCGAAGCAGAATGCCGAGGCGCTGCTGGTATCGATCGAGGGCGTCGGCGCCGAAGGGCTGTTCGCCAAGGATTATAGCCCCGATGCGCTCGCCGCCGCGATCATGAGCGGCGATCAGGCGCGGCTCGACAAGACAGCGACCGACACCTTCCTGCTGCTCGCGACGCACCTGCGCGACGGGCGTACCCCAAACGCGGCGCGCAAACAGTGGTTCATGGTCGACAGCGACGGCGACAGCGAGCCCCTGCTGTCGCTGCTCGCCGCTGCGCTCGGTGCGGGCACAGTGAGCGAAACGCTCGCGACGCTCGATCCCGTGCATCCCGATTTCGCAATTCTCAAGGCCGCGCTCAAGAAAGCGAAAACCCCCGCCGAGGCCAATGCGATCCGCGTCAACATGGAACGCTGGCGCTGGATGCCGCGCGCGCTCGGCGAACGTTATGTCGTCAGCAACGTCCCCGAATATCTGACGCGCGTCGTCCATGGCGGCACGATCATCGCGACGCACAAGGCCGTCGTCGGCAAGTCGGCGACCCCGACGCCGCAGCTCAACCCGATGGCGACGGGCATCATCGTCAACCCGACCTGGACGCTGCCGCGCAGCATCATCAACGAAGGCATCGGCGCCACGATCGCGCGCAACCCGGCAGCGGCGCGCGCGCAGGGCTATACCTGGACGGGCAGCGGCAAGACGCTGTCGGTCGTCCAAAAGGCCGGCGCGAACAACGCGCTGGGCGTGATGAAGATGGAGATGCTCAACCCGCACGCCATCTATCTGCACGACACCCCCTCGAAGGGCGCGTTCGCCGCCGCGGCGCGTGCGTTCAGCCATGGCTGCATCCGTACCGAGCGCGCCCTGCACTTCTCGGGCCTGATGGCAGTGATGTTCGCCGGGAAAAGCCCCGAGGAATTCGGCGAGGCGATCGCAAGCGGTGCGACGACGCGCTTCGGGTTCGAGAACCCCTTCCCCGTCTATGTCGCCTATTGGACCGTCATTCCCGACGGCAAGGGCGGCACCAAGAAGCTCGCCGATATCTATGGCCGCGACGCGCCCGTCGTGGCGAGCTTTTCCCAGCCCGGCCGCCCGACCGCGACGATCATCGCGCCGACGCCGCCCCCCGTGGTCCCGACGGTGACGACGACCGCGCGTGTCACGACGCCGGGGACCAGCGGCATTTATTGAGCAAGAACACTTAGGCGGCCGCTTCGAATCTATGACGTCAAGCGGTAGCGGCTCGGCGGAACGCCGAGCACGCGCTTGAACATCGTCGAAAAATTGCCCGGGCCGTCATAGCCGAGATCATAGGCAATCGACGTCACCGGCTCCCCCGCCGCCAGTTTCGGCAACGCAACCGACAGGCATGCCTGCTGGCGCCATTCGGCGAAGCTCATCGCCGTCTCGCGCCGGAAGAGCCGGGTGAAGCTGCGGCGGTTCATTCTCATGGCATCGGCCCATTCATCGATCGTCGCAGCCGCGTTCGGCCGCTCGAGGAAGGCGTGGCATCGCCTTGCGAGCGCGGGATGCGACGGAAAGGGAACCGCCAGCGGGATCGGCGGCGCCGCGTCGATTTCCGCCATCAGCAGATGCATGACCAGCCCGTCGCGCCCGGCGACATCATATTCGGGCGTCACATGCGCGGCGGCGGACAGCAGGTGGCGAAGCAAGGGCGACACGCCGACGACCTGACACTGGAACCCCCGCCCGGCACATTCTCCGGGTTCGACGAGAACGCTGCGCGTCTGCACCGCGCCCACCATGCGCACCGAATGCGGCGTGCCGCCCGGAATCCAGACCGCACGTTCGGGCGGCGCCACCCAGGCGCCCGAGGGTGTGCTGACCGCCATCACGCCGCTCGCGGCATAGAGAAACTGGCTGCGGCGGTGCCGATGCTCAGCCAGCTCGAACGAGTCCGGATAATCGTGGCCGATCGCAATGACCGGCCGGGCCACATGATCATTCTCGTCGGGATAAAATTGCATCATGTCCCACTCGCAGAAATGATTGGCTCATACAAGCAAGCGGGAAAGAAGCACCCTTGCTAGAGGCGCGCTTCCCGAAAAGCGAAAGACCCGATCGTGACCGATTCCGCCGCCAGCCTGCCCGCCTCCCCCGATATGCTCCCGCCCGCCGCGCCGCGTCAGGACGGACCCAAGCTCGTCGTGCAGATCGTCGGCGCGGTCGCTTTCGCGCATCTTCTGAACGACCTGATCCAGGCTGTGCTTCCGGCGATTTACCCGATGCTCAAGGAAAAATATCATCTGAGCTTCGGCCAGATCGGCTGGATCGCTCTGATCTATCAGGTCACCGCCTCGCTGCTCCAGCCATGGGTCGGTCTCTATACCGACAAGCGCCCGCTGCCCTATCTGCTGCCGCTCGGCATGGTCGTCACGCTCGCCGGGGTCGGCGGCCTTGCGATGGCGGACAGCTATTCGGCGCTGATCCTCGCCTCCGCCGTCATCGGCGTCGGATCGGCGACCTTCCACCCGGAGGCTTCGCGCGTCGCGCGAATGGCGTCGGGCGGCCGCTTCGGAACCGCCCAGTCGGCGTTTCAGGTTGGCGGAAACACGGGTTCCGCCCTCGGCCCCATCGTCGCGTCGGCGATCATCCTCCCGTTCGGACAGACCGCGGTCGGCTGGCTCGCCTTCGTCGCCGTCGCGGCAATCTGGGTCCTCTTCGGCGTCACGCGCTGGAGAGTGCAGCAGAGCCGGACGCAGGCCAGCGCGCCCGTCGCCGTCCATGCCTCGCCGTACAGCCGCCGCGAAATCATTCGCGCGCTTTCGGCGATCGGCATCCTGATGTTCGCGAAGTTCATCTACATCGGCGCCTTCACCAACTATTTCACCTTCTACCTCATCGAACGCTTCGAGCTGACCGCGCGCGAGTCCCAATTCTATCTCTTCTGCTTCCTCGCCGCGATCGCGGTCGGAACCTTCGCCGGCGGACCGGTGGGCGACCGCATCGGCCGGAAAGCCGTGATCTGGGCGTCCTTCCTCGGCGTCGCGCCCTTTGCGATGATCCTGCCGCACGCCAATCTTTTCTGGACGGCGATCTTCGCCATCTCGATCGGCCTGATCATGTCATCGGCGTTCGCCGCGCTGGTGGTCTATGCACAGGAACTCGTCCCGGGCCGCGTCGGGCTGGTGTCGGGGTTGATGTTCGGCCTGATGTTCGGGATCAGCGGAATCGGGGCGGCCGGGCTCGGCCAGCTTGCCGATCTTTATGGCATCGTCTGGGTGTATAAATTCTGCGCCTATCTGCCCCTGCTGGGCCTCGCGACAATCCTGCTACCGCGCTCCGACGAGCATCGACGAGCCATCTGAATGCAGGCTCATCACGATTCACGCATCGCCGGGGCGGCTGGTCGGAGCGCTTAATCCGCGGTCTTTGGCAGCGGCCCGCTGATCGAACTCGCGCGCCGCAAATTCTCCATACCCGGAAGCGGGTCGGAGGGCGGCAGTTCGAACGGTTTGGGTAGCGGCGGCGGCAGGCTCAGCCGGTCGGCGAACAGCAAGCGCCCCGGCCCGAGCTTGTAGAGGATCATCGGCAGCAGCTCTTCGCCGAAGACGAAGCAGCCCTCGCTGCGCCCCAGCTTGCCCTGCGTCGCGATCAGCGCCGGGTCGGCGTACCAGGCGCCGTGCACGACGATCGCGCGTTGGTCGGCCGAATAATTGTCGGGCTCGAGGCCCGCTAGCCGCATCGACGATCCGTTGGCGCCCCAATAATAGTCGCTGGTGCGGTACGCGCCGCGCGAGGTCGCGAGCGAGCCCATGCGGTTCGAGAAATTCTTGAGCCAGCCGTCGTGCTGCGGGTCCGATCCGCGCCCGTGCGTCACCGGGAACATGTCGACCTTGCCCGCGACCATGTCGACCAGCGCAAAGCGCGGGCGCGACGACGGCAGGCCGAAATCGACGACGCCGACGCGGTCGCTCTGCGGGATATTGCGTCCCTGCATCGCGAGCTGCTTCTTCGCCACGGCGAGATAGTCAACCGGCGGCGGCAAAGGCGTCACCGGCTGCTGAATCCAGCCCGGGAGTTGTGCGCGTGCGGGCACGGCGGCCATCGCCCCCGCCCCAGCCATCGCTGCCAACATCGCCCGTCGATCGATCAATTCATTCACTTGCAACCCAACCCCGCATTGGCCGCCTTTTACGGTCCCTCGACTTTGCATAAGTCGTGTGTTGGCCGCGAAAGGCAAGCGGATGGTTCCCCTTCATGCGGGAAGATGTGCCATATATGCCATGAATAGCGAGTTTACGCTGCTGTAAGGCTGCGTTAGGACACGCGCCATGAACGCGACCATCTGGCACAACCCCGCTTGCGGCACCTCGCGCAAGACGCTGGCGATTCTTCAGGAAACGCCCGGCGTCGCGCTGACGGTCGTCGAATATCTGAAAAACCCGTACAGCGCGGACAAGCTGCGGCAGCTGTTCCAGGACGCCGGGCTGACCGCGCGCGACGCGCTGCGCCTGCGCGGCACCGATGCCGAGGAACGCGGATTGAAGAATGCAAGCGACGACGCGATCATCGCCGCGATGGCCGCCAACCCCGCTTATGTCGAGCGCCCGATCGTCGAAACCGATAAGGGTGTGCGTCTGTGCCGCCCGCAGGATTTGGTGCGCGAAATTCTTTAAATCAATCGACTGCCATGGGGTGGTGAGTTGCCATCCCCATTTTCGTCATCCCCGCGAAAGCGGGGACCCAGAGCATCCGTCGGCTGGCCGAGCCCTGGGTTCCCGCTTTCGCGGGAATGACGAGGTATTAGAAGCGCGGCGTCGATTATGGTCATGGGGCAAAAAGCTAACCCGCCGCGATCCGCCCGCCCGCGATCTGGAAGCGCGTCACCGGCCCCGGCATGTCGTCGAACAGCGCCGCCTCGGTTCCCGTCAGCCACGCCTGCCCGCCCTGCGCCGCCAGCCGCTCGTAAAGCGCGCCGCGACGCAGCGGGTCGAGGTGGGCGGCGACCTCGTCGAGCAGCAGCACGGGCCTTTGAGCACGCGCGCGTGCGACGCTGTCGCTGTGCGCGAGGACGAGCGAAAGCAGCATCGCCTTTTGCTCGCCGGTCGAACAGCGCGCCGCGGCGCGGCCGGTCGCGGCGTGGACGGCGGAGAGATCGTCCCGGTGCGGTCCGGCGGTCGCGCGCCCCGCGGCGGTGTCGATGCGGCGGCGGGATGCGAAGAGCGATTTGAGCGCCTCGACGTCGTGCGGCGCCGCCCGCGCGGCACCTTCGCTGTCGACCAGCGTCAATAGCGGGCGCGCGAAGGGTGCGTCGGGCTGGCCCGCGAGTTCGGCCGATAGCCCCGCGAGCATATTCTGCCGCGCCGCATCCATCGCCGCGCCATGCTCGGCGAGCTGCGCTTCGAGGCTCGTCAGCCATTGCTGGTCGGCTTGCGCGGGATCGGCGAGCAGTTTGCCCCGTGCACGGAGCGCCGCCTCATAACGATTGCTGTGCTGCGCGTGCCGCGGGTCGAGCGCGAGTACGAGGCGGTCGAGGAAGCGCCGCCGGTTGCCCGCGGTCTCGACGAACAGCCGGTCCATCGCGGGGGTCAGCCACAAGACCGCCAGCCAGTCGCCGAGCGCAGTCGCGGCGGCGGTCGCGCCATTGATGCGCACGATCCGCCGCCCAGGCTGCGCGGCCTCGATCCCGGTTCCCAACGCCACTGGCGCGAGCTCGGCACCCGCCTGAACCTCGGCAAAGACGGCAAAGCCGCCGCCCGCGCCGTCGCGCACCATATCGGACAGCGCCGCACGGCGGAGGCCGCGGCCGGGCGCGAGCAGCGAGATCGCCTCCAATATATTGGTCTTGCCCGCGCCATTGTCGCCGTGCAGCGCGACAAGCCCCGGGGCGGCCGCCATGTCCGCGCCGGCGTGATTGCGAAAATCGGTCAGCGAAAGGCGGATCAGCGTCATCTGCCTGTCCGCCTACCCCAGCCCCTCGCGCGATTCCAGTCCGGCGCCAGCCGAAGTTCCGTTGAATATTTTCCGACTAGCGGGAATTTTCACCACCTTAGCGCATTTTTCGCGACGAAATAATCTGTCGCGGACCCGAAAACCCCACTTAACCGCCAATGAATGAAATTGGCACGGTCCCTGCATTAGTGTCGGCATCCACCGGATGGCCCGGAATGGAAGGTTCAAGGAAGGAAAAATATCATGGCCCATTTCAATGTCGACTCGTTCAAGAGCTACGCGATCGCCGCCGTTGCCTCGCTTTACTGCTCGATGATGTTCCTCGCCGCTGTCGGCCCGAACGCTGTGCACTTCGGTGGACTGGTCGCCTGACCAGTCCCCTAACCCGCCAATAACGCCGGCCCGAAGGCCGGGATCGAAAGGAAAGAAATGAAACAGGGTTTTCGCAAGAATCGTCGCGACGGGATGATTTTCGGTGTGTGCGCCGGGATGTCAGACCAGTTCGGCATCGACGTCTTGTGGACGCGCGTCGGCTTTGTCGCCCTGACGCTTTTGGGCTTCGGCCTGCCTCTGCTGCTGTACCTCGCCGTCGCGATCCTCGCGCCCTAGGACAGAGCCAAGGGCCGGACGCTTTCAAAGCAGTCGCACCGGCCCGCATATTCCCAGGACCAAGGGCTCACCGGCCACCCCGGTGGGCCCTTTTCTATTTGTCGGCTAGCGACCGATTGCAGACTCCAACACTCGCGTCACCCCGGACTTGATCCGGGGTCCCGCTTGATGTCGCAGTCTGCCGACGCCTTTTAAAAGCGGGATCCCGGATCAAGTCCGGGATGACGAAGGGTAAGGACCCCACCGTCCGCTCTCGGCTCCAAAGCCGCCAAAGAAAAAGCCCCGCCGGATCGCTCCGGCGGGGCTATTCTTTTCAGGCTGTCACCCGGGAACGAGGGTCAGGCTTACGCCTCCTCGTCCTTGATCAGATAATCGCCGGCATCGGCATCGCTGCCGTGGGTCTCGCCTTCGACGACACCCAGCGGATCGTCGCCGATCGCAGCTTCCGGGCCCTGCGCCAGTTCGGCGGCATGCTCTTCGGCAGCGGTCGCAGGCGCAATCAGATGCTCCTGGTTCGCGGCGCGCATGGAGGCGCGCAGCGCGGCATCCTTGCTCGACGCGGTGACGCGGACGCGGTTCATGGCAGCGCCGGTGCCCGCCGGGATGAGGCGGCCGACGATGACGTTTTCCTTGAGGCCCTGCAGCGAGTCGATCTTGCCCTGCACCGAAGCCTCGGTGAGAACGCGCGTCGTCTCCTGGAAGGATGCCGCCGAAACGAAGCTGCGCGTCTGCAGGCTCGCCTTGGTGATGCCGAGGAGGACCGGACGGCCCTCCGCAGGCACGCCATTCTTCGGCAGCTTGGCGTTATATTCCATCATCTCCAGATAATCGAGCTGTTCGCCCGGCAGCAACGTGGTGTCGCCGCCCGCCGTGATCTCGACCTTCTGCAGCATCTGGCGAACGATCACCTCGATGTGCTTGTCGTTGATCTTCACGCCCTGCAGTCGATAGACTTCCTGGATTTCCGCGACGAGATATTCGGCCAGTGCCTCGACGCCCATGACGTCGAGGATGTCGTGCGGGTTCGGCGAACCGCTGATCAGTGCGTCGCCGCGCTTGACCTGATCGCCTTCCTGCACTTCGAGAACCTTCGACTTGGGAATGAGGTACTCGATCGAATCGCCTTCTTCCGGAACGATCGCGATCTTGCGCTTCGCCTTGTAATCCTTGACGAATTCAATGCGGCCGCTGATCTTCGCGATAACGCTGTTGTCCTTCGGAATACGTGCTTCGAACAGCTCGGCAACACGCGGCAGACCGCCGGTGATGTCGCGCGTCTTCGACGCTTCGCGGCTGACACGCGCCAGAACGTCGCCCGCCTGCACTTCCTGACCGTCCTCGACCGACAACATCGTGCCGACCGCGAGCAGGTAGCGTGCCGCTTCACCCGACTGATCGTCGAGCAAGGTCAGGCGCGGCTGAAGGTCTTCCTTCTTGGCGCGGCCCGCCGAGCGATATTCGATCACGACGCGCTGGGCGATGCCCGTCGCTTCGTCGACCTGTTCGATCAGGGTCTTGGTATCTTCCAGATCCTGATACTTCACGACGCCCTGCTTTTCGGTGATCAGCGGCATGGTGAACGGATCCCATTCGGCAATCCGGTCGCCCTTCTTCACCTTCTCGCCATCCTTGTGCATGATCTGTGCACCATAGGGCAGCTTGTGCGTCGCGCGTTCGCGGCCTTCGGCGTCGATGATCGCGATTTCGCCCGAACGCGACAGCGCCAGACGGCGGCCGCGCTGGTCGACGATCGTCGCCATGTCACGATATTCGATCGTACCGTCCGAAATCGCTTCGGCGTTCGACTGCTCGTTGACCTGCGCCGCACCACCGATGTGGAACGTACGCATCGTCAGCTGCGTGCCCGGCTCACCGATCGACTGCGCGGCGATAACGCCGACAGCTTCACCGATGTTGACCGGCGTTCCGCGCGCAAGGTCGCGGCCATAGCATTTGCCGCAAACACCCAGCACCGCTTCGCAGACGAGCGGCGAACGGATCTTGACCGACTGGACTTCGGCGTCCTCGATCCGCTGCGTCGTCGGTTCGTCGAGCAAGGTGCCCACCGGCGCGATGACATTGCCGTCCTTGTCGACGACGTCTTCGAGCGTGGTGCGGCCAAGGATGCGTTCGCCCAGCGAGGCGATCGTCGAACCGCCCTGGATGATCGCACGCATTTCCATGCCGCGTTCGGTGCCGCAATCTTCCTCGATCACGACGCAGTCCTGCGACACGTCGACCAGACGGCGGGTCAGGTAACCCGAGTTCGCCGTCTTGAGCGCCGTATCGGCCAGACCCTTACGCGCACCGTGGGTCGAGTTGAAATATTCAAGAACGGTCAGACCTTCCTTGAAGTTCGAGATGATCGGCGTTTCGATGATCTCGCCCGACGGCTTGGCCATCAGGCCGCGCATACCGGCGAGCTGCTTCATCTGCGCCTGCGAACCACGGGCACCCGAGTGCGCCATCATATAGATGGAGTTGATCGGGGCCAGACGACCCGTCTTCGGATCCTTCGGCTCGGCGCGGATTTCGTCCATCATCGCGTTCGCGACCTTGTCGCCGCACTGCGACCAGGCGTCGATCGCCTTGTTGTACTTTTCCTGCTGCGTGATCAGGCCGTCCTGATACTGCTGCTCGAAATCCTTCACCAGCGCACGGGTTTCGTTGACCATGCCTTCCTTCGACTCGGGGATGATCATGTCATCCTTGCCGAAGGAAATGCCCGCCTTGAACGCGTTGCGGAAGCCCAGCGCCATGATGGCGTCGGCGAACAACACGGTCTCTTTCTGGCCGGTGTGACGATAGACCTGATCGATCACGTCGCCGATTTCCTTCTTGGTCAGAAGGCGGTTGACGACGTCGAAGGGCACAGTGTGCGACTTCGGCAGGCATTCACCGATCAGCATGCGGCCCGGCGTGGTCTCAAAGCGCTTGAGATACTCATTGCCCTGCTCGTCGGTCTGCGGGACGCGGCTGATCACCTTCGTGTGCAGCGTGACCGCGCCGGTGAACAGCGCCTGATGCACTTCGGCCATGTCGGCGAGCAGCATGCCCTCGCCCGGCTCGCCTTCGCGCTCCATCGAGAGATAATAGAGACCCAGCACCATGTCCTGTGACGGAACGATGATCGGCTTGCCGTTCGCGGGGCTGAGGATGTTGTTCGTCGACATCATCAGCACGCGCGCTTCGAGCTGCGCTTCCAGCGACAGCGGCACGTGGACCGCCATCTGGTCACCGTCAAAGTCGGCGTTGAACGCGGCGCAGACCAGCGGGTGAAGCTGGATTGCCTTGCCTTCGATCAGCACGGGCTCGAACGCCTGGATCCCGAGGCGGTGAAGCGTCGGGGCGCGGTTCAGCAGGACCGGGTGCTCGCGAATGACTTCGTCGAGGATGTCCCAGACTTCCTTGCGTTCTTTTTCGACCCACTTCTTCGCCTGCTTCAGGGTCATCGACAGACCCTTGGCGTCGAGGCGCGCGTAGATGAACGGCTTGAACAGTTCGAGCGCCATCTTCTTCGGCAGGCCGCACTGGTGCAGCTTGAGTTCGGGACCGGTCACGATGACCGAACGGCCCGAATAGTCGACGCGCTTGCCGAGCAGGTTCTGACGGAAGCGGCCCTGCTTGCCCTTGAGCATGTCGGACAGCGACTTCAGCGGACGCTTGTTCGCGCCCGTGATCGTACGGCCGCGGCGGCCGTTGTCGAACAGCGCGTCGACGGCTTCCTGCAGCATGCGCTTTTCGTTGCGGACGATGATGTCCGGCGCGCGCAGTTCCATCAGGCGCTTCAGGCGGTTGTTACGGTTGATCACGCGGCGATACAGGTCGTTGAGATCCGACGTCGCGAAGCGGCCGCCGTCGAGCGGCACCAGCGGGCGCAGTTCGGGCGGGATGACCGGCACGACTTCGAGGATCATCCACTCGGGACGGTTGCCCGATTCGATAAACGATTCCACGACCTTGAGGCGCTTGATGATCTTCTTGGGCTTCAGCTCCGACTTGGTCGTCGCGAGATCTTCCATCAGATCGGTGCGTTCCTGCTCCAGATCGAGATTTTCGAGGAGCACGCGGATCGCCTCGGCGCCGATGCCGGCCGAGAAGGCGTCTTCGCCATATTCGTCCTGCGCGTCGAGCAGTTCGTCTTCGGTCAGAAGCTGGAACTTCTCGAGCGGGGTCAGGCCGGGCTCAAGGACGATATAGGCTTCGAAATAGAGGACGCGCTCGAGCTGCTTGAGCTGCATGTCGAGCAGCAGGCCGATGCGCGACGGCAGCGACTTCAGGAACCAGATGTGCGCGACGGGCGCGGCGAGCTCGATATGGCCCATGCGCTCGCGGCGGACCTTGGTCACCGTGACTTCGACACCGCATTTTTCGCAGACGATGCCCTTGTATTTCATGCGCTTATACTTGCCGCACAGGCATTCATAATCCTTGATCGGGCCAAAGATGCGCGCACAGAACAGGCCGTCACGCTCGGGCTTGAACGTGCGGTAGTTGATGGTTTCGGGCTTCTTGATTTCGCCGAACGACCACGAGCGGATGCGCTCGGGGCTCGCGATGCCGATCTTGATCATGTCGAAGGTTTCGGGCTTCGCGACCGGGTTCATGAAGTTGGTAAGCTGGTTCATATTCTAAGCTCCACTCTTCCCCCTTCGCCGTGGGCGAAGGGGGTGAGGAAAATCATTATTCGGCGGCTTCGGGAAGGGCATCCGGGAGATTGTCGGGATCTTCTTCCGCATAGGAAGACAGTTCGACATTGAGGCCCAGCGAGCGCATTTCCTTGACGAGCACGTTGAAGCTTTCGGGAATGCCGGCCTCGAAGGTGTCGTCGCCCTTGACGATCGCTTCGTAGACCTTGGTGCGGCCGATCACGTCATCGGACTTCACCGTCAGCATTTCCTGAAGCGTGTACGCCGCGCCATAAGCCTGCAGCGCCCACACTTCCATTTCACCGAAGCGCTGGCCACCGAACTGCGCCTTACCGCCCAGCGGCTGCTGGGTGACAAGCGAGTACGGCCCGATCGAACGCGCGTGGATCTTGTCGTCGACGAGGTGATGCAGCTTCAGGATATACATATATCCCACCGTCACCTTGCGGTCGAAGCGGTCGCCGGTGCGGCCGTCGTACAGATCGACCTGACCCGACCGGTCGAGACCGGCGCGTTCCAGCATCGCCGACACGTCGCCTTCGCGCGCACCGTCGAACACCGGGGTCGCGAAGGGCACGCCCACCGAAAGATTCGAGGCAAGATCGACGACCTCTTCCGAGGTACGCGCCTTGATCTCGTCCGCATATTCATCGCCATAAGCGTGAAGCAGCGCTTCGCGCACCGCCTCGGGCGGGGCTCCCGCCTCGGGGTCGGGGTTCGCCATGCGCCAATCCTCGAGCGCCGCGGTGATCGTGCGACCGAAGCCGCGCGATGCCCAACCGAGGTGCGTTTCGAGAATCTGCCCGACGTTCATGCGCGACGGTACGCCCAGCGGGTTGAGCACGAAATCGACATGCGTCCCGTCTTCGAGGAACGGCATGTCCTCGATCGGCAGGATGCGGCTGATGATGCCCTTGTTGCCGTGACGGCCGGCCATCTTGTCGCCCGACTGCAGCTTGCGCTTCACCGCGACGAAAACCTTGACCATCTTGAGCACGCCCGGGGCGAGTTCGTCGCCGCGCTGCAGCTTTTCGACGCGATCTTCATACTTCGCGCTGATCCGCTTGATCGCGTCGTCATACTGCGCCTTGATCGCTTCGAGGGCGGCCTGGGCATTGTCTTCGACAACGGCCAGCTTCCACCAGTCGGCGCGGTCGAGGTCGACGAGCATCTCTTCGGTGACGACGTCGCCCTTCTTCAGGCCCTTGGGCACTGCGCTGGTCGCCTGACCGATGAGCAGTTCCTTGAGGCTCGAGAAGGTCGCACGATTGAGGATCGCGCGTTCGTCGTCGGCGTCCTGCTTCAGACGTTCGATCTCTTCGCGTTCGATCGCGATCGCGCGTTCGTCCTTGTCGATACCGTGACGGTTGAAGACGCGGACTTCGACGACCGTGCCCGACACGCCCGGCGGCAGGCGGAGCGAGGTGTCGCGCACGTCGCTGGCCTTTTCACCGAAGATCGCGCGCAGCAGCTTTTCTTCCGGCGTCATCGGCGATTCACCCTTCGGGGTGATCTTGCCGGCCAGAATGTCGCCCGGGCCGACTTCGGCGCCGATGTAGACGATGCCCGCTTCGTCGAGGTTGCGCAGCGCTTCCTCGCCGACGTTCGGAATGTCGCGCGTGATGTCCTCGGGCCCAAGGCGCGTGTCGCGTGCGGTGACTTCGAATTCCTCGATGTGGATCGAGGTGAAGACGTCGTCCTTCACGATGCGCTCGCTGATGAGGATCGAATCCTCATAGTTGTAGCCGTTCCACGGCATGAACGCGACGAGCACATTCTTGCCGAGCGCCAGTTCGCCCAGTTCGGTCGACGGACCGTCGGCGATGATGTCGCCCGCGCGGACGATCTCGCCCACCTTCACCAGCGGACGCTGGTTGATGCAGGTGTTCTGGTTCGACCGCTGGAACTTCTGGAGACGATAGATGTCGACGCCCGACTTGCCGGGTTCGACCATATCGGTCGCACGGATAACGATACGCGTCGCGTCGACCTGGTCGATCACGCCGCCGCGGCGCGCCGCGATGGCCGCGCCCGAGTCACGCGCAACGGTTTCTTCCATGCCGGTGCCGACGACCGGAGCCTCGGCCCGGATCAGCGGCACAGCCTGACGCTGCATGTTCGAGCCCATGAGCGCGCGGTTGGCGTCATCGTTTTCCAGGAACGGGATCAGCGATGCCGCAACCGAAACCAGCTGCTTCGGCGACACGTCCATCAGCGTGATCTGATCGCGCGGGGCCATCAGGAACTCGCCGGCTTCACGTGCCGAGATCAGCTCGTCGATAAAGCTGCCATCGTCGTTGAGATCGGCGTTTGCCTGCGCAACCGTGTGCTTCTGCTCTTCCATTGCCGAGAGATAGACGACGTCGGTCGTGACCTTGCCGTCGATGATCTTGCGGTACGGGGTTTCGATGAAGCCGTACTTGTTCACGCGCGCAAAGGTTGCGAGCGAGTTGATCAGACCGATGTTCGGGCCTTCGGGCGTCTCGATCGGGCAGATACGGCCATAGTGCGTCGGGTGGACGTCGCGGACTTCGAAGCCCGCGCGTTCGCGCGTCAGACCGCCCGGCCCGAGCGCCGACACGCGGCGCTTGTGCGTCACTTCAGACAGCGGGTTGGTCTGGTCCATGAACTGGCTGAGCTGCGACGAGCCGAAGAATTCGCGAACCGCGGCCACAGCCGGCTTCGCGTTGATCAGGTCGTTCGGCATCACGGTCGACACATCGACCGAGCTCATGCGCTCCTTCACCGCGCGCTCCATGCGGAGCAGGCCGACGCGATACTGGTTTTCGAGCAGTTCACCGACCGAACGGACACGACGGTTACCGAGGTTGTCGATATCGTCGATTTCGCCCTTGCCGTCCTTCAGGTTCACCAGTTCCTTGACGACGGCAAGAATGTCGTCGCTGCGCAGCGTGGTGACCGTATCCTCGGCCTCGAGGCCAAGGCGCATGTTGAGCTTGACGCGGCCCACGGCCGACAGGTCGTAACGCTCGGGGTCGAAGAACAGGCCGCCGAACAGCGCTTCCGCGGTTTCGCGCGTCGGCGGTTCGCCGGGGCGCATCACGCGATAGATGTCCGAAAGCGCCTGGTCGCGGTCTTCGGCCTTGTCGGCCTTCAGCGTGTTGCGGATCCAGGGACCGGTGTTGTTGTGGTCGATGTCGAGCAGGACGAGCTTGTCGATGCCTGCGGCGTCGATCTTCTCGAGATTGTCGGCGCTCACTTCGTCGCCGGCTTCGATATAGATCTCGCCGGTCGACTCGTTGATGAGGTCATAGGCGCTGTAACGGCCGAAGATTTCCTCGGTCGGGATCAGCAGCGTGTCGAGACCGTCCTTCGCAGCCTTGTTGGCAAGGCGCGGGCTGATCTTGTGGCCGGCGGCGAAGACGACTTCGCCGGTCTTGGCGTCGACGACGTCGAACGCGGGCTTCGCACCGCGCCAGTTTTCGACCATGAAGGGCACGCGCCAGCCGTTTTCGGCGCGCTCGAAGACGAGGCGGTCATAGAAATGGTTGAGGATTTCCTCGCCCGACATGCCCAGCGCGTACAGCAGGCTGGTGACCGGCAGCTTGCGCTTGCGGTCGATACGGACGTTGACGATGTCCTTGGCGTCGAATTCGAAGTCGAGCCACGAACCGCGATACGGGATCACGCGTGCGGCGAACAGGAACTTGCCCGACGAGTGGGTCTTGCCGCGATCATGGTCGAAAAGCACACCCGGCGAACGGTGCATCTGCGACACGATAACGCGCTCGGTGCCATTGACGAAGAAGGTGCCGTTCTCGGTCATGAGCGGCATGTCGCCCATGTAGACGTCCTGCTCCTTGATATCGAGGACCGAACGGGTGTCGGTTTCGCTGTCGACTTCAAAGACGATCAGGCGCAGCGTGACCTTCATCGGCGCTGCATAGGTGATGCCGCGCTGACGGCATTCCTCGACGTCATATTTCGGCGCTTCGAGTTCGTAATGGACGAAGTCGAGCTCGGCGGTGCCGGCAAAATCGCGGATCGGAAAAACGCTGCGCAGCGTCTTTTCGAGGCCCGAAACATAGCCGACCGAGGGGTCGGACCGCAGGAACTGCTCATAGGATTCGCGCTGCACCTCGATGAGGTTGGGCATCTCCACCGCTTCGTGGATGTTGCCGAACAGCTTACGGATTCGCTTGCTTGCGGTTGCTTCGAGGGCCTTGCCCACCGACTTCGCCTTGGTCGCCATAAGTGATTGTCTCGCCTGTCAAAAATCAAAATCGCGAGCGCTTCGACGCGAAAAAAGCCGCAGGCAACCGTTGCCGGTTTACCGCAGCTTTCCACGCCTGTCGAAATCCCCGCCGACCTATCCGTACAGCCCACTGCGCAAAGTCAGGCTCTATCTCGGTCGATGGGGTGAGGTCGCGATATAGGATTGGGTGGACGCGCTGTCAACGGGACCGCGGCGAAGTAATGTCGTGAACGACGGCAAGGGGTGGAGAGCTGACGAGGCAACTTAGGCTCGCGGCGATCGCAACTGCCGGGCGAGCGTGAGCACAAAGCGTTTCGTGAGGTAAAGATACCAGACCACACCGGGCAGCAAAAATGGCACAACCCAAAACGTGTTGTGGACATTGATCCCGGTTGCATATTCGAACGCAAACATGATGCCTCCGCCCAAAAAAATCGGCCATAGACATTCCAGTTTACCGTAGCCGCTCCACGGCGGGTCGCGCTCCATCTCAGTTATGAGGCGATCGTGGTATCGTTTCAGCCAAGTCACTCTTGAGATTACCCTATACGTCGTTCTCGAAGACGTATGGCAATTAGAACGTGTCCGCAATCGGTCGTTAGCCGTCCTCGCCTAAAACACCCCCTTCAACAACGCCGCGGGATTACGCCGCAGCGCCGCCTCCTCGCCTGCCATATAATGAAAAATGCCTTTGAGCGCCTGTTCGGTCACCGATCGCGTCAGCCCGTCGCGCGTCAGTCCGGCCGAGGCTATCAACTGATTGCCCTTCGACAGCTGGTCGAGCTGGCGATAGGCGCCGACATTTTCAAGCGCCGATCCGATCAGCGGCGACACTTTGGTGAACAATATGCTGCCCGCGCTCGTCTGCAGATAGCGCGTCGCTCCATCGTTTTTCGTCACCAGCCCCGGCGCGTCGGTCCAGCGCAGATTGTCGATCGCGGCGCGAAACACCGGCTTCGCCTCGCCCGCAGCCCTGCCGCCCGCGTCGTTCAGGCTTTTGGTCAGATTGCTCGTGAGCCCCAGCTTGTCGCCCATGCCAAAGAGTTTCGACGCCAGTTTTCCGCCGGCACCCGGCAACAGGATGCGCACTGCGGTATCGCGATAAAAGGCGCCCGGTTCCGCGAGCTTGTCGAGCGCGCCGTCGGACGCACCCGCGATCAGCCCCTTCACCCCACTCTTCGGCAGCTTCGCCATCGCCCACGGCGCGTGGATCAAAGCGAGCGTCCCGATCGCGCCGGTGAGCAGCATCCGCCGCGCCATCATTGCTTCGTCCGATTCCATGATGCGATCTCCACTGCCCAGCGTTCGATGACAAGCAGGCGAACCAACAGCTCCGTTGCCGGAGAATAACCGACCTAGTTGGATAAGCCCAGTCGAACATACGTCCGTCCGGTCGCCTTCAGTCCGCCAGTGTGGGCGACATCATATTCGAACCAGACAAGCCCCACCGTCCCGTTCAGCCGTCGAAGCGTGATTTCACCATTTGGCGCGAGAGAAACGCTCAACCGCCCTGAAAATTTGTCTGGTACGCGGATCGAAGTCACCTTCAGCTCGTTCCGGTCGACCCCGACAATTCCAATGCCCGATATCCCGCTATCATTGCAAAAGGGCGGGGAATTATTGCCATTGCCCAGCGAGCAATCCGCACGAAGAGTAACAATTCCACTTAACGCGATGCGGTCGATCGATCGCAAGTCGGTAACAGCCACAAGACTGTGCAAGACCAATACCGGCAAATAGGAATATGGCCGCGTCTCGATTTTCGGGGCGGGGATCTCCGCGAACTCGCGAAACGAGGTCAGCATCGACTCAATTGTAATCGAATCCGCATCGGCGGTTGAATTGCGCCCCATGATGACGTCGAGGATCGTGGGCAGCACCACAAGCCGATAACCATGCTGAACGTCGGCTGCACGCCGCGGTTCGGTCAAATACTGGTCTACTGCGGAACCATATCTCGCAAGGAGATCTGCAATGGCACGACGGGCATCCGGGGAAGCGAACCTCGTCGTCAGAGGCATATGCTCGAGAAGCGAGCGGATCGCCGATGCGTTATTCAGATCCACCCTCCCCGATCGGAACTGTTCGCCGATTGTTGCCTGAAAGGTGTCAAAAATAATGCTGGAATCGGGTTGCACGCCCTGATCAGATGGTCGGCTCAGCGGAGCCAAGGCGGAAAGCTTGAGATTATACGCTGTGACCCGTCTCCCGAGCGCTGCGGTGTCGGCATTGTTGCTCGACATCGCGGCGACTGCTGCAAAGCTCGATATCTCGCGAGCGCTCAGGCCCAGGCCGGTGTTCGCTGCCACCAAATCATCGTCGATGGACCGGAGCAACGTCGTGACGGGGGACAGGTTGGTCGCGCCTTTCGGAGCAGAGAGATACGCGAGATAGTATCCGCTGAGCATGTCGACGCCGACGGCTCGCATTGCGTCGGTCGGGTTCACCGTCACTTCTTTGCCGTCGTTACCGTCGATCGTCACCGGACCGAACTGGCCGGATGTGTTGGAGTACACATACACGTCCCTGAACACGGTATCACCGGACGGGATAACGTCGCCAAATACGCCATTCTTGTTGGAATCGAACGTCACAGTACCAATGATCGCTGCACCGGCCCCCACTGAGAAAACCGAGCCGGTTGGCGTGGGCGTGGGAGTAGGAGTTGGCGTCGGAGTGGGGGTGGGCGTCGGTGGGACTGTGACAGCCCCCCCGCCGCTCGAGCTTCCACCCCCTCCGCATCCTGAAACCATAGCGACGATTGAGACAGCCGCAATCGTCCGAAAAGCTCTGTAATTTAACATCCCGCCCCCGCATTTTGGATGGAACGCGCCTAGCAAGGAAGTGCTGGAATCTCCAAAGGATTTTGCCCTGATTTCGGCAGCCGCGACCAGCGTTCGCCGACAAACGGTGCGGGGGAACAGCCCCTTCGCTCGAAACCCGATACTAGGCCGCGCTGCGCAGCCGGTTCCGCCCTTCGCGCTTGGCGACATAGAGCGCCTTGTCGGCACGGTGCAGCAGTTCCTCGACGTCGGCTTCGCCGTCATAGACCGCCAAGCCGACGCTGATCGTCGCGTTCGGGAGGTCGTCTTCGGCAGCGGTTCCGGCCTCGACCGCCTTGCGGACGCGCTCGGCGACGATTTCGGCAGCTTGCGCGCTCGAACGCTGGAGGATGCAGACGAACTCCTCGCCGCCGATGCGGCCGAGCATGTCCGCGTCGCGAAGCGCCGCCTTGGCGCGCTGGGCGACGCGGCGGATCACATCGTCGCCGACGGCATGACCGTGCGCGTCGTTGATCCGCTTGAAATGGTCGATATCGAAAATCGCGACGGCAAGCGGCGCACCATGGTCGCGCGCGCCGGCGAGCGCCTTTTCGAGCGACGCCAGCGTGTGGCGGCGATTGGGCAGTCCGGTGAGCATGTCGGTATTGGCGACGCGTTCGGCCGCGCTGCGCGCTGCCTCGAGAATGCGGGCATTTTCGACCGTTTCCGTCACGTCCTGGACGGTGCCGAAAATAGCGGCCGCCTTGCCGCCCCGGCCCGTTTCGATCGAGCCGTGCGATTTGACGTGCCTGATCTTGCCGTCGGCGCGCAATATCCGTCCCTGAAATTCGAAAGGCTGGCCGGTCCGCACGGCCTCCGCCAAAATCTTGCGCACCGCCAACCGGTCCTCGGCCACATATTGTTTGACGCTATAGTCGACGTCGACCGGTATGCCGGGTTCCAGTCCGTGTATGCGATAGCTCTGATCCGACCATGTGATCGTCCAATGGACCAGGTCGACGCGCCAATGCCCGACCAGCGCCGCGGCCTCGGCCTGGAGCAGCCAGCGGTTGCTCTGCTCGAGCCGCCTCGAAAGCCGCCGCTGCACGACGAGCAACGCGGCGAGCGGCAGCGCGACGACCAGCATCGACAGCAGGTAGAATTGCAGGAAGAATATCTTGACCTTCGGCTCACCGTCGATGGCCGCGATCGGGCCAAAACCCTGCGCCGTCAGCAACGAAGCGATGATCGTGACAATCAATATGCCGGCGGCGGCGCCGAACGGCCCGAGGCGGTAGGATGCGACAATGACCGCCACATAGGGCAGGAAATTGACCGGAAACTGCGATTGCGAAAAGCAGATAGCCGTGATTGCGGCGGCGCCCGTCAATATCGCCGTCGCTTCGGTTTTCATGCCGGCCGGCGCATTGCTGAACGCATTCGACACGATAAGCCGCGCGAGCATGACAATTGGCGGGGTGACGATCAATATGCCGAGCGCGACCGTCGTCAGCCAGGACAGGAAAAAATCGAAGCCGGTGCCGGCAAATAGTGTCGCTATGCCCGCGCCAACGAAACTTGCAGCCAGCGCAGCGCCGCAGAAACGCACGACATCGCGCGGCGCCGTAAAGGATAGTTCGCCGGGTTCGCGCCGACGCAACAGCCACAGCGCGACGGCGGCCTCGACGCCATTGGCGAGAACGAAGGCGGCCGACATCGCGAACGCCGTGCCGCCGAGCATGTTTGCGGCCATGCTGGACGCCGCCATGCCAGTGAAGGACGCGATCCGCCAGCGCGCGGGCATGAGGAGGAGAAGGGCAAGGAAATAGCCGCTGGGCGGCCACACCGCAGCGATATTGTCTGCTCCCTTGGTCGCATACAGCGACAGGCTGGCCAGCAGGAAATATCCCGTTGCGGTCAGCAGGAGCCAAAAGATCGCTTCGACTCTGGGGGGCAGCGACCGGGTCATGCGCCCAGATAACCAAAAACCGGAAAAGAAACCGCTAAATTATGCCGGCTGTGTCTGCCCCCCGGTCGCGCCACACGATCGGGCGGCCCTCAGCCGACCCCGCCAAAGGTCAGCCCGACCACTTCGGCGACCTTCGCCTCGTCCCAGTCGATGCGCCGGTCGAGGATCAGCATCGCGAGGCCATGCACCAGCGCCCACGCATGGAGCGCCGCGGTATCGGGGTCTCGGGCGCCGGGAAGCGCCTCGCCAACCCCGGCGCGGAGCAGATTATAGGCAACTTCGCCGCCATCGCCGCCCTCCTTGCGCTCGGACATCTGGCGCGTGAAGCTCAGCCGGAACAGCGCGGGTTCGTCGTGCGCGAAGCGAACATAGGCGATACCCGTCGCCTTGAACCCCGCGACCGCACCGCCCGCCTTCAGCCACGCCTGCGCCTGCAGCGCGCCGAGTCGCCGCAGCCCTTCGTCGGCGAGCGCGTCGAGCAGCGCCTCCTTGTCGGGGAAATGCCGGTACAGCGCGGTCGCGCTCACCCCGACGTCGCGCGCGAGCGCGCGCAGCCCGAGCTCGGCGCCGTCGCCTTCTTCCAGCCGCTTCAGCCCCGCCGCGATCACCGCCGCGCGCAGATCGCCATGATGATAAGCGCCCGCCGCCTTCGCGCCGTCGCTTTTTATGTTGACACTGTTATCTTTGCTTGCCATCATGTTGTCACTGTAAACATATCGAGTCGTCCGCACAAGCCCCCGCCCCGCGGCGCTTCTCCAACATCCGTAAGGAGCAATATCATGGCAAGCAACGTCGAAACCCTGATCCGCGGTGCGGTTGTCAAAGGCATCGGCAAGGTTGCCGACTTCAACCGCAAGCGCCTGCCCCGCCCCACCGACGCGCATCCGTTCCTGACGGGCATCCACAAGCCGATGACCGAAGAGGTCACGCTGGAAGAATTGCGCGTCGAGGACGATATCCCCGCCGCGCTGACCGGCCGTTACCTGCGCAACGGGCCGAACCCGGCGGCCGCCCCCGATCCCGCCAGCTACCACTGGTTCACCGGCGCCGGCATGGTCCACGGCATCCGCATCGAAGGCGGCAAGGCCGACTGGTATCGCAATCGCTGGGTTCGCGGCTCGGAAGCCTGCGAAGTGCTCGGCGAGGAACTGCCCCCGGGGCCCCGCGCCGATGGCAATGACGCGCCGAACACCAACGTCGTCGGCCTCGCCGGCCGCACCTTCGCCATCGTCGAAGCCGGCGGCAAGCCCGTCGAGCTCGGCTATGAGCTGAACACGATCGCGCACAACCCGTTCGATGGCACGCTCGCCGGCTCCTATACCGCGCATCCGCATCACGACCCGGTGACCGACGAGATGCACGCGATCACCTATCGCGGCGACGAGCCGAACAAGGTCTGGCACGTCGTCCTCGACAAGGACGCGCATGTCATTCGCGAGGAAGCGATCGCGGTCAGCGACGGCCCGTCGATCCACGACTGCGCCATCACCGAAAATTACGTTCTGGTCTTCGATCTGCCCGTCACTTTCTCGATGAAGATGCTGCTCGGCGGCTATCGCTTTCCCTATGCGTGGAACGACGCGCATCAGGCGCGCGTCGGCCTCCTCCCCAGGAAAGGCAGCGGCGACAGCATCATCTGGGTACCGGTCGAGCCCTGCTATGTCTTCCACCCCGCCAACGCCTATGAAACCGCCGACGGCAAGGTAATCGTCGACGTCGTTGCGCATGAGACGATGTTCGCGAGTTCGAAGCGTGGCCCCGACAGCGAAAAGTCGCGGATGGAGCGCTGGACGATCGATCCGGTCGCCGGGACGACGACCCGCACCGTCATCCACGATCATGCGCAGGAATTCCCGCGCTATGACGAACGGTTGACGACGAAGCCCTATCGCTACGCCTATACGATCGCGATCCCCGATGGGAAATCGGCCGAATGGGCGCTCGCCGACACGCGGCTGTTCAAGCACGACTTGGACAAGGGCACGACCGCCATCCACGATTTCGGCCCCGGCCGGCATCCGGGCGAGTTCGTCTTCGTCCCGCGCAGCGAAAGCGGCGCCGAGGACGACGGTTGGCTGATCGGGCTGGTCGTAAACATGAATGACGAGACGACCGCGCTCGTCATCCTCAACGCCGACGACTTTAGCGGGTCACCGCAAGCTGTCGTGCACCTGCCGCACCGGGTTCCCCCCGGCTTTCACGGGAACTGGGTCGCGGATTGACGATGTCGGGGCGCTTCATCAGCGCCTCGGTCACGCGCAGCGACCTTTCATTGTCGACATCGATCGCCGTCGCCCCGTTGCGCACCAGCAGCGGGGCAATTTCGACGTCGAGATGGCGCGAAATGCGCTGGAAGATGTGGTGGATCGGACCGAGCCCGAAGCGGAAACGGAGCAGGTTGATCAGGCCGAATGCCTGCATCACGCGAAACGGCTTCTTGATGAACTGCCCGCCGCCGCGAAACGCCTCTGCGGCGCGGAGCGCGTTCGGATGGCCGAGCCAATAAGCGTTGCAGTTCGATACCGCGACGTCCGAAAACTCGTAAAAACGCCGCTGGCCGTCGGGATGGACCGCCAGCACATCCTCACGCCGCGCCAGTGCGACTCCGGCATCGGCGCCGAGCCGCATCGCCTCGGCTTCGATCTCGGCGATCGTCGCGGGGGTCAGCAGGCAATTGTCGGCGGTCGTAACGAGCAGCGGGAAGCTGGCCACGCCCGCGACCGCGAGAACCGAATCCGCCAGATTATCGGCCGCGGGAACGACGATCAGCCGGTCGCCGAGCAGGTCGACCACCGGGTCGTTCAATTCAGCGAGCAGCGCCGCATGATGCGTCGAAACGAACACCTGCCGCGCATTGCTGTCGGCCGCACTTTCCAGGACATGCGCAATCATCGGCCGGCCGGCGACCGGCACAAAGCATTTGTCGCCGACGCCATATGCCTCGGCGAGCGCATCGACCGCCCCGGGGCGGCGGCCGGCGAGGATCAGGATCGAACCGCTCATGCGGCGTTCCGCCGCGCCGCGGCGGGCGCAATCTGGCGAAGCATGCTTTCGGCGACGATCGTTTCGATCAGCGCCGCGTGGGAGAAGCCCGCAGCGACGGCCGAGCGCGAGAACAGTTTTTCGGACCAGAGATTGCAGTTGAGATTGACCTCGAGCAGCCGGACATCGCCGGTCGTGTGATCGACGCGAAACTCGAACCGACCGTAATCGAACGGACGGAATATGTCCGCCATTCGCTCTGTATAGTCGATAATCTGCGCCGCGATCGCCGGATCGTCGAACCGCTTGATGCGATATCCGACGCTGCCGACGAGGTCGCGCTTTTCCTGATAGGTGCGCAGCTGCGTCGGATCGTCCTGCTCGAAAATCATCATCGGCAGCATCGCGGGCTCGCCATCGAGCGTGATCACGGGCACTTCGATATCGCTGCCGTCGATAAAGGGTTCGACGAGCGCATCATGGTCGAGCGCGTGGATTTCGGCGACCGCCTGCGCAAGTTGCACGCGGTCGTGCGCGTCGCGAACGCCCCACGACGCCGAGCTGTTGTTCGGCTTGATCACCCAGCGCCGCGCCGGCGGGCAGCGCGACACGTCGACGGGCGCACCGCGGCGGAACAGCGCCCAGGGTGCGGTCGGCACGCCGCGCGCCGCGGCCTCGAGCTTGGTCAGATGTTTGTCGTCGGACAGCCCGCGCACGATCGGCGAGGCGCCAAGGTACGGCAGGCCGTGCTGGTTGCAGAGCAAGGGCAGCAGCATTTCGGAATTGAAGAAGCCGCCGCGATTGAGCAGCGGAATGACGAAATCGGCGGCGGGCCGGTCGAACAGCGCGGCATAGCTGTCGGCGATCAGCAGTTCGATGCCGATCGCTTCGAGTGTCTCGCGCATTTCGCGGTGATAGAGCGCGTGGTTGCCGTCATCGGCATGCAGTCCGCCGGTCCAGCGCGCATGTTTGGCGATGAACAGCAGCCGCTGCGTTTCACGCAGCTGGCTCGGCAGCCGGGTCGGGGCAAGGTCGGTGGTTTTCATGCGCGGCGTTGATCACGCCCAGGTTGCGCGGGAATGACGAATTGGTGACCCGGCCGACACCAAAACGCAAACGCCCTGTCATATTGAAGCGCATATCACCGGAAATGCGTGCTCCCGGACATGGCCCGGGCGATCGATCGCATCGGTCCGCCCGATTGCAAAAATGGTGTGACGGCACGCCCAGCTGCAGCGAAATCCTCGCCGCGCCGTTCGGCAGCCACGGCTCATCGCGGAAACCGGACTGCCCGAGCAGCATTTTCGGCGGGTGGCTCGTTCGTCCTTCACTATGACAAGAAATATCGCCCTCTCCCGCCCCGCCATGAGCGCGATTGCCGCGTTCCTGGTTCTTTCCACCCCCGGCGCTTTTGCGCAGGAAGCCCCGACCGTTACGATGACCCCGCCCGTCGCCGCGCCGACGCCGCAGACCCCGCCCACGGTGCCCGAACCGAGCACCACCGCCCCGGTCGCAACCCCGCAGACCGCGCAGCCCGCCGCGCCCGCCCCGGTTATCCGTGTCCCGCTGGACATCCCCGCCGAAAAGACCGCTCCCGCACCCAAGGCAGCCGAACGCGCCGCTGCGCCCGCCCCGGCGCGCGCCGAACGCGCGGCGCCGCGTGCACGTCCCGCAGCGCCCGTCGCAGCGGCTGCCACCCCTGCCGCGGCACCGGCCGCCGAGGCTCCCTTGATCGAGGAAGCCACGCCGATCGCCGCCCCGATGGCAGCGCCGGCCGAACCGATCGCCGAGCCCACGCCGCTGCCCGCCGAAACGGCGAGCACGACCGGCGATGCGTTCCCGTGGGAGATCGCCGGCGGCGCAGCCGCGCTGCTGATCATCGGCGGCGCCGGATTGGCCTTCGCTCGCCGCCGCCGCGCGGTCGGTGCGGAAGCCGCGGCGTATGAATATGAGCCCGCGTCCGTTGCCGCAGCCGAGCCGGTGACCGGCGAAACGCAGCCGTGGATCACGCCCGCCTATGCCCCGCCCGAAGAGGAAGAAGTCGCGCCGCGGACGGTTCCCGCCTTTGTCGCCGCGCCGAGCGGAAGCATGGGTCGTCACGAAGCGATGGCGATGGCCGGGCCCACCGATGACAATCCCTTTGCGACGCTCAGCAAGCGGCTGAAGCATGCGCGTTTCCTCGATCGCCAGGAACGCACCGCCTATGACGAGACGCTCGGCGCGCAGAAGGACATGACCCGCAAGCCGGTCAGCGCTTGGGAAATCGCCCAGCGCCCTGCCCCGGCGACGCAGGAACAGGATGTGCGCCGCCCCGAACCCGCGCGTGTCCGCACCTCGACCAGCTTCCGCCCGGGCTATTCCAAGAGCTGAGTGCCCGATCATCCGCGGTGGTCCCCTCACCGCAAAGAAAAAGGGCGGTGCCTCGCGGCACCGCCCTTATTCTTTTTCGCTGGAACCCGGCCGGATGATCCGGCCGGAACCCATCCAACCGAATTACTTCAGTTCGACGGTGCCGCCGGCAGCGAGAATCTTGGCCTTCAGCTCTTCAGCTTCCGCCTTGTTGACGCCTTCCTTGATGGCCTTCGGTGCGCCTTCGACGAGTGCCTTGGCTTCGCCCAGACCCAGGCCGGTGATCGCACGGACTTCCTTAATCACGTTGATCTTGTTGCCGCCGTCACCCGTCAGGATGACGTCGAATTCGGTCTGCTCTTCAGCAGCCGGGCCAGCAGCGGCAGCAGCCGGAGCGGCAGCAACAGCAGCGGCAGCCGAAACGCCCCACTTTTCTTCGAGCAGCTTCGACAGGTCAGCCGCTTCGAGGACGGTCAGCGCCGACAGTTCTTCAACGATCTTTGCAAGATCAGCCATGTTCATTCTCCATCAGAACCGGGATATCCCGGTAGTAAGTTTAAAGGGTTAGTTCGAAATCACGCTGCTTCTTTGGCGGCATATGCGCCAAAAACCCGCGCCAACTGGCCCGCCGGGGCTGCGGCAATCTGCGCAACCTTGGTGGCCGGAGCCTGCACCAGACCGATGATCTTGGCGCGGAGCTCGTCGAGCGAGGGAAGCGAAGCAAGCGCCTTCACGCCATCTACGTCGAGGACCACGTCGCCCATGCCGCCACCAACGATTTCAAGCTTGTCGTTGGTCTTGGCAAATTCCACGGCGATCTTCGCAGCCGAGACCGGGTCGGTCGAGGTTGCGAGGGCCGTGGGACCGGTCAGCAGTTCGCCGATACCGGTGTAGGACGTGCCATCGAGCGCGATTTTGGCAAGACGGTTCTTCGTGACGCGAAAGTCGGCCCCTGCATCGCGCATCTGCTGGCGCAGCACCGTCGACTGAGCGACGGTCATGCCGAGGTTGCGGACGACCACAACAGCAGCAGCTGATCCCAGCGTAGCGTTCAGCGAGGATACGGCTTCGGCCTTTTCCGTACGATCCATGCCTATACTCCACTCATCTGCCCGGATGCGCGCACGCCGAAACGCACGCGCCGCCGGGCGGCTAACACACGCAAAGACAGACGCGAGCCAAGGCTCACCTGCATTTGCGCAACGATGTCCGATGGGGTCGGTCAAGACGCGTCGCCTGATCAAACAGGCGGGCGACCGAAAAAGACTGTTCCCCGTCTCGGCTGGAAATTAAGAAGGGCAAATCCCCTTCACCAACTGTCTCGGACGGAATTGCCAAGGCCAAAGCCCAGACAACACGGGGGCGCTAATAGCGTCGATGGGCGCAGAGTCAAGGTGTGATAGGGACTGCCCTACCCCTCATCGTCACCCCGGACTTGATCCGGGGTCCATCGAACTGTCGCCCAGTAAATGGATCCCGGATCAAGTCCGGGATGACGATATTAGGAACGGCGGCTCTCTAGCTAAAGCGGAAAGGAAACTTGGCGCGGGGGCGGCGCTTCCTTATGGCACCGCCATGATCCGGATCCGACCATCGTCACCCGCCGACGGAGAACGCGCCGTCGAGATCTGGCGCGACGCCGTCGATGCGACGCACGACTTCCTGACGGCCGAAGATCGCGCCGCGATCGAAGCCGAAGTCCGGGGCTTCCTGCCCGCAGCATCGCTCTGGCTCGCGGTCGACGCCGATGACCGTCCGATCGGCTTCATGCTGCTCGACGGATCGAGCATGGAGGCGCTGTTCATCGATCCCGCATATCGCGGGGTCGGTATCGGGCGGGCACTGGTCGCGCATGCGCTGGAACGCCATCCGACACTTACGACCGAAGTGAACGAGCAGAATGGTCAAGCGGTCGGCTTTTATGAGCGCCTGGGCTTCGTGCCCACCGGCCGGTCGGAGCGCGATGGCCAGGGGCGCGCCTACCCGCTGATTCACCTGCGCTTCGCCCGCCAAAGCTGATCGCCCCGCATTTCTGTTGATAATTTTTCCCGAAGCCCCTTGCGCATCTTTTCTTAAGATATATCTTAGACGCATCTAGAATCACTCTAAGGAACAAAAAATGATATTCTATGCGAAAATGGAAGGCCGCGGTTGCGGCGGGCGGCATGCGATGCATCGCGGCGGACGCGGCTTTGGCCACGGGTTCGGGCATGGCTTCGGCGGTGGCCGTCGCGGCGGCGGCCGGGGCGAGCGCGGCGAGCGCCGCCGGATGTTCGATGGCGGCGAGCTGCGGCTCGTATTGCTCAAGCTGATCGCCGACGAGCCGCGTCACGGCTACGACCTGATCCGCCACATCGAGGAGCTGACCGGCGGTTCCTACGCGCCGAGCCCCGGCGTCATCTATCCGACGCTGACGATGCTCGACGACATGGGCCTGATCGAAGCGCAAGAGAGCGACGGCGCGAAAAAGCTGTTCGCGATCACCGACGCAGGACGCGCCGAACTCGACGCCAATAGCGAGATCGTCGAAGCCGCGATCACGCGCCTGACCGCGGTCGGGGAAGAGACGCAGCGCACGGACTCGGCTTCGGTGCGCCGCGCGATGGGCAATCTGCGGCAGGTTCTGATGAACCGGCTCGGCGACCGCGATCTCGACAATGCCGCGTTGCACGACATCGTCGCGCTGATCGACGAGGCGGCGCAAAAGATCGAGCGGCTGTGATGAGCAGCGCGATCGCCAGCGTGCCCACGAGCCACGCGAGCAAATATCTGCAGCAGCTGTGCAAGCATTGGCAGCACAATCTCGCGGTCGAATTCACCCCCGACCATGGCACCGTGACCTTCCCCAAGGATGCGCGCGGCGCCGAATGGACGAGCGACGCGCTGGTGACGTTCGATGCCGGAGCCGACGCACTGTCGGCCCGCATCGACGCCAGCAGCGCCGAGCATGTCGAGGCGATGAAGGACGTGGTGGCGCGCCACCTCGACCGCTTCGCCTTTCGCGAGGCGCCGTTGACGTTCGACTGGCAGGCGGTTTGACCCTCTTCCCTTCGTCATCCCGGACTTGATCCGGAATCCACAGTGCCCTCGCCGGAAGCACGGCACATGCCGTCATGGACCCCGGATCAAGTCCGGGGTGACGATGGAGGACGTGCCGATGGTCACAGATGCGGCAGATTATCGCTTTTCGATATTATCGATTGACGATAAGAAAGACTCGAAATATATTGTTCTTCGATAAGCAACCTATCGGAGAACGATATGCCTATTCCCAACACCACCCTGCTCGGCGCGACGCGCGGGCTGCTCTGGCTGATCCTTGGATTGATCGTGGCGTCCGCGCTGCTCGTCGTCGGCGTTGCAATCGCACTGATCGTCGCCTGGCCCGAGGTCATGGAGGGCTTTCGCGGCAGCCCCGAATTCATCGACGTCACGACGCTGCGTTTCCCGGTCGGCGTGCTGATGCTGCTGCTCTTCGCGATCCTTGCCGCCGCAGCCTATATGATCCGCCAGTTCCAGGCCCTCGTGGCGAGCGCGGCGCGCGATCCCTTCGTCCCTGCCAATGCCGGGCGGCTGCGTCGGATCGGCTGGGCGCTGGTCGTCACGCAGTTGCTCGCAATCCCGCTTCAGTGGACCGCCGGCAACATCGCGAAAGCGGGCAGCGACTTGGCCGACATGGGGGGCATTTCGCTCGGCAATCTGCTCGCGATCCTCCTCGCCTTCGTCCTCGCGGCGGTGTTCGAACAGGGCACCGCGATGCGCGACGAGCTGGAAGGGACTGTGTGATGGCGATCGTCGTGAAACTGGACGACCTGCTCCACGCCAAGCGGATGACGCTGACCGACCTCTCCGACCGCATCGGCATCACGCTCGCCAACCTGTCGATCCTCAAGACCGGCAAGGCGAAGGCGATGCGCTTCTCGACGCTCGAGGCGATCTGCACCGAACTCGATTGCCAGCCCGGCGACTTGCTGGCGTTCGAAGCCGACAGCTGAACAGAGCACGGCGAAACTCGGCCCCACCCCGCCTCCCCGGTCGGAGCGGGGCCTTTTCTGTTTGCGGAACGCACGGTGACTATGACACGTTAGAAGGACGGCGGCCCCTTCCGGCCGCCTTTGCCTTGAAAGGAAACTTCGTGTCCGATGCCCCGGGGCTGCTTTGCCCGACCTGCCGCGTGAACCTGACCATGTCGGAACGGCAGGGAATCGAGATCGACTATTGCCCCCAATGCCGCGGCGTCTGGCTCGACCGCGGCGAACTCGACAAGATCATCGAGCGCAGCGAAGCCGCCAGCACCCCCGCGCCCGCGCCGCGCGCATCCGCTCCTCCCCCGCCGCCACAGCAGCAGCCCGAGTATCGCGAGCGCGGTTATGACGACCGCCATTACGGCGGCAAGCCGTACAAGAAGAATTACAAAAAGAGCTTCCTCAGCGAATTGTTCGACTGATCAACCGACGACGGCGTGTCGGCGGGCGTAGAGGAAATAAACAGCCAGTCCGCCGACATTCCACACGAGGAACCAGAGCTGGGTCTGCGCCGGCAGGCTGAAGAACAGATAGATGCAGCCGAGCACCGCGATGCCGCCGACGACCCACGGAAGCGGCGTGCGGAAGGTACGCGGCGCATCGGGCGCGCGGCGGCGCATGATCAGCATGCAGATCGACACCGCGGTGAAGGCCGCGAGCGTGCCGGCGTTGGCAAGCGCAGCAAGTTCGCCGAGCGGGATGAAGCCCGCGAGCACCGCGACGACGAGCGCGGTGAAGATCGTGATCCGCACCGGCGTCCCGCGCGACGACAGCTTGGCAAGGCTCGCGGGCAGCAGCCCGTCGCGCGCCATGGTGAAAAAGATGCGGCTCTGGCCATAGAAGAAAGCGAGGATGACCGTCGGCAGCGCGATGATCGCCGAGACCGCGAGATATTGCGCCGCGAGCGGGCTGCCGAGTTCGCGCAGGATCAAGGCCAGCGGCTCGGGGCTGTTGGCGAAGCGCGTGAAGGCGATCGCGCCAACCGCGGCGACCGCGACTGCGATATAGATGATGACGCAGGCGAACATCGACCCGACGATCCCGATCTTGAGATCGCGGTCGGGGTTCTTGGCTTCTTCGGCGGCGGTCGCGATCGCGTCGAAGCCATAGAAGGCGAAAAAGATGATCGCCGCCGCGGCCATCACGCCGCGTTCGACGCCATCGGGGCCCATATGCTTCGCAAAGCCATAGGGGCTGAAGGGTTCAAGATTGGCGGCGTTGAAGGCGGGCAGCGCAACCGCGACGAATACGACAAGCGCGACGATCTTCACCAGCACGAGGATCGCGTTCAGCGTTGCGCTTTCGCGTGTGCCGACGAGGAGCAGCCCCGCGACCACCGCGATGATCGCGATCGCGGGCAAATTGACGATGCCGCCGAGTTCGGGTCCCTGCATCAGCGCCATCGGGAAGCCCGCCCACGCCTGTAGCAAGGGCGCGGCATAGCCCGACCAGCCGACCGCGACCGCGCTCACCACGAGCGAATATTCGAGGATCAGGCTCCACCCGACGACCCATGCGAGAAGCTCGCCGATCACGACATAGGAGTAGGTATAGGCGCTGCCCGAAGCGGGGATCATCGTCGCCATTTCGGCATAGGCGAGCGCGGCGCAGGCGCAGATCAGCCCCGCGATACCGAAGGACAGGATGACCGCGGGGCCCGCCTTGTCGGCGCCGACCCCAATAAGCGTCAGGATACCCGTGCCAACGATCGCCCCGACGCCGAGCGCGATCAGGTGCGGCCAGCCCAGCGTCCGCGCCAGCGCCTGCTCGCCCTCCCGCCGTTCCGGAACGATCGGTTTGCGGCGGAACAGGCTGTCGGTCATGCGATAGGCTCCCCTGGGGCGTTTGCTGTGCTTTGCGCTGCTTGTAAGCAGCCGGAAACGCAGCGCAACCCCAGCCCAACATCGTCATTCCCGCCTTCGCGGGGACACTTATGTTATAACTCCCTGGAAGTAGCCATTTGAGCACTCCCGCCGACCGGAGGATCGGCTGCCTTCGCTTGATCCTTGCCTTTCTGACTTACCCTGCAAGCGTTTGAAAGCCGACGTCGATAATTGTTGACGGGAAGTTCGCCGAAATGTCCGAGAGCACGTCAGAGCGTCGTCGGCTCGCCGGTCGCAGTCTGGGGCTATCTCCTCGAGCAGAAGCGCGGTGAGGGGATGCCCCCTAGGAGCCTCTACCATCATGAAAGCGTGAAATCCTGCCCCTGGACGATGACGATCGGGGTAGTCCGCCGCCGCCTTTTTTAGCCATCAGCGCACCACATTTTCCTCACTGCTGCTTAATATTGCAAATCAATCGCATTATCTGTAGGGGCCCGCGATCATCGCTGCTCTCAGGGGGAATTTCATGAAATCCAAATTGCTATTGTCGGCTGCCTTGCTTGCGTTTCCAACCGCCGCGACGGCGGCCGAAGCCGAATCGGACGACAGCCGCACGATCATCGTCACCGGCAAAGCCGACGGCTATTTCGCGGAAAACTCCGTCACTGCGACCAAGACCGACACGCCGCTCATCGACGTGCCGCAGACCATCTCGGTGGTAACGCGCGAGCGGCTGGACGATCAGGCACAGCACAGCATCGCCGACGTCCTGCGCTACGTGCCGGGAACCACCATCGGCCAGGGTGAAGGAAACCGCGACCAGATTACCCTGCGCGGCCAGAATACGACCGCCGACTTCTTCCTCGATGGCGTGCGCGACGACGTGCAATATTATCGCGGCCTGTACAACATCGAGCGCATCGAGGTCCTCAAGGGCCCCTTCGCGCTGATTTTCGGCCGCGGCGGCAGCGGCGGCATCATCAATCGCGTGCAGAAGACGCCTTCCGCAGAGGCGCTGGCGATCGGCGGCTCGGCGAGCGTCAACACCTTCGGCGCGTGGGACGTGACGGCGGACATCAATGCGCCGATCAGCGGCAATGCCGCTTTCCGCCTCAACGCCAATTATGAGAGCCTCGACAATCACCGCGATTTCTTCGAGGGCGAGCGCTATGCGATCAATCCCTATTTCGCGGTCAACCTAGGGCAGTGGCAGCTCGGCCTCTCGTACGAATATGTGAACGACGATCGCGTCACCGACCGCGGTGTACCTTCGATCGCCACTGCGGCGGGCCAGCCGAACCGCCCGATCACCGGCTATCGGGACACATTCATTGGCGTCCCGGGTGTCAATCGCGCTGGACTCGAGGCGCATATCGTCAAGGCGCGGCTCGATGGCGAACTCGCGGAAAACCTGAACTGGTCGACCACACTGCTCTATGGCGACTATGACAAATATTACACCAATGTTTTCGCCAATGGCGCCGCCACCGGCCAGACGGGCACCGTCGCACTGTCCAGCTATACCGATCCGACGACGCGGCAGAACTTCATCGCGCAGAGCAATCTGGTGTGGGACGTGAACTTCGGATCGATCGGCAACAAGATCCTGCTCGGCCTCGAATATGGCGATCAGGATTCCACCAACCAGCGCCGGAACGGAACGCTATCGAGCAGCACGCTCAACCTCGCCAATATCGTCTATCCGACGGTCACCTTTGGCGCGCTCGCCCGGAACACCGAGTCCGACGTGCAGTTCTTCTCGGCCTATGCACAGGACCAGATCAGCTTTGGAGCGCATGTCGATCTGGTGGTCGGCCTTCGCTACGACCGGTTCGAGATCAAGGGCACCGATCTGGTCGGCACGCCGCGACCCTTCGCGCGCACTGACGAGAAGGTTTCCCCGCGCGTCGGTCTGATCCTGAAGCCACGTGACAATATCTCGGTCTATGGCAGCTACAGCCGGTCCTTCCTGCCGCGCTCGGGCGACCAGTTCCTGACGATGTCGGCGACGCAGCAGAATCTCGCACCCGAAAGGTTCACCAATTATGAGGTCGGCGCCAAGTGGGACATCCGGCCCGATCTCAATGTCACGCTCGCGCTGTTCCAGCTCGATCGGACCAATGCGACGACTCCCGATCCGAACAACGTCACCGCGACGATCAACGTCGGCGAGACGCGGACCAAAGGCGTCGAACTGGCGTTGACCGGCCGGATCACGCCCAATTGGCAAGTGAGCGGTGGCTATACCTATCAGGATGCGCAGCTTCGCGGGAACGGTTTCGTGCGGCTGGCGCAGGTGCCGAAGCACCAGTTCGCCTTGTGGAATCGCTATGACTTCAACAGCAGCGTTGGCGCGGGTATCGGCGTGATCCATCAGTCGAGCCAGTTCGCGGCAATCCGGACATCGGCAACGACCACCCGCTTGCCCGCCTTTACCCGCGTGGACGCCGCGCTGTTCTTCAAGGCGAACGAGCGGATCGAGTTCCAGGTCAACGTCGAGAATTTGCTCGACGAGAGCTACTTCTCCGACGCGCACAACAACAATAACATCACGCCCGGCGCGCCGATCAACGCGCGCTTTACCGCTCGCGTGAAGTTCTGACGGCAAGCCGAGAGGGCGGGAGTGCCTTGCGCTCCCGCCCTCGACGCACCGTGGTTGACCAAATGCCCGTCCGTAGGCCGAATTGCAGTGCAGCGCCCCGAAGACGGTTCAGCAGCCTAGCCCCGCCCGTTGCTTCACCTGCGCTTATGCGCGACAACACCCCTCGGTCTCTGGTTGCAGCTGGATGAAAGACAGGGGTCACGTCAGGACCAGCATTTCGCCTGTTGCTAGCCGCTGTATTCGGTTGCTCGTGTGCGAATGCCATGCACGCTTGCCCCACCATAGCCGAGATCGATTCCAACGACGTCCGCGTGGCAAATATGGTCGTTGCAGGGCGCATTCCGGCGCAAAGCGCGGCGAGGTCCACGCCACCGTCATGGGTCGCTCATCGGCATTCTCGACTTCGTAAATGACAACCTGCAACCCGACACCGGCCGGGCTATAATAAAGGTGGTCCCGGGTTCCCGGAGACACCAGTATTATAATTCGCTGGAAGTGGCTATTTGAACGTTGGGGCGATTTGCCCGAGTCTACCGGAGGCGAGCGGCTCCGCTTTGGCGCACGCCTCGGCAAGTATTGCCTACAGGCTAAGAAGAAGGCCGATTGATCGGTGGTAGAATGCGCCCAAAGCGCTCCGTGAGGTTGTCCGCTATCACCCTGTTGGACCAATCTGCTTGCTTGATGCTGCGCCGGCCTCAATTTCGCGATTCCACTGTTTCATGAATCGGTTACGGGTCAGCTTGTCCTGCGCGATGAGCAGTTCAGGACCTACGCGTATTGCTCGCATCGGTGCCGTGGTGCCGCGCAGTTCCATCGGCCGCTCCACGTCGCTGCGCACCGAGGGCATCGCATGGCGGGTAAGCAGCACCTGGCCCTTGGCGGACAACAGAAAATCCAGAAACAACCGCGCGGCGTTGGGATGGCCGGACGTGGTCGGGATCATGGCGATCCGCGACATGACCAGCGTGTAGTCGGCGGGGAACACGACCCCCAGCTCGGGATTGCGAGCCGCCTCGTCCAAGGCATAGGATCCGAGGACATTATAGCCGATCACCGACCGTCCGCTCGAAACATCCTTGATCACCTCTTCGCTAGTCGAAAAAAAACGGGCCCGGTTGGCGCCAAGGCCATGAGCCATCTGCCAGACGTGACCGCTGGTGGCATTGTCCTGCGACAGACAGAGATAGCCGACCGACGATGAAGCGGGATCATAGGTCGCGATACGTCCCTGCAATTCCGTGTCGCGCTGTTCGAGCAACCGGACGAAGTCCATATGGTTGCGCGGGACACGCTCGGGCGACAGCAGCGCCTTGTTGTAGACCATGACAACCGGTTCGGCGGTAACGCCCCAGGCTTGATTCTTCCAGTTCGCCCAATCGGGCAGATTTCCCTTTTCGGGCGAGTCATAGGACTGGGCATAGCCGTCGTTCACGAGCTTGATCTGCATGTCCATCGACGACGAAAGGAGGAGGTCGGGATTTCCGCGCCCGGCCTTTTCTTCGTCCAGAAACCGGTCGCGGACATCGCGGGCGGACAGATCGTGATAGTCGGTCGTTATCCCGGGATAGGCGCGTTCGAATGCAGACAGGAGATCGCGCATGACCTTCCGGTCGGTCGTCGACCAGATGACAAGCCGGCCTTCCTTCGTGCCGTCCTCGACAAGGTTCGCGTAAGAAACGTCGTAGCCCGCGGGAACCCGCGCGGCATAGTCGGTGTCCGGGGAACAGCCACCCGAAAGCCCAAAAATTCCGACCCAGAGCCCGAGGCAACGGACGATGCCGCGTGATTTCATCGGGGCTTTCCCCTTCGCACGTCACTCTCCCTTTAAATCTCCTGTGGACCAATATGCCGAGTTTCGCCAGATTGAAGCGATGGCGAGGATATTGCTTGTCGAAGATGATCCGCCCCTCGCGCGCGGTGTTTCCGCACTGCTGAGGAGCGCGGGGCATTCGGTCGATGTTGCCGAGGACGGCGAAACCGCGATGATGGTCGTCCGCGAGGAACCCTATGCGCTGGTGGTGCTCGACATCGGACTGCCGGACATTTCCGGCCTCGACGTCCTGAATGCGATCCGGCGCGGCGAATCCAAGGTTCCCGTACTGGTCCTGACCGCGCGCGATGCGATCGAGGACCGCATCGCGGGGCTGGACCATGGCGCCGACGATTATTTGCTGAAGCCCTTCGATGCGGGCGAACTCGAGGCTCGCGTTCGCGCGCTGCTGCGCCGCGCGGCGGGCGAGGCGTCGCCGCTGACGACGATCGGCCGGCTGACCATCGATCCTGCTCGTCGTATCGCGGCGGTCGACGGACGGACGCTCGATTTGCGGCGCCGCGAATGGGCCGTCCTCGAACGCCTCTCGGCGCAGACGGGCAAGGTCGTGCCAAAGGAAAGGTTGAGCGCGGAGGTGTTCGGTTACGATGAACCCGTGTCACCGAACGCGATCGAGGTTTATGTCGCGCGCCTTCGCCGCAAGCTCGAGCCCGATGGTCCTGCAATCCGGACAATCCGTGGCCTCGGCTATGTGATCGAACCGCGTTGAAGTCAGCCCGGCCGCGGGAAGGGTCGTTGACGGGCCGGATGCTCGGATGGCTGGTCCTGCCGGTTGCGATGCTGGCGCTGGTCCTCGGGGTCGCCGGTTCTTTTGCGATTACCCGCACGGTCGGCGCCGTTAACGACCGGATATTGAGCGCGGCATCACGCGGCATAGCCGACTCGCTGGGCAGCGACGATGGCGAAATCACCCTCGATCTTTCACCTGCCGTATTCGGAATGCTGGAGAATAACGCGCGCGACAATGTCTATTACAGCGTCCGGCGGGGGCGCGAAATCCTGACCGGCTATACGGACCTGCCCCAGATCCGGATCGACCCGGCGCGGCAGGAGGAGTTTACTTTCGCCGAAAGTCGATACCTGGGACATGAAGTCCGTATCGTGGCGGTTACCCGGATCGTGCCGCAGGTCAGCGAGCCGATCGTCGTTCAGGTCGCCGAAACGCTCGATGCGCGCAAGCGTATGGCGCGTGGACTGCTGGTCGGGCTCGCGGTGCTGGAGCTCGCGCTCATTGCTACCGCAGCCATGCTGATGCCGATCGCCGTGCGTCGCGGCCTTGCTCCGCTGAAGCGTTTGCAGGCCGAAATGGATCGACGCGGTGCGGAGGACCTGACCCCGCTTTCGGCTGCCGGCGTTCCGGGCGAACTCGGCGATCTGGTCAGTGCATTCAACACCATGCTCGCCCGGCTCGACAGCGGATTTGCGGGCATTCGCCGGTTTACCGCCGATGCATCGCACCAGATGCGTACACCGCTGTCGGTCCTGCGCACCCATGTCGCGGTCCTCAAGCGGGCGAAGCCGGGAAGCGCCGAAGCGAAAGGGTCGATCGAAGATATCGACGATGCAGGAGCCCGGCTCAGCCATTTGCTGAACCAGCTGCTGTCACTGGCGCGCGTTGATAGCGGACATCCCGAACGGGTGATCCTTGAGCCGGCCGATCTTCGCCGGTTAGCGGCCGATGTCGTGAGCGGGCAGGAGGCCGTCGCGAGCGCAAGGCAGATTCGACTGCATCTCGGCGCGCCGCAGCGCGCGGTCGAGGTCCGGACCAACACGGCGCTGGCGACGGAAATGCTCGTCAACATCGTCGACAATGCCATTCGCTATAACCGGCCGGGCGGGCAGGTCAGCGTGATTGTCGATGAGCGACCCGCCGCGATCCGGGTTGAGGACGACGGGCCCGGCATTCCGCCCGAAGATCGCGAAAAGGTCTTTGAACGCTTCATTCGGCTGAACCCGCACGCCGGGAACGATGGCAGCGGATTGGGATTGTCGATCGCCCACTCGATCGCCGAGACTCTCGGCCTTGACCTCGGGCTCGACGGCGGTCCGGGTGATCGCGGTTTGCGGCTTACGATTATTTTCCCGCCAGACGCTGACAGCTTGGTGAAAGGTCCCTGAGCTAGTTGGTGTGCAAGGTTCCGGAACAGGAACAGCAATGAGGGAGGATTTGTGGCTATCCATCAAGGCGCGGACATGCCGGCATCTTTGCCGGCCCGCCGAAGCGCGGGGGGCCTTGTCCGGCCTCCGGCTGCGGCACCACTCGGCTGATCAGGACCATGTTGTCTCTCTACGCCTTCGCGATGGTCAGCGTCTTCATGACGCTGATCATGACCAAGCGTCTTTCCGCCATTGTCGCGCTGATTGTCGTGCCGGTTTCTTTCGCGCTGGTCGGATTTCTGTTGTTCGGGGCCTATCAGACCGACCTCGGCACGATGATGATGAACGGCGTGAAGCAACTCGCCCCGACCGGTGTCATGCTGGTCTTTGCGATCCTTTATTTCGGGCTGATGATCGATGTCGGCGTCTTCGACCCGTTAATCCGTGCGATCGTCCGCATCGTACACGGCGACCCCGTCCGCATCATGATCGGTTCCGCGCTGCTTGCGCTGATGGTATCGCTCGATGGGGACGGCGCGACGACCTACATGATCACCACCGCGGCAATGCTGCCCGTCTATCGTCATATGAAAATGGACGTCCGGATGCTCGCCTGCGTCGTGATCATGGCGGGCGGGGTGATGAATGTGCTGCCGTGGGGCGGCCCCACGGCGCGGGTTGCGAGCGCGCTCCATGTCGACGTCAGCGACATATTCCTGCCGCTGATCCCGTCGATGATCGCGACCGCGGCCTGGGTTGTGTTCGTCGCCTATCGTTTCGGACTGAAGGAACGCGACAGGCTGGCGAAGCTGCCGGTCGATGCGATCGACGAAGATGCGACCGCATCCGAAATCCTCGCAGCCGACGTCGAAAGCCATGTCGAGGCCCGGCGTCCACGGCTCTTCTGGTTCAATCTCGCGCTCACGTTCGGGCTCCTGGTAATGCTGGTCATGGGCGTCATGCCGCTAGCCGTCCTCTTCATGCTCGCCTTTGCGCTCGCGATGATGCTCAACTTCCCGTCGCTCGACGAACAGCGCGAACGGTTGTCGGCTCATGCGGGCAACGCGCTCGCGGTGGGCGGGCTGGTCTTTGCCGCCGGCATCTTCACCGGCATCCTTTCGGGGACGCAAATGGTCGATGCGATGGCCGCTACGGTGACCCACGCGGTGCCGGAAAGCATGGGTCCCTATCTGGCGCCGATCACCGCCGTGCTGAGTGCGCCCTTTACCTTCTTCATTTCCAACGACGCCTTTTACTACGGCATCGTACCCATCCTTGCCGAAACGGGGACGCATTACGGCATCAGTCCTGTCGAGATGGGGCGCGCCTCGCTGGTCGGGCAGCAGGTGCATCTGTTGAGCCCGCTCGTCGCCTCGACCTTCCTCCTCGTGAGCTTCGTCGGAATCGAGCTTGGCGAGCATCAGCGCTTCACTCTCAAATGGGCGCTTGGCTCATGCGTCGTCTTTTTCTTCGCCGCGATCCTGACCGGCGCGTTCCCGTTCGTCGCTGCAGGTGGATGACGGCACGGACGAGGCGGCCGGGAAGCAATATCCGCGGCCTCCGCTGACCCGCTGGGCCGCGCTGCTCGCACTCTCGATCGCGCTGACCGGATTGCTGGAACTGCTTGCCGTTCCGGCGGCCATGCTGCTCGGCCCGATGCTTGCCGGCATCGTCCTTGCGATGCGAGGCAAGACGGTAACCGTGCCGCGCCCCTGCTTCCTCGCGTCGCAGGCGGTCATCGGCTGTCTGATCGCGCGCTATTTCGAGCCGGGGTTGCTGGCGACGCTGGCGAACGACTGGCCCGTCTTCGTCGGCGTGACCTTCGCTGTCTTTGCCGCGAGTTTTGTACTCGGCTATCTCCTGATGCGGTCGGGCGCGGTGCCGGGCACTGCCGCGATCTGGGGATCGGCCCCCGGCGGGGCGGCGCCGATGGTGATTCTAGCCGACGCCTATGGCGCCGACGCGCGTCCGGTTGCGGTTATTACCTATATGCGCGTCCTGACCGTCGTCGTTGTGGCGTCCGTTCTGCTGGTGTTTGTAGGCGACGGCCATACCGCTCCGGACAGGTCGGTGGCGCTGTGGCAAGGATTCGATCTCGCGGCGCTGGGTGTCACCCTACTGGTCGTGCTGGCGAGCGTTGTCGCCGGCCTGGTACTGCGTATCCCGGCGGGGCCGATGATCAGCGCGATTGTCATCGGCACGGCGTGGAACTGGTGGTCGGGCGCGGCGTTGGCAACCCCGGCTCCGCTCCTCGCCGCCGCCTACGCCTTCATCGGCTGGCGCATCGGCCTGACGTTCAGCCGCGACGTGGTAGCCAGCGCGGCGCGCAGCCTGCCATGGATCATTCTTTCCTCGCTGGTGCTGGTCGCCATGTGCGCCGGGCTGGGCGGCCTTCTGGTCTGGCAACTCGGCATCGATCCGGTCACAGCCTATCTCGCTACCAGTCCCGGCGGGCTCGATTCGATCGCGATCATCGCGGTGTCGACGCACAGCGACACGCCGCTCGTGATGTCGTTGCAGGCGATGCGATTTCTGGTCGCCTTGTCGCTTGGACCGCGTGTGGCCATGTTCGTTTCAAATAAATTTAGTAAAATCAATGCTATGACATGATTCCCTGCATGTCGGGCGGCGACAGCTTGGTGACAGCTTGCGTGCCTAATGTGGGAAAAGAGGCTCGAAGAATCGGGTCCGCAACAAGTGATCGGCAAGACCGGTCAGGGGAGGATTTATGGCAGGCAAGGTGCGCGCCCGGAAGCTATGGGCCTATTCGCAAAGCAGTAGCGGATCGATTGCGATCGCGATGATGGCGAAGGTCGCGGTGTCGCGCGTTCCCGCCGTCCGCCTTTCGAGCGTGACGCTCGCGGGATGCGTCGCCGGCCTGATCGGTGTCCCGGCCGGTACCGCTCGCGCTCAGGAGGTCGACGCGACCGCCGTCGAAGGTGCGGAAACATCCGATGCGGCAGGCAATGCGGAAATTATCGTAACGGGCTCGCTGATCGCGCGCCGCGATGCGCGGTCTTCTAGCCCGATTTCCACCGTCGGCGAAAGCGAACTTTCCGCGACGGGGCAGCCTTCGCTCGACAAGGTGATCGGACAGTTGCCGCAATTTGCGGGTGGGCAAGGCGCCGCCGAGGTCGGCGACACGCAGGGCACCATCGGCTTTGGCGGCGGCCAGTCCTACAGCGACCTGCGCGGGCTCGGCCCGAACCGCTCGCTCGTTTTGCTCGATGGTCGCCGGCTCATGCCGTCGAGCCCCGATGGCGCCATCGATCTCAACACCATTCCATCGTCGCTGATCGGGTCGGTCGAGGTGATCACCGGCGGCGCGTCGGCGACCTATGGATCGGATGCGGTCGCCGGGGTTACCAATTTCAAGCTGCGCACAAATCTGGACGGCCTCGAACTGTCCGCGAAAAAGGGGATTACCGACCAAGGCGACGGCGATACCACCAGCGTGAGCGCTGCCTTCGGTGCGGATTTCGCCGAGGACCGCGGCAATTTCCTCTTTGCCGTGGAATATGCAGAACGCGGGGCGGTGATCGGCAGCGCCCGGCCCTTTTTCGCCAATATCCGGCAGCTTGCCCGCCCTCCGGAAGGCATTATCGCGGCCGGAAACTATGGCGGCGGCGCGCCGACGATCGCTGCCGTCAACGCCGTTCTGGCGCGATATGCCGGAACTACGCCGATTTCCGGCAGCGGCCTCTATAACGGGGCGATCGGGGTCAATGGCGACGGCACGATATTCACCGACCTTGCCGGAACCAATTGCGTCCAGAACTATCGCGGCCTCAACCAGGGCGTCGTGGGCCTCAACATCAGCAGCAACTGCCGCCAGGTCCAGATCGCACTCGGCCAATATTTCGCCGTCCAGGTCCCGCTGAAACGCTACAATGCCTTTGCGCGGCTGACCTATGAATTCAGCCCCGAAATTACCGGCTATGCCCAATTCGGCTATCTGCGTTCGGAAGCCTTCAGCCGGACCGGGCCCGGCTCGTCGAAACCGTCGGCACCCTTGCTGGTGCCCCAGAACAATCCCTTCCTGACGGGCAACGCCGATCTGCGCGCCATTCTGAATTCGATCACGCCAACCCCGACCGGAAATATCATCGTCACCAAGGCGCTGACCACGCTCGGCAACCGCCTGTCGTCCTTCGACAATGACGTCTGGCAAGCCGTATTGGGCCTGAAAGGCGAAATTCCGGGCACCTCGTTGCAATGGAATGTCTACGGATCCTACGGAAAGTCGAAATTCGTCAACGTGATGGCGGGTGATATCAGCCTCGCGGCCGTCACGAGCGTACTCAACGGGACCGCCAACTACAGCGGCCCCGCTGGCACCTGCCGCGGCTATGCTTGGAATCCGCTCGGTCTCGATCCGCTCAGCCCGGGCTGCCTCGAATATGTTGGTCGCACGAACATCAACGTGAACGACCAGTCGCAAAGGATCGTCGAGGCGACGATCCAGGGCCCTCTTTTCACTCTTCCGGCGGGTGATCTGAGCTTCGCGCTCGGTGCCGGGAACCGCCAGACTTCGTTCGATTATCTTCCCGATTCGACACTCTCGACCAACGATTCGATCGGCTACGGATTTGTGAGCGCGGCGTCGGGGAAGCAGAAGGTCAGCGAGGTTTTCGCCGAATTGCTCGTGCCGATCCTCAGGGATACGCCCTTCTTCCAGGAACTCACAGCAAACCTCGGCTATCGCTATTCGGATTATAGCCTGTTCGGGGGGCAGCACACCTACAAGGCCGATCTGAGCTGGCGTCCCGTCGAGCCGGTGTTCGTGCGCGGCAGCTATTCTGTCGCGATCCGCGCGCCCAGCCTCGGCAATCTGTTCGGGCCGACGTCGGTCGCGCAGCTGCCGATCGGGACGGGCCCGAATGCGGGCGATCCCTGCGCGGTCGGCAGCATCTATCGCACCGGGGGGAGCGCGAGCCAGGTGCAGGCGCTGTGCCAGGCACAGGGCGTTCCCGCGGCGATCTATCCGACCTATACCTATGGCATTTCAACCGTCGCCGGGCAGGATGGCAGTAACGTCAATCTGACGCCGGAGCGGGCCAAGACCTATTCGTTCGGGGTGGTGTTGACACCGCGTTTCGACAGCAAGCTGTTCGACAAGGTCAGCCTGTCGGTGGATTATTACAATATCCGGATCAAGGACGCGATCGGATCGCTGCTGCTTTCGGATATCCTGCCGCGCTGTTTCAATTCGGATGGCGCGAGCAATCCATCCTATTCGGTGAACAACGCCTATTGTCAGCGCATTTCGCGCGATCCTCTGACCGGGCAGATTGCGTTGGGCCAGCAGGGGCTCTTCAACTTCGCCACCTACACGGTCGCAGGCATCGATACCCAGTTCACTTGGGGTTTCGGGCTCGAAGCGCTCGGGATGTCGCCGTCGGCGGGCGCGCTCGAATTCAGCACGACCGCATCCTACCTGCGCCAGTACAAGGTGGCGGGCCTTCTGGGATCACCCACGCTCAACTATGCCGGAAGCGCCGGGTTCGGCGGTGTCGGCGGCGGGATTTCGCATCCCGAGTGGAAGATCAACACCCGCATCACCTATTCAAACGATGATTTCAGCCTGTCACTTCTGTGGCGGCATATCTCGGCGATGGTCCATTCGGACGTAGTTGCCAATCCGGCCTCGGCGACCCCCGGGGTTCCGGCTTACAATTATCTCGATCTCAACGCGGACTTCGATATCGACAAGCGCTTCTCCTTCGGATTGGGTGTGACGAATCTGACCGACAAGGCGCCGCCGTTCATCAGCGCTTCGCCGCTGACGACCGATGCTGCGACTTACGACGTGATCGGGCGCTCCTTCTACGCATCGATCAAGGCGAAATTCTAGCTATGGGGCCGATCATGATGTCGGCGCTCTCGCAGACCTGTTCATCCTGACTCGAGCTGGCTTCGCCGAAGCCAGCTCTTTTTTGGGGTGCTTCCGGCCGGATAGCGGACGCGTATAGGGCTACTTGGCCCTAAATGGTGACACGCCTCGAAGAGGAGACCCGGATCAGCAAGGGCGGGACCCTGGCGGCACAGCTATCGCGGCTCGACCTGGTGGTGCTCGATGAGCTTGGATATCTGCCCTTTGCGCGCTCGGGAGGACAGTTGCTGTTCCACCTCATCAGCAAGCTTTATGAGCGTACCAGCGTCATCATCACTACGAACCTCGCCTTCGGCGAATGGCCTACCGTGTTCGGCCACCCCAAAATGACCACGGCCCTGCTCGACCGCGTCACCCACCATTGCGATATCGTCGAGACCGGCAACGACAGCTGGCGCTTCAAAAACCGCAAATTGCCGCCCGGTTCGGCCGCTTTAAAATCTATCTTGCGCTGCGCGCGTCTCCGGTCGGGCTACGCCCGCCCTCCGCCGCACGCAGCGCTAGGCTCACCTCAACAAACCAACATCATATCCGAAAAGGGGCTCCCTCTTCGACGCCGATCGGGGGTCCCGTTTGAACGCCGTTTGACACACTTGGGTTTTCCGTAGGGGTCACCAGTCAAGCGGTTTATCGCGTTGATTTTACGTGAAAACTTCAAAATTGCCCAAACCTGACACCACAGGCGTTCCCACATTTCCCGTGGGCCGAAATGATATGATTCGGAACGCAACGGGACGGAAACAGCGCTGCTTCAAATCTTATTTTAGGCCACTGGCCGTTCGGATAGCGAATGATGCTCAACTATTTGGCTCACGTCTCACCGGAAATGGTAAAATCTGGACTGTCGAATTATCGCCAATCGCAGACCAAGGCAGCCAAATTGCCGAATTTAGCTAAGCGACTTTTGCAACGCCGGGCGGGCGAATAATCTGTCAACATACTCAAGCGTTTTGGGATGCGCATCGGTGAGCAGTTGAAGCCACTTCGCGGACCCCAGTGTAAAGCCCATCATGATGTCAGCAGCCGAAAAATCGTTTCCGGTAATATATGGCTGGGTAGCGAGGGCTGCTTCAATCTTGTTAAACACCGTGTTTGCGCTGTCACGCACCGCGCTGATGATTTCCTGATGTCGATCCGCATCATCCCGGTAGACTGTCAACCAAACGGTCGTATTGATGGCATTGGCGGCTGTGCCTTCTGCAAAATGCAGCCAGTAGAGATAGGCGGCACGATCCTTTGATCCGATAGGCGGCTCGAGCTGCCCATTTCCATACCGCTCCAAGAGATATTGGACGATCGCCCCCGACTCTGAAAGAGCGACATCGCCGTCTTCAATGTATGGGTATTGGCCTGACGGGGTATTCTGGGCGAATCCCCTGCTACCGTCTCGATTATACTCTGAACGTAATAACTCGTATTCGAGCCCCAACTCTTCCAAGAACCATCTGATTCTGACGGAGCGAGTAAGGGGAGCAAAGTGCAGTTTTAGCATCCACCGATGCTGTCACGAACAGCAGCTTTTGCGCAACGAGATTTTGTTGTCGGAAAGCCGTTATCGGTCGTTTGCTGACAGCAGGCTTCGTCGGGCTGCCCCGCGCGATATGCTCAAAGTTGCCGGTTCCTCACTCTAATCGTGCACCGCACCGGCTGCCTGACCTTGGTGGCCCGCTGCAAGCAAGCGTCGATCACCTCGCGGTTGTCACGGCGCATGTCGGCGGCCTCGGCGATGGCCTGCCACGCCGCCGGACTATCAGCGTGCATGATCCGAGTCCCCGCTTCCCATAGGGTCGGCTCACGAACGGTGCGCGCGGCGATGCGTTCCGGCAGGTGCCAGCTTGTCGGAAGGGTGCGCGCGACAAATCCGGGAAGCACCGACCACAGGAGGCACCCGGCGAGCAAGCCGCCGCCGACATACCACCAACGAAGTCTTTTTTGCTCGTAGATGGAGTTGGCCGTGCCGATGATCGCCCGCAGATCGCGGATTGCCTCGCCACGCTCCCGCTTCGCAGCCACAATCAAGACCTCGTCGTCGCGTCGCGCTCGTGCCGCCGCCGCCGTCATCCGCGCCTCGAAGTCTTCCGGAGTCATCTGCATGGCGGGCTGGCGCTCGATGGAGACAAGCCGGTTCGCCATCTCGCCCAGCGTCTTGCTGTAATCGGGAATGTCGATCTCTGATTTCTCGGTTGCGAGATGTTCGACCGCACGGCGCATCATCGCCATTTCGCCTTCTAGCCGGTTGAACGCCCGCGTCGCCGGATCGGAGTCCGGCTCGTCATAGGGCAGTCGGGGTAGCTGTCTGTCACTATTCATGCTGTCCTCCTATCGGCTCATGCCAAGGTTGCGGCCGTGATCGAACGGCACCGAGTCCGCGAGATCGCGCGCCACGCTGCGGCCCATGGCCGCATCAATTCCCAATTCCCGGCTGCGCCCGCGCAGCAGCGATTCGACCTGCGCGTCGCGTTCGAGGCTCTTCGCCATGCCCGCCATTTCCTGCCCGACGCGCTTCGCACCCCGGAAATCGCCGTCGCGCCGTAGATCGTCCTGCGCCTGCCGGAGCTGCTTCCAGCCCTCGACAAAGCGATCGGCGCGCTGGAACGGATCGGCCCGCAGTTCCGCTTCCTTGTTCATCGCCTGCACCGCAGCCTGGCTGCGCCCCTCCGCGGCCTCGTGGATAAGCTCCGGCTGGCGCTGGAGGGCGTTCTGCAAGTCGGTGGAGGCGTGAGGCCGGATCGCGTCTAATGCCTCTCCCGCCCTGTTCAGGGCGTCATGCTGATGGGGCAGCACGGGCAAGCCCCGGTCGCGCATCCGGGCGACCTCGTTCACCGCGCGCGCATAGCGTTCGACGGCGCGACGCTGGCCGGTGGCATGGGAGGGCTGGGTCTGTGCCTGCTCACTCCTCTGTTCAGGCGGACGGAAGCCCGCGAACATGCCCTGCTCACGCTGCTGGCCCTGCAGCGAGAGGCGCAACCCGTCGAAGATCCCGCGCGCCTTCTCCGCACCCGCGCGGGCGATTTCCGCGACGCGCTCGCCAATGCCGCGCCGCTCGGCGAACTCCTTGGCCGGATCGACGCGGGCATAATCGCTCGCCATGTCTTTCGCGCGCTCGCGGGACAGGGTGCGGGCAAGCTGGGCATCGTCCTTGAAGTCGTCGCGGCCATAGTGAAGGGCCAAGCCGTCGCGGTGGCGTGTCATACCGACATAGCTGCTATGACGGTCCATGCCGGGTGTCGCCAGCACATGGCCACGGTCGACGGTCATGCCCTGCGCCTTGTGGATCGTGGCTGCATAGCCATGATCGACATGAGCATAATCCTTCATGTCGAATGCGACGTTGCGCCCGTCATCGGTGCGAACGGTCATGCCCTGCTGATTGACCTGTTCGACGGTGCCCAGCGTGCCGTTCTTCACCTCAAGGCCGCGCTCATTACGCAGGAACATGATGCGGTCCCCCGATGCGAAGGGACGATCGCCGCGTTCGGTTTTCACGCGAACATCGTCGCCCAGTTCGCCCGCCGCGCGCATCCGGTCGCGCGCGGCCTCGTTGAGTTCGCGCACCTCGGCATTGGTGTGAGTGAGGATGATCCGGCTGGCGTCGGGGTTCGCTTGCCGGTCGCGATCCCACCGCTCGACAAGATCGCTCCGGGCCTGTTCGCGCGTCTCGGCGGTGTGAACCATACCGTGATCGGCGTAGGCGTTGATCGCCTCGCCGGTTCGGCCGGTCGCAAGATGCCGGGTAGCGTCCTGCTGCCAGCCCTCATGCTGGCGGCGAACCTCCGTAATCTCGACGCCGCCATGCCGTTCGTGGATCGCCCGGAACGCCGCACCCGCCTCGATGGCCTGCAACTGCTGCGGGTCGCCGACCAGCACGACCTTGGCGCCGGCGTCGGCGGCATGGGACAATACGCGCTCCATCTGGCGGGTGCCGACCATGCCAGCCTCGTCGATCACCAGCACATCGCGAGACGTGAGCATGTCGCGCCCCTGCGACCAACCATGTTCCATGCTGGCGATGGTGCGCGAGGCGATGCCAGAGCCATTCTCAAGCCCTTCGGCTGCGATGCCCGACAGCGCGACGCCGCGCACATTGAACCCGGCCTCTTCCCATGCCTCCCGCGCCACGCCCAGCATCGCGCTCTTGCCGGTCCCGGCGTAACCGACGACGACACTCAAACCCCTGCCATCGCTCGCATGTTCAAACGCCGCGCGCTGCTCGCCTGACAGGTCCAGCCCGCGCGCCGCCGCCGCGCGAAGCGCGCTTTCCCGGTCGCCCTCCGACACGCGATGTCGTTCGCGCTTCGCCATCAATTCCGAAGCGCGCTGCAACCGCTGTTCGGTGTCGATCATGTCGCGGCTGGTGAAGCGATCTTCGCCGCGCCCGTCCTTGCCGAGTTCGATCAAGTCGGGCGAACCGCGAACAGCGCTCATCGCCCGGTCGTATTGATCCTTCCCGTCGGTGTGGCGATGCACGAACATCGCAAGGTCGCGGTTGGTGAACGTCGCCTGATGGTGGGTGATTGCGTCGAGCGCGACGCGCGGCTCCGCGATGATGCGTTCGCCGTTGCGCTGCGCGACGGCGCGATGATCCTCGATGCGCTCGGACTCAAGCCCGCGCTCGCCCATGCGCGAGGCTGCGGGGCCGATCTTGTCTTGCGGCTCAAGGTCGATGCCCTGCGCTTCCAAGGATCGGTGATCGATGCGGGCGTCTATATCGAGTTCGGCAAGCCGCGCGTTGACGTGATTGGCCCAACGCTCGCGCCACTGCTCGACAAGTTCGGTGCGGTTCCACTCGCGGACCTTCTGCCCAAAACCGTCCTCACCCACCTCGCGCATGGTGAGCATGACATGGGCATGGGGTTTGGGCTGGCCGTCCGCACCGATGTCCCAATGCACATTCAAATCCGCGATCATCCCGCGATCGACAAATTCGGACTGCACGAAATCGCGGGCAAGCTCGATGCCATCGACCTTGCTCATCTCGCGCGGAATGGAAAATTCGACCTCGCGAGCAAGCTGCGCGTCCTTGCGCTTCTCGCATCCCTCGACCTCGTTCCAGAGGGTTTCCCGATCCGAGAAGCGTTCGGGCGCGCCTTCGGGCAACATGATCTCGTTATGCTCGACGCCGGACTTGGCGCGGAAATCATGGTCGCGGTCGAGCCGTTCATCGTGCAGCCGCTCGCCCGCACGATAGGCGGCTGCGGCAACGGCGCTGCGCCCGGCAGCGCGCCCGATGACTTTCGCGGAGAAGTGAAAGATTGCCATGACGGCAATCCGTGCGTCAGGTTCTGACGTTGAAAGAAAGGAGGTATTTCAATTTCATGCTCCTTATGATCTCGCGGGGTGAGATGCCCCGCGCGTCGTGTGACGCAACATGCGACGACAAGCAGATGGGTGAG